>Ga0209097_10000002_pt1 | contig 523649 bp, 495 predicted proteins | sample AD_UKC052_MetaG_FD_184419 | JGI IMG/M metagenome (GOLD analysis project Ga0209097, IMG submission 184419) | Active sludge microbial communities of municipal wastewater-treating anaerobic digesters from USA - AD_UKC052_MetaG (SPAdes) (version 2) | ecosystem: Engineered > Bioreactor > Anaerobic...
AATTGCCAAAACCGAGCTAGAACGACGCATGCTCAATGAAATTGGCACAGACCTTGGTGCACAACGCATTGTTAGCGCACCAGATAAGCGCCTAGCTTATGTGTTGGCATTGTTGATTCCACTTGCTGCGTTGGGCGTTTATCATAAAATCGGCATGCCTGCGGTTATTCTTAATCCAGAAATAATCTCTGCGGGTGAAACGCCTGCGATGGCACAGGCGCAAATAGATGCTTTGTTGGGAAAAATTAAAGCAAAACTAGCGCAAAATCCTAATGATGTTGAAGGTTGGCTTTTACTCGCTAGATCAAACGCAAGTTTAGGTAACTTTGAAGAAGCCTTACCTGCATTTGAAAAAGCCAGTGTCTTAGCGCCCAATGATGCAGATTTATTTGCAGATTATGCCGATGTGTTGGCCATTGCTAATGGTTACAAATTGGCGGGTAAGCCTGAAGCTTTGCTTGAGCGCGCGCTTGAGATAAATCCTAAGCATGAAAAATCTCTTAAATTAGCAGGTGCAGCGGCTTATGAGCGCCAAGATTATGCAAAAGTAGCGCTATTTTGGGGTCGCTTAAAGGAAATACTCCCAAAAGATTCGCCAATACTACCTGAATTAAGCGCTGCATTAGAAAAAGCGCAAGCAATGGCAAATGAAAAGCCAACTGGCCCATAAATTTGAGATAAACCACTTTTTAAAGTAGCATCAGCAGAATTAACAATAGCAAAAGGCAAACAGCATGGCACAACAGAAACCAACTCAAAACGAATATAGACAAAGCAATATCATGACCAATATTTTATTTGGTAGCCGCTGGCTACAATTACCGCTTTATTTGGGCTTAATCGTTGCGCAAGCAGTGTATGTATTCTTTTTTGGTGTGGAATTGGTGCATTTAGTTTCTACCGCACATAAAATTAAAGAAGCTGACATTATGTTGATTGTGTTAGGTTTAATTGATGTGGTGATGATTTCAAACCTGCTTATTATGGTCATAGTGGGTGGCTATGAAACCTTTGTTTCTCGCCTAAACTTGCAGGGCCACCCTGATGAGCCAGATTGGCTTTCTCACGTTAACGCTAATTTGCTCAAAGTAAAATTAGCCACCGCCATTATTGGCATTTCTTCAATACACTTGCTTAAAACATTTATCAATGCTGAAAATCTGGATGAAAAAACGTTGTATTGGCAAACTTGGATTCACGTGACCTTTGTCGTTTCAGCGGTGGCGATTGCCTACATTGATAAATTAATGTCGCACTCAGCACAAATTAAGCACTAAAGTCACCACTATTTTTAAGCATTAAATAAGCTAAAAATTCCCCCGAGAGAATTTTATGCCTCTGGAAGCCGCATGGATACTGGCTTGCAGAGGCATGCAAATGAAGATGTGCTTAATTTTGCTCATTTAAGCTAATTTTTAAGTATTCAAAATCGCATTTTTATTGCCATGAATATTTATTGCTAAAGTCATGCACGGGCGTGCAATTTCCAGTAATATAAGCTTAGTTTTATCACTTTTAAAAGCACAAAAAATCGCGCACAAAGCCCATCAAAGATGACTACTTCTCAAGATAATTCTGCTTCCGCCTCAGGCTCGGTCAATAGCAAACCCTCTTTCTTTCAGCAAAAAAAATGGTGGATATTGCTGCCATTAGTCTTGATTGCGGGTGTTTATGCTTTTTATAAGTTGCGCGTTCCCACTTTGCTTGAATCCAACCAAAACGAAATTAAACTTTCGCAACCAGATGTATGGGTGCATAGCCAAAACTTTGCTTTGCTACCACATGATTTGTTGCAAGTGCCCATGCTGAAAGCTTTGTTAACGGAAGATTTTGTTTATTTTTATGCACAAGATGAAGATTGGCTGAGTTTACAAGGTGCAATGCGCCGAATTAGCTTTGAGCACGAGCTCAATTGGTCAGACACGCTATTGAAAAATATTGCTGATGCGCCTGCTGACCTTTACATGTGGCACGATGACAGCCGTGCATTGCGTTATTGGGCGCTCAGTTTAGAGCGCGATGCATTTTCCACCGTTGCCCAGAGTTTAGCAAAACTTAAGCTGGCGGCAGATAAACAAGTGCATGAAATCGGCCGTGTGAGCATTGGTGGCGATGATGTACCTGTCTTGCAAGTGTCGCTTTCAGCTAGTCGCCAAATGGTGTTTGCCGCACATGGCAAGCGCATGGTGCTGTTGTCTGATGCTGTAATGGCGAACTACGCTGGCGGAGAGTTAGATGACCAAGCGCAAACGCTGATTCAGCGTTTATTAGCCGATGATGCAAACGTTCGCGCTGAAGTCGTTTCTGAATGGCAAGTCAGCACCACTCAATCTAAAACCAAAGCGCAATCGATTGCAGATGCTAAACAAACCATCATGGTTTCAAACCGATTATTTGCGCAGGGCTATGGCGCATTTGTGCCAAGTTTGCGCGCAATACGTTTTGATTTTGATGGTAAAACTTGGGCTAGCCAAGCCAATATTATTCCCGCTGCGTTTGACCCTAAAATTTGGACGCACTTGCCTGCCAATGCAGCATTTTGTGCCAGCGCGCCCATTGATTGGGCGCAAGTACAAAAAGCAGTGGACACTGCTAACAATTTAGCCGTTAAGCCAAAGCTAGCTGAAGAGTTTTCACCCACTGGCGCGGTGTGTTGGTATGCAGAAAAAGATGACAATATAGTGCAGCCACTTTTTGTGGCGCTACGCCAATCTGGCAAAACGTCAGCGGAGCCACTTAATGCTTTGTTTGATTGGGCAGTGGCAAGTAATCAAGAACACATGAAAGATGTGCGTGCCCTGCGCAGGCAAAAGCAGCAGTTAATAAAAGAGCTAGCGAATAATAAAGCCAGTTTAGATGAAATCAATCAAGAAAAATTGAATCCACAGCTGAATGCTGAGCAAAAAGCTTCGGAAGAAACTTGGATGGCAGAGCGTAAAACTGCAGCTCAAGCAGCGATTGAAAAAGTTGAAACTGCTTTGAAGGATATTGAACCACAAATTAGTGCCGCGTTGGAAGAAGTGGCTGAGCCAGCAAAAGCGGCTAAAGAAATGCTGACAGAGAAAAATGGCGCGCTAACTGTGTTGTCTCGAAAGTTAGCTATCGAAACTGATTCTGACAACAACCCTAAGCTCGCATTTGGCGAGCAGGTGGTATATTTTTCAACTAATCAAGCCTTAGTCAAGCGGGCTATTGCAACAGCACAAAAGCATTACCCAAATCTTGCAGAGTCTGCCAAAGAAATTAGCCCTACGGCACAGCAGTTTTTATATGTGTCACCCAAAAAACTGGCAACGTTGTTGCAAAGCACTGCTGAAGAGGCTTTGCCACAAGAAGGGCGCCAAAAATTACGTGCTGCTTATGATTTTCATATGCCAGCAAGGTTACAAGCCTTAGAAAAACAGCCTGCTTTTAGCCTCATGTTAGACAAACCAGCTTCAGGCAGTGCCGAGCAATGGCTATTGTTAAATTGGAAAACGGCACAGTAAGCAAATTGTGAGGATAGTTGACAGTGCAGCATAGGCGACATTTTATCGGTCAATTAGCGATGGTTTTTTTGGCCGTTAAAACTAGTAATGCCAATGCGTTGATGCCGACTGAAAACGGGTTGTCAAAAAATAGCTTAGCCAACAACGCACGCTTAACTGTTGCGCAAGCGCTTGCTTTTCGCCAATGGTTGCAATTGATTGTACAGCAGCAACTGAACCGTGGACCAACGCCGCGCTGGCAGCAGCGCGATTGCGCAGGGTTAGTGCGTTTTGCAAGCGCAGAAGCATTGCGTGTGCACGATATAGCGTGGTTAAAGGCCAACGGCTTTTTAGGTAAAAAGCTGCCGCCGGAACTTGATTTATCTGCGCAGCAGTTAGCAGAATTACGACATGCTTGGGTGCGAGCGGATGGCACACAGGGGGCTTTTGTGAGCGCGTTGGAGTTGGTGCAAAACAACACGCAGCCTGTAGGGCGTGATATGGCGCAGGCACAAGTGGGTGATGTGTTGTTATTTGACCAAGGTCAGGCACAACATTTGATGATTTGGATGGGGCAATACATGGCATATCACACTGGGACGGTGACGACGGCAGACAACGGTTTGCGCGCTTACCCCTTAAGTAAATTGATGTCATGGCAAGACACGCGTTGGCAACCGCATGCAAACAACCCCAATTTTGTTGGTATTTTTAGATTGTATTTTTTGAGCAGTATTTGAGCTAACCATGACACACTATTTTTTTAAAACAAATCGCCTATTAAAAAGCCTCGCTATGCTATGGATGTTGTCAATGTTTAGCATTGTGCATGCCGATGATAATGCGGGATTTTTTATTCTCTCTGATAGAAGTTACAGCAGCCAAGAACAAGCCCAAGTCAGGCTTGAAGTGCAAAGTGTCGATGCTGTACACCAAAATGCAGGTGTTGATATTGCTGTTTATAAAGTGCCTAAACCCATTGCATTTTTGCAAAATCAAAAAAACTTACACCGCATTAATACGCAAGCATTACCAGCTCAAGAAGGCGTGTGGAATTCTATTGTTGCGATTTGGGATTACGTTGCCAACAGCGCTCGCCAACTAGCTAGAAAATTCTTTTCAGAAGACGTGCGCCAAACTACTGTAGAAGCTGCGCCTGAGTTACATGTGGCAAAAATTGACCACCCCACAATGCACCCTGCCGCCTATAAGCCTTTAGCTGGCTATGAAATGACCACACGCTTTCGCTACCCATTGCAATATGGCAAAGATTTGAAGCCCGCCGACGCAATATTAAGCGGTGCCAATGTAGAAGGCTCGATTGAAGGGTTTTCAACCGAAACGGGTGCGCCAAAAGAAGAAACTCCACCCGCGCCTTTTAGTAACGGCAATGTGTATATTCCAGTCGGTAAGTTGCAACCTGGCTTATATATTGTAGAAGCCATGCTTGGGGATCAACGAGCCGTGACTATGCTATTTATTGGCGATACAGTTGCTGTCACTAAAACTTCATCAGCTGGGTTGTTTGTTTGGGCGGTGAACCGCACCACGGGAGCACCTGTGGCAAATGTTGAAAGTCATTGGACTGACGGTGTGGGTGAGTTGGCTAAAGGGGTTACTAATGCGCAAGGTTGGGTGCAACTTAATCATGCCGCGCCTGAACAAACCTATTTGTTTGCGCAAGATGCACAAGGCGGAGTGCTGATTTCAGAAAATTATTATTACAACAGTGAAATTTATAATACTAAGTTATACGCTACTACAGACCATCCCTTGTATCGCCCGGGTGACACGGTCAATATCAAAGTGGTGGGTCGAGAGTTTATTAACGCGCGAGAGTCTAAGCCATTGGCAGATGCGCCAATACAAGTAACAGTGCTAGACCCTAACGGTTTGCCCGTTGCTAACCAAACCCTGCAGTTTAGTGGGAGCACAGGTGGCGATACACAAATTAAGCTGCCAATAGGTAGTGTGGCTGGTGGCTACGACATTCAAATGACGTATTTGGGTGAAGTATATAGCGCGGCGTTTCGTGTAGCGGAATTTCAAAAGCCACATTTTGAAATCAATTTAATTACAGATAAGGATGATTTGAAAACCAATCAAGCCATTCCCTTAGAAGTGCAGTTACGCTATCCAGATGGCAAGCCTGTTAAAAATGCTGAGGTGGATATTGACTTAAAAGCCCAAGCCTTAAGCATGGTTGAGGGTGACTTGGGCTATAGCGGTCAGTTTCCGATTAAACTCACTAGCCAAAAATACCAAACGGATGATAGTGGCAATGTCAAAATCAGTTTGCCTGAAGTGAAAGAGCCAAGCCGCTATATTTTATCAACCTTGGCTACGGATGGTGCGGCATATCGCGTGCGTCATACGCAAGAGTTGTTGATTGAACGTGCAATAAGTGTATGGAAAGTCAGTACATCTAGTCGTTTTACAGCGGTAAATACCGTAGTACATTTTAACGTGTCTTCTGGTTTGACAGCCGATGCTGTAACAAAGCCAACTCGATGGAAGTGGGTGCGATTAGAAGACCAAAGTCGTGATGAAGGAAATTTTACTTCTGATATTGCGGGTGGTTTTAATATTAATTTTGAAAAATCAGGCTCATATACAGTGAGTGTTTTAGCTGACGATGGCACCCTATTAGGTGCAACCAGCCATTGGATAAGTGGAGCCGACTTGAAAGTGCCAGTTGGTCATATAGAAGTGGTATGGGATAAGCCTAGCTATCAAGTTGGTGAAATTGCCAGCGCTTTAGTGAGTTTTTCTGAACCTATTGATCATGCATTATTAACATTAGAGCGGGATAATATTGACAAAACAAGTTTATTAAACACAGCAGATAGTTGGCTAAAAACGGCTAAAGTCGCACCGCAACAATGGCGAGTGAGTATGCCAGTAACAGATACTTTTGCCCCTAATATTACTTTCTCGGTGGCTTATGTAAAAAACAATGAATTTGTGTTTGAAAACGCAGGTATTTTGGTAAGTAGTCCAAAAGTGAACGTAAAAATAACTGCGGATAAAAAACAATACGCGCCTGGGGATACTGTAAAGTTAGCTATTGATACTTCGGTGTTATCAGCCGATGGCAAAGTGAACAAGGCTACTCCAGCCCAAGTGACTTTAGGCGTGGTGGATGAAATGATTTACGTGTTGCAACCCGAAATTGCGCCCAATATCCACGACTTTTTTTATCACCCACGGCGCAATAACGTGCGCACACAATATAGCCAATCGTTCATTGGCTATGATTTATCGACCAATCAGCTAGGCAAAGCACCCAATACGCACAGTACACATGAGCGCGCCACTAAAGTGTTAGAACGTCCGCGCCGTGACGATGTGGACACTGCTTTATGGGCACCCAAAATCACCACAGATGCTAAAGGTCATGCTGAAGTAACATTTAAAATGCCAGACTCGCTCACGCGTTGGCGGATGACGGCGCGTGCCATGACTGCCGACGGTGTTGTTGGGCAAAGCACCAGCGATATTTTAAGTCATCAAGACTTTTACTTTAAATGGACCAGCCCCACTTGGTTACGTGAGAGCGATAGTGCAACGGGCAATGTGGCGATTTTCAACCAAACCAACCAAGCGCAAAAAGTGAAAGTGTCACTTAAAGGAGCGCTCACACAAGAAGAAAAAATTACGCTTAATCCTGGCATTAACTTTATAGAAGTGCCGCGCAAAGGAGCGCAAACTGGTGAGTTGGTAATGACGCTTGCGCAAGATGACCAAGTGAAAGATCGCTTAGCGGTCAACTTAACGAGCAAATCTAATGGCTGGTTGATGCGGTATAACAAGCTGCTAGCACCTAGTGAAGGCAAGCTAACCATGGGCTTGCCCGCAGATGCAAGCAATATTCAGTTACGCTGGATGGATAGCTCTCAGGCTAGTTTTTATCGCGTAGTAGATGACTTGATTGAGTATCCTTATGGTTGCGTAGAGCAAACATCCAGTCGCCTAATTCCGCTGGCTTTAGCATACCAAGCTTTGGCTGAAGATGACCCGCGCAGAGCAAACATGATGCGTCAGCTTTATACCAATCGCTTGCGTTTAGCGAGCATGGCGGGGCCAGATGCGCACTTTGGCTGGTGGGGGCAAGATATGGCGGTTGACCCATTTATTACCACTTATGCCTACTATGCTGATTGGCGAACTGCGCAAGCACTCAAGCTGAATTTACCCACTGAGCATTGGGATAGATTAAGCAAGTTGTACAGTGAAAGCGGTTTTGAGCAGCCTGTGTGGCAGCGTGCGCTGATGCTAGACTGGATGACCCAAATTGGTTTGCCAACGCAGTCGATGGTCACTAATTTGGCAAGTGATTTAGCAAAAGAAGTGGCTGCAAGCGAGCGCAAATATAGCAAGCATGATAGCTGGGTGTTGAGCGATGAAACTGCGCAAACACGTGATTTAGCCATTTTGTTGACCAGCAAGCTGCTGAAATCGAGTGTGGCTGGTTTTAATGAGCAGGTGAATGATGCTGTCGAGCGCGTGAAAATGCAGGATAGCTTGGTGGCTAAAGCCTTATTGCACCATACTGGGCATGCGCCTGCAGATGTCGATATTTTACTGTCACTTGCCAGCGCGGATGCTGCAACTATAGATCGCTCATTAATGCTGACTTGGGTGGATTTAACTAAAGGTACTGACCGCGTGGAGAACGTACTAGGCGCACCCTTAGCAAAACCTTGGATAGCCAAACAAAGCACTTCAGGCGAAAAAATTTACCATTGGTCATCAACAGCTACTGATAAAGCATTGGCTGAGCCTACTGCCACTACCAGCAATGCGGTGGTGAGCTATGATAGCAGTACGGTAGCAAGCAAAAGCACGCTTTCAGGCAATTTAGTGCGCGGATTAATGAAAATTGAACGCCAAGAAGATGGCACATTTACTGAAAGCGCTATCAGCGATGATGACCCAGTTTTGACTGATGCTTTGTATGTTGAAACCTTAGTATTTACGCCTACAAAACCAATGCGCTATGTGGTGATTGAAGCTGCATTGCCAGCAGGTGCACAAGTAGAATCAGGCACATGGGGCATTAAAGTTGGCAATCAAGATATGCCAAAGGCAAATTTTCAAGATTTGGTTGGCCGTTACGCCGTGCCTGTAGGCGATGTGGATAAAGAGGTTGTGGTGAGACATTTGATTCGCTTTAGCCAGCCAGGCAAATACATATTGCCACCTGCGCGTGCCTACAATATGTATAGTCCAGATGCGATTGTGCTTGAAAGTGACGCGCGAAAAAACATTGCGGTTAAATAAATGCGCTTAAGGTGTTTGCTTGGTGTTTGCTTGCTAGCTTATGGCTCGCTTGTTTACGCCGAGCAAACTAACTCAGACTGGCGAAAAACTTGGTGGCTAGCTAGCCAAAGTTCGCAACAGCAGACGCTAGTATGGTTGGCGGGGGATGTGAAAATTGCCCCAAAAAAAGTGCCGCTAGGGAGTTTATGGAAACTATTTGTTTATAACTACAGCGTCGATAACGGTTTACCAGACCAGCCTTATCAATGCCATGCGGGTAAAAATGCGGCGGTGGGTGACGAATACTGCTGTAGCCAAGATGAAACGATTACGCGCGATGTTGCTTTAGCACGCTCTTGTGGGGCGTATTTTGCACCAAAGCGTTTGCAGATTGATGCAAAAAGCTGGCAACAATATTGGCAAAAACAAGTGCCTGAAGTGGCGTGGCTGCACAGTTTAAATAATATGCAAGCGCAAACGCAAAGTAGCGTACAAGACATTTTATTGGCGCTACAGGGCTTGTCACCAAGTGGTGTAGCGCAAAGTCGTCAGGCTTTATTAGGGCGATTATTACAGCCACAGTGGAGTGAACTGTTGCCACATTTAGGTGGCGCGTATCGCTTTAAAACGTTCACTTGGGAGCATCCGCAATATGCGGGGGCTTATTTTGGTGGTGGGGCAGGTTGGTTGACAGATGGCACCGTGTTTTGGCTGGGTGGTACCAGTAGCAGCCGTGAGGTGATGCTAAAAACTGCGCCGATGTTGGCAGAAAAATTGCCCGTGAGCGCGCACGCGCAGCAAAAGTTTGATGAGGCGTGCGTAGCTGTGCATTATTTTAAGCGCTACCCAATTGAAAAAATTGCATTAATTGGGCAGCCAAACATAAAAGTGAGTGGCGGCACATTGCGTGGGCCATACGCGGTAAAGTTTAGCAACGGCAATGCGTTGCAATTACATAGCAGTGGCGAATTAACGTTGATAAATTTTCAAGGTAAGCCGCAAATTTGGGGGAAACTGGGCTTGCAAGAGTATGTGGCGCGTGTGGTGGATAGAGAAGCAGATGCGAGCAAAACTGAAGCCGCTAAAGCCTTAAGTATCGCAGCGCGCAGCTATGTTTTTCAAAATGCGCAGTTTCACCAAGGCTGTTGGCAAATAGATGATGATAGCCGCACGCAGCGTGTTTCGCCTAACGCAGCGAGTTCGATGGCAAAGTCGGTGTCTGCCATGACTGAGGGTTTAATATTAACTGGCAGTCCAATTTACTATCACCAAAATAAATCGGCGGTGAACACTTTAAACTGGCAAGCAGCGGTAAAGCGTGGAGCATTGGGGGATAATTATTTGGCAATATTGCATGATGCTTACCCTAATGCGAGTTGGCGCTTAAATCAACAAGCGCAGCAATGCCAACGCTTGCCGCAAGCAGAGCAGTACGTGCAACAAAATAGTGCAGAAATACAGCGCAAGATGAGAAATATTGCGGGTTTTGAGCCGGTGCAAGGTTTAAAAATTTGTCAGTTAGATTACGGCAACCCGTATGCAGACCAGCAAACTTTAAGCATGTTTGTGCGCGATTGGCGCAGTGAAAATGACAGAGTCACGCTTTGGCATGAGTATCTGCATTTGGCGCTGCGTTTTCACCCGAACGGTGGCAATGAAGATTTGATTGAGCCAATAGCGCGAGAATTAGCGCAAAATTTGGCTAAAGAAACGCGTAAAAAAATACGCCATGCGCAATAATTAAAAGGGTAAATTTAAGGTTGAATATGAAATTAAAGCATTTAACACTCGCCATCATTTTAAGCGCATTGTGCTTTAATGCCGTTGCGGAAAACAATACTGAACCGAGCAGGCCAATGGGCGGTTGGCGTTATAGCCCTTCAGACCGCGCAAACTTTAAGCAAACCACCAACTACCCAGCCAGCCGCACTAACACGGGCGGCCACGCTTTAAGCGCACTGATTATGGGCGATATTAAAAATGCACCTAAAGACAAAAGCACACCGCACCAACTGGTGGTAAACGGCGCGAATATGCCACTGGCAGTGGATGAAGGCGGCCACTACGCGCGCCCGTATGCGTTTGGCGCAGGCAGTAACAGCATTGAAATTAAAAGCCCTAACGGACAAAGCGTGGTTAAACGCCAATTTTATGAAGCCAACGCAGGCAAAGCCCCAGCCAAATTGCGCATTGTACTGGCTTGGGATAGTGACCACACCGATGTGGACTTACACGTGATCACGCCAAATGGCGAGCACGCATGGTATGGCGAACAAACGATTCCCAGTGGCGGCTCGATAGATATTGATGCCACCGATGGCTATGGCCCGGAGATTTTTGCCACGCCTAACGCACAACACGGCGCATATCAAATATATGCTAATTATTATGGCGGCAATAGTGACGCACAAGTGATTACGCGCTGCAAAATCGCCATTATCAGCGACGAAAATACGCCCAATGAAAAACAGCAAAACTTTATTGTGCCACTGCGAAAAGCGGGTGAATTAACGCTGGTAAAAAGCTTTGTTTATTAGTTAAATTTAGGGTAAAAAATCCCCCGAGAGATTTTTATGCCGCTGGAAGCCGCATGCAGACTGGCTTGGCGGGGAGGTGAAATGATAAGATATAAAATTGAAATGGAGCTAAAAACAATTAAGTCAACAGAATTCACCCGATTGGGCTATTGACGATGTTTCGTTAAAAATCTCAGAATTAACGATAATTTACATTTTATCGGGAGGCGAAATGAATATGTATAAAAAAATTGGCTTGGTATTTTCTTTCTTGCTTTTTACACATGTGAATGCACATGCCTTAGTTTTACCTAGTGCCTGTTTAACCAGCAATAATCCTGATGTTTGCGTAACAGAAACCGATACCGGCTCTGGTGGCGTATATGAAATTACTAATAATGGTGCTCAAAGAATTTATGGTTTTGCCGTTTCAAATTCAGACACACTAAGTGCTTACACTTTTCAACCAAATTGGATTGGTATGGTGTTAACAAAGGAAGACTGGGATGAGCCGGGAAGAGCGATGATTTTTTATGAATCACCTAGTGTTAGTCGTTCACTAAGTATGAGTAGTCTTGGTTCATTTGAAAGTCTTTTTGGCACTACGGAAAATAAAGTAAATCTTTATTGGAATTGGCTATATGGTTATCCAGGTACAGTTCCTTTGGAGAATGGGCAGGCTCTAGGTGATTTTTTCTGGGAATTCGGTGAACCTGCTTCAAATATGATTGCTTTTGGATTGGATGGTAAAATTATTGCGAGTTCCATCTTGGCAGTGCCAGAACCAGAAACTTACGCAATGATGTTGGCTGGGTTGGGATTAGTAGGATTTAGTGCAAGGCGTAAATTTAATTAAAATATTTTTATCTGAAAAGGCATGGTATCCATGCTTTTTTTCAATCAGAAAGTTGCGTTTAACGTGGTACCCGCTCATGCTGAGCTACATCAAATTTGAAAATACCATTTCGCTCCACAGCGACTTACTTTATTTCTCTTGTCCAAAATAAAGTGAGGGAACAAAAAGACACCCCGCTACAGCTTATTTCCACGATTATTAATTTAACCTGGGCGGCAAGTGTAAACTGACTAACAAAAGCAGTTGGCTTTAAACTGCGACTTGCCGAAATTCCCCAACCAAACTAAAAATCTTGGTACCAGTAATTGGCATCCCCAATTTTTCTAAGCCACTAAAGTGGTAGGAAAATTGTGATCCGCAAAAGGGGATGAAAACCCGTGAAAATTTCACCGTTGCAAGTTAAAACCTACGCTGAAATGACTGTTTGATGTTGGTATTTTTAATGCGAGATATTTTCATGCCTCTGAGAACCGCATCCAGACTGGCTTAGCGGGCAGGTCAAAAGAAGATGTGTCCAAAAAGGCGATTGGGGCGGTATAATAAGCCCAACTAAAATGCACTTTTTGGAGCAAGTCAAATGCAAGTCAAAACCATCAGCACGCAGCCATTTAATGACCAAAAACCAGGGACTTCGGGCCTGCGTAAAAAGGTCAAAATCTTTCAGCAACCGCATTATCTAGAAAATTTCGTTCAGAGTATTTTTGATACGCTGCGTGAAAAAGAAGGCATTCCAACAGGTGCAGTGTTGGCACTGGGCGGTGACGGGCGCTACCATAATCGCCAAGCGATTCAAACCATTATTCAAATGGCGGCGGCCAATGGCTTTGCTAAAGTCATGGTGGGGCAGGCTGGCATTTTATCAACGCCGGCCGCTTCGCATGTGATTCGCAAATATCAAACCTTTGGCGGCTTGGTGCTGTCTGCCAGCCACAACCAAGGCGGAGTGGATGGCGATTTTGGCATTAAATACAATATCAGCAACGGCGGTCCTGCGCCAGAGAAAATTACCGATAGCATTTTTGAAAAAAGCAAAACCATTTGCACTTACAAAATTGCCGATTTACCACAAGTGAATATCAACCAAATCGGTGAAACAAAGTATGCAGATGGCTTTAGCGTGCAAGTGTTTGATGCGGTGCAAGATTATGCCGATTTAATGCAAGAAATTTTTGATTTTGCAGCCATCAAAAAGCTACTCGCTAGCGGTTTTACCATGCAGTTTGATGCTATGCACGCCGTCACCGGCCCTTATGCCAAAGAGATTTTTATTAATCGCTTGGGTGCAAACAAAAGCAGTTTGATGAACTGTGAACCGTCAGAAGATTTTGGCGGTGGTCACCCTGACCCCAACCTCACTTATGCGGAAGATTTGGTGAAAATGCTGTTTGCCGGTGAGAAGTCGCCCGATTTTGGCGCGGCATCTGATGGCGATGGTGACCGCAATATGATTTTAGGTAAAAACTTTTTTGTGACACCTTCAGATAGTCTGGCGGTGCTGGCGGCCAATGCAACACTAGTGCCAGCATACAAAAATGGCATTGCCGGCGTGGCGCGCTCGATGCCCACCAGCGGTGCCGCGGATAGAGTGGCAGCCAAATTAAATATCCCCAGTTATGAAACGCCAACGGGCTGGAAATTTTTTGGCAACTTGATGGATGCCGGTAAGGTGACGCTGTGTGGTGAAGAGAGCTTTGGTACTAGCTCTAGCCATGTGCGTGAAAAAGATGGTTTGTGGGCGGTGCTGTTTTGGCTGAATATATTGGCCGCTAAAAAAATGAGTGTAGAACAAATTTTAATGGCGCACTGGGCAGAATTTGGCCGCAATGTGTACTCGCGCCACGATTATGAATCTATCCCCACTGAGGCAGCGAATAGCGTCATCGCGCATATTAAAGCGCAATTTAGCAGCTTGCCGAATCAAGTTTTTGGAACTTATACCGTTAAAACATGTGATGACTTTAGTTATCACGACCCGATTGACGGCTCAATCAGCAATAATCAAGGCATTCGCATTTTGTTTACTGATGGCTCGCGCATCGTATTTAGATTGTCGGGCACTGGCACAGAGGGCGCAACGATTCGTATCTACTTGGAAGCGTTTGAGCCAGACACTAAAAATCATCATTTAGATGCGCAAGTGGCGTTGGCGGAAATGATTAAAATCGCCCTGCAAATTTCGCAATTGGTAGAAAAAACAGGACGCACGGCACCTACGGTGATTACATAGACAAAGCGCTATCTCACATGATGGAAAAGTTTAAACAGCTTGTTTTAAAGTTGGGACAAAGCAAAACGGTGATATTGCTCACAGTAGTGAGCGTGATTTCTTCGGTATCAATTGCTTATGTTACTACTTTGCTTATTCCCACTATCAAAGCGAGCACGTCAATGATGATGGCTTTTTTGACGCCGTTGATAGTTACGCCATTAATAGCCGTGCCATTTACAGGCTTGGTGTTTCAGTTACACGCCTTAGAAACAAAAATGCGTGAATTGGCCACTTTTGACGAGCTTACCAAGCTGCATAATCGTCGCGCCTTTTTAGAAAAAGCTGAATTTGCCTTGCAGCTAGCCAAGCGTGAAAACCAGCATTTTTGTGTGCTGATGACTGATTTAGACTTGTTTAAATTGGTTAATGATCAATATGGCCATGCGACAGGAGATGCCGTTTTAGCGTTGTTTGGTCAGATCACTAAGCAAATCTCTCGTGCCAGCGATGTGTCAGGGCGAACGGGTGGAGAAGAATTTAGTTTTTTCTTGCCCAGTACAACCGCTGAAGAAGGCGAAGTATTTGCTAATCGCTTACACGCAGCTGTCAGACAAGCCTCGGTAGATTATAAAGGCTTGACCATACATTTTACCGTGAGCATTGGTTTGGCAGCATTTACTGGAAAGAATCTAGGCCAATTAGATGGCTTGCTGCAAATGGCAGACCAAGCGATGTATCAGGCGAAAAGATTAGGCCGCAACCAAACGGTTAAAGTAGTCGGCTTGTGAGCGAAGCTAGTCGTAGCCTTGCTTAATCGTCATTTCACCTTTGTAAAGCCGCACATCCATACGTCCTAAAAATGACATGCCGAGTAGAACGTCGCCATCTAAAGTGGGCGCAATCATGGCGGAGACATTTTCAGCCCTAACACCACCAATTTGTACGGATTGAAGGCGTACTAGATAACCCACACTATCACCATTGGCTGTATTTGTGCGAATGGCATCAATGCTTTTTAATTTAAGCTTATCCGCTACATTTTGTGAAATGGCCACCCCCGTGGCGCCAGTGTCCACCAGCACATCAACTTTTACACCATTTATTAGCGCTTCGGTACGGTAGTGGCCATCTAAGCCACGTTTTAAAACTACTGCGCTACCACTGCCTAATTTATTAATTTTATTAGGGTTTTGTATGCCATCCACCAAATAATAAATGACTCCTGTCAGTGCGAGCCACAGTGCAATAATAATAATGTTATGCCTTGTCATCGGCTAAAGGTTATGGTCTTTAAAAGCAATCGCTACAATTGCAAAATAGGTAAGGTGGTGCAATAGCTGGTCAAAGCCAAGTAAAATCCAAAACCACTCACTGCTGTCAGGCTTGAGATTGAGCCTTTTGTTAGTATTCATTTTAGCCCAGTCAATGTGGTAATGAATTACCGCATCAGCCAATGCATACACCCAAGCGTCTGTACCAAGCCAAAACACCAGCACGATAAATGTGCCCACCCCGTGAATAGCCGAATGCACCAACCCACCCGCATGGCCGTAAGTGCCTTTATTGAGATAAAGCCACGAAAAAGCCTGAAGCGGGAAATCGCATATAAAATGCTTAATGAATAGCCATAAAAGCGGGTAAAACACTTCCATTGTTTATTCTGCTTCGTCTATCCAAGCTAATTGAATAGCTTCTAAAATTTTCTCACCACAGTGGTGTGGATCATCGTTAAAACCATCCAGCGCCATTACCCACGCCATTAAATCAGTAAAACGGATGGTTTTTGGGTCAATATTAGGATGCGTGTCATAAAGCATTTCTGCGATGGTTTGGGTGTCGGTCCATTTCATGGGAGCAATCTCGAGTTGGTTAAATGGATTATAGCTTGACAGTTGGCTGCAAGCAAAAAAGAAAAGGGGCCGTTAAGCCCCTTTTATCAAACAATAAATCTAAGATTAGAATCCACTAAATTCATAATTTAGTGTTGCCCAAATTCCGCGAGGGGCACCTGGGGCTATAAAGTTGGCATTTAGCCAATCATTTGAGTTGTGGTTATAACCGCTTGGACCAATAGCGCCATTGATTGTGGGCGAGAATGGATTTTGTCCCAAGCGCCCTGCTGAAAAATACTCGCGATTAAACAAATTATTCACTTGCAAGCCCAGCGTTAAATCTTTATCTAACTTATAACTGGTCTGAAAATTAAACACTGTGTATCCAGCTATTTTCCCTGGGTTATTAAAGGGTTGGCGGGTAAGTTGTATTGCGCCGCCTTGTCCGTCATAGAGCGTTTGTACGTTTGGTGCTCCTACCTGATGCTTGTTGTTTTCATTACCGCGCAGATAAGACCAAGAGTGCGCAACAGCCGTCAGCCCGATAGTCCATTTATTCGTCACGTCGTAGCTCACGGAGGCATTTAGATTATGCAGAGGAATGCCAGGCATGCGGCTACTAGGCGTCACTTTAATCTGTTCGAAATCGGCAGTTTCTGCAACCGTGCCATACCCAACTTTGCCGGCGGTGCTATTGTGTGGGCTCAACATTTTGAAACTATCTTCAAATGTCGCACTTGTTAACGCATAGTTAACGCTGAACTTGGCTTTGCCAGCACTGCCGGATAAGCCAGCCTCAATGCCCTTGCGCACTGTTTCACCAATGCTTTGGAAAAAGCTTCGACCACCCGGAAATGACACAAAATATATGTCATCTTTTAACCCTGTGTGATACGCGCCCAAGTTCCACTCCAAGGATTCAGTTAATCTACCACGTGCGCCAATCTCAAAGGTTTCTGCCTTCACTTGCGGTAAATATGGGTCTCCTGATAGCGTGCTTGGTAAGCTACAAAATCGGTTTTCGGCAATACTTCGGGGCTTATATATCGGCGGTAAGTTTGGATCCTGCTGAATATTGACTGGCGTAGCATCATAGGCGCAACCCAACTCAATCACAGAGGGCGTACGAGTGCCTTGGTTCCAGTTGGCGTAAAGGTTCAGGTTTTTGTTAGGCTCCCAACTGGCACCTAGTGAAGGGTTTAGAGAGTAGTAACTAAACTTTTCGCCTTCTTTTTCGCGCAAAAATTTAGAATAATCAACATTGTAATAACTGCCACTTTCACCAGATGGGCATGAGCTAGGATCTGACGATGAGCACAACACATAAGGCAACAACCCAGTGGTAAACTCCCCCAGTTCAAAGTTATATGCCCGAACAGCCAAGTTATTTTTTACTTTTGTTTCGTTGTAGCGGGCTGAGCCTGTAAAGTGCCAAGTTTCTACCGGAGACCACGTTTCACTAAAATACAAACTTTTAGTCATGGATGTGCCATCAAAATCATTCGCGCGAATTTCTTGGTTAGCAGCGACATATTCCCTGCCTATTAAATCTGGAGCCAAATAAGCATTACGCTTGGCATCCAATAACCCCAATCGTTGCCCACTTTGGTAATCTACATCCGATTTATCAATAGACGCTCCCACCATGAATTTATGATGATCTGTGTTCCAGTTAAGTTGTACTGAAGCGCCATCAGTAATTTGATCAATTGTTGTGTTAGTGATAATGGCTGTTGGCGTACCTTCAACGACGCCTGTGCCTATGCCAGTGAATTGTGACGCTGTATTTTCAAATGCGCCATCACGCGGTTTGGTAGTGGCAAATACATTTCCGAATTCATCTGTTTCGGTTCCATAATTGTTTCTGACAATACCTTTATTTAATTCACCAATTAAATAGCTACTGCAAGATGGCGTAATGGTTGGAACGATATATAAGTTATGTTTTCTTCCGGCATCATCAATAAAGCCAGAATTAGGAAATGCAGTAAATTGTGTAACATCTTCTAATTCAAAATACTGGGACAATATTTGCCCGCCAAAACCGTCATCTATACTCGGCCAATCAACTGAAGGAATAGAGTTGTTACGAGATGTAGTGAATTGATAGTCTGGATTATGATCCAGAGCTATTTGTTGTAAAACACGTTGTTTGTAATCGAGGGGCAATTCTCGATTAAACGCATCATTTTCTCCACCCGGAGTAGAGTCAAGCAGTGCAAAATTAGGTGTCCCATTGTTAAAGTAATCATCTAAAAATGCACTATTCAAATAATTGCCAGGGTTTGCTAGGTCTGGCTCCAGTACGTCTTCGTAATAATCTGGAATACCATCGCTGTTAGTGTCCTGTAAGCCACATGCCGCATTTTCACCCGGTTTTAATCGGCGGCTAGCGATGTCATTAGGACCAAAATCGGTAAAAACATCGCCGTTCATGGATTTGCGTACGCTATCGCGTCGATACACTTGTCCAGTAATGCTAAAACTATCATTAACAAAAAACTCGCCAGAGAGTTGAAACTGCTTTAATCTGTTTTTGGTTTCATCGGGTGAGGTAAATACACTGTCGTGGCGTTGTTTGTACAAATCACTTGGTATCATGCCGTTGCCTATTAAATCATTACCAGCCAATAAGGTGCTGAAATTGAGATTTAAATTTTCATTACGATACGTTAGCTTGCCAAAACCTTGATTAACCTTGCTGGGCGAATTATCTCGCCAACCATTTTCATCAAATATGCTTAATGCGCCAAACCCAGCAACCACGCCATTGTTGCCACCCACGGAAAATTGAAATTGTTTCCGTCCGAATGAACCGGCTAACACTTCTGCATCTATGCCTGTATGTTCAAAGCCATTTTTAGTGCGCATGGTAAGCGCGCCACCCAAAGTGCCTAGACCAAATATTGGGTTAGATCCCGGAAATACATCTAAACCAGCCAAAGCGTTGAGTGGAATCATGTCCCAATTCACTACATCACCAAAAGGCTCGTTCACGCGAATGCCATCAAAAAACACACTTAAGCCTTGCGCAGTACCTACTTGCGGAGATGCAGTAAAACCGCGATAGGTAATATCCATCTGAAATGGATTGCCTTGATAATCATTGACATTGACGGATTGCAATTTACTGTTCATCAAGTCGGTGAGACTCAGCGCATGCGAGTTTTTAATATCTTTTGCCGTGATACTTTGTACGTTACCCGGAATTTCTTCTTTAACAAGTCCTAATCCTGGCATGGGGCCAATTTGATGAAAACGTTTGGCGCGAATTTGTATTTTTTCTAAGTTAACATTAGCGGGCGTCTTGTTGTTCTCAGTGCCGATGTTTTCTTCAACAACTTGGCTGTCATCTGCATATACATGCGTTGCAAATATTGCCGTTAATGCTAAAACAATAGGCTTACATATAAAATAACGCATAGATTTAATCGATTATATGGTTGATTAAAGAAGAGTATTTTTGTAAGAAATGATGCAAAATCTCAAATTAATTGCGTTTGCTGATGTGCTAATAGCAAGAATTTTGCCAACAAATAAAATATATTTAAATCAATCAGATAGCGTTTTTATAGATATTACATGGTTGTAATCAGCCATATTTTGGGTGAATTGGGCTAGTTATTGGTTGTGAGCAATCAGTTTGATGGGCTGATTGCAAAAAAGCGAGGGCATGCTTTTTAAGCGCAAAGTAATGGCAAATACTGAGTAAAATCCATTCAGAAATAATAGCTAAAAGTCGCTAATTTTTGCTTGGATATTCATGAATATCATTCAAGCACCTCTGCAAGCCAGTATCCTTGCGGGTTGCAGAGGCATAAAAACCTCTCGGTGATATTTTGCTATGCTTGAACCTTTTACAAAGTTAAGTTGGTTAAGTAGCAATGCGTAGCCTAGAGGCAAAAGTTGTGTAGATATTTTTGTGGGCGATTATCAATTCAAGCCTTGTTTTTATCCCGTTTTGAATATTGAGGGGAGTGCGTGTTAAAATACCGCATTAAATTATTCAAGTATTTAGGAAAACTGTCAGATGTCAACCGCCCCATTTAACTACAACAACACTTTAAACAAAGTCGACCCAGCATTGGATGCCATGATTAACGCTGAAGTAGTGCGTCAGCATGAGCATATTGAACTGATTGCTTCAGAAAACTACACTAGTCCAGCCGTGATGCAAGCGCAAGGTTCTCAGTTGACCAATAAATATGCTGAAGGCTATCCTAGTAAACGTTTTTATGGCGGTTGTGAGTTTGTTGACCAAGTTGAGCAGTTGGCGATTGACCGTTTAAAAGCGCTTTACGGAGCAGAATATGCCAATGTACAGCCGCATTCAGGTTCACAGGCTAATCAGGCTGTTTACTTCTCTATTTTAAAACCGGGTGATACCGTAATGGGCATGAATTTAGGCCACGGCGGGCACTTAACGCATGGCTCACCAGCGAACTTATCAGGCAAACTTTTTAACATCGTGCCTTATGGCCTGAATGATAAAGAAGAAATTGACTATGACGAGATGGAGCGCATTGCCGTTGAGTGCAAACCAAAATTGTTAATTGGTGGCGCATCGGCTTATGCTTTGCGATTTGACTGGGCACGCATGGCAGAAATCGCCAAAAAAGTAGGCGCTTATTTTATGGTGGATATGGCGCATTACTCTGGCTTGATTGCTGCGGGCGTTTATCCAAACCCCGTGCCTCACGCTGACTTTGTGACTTCAACTACGCATAAAACCCTGCGCGGCCCGCGTGGTGGAGTGATTATGGCAAAAGCGGAGTTTGAAAAATCATTGAACTCAAGCGTTTTCCCTGCCTTGCAAGGTGGTCCGCTCATGCATGTGATAGCAGGAAAAGCGACAGCATTTTTAGAGGCATCTCAACCCGCATTTAAAGAATATCAAACCCAGGTCATTAAAAATGCGCAAGCCATGGCTGAAACCTTAACGGCTCGTGGTCTGCGCATTATTTCTGGTCGCACCGAGTCGCACATGTTTTTGGTGGATTTGCGCCCGAAAGGCTTAACAGGTAAAGCTGCAGATGCCGCATTAGGCTTAGCGCACATTACTGTGAATAAAAATTCGATTCCTAATGACCCAGAAAGCCCATTTGTGACTTCTGGTATTCGTATTGGCGCACCAGCCATTACCACGCGTGGCTTTAAAGAAGATGAAGCACGCCAAGTGGCAAACTTGATTGCTGATGTGTTAGATAACCCAGCTAATGAGGCAGTGATTGCTGCAACTAAAGCTAAAGTACACGCTTTAACGGCGCGCTTTCCTGTTTACGATAAATAAGTATGAAGTGCCCATTTTGCGGAGCCGGCGATACCCAAGTCATTGATTCTAGAGTTAACGACGAAGGTGACTCCATTCGCCGCCGCCGTAAATGCGGGGCTTGTGACAAACGCTTTACTACCTATGAAACCGCAGAACTGCACATGCCACAGGTGGTAAAAACCAACGGTACGCGTGAAGAATTTAATCTCGAAAAACTGCGGTTATCTTTCACCCGCGCTTTGCATAAACGCCCAGTGCCCACTGAATATGTCGATCATGCCCTTGATAGAATTTCACAAAAACTGCTGAGTTTAGGGGTGAGGGAGATTCCGGCGCGCGATTTGGGTGAAAGTGTGATGCATGAACTTAAGCTCATGGATAAAGTGGCTTATATACGGTTTGCCTCGGTTTACAGAAGTTTTTCGGATGTGGACGATTTTAACGTGGCGATTCGTGATTTAGTGCCACTATCAAATGCTAAACGCCGCAGCACTGACATTAAATAGGAACTCTCATGAAACTGATTAAATGGTCGTCTATCATTTTTGCGGTGTTAACTTTAATCATCACCGTTGTTTTTTTTGGCTGGTGGATGTTTAAAGATAGTTTGGTATTTGGTAGCGAAAAGTTTGATCAAGTGAAATGGATGCAGCATGCGCCAAATTTACAAAATGAATGTAAACGCGGTGATATGGCGTATGACTTGCAAAAAAATATCCTCGTTCGAGGGCTAAAGCGTGAAGCGGTAACATCAATGTTAGGCAGACCCGCTTATGAAGAAGGTAATGCGATGAGTTACGACTTAGGTAAATGTATGCATGTTTACCATGGGTTGCTCGTGTATTTTGATGCGGATAACCGGTTGATTAATAGCCGAATTTCATCGCATTAAAAGCGGAATGAAAGACTAATTAGCCTAGAATGTAACGCATGGTTTCAACATTAGATTGCACTTTTATGGCACAAGCTTTGCGTTTAGCCGAGCAGGGTCTATATACCACCACGCCAAACCCGCGCGTAGGCTGTGTGATTGTTAATAATCAAAAAATAGTGGGTGAGGGCGCGCACCTAAAAGCGGGTGAGCCACATGCAGAAGTATTTGCCTTACGCCAAGCAGGCGCACTAGCAAAAGGTGCGGATATTTATGTGACGTTGGAGCCTTGCAGCCACACCGGAAAAACCCCGCCTTGTGTACATGCAGTAATAGCAGCACAACCAAAACGCGTGATAGTCGCGATGCAAGACCCTAATCCACTAGTCGCTGGGCAAGGTATCGCAGCCATGCGCAATGCAGGCATTGAAGTGAACGTTGGCGTGATGGAAAAAGAAGCGAATGCGCTCAATATTGGTTTTGTGTCACGCATGACGCGCGGTTTACCTTTTGTACGCAGCAAAGTGGCAGCAAGTTTAGATGGTAAAACAGCGTTAAATAATGGCAAAAGCCAGTGGATTACAGGCGAGGCGGCGCGCTTAGATGTGCAACATTGGCGCGCGCAAAGTTGCGCAATCCTGACAGGGGTTGGCACGGTGTTAGCGGATAACCCAAGCATGACGGTGCGTTTGCCTAATATTTCACGTCAGCCACTAAAAGTGATTGTAGATAGTCACCTCAAAACGCCTTCAGATGCCCACATTTTGCAACATGGGCAGGTCTTGATAGCCTTTGCCAGCGACCCTCACAACCGTGCTAAAGCATTACAAGCTGCTGGGGTCGAGTTGTTAGCGCTTTCCAATCAAAATGGGCGGGTAGATATAAAAGCTTTGTTAATTAATCTTGCGCAACGCGGTGTGAACGAGGTGCTGTTAGAGGCTGGGCAAGGGTTGAATGGCGCATGTTTGCAGGAAGATTTAATAGATGAGCTCTTGCTATATTATGCGCCAAAGCTGATGGGCACCGAGGCGCAAGGGATGTTTGCAATGACTGCTTTTACACAGATGCAGCAAGCCGTTCAGTTGAACATTCTGGATATTCGGCAAGTGGGTGTGGATATTCGCTTGCGTGCTAGGCCAGTAAAATCTACTTAAATGATGCTCATTGACACGCACTGTCACCTTGATGCTGCAGAATTTGATGCGGATAGAGATGCTATTGCGCTTGATGCCCGCCAGCAAAATGTTGCGGGCATTGTTGTGCCGTCAGTAGCGCGTTACAACTTTGATGACGTTATCGCGCTATCAAACCTACACAAACATTGCGCTTATGCGCTTGGCATACACCCTATGTATGTAGATGATGCACAACAAGACGATTTAAAGGTGCTCGAAAATTACCTGCAAATCCATCAGCCTGTGGCGATTGGCGAAATTGGTTTGGATTATTTTGTCACCAAAAATAATATCGAAAAGCAAACCTATTTTTTTACTGCGCAGCTTAAGCTTGCTCAACAGTATCATTTGCCCGTGATATTGCATGTGCGTAATGCGATTGATGATGTGCTAAAGCATTTGCGGCGTACGCAAGTGGTTGGTGGCATTGCGCATGCGTTTAATGGCAGCTTTCAGCAGGCCGAGCAGTTGATTGCGCTTGGCTTTAAATTGGGTTTTGGTGGTGCCATGACCTACAGTCGTGCTTTACATATTCGAGAACTCGCCAAAAAACTGCCCCTTGAAGCGATAGTGTTAGAAACTGATGCGCCAGATATTCCACCCGAATGGGTGGGAAAACAAGGTAGAAATACACCTGCCCAGACGGTTAAAATAGCGCAATTTTTGGCCGATTTGCGTCAAGTAAATGTGTCGCAAGTCATTGATATTACTAGTGCCAATGCGCTACAAATTTTGCCAAAATTGGCTTACTTATTCACACCACCTCAAGTGCTACTTTAAGTATGCGTGCTAAGCGTTGCTAAACTGCGTAAAATTCTATAACTTATTGATTTATATATATAAAATAAAAAGTTCAAAAAATAAGCGATTTAAAAAAAGCCTTTAAAACTGGTAAGTTACAGTTGTAAGTCACAGTTATTCACAGAGTTATCCACAGATATTGTGAATAGCCCTTTTGGGTGATTTTAGGCTAAAAGTTGAATAAAAATTTGAGACATGTCAAGTGAAAATTAAAGATAAAAATTATCGCACCATTTGGTCTGATGAGAACCAAGCAATTGTTCACATTATCGACCAAACAAAGTTACCGCATGCGTTTGAAATTGTGCAAGTTTCGAGCTTGCCCGCCATGGTGCATGCCATTAAAGTCATGCAAGTGCGAGGTGCGCCTTTAATTGGCGTTGCGGCAGCTTATGGCATTGCCTTGGCGATGCATGCTGATGCGAGTGATGCGCATTTGCATGATGCTGCACAAAAGTTAAAAGCCAGTCGCCCCACAGCGGTAAATTTACAATGGGCTGTCAGCCGCATGGTTGCTGGCTTGCAGAGCATGCCGCTGGAAGACCGTGCAAAATGGGCTTGGACTGCAGTGCAAAATATGGCCGATGAAGATGCCGAACAAAACTTGCACATTGGTCAGCACGGCTTAAGTTTAATTCAATCGCGCTATCGCAAAAAAACTTTTCAAATATTAACGCACTGTAACGCTGGCTGGCTGGCAACGGTGGATTATGGCACCGCACTTGCGCCCATTTACGCCGCGCATGATGCTGGCTTAGATGTACATGTGTGGGTGGGCGAAACGCGCCCGCGCAACCAAGGCGCGAGTTTAACCGCATGGGAACTTAGCGCGCATGGTGTGCCGCACACGGTAGTGGCCGATAATGCAGTGGGTTATTTAATGCAGCAAGGTTTGGTGGATATGGTGATTGTGGGCGCAGACCGTGTGACAGCACTTGGCGATGTCTGCAACAAAATTGGCACCTATTTACGCGCATTGGCCGCGCATGATAATCACATTCCGTTTTATGTCGCCGTGCCCACGCCAACCATTGATTGGACCATCAGCCATGCCGCGCAAATTGAAATTGAACATCGGCATGGCGATGAACTTGCCATAATGCAAGGTGTGAACGCTGCGGGTGAGTTGCAACATGTGCGCATTTTGCCTGCAGATGCGCTAACGCTCAACCCTGCGTTTGATGTCACCCCCGCAAATTTAGTCACAGGCATTATTACAGAGCGCGGAGTGTTTTCGCCCGCTGAGTTAAAGCGTATTTATAGCGAAAAATAACTGCAGAAAAAATGCGCAAAATTGCACTAAAAATTGCCCTAAAATTCGCCCGAGAGCAAAACAGCACCTCTGCAAGCCAGTCTGCATAAGGCTTCCAGAGCATCGTAAAAGAAGATGTGTGATTTTGATGTGTTTTACATATGTTTAAAACGGCTTAACAATGGAGTAAATTCATCATGCAAATTGATGCAGAAAAACTATTAAATACCAGCCAAAAATTAGCAAACTTAGGCTTAAATAAAGGCACCTCGGGCAACGCCAGCGTGCGTGTTGACGGGGGATTTTTAATCACACCTTCAGGCTTGTCGGTTGAACAAATGTCAGCCAGCGATATGGTGAATATGCATTTAGATGGCACGATTGCAGATTCAGATGCAGGCAAAAAACCATCCTCAGAATGGCGCTTTCATCGCGATATTTTGGCAAATCGGCCCGAAATTAACGCGGTGATTCACACCCACAGCATGTTTGCCACCACGCTAGCGTGCCTACACAAAGATATTCCGCCGTTTCATTACATGATAGCCGTGGCGGGTGGCGACACCATTCGTTGCGCGCCGTATGCTCTATTTGGCTCGCAAGCGTTGTCTGATGTTGCACTTTTAGCCCTGCAAGAGCGCAAAGCCTGCCTGTTAGCAAATCACGGCATGATTGCACTTGGGCGCGATTGCGACGAAGCACTGGCGGTGGCGCAAGAAGTTGAAAACCTGTGCGAGCAATATTGGCGGACGTTACAGCTTGGTGAGCCGCATATTTTATCTGAGGCTGAAATGCGTGAGGTTTTTCAGCAATTTAAAGGATATGGCCGCTGGGCGCAGTGATTTTGAGCGAGAATCTTGCGATAAATACAACATATTTAGGCGCGAAGGCAGGAGATTGTAAAAAAATGTGTTCTAAATTTAATAAGTTAAGGTAGCATGCGAACCTATACATTTCGGTAACTATAAGGAAGATACTATGAAAAGTAAGTTTGTTGCAGCCACTGTGCTTGCAATGCTGGTGCCTGCTGTGGGTCATGCAGCCCCCATTGTTTGGAGTTCTGAATTTTACGAAATTGATACTGCATCTGGATATTTAATAAGTGGTGGGTCTGTCGTACCAAGCTCAAATATACTAGCGAATCCGCTAGTAGGTGAGGATACTGTCAGCGCTGCAGCTGCCAATATTACTAATCAAGTATCCATGCAAGAATTTGCAAACGCGAATGCAAGTGAGTACGAATTTAAAGCTAATGTAGTTGTTACACCTGATGATGCTACCAATAGTGTGGGGGTATATCCAGGTGCAAGTTTAACTAACACATTTGTTGCAAACACTTCAGTTTTAAATGTTGCTTATGATTTTAGTGGGCTGATTCAATATAGCGCATCAACTGCTGGCGTGTCCTATCAAGATTTGGTTGTTTCGTTCGGATTGTATGATTTAACTACAAGTTCCTCTGTCACATTCCAAGATTTTGAAGCACTACATCGTCAAAATAATTCTGGCCCACTCAATAATCAAGTAGTTAGCGCAGCTGACGAAACTATTCCTTTCTCATTGGTAGATGATAAACAATTTAGTATTGTGGCAGGCCATGAGTACCAATTAAAAGTTAATTTATTTCCAAGTATTTTTACTAGCAATACGTCTAGTGTGAATAGCTCAAACTCAGTATTGAACATTCAATTTTCTGATGGCAACATCGCAGCAGTTCCTGAGCCAGAAACCTACGCTTTAATGTTAGCTGGTTTGGCGCTAGTGGGCTTTACAGCAAGACGCAAGCAAGCTTACTTTTCAGTTGGCGTTGGTTAATAAAAAAGCATCCGTAAGGGTGCTTTTTTGTTGCCTAGTGCGAAACATCTTCTACATGCAACCCTGTGTTTTGCCGCACATACAGTTCTTCCCACAAGTATTCAGCGCGTTTATCGCGCGTGAGTAGGCTAAACAAAATCACCATCAAAAAACCAAGAGGAATCGAGATAATGCCAGGGTTTTTGAGTGGAAATAACGGTTTTTCTAAGCCCATCATGCTGGTCAAGGGTTGATTATTAGAAGTGCCTTGGTATTTAGCAATATCCTGTTTGGCTTTAGTGATTTTTTTTAGTGCTGCATCATCTGCTTGGCTTAAATCGGCAGGAGCGCTCGCTATCACGGCGTTAGCATCAGCTAATACTTTTAGCGGATATGTCATATTGGGTGAAACTAGCACTAATAAAATGGCACTTCCAGCACCTATCAGCATGCCCATCACCACGCCTGTGGTGTTACATTTGCGCCAATATAGCGTGAGAAAAATTGCGGGTAAGTTGCTGCTGGCCGCAACGGCAAACGCCATTCCAACTAAGTGGGCAACATTTTGGCCTTTAGCTAAAATGCCAATAAAAATCGCCACCAAACCAACGCAAATGCTGGCAATTTTTGCCGCTTTCATTTGTTGCGCTTGGCTAGCTTTGCCATCTTTAAGCACATTCACGTATAAATCATGCGCAATGGCACTTGCTGAGGCTAGCACCAACCCTGCCACCACCGCAACAATAGTGGCAAAGGCCACTGCCGCCACAAAAGCCAGCATAAAATTGCCCATGAGTGAGTTTTCACCGCCACCCAAATGCTGCGCCAGCAACGGTGCCGCCATGTTGCCACCTTTATCAATGCTGCCAATCGTCTCTGGGCCAACGTGCATGGCCGCGCCAAAGCCTAAAAACAGCGTGAGCACATAAAAACCGCCAATAATCGCCATTGCCCACACCACAGATTTTCGCGCTTCTTGCGCATTGGGCACGGTAAAAAAGCGCATTAAAATATGCGGCAAGCCTGCAGTGCCAAACACCAGCGCCATGCCGAGGCTGATTTGGTCGATAGGGTCTTTTAAAAATAAACCGGGTTCTAAAAAGCGTTGGCCGAGTTCTTGGGTACTCATGCTGCTGGCCGTATTGCCCAATAATTTAGCCACTTGCGCTTGCACTTTGGGGTCATCAACCACCGCTTGCAAAAATGCAGGTAAGCTAAAGCCGTAAGGTAGCCACACCAAAGTCACCAAGACCAGTGAAGCAATCACCAATAAAACTGCTTTGACGATTTGTACATAAGTGGTAGCAACCATGCCGCCAAATACCACATAAGCCAACATCAGCGTGCCAACAGCAATCACACTCACTTCATAATCAATGCCAATCAGTGTTTTTACTAACACACCACCACCCACCATTTGCGCGGTGAGGTAAAAAATGGAGACGGTAATGGTAGAAAGCGCGGCAATCATGCGCGCTTTTTTAGGGTCGTTGCGAAATGCTAAAATATCGCCAAGGGTATATTTGCCGATGTTTCGGCAAGGTTCGGCAATGACCAATAACACTGCAATATACCCCATCAGAAAACCAACGGAATACATAAAGCCATCGTAACCATAGAGCGAAATTAAACCAGCAATGCCCAAAAAAGACGCGGCAGATAGATAATCGCCCGCAATCGCCCAGCCGTTTTGCAAACCGCTAATGCTGTTCCCAGCCGCGTAAAAGTCTTTGGTCGATTTCACCCGTTTGCTTGCCCACCAAGTAATTAACATGGTGAGTGCAATAATACTGCTAAAAATGATAAAAGTGAGCCAGCGGTATTCACTTGCAACTGCGCCCGCAGCAAGCGCTGGTGAGGCTTGCAGCAAAGTTAACGCGGCTATTATTTTTTTCATAATACGCCTTTAATATTGTGTGCATCTTTGACTAAGGCTTGCGCACGCGCATCAAACTCAGCATTGGCGCGCTTGGCATAAATAATCGCGATTAGCCAAGCAACAACAAATTGTGAAAGTGCAAAAACCAAACCCAAGTTAATGACACCCCACACTTTTACTCTAGAAATATCTTGAAAATAAGCGGTGCTGATTGGAAGTAGAAAGTAAAAAACCAACGCAAACAACATCATGCGCCACAAAAATTTATTTTTATCTCGATGTAGCTGCTGAAATCTTGGATCCGCTTCAACGGCTTCCCAATGAATATTAGTATTTTTCAAAATGGTTACTCTCAATTTCACTTAAATTTAAAGTACAGATAATGCTGTTTTGACTTGTGATTTTACTGGTGATTGTACTGCCTTTAAGGTAAAATTTCCTCCCGTCTGCAACAAATCTTATAAAGCCTTTCCATGACCAAATATGTATTCGTAACCGGCGGTGTTGTTTCTTCTCTTGGCAAAGGTATTGCTGCCGCTAGCCTAGGTGCAATTCTCGAATCGCGTGGCATTAAAGTGACCATGCTCAAGCTCGACCCCTACATTAACGTTGACCCTGGTACCATGTCGCCTTTTCAGCATGGTGAAGTGTTTGTGACCGATGATGGCGCAGAAACCGACCTCGATTTAGGCCATTACGAACGCTTTATTTCGCAGCGTATGGCCAAGCGCAATAGTTTTACAACAGGCCAAATTTACGAAACCGTGATTAAAAAAGAACGCCGTGGTGAATACCTCGGCAAAACTGTGCAAGTCATTCCGCATATCACGGACGAAATTAAAAATCACATTAAACGCGGCGCCGCAGGTTCGGATGTGGCGATTGTTGAAGTAGGTGGCACAGTGGGAGATATTGAATCGCTACCATTTTTAGAAGCCATTCGCCAAATGGGCTTTGAAGAAGGGCGCAATAACGCTTGCTATGTGCATTTAACTTTATTACCGTGGATTCCAACTGCGGGTGAACTTAAAACCAAACCCACGCAACACAGTGTAAAAGAGTTGCGGCAAATTGGTATTCAGCCAGATATTTTGCTGTGTCGTGCAGAACGTGAGATACCGGAAGATGAAAAGCGCAAAATTGCTTTGTTTACAAACGTAGCGTTTGAAGCAGTGATTAGCGCGATTGATTCGGATTCTATTTATAAAATTCCAGGTCTGTTGCATGACCAAATGATGGATGAAATTGTTTGCCATAAGCTCAACATTTTAGCCAAAGCGGCTGATTTAACCGCTTGGAAAAACATTGTTAACCGTCTCGAAAACCCAAAAAATACCGTCAACATTGCTTTTGTTGGCAAATACGTTGATTTAACTGAAAGTTATAAATCGCTCACCGAAGCCTTAATTCATGCGGGCATACACACAGAATCTAAAGTTAAAATTAACTATATAGATAGTGAAGAAATTGAAAAATCAGGCACAGATAGCCTAAAAGCAATGGATGCGATTTTGATTCCTGGTGGCTTTGGTGTGCGCGGTACCGAAGGTAAAATTTTAGCGATTCAATATGCACGGGAACATAAAGTACCCTACTTAGGGATATGTTTAGGCATGCAACTGGCGGTAATTGAGTTTGCACGCAATGTGGCTGGCTTAAAAGGCGCAAACAGTACGGAGTTTAATGTAGATGCGCCGTATAAGCTGATTGGACTAATTGAGGAATGGCAAGACGCAACGGGTAAAGTTGAAAAACGTGATGAAAACTCAGACCTTGGCGGTACGATGAGGCTTGGTGCGCAAGCTTGCCCAATAGTGCCCAATACGATGGCCGCTAGCATTTATGGCGCGCAAGTGAATGAGCGCCACCGACATCGTTATGAGGTAAATAATCATTATGTGGACCAACTCAAATCGGCTGGCTTAGTAATTTCTGCCAGAACACCAACAGAAAATTTATGTGAGATTATTGAGTTACCAAAAGATGTGCATCCATGGTTTATGGCGGTGCAGTTTCATCCGGAATTTACTTCTAATCCACGCGCAGGGCACCCGCTGTTTATTGCTTATGTAAAAGCGGCGTTAGCAAACAAAAAGGCTTAAATCATGAAACTATGTAACTTTGATGTTGGCCTTGAGCATCCACTATTTTTAATTGCGGGGCCATGCGTGATTGAGTCAAAACAAATGGCGATAGATACCGCTGGAGCGTTAAAAGAAATTGCTGCATCGCTTAATATCCCGTTTATTTATAAATCCAGCTACGATAAAGCCAACCGAAGCTCAAACAAAACCTTTCGTGGCTTTGGTATGGAAGAAGGCTTACGTATTTTAGATGATGTGCGAGCGCAAATCGGCGTGCCTATTTTAACTGACGTGCATACAGAAGAGCAGGTGCCACATGTGGCGGCGGTGGTAGATGTGTTGCAAACGCCAGCCTTTTTGTGTCGCCAAACGGATTTTATTACTGCTTGTGCAAAATCCGGCAAGCCGGTGAATATCAAAAAAGGCCAATTCATGGCACCTGGCGATATGAAAAACGTGGTGCAAAAAGCTTATGAAGCCAACGGCGGTGTGGATAATATCATGGTCTGTGAACGCGGTGCTTCATTTGGCTACAACACCTTGGTTTCGGATATGCGCGGTTTGGCGATTATGCGCGAAACCAAATGCCCCGTGGTATTTGATGCCACGCACTCAGTACAACAACCTGGTGGGCAAGGGGATAAAAGCGGTGGGCAACGTGAACACGTACCTGTGTTAGCACGGGCTGCGGTGGCAAGTGGAATTGCGGGTGTGTTTATGGAAACGCACCCAGACCCATCAAAAGCTTTGTCAGATGGCCCTAACGCATGGCCGCTTGATAGGATGAAAGAGCTATTGGCAGTGTTAGTGGATTTAGATACATTAGTAAAAAAAGCTGGTTTTATTGAGAGTACGCTATAAAAATTGTTGTGAAAAATAATGATGAAAATTAGGAGAGTATCATGAGTGCTATTGTAGATATTATCGCCCGCGAGATTTTAGATTCACGCGGAAATCCAACTGTAGAAGTAGATGTGTTACTGGAAAGCGGCATTATTGGCCGTGCAGCAGTGCCTTCAGGCGCATCTACTGGCGCGAAAGAAGCGATGGAATTACGTGATGGCGATAAAAGTCGCTATCTAGGTAAAGGCGTGCTCAATGCGGTAGAAAACGTGAATACCGAAATCACCGAAGCGATTATTGGCTTAGACGCCGAAGAACAAAGCTTTATTGACAAAACCTTGATTGAGCTTGACGGGACCGAAAATAAAGACCGTTTAGGTGCAAATGCGATTTTGGGCGTTTCAATGGCGTGCGCACGTGCTGCGGCTGAAGAGTCTGGTTTACCGCTTTACCGCTACTTAGGCGGTTCAGGCGCGATGCAATTACCAACGCCGATGATGAACATCATCAACGGTGGTGCGCACGCTGATAACTCAGTCGATATGCAAGAGTTCATGATTATTCCTGCGGGTTTGCCAAGTTTCCGCGAAGCGATTCGTTGCGGCGCAGAAATTTTTCATCAATTGAAAAAAACACTCCACAAAAAAGGCTTGGCGACTACTGTAGGTGATGAAGGTGGTTTCGCACCGAATTTGCCAAGTAATGAAGCCGCGATTCAATTGATTATGGAATCCATTGCTGATGCAGGCTATGAGCCAGGCCGTGATGTATATTTGGGCTTGGATTGCGCCAGTACCGAATTTTATAAAGATGGTAAATATCATTTAGAATCAGAAGGTTTGGCTTTGAGTTCTGCTCAATTTACCGATTATTTAGCCACATGGTGCGACAAATACCCCATCATCACCATTGAAGATGGTATGGGCGAATTTGACTGGGACGGCTGGAAAATCTTGACTGACCGCTTGGGTAAAACCACGCAATTAGTGGGTGACGATTTATTTGTGACCAACGCAAAAATCTTGCGTGAAGGTATTCAACGTGGCGTGGCAAACTCATGCTTGATTAAAGTGAACCAAATCGGTACGCTCACTGAGACTTTCCAAACCATCGAGATGGCAAAACGCGCGGGCTATACCGCTGTGGTTTCACATCGCTCTGGTGAAACTGAAGACACCACGATTGCTGATATTTCAGTGGCGACCAACGCGCTGCAAATCAAAACGGGTTCACTCTGCCGTTCTGAGCGTATCGCCAAGTACAACCAATTGCTTCGTATTGAAGAAGAATTGGGCGATGCGTCGAGTTATGCGGGTAAGGGCGCGTTTTACCAACTTTTCAAGTAAATTAGACTATCAAAACAATGAATTGGGATGCAGTACAAGGCGTGCGGCGCACAGAAGCCGAGATAGTATGTTTGGATACAGCGAGGTTGCGAGCACCGCAACAACGCCGTAATGCGCTCAAGGAGTTGTTTTGAAAGCCCTGACGCTAATATTTGTCATCCTCATCGCCTTACTACAATATCCATTGTGGCTGGGCAAAGGGAGCTGGTTGCGCGTGTGGGACTTAAAAAGCCAAATTGCAAAGCAAGAAGAAAAAAATAATCGCGATAAAATTCGTAACGATGCCCTTGATGCCGAAGTGCGCGATCTCAAAAGTGGCAAAGCTGCCATAGAAGAGCGCGCGAGAAGTGAACTTGGCATGGTGAAACAAGATGAAGTGTTTTATCAGGTGTTGCAAGTTGAGGAGTCTGCTAGCAAGCCTTAAAAATGTAGATTTTGTGGTTAACTTAGACTCATCAAATATCATAGTTTAGCCACTATATCGTTTTTGATGCTCTGGAATCCGCATGGATACTGGCTTGCAGGGCAGTGAAAATTCCTCGGGATAATTTAAGCGTGTAAATAAATAGAAACTTCATTCAGTTTGGTATTGAAAATACCAATCTATCATCGTTTTGTTGTAGATTTCTACTTCTTTGAGCAGTTGCGCTGAAGCAGTGCAAACGTCAATATTTATTATAGGGAAACCGGATCGTTCATCGATTTTTTCATTTGGCGTTTTTGTAGCAATGCAGTCCTCTTTTTTTGCATAATTTTCACTATGCGTTATCACTTTAAATAGCCGGTAATTTCCTGCTTCAGTGTCTGATTTAGCCATGGCTTGTCCGCCTTTTAGTAAAATAATTTCGGCAAAATCACTGTTAATCTCAAGATTGCCCTTCAGTTTTTGGCGGCGCTTCTCGGCATGTAATGGGCTATTGAAATCTGCATCAGCTGCATTAACGCTGCCTTGCTGCGTGATTGTTGCACCCGCTTCAGCTTTGTTATCCGTCAGCTCGCGCAATGTGGCTTTGGGTTTGCTTATTGGTTTGGAAGCAGATTGATCAGCGGCCTCAGCTGCGGGTAAATTTTGCTCGGCAACGATGGGTGCTGCGGCAGGCGTTGCTGGCGTTATTGCAGTGGGCGTTTCCGCAATGGCTACTTGTTTAGCAACATCATTTTCAGTTGCTTTTCTTTCAGTTGTTGCGCTTGCTAGCGGTTTACTGGCTGATTTTGCCAAATCAAGCGCATCCGCTTTGCTAACTTGGTCAGACGCTGTAGTTTCTTTTAATTGCGCGTCTTTACTGACTATACGCTCAAGCTTTTTAGTTTCAGGCTCTGCGTGAATTGTAGTTATATTTTTATCAGACAGAGGCGCGCTCTGAGAGGTCGTCAAACTGTCTGCATTTGCTGATACAACTTCTTCAGAGGCAGGTGCAACTTGACTGCTAACGTTTGCTGGAGGCTCATGTAGTATTGCGCCTTCAGTTTGCGAATTAACTACAGCGCTAGCAGGGCTGTTTTCTGAAATAGTTGCTGGGGTATCTGCTGTCCAAATGGTTTCTTCAGGATGATCACGTAAAAGTAATACTGTGACTAAAATAACCGTGGCTAAGCCTGTTAAACCGGCCCATTGGGCATTGGCAAAATGATCTTTAAGTAGCCAGTTTTTAACACTTGCTAGCCAATGATTTTGCGGTTGCGTGGCTTTTTTTGCATAATCTAATACAGTATTACGCACTTGCTGGCGTACTTGCACATCGGTATCTGGCGCATGTTCTAAGGCTTTTTTAAGATGTGCATCTTGTATGGGTTTATTGGTCATCCCGCATCCTTTTCTGTGAGTGGATGCAAATAAGCCCCCATGCAGGTGCGTAACTTGCTCAAAGCATAACGCAAGCGGCTTTTCACGGTTTCAAATTCTGCGTTTAACAATTCAGCCATTTCATCTAAACTTAAATTATCCTCATGGTGCAGCAAAAAAGCGGCACGTTGCAACGCCGGCAACCCTTCTAAGCAGTTTAGTAATTGTTGTCCAGCCTTGCGCCAAAAAGCTTGCTGCTCAGGTTGCTCGGCAATTGGGGCTGGCCAAAGCTGCCACGCTTCTGCACTGTCATCGTCTAACCAACCTTCATCTGCTGATACTTCCCGCCCATTTTTACGCATAATATCGACTGCACGATGATGTGCTAGCGTGAAAAGCCATGTTTTAAAACTCGCCGTTTCACTTGCTTGCCAGCGCTCGCGCGCATCGACCAGCTTCATCCAAGTATCCTGAAACACTTCATCCACTTGCGCTTGCATGCTGCTACCCAACACACGCCGCACATAGCGGTATAGTGGTTTTTCATGTCGCGCATAAAGCAGTTCAAAAGCATGGGCTTTGCCTGCACAAAATTGCCGCATCAAGCTTTCATCGGTGAGTAAATCTTGCATGTCGCAAGTGTGGCATTAGTGTGTTAAACGGTCAACACATCTGAATAGGGTTAAAAATATTTTTAATTTTGGATTAACCCCATATACAAATTTCAAACGTGTAACACCTTGTTAGCCAATTTTTAACATTATTAACAAGGAGCACGCCATGCAACAAAGCCGATTTCAATCCTATTTATTATTAGTTTGCACGCTATTTTTATCACTCATCTCTAGCAGCGCTTCTGCATTTTGCGGCTTTTTTGCGGGTAAGGCAGATGCCCATTTATTTAACGAGGCCAGTCAAGTAATTTTGGTGCGCGATGGCACACGGAGCGTGATTTCGATGCTGAATGATTACAAAGGCCCGTTGAATGATTTTGCGCTGGTAGTGCCTGTGCCGCAAGTGCTAGAAAAAGGCCAAGTGCGCATTGGCGATAAACGTTTGTTTGATCGGCTAGATGCTTATTCTGCGCCACGTGTGGCAGAATATTTTGATCCTGACCCTTGTCCAGTCGGCCAGCAGTATTTAGGTGAATTAAGAAAAATGCGCGCGATGGATGCGGCAGCACCTGCCTCCGCGAATATGGCTGAAAAAAAAGAAAGCGATAAAGCCTTGGGCGTGACGGTGGAAGATAGCTACACCGTGGGCGAATACGATATTGTGATGTTATCAGCTAAGCAGTCAGATGGCTTAGAAACGTGGCTGGTAACGAATGGCTACAAAATGCCCAAAGGTGCTTCAGCCGCGCTTAAACCTTACATTGCGCAAAACATGAAGTTTTTTGTCGCCAAGGTGAATTTAAAAGAGCAGGCTGCCACCGGCGTGCAGTATTTGCGTCCGCTACAATTTGCCTTTGACAGCGAAAAATTCATGTTGCCGATTCGTTTAGGCATGATTAACGCTGACCCAAACAAACCACAAGATTTAATTGCCTACGTACTGACCAAAAAAGGCCGCGTTGAAAGTGCCAATTACCGCACCGTAAAGTTACCCGCCAATGAAAATTTGCCGCCTGCGATTAAAAATAACTTTAACGCTTTTTATAAGGCCATGTTTGATTATCAGGCCAAAAAAGAACATCATCGTGTGGTTTTTACAGAGTATTTTTGGGATATGGGCTGGTGCGACCCATGTGCAGACCAGCCATTAAGCCGCGAAGAATTGCGTCAAACAGGCGTGTTCTGGCTCAACAATGGGTTTGATGATAACGGTGGCGCACAAAACGCCTTGCTCACACGTTTGCATGTGCGCTATACGCCAAACACTTTTCCTGAAGATTTGATGTTTACCCAAACCAGCGACCGCGAAAACTGGCAAACACGCTATGTGGTGCAAAACCCATTTGAAAGTAGTGTGCAAGCCTGCCGTGAAAAAGCCGCCAATTATAGCTGCACGCAACAATGCCGCAATGAAGATGATGGTTGGAGCCCGCTTGAGCGCAAAGGCTATGCACGTTCATGCATGCAAAGCTGCAAAGCCAGTAACAGCAGCGCAGTAGAACTTGCACGCCGTTATTACGAAACCGATTTGCCTCAACGCCAACAAACTGAAATGCAAACGCTCATGCGCTACACCGGCTGGAACAAGCGCGATGCTCAGCGATTTTTGGGTGGAGAGCTCGTGCTCGATAATAGCCAAGTTTACGCACCATCAAAACCGCAAAGCAAAGATAAATGGTGGGAATCCTTATTTGGTAAAGGTGAGTAATATGACGACGCAGTCATTAATTTTTGCTGTAAAGCCGCTCAAATGGCCGAGCTTTAGCCGGCTGACATCATGGCTAGCTATGATGGACGCACGCTATTTTCAGCTCATTTTTCTCATCAGCTTGTTGGCGTTTGGCGCCTTGGCGCGGGATTTTTCTCTCACCGGCTGGCAAGTGTTTTTTACCTTTGCCAGCGCGGTAGGCACGCAGGCATTTTGGCAGTTTTGGCTGAAGTTACCACATCGCAAAAACATGCAAGGCTATTTGAGCGCATTTGTCACCACTTGCGGCATCAGCATTTTAGTGCGCGCAGATGTGATTTGGGTGCATCCACTGCTAGCTTGCTTGGCGATGAGCAGCAAATTTGTATTTCGCTTTGGTCAAGGAGAGGCAAGAGGCCACATTTTAAACCCAGCTAACTTGGCCGCATTTACAGCTTATGCGTGGATGCCGCATGCTTGGCTATCGCCAGGCCAATGGGGGCAAGAAACGCTAGCGGCTTTTTGGATGTTGATATTAGGCGCCACCGTAGCAGGCCGCGTAGCACGCTGGGATGTGAGTTTTGCCTTTATTTTTGTGTGGTTAGGGCTATTTGCAGGGCGGTTGATTTGGCTAGATTATGCCGCCGATTTAGCCATTGAAATGTGGCTGCACCAAGCCATGAATGGCGCAACCATTTTATTTGCATTTTTTATGATTTCTGACCCGATGACCACGCCACAACATCGCATTGCCCGCATGTGCTATGCAGCGTGCGTAGCTGGCACAGCTTTTATTTGGCAATTTGGCTTATTTAAATCGCAAGGTTTAATCGTGGCTTTATTTATGTGGAGTTTTACCATCCCCATTTGGAACCACTTTTTTAAAGCTAAACGCTTTGATTGGCGACACTAAAAATTGCATTAAAATGCGCTTAAAAACGCCCGAGAGATTTTCATGCCTCTGGAAGCCGCATCCAGACTGGCTTACAGAGGAGGTGAAATGATGTGTTGAAATAAAATGCGCATTTAAAGCAATTGCCAATTAAATTTTTTGCGCAATTTACTAATCGTACTGAATGCTCATTTCATTGTAGTCAACACGCATTCTTGAGTCGATGAGGCTGTTATTTTTGCTGGCGTTTACAGGCTCAACGTAAATAAGGTACGTATTGTAATTAACAGGCACTAACTTTGTGTGGTCAACCGTAGCGCGCTCACCATAAATGCCCGTGCCATCGGTTACTTCTGAGCTGCCCGCGTAAACAGATTGATTATAAGTGCCAGCTTGCCAAGCACTGGCGGTTAAATAATAACGCCCAGGTTTTAAGTGCTCAAAGCGATAGCGGCCAAATTCATCTGTGGTGGTTTTTAGTGATAATTTGATGGCCTCTGCCGATAAAGGAAATAGTTTGGTTTGTGGTTGTTTGTTAAACACATTTCGCGTGTTGGTGTACCAATTTTCCATGATTTTTTGCTGTTGCTTAATTTGCTTGTCAAAGTCAGCCAAATGCGCGGTTTCAGGGTACAAATAAACGTCCATATTTCTGAGCGGTACATTTTTGATGTTGGGATCTTTTGGCCAACTCTTATCTTCTCTGCCACTTACCGTGAGCCGATGATACATCACCCCAGAAACATGATAATCACCTTGAGCCAAAGCCGCTTTCGCTTGCGCGGCGTCAAAAGGCGTTGTAATTGGAACGATGATGGGCTTGCTTTTGCTGGCGGAATTGGCCTGTTTTTCGGCAGTTTGTACACCAGTTTCTGCGCAGCCGATTAAACCTAGTAAAATCACCATCAAAACGCTGTTGCTTATTGTTTTTAAACACATAAAATTTTCTTTAAAATATGATTTTAACGCATTCATTAAATCAAATTAAGCTCAACGTAAGCCATTGATTTGTAAAATTTTCATTTTAGATTCAAATTTATAAACACCAGAATTTTGAGTAATTTCAAAGATATTGCTATAGCCTAAATCTGCTGGCGAATCTTCTGTGCTAGAAATGTCATTACCATAGGCATCATACACATGTCTAACCACCGTTCTGTGGCCAACCGCGTTTTCGGTTTCAATATAATATTTGCCCGGTTTAATATTTTTAAAGCTATAGCGGCCATATTGGTCTGTTTTGGTGGCTAAACCGTATTGTTTTAATTTAGGATCTACTAATATTTCTACAGCATAATAATCTTTATGCCTTGCTCTATCTGCCTTGAGTTTTTTCGTCATTTCAAGATATTCTTGCAAATAGGGCGTGTAAGGATATAAAAATACCTGTGTATTGCTAACAGGAAGGCTGCCTTCAATACAGCCAATACCACGCCCATAACAGTTTACCAACACTGATTTAATTTCAACGTTGCCAGCTTTAAGCGCGTTTTTCGCCAATTCCTCATCAAAAACAGTTTTAGGCGTTCGGGGCGCTAGTTTCTCAGCTTTTCTATCGGCGCGGTCAACCGGGTCACCATGTAGCGTTGCGCACGCGCTTAAGCCAAGCAACACACACACCACTAAACTAATATTCACTAATTTTTTCATCACTACTTTTCATAATTAAACAGGCGCAAATTATAAACGAAAGACAACATCAAATGCGGGTAACAACATGACCCAAGTGGGTAAAACTAAAGCTATTTTGATTTAAATTCCACCCCGAGAGATTTTTATGCCTCTGTGACCCGCATAGATACTGGCTTGCAGAGGAGGTGAAATGAAGTGTTGTAAAAAAGCGCTTAAATCGGCGTGATTTTAGCGCTTAATTTTTGCTAGTTTCAGCAAGTGGGTATGGCAGCGGTTTAATGTTGAGTACAAATTCTCGCCAATAAATATTGCCAATTTCTAAAGCTTCTAAACGTGTTTCTGCAAGCACATCAAAACCGCCTAAAGGCGCAGGTGCACTGCGCACAATTTTGCCGACAATTTCGTTGTTTTGCGTCACGTCTTCGCCCGCGATGGGTGGTGTGCTGGTGGCAATGTGTGCGAGTTGCGTGCGGCGTTTTACTTTGCCTAAATAATGCGTGCGGGCGACAATCTCTTGGCCAGTGTAGCACCCTTTTTTAAAGTTGATTGCGTTTAAACTATCTAAGTTGACCATTTGCGGTACAAATTCTTCTTGGGTATTCACGTAAATATCTGGGATGCCCGCTTGCGTTTCTAGCCAATCCCAGCAGGGTTTTCCTACAGGTTTGCAGTTGGTTTTTAAACTTTGCCAAATTGTTTTTGCACGCTCGGTTTCTGCGATGATTTCATAGCGAGGTACGCCTGCATTGGGTAGGCAAATCAGCGTGGCGTTTTCATGCTGAATACTTTCATAAACTGCTGACGGAACGCCGCCAAAAATGGGTGCCATAAATTTGGCAATATTGTGGCCGCTTAAGCCGATTTTTACGGTGCTGTCAGATACATTGTTGATAGCCACTTTTGAGCGCATCACATACATTTTCAAGCGTTTAGCTATGGGCTCAGCCAGTTTGTGGTTAAGTTGTAAATGCAAATTGTTGTTAAAAGTAAAGGCAAAAAACAGTGCCAGTAGCCGCCCTTTGGGGCTGCAATAGCCCGTGTAATGCGCATTATTGCCACGCAGTAATTTGACATCATTAGTGACTTGCCCTTGCAAAAAAGTGAGCGCGTCATCACCGCTGATTTCCAAAATATCTAAGTGCGATAAATCACAGATAATGTCTTCATTTTGCGTGTAGCTCAGCTCTTTTTCGGTATTGCCAAATGAGCTAATAGTGCCGTTGTTAAACACGCCACCTTTAATAAATAAAAACTCTTGCCAGTCGTTGTTTGTCATGTGGTACTCTCTTCATTTTGATTACAACTATTATAGCGTGAAGCCTATCCATCTCACATTGCAAGTTTCTAAGTATTTATGCGGCTTAATGCTGGCTGGAGGGCTATTGTTTGTGAGCATGATTTATTTTATACCGCTGCCAACTTGGGTGCGTTTATTGTTGGCGTTGTCGGTGTTGATGATGGTTACATATTTTTGCCTAAAAGATGCCTTTCTAAAGCTGCCAAGTTCAATTGTTGCCATGCATATCAACCAAAAAAATCAACTTACATTAGTGCGTAATGATGGCCAGCAACTCGTAGTGCAAGTGCTGGAAAATACCGTGGTGACAGCGCATATAACAGTGCTCAATTGCCGATTGTTATCGGCTACTTTTTGGCAAAAACTATTTGCGCAACACGTGATTATTTTGCCAGATGCTGTTGATAGAGAGTCGTATCGGCAGTTACGCGTTTGGTTACGCTGGGCAAAAGGCATTTTGCCTCAAACTGCTGCGTTAGATTCCGCCGAAGATAAAATAGTTTGATGGCTAACTGTGGTTTTGCGTGGGTGTTTGCGGTTTTTGTTAAGCCATTGCCAAGGCATGTATGCAGCAATCAACAGCAGCCCAGCTAAGCCTGAAAACACAGAAGATAGGCTAAACGGCGTCCATTCACGGCGCGCGGGTCTTTGTTTGCTCATCGCGGCCTTTAGTTTTTGAAAGGTGTCACCTCGTACATAGCTCGCCCCTATTTCTTTTGCCATGGCTTGTAGAGTTGTTTCAGACAATTTTGAAATAAAGCGGTCTTGCGGGCTTTCTGCAATATCTTTGGTGCGCTTAAGCAAACCCGCTGCCGCAATAGGGGCAGCGCCCGGCGCAAGTTGCATACTATCGTGCGACCAATACCCAATCAGCTGATTTTTTTCAGTGTATTTTGGCACGGGGGCACCCGTTTCAGTACCCACACCCACTAATAGCCAACCATCTGCACTTTGCAAAGTGCTTAAATCGCGCGTGTTGAATTGGTGCAGTTTTGGAGCTTCTTCACCATCTGTGAAAAATACCACTTGAGCGGGCTCTGGAAAGTTAGCTACCACACGAGCTGTGGATAACATGCTTTCGCGCACACGGCTGTCGGCAGTCCACGCGCTACGCCAATCAATGTGATCCAGCGTATCTTGAATAGAGTTAAAATTTTCACATACATCGACAGGTAAATACAGCGATACTACATTCACACCAGAAAACATGCCTAAACCCACTTTAGTTCCGCAGGGTAACGATGATAAAGTTTCACGCAATAATTGTTTGGTATGCGCAAGACGTGTGGCAGGTTTTCCATTAGCCATCATGTCAGCTGCATTCATACTTTGCGTAATATCCAGCACAAAAAAGTAGCTGTAGATATTGTGTTTAACGGGGATGCTAGGCTGCAATAATGCAGCCACTAGTAAACTAAATACTGCCGTTAAGGTGTATAAATCACGGTGCTTTCCAAACTGACGATAAAGGCGTTTAAACATCTTGCTCCATTAGTTAAAAATGGTTGTCATGCGCGATGGCAGCTTCGTTTTGACTTTGTGTGCGTTTAAACTCTTTTTTATAAAAGCGTAATGCTTCACCAATCTGACGAATCGGGTGCTTAGTAAAGTAAGCGGCAAGCAATAATAGTCCAGCAATTGAAGATAATATCCAACTTAAATCAAACGGTGCAACGTCATGACGGGCAGGCTTTTGCAGTTGCATTGCACTTAGTAAGGTGTGTACATTATCACCATAAATATATGTTGCGCCTATTTCTTTAGCAACCGATTTTAAATATTCAGGATTATGTTTGGAAATATAGCGGTCATGCTCGCCACCGGCAACATTGTCATCTCTAATACCTAGGGTGGACTCTGAAATTTGCGCAATGCCTGGCTGCATAGCAAAACTCTCGTTAGACCAATAGCCAATCACTTGATTTTTATCACTTAATTTTGGAATGGCCACACCTTTTTCTGACCCTACACCAACCAGTAGCCAGCCATCAGCACCTTGAAAGTTAGTTAAATCTTTCGTGTTGAACGCGTGTAGTTTCGGCGCCTCTTCACCATCAGTGAATAGCACTACCTGAGCAGGTTCGGGAAAGCTACGAATAATTCTTGAAATGCCATACATGCTCTCACGCACACGGCTATTGCCAGACCATGCAGTGCGCCAATCAAGATGATCGATGGTATCTTGAATGGCCGCAAAATTTGCGCATACCTCTATGGGATTATAGAGTGCAGCCACACTATTGCCCGCAAAGAGGCCAATGCTTACCTTTGTTCCACAAGGAAGTGACGAAATCGTATCATGCATTATATTTTGTGTATGGGCTATGCGAGTGATTGGCTTGCCATTTGACATCATGTCGCTTGCGTTCATGCTTTGAGAAATGTCAGCAATCAGCAAATAAGTGTAAATATTATGCTTAATTGGAATGGTTGGTTTGAAAAGTGCTGCAATTAAAAACACTAAAACCCCACTTAACAACATGGTATCTCGGTGGTGAGTCAAATAGTTGAATAGTTTTTTCATCGAGTTCTTTAGGGCCTAGGATGCACTAAAATAAAAATCATTGATAAGAAAAGCTTTAGGTTTTGCAGTTAAGCAGCAATAGCCAAAACTTAATACTAAGGTAAGCCATTGGGAATATTCCCCATAATCAACCCTGGAGAGTCCGAATCACCCACGCCTGGCGTTGGATTTTCTGGTAACAAACTAATCACACGGTCTAAATTACGACGCGTACCCCAGTGCGAGTTGTCTTGTTTTAAAGATTGCTTATAAGAGCTATGCGCTTGCATGAGTAAATACTCTACTTCATCGCGGATTTTAGAATCGTTACCGCCACTTACTTGCAAAGCTTTTAAAAAAAACATGTTGCCAATATTGTGTTGTACTGCCGCCCTTTGCGCTGGTGTGCCTTTTTGCGTTAGTTGTGAGTAGAGTAGGGTGGACTCTTTATAACGCTCATTTTTTGCCAACCAGTAGGCAGTTGCGTATTTTGCTTCATAACTTTGTTTATCGGTTTGTGGGTTTTTACCAGTGGTGACTGCTTTGTTAAAGGCATCAATTTGGCGAATACGATTAAGCTCGTAGGCCAAACCTGCGGCGGCGGCTAGGGCAACCAGCGTTAACAAAATAGAAAGTTTTTTAACGGTTAACCATTTAAACCAGGCTGTCAATTTCATGCTTTCGCACTCCATGTTTTTGCTTCTAAAAATTTAACGCCTAACAATAAGGCAATCATCAAGGTGGCAAGCCAATAACACAGTTGGGTAAAGTCTCTGCCGGGGATTTTTTCCATATATTTAATCGGTTTTTTTTCTTTTTGGTTAATATCCGCCATCGCCGCCTCTAAAGCCTTCGGGTTTTCAGCTTCATACGCACTAAATGGCGTGCGTAACGTTTTAAAGTAATAGTAAAGTTCTACCTCAGTGGGCAGGGCTTCTTCATAATTACTTTCATATTTTGGGTCAAAAATCGAAACGCCACCTGGCTGTCTCAACACAATCCAATAGAGTGAAATATTAAAACGTTGCAGCCAATCCACTAATCGCTGCTGCACTTCAGCACTTACCCGACCTGCACCATCTGAAATAAGAATAATCGCCCGTGAACCAGAATCTGGCACGTGCTCAAATAAGCCCACAGCGCTGGTGAGGCCGCCCCCAATATTGGTTTGAAAAAGCGAATTGCCAGCAGTAGCCTTAATGGCCGCTAAAATAGCCTCACGGCTTTCAGTAAGCGGCAGCACATACATGGCAGAGTTACTGAATGTGATCACGCCTATCATGTCATTTTCACGTTTATTCACAAAGTCGGTCATCAATCTTGCTGCAGCTACTGATTTTGTTTCGCCTACGCGCCCTTCGGCGGTGCCACCAGAAAATGGGTCGTCCATGCTGGCGCTACGGTCAATCACCATGCCAATTTGCGCGCCCACGCCAATACGTTCAATTTTTTGTTCTAAGCTGTGCGGGCCAGCCAACCCCAAAATAATGCAAGCAAGTGCTATTGCGGCTAAAATTTTAAGCAACAAGCCAATCAGATTTGAAAGTGGATCTGACGGCAACATTGAAAGCGATGAATAGGTGCGCGTATGCGAGCGCTCTAGCAAAATCGGTAGCAACGCTAGCGGCAATAGCCACAGCACAAGTGGATGGTTAAAACTCATTTTGTGTTGCTTTCAACAGGCAGCCCACGCTCGCAATCGCGCAATTGGCGGCAAAATTTAAGCAGCCATGTTTTAGGCGATTCATTCAATTGCGTTGTGGCTGATGGCTCAAAAAATACTTGGCGTGAAAGCCCAAAAAACTGCTCAATTTTATTTTGCATAGGTGCAAAAGCGGGTTTGTTTTTTATCAAGTCAGCCACATTATTACCAAACAAACTAGCGCCTGCTGTCGTGTTGAGCGATTGATGTACGCGTGCCACAGCTTGTTGTAAGCCATCTGCGGTATCTGGCAACTTGCGAATATCTCGATAAGCTTTTGCAAATGGGCCGCCCATTTTAGGAAGCCACGTGTAAGCGCCAAACATATAAAGTAAACCTAATAATGCGGCTACTAGCAAACCAATCAATAATTTAACATTACGTTTTTCTGGGCTAGGGTCAAGCGTCAATGGCGGTAAAAACGGACTCATATCTTCGTTGAGCTTAATTTGCCCAAACAGTGACAGCGGGGAAATGCGAAAATCAAAAAATGGCACACGTAATTGCACCACTTCTTTGGTTTTCGTGTTGCGAATGCGTAAAATTTCAGATTGCAACGAGCCGTGCTTAACCGTTTTAGCGGTTGTAAACACTTGATAGCGTAATTGAAGGGTATGAGTCACAGTGTCGTTTTTTGATTTTTCATTTGCCTCAATTTTGACTAACTCAATCCCTGAAATTTGCCCTTTCCAACGGTGTTCATAACCGACAATCGGCAGAGATTCTTTAATCAGTTCATAAGGTTTTTTGATGCTGATAACCAGCGTTCTATCTAGCGTATCGCCCACTACATAGCCAGCATCGCGTGTGGGATTGGTTTCTTGAATACTATAAAATTTAGGATCTAAATCAGGTAGAGGCACAACATCTGCTTTAACCTGAAAAACCGTGAAAGTTAGCACTAAAAGCAAAGCGTTTAAAAAAACTTGCCGTATATTTTTGCGTGCATAAGAAAAAAAACTGTTCATAGCAATATTCATCATATTAAGCCGCCACATATTGGTGAAAGTATTCTGAGAGTTGGTCTGCATCAAAGCGGTTTTCAATAAAAAAAGGCTGCATGTCATAGCGCAAAAAAAGGTCTTCAATGGCTTTTCGTCTGTCTTTAAACGCTTGCAAAATGCGCTCACGGTAAGCCTTTCGCAAAAATAGTGTGCGTTTTGCGCCCGTTTCGGGGTCTGTAACGCTGGTGATGCCAAACTCAGGCAAATCGCTATATTCTGCGGTGTCCCACAGCACCATTGGCACAATATGGTGACGCTGCATCAGCACTAAAGATTCTTCTAAATCTGCCATCGGCATGTGAAAGTCGGACACCATAAAAATGAGCGAGCGCTCGCGCGGCAATAAACGCACGCACTCAGTCACGCCTTTGCTACTCACTTCTGGTGGCTGGTAAGAGCGTAGATTTTCTGCCATTTCTTGCGTGGTGTGAGGTCTTGCGGAAAGCGTGCAAAGCCAATCTTCACGTACCACATCATCAAAGCCGATAAACCCGACTAGGTCGCGGTTGCGCGTGGCCGATTGGGCAACTGATTGCGCAATATCGGCGGCGATTTCAATTTTCTTTTGCGCACTGCCATATTGCATAGAACCAGACATATCACACAGCACAAATACAGGCGTCACACTTTTTTGGTTAAAAATGCGCACATAGACTTGTTCCATCGGATCGCGGATGGTTTGGCGAATATCTATGCGGCGTGGGTCTGGATATGATAGCAAGGTGGTGTGGCCACGAAACTCCATGCCCATGCCGCGCTGGTTACTTTTATGTCTGCCAGGCCTGCGCGAGCGCGAGCGCCAGCCGATATGATAGGTAAATTCTTTAATATGTTCTTGCATGGCTAGCCGCGCAGGTAATTAAGGCGCTGCAATCGCACTAATAATGCCACTTAACATGTCGCGTGCAATTTCCGTGCGGCGCATTTCATACACAGGGCTAAACACCAAACGGTGTGCGATAGTAGAGTGAAACACATCATGAATATCTTCTGGCAACACCGCATTGCGGTCATTCAGCCAAGCATTCACGCGTGCGGCACGTAATAACATACCCATACCGCGTGGGCTAGCGCCTGATAACACCAAGCGTTTCATATCAACTCCTGACACTTTTACGCCAAAATCGAGCGGATTTTTGGTGGCACGCCAGAGATTAAGTGTGTAGCTGCGCAGTGTTGGGCTAGCTGAAATACTGTTTTGCAACATTGCACCAAAGCTATTGAGCTGATCAAACTGCAATATATTTTCTGGCACGTTAGACACTAAAGTGTCCACATCATGGTAGCGCGTATCAAACACGAGTGACTCCATAATATGGTCATCGTTTGGCACAATAATGGGGATTTCCATCATAAAACGGTCACGCGCAGCCGATGGAATATCAAATGTTTCTTCTTTTTCTACTTGGTTGCGGTCAGCAAACACAATCATGTGCGGAAAGTGATGCTCTTTATTAAACGCGGTCAGTGTGCGCTCCGCCATCACACGCAAAAGTAGCGAGTGCACTTGTGGGCGCGCACGATTGATTTCGTTAAAAAAGAAAATCGATAAATTTTCGCCCGACATCAGCAAAGGCCCAGCACTGACGTGTGGCTTGCCATCTTCACCCAAATACGTGTGATAAACCAAATCATTCGGCATTAAGTCAATGGTGCCCTCAATACGCTGATAACCGCCGCCGATACCGCGCGTAAAAGCACGTAGCAGCGTGGTTTTACCCACGCCCACATCGCCCTCAAGCAACACATGGCCACGCGCAAAAATAGAAGTCGTCACCAAACGGATGGGTTTTTGTTGCCCCACCACCACCTTATTGACTTCAGTTTCTAGTTTAAGGGCATGGTTACGCCAATCGGCTAATTGTATATCGCTCATTTATAGTGTTCCCCAAAGTCAAAAAGTTTTTAAAATTGATTTGTTAATATTTTGTAACAGAATAAAGTAATTGTAAATGATTAGCTATCACCCAAATAGCGCTAAAAGTAGCGCTAGCATTTTTATAATTGGATTTTACTTAAATAACACAAGCCATAATATAAACCAGAATTTATAAAAAATATACAGATTAGTATAATTATTTAAATAAATATTTAAGCGTGAAATAACCTTCTAAAAAGCACGCAATTGCACACAAATCATTTTAGCGCCGCTGTAAGCCAGTCACTATGCGGCTTGCAGCGGTATTTTTTTCTCTCGGGCAAATTTGGTGCTTATTTTAGTGCTGACATCAAGGTTTCAATAATGATATTGGCAGTTTGCTGATTAGTATTGTTTTTGCTGTAAACGCGTAGCCCAAACATGCCAACAATGAGTAATTTGGCTAGGTTTTCAGTGTTTTTGTTGGCGGATATTTCACCTTGCATCTGCGCTTGCTTGAGTACTTGCGCAAAGCCTGCTTCAAGTTGGCTAAAAGTTTGGCTAATCACTGTGCTGATTTCTTGGTCATCTTCGGCTGCTTCTAGCATGGTGTTAATGAGCAGGCAGCCATTGTTGCTGCCGTTATTGCTGGTGTGCGCCACAAGGCCGTGAAAAAACTGCTCAATACGTGTAAGCGGCGGCAAATCGGCTTTTAAGGTGGCGTTAATGATGCGTTGCATGTCTTGTTGATAGCAATCTACTGCCGCTAAAAATAGCTTTTGTTTGTTGCCAAATGCCCAATATAAGCTGCCAGGCTGGATATTGGTGGCATCCACAATATCTTTAATAGATGTGGTGTTGTAACCTTTGCGCCAAAACACATCCATTGCCTCGCGCAGTACCGTTTCGCGTTCAAATTCTGCGGGTCTTGCCATTGTTTTTTCCTTTTTTTACATTTTTTATAAATTGTACTTGAATAATCGTTCAAGTACAGCTATAGTTTGCAATACTTGAATGAATATTCAAGTATTGCGCTCATTACTCAATTAGATGCAATACGATTATTTTTAAAGGATATATCATGCGAAACTTAAGCAATATCGGGCAAGTCGCCGAGCTCACACTGAATAATGGTAGCAGTTTGCGCTATTTAAAAGCAGGTAGCGGTGCGCCGATGATTTTGCTGCACACCATACGCACTCAGCTGGATTATTTTCAGGCTGTCATCCCCACGCTTGCCCGGCATTACACGGTTTACGCGGTAGATTTACCTGGGCATGGCTATTCGTCTATTGACACCAAAGCCAGCTATGATGAGCCGTATTTTCGTGCGGCTATTGTGGCCTTTATTGAAAAACTTGATTTAAATAACGTCACTTTGGTGGGTGAATCTATCGGCGGGGTCATTGCGCTCACGGTGAGCGCACGCTTGCCAAATCGGATTAAAAAAGTCACCACCGTAAATCCCTATGATTACGAAACGCGCTATGGTGATGGCTTACGGCGTGGTAACTTTGTGGCCAATTTTATCATTGGTCACTTTGGCATTCCGATTCTGGGAGCTATTTTTGCCGCGCTTGAAAACAAATTCTTGCTGGGTTTAGTGATGCGTGGTGGCCTGCGCAACATCAAAAAAATGCCCAATGATTTATTAACGGAATTTAACAAAGTTGGCTTTAGAAAAGGCTATCGTTATGTAGAGCGAAAAACCTTAGCGGGCTGGCGCACTTGGGCCAAAGCGCGCAATGATTATTTGGATGTTAAAGTGCCCCTAAAGCTTATTTATGCACAATATGATTGGTCAAAACAGGCCGAGCGTGAGCGCACTGCCAAGCTTCTTAATACAACCTTTATAACCGTGCCAGAAACTGGGCATTTTACATTTGTAGATAATCCTGAAAAAATGAGTCAACTCTTACTGGAGGGCTAGTGGTGGCAATCAGTATTACGCAGCGAACCCGTACATTGCTATTTGCATTTTTAATGTCTGCAAACACGGCTTTAATGACCACTGGGTTTGTGGTTTATACCCACGCAAAACCTAATGTGTCGTTTGTTCATGCTTGGTTTAAGGCTTTTATCAATGTTTGGCCTGTCGTGTTTTTGATGATTTTAATCATCGCACCATTATTAAATAGGTGTTTAGATAAACTGTTTACTGTGCGTAAAAAATAGGACAATGATTAATCAAAATGGCACATCTTCTTTTTAGCACCTCTGTAAGCCGCATAGAATAAGGCTCGCAAAGGCATAAAAATTTCTCGGGCGGTTTTTGGCATTTAAAAAGCATAAAATTACACTCTGCACAATAGGTAAATTTGCCAAGATGTTCAGTCTGATTTTGTGGCGCGATTTTGATATATCGCATCTATTTGCATAATACTTAACAGATAGGGCTTTCGTTAAATTGATTTTCCAGCGAAAATAGCACACATTCCTATAACTAATTTTTAAGCAGCCTTTTTTTATGACAAGACAAAGTAGCTATACCAAAGAAGAGTTAATTAAATGTGGCGAAGGCGGCATGTTTGGCGAGGGCAATGCGCAATTACCATTACCGCCCATGTTGATGTTTGACCGTATTGTTTCGATTAGTGATACAGGCGGAAAATATGGCAACGGGCAAATTGTGGCCGAGTTAGATATTAAGCCTGATTTATGGTTTTTTGGCTGCCATTTTACGGGTGACCCTGTGATGCCGGGCTGTTTGGGCTTAGATGCGATGTGGCAATTGGTAGGCTTTTATTTGGGCTGGGCTGGCGGCCCTGGGCGTGGTCGCGCGTTAGGAGCGGGCGAGGTGAAGTTTACCGGCCAAGTGTTGCCAACGGCTAAGTTAGCCACTTACACTATTGATTTAAAACGCGTGATTATGCGTAAATTAGTGATGGGCATTGCGGATGCGACCATGCAAATTGATGGGCGCGAAATTTATGTAGCCAATGATTTGCGCGTGGGCTTGTTTACCCGCACTGATAATTTTTAACTTATTGAATAGTATAATAAAAATAGTTTTTTGAGGAGCACGAAATGCGTCGTGTTGTGATTACAGGGTTTGGTATTGTTTCTAGCCTTGGAAACAATAAAGCAGAAGTATTAGCCAGCCTAAAAGCTGGAAAATCGGGCATCACTTATCAGCCAGAATATGCACAGATGGGCTTGCGTTCGCATGTGGCGGGTTCTATCAAAAACTTGAATGTTGAAGAGTTGATTGACCGTAAATTAATGCGTTTTATGGCTAAAGGTCATGCTTATGCGTGGTTGGCGATGCAAGAGGCGATTGCCGATGCACAATTAGCCGAAGAGCAAGTTTCAAATATTCGCACAGGTTTGATTGTTGGCGCGGGTGGTGCGTCGCACGAAAGTATTTTAGAAGGTATTGATACCTTGCGCGAAAAAGGCATTCGCCGCGTCGGCCCATACATGGTGACCAAGGCCATGGCAAGTGGCGTGTCTGCTTGCTTGGCGACTGGTGCAAAAATTAAAGGCGTTAATTACGCCATTACTTCTGCGTGCTCAACCAGCGCGCATTGTATAGGTGCGGGCGTGGAGCAAATTCAGCTCGGCAAGCAAGATATTATTTTTGCTGGTGGGGCTGAAGAGGAGCATTGGACTTTATCTTTTATGTTTGATGGCATGGGTGCGCTGAGCAGTAAATATAACGAAACGCCCGAAAAAGCCAGCCGCACTTATGATGCAAACCGCGATGGATTTGTGATTTCTGGTGGCGGCGGTATTGTGGTGCTAGAAGAGTATGAGCACGCCAAAGCGCGCGGCGCAAAAATTTACGCAGAAGTGGTGGGTTATGGCGCTACGTCTGATGGCTATGACATGGTCGCCCCAAGCGGCGAGGGTGCAGTGCGCTGTATGCAGTTGGCTTTGCAAGGGCATGAGGGCAAAAAAATTGAAAAAGTGGATTACATCAATACGCATGGCACCAGCACGCCAGTAGGTGACTCCAAAGAGTTAGAGGCGATTCGCGAAGTATTTGGCACAAATAACCCAGTGGCGATTGCCTCGACAAAATCATTAAGTGGGCATGCCTTAGGTGCTGCGGGCGTGAATGAAGCGATTTACACCCTATTGATGATGGAAAATAATTTTATTGCGGCTTCAGCCAATATTGAAACGCTAGACCCAGCCGCAGAAGGCCTCAATATTGTGCGCAAAACCATTGAAAACGTAAAAGTTGAAACTGCATTATCGAATAGCTTTGGCTTTGGCGGTACGAATGCCACTTTGTTATTGTCAACAAAAAATCTATAAACACGTTAAGTCTGCTATTGACTGTTTACTTAGGAAAACTTTTAATGAAAATTAAATATTTTGTTGTTTTATTAGCTCTGTTTTTATCCGCTTGTGCAAGTTTGGGTGACCGTACTGTCAATGTAAGCGAAACTGACGTACAAAACATGCTTAATAAAAAATTAGCCGTGCCTATTCAACTATTAAAAATATTTGACGTGAGCTTAAGTAATTCAATAGTGAAGTTTGATAAACAAACTGGTCGCATGCAAACCACATTAGATACTGTGCTAGATAGCCAACTATTTGGCAAAAGTATTACCGGTAAATTAGGCATTTCAGGTAAATTGCGCTTTGATGCGGCAAGCCAGTCAATTGTGCTAGATGAACCAGCTGTAGAGCAATTTAATTTAGATGGCGCAGGCGATAAATATAATGAAATTTTTAATTCCCTAGCTAAAACAGTGGGTGGGCAAATGCTCAACGGCATGGCACTTTATACTGTGAAGCCTGAAGATTTAAAATTTGGCGGCGCAACTTACGCACCAAAAGATATGCAAGTAACTGACCAAGGCCTGCAAATTACGCTTTCACCACAAAGGTAGCGCATCAAAAAAGATAACCGCAACTTGCTCTATCTTGCATGGCCCATCATGGTTGGCTACCCACTTTATTTTGCCTACGACGTGTGGGTAAATGGTATGCAAAACCACTGCACAGGAAGAAACAAAGGCGTGTTTTGTGATTGGGGCCCAAGTTTAGGTGCGCGGCTTTTTGATGCAGAAAATGCACATCGCGGACTTTCGGTTTTGCTTATTGCGGTTGCCGTTGTAATGGCGGTGTTTTTGCTTTGGGTATCTTCAGCTACCAAAAGCGCACAAAAAAGCAGTTAAAATAGAGTTAAAATTCCCCGAGAGATTTTTATGCCTCTGGAAGCCGCATGCAGACTGGCTGAGCGGGGAGGTGAAATGATTTGCAATTTAAATTATACAAATTTTAAACAATTTGCTGCCTAGATTTTACGGATGTTTTTGGGAAAATTTTGACCTGTTAAATCAACAATGCCGCCAGCACATTGCGGCCTTCACTCATCAATATGTTGTAAGTTCTACAGGCGGCCACGGTTGTCATGCATTCAAGTGGAATGCCATTATGCGTTAAAGCTTGGTAAACTTTTGGGTGCAAGAATCGGTGCGTTTTACCTGTACCCAATAAAACAACTTCAGCATTTAGGGCTGCAATTTTTGTAAAAGACTCCTCAGTAAGAAGCTCAAATTCATCCAGTTGCCAATCAGTAATCAGTTGTTTTGGCGTCACAATCAGGCTTTGCGTATAACGCTGTTTATTCACCTCAATAAAGTTTTCATCATAAGCAGTAATTAAGTAATGATTTTCGGCAGTGGTAAGGTGGAGTTTCATTGTTTATCTCAACCCGTTTCGTTGATAGAAATGCCTATTCTAATGTAAACTATCGCCTTTCACCATGACGCTTTTAAAGCAAAAAGTTACCCTATATGCAGCCGCTCAAAAAATCCAATAAGCTTGCTAACGTTTGCTACGATATTCGTGGCCCTGTGTTGCAGCGCGCGCGGCAGATGGAAGAAGACGGGCAACGTATTATTAAGCTCAATATTGGCAACCCGGGCGTGTTTGGCTTAGATGTGCCCGAAGAAATGATGCAAGATGTGATGCACAACATGAGCAAGGCGGGTGTTTATACTGACAGCAAAGGCCTGTTTGAGCCGCGTAAAGCGATTATGCATTACACACAGAGCAAGCATATTGTGGGCGTAACCACAGATGACATTATCATTGGCAATGGTGTTTCAGAGCTCATCGTGATGGCGATGCAAGGCTTGCTCAATAACGGCGACCAAGTGCTAGTGCCAATGCCAGATTATCCATTGTGGACGGCTGCGGTCACATTGGCTGGCGGCACGGCACGGCATTATTTATGTGATGAAAATACTGGCTGGCTGCCAGATTTAAAAGATATGGAAGCCAAAATTACTGCAAACACGCGTGGTATTGTGGTGATTAACCCAAATAACCCGACAGGTGCGCTTTATCCAAAAGAAATTTTAGAAGGCATTATCGAAATCGCGCGTCATCATAAGTTGGTGATTTTTGCGGATGAAATTTACGACAAAGTCTTGTTTGATGGTAATGAGCATACTTCCATTGCATCTTTGGCAGACGATGTGTTGTTCGTGACCTTTAACGGCTTGTCCAAAAATTACCGTGCGTGCGGTTACCGTGCTGGCTGGCTCATTGTCAGCGGCGAGAAAAAACATGCTTCAGATTTTATTGAAGGCCTCAACATGTTGGCTTCTATGCGCTTGTGCGCTAACGTGCCGGGTCAACTCGCCATTCAAACAGCATTGGGCGGTTATCAAAGTATTGATGATTTAGTATCGCCCACGGGCAGATTATGCAAGCAACGTGATTTAGCTTACGAAATGTTGACGGCGATTCCTGGTGTCACTTGTGTGAAGCCAAAGGCTGCGATGTATCTATTTCCCAAGTTAGATCCAAAAATGTACCCAATAAAAGATGACCAGCAATTTATCTTAGATTTATTGCTAGAGGAAAAAGTCTTGCTAGTACAAGGGACTGGTTTTAATTGGCATTCGCCAGATCACTTCCGCGTGGTGTTTTTACCTAATGTGGATGATTTGACGGAAGCGATTAAACGCATCGCACGCTTTTTAGAGAATTATAGAAACAAACACGCAAAAATTAAGAAAGATACTGGAGTCACAGTTTGAAAACGTTAAATGTAGGTATCATGGGTTTAGGGACAGTTGGTGGCGGTACCTACACGGTGTTAACGCGTAACGCGTCTGAGATTAGCCGCCGCACAGGCGTGCAAATTAATGTGGTGATGGTAGCCGATAGAAATATAGAACATGCCAAAACCATGACGGGCGGTGGTGTTGCTGTTACGGGCGATGCACTGGAAGTTGTCAATAATCCAAATGTCGATGTGGTGGTTGAACTGATAGGTGGCTACACCTTGAGCAAAGAATTAGTGTTAAAAGCGATAGCTAATGGCAAGCATGTGGTGACTGCAAACAAGGCGTTACTGGCATTACATGGCAATGAAATTTTCTCTGCCGCGCAAAAAGCAGGCGTGATTGTGGCGTTTGAAGCGGCGGTAGCAGGTGGTATTCCTATTATCAAAGCCCTACGCGAAGGCTTAGGGGCGAATAAAATCGAATGGGTGGCTGGCATCATCAACGGCACCACTAATTTTATTCTTACCGAAATGCGTGAAAAAGGCCTAACCTATCAAGATGTCATAGGTGAAGCGCAGCGATTGGGCTATGCCGAAGCTGATCCTACTTTTGATGTAGAAGGCATTGATGCTGCGCATAAACTTACAATTTTGTCTGCCATTGCATTTGGCATGCCAATGAAGTTTGACCAAGCCTACACCGAAGGTATTACCAAGCTGGCACAGGCGGACATTCAATATGCTGAAGAGTTAGGCTACCGCATTAAATTATTGGGCATTACAAAACGCACTGTTAACGGTGTGGAATTGCGCGTACACCCGACTTTAATCCCCGAAAAGCGCTTAGTAGCCAATGTAAACGGCGCAATGAATGCCGTGGTGGTTAAAGGTGATGCGGTTGGCCCAACGTTGTATTACGGCGCAGGCGCAGGTGCAGAGCCCACCGCGAGTGCTGTGGTGGCTGATTTAATGGATGTGGCACGTTTGGCAAATGCAAACGTAGAGCAACGTGTACCTTACTTGGCGTTTCAGCCTAACAGCGTGGCCGATTTGCCTATATTGCCAATTAGTGAAGTAGAAAGTGCCTATTATTTGCGCTTGCGCGCTTCTGATAAGCCTGGTGTGTTAGCGGGTGTGACCAAAATTTTGGCAGACCGTAATATCTCGATTGATGCCATGCTGCAAAAAGAGCCTAGTGATCATGAAACCGAGGCGAATATTGTGATTTTGACCCATATCACGCTCGAAAAAAATATGGATGCGGCGATTGCGGAAATTGAGGCGTTGTCTGCCACCGTGGGCAAAGTCACCAAAATCCGCATGGAAGAGCTGGCAAAATAGAAAGATAGTTAAAGTAAATGAAATACATCAGTACACGCGGCCAATCACCCGCTTTAACTTTTAGCGAAATTTTACTGGGCGGACTCGCGCCCGATGGTGGCTTGTATTTACCTGAAAGCTACCCACAAATAAGCGATGCCGATTTAACGGCAATGCGTGGCATGTCTTACGCCGAGTTGGCTTTTGCCATTTTGTCGCGTTTTGTGGATGATATTCCAGCGAGCGATTTAAAAACGATTATTGATAAAACCTACACTGCAGAAGTATATGGCTTTACCCGCCAAGGGCAAAATCCTGCAGATATTACGCCTACACTCAAACTTGATGAGAATTTATATCTGTTAAGCCTTTCAAATGGCCCAACGCTCGCTTTTAAAGATATGGCGATGCAGTTATTGGGCAATTTGTTTGAATATGTGCTCGCTAAAACTGGCAAAACCACCAACATTCTAGGCGCCACTTCGGGCGATACTGGCAGTGCGGCAGAATACGCCATGCGCGGCAAACAAGGCATCCGCGTATTTATGCTTTCGCCCCACAAAAAAATGAGCCGCTTTCAAACCGCGCAAATGTTCAGCTTACAAGATGAGAATATTTACAACATTGCCGTGGAAGGCGTGTTTGACGATTGCCAAGATATGGTGAAAGCCGTGAGCAATGATGCTGCATTTAAAGCGGACTACAAAATTGGCGCGGTCAACTCCATCAACTGGGGTCGCATCGTCGCGCAAGTGGTGTATTACTTTAAAGGTTATTTGGCAGTCACCAACAATAACAGCCAAAAAGTCAGCTTTAGTGTGCCAAGTGGCAATTTCGGCAATGTGTGCGCAGGCCATATCGCGCGCATGATGGGCTTGCCAATTGATAAACTCGTGGTGGCGACTAACGAAAATGATGTGCTAGACGAGTTTTTCAAAACCGGACTGTATCGCCCTCGCGGTTCAGCCAATACTTACCATACTAGCAGCCCATCGATGGATATTAGCAAAGCATCCAACTTTGAGCGTTTTGTCTATGACTTGGTGGGCAAAGACAGCGCAAAAGTGCGTGAATTGTGGACGAGCGTTGATAGCGGAGGCAGCTTTAATTTGACGGAACAAGGCTACTTTGACAAAGTTGCTAGTTTTGGCTTTGTATCTGGCAGCAGCAATCATGCAAACCGTATGCGCACTATCCGAGAAGCACAACAAAAATATGGCGTGGTCATTGATACGCACACGGCGGATGGCTTAAAAGTGGCTTTGGAATATGCGGATAAAAATACGCCAATGTTGGTGTTAGAAACCGCCTTGCCAGCCAAATTTGAGGATGCCATTGCAGAAGCCTTGGGCCACGCGCCGGAACGCCCTGTGAGCTTGAATGGCATTGAGGCATTGCCACAACGGTTTACTTTGATGAAGGCCGATGCTGGCGCGATTAAAGATTTTATTGCGAAAAATACCTAATATCTTAAGTACCTGACACTATTGAATAGCTCAGAAAATATGATTTATTCAGTCATTATGCTACTGATTTTGCTGGCTTCGGTGGCGGTTCCTCTATTCACAAAATTAGATGATTCGTGGGGTGAATGGACAGACAAATACAACAAACCGATATTCCCTGCAGAGCATAACTATTCGTACACTATAAGGGTTTTGGCTACATTCTTACTAGTGGTAAGTTTAACGGTTTTTTTCTCCGTTATTAGCCATTGGTCTGAATCAAAACCGAAAGATCAGGCTTTAATATTTTACATGCCAATTCTTGCTCTTCCTTGCTTGGTGGTATTAACGCCCAAAAAGATTGCTGATGCCTATGTTATACCTGCTTGTAAGTGGGTATTTATTGTGGTGTTGTTTTTGTTCGTATTGGGGTCTTACATATCTTTGTTCAAGGGAGTTTCTGAACATTATGTAACGGCGAGATTTGGAGTAAAGATTTATTTAGAACAAGATGCGGGGCGATTCTGGTTTTTGTTTTTAGGATTTGCTTTTGTAAATGGACTTTTTCTTGGCATTTTGAAATATGCTTTTTTGTGGTTATTTAATAAATTAAAACGTTAGGATAACAGTCTAAAAATGCAACAATATACCGACTTATTGCGCCATGTGCTGGCACACGGCAACAAAAAAACTGACCGAACCGGCACGGGCACGACTTCTGTTTTCGGCTACCAGATGCGCTTTAATTTGGCGGATGGTTTTCCGATACTGACCACTAAAAAGGTGCATTTAAAGTCGATTATTCATGAGTTGCTTTGGTTTTTGCAAGGCAGCACCAATATCCAGTATCTCAAAGAAAATGGCGTGCGCATTTGGGATGAATGGGCGGATGAAAACGGTAATCTCGGGCCTGTGTATGGCTACCAATGGCGTAATTGGCCAAAGCCAGATGGCACGCATATTGACCAAATTAGCCAAGTGGTGAATGCGATTAAGAAAACGCCGGACTCACGTCGTTTGATTGTTTCTGCTTGGAACGTCGCCGATGTGGACCAAATGAAATTGCCACCATGTCATGCGTTTTTTCAGTTTTATGTCGCCGATGGCAAATTAAGCTGCCAGCTTTACCAACGCAGCGCCGATATTTTTCTAGGTGTGCCGTTTAATATTGCCAGTTACGCGCTGCTGACCATGATGGTGGCGCAAGTGTGTGATTTGAAGTTGGGTGATTTTGTCCACACACTGGGCGATGCACACATTTACAGCAACCACATGGAACAAGTGCAAGAACAACTCGCGCGTGATTTGCGTCCATTGCCACAAATGAAAATCAACCCCGAAGTGCGCGATATTTTTAGCTTTAAGTTTGAAGATTTTACGCTGGAAAACTACGACCCGCACCCGACCATTAAAGGTGTGGTTGCCGTATAAAAAACGCGCTTTAAAAGCGCGTTTTTTAACAGGCTTTTTCTATCAAATCATTTTACCTCCCCGCTAAGCCAGTCTGCATGCGGCTTGCATGGCATCAAAAAACTCTCGGGCGTTTTTAGCGCATATTTTTTAATCTATTTTAGTTGAAATGTTAGGCAAAAAATACCCCGCTACATCGCGCAGCGGGGTGGAGGTCCTACAATCATCAGGGGGAGGTAATTGCAGGGGTAAAACGGTTACATCTACAACAAATTACTTAGCCGCAGGAGCTGGTTCAGCTGGGGCTGTGCTAACGCCAGTAGAAGCGGTTTTAAATGCTGCGTGCTCATCACCTGTCACGCTACCATCTTTGTTTGCATCCACAGCATCAAAACTGGCTGATAAACCTTTGTCTTTTGCTGCTTCTTTCAGTGAAATCTTGCCATCGGCATTCGCATCCAATTTTGCGAAATCTGGGTCAACTTTGGCTGCATCAGCGGCCATAGCAGTTTGAGCTGTTACACCGCACGCAAATAAAGCGGCAACGGCCAAAGTTTTTAATGTGTTAGTAGTATTTAATGTCAACATAACTGTATATCCTAAATAATTAAAAAGTACTGCACTAGATATATAGCAATGCGCGTGCCAACTTTAAATATTGTTTAAAAACAATATGTTATTTATAAAAGGCTAAAATTGGCTAGTTGAGTTCTGTCTCTGAATAGCGACAAAATATTGAGGTAAAACGCTAACTGATTGAAAAATAGCTAGGAAAACTTGTCTCTCTTTTGAGACAAAAAGTAGGGGATTTTAATCGTTAGCGACGGTTGCCTTAAAAAGGGCGGGATTAATTTGGTGACGTTCCAAGATTTTATAAAATTCGGTACGATTACGGTCAGCAATGCGAGCGGCTTGCGTGACATTACCCTGCGTGGCTTTCATCAAGTTAATGAGGTATTGCTGCTCAAAGTTTTTTCGTGCGGTATCAAACGAAATCATGCTTGAAATATTATCTTGCAAGGCTTTTTGTACCAGAGCGCTAGTGACAATCGGTGTGGTAGATAGCACCACCACTTGCTCAATAATATTTTGTAATTGACGAATATTGCCAGGCCAAGGCGCGGCAATCATGAGTTCAAGCGCATCAGGTGCAAACCCATTGAGTTTTTTATGGTATTTTTTATTGAGGTTAGCTAAAAAGTAATTGGCTAACAATGGAATGTCTTCACGTCGCGCAGCCAGCGATGGAATGGATAAATTCACGACGTTGATGCGGTAATATAAATCTTCTCTAAAACGCTTTTCTTGCATTTCTTCTAGCAAATTTTTATGCGTAGCGCAAAGCACGCGCACATTGATGGGGATTTGATTCGTGCCACCCACTGGTCGAATCAGCCGCTCTTGCAATGCACGCAGCAGCTTGGCTTGTATGCTCATGGGCATATCGCCAATTTCATCTAAAAACAAGGTGCCACCATTGGCCGTTTGAAATAAGCCTTGGTGGTCACGCGTAGCACCCGTAAATGCGCCTTTTTTATGACCAAATAACTCTGACTCCAATAACGCTTCAGGAATCGCCGCGCAGTTAATCGCCACAAAAGGGTCGGCATGGCGTGGACTGGCATTGTGGATAGATTGCGCAAGCAATTCTTTACCCGTGCCACTTTCCCCTTGAATCAGCACGCTGGCATCGGATGCCGCCACCAGTTTGGCTTGGGCAAGCAGGCTTTGCATTTGCTGGCTACCACTGATAATGCTAGAACGCCAAGCCTCATCATCATGATTACTGATTGCGTATTGCGGTGTGATTTTGAAAGCATTGGCAACCAACTCTAACAATACTTTGCTATCAAAGGGCTTGGTTAAAAAGCTAAACACCCCTTGTTGCGTGGCGTGCACAGCTTCAGGAATCGAGCCATGGGCGGTGAGCAAAATAAACGGTACGGTAGCATTGAGTTGGTGAATAGCCGTGTATAAAGCAAAACCATCCATTTCAGGCATGCGTAAATCACTAATCACCAGCCCGATAGCTTGCATGTTAAACAGTGAAAGTGCTTGTTGCCCAGAACTTGCAGCGACTACATGGTAGCCGCTTGCGCTTAAGCGCATCTCTAATAAATTAAGAATGTCCGCATCATCATCAACAACTAATATGGTTTGTTTCATTCGTTTGATAGCCTACTTTTTAGGTGAAACTTCGCGTTGCCCCATCGACTTTTCAATATTTTTGAGCTCATCAATTTTTTGCTGCGCAGCCTCTAATTTTTGTTGCGTGGCTTCAAGCTTTTGCTGTGTACTCGCTAATTTTTGTTGCGTGCTGTCTAATTTGTTTTGCAAATTGTCATTTTTTTGCAAAATTGTATCAATGCGTTTTTCATCTTCTCGGCCTGATTTACTTGCTTTATTTAATGCCATTACATAATCAAACAATACATGCGCATAGGCATTTTGCGTGTTGGTAAGTTGATTTTCTTGCAAAATAGATAGCAGTAAATTTTGTGCTTTTTGTCCATCTTGCAAGGTACTGCTTGGTAATGCATATATCATGGCAAGCTTAAAGCGCTGTAATAAATCATTTGCGTTTGTTGCTAGCTGCTGATTGGTGGCATTGAGCGTTTGTTTTTGTGCTTCGGGCGATAAATTGGCATACTCTTCGGCAAATGCTAAGTAATCATTGACATCAGCTGATTTGGTTGAAAAAATGGTTCTGCTTTCACTTGCTTGTTTAAGTTCCGTAGGCTTACTATTTGGCTTGTTTGCAGGGCTGGAACATGCAGTAATGAGCAGACTTGCCAATAACAAAATGAGGGATTTGCGTGTTTTCATAAGCATAAGATGATAACAAATATTAACGTTTTTATAATGTGTTTGTGCCGATTTAATTAGCGCTTAGTGGCAGGCGTAAAATAAAATGGGCACCCATTGTTTTAGCGCCCGCGGCATTGGTGATATTTTTTTTATTTTCAGCTAAGCTTAGCTCACCATGCAGTGCTTCAGCAGCTTCTTTGGCTATAAATAAACCCAAACCGCTACTGCCCACCAAGCTACTCTGTGCTTGCTCGCCATGATAAAAAGGCGTAAACAGACCATTTTGAATCGCATCACTAATACCTGGCCCAGTGTCTTTTACTTCAATTGTGACCATTGGCTTGGCGATGATAGATTTTGTCACACTTGCCTGCACAATAATTTCGCCATTTTCAGGCGTATATTTCACCGCATTAGAAATTAAATTATCTAAAATGGTGTGTAATTTTTCGCTCTCAACCAACATAATAATTGGCTCAATTTGTGTTTTTACTTTAATTTTTTTATGTGCAATGGTGAGCGCGTACGCTTGCAAAATTTTACCTATCATTTCGGGTAGTGCCTGTTGTGATGGCTTAACATGCGTAGCATTAAATTGAATTTCGGTATATTTCAACAGATTTTCAATCATTTTTTGCAAACGTAGGCTGTTATCGCGCAATATCGACACAATTTTGTTTTGTTGCGGTGTTAATGCGCCTGCAACACCATCATTAAGTAGTTCACCAGCCTCGCGAATCGCCGTCAGTGGCGTTTTGAGTTCATGCGAAGCTTGTTGTAAAAAGCGTTGTTTTTGCTGTTGCAAATCTTTTAGCGCAATCCGAAGCCAGTCAAGCCGTAGCCCGAGTTGACGCAAATCTCCCGGCCCATTAATTTCAATCACATGCTCGTAATCGCCTTTTCCCAGTTGGCTTATGGCGGCATCCATACGCCTGATAGGGCGCACAATCATCCAAGTAATTAAGCCTGCAATAATCAGCACAAAAGGAAAAATCGTCAGCATTTGCCAAAAGAGTGATTTTTTAACTTGAGACACTTTTGCTTTAAAAAGCGCAGCCTCTTTGTCGATAAGTTGATTATTGATAGTCACAATTTCATTGGCTTGGTTGGTCAGCGTGCCAAATGTTTGCGCCATGTTTTCATCAAACTCTGTTAGCGTAGTGGCGTTGCTTACGGTGGCGTATAAAATACTTTCTTGGTTTGAAAATGTGATGAGTTGCGCTTGCTGTGGCTTGGCAATAGGCTGTTGCGATAGTGTATTGAGCGCATTGCTTAGTCGCTCGTGCGCCTTGCTAAAATTGGTCAGTAACAGTTGATCATGCAGCACAAAGTACTGCCGTGCGCTGCGCTCCATAATGGCGAGTTCTTCGAGCAAAATTTGGCTACTGCGCGTGCTTTCCACTGCTTGCGACATATTAAACAAGCTTTGTTTGGTGAGCTTGTTAAACTGAATATTGGCGTTGATAAAAGCCGCAATCAAGGGCAACATCACCAACGCAAAGCCGATGAGCAGCAATTTTAAAAACGATTTTGGGTAAGAAATTTGCACAGTTTAGAAAAATTAGCCGAGTTTAAACTAGTATAATGCCAAGTATGAAAGCACTTTCACTCATTGTAGCCTGCGCTAATCAGCGCGTCATTGGCATTAATAATACGCTACCTTGGCATTTGCCAGAAGATTTAAAGCGTTTTAAAGCGCTCACCACCGGTCATCATATTATCATGGGGCGCAAAACTTACGAGTCGCTAGGCCGTTTATTGCCTAATCGTACCACTGTGATTGTGACGCGCAACCCGCAATATAAAGTAGAAGGGGCTTTGATAGCAAACTCCTTAGAAGCCGCTTTGAAATTGTGCCAACACGATAATGAGCCTTTTTTAATTGGCGGGGCGGAGTTGTATCAACATGGAATAGCGTTGGCAACGAAGCTTTACATCACCCAAGTAGCGCTTGAGGTAAATGGCGATGCTTTTTTCCCCGACATTGACTTTTCACAATGGCAATTACTTGAAAAAGCTGACCATATTTCAGCAAATGGCTTGCAATATAGCGACCTCATCTACAGCCGAAAATTTTAGTTTTTTTAGCTCAAAAATACTACGAGAGAAATTAGCACCTCTGTAAGCCGCATGGATACTGGCATGCAGAGGTGCTAAAATGAAGATGGGTGAATTTTGCAGGTTTTACTTTGCGACACAATCCACATAATATACGGCTTTTCCATCGACCATTTCTTTCACTAAGCCGTGATTATCTGTTTCAAAACCTGGGAATTTTTCATTAAATTCACGGGCGAATTTAAGGTAATTGACAATCACTTTGTTAAATTGCTCACCAGGAATCAACAATGGAATGCCTGGCGGGTAGGGCGTGAGTAACACAGCCGTAATACGGCCTTCCAAATCGTCAATCGGCACGCGGTCAATTTCTCGGTGCGCCATTTTGGCAAAGGCATCAGTCGGCTTCATGGCTGGCACCATGTCTGATAAATACATTTCTGTGGTGAGGCGCGCTACATCATTAGCTTTATACACCGCATGAATTTGCGTGCTTAAATCTTTTAAGCCCACGCGTTCATAGCGCGGGTGTTTTTGCACAAACTCAGGCAACACTTTCCACAAAGGTTGGTTTTTGTCGTAATCATCTTTAAATTGTTGCAAGGCCGCCACCATGGTGTTCCAGCGGCCTTTGGTAATACCAATGGTGAACATAATAAAAAATGAATACAAGCCGGTTTTTTCAACAATCACGCCATGCTCAGCCAAATATTTGGTGACGATTGCAGCGGGAATGCCGTTGTTCTCTGAAAAGTCGCCGTGAATATCTAAGCCAGGGGTAATAATGGTGGCTTTAATCGGGTCCAGCATGTTAAAGCCTTCGGCCAAGTTGCCAAAGCCGTGCCATGATTCATTGGCTTTGAGCATCCACGCATCGCGCTCTTCTAGGCCTTCTTCTGATAAATCATTCGGCCCCCACACTTTAAACCACCAGTCTGCGCCCCATTCTTCATCCACCTTGCGCATTGCGCGGCGGAAGTCCAAAGCTTCCATCAGGCTTTCTTCTACCAGCACGGTGCCGCCCGGTGCTTCCATCATGGCGGCAGCTACATCACAGCTTGCAATAATGGAATATTGCGGGCTAGTTGAAGTGTGCATTAAGTAAGCTTCGTTAAACACGTCGCGGTCTAATTGAATACCTTCGGCATCTTGCACCAAAATTTGTGAGGCTTGGCTTAAGCCCGCTAATAATTTGTGGGTAGATTGTGTTGAAAACACCATGCTTTCTTTACAGCGCGGGCGGTCTGCACCAATGGCATGGTAATCGCCATAAAAGTCATGGAAAGTCGCATGAGGTAGCCATGCTTCATCAAAATGCAAGGTGTCGATTTTGCCATCGAGCATTTCTTTGATTTCTTCCACGTTATATAACACACCATCATAGGTGGATTGCGTAATGGTCAGCACGCGCGGCTTGGCTTTTTTATCGGTAGCAAACGGGTTGCGGGCAATTTTCTTTTGAATATTTTCCCAAGCAAATTCAGATTTTGGAATCGGCCCGATAATGCCAAAATGGTTACGTGTTGGCATTAAAAATACCGGAATCGCACCTGTCATAATAATAGAATGCAGCACTGATTTGTGACAGTTACGATCCACCACCACAACGTCGCCCGGCGCAACGGTGGAGTTCCACACGATTTTGTTACTGGTGGAGGTGCCGTTAGTCACAAAATAAAGGTGATCACAATTATAAATGCGCGCTGCATTACGCTCTGAAGCCGCTACTGGCCCGGTGTGGTCAAGCAACTGGCCTAACTCATCTACCGCGTTACATACGTCCGCACGAAGCATGTTTTCCCCAAAAAACTGGTGAAACATTTGCCCCACGGGGGATTTTAAAAACGCCACACCGCCAGAGTGCCCTGGGCAATGCCAAGAATAGGAGCCGTCGGCAGCATAACCAGTGAGTGCTTTAAAAAATGGCGGTGGTAAGCTATCTAAATAAGTGCGCGCCTCACGAATGATTAAACGAGCGACGAATTCTGGCGTGTCTTCATTCATGTGTATAAAGCCATGCAACTCACGCAACACATCGTTCGGAATATGGCGCGAAGTGCGTGTTTCACCATGCAAAAAGATAGGAATTTCTTCATTGCGGTAACGAATTTCCGTCACAAACTTGCGTAATTGCTCTATGGCTTCAGGCTTTTCTTCGACGATTTCTTCATCGTCAATGGATAAAATAAAGGCTGAAGCGCGGCTTTGCTGCTGCGCAAAAGAAGTAAGGTCTCCATAGCTAGTAACGCCTAGCACTTCAACGCCTTCTTCTTCAATCGCCTTGGCAAGCACGCGAATACCTAAACCTGAAGAGTTTTCAGAGCGGAAATCTTCGTCAATGATAACTACGGGGAATCTGAATTTCATTTAAATACCTTTATAAATTTATTTTTCGAGCGAATTGCGTTGTCGCGCGCTCGCTCAATCCTCGCCGTAATAAAACATACTGTCTCGTCTTTCACTCCGCGGCTCCTAGCACTTCATCCCGCAAAATCAAATTTCTTAAAGGCATTTGACGGTTATTTTATGCTATTAAACCGTAACGAGGGAAGCTGAGACAAGGCGACAATTGAGCAACAACGAGGCAGTATGTTGTTATACGGCGAGGATGTTGCGATTGAAGTCAACACAGTATCAGCGAGTTAGTTAGGTTAAATTAAATTTTTGGTAGTGTTACGCCAACCTGCCCTTGATATTTACCGCCACGGTCTTTATAGCTGGTTTCGCAAACATCATCTTCATCCGCCTCAAAAAACAGTACTTGCGCGCAGCCTTCGTTGGCGTAAATTTTGGCGGGTAGCGGTGTAGTATTACTAAACTCTAATGTCACATAGCCTTCCCATTCTGGTTCAAATGGCGTCACATTCACGATAATGCCGCAACGGGCATAGGTGGACTTACCCAAGCAAACCGTCAACACGTTGCGCGGAATGCGGAAATACTCCACTGTGCGAGCCAACGCAAAAGAGTTGGGTGGAATGATGCAGTAATCGGCATTCACCTCAACAAATGAATTAGGGTCAAAGTTCTTAGGGTCAACAATGGTGGAGTTTAAGTTGGTGAATAGCTTAAATTCTTTCGAGCAGCGAATGTCATAACCGTAGCTTGAAGTGCCGTAAGACACCATGCGCTCACCAGCCGCGTTCATTTTGACTTGATTAGGCTCAAACGGCTCTATCATGCCGTGTTCTTGCGCCATTTTACGAATCCATTTATCTGATTTTATGCTCATTTTATCTGCCTAAAAAACAATGCCCAACGCTGAGTTGGGCATTATAAAGTGCGTGGAATTTTTGTGTGATTTTTTTGGCTTTATTAGTGCTTATCGCCACCCAATTCAATGCTGTAACGCCAGAACTGGTCTTTCGCTTCAAAAATCACGCTAGATTCTTCAGGATCGCGGTTGCCAGCGCGGTATTGATGCACCGCGCCTTTGTCTTCTGCCCAAGCTTTAACAATCGGGTCAACCAGTTTCCATTGCGCTTCCACTTCGTCAATATGTAAGAACTGCGATGGGTCGCCTTCCATCAGATTCAGCAACAAGGTTTCGTATGAGTCCACGCTGTCATCACCACTGATGCGTTGCGCTAAATCCATGCTCATTGTGCGTGTCTTAATGTCCAAGCTAGGCACTTTGGATTCAATCTCCAGTTTTAGACATTCACGTGGTTGAATATTCACAATCAACCAATTTTGGTGCTGGTCATCAGTCAGCATCATTGGCGCTTTTTTGAAGCGAATGGAAATGGCAGTGTTGCCTTCGTGCATGCGTTTTGCAGTGCGCACATAGAACGGCACGCCTTTCCAGCGTTCGTTATCCACCCAAAGTTTTACCGCTGCGTAGGTCTCAGTATTGCTTGCAGGCATGCCATCACGTTTTAACTCTTCTAAGTAGCCAGAGACGTTTTCACCGTGACCATCGCCCACACAAACTCGGCCAGCAGTATATTGCGCGCGGAATGCTTGCTTGTTGATGTTTTTTACGTCAATCGGGCGAATAGATTGCAACAATTTAATTTTCGCAGCGCGCACACTTTCAGGTTTCAAATCGGCAGGTTTTTCCATCGCCACCATCGCCATAGTTTGCAACAAATGGCTTTGGAACATATCGCGTAAAGCCCCAGTCGCATCATAGAAAGTGGTGCGCTCCCCCACGCCCAAAATTTCATTATTGGTGATTTGCACGTGGTCAATGTAGTCTTTATTCCAGAATGCTTCAAAAATACTGTTGGTAAAGCGGAACAGCATGGCATTTTGTACCGCAGCTTTGCCTTGATAGTGGTCAATACGGTAGATTTGGCTTTCTTTCAAGTGTTTAGTGAGTTTTGCTTGCAAATCTTGTGCGCTTGGTAAATCGGTACCAAATGGTTTTTCAATCAATACACGGCGCCAGTATTTGCTTTCATCCAGAAGCCCTACGCCAGATAGCCGCTCTACAACATCTGCAAAATCGCTAGGGCGTACGCTTAAAAAATATGCCAAATTTTGTGGGAATGTTTTTTCATTGCCCAGCGCTGCGGCCATTTTCTTAAACGCATCTGGGTCAGCGGGTGGGTTGGCGTGGTAGTGATTGCGTTCTAAGAATTGGGCAAACACTTTTTCATCGTAACCATCTTTAAATTTTGCATCCATCATGCTTTTGATTTCAGCATGCCAAGCTTCGCGCGTCATTTCACCGCGCCCAACGGATAGAATTTTCATGTCGTTGTGTAAACGACCCAATTTGTGTAGCTTAAACAAACCGGGCATCAATTTGATGCGAGATAAATTACCACTCGCGCCAAACAGCACAAGGGTACAAGGGTCCATAGTTTTTGCCATATTGTCTTAACCTTTATTGATTCAATGTGCGGGATTAGTGACGTGCTTCAGCAGCGCCTGATTCTTCCATATCTAAGTCGCCCCAGCCTAAGCGGCGGTTAAATAGTTCTAATAATAAATCCCAGCTCAAACGTGAAAGCGCAGGGTCGTAGCGATGGCCCTCATCGCGCATAAAAGCGTGTTGACCGTTAAATTCATGCCATGTATAGCGCGTGCCGACTTCATCCAAACGTGCTTTCACCAAATTACGGCCTTCTAGCGGCACGTGCGGGTCTTGGCGACCCCAAATATGTAAAAGCTCACCTTTAATTTCGTTGGCACGAACTAATGAATTATCATTTTTACCCAAACCTAAAGCCTTTTTGTGGATGTCCGTTGCGTAAAAACACACGGTGGCTAGCACATCAGGGTTCATCGCAGCACGGAAAGCCAAGTGGCCGCCCACGCAAATACCCATCACGCCTAAACGGCCAGTGCAATCGCTACGTGATTTTAAATAATCTAGCACCGTACGTGCGTCAGAATCATAAGCATCAACTGGTTTAGTGACTTTAAGCTCATTGCCGCGTGTTGTACCTGCTTCATCATAAGCCAGCACAGTGCCTAGTGGTTCAAATTCATGATAAATTTCAGGGCAAGCCACAATAAAACCGTGCCCAGCAAGCATAGCCGCAGTGCGGCGAATAGGTGCGGTGACCTGAAAAATTTCAGAAAACATTAAAATTGCTGGGTATTTGCCAGGTGCGGCAGGGCGAAAAATATGTGCGCGCATTTCGCCGGTTGGGGTTTGCAGGTCAACAACTTCGCTGTCTTTGATGAGCATGTAAAAAGTCCTATGAGATAACGTTGAGTAATAAGCTTGTATAATAAAGCATGGCGCGGCTTTCATATAGTGTTTTGATAGAAAAAAACCAAAAAACGCATGACATTTGAAGCATTTTCGTGTTGAATGCCGCAACTCATTTTAGCTAGGAAAACGCAGTGTGGAACAAATAATAAAACCCAGATGGCAGCTTTTTAATAGCATCGAATGCTTAAGGCACGGTGTGTGTGATGCCATTGTGAAAAGCGCGCAAGAGGCTATTGCGCAACGTGGACGATTTGATATTGTACTAGCGGGTGGCAACACGCCGCGCGCAGTTTACCGTTTACTGCGCGATGTAGAAATGGATTGGTCAAAATGGCATCTTTATCATGGTGATGAGCGCTGCTTGCCACCACAGCATGAAGACCGCAACAGCTTAATGGTTGAGCAAGTGTGGACGCATTATGTGCCGATTCCTAAAAACCAGATTCATGATATTCCAGCTGAGTTGGGCCCTGTAGCGGGTGCGCAAGCCTATGCAAAAACCGTTGCAAATGCGCCAAAGTTTGATATGGTGCTGTTAGGGTTGGGTGAAGATGGCCATACAGCTTCGCTTTTCCCTAATCATGCGGTGGATAACAGCGCAGATGCCGTGCCGGTATTTAACTCGCCAAAGCCGCCGTCTGAGCGTATTACGCTTAGCCAAAGTCGCTTAAATCATACGCGTGAAGTCATTTTTATCGTGTCAGGTCACGGCAAACAAGAAGCCGTGGATAACTGGCGCAAAGGTGTGGCGATTCCTGCAACGTTAATTTCCCCAGCCTGTGGCGTAGATGTGTATTGCTACGAAGTGAAGTTAAATGAATTTGATGATTTCGCAAGCTGAAGCCATAGAAAAATCTCGCTTGATTGCCAAGCAAATAGCGAGCGAAGAAATAGATGCTTTTGATGGCGCGATGCGTATTTGGAAAGAGGTGTTGAATCACTTAGATGGGCGTATTCCAGATGCGCTTTGGCCGTTTAAATCAAACGCTAGCGCCATTGAAGACTATGTATTTAATGCGCAAGATTCTGGCGCCAATCATGATGCTCAAATAATGCAGTGTAAAGCGCGGATTGTTGAAGCAGCTAAAAGTTTATTGTTAAATACGCATATCTCCTCAACTTAAGGACTCAACATGTTCATTTTTGCTTGCATTGTGGCTGCGTTGTTGCTGTTTTTTGTGTATCTCATCAATAAAACTTTAGTCGCATCAGTTGAAAAAATCGCCCATCCGCAAGGCTTGATAAAACACGTGCAACATATTGATGACGCAGGGTTTACTGCGCAAGCCAACACATTGGCAACTTGGGCAAAACAACATGATTTTGAACATGATAGTTATGTGCTCGCGCACACTTTGATAGATGGTAGCGCGCTACAATGCAGTGTGTGGTGGAGCCAAACACAAGCGACTTGGGTTTTGTTGTATTACTACAAAGGTAAATATTTTTACGACTTTGTGAGTAAATTAGCCAACAACGGCATTATCAGCACCGTTTCTGGCAAAGATGGCCTGACTTTACCGCCCGCAGGCAAAAACCGCATTCAAGCTTTTCCGCAACTTTCGCTGGATGAATTATTGCAAAAGCACCTTGCCACGCAGGCGCAGTTTAATGCCAAAGTGGGCTTGGCCATACAAAGAAACAAAACCGATGTGGTGCAAGAGTTGGAAAACGCACTTGGGCAACAAGCCGAATATGTGAAAACTATTCCCCTGTGGAAATTTAAAGGCGTGTTTTGGTATTTTGTGCGCAGAAATTGGCTGGTGAATAAGCCAATCGAAGTCTAAAAAAACGCATTGATTTTAGCCTATTTTTAATACAACATCATTTCACCACCTCTGCAAGCCAGTCTGCATGCGGCTTCCAGAGGCATAAAAATCTCTCGGCGATAAATTGATTAAAAATTAAGCAATTTTATTGTGCAAAAAACTGCCTAAAAATGCGCAAAGCTAAGCCATAAAATTAAGCGTATAATACGCGCTCGATGAAACTAAAATTGCGTTTCACCGTCATAGCAATACCTGTTTTGGGGCTGACCAGGTTTCGACGTGGGTTACAAAGCAGTGCAGGGCATACCGAGGCTCAGTTCCCTCGTAAATACAGCTGAACAAGTATAGTCGCAAACGACGAAACTTACGCTCTAGCAGCTTAATCCTGCTAGACGCTGCACCATCTCTCCCGTGGGGTGGGTGGCCTTAAAACCATCGCAGCGTCATATACACGGGATACGTTTTACGTTGGGTTACTTAGCGTAGAATTAACCTTTAGGTGACTCGTCTGTACACCGCTTGTCTGTTGGTGTGGTGCAGATTAAATTAAACAACAAGGCTAAGTATGTAGAACTGTCTGTAGAGGATTTGCGGACGCGGGTTCGATTCCCGCCAGCTCCACCAAATCGCAATATTGTCTAGACCACTCTAGACTACTTAAAACCATTGATTTAATTGGTTTTTTTAATATTGTAAAAATTGACCACTCCGTCTGGGGTGGTCTTTTTTTGTCTGTGTTTAGCCACAATTTGGTCACAATTTGGTCACAAGATTTTGGTGGCCAAAATGATTGATTGGGTCACCGCAATTATCCCTTGTCACCATGGTGAAAAAATATATGGTGGTTCTGTTGCCTCCGTCAATTTAGATGGTGAGATTGAATGGCGTGTCGAGAAAAAACAACAAGTTCGTGGATCAAACGAATCAAGCATTAATATTAAATCCTTAGACCCATATCATATTCTCTTAGATGGAAACCCAGCAAAGTGGCTTCAAGGTCATAATATATTTGGTTCAGACGATTTAATAGGTTTGGTTAATGCTGTAATGCAAAAACTCATACCATTATTAAATTTAACTCCTACAGTTGTAGATTTATTTGCATGGCAAAATGGTTTATACATACTTAAGCGAGTTGATTGTACTGCCATGTGGGATTTACCACGTATAGCAGATGTAAGAGCATGGCTAAGAGCCGCTGAAATGCAATCTAAAAGCCGTCATGGTCGCCCTGTCACCACTGGTGGCACACTCTACTTTGGTAAAAACTCAAGACGATGGTCTGTTAAGTTTTACGCTAAAGGTGATGAAATTGAAGCTAGAGGACATAAACTTTCTGATGATTTAGAACATCGTGACAAACTTTTAGAATGGGCTGATAATATGCTCAGAGGTGAATTAACGCTTAGAAGCATTCAGCTAAAAGAAAAAGGTTTGTCTGAGGCTAATAAATGGGCTATCAACACACCTTTAGAACAGCTGATAACATACATAGAAAGCCTAAATATGTCTGAACAGTTCAGCATTACACCAGTGAATTTAGAGGGGCTTCCAGCGCGCTTAGTTGCTGTTTATAAGCTATGGAAAGACGGTGAGGACTTGCGAGCAATGTACCCTAAAGCTAGTTTTTACCGATACCGTTCTGAGCTGTTAAAACAAGGAATCGATATTGCGATTCGTCAACCCTCTAAACCTGACAACATCATTCCACTAGTTCGAGTCTTGCGCCCTGAAGCTATTGCTCAAGTGCCAGATTGGGCAATTGGTACCTCGCTCTACTATAATCCAAACAAGCAGAATAAAGTGATATGAAAAAACTTAGTATAAAATACAAAACTTCTTTATTAATAAAATCTAAGCAATCTTTACGAACGCACCTAAAGAGTAAAAGGCTTCAAAATAGAAGAAAATTAAATGAAATAAAAAGAAAGATTAATGAACAGAAAAGTACAATCGTTAAGATTTTTGCGCCAGAGCATTTTACGCTACACATCTCTGAAAAAGATTCTCTACGTGCAGAATCAAGAAACAAGTTACTTAGATTCATAAGTAAAATAAAACAATCCTTATTAGAAAATAAGAGGGTGCATATATCATTTAAAAATACTAACCTACTTGCTCCTAGTGGAACATTGTTATTTATCTCTGAGTTTGAGAAAATCACCAACGAATATTCAAATAAGATCACAATCGACTATCCCAAAGATGATGTTGTTGAACAGCTTTTTCAGCATATTGGGTTATTAGAGAAAATGGGGTTGCCAAATCGAAAAGAAATAACAGCTGAACAAGTTAGATGTTGGGATTTTGCAAAAGGTAATAATGTAGATACAAGTGAGTTTAAAAATCTATTTTCAAAGTATTCTAATGCTATATCTGAGGATGTAAGTTCTGGTCTTTTTGATAGTATGTCAGAAGCGGTAACGAATAGTTTTCAGCATTCATGTGGTCACCAGGCTGAATGTAATTGCGATAAAAATTGGTGGATGTTTGCACGGCAGCAAAATAATACTTTAGAAGTTGTAATATATGACAGGGGTATTGGTATTCCTGAATCTTTGAGGAGAAAGCCTGAACTGAAGGAATGGCTAAGAGCTCCATATGAGAGATATAAAAAGAAATTTGATTCAACTATGATTAATGTTGCGGTTCAGAGTACTAGATCTAGCACTAAACTAGCTCATAGAGGGAAGGGGCTTCGCGATATGCTAGATTTTGTTAGAGATGGAAACATCGGTGGATTTTTTATTTTTAGCGGCGCTGGCCTATTTTTATACTCAGCCGAACGTAAAAACGAAACTAGTCAAGATTTTATTGTTCCAATCAGTGGAACTCTAATACAATGGCAACTATCTTTAAATTGATTTATATATGACTACTAAGTTAATTTCAATATCAAATAATTTTTCACAAACTCCTGCTGGCCGTTATTATACGGATGGTCCTTATTCGGGTGAAAAATTTCGAACTGAAATTTTATATCCTGCTTTAATTGAGAATGAGTTAGTTAAAGTGGATTTAGATGGTACTTTAGGGTATGGGTCATCATTTCTTGAAGAGGCATTTGGGGGCTTGATCAGAGAATGCAAAATGACGCTTGAACAAATTGAATCAAAATTAGAAATACATAGTTCTCGCAATTTATATACACGGCGAATAAAACAGTATCTGGTTGACGCAAGTAAAATTAAGAATAAATAATATGGGTGGTTGTGAACTGTCTTTATTAATTTCTGCTGTAGTTTGGATAGTAACTGTTATTGGTTGGTTTGTTACTAATAGTTTAACTAAAAAAAGGGAATCTAGAAAAGAGGTTAGAGAAACCCTTGATAAGATTTATGATGCAACTGAAGCTCTATTAAAATCTTCACACACATATTATTGCTCTAAAGATCCAGGTGAACAAGAAGTCTCTTGTTGTGAAATTTATGCTTCACTTGAAAAAATAAATGGATTATGTTCAAGACTTGAAAATGATTACAAGGATATTAAACTTATCTCTAAATTAGACTCACTGTTTGAGATTATCACTGGTGGAGACTTTAATTCTATAAATTTAACAAGGGATTCAACTGTTTATATTAATAAATCAAAAGAAATTGCATTAATTGCTGAGACCATTCGTAGGGAAGGTGATAATTGGTTCAATTACACGTTCAAACCAAAGTAGCAATCTTAAAAGCAAAATTCTTCAAACCTAGAAACTCTTACAAAGCTGGACGCGACACAGCGGCACGACGGGTACCTACTTTTTGAGGACGGACGCGCTAGAGTCCGCCCTCAAAAAGTAGGGGAGAGCGCGAATCCAGCGCCCCTCTATCTAAAAAGTGCGTATATGTAATACTGCACTTTTGTCTCAAAATGAGACTAATACTTAATTAATTCCATAAACAATATATTGATTCCCAACATCAAATAACATCACTATTGCTTCACCTTTATCAGGTCTTGCTAACTTAATAGCGTCTGCTATTTCATTAAATCGAACTGCATGTTCAGGTGACTTACAGAAGGCTCTCATAGTGACATTTATATCATCTTCGTAATATGCAAGAAATTCATCTTTTTCAATTATGTGAATTAAATAACCACAGTATTCTGCATCATTTTCTAACCCATACTCTCGTTTAATTTCATCGATAGTTTTCTTCTTATATCCTAAAGACTGAGCAATCGCATCGTTACTACTGAATTTTTCCATTTTTAATACCTTTCATATAATTTATTAATTGACATTAGTTTTTTTGTGTAATACATTACGGGTTACAAATGTAACCCAAAAGGAAATTAAATGTCAACTACAAAGAATGAGGTAAATGAAGCACAAATTCTTGCTTCTTTAATCAAAAGAACTGGCAAAACGGAGGTTAGTGGCTCGGCTGTTCAACGTAGTCATAGATTTCCATTTTTTATTTTTACTCAAATCGAGAATATTTCTAAAATGTCAGATGTCTCTATATCTGCAATAATTAATCAATTATTAGAGGTTGGACTTGAATCAGTTAAGTTACATTTAACAGATGAAGAGATAAAAAAAATTAATCAAATATCCCAAGAACAACAAGACAGACATCTTACAAACTCGAAAAACAATCTTAAAGAAAAGTAAAATGAAATGGGTTTTAATCAATAAAGTTATAGAGTTAATAGGTTATACCGATGATGCAATTCGCGCTAAGATTAAGAAAGGTGTTTGGTTATCAGGCATTCATTGGAGAAAAGCACCTGATGGTCGTTTGATGTTTAATTTAGAGGCTATACAAAAATGGATAGAAGGCAAGGCATAAACCCAAGAGGTAAAAGCATACAGATAGATTTCTACTATCTTGGTAAGCGTTGCCGTGAAACTCTGAAACTCGAACCCACTAAACGAAATTTAACCTTTGCTAAAAGGTTAAAATCAACGATTCAGCACGAAATCGCAATCGGTACTTTTGATTATTCAAAGCATTTTCCTGAGAGTAATAACGCTCTACTTGGCTCTAAAATCTCAAATAAAACTGTGTCGCAAGCACTAGATCAATTTATTGAGTCATCAAGACGAAGGTTAGAAAAAAGCACTTGGCGAGATTATTACAGTTCCATAGAACATCACCTAAAGCCGCACTTTGGGCATATGAAATTAATAGATGTTACTACAACAGATATTAAGACTTGGATTGGTGGTTTATTAATATCTAACAAAAGAATTAATAACGTACTTGTACCTTTAAGAACAGTTTTTAATGACGCATATTCTGACGGCTTAATTGATCGTAATCCAGTAACACGTATTACTAACTTAGCTGTAAGAACAGATGAACCTCAACCATTTACACCTGATGAAATCAAAGCCATTCTAAACAGCTTAAGTACTCAGGGAGCAAACCTAATCCAATTTGCTATTTGGACTGGTTTAAGAACTTCTGAATTAATTGCCTTAGAGTGGGGTGATATTGATTTTAAAAATAACTTAATAAGAGTTAGACGCGCATCTGTAAATAAGCATACAAAGCAACCCAAAACCAGAGCAGGGGAGCGAGACGTTAAATTATTCCCTCCAGCTATTGAAGCACTTAAAAATCAAAAGCAATTTACTTTTATTAATGGTGGCAGGGTCTTCAATAACCCACGAACTAATGAACCTTGGGAAACTGATGGACAGATCAGAAAAACAATGTGGATTCCTGCACTCAAAAAAGCAGGGGTGATTTATCGCAATCCATATCAAACCAGACATACTTACGCAAGCACATTACTTTCAGCTGGAGAAAATCCTTTATGGGTTGCATCGCAAATGGGTCATAAAGATTGGGGCATGATACGTAAGCGTTATGGTCGTTGGATACCTGATGTAGATACATCAGCAGGGGGTAAAGTTATGGAGTTTTGGTCACAAATTGGTCACAAGGATACTGTAAATGCTTGAATATAAACACTTCACCGAGGGTTCGATTCCCGCCAGCCCACCAAATTAAAAATGCCACCCTTGGGTGGCTTTTTTATTTGTGAAGTTGACGGGCTGATGAGAACCCGCTTGGGTTCGACTAAGCAAGCACTGCTTGCTTGGACGCGTAGCCTGCGAAGCGGTCTTGAGCGTTTACGCGAAAGATGGCAGCATCGCTTAATGCGAGGCTGACACAATCCCGCCAGCTCCACCAAATTAAATACCACTTTTTGATAGTGTTTTAATTGATTTATTCATCAAATTAATCCAAGAATCTATCTTTTCTAAAGTCTTTGAAGCAAAGCTGAAACCAGTCATGTGATTTTGAAAACAATTTAAAAATGGCTTCATATAGATTACTTACTTGACTAAGTTTTTCCTTAAGCGTAGTGAGTGAGGTTTGTTTTGTTAAGTTATGAAATACGTTGTTTCTTAATGTATTCATTTCTCTGCACTTCTCTATAAATAAGGCCTTTCCCTCAAATTCGACTGCTAACTCTAATTGAGATAAAACTTGCCCTGACATCTGGATATTAGGTTTTGGAAACTCAATTTTTGTTGGGTAGCATGACAATTGAATGAAAAATTGTGAATCTTTTATAAGCAATCGAGCCATTTCATCGCAGAGTTGATGATAGATTCCTAAAGCAGCCAAATATCCTTCAAGCGTTCCTTGTCCATTAGCATCATCAGCAAGCGCATCTAACTCTGATAAGTGGTCAACATTTTCGAAGTGTGGCCACTGAGAGTGGTTTTTGATTCTATCTATAAGGCTGCTCATTGTTAAGTTGCTCATATCAAAAATCAAGTTGATAAATGCACTTGATTGAAAATAATTTTAATTTTAATATTAATTTATCTATATTTCTTTAATTAATTTATTCCGCCAACTTCGGCAAAAACGAAATATCCATATAATATTTTTTAGGGTTATTCGGCGCAATGTAAACCTTAATCTTTTTGTTTTTAATATGGTGGGTTGGGTCAAACCAAATATTTTCGCTTTTAAAAACATGTAGTTCGTTGGTGCGGGGGTTTAGCCATTGCGTCAATATTTGGTACGGATGGCTATTATTGGCTGAAAAGCTGGTATTCAATTCCACGCTTTGAAAATCTGCTTCAATAGCATCGCCCGTGCTGGTGAGGTTAGATTTATTGCGCTGACTTAAGCTGCTAAATAGCGCAATGCCAGCGCCAATGGCAAAAAATACGCCACCTAAAATGCCCAAAATGGTGGCACCGCCCCATAAATCAAAGTAGCTGTTGATTTTTGCTTGGTTGGGTGAATCCGCCATGTAAAAAACATCTACCTTTTCGCCTATATCGTGGCTTGGTGGGTAGCTGCTTGATGATGTGGTAAATGACATGCTTTCGCCATTTGCGGTAGTGAATTGTACTTTAGGTGCATAAGTGCGGCTGTTGCTAGTGCTTGAGCTAGAGCTTGAGCGTTTTTCAATTAAATCAATCACAATGCCTTCGGCCTTGAGGGATTTTTGCAAAAATTGCTGGGTGTTTTGATATAAGAAAAAGGTTCCAACCAGCATGGCGGCGCCAACTAGGCCAAATGCATACTGCACAATTTTGAGTGTTTTCATTTAGGTTTTTTGTGATAAGTTAATTTTTTGAATATGCACCGCCCAATGCCGTGCGTTATTTGATTCTAGTTGCAGGAATATTAACATAGACTGTTTCGCGGTTGCTAACCGTGACTGCTTGTTGGCCAGTTTCGTTTACCAGCCATGGCAAGGGTAAGTTATCTGCTACTACATTGATGGTGTGCTTGCCAGTTGCCACTAATGGAAACTCAAATCGCCCAACTGCATTGGTGCGGGTTGAGAATTTTCCATCAAGAATCACGGTGATATTTTGCGCGGGTTCTTCATTTGCATCGGGGTTGCCGTTGTCGTTAGCATCTAAGAATAAATAACCCGCAATAGAGCCAGCAGCACTGCCTGAGGCACCGCCAAGTGGTGCAAGTGAAGTGCCGCCGCGTGTTTCATAGCGCAAGGTGACAAAAAGCGCGTTACCTGTTGCAACATCGGTATTTGATTGTGTTTGAATAAGTGGTTGAATAAAAAACGGGTTGGATGTTTTATTGCGCGTTTCTAAATAAGAGGCAATTAATGACCAATTTGAGTTAATTCGTGCAGTTAAGTCTAAATTAGCGCTGACAGAGCTACTATCGGTTTTACCATTTGATTTGTCGTAACTTAGGTTGCCGTTCCATGCAATGTTATTAAAAATATCGCTACCGCCATTGAGTGAAGCACCAACATGATGAATGCGTTGGTTATCATTATTTTCAACTTCAGTATAAACAGCGGTGTTTAAGCGCGAGCTGGCGGCTAACTGCCAATTTTGGCTCGCCGTGATTCTAGCCAAGTGGCTGTTACTTTCTGCGCTGAAGTCAAACTGTGCTCTGCCCGTGCCAAATCGATTGAGCGCATCAGCAAATATATAACCACTATGCGCATCGTTTTCAGCATTGCGGTATGTTGCGCTACCACCAATGCCTAACTTTTGGTTGATTTGGTAACGCGCACTCCCAGTCATTAAAACGCCATTTGCGCTATCGCCTGAGATGCTTTTAACCGCATCAAAACCGCCATCGAGCAACCACTGCCTGCTATTGTAATTGGCGCGGTAGTAAACACCCTCAATATCGTTGCTGATGGGGGTGTATCCCCAAGCTAATTCAGGATCTAGTCTAAATAAACCCGCATTGTGCGATACGCGTCCAACGCGTTTTTTTGCATCAAGCCATATTCCGGTGGCATTTGAGTTGAGATTGCTTTGGCTATGTAAAAGATTAGCCTGAACTCTTGTACTTTCATCTTGCCATGCAGCAGTACCGTAAAAAGATTCACCACGCATTTTCGGGATGTCAGCATTGGGCGATAAATTAAAATAATCGTTAAAAGACGTGTTAGAGCTAGCATTAGAGACATTGTGCAAACTCACTATTTGTGCGCCCATTTGCCATTGCGGTGATACATTCCACTGTGCGCCAGCCATGGTCATGCTGCCGCCAAGCTGGCTAAATCCGTTGAGTTGAATGCCATCAAAAATGCCAGGGTTACCTGTCGCAAATTGCAACTGCATTTTATCTTGATGAATCCATTCTGTTGAAACACCAAACACAGGAAAGGTGGGGATATAAAAGCGGTATTGATTGCGGGCAAGGTCAATAGATGGCGTATATAAAGTGCCTAAACCATTGTTGGCATACCAGCCACCATCAAACGGTAGCCGCCTTTGTAAAATTACCCCCGCTTTGCCTGAGGGCTCATTACGAAACACGCCATTGATAGAGTAAGCCCCATAGTGCTGCGTTTCAAATTGGCTGTTGATGGAAATACCATTTTCTTGAATATCATTTGCATCACTTCTTTTTGATATGCTTGAAACGGCATCTATCCTAAAGTAATGCGGTAATCCTGTTGGGTTGTAATGTTCGTCTTCATTATCACCAAATAAAATAGCAGGCGTGAGCGTGCTATCTGAGATGGTTTGGTCAACGTACGGTTCGGCTTGCTGACTTGAGGCATTATTTGTAGCGCTGTTTATATTTTCGCGGCTGTCAGAAATATTATCTTGCGCATAAACCTCAGCATTTGTAAAAATTAAGCTGATAAAGCATGTTAGTAATTTAAGCCAGAAATTTCTCACTGCACAAATTCTTGCTCGAAAGCGATTGCTTGGCCTTCCCATTCGAGTTTGCCACGAATGGTAATGGGGTATTTAATGGTAGAAACAGGGCTATTTTCTAGCTGCTGAATGTCCAGAGAAATTGTTCTTGTTTCACCTGCCATAATAGGTAAACCAGAAGGAGAGAATTCTAATTTCTTACCATTTGCATCTGTACCCGATAAAAAACCTGACAGTCGGCCATGTGCATTGCCTGTGTTTTGAACTGCAATGGTCGGTTTAGATACGCCATCAATGTTTTTCACTTCATTGCCAACTACTTTAAGTTGAGGTTTAACATCACCGACGGCTACATAAACAATCACACCTAAGCGACCAGAAAAAGGAAAGCTTAAACCATCGGCTGTTTTAGCAGTTTGCTCTGCGCCACTTACCATAATGGCAAAACGGCATTCTCGTGGAGGCGTATTTTCTGGGGGCTTAACTTCAAAGCGATAGCGGTATTTGGCACCTGATGGTACAGCGATTTCTAGGCGCTCCAGTGCGACCCAAGGGCGGCAGCTATCTGGTGCAAGCGCATCAATAAATTGTGTTCCGCCATTTGCGTCTAAAGTCCAATCGGCAGTTTTAATGCTATATTTGCTTGGAGTGGCGCTTGCGTTGGTGATTTCAATGACTTGACGCGTAACAACGCCAGTTTTTGCGGCAAATTCAAACCGAGGTGGCGTGGCGATTACTGCAAAATCTTCTGCAAATGCTTGGTTTATGATGCCAGTAAAAAGCAATATTGCCACGCTAAAGCAGGCTTGGCATTTTTTAATGGGTGATGGCGTGTTTATCATTTAAGTGTGCTTAATCTACGTCTATTTCAAAATAAAATTCAAGCTTATGGATGCTTAGTAACTTTGTGCCATCGCTATGTATTTGAACATGAATGGTGTCTTCAATGATAGGGCTTTGGATTGGGCCAGCATAAACCAGCGTTCGGTTACCAGAAATGAGGGTGCCTGGTAGTAATTTTCCTTGTGTGCTCCAATCGACCAAAACTTGCCCTATTGGCTGTGGTGGGAGCACCATGTAGATTTGCCCAGTTTTATTCAGCCATGGGGTAGTGTTTAGCCGAATGGTCACGCTGGTAGCGCCATCAACAATATGTCCTGAAGTGTTGTTCACACCCGTGCTGCGCCAACGCATTTTAACTTGTGACTCGCCAAGTAGCGTGGCGGTATCATCCACACGGAATGTGGCAGCCACTGCAACATGTTGCAGTAATAGTGCTAGGCTCAATATGCCAATTAAGCTGACAATATATTTCATGGCAGGCTTAGGGTATAAACCGCTCTGCCAGTATAGGTGCCAGATGGGTAAACGGTACTATTAGCGTAGCTAAAAACCATGCAGTTTTCTACCCATGTGTTTGCACCAATATTGGCAAGCGTTAATGTGGCGCCATTAAATGTACCAGCTGCGACATGGGCGGTGGCGTTGCCGTTAGCTGTACTGCTCCAACTAATGCTTGAAAATGGAATAGTGTTGCCTGCACCATTAATTAAATTGGCTGGGGTGGTAACGCTCATCACCCCATTACCAGTGCTGCCGGGCACTCTAACCCAGCCACCAATATAAACTTGTGTTGGTGGGTTGCACACGTTGTAGCCATCTAAAAAGCTATTTGCGGCAGTGCTGTTACTGGTCATGGCAACTGGCGAGCCATTGCCTATTGAGGCGGCGGGTACATTTGCCGAAACGACATTTACTGTAGCATTGTTTGCTGGTGAGCCGCCTGCATTGTGATTACCACCCGTGTAAGTGCCATTACCCACTTGAATGAATATTTGTCTTGTGCCTGGACTGATGGCGATACTCCAAGCTTGGGCGCTTGTTGCGATTGCAAGTAGCAATATTGCAGCCAAAACGCGAGTACTGTGTTGAATTATGATAATCACCTAGGCTAGTGTACAACTTCAGTGTTGCAAAAAAATCGAGCAAAATCAGCTCTGAAGCAAGATTTTACCCGATTTTGTTATGGCATAGAAGCAGTATAAGTAACACGACCAGCGTTGATATTAACACCACCATAAGTACCAGGCGCAGGTACGGTGTCGTTCAAGTAAGTGTATGTCCATCTTGCATCAAGATTTGTGACCTTAGCACCAATATTTGGCGTAAGCGCAATATTGGTTGTTGCCCCATCGGCAAGTGCAGGGGCTGCAAGTGGAGTCGCTGAAGTGTTAGCCGCTACAGTAGTTGCAATTTTGGTGTAAGAAATCGTATCACCCGCACCATTGCTTAGTGGGCCAGTAGTTGTGGAACCCAAAGTGATGGCTCCATTATTACCTATAACACGCGCAGTCACTGTACCGTTACCCAAATCACCGCTGCCTGCAGTAGCGGCAACCGCAGTGCCATTACCAACGTTTGCTGCAGGTACTGTAAAGTTAATGGCATCTATGGTTGCATTGTTGGCAAGATTAGTACCAGTACCAATGCGTATGTATAAAGTTTTGGGGATAGTCACAGAGAAGTCTAAACGACCTGTAGCCGTGAGAGCGCCAGCACCAGTTTGAAAGTTTGATTCCGCACTGGCAAGTGCAGGAACAACCAACAAAGTGGCTAGTGATAATTTACGAATCAATTTCATGTTCATTTTTAATTCCTTAGTAAAGTAGTTGAGTTGCCTATATTGCTGCATATACTCATGCTACTAATTAAGCAAATATTGTGCCGATTGATTTTTTAATAGTGATTAAAACGTAACTTATTGTTTTTAATAATTAATATTATTTAACTGTTTGTTGTAACTTATATAAAGTGACGAAATATAGACATTGTCTGACAATATTTTGTCAAAGTTTCTGACATCAATTTTCCATTTGTCTTACAACATGCCGTAGTATCAATATTAGTTTTCACCAGAATTTCTTCACAATTTTCTAAAAATAACCTTCATTTTTATTATTTCAAACCGTAAATAGGCTAATGCCTCAACTTAAAAGTGAAAGGCAGGGTTGAATACTGGCTTTTTAACTTAAAGCGTTCTTTTCTAAAGTTGATTTGGCAAGACAAATCATTTCACATGAACTGTATGGAATAGTCATGAAATATATACTCACGCTTATGGTGTTTATTTTATTTGCGTTATCGCGTTCTACTTATGCTGAGTCTGACTTTGCGACGGGTAACCAAGCCTTGTCATCTTCAGCGAGCGTTCATTTTGTTATTAAAATACCCCCAACCATGTTTGTGCGGATTGGCAACACCATGCCAAATTCAAAAATGACCGCAGGAGAAATTCAAACGCCATTAAGCGTAAGGGTGCTGAGTAACACGGGAACCATATTATTGAGTTCTTCTAAAAGCCAGTATTTAGAAGCTGCAAATCTCAAATTAATTAAAAATTTGGATACAAGTTTTAACCATCAAGAAGCGACTCCTATCACCTACACAGCGGCAATGCCCTAGAAACACTTGAATAGGGCGTGATGTTTGTTTTCACGCCGCGCCGCACCTTTTAAAGTTTATGTTTCAGGCGTGCTAACGCCATTTTTCTTGCGTGGGTAGTGTAAAATAGCGTTTTTAGCTTTTTGGTTCATTTACCATGTCAAACGCAATAAGTCCTCGTAAAATTCTCGTTACCTCCGCACTCCCATACGCTAACGGTAGCATTCATTTAGGCCATTTGGTGGAGTATATTCAGACCGACATTTGGGTGCGCTTTCAAAAAATGCAGGGCAATACCGTGCATTATGTGTGTGCGGACGATACGCACGGCACGCCGATTATGCTACGTGCTGAAAAAGAGGGTATTACGCCAGAAGCCTTGATAGAGGCCGTACATAAAGAGCACAGTGCTGATTTTAAAGACTTTTTGGTGGAATTTGATAATTACTATTCAACCAATTCTGAAGAAAACAAGCAACTTTCGCAAGGCATTTACAAAGCGCTAAAAGCCAATGGCAAAATTGCCACAAAAACCATTGAGCAATATTTTGACCCGGTCAAAAATATGTTCTTGCCAGACCGCTTTATTAAAGGCGAATGTCCAAAATGCCATGCTAAAGACCAATATGGCGATAACTGCGAAGTATGTGGCGCGACCTACAGCCCAACTGATTTAATCAACCCATTTTCTGCGGTTTCTGGCGCGGCACCTGTTCGCAAAGAAACCGAGCATTACTTTTTTAAATTGAGTGAGTGTGAAAGCTTTTTAAAAGAGTGGACACGCAGCGGTACGCTGCAGGGCGAAGCTGCCAACAAAATGGGCGAGTGGTTTGAGAACGGCTTGAATGATTGGGATATTTCACGTGATGCGCCGTATTTTGGTTTTGAAATCCCAGATGCGCCCGGTAAATATTTTTATGTATGGCTAGATGCGCCGATTGGCTATATGGCGAGCTTTAAAAACTTGTGCGAAAAACAAGGTTTAAACTTTGACGAATATTGGCAAAAAGATTCAAAAACAGAGCTTTACCATTTTATTGGCAAAGATATTTTGTATTTCCATGCCTTATTTTGGCCTGCCACATTAGAGTTTAGCGGTCATCGCAAACCCACGCAGATTTTCGCCCACGGTTTTTTAACGGTGAATGGCGAAAAAATGAGTAAATCGCGCGGCACGTTTATTACCGCGCGCAGCTATTTAGATTATATTAAAAATCCTGAATATTTGCGCTATTACTACGCCGCCAAACTCAATAGCACGATGGAAGATATTGATTTAAATCTTGAAGATTTTGTCGCGCGCGTGAATAGTGATTTGGTGGGTAAATATATTAATATTGCGAGTAGAACAGCGGGGTTTGTGTTAAATAACTTTAACGGTATCTTGGCTGAAAAGCTACCCGCAGTTGAAGTTTTTAATCAAGCAAATAAATTTTTAGCTGATGAAGGCACGCTTGCAAACTTAAACTCATCTAACCAACTAAATTCTCTAATACCTACAATAGGAACAACATCAGGTCATACTCCATTTGATTTGTTTAGCGTTTTTCTGGAAGTGTCAGACACAATCAAGGCTTGTTATGAGAGCAGGGATTATAGTAAAGCAATTAGAGAAATTATGATACTTGCTGATTTAGCAAATCAGTATGTTGCCCAAGAGGAGCCTTGGAAACTTGCTAAGTTAGTGGGTAGTGAAGCCAAACTTTTGGAAGTTTGTTCTGTCAGCATAAATCTTTTCAGATTACTTACACTTTATCTTCGACCTGTGCTACCAAAATTAGCTTCAGAAGTTGAAGGTTTTCTTAATATTCCAAAGTTACGCTGGAGTGAAATAACGATTCCATTGGTTAGCCACAAAATTAATTCTTATAAACATTTAATAACTCGCATTGAAATGAAGCAAATCGAAGCCATGACCGAAGCCAACAAAGAAAATCTACAAGCCACACCTGCACCACAAGCGCATTCTGAGCAACGTCATGCAGCGCACCAACAAAATGAAGTCAAAGCGGAAACCGCTGAAGCTGAATACATCAGCATAGACGACTTCACCAAAGTGGATTTGCGTATTGCTAAAATTGTCAATGCCGAGCATGTGGAAGGTGCGGAAAAATTGCTCAAGCTTTCGCTTGATATTGGCGAAGAAAAACCAAGGCAAGTGTTTGCCGGCATTAAATCTGCCTACGACCCTGAAACGCTCAAAGGCCGTTTAACAGTAATGGTGGCAAATTTAGCACCGCGCAAAATGAAATTTGGCTTGTCTGAAGGCATGGTGTTAGCAGCGAGTGATGAACGTGGCGGCCCGTTTATTTTAAGTCCAGATTCTGGCGCGCAAGCGGGCATGAAAGTGAAATAGAATGTGCATTTTTCGCGCACGTTTTTGGTAAAAAAATACAATAATAAAATTGCATAAAACTGCTTAATTTTTAAGCAGTTTTAACACAACATCATTTCACATCCTCTGTAAGCCAGTCTGGATGCGGCTTGCAGAGGCATAAAAATCTCTCGGTGTAAAATTGGTGGTTATTTAATGAAAAAGACCGCGTTTTAACCATAAAAAAGCCCCGAAACTTCGGGGCTTTTTGTTAACCAAATCAGCTTATTTTTTAGCGGATTCTTTGGCTTCTTTTGCAGCTTTCGCTTTTGCTTTCTCTGCTTTTTCAGCTTCCTTTTTTGCCGCTTTTTCAGCCTTTTCTTTCTCTTTGGCAGCGGCTTTATCTGCTTTCTCTTTTTCTTTAGCGGCTTTTTTTGCTTCTTTTTCAGCTTCTTTGGCGGCAGCTTTATCAGCTTTTTCTTTGTCTTTTGCCGCTTTGTCCGCTTTAGATGAATCTTCTACTTTGGCATCTTTACTCACTTTTTCAGCCTTAGCAGGTTTTTCCGCTTTCACTGGTTTTTCAGGTTTTGCTTCTTTGCTTACTTTTTCTTCTTTTGTCACTTTTTCAGTTTTAGCTTCTTTGGTTTTAACTTCTTTTGTGGCCTTTTCAGTGCCTGCTTTCTCGGTCTTCACCTCTTTAGTTTTAGTTGATTTTTCAACTTTTGTTTCTTTGCTTGGTACAGAAACTGTGGTTGCGCCAGTGATGGTGCCACCTTTTTTAACGCTTTCCAGCGTTTTTTCGCCAATACCTGGCACACTGTCTAGCTCATCCATATTTTTAAATTTACCATTTTTATTGCGGTAATCAATAATCGCTTTTGCTTTTACTTCGCCAACATCTTCTAGCGTTTCAAGCTCTTCTTGCGTTGCTGTGTTGATGTTGACAGCAGCCATTGCATTCATGCTTAAGCCTAAAAGTATTGCAAAAGCTAATAATAATTTTTTCATATAGTGTTTCCCTAGTAAATAAAACTGTTAATAATTATTTAGTATTTTTTCCAGTATGGATTCCAAACTGAAATATCTTTTCTGATACTTTCTAACGTTGCACTGCCAATACCCTTTACATTCCCTAATTCTTCTATAGATTTAAAACCACCATTCGCTTCTCTATATTCAATAATAGCTTCTGCTTTGACTGGTCCAATACCATGTAATGTTTCTAACTCTTGCTGCGTTGCCGTATTTAATTCAACAACAGCGTAAACATTGGGGCTGATGCTTATAATTAAGCTTGTTATTAAAATTAATAGCCATTTTTTCATTTTTTTCACTCGCGAAAATATAACGAAATCATATGAGTGGCTAAATGCTACCACCTATTTCTTTAACAATCAATTCAAGAGCTTGCAATGGATTTTCTGCTTTAGTAATGGGTCGGCCTATCACCAAATAGCTCGCGCCATAGCTTAGCGCGTCGCTTGGGGTTACCACGCGAGATTGGTCGTCTAAGCTCGTGTTAGCTGGCCGTATGCCTGGGGTAACTAGGCAAAAGTCTTGGCCAAAGTTTTTGCGCAGTAAGCTAGCCTCCATCGCGGAACATACCACCCCACTTAAGCCTGCCTGTTTGGTCAGTGCTGCCAAGTTGAGTACATGCGTGGTTAAATCAGTTTGAATGCCAATTTGCTTAAGGCTGGCTTGGTTCATACTGGTGAGCACAGTGACAGCAATCAAAATCGGCTTTGTGTCACAACTTTGCACCGCTTGTTGCGCAGCTTGCATCATTTCTAGTCCGCCACTGGCATGCACATTGAGCATCCACACACCTAAATTGCTGGCGGCAGTGCAGGCTTTAGCCACAGTATTGGGAATGTCATGAAATTTTAAATCTAAAAATACGCCAAAATCTTTTTTAACAAGCTGCTCTACAAATTGTGGGCCAGTAGCGGTAAAAAGTTCTTTGCCCACTTTAAGCCTGCAAAGGTTTGGGTCAAGTTGGTTGACTAACTTTAATGCACTGTTTGCGTCCGCATAATCTAGCGCGACTATTATTTTTGAATCATGAATTTTTTGGACGGGGTTGGTCATGGTTTAAATAGTTGTTGGTTCGGCTGGGAGTGACTCCCAAGCATTACAAGCAGGGCATTGCCAGTGATGATATTTCGCTTTAAAGCCGCATTGCACGCAGTGGTATGCGGTTTTGTTGCCAATGGCATGACGTACGGTTTGCTGCATCAGTTGTAAATCTTGCAAGGCGGTACTTTCAAGTGTGCCTTCGTGGTTTGATTCCACAATGGTACGCGCTTGCAATAATTGATCGAGCACATTGAGGCTAGGCATTTTAATCAGCTCAGCACGCGCTAATTTGGCAGCACTTTGCGCACCATTCTCTGCCAGTGTGGCTTCATAGAGCACATTAATAAGCGTAGGTAATTTGTAGGTTTGCAAATAATTTTGCAACAAAGTTAAGCCTTCAGTGGTTTGATGTAGCGCACGGTAGCTTGTTAATAATTTGGGGGCAATTAACCCTAAGTATTCAGGCTGCTGAAACTCAATGTGCTTCCAGTAAGAAATAGCCGCCTGATGCGCACCAGCTTCAGCCTCAATGTCACCCAGCAGCACATTGGCACGCGCACAATTTTTATTAGCATCTATAGCTAAATTTAAATATTGCTTGGCTTCGTTATTTCGATGGGCTAACTTTTCAATTACCGCTAACTCGCAATAATAGTGCGAGATTTCTATCCGAAATGGCACGCCAGACATGCGTTCTAGTTCGGTTGCGGCTTTAATGGCGCGTTGCCACTCGCGCTCTTGCACGTAAATTTCTAATAAAGCGCGCAGTGCTGGCTGGCGATAACGGTCATCGTTGAGTGTTTCAAAAAGCTCTTCAGCGCGGTCTAATAAACCTGCTTTAAGGTAGTCTTGAGCAAGCTCTGCTGTGACGGCTAATTTTTGCTGTGGCTCAAGATTTTTTTTCTCAAGCAGATGCAAATGTAAATGAATGGCGCGATCAACCTCACCCCGTTTACGGTACAAGCTACCTAAAGCAAAATGGAGCTCAAGTGAGTCTGTATTGGCTTGCACTGCTTCAGAAAAAGCTTCGATTGCTTTATCTTGCTGGTTGGTAATAAGATAGTTGAGCCCTTTAAAGTAAGCGGCAGGCAAGGCTGTGGCCTCTGAGAGCAGTTGTTTTAAGTCCACACGCGCAGAAATCCAACCAAGGCTAAAAAATAGCGGAAGTGCGAGTAACCACCAAAATTCAAATTCCATTTTTTTGCTTAATTGAATAACTAATAAACGACATTTTACCTGAATATAAGCTGACGAATAAAAAAAACGGCAACTAAAAAGTTGCCGTTTTAATCACACTATAAAAATTGCTAGCCTAAATCTACACGCTCGCGCAACTCCTTGCCCGCTTTAAAGTGCGGTACATGTTTTGCAGGTACTTGCACTTTACTGCCGGTTTTAGGGTTGCGCCCTAAGCGTGGTGGACGATAATTAAGGCTAAAACTTCCAAAACCGCGAATCTCAATGCGCTCGCCAGTGGCAAGGTTGTCAGTCATCGCATCTAAAATTGCTTTAACAGATAGTTCGGCATCTTTCACTACTAATTGCGGAAAACGCGCTGCAAGTAGGGTGATGAGTTCAGATTTGGTCATATTTGGCCTTTATTTCTCTACTAGGATAGAATTTTTAAACTTACGTATATTTTTATAAATCTATTTTTTGCTATCTAATTTAGCTTTTAATAGCGCGCCTAAGTTTGTCGTACCTGCAGATGCACCGTCATCCACTGGCTTAGCTGCTTCTTTCGCTTTGGCTTTAGCTTTAGGTTTAGCTTCTGATTTCTCATCTGATGATGAAGATGCGCCTGAAGGATCATCTGAAAGTTGTTTTACACCGAGTGAAATACGTTCTTTTTCAACGTCAATCGCTAAAATAACGGCTTGTAACTCATCACCTTTTTTGAAGTTGCGAATCGCTTCTTCTCCTGATTGTGTCCATGACAAATCAGATAAATGCACTAAGCCATCAATGCCGCCTGGCAAGCCAATAAATACGCCAAAGTCAGTGATTGATTTAATTTGACCAGAAACTTTATCGCCTTTAGCGTGTGTCGCTGAGAAATCATCCCAAGGATTAGCTTGGCATTGTTTCATACCTAAAGATAAACGACGACGTGATTCATCAATTTCAAGAATCATCACTTCAACTTCATCACCCAATTGCGCTAACTTGCCTGGATGAATGTTTTTGTTTGTCCAGTCCATTTCTGAAACGTGTACTAAACCTTCAATACCTGGTTCGATTTCAACGAAAGCGCCGTAATCAGTCAAGTTTGACACTTTACCAAATAAACGTGTGCTTACTGGGTAGCGGCGTGATAGAGCCACCCATGGGTCATCGCCCATTTGTTTGATACCTAATGAAACACGGTTTTTCTCTTGATCAAATTTCAAGATTTTTGCTTCAACTTCTTCACCTACTGTTAACACCTCAGATGGGTGTTTAACACGACGCCATGCTAAGTCAGTAATGTGTAGCAAGCCATCAATGCCGCCTAAATCAACGAATGCACCGTAATCAGTAATGTTTTTAACAATCCCTTTAACAACTGCACCTTCAGCCAATGTGCCCATTAACGCATCACGGTCTGCACCAGCGCTCACTTCCATTACCGCGCGACGTGAGACAACGATGTTGTTACGTTTACGGTCGATTTTGATTACTTTTAGGTCACATTCTTTGTTTTCGAATGGTGTTGTGTCTTTTACAGGACGTACGTCAACCAATGAACCAGGCAAGAATGCCATGATGCCGTTGACAGAAACGCGTAAACCACCTTTTACTTTACCGCTAACGAAACCTTTGATGATGCGGCCTTCGTTCATTGCATCTTCTAAGTCTAACCATGTTTCCATGCGTTTTGCTTTTTCGCGTGAAAGTAAAGTTGAACCAAAGCCATCTTCTAGCTTTTCAATCAATACCTTAACAAAGTCGCCAACTTTAACTTCAAGCTCGCCCTGTGCGTTTTTGAACTCTGCAGCGTCAATCACGCTCTCTGATTTTAAACCTGCATTGACAATAACATGATCGTTGTCTGCTGAAATCACTTCAGCAGTGATTACCTCGCCAGAACGCATTTCTTGATGGGCTAAGCTTTCTTCAAAAAGCGCAGCAAAAGATTCCATAGATTTAGTAGAAGCCATTAAATTAAATTACCTAAAAGTTAATCCTGCCTAGCAGCAGGGTGATTAAAAAACCGCACATCGGTGATGATGGGCGGGCGAAAATATATTACTCAAATTCTAAGAGGTGTAATTATAACTAAACAAACGAAAAATAAAACACTATTTACTTGTTTTTATGCACTTTTTTTATTATTTTTATATTTTGTGATAACAAACTCTACCGCTTCAGCAATACTCAAATGATCCGTTTCAAGTAAAAAGGCATCTTTGGCCATCGTGAGTGGTGCACTGGCACGATTTTTATCTCTGGCATCACGTTCTGCCAAGTCTTTTAAAATGCTATCGTAATTAGCAGGCTGGTTTTTACCTAGCAGTTGTTGGTAGCGTCGTTTGGCGCGGGTTTCAGTCGTTGCTGTGAGAAAAATTTTAACTGGTGCGTGTGGAAAAATGACCGTGCCCATATCGCGCCCATCTGCCACTAAGCCAGGGGTTTTGCAAAAAGCATGTTGCATGTCCACCAAAGCGGCCCTGAGCGGTGCGTGTACTGCAACCTCAGAAGCTCCCTTGCTTATAGCTTCAGTACGAATCTCATTCGAAATATCGATATTGTCTAGTAAAACTTGCTCGTTTTTAAACACAACATTAAGTGATTTTGCACAGTCGGCGATTGCGAGCGCATTGCTCCATGCGATGTTTTTTTGTTGTGTGGCAAAGGCCACGATACGATAAAGTGCCCCTGAATCTAAATAATGAAAACCGAGCTGTGTAGCAACTAATTGCGCCACAGTGCCTTTGCCAGAGGCGGAAGGGCCATCAATAGTTATCACAGGGATAATAGGTGTTGTCATTAGAAAAACTTATCAATGTTAAATAAATAATCAATTGGATTGATTGTGCAAATTAGGAAATAATCATCACATCAAGCTCATGTTAGGAGGTGGCAAAATGACGAAAACATTCACATTTGCGATTTTACACTTTAGTGTCGCGTTTACGGTAGCATATTTGCTTACGGGAAGTTTTATTATTGGTGGCTTGTTGGCGTTAGTTGAACCTGCCTGTAACACCATCGTGTTTTACTTTCACGAGCGTGCTTGGCAGGCAATCGAGCGTAATAAATTGAGCGTCTCAGCTCACTCAAAAATGAGCGACATCTCATGTGTTGGTTAATAGTTTAACTGTTTAGCTGGCAATTTTTTTAAATTCGTCAAAATAATTGGGGAAAGTCTTCGCAACGCATTTGGGATCGTTAATGGTAATTGGCACGCCGCCTAAACTTATCAGCGAGAAGCACATTGCCATGCGGTGGTCATCGTAAGTGTCAATCACCGCGTTGGGAGTGAGTTGAGCTGGAGGCGTGATTTTAATGTAATCCGCACCTTCTTCTACAATCGCGCCGACTTTACGCAATTCGGTGGCCATCGCGGCGATGCGGTCGGTTTCTTTCACTCGCCAACTAGCGATATTGCGTAGGGTGGTGGTGCCATCAGCAAAGAGTGCGAGAATAGCCAAGGTCATGGCGGCATCGGGAATGTGGTTGCAGTCGAGGTCGATGGCTTTAAGTTTGTTGGTAGGCGCAGAAACTCTAACGGCACTAACCAATACGCCTTCATTTTTATTTATTACAGCACCCATTTTTTCAATTTCATTGACAAATTGGATGTCGCCTTGGATGCTGTTAAGGCCAACACCATCAATAAGCACAGAAGAACCATTTTTAGCTGCGATTGCTCCTGCTGCTAAGAAGTACGAGGCGCTTGAGGCATCACCCTCCACAAAGTATCGTTCTGGAGCCCAGTAGGCTGCATCGGCAGGAATGGTAAATTTCCCCCAGTCTTTGCGCTGCACCTGCACACCAAATTTAGCCATTAAATTAAGTGTAATTTCAATATATGGTTTTGAAATGAGTTCGCCTACCACTTCAATCGTCGCTTCTTGTTTAGAAAGAGGTAGTGCCATCAAAAGAGCGGTTAAAAATTGGCTGGAAACATTGCCACGAATTTTAATTGGTTTGCTAACGTTGATATTTCCGGGTGATATTTTGAGTGGCGGGTAGTCTTCGTTACCGAGATACTCTATATTTGCACCAATTTGCCGCAAGGCATCTACCAAGTCTTTAATTGGGCGTTCATGCATGCGTGGAACGCCGTGCAAATAGTAGTAACCATTTGAAAAAGCCAGTGCAGCAGTAAGAGGGCGAAACGCGGTACCTGCATTACCTAAAAATAAGTCCACGGGCTTTTCAGCTGTGCCTTTGTTTGGGAATTGACCACCGCAGCCTTTAACCCGCCATGCGTATTCTGCAAACTCTTCTATTTCAACACCTAAAGATTTTAGCGCTTCAATCATACGCGCAGTATCATCAGACTGGAGTAGTTTGTATACTTCCCGATATGAATTGTTCGAAAGATCATCTAATGAAAGCGCTTCAAGCAAAAGTGTGCGATTTGAAATGCTTTTAGAACCTGGTAATTTGATTGAGCCTTCAGCATGAGTGTAGGCGGGTAGGTGAAGTTGTTCCATTTTTCTATTTCTTTATTGTTTATTTTTTGCCCAAGCGTTACGTGCAACGCTGGCGCGCTCAAAGAGCGCTAGTAGGCCTGCGCCATCATTGTTTTCAAGTAAGTTTTTAACCAAAGTCAGCTCGGTTTGAAAAGCCGTTATTTCACTTAATAGTGCTGTTTTATTGGCTAAGCTAATATCGCGCCACATTTCGGGGTGGCTGCCAGCAATGCGCGTGAAATCGCGAAATCCGCTGGCGGCAAAGCTAAATAGCTGTTCGGCATTTGGGCGCTTGGCGATGTCATCTACCAAAGCGAATGCCAATAAATGCGGTAAATGACTAACAGCGGCAAATATTTTGTCGTGGTTTTCGGCAGACATTTCTGTAACGTTTGCGCCGCATGTTTTCCACATGTCTGCTACGCGAGCAATTTTTGACGCTCTGTAACCGTAAAGGTCATCCCCATTCTCGCTAAGTGCTGAAGCACTAAGTCGAATGTGAGAAGCCGCATGGTTACTGGCTTGCAGGGCATCGTCTTGGATGTTGTGTAAATTTTCAGGGGTGAGCACTACATTTTTACCCACAAATAAATCGGCTTTTGCTGCTGTCACACCACTTTTTTCAGCACCTGCAATGGGGTGACCACCGACAAATTGGTTGAACTGCTCACCCAAAACTATTTTGGCTGCTGCGAGTACATCACTTTTGGTGCTACCAGCATCGGTAATGACCGTTTGCGTATTTAAATGGGGTTTGATGCTTTGTAAAATGGCAGTGGTTTGTGCCACAGGGGCGGCAATCAATATTAAATCTGCATCTTTGCAAGCGGCTTGAATATTGGTTTCAACGCTGTCTATCACACCAAGATTTTTTGCAGTTTGCAAACTTTCAAAGCTACGCCCGACGCCAACAATATGCGTGCCAGCACCTGCTTTCTTTAAAGCTAACGCCACAGAGCCGCCAATCAGGCCCACACCAAAGATAACTAATTTATTCAAAGCTAACGCTTTTCAAGCTAAAAATAGTCTAAAAATTTAAAGCTAGAATTGTAGCATTTTTGATTGGTTTCTTTTACTTATTTAGCTAGCTTGGTGCGCAAACGCGCAGCATTTTGTTCAGTAAATATGGCAATGGTGTTTTGCTTAACCACTGGCGATTATCGGCAATCAACGGGTAAGCACGGCTGAAAAATGGGCGCAATGTTTTGCTTCCCCAAAGTTTGCCTAAAGTGGTAAATCCACCCGATTGATAGGCAATGGCAAATACATCCACACCTTTATACCACTGTCCAGAGGCATCTTGAGCGTGAATGCGTTCCATCATTTCTGCTTTGTTGGTGGGGCAAAAAGCAGGTTCGTTAAAAGCTTCATTTGAGCAATCTACCAAAATGAGTTTGTTGTCAAAGTCAGTTTCTTTAATGGTGTGCATTTCGGCTGCGCACAAGGGGCAACTGGCATCGTAATATATAGTGAGTGGGTACATCACATTTAAGGTGTTCATCTTATTTCCCTTCATAAATGCCGAGCATGTTTTTAATTTTTGCACCATATTTCATGATGGTGGTCAGTGTGGATGGCTTGAATTTAAGCATTTCATCGCCCCAAATCGAGAGCGTTTGCATTAAATTTAACATTGCTCTTACTCTTTCTCTTGCAGCTAATTCATTTTGGTTAAATGTATTGTTGGCGAGATAGTCTTCTAAAAATTTGACTGTTGGGTCAAATTCGCGCGCTTTACGCTCACTAATGACAGTAAAAAAGAGCTGCCAAACATCTAATGAAGTTTCAAAGTAATCGCGCCTGTCGCCCATTATGTGCGTAACGCGTATGAGGTTCCAATTTTGTAACTCTTTTAAACTATTGCTGACGTTGCTGCGAGCTACTTGCAAGCTATCAGCAATTTGCTCAGCATTTGCTGGTTTGCCAATAAAGAATAAAAAAGCATGAATTTGCGACACGGTACGATTGATGCCCCAACGTGAGCCCATCTCACCCCAGTGCAAAATAAATTGGCTACCCAATTCGCTAAGCTGAATTTTTTCATCGGTTGCTATCGGTGTTTCTGCTTGCATATTAGGCCTTTCAAAATACTAGTTGACACATTATCACATCTATCATATATTTCTGTCAATACAGAAATTAAAGAATTTAATAAATATGGAGTGTGGAAATGCGCGTGTTAGTGCTTGGTGGAAATGGCTTTATAGGCAAAAGTATCGTGACGCAACTGCAAATGCAGGGTGCTGAAGTGTTGATTGGCAGTAGAAAAAAATCAGCGAACTCAAATAGTCTAGAAGTACATTTACAAAGTATGTTAGACATTAAGGATTGGTTGCCATTGTTAAATGGTGTGGATGTGGTTGTGAATTGCGTTGGTATTTTGCGAGAGCGAAAAGGGGGCGAAACTTATGAAAAAGTTCACACTTTAGCACCTGCTGCACTCGCGCAAGCGCGCGCGCAACTTGGCATTCGCATGATCCATATTTCTGCAATTGGTTTAACTATGCAAGCAAAAAGTCGCTTTATTCGCTCTAAACTTTTAGGTGAGCACGCCATTTTAAATAGCGGTGCAGATGTGACTATCGTGCGTCCTTCGTTATTAGATGGTGAAGGTGGTTTTGGCGCTAAATGGTTTAGGCGCGTAGCAACTTGGCCGCTGCAATTGGTCATGCAGTCTGAAGGGCTAGTAGCACCTTTGCAGGTGACAGATTTAGGGGAGGCAGTGGCGAAACTATGTTTAAACGGCTATGTGAACTTGCCTAAAGTCATGGAGTTAGGTGGCAATGAGACTATGACGATACCGCAATATTTAAATTGGTTAAGAGCAACAGGCCAACGTAAGCCGGCTGCACAAATTGCGGTGCCAAAAATGATGGTGCGATTAGCCAGCCATATTTTTGATATGCTCGCGTGGACACCATTATCTTTTGGTCACTTTGAGTTGATGCAAGGTAAAAATGTACCTGCGGTAAATTGGCTACCCATTTTGCTTGGGCGCACACCCACAGCAACTGGTTTAATGCTGGAAAATAGTACTAAAAAATGGCCTAAAAAAACGCTAAATTTGCAACCAAATCAATTCGACCCTCTGGAAGCCGCATAGATACTGGCTTGCAGAGGCGAAAATTTTTCTCGGGGAAAAAGCAGCGCAAAATATTGTGTTTTAAATTTGGCATTGCCAAGCGCCATTAATGCGCTGTTCTTGCGGCTGAAAATTTTGTTTGTAGGCCATTTTTTGGCTATCTTTAATCCAATAACCTAAATATAAATAGGGCAAATTAAAGCTTTTTGCCCATGCAATTTGCCACAGCACATTATAGGTGCCTAGGCTGGCCTTGCCATCAGAAGTGTCATAAAAAGTATAGACTGCCGACATGCCGTCTTCGACAATATCCACAACGCTGACCATTTTGAGTTGGTCATTTTCGCAAAATTCGACCAATACGCTATCCACATGACTTTGACACAAAAAACTGTGGTATTGCTCTAGTTCACTTTGCTTCGCAGGGCTATCTTGCTCATCCGCGTGGCGCGCTTTGATGTAGGCCGAATACAGCGCAAAGTGCGATTCATGAAAAGCCACAGGTAAAACACGCACCGTTAAATGTTGGTGTTGCTTAAAGGCACGTTTTTGGCTTCGGTTAGGTTTAAAGTCCTGAAGCACCACGCGGATAGAAATGCAGGCTTGGCAATGTGGGCAATGTGGGCGATAAGCGAAGTCGCCACTGCGACGAAACCCCTGCTGAATCAATTGACTATAGATATTCGCATTGACTAAATGTTGCGGTGTAGCCATTAAGCTCTGCGCAGTTTCACCCGGCAAATAACTGCAAGGGTAGGGTGCAGATAGGTAAAACTGCAGCTGGTTGAGTGGCAATTCATTCGGGCTAGTCATGATGAAATAATAACCTAAATGTTTGGTGGATGTTGAATTGCGTTTTGCGTAGTTAATTGCCTCAGTTGGCCAATAAAATCATCTCGGCTGATTTCACGCGCGCCAAAGTTGGCTAAATGTGTGGTTTTCATTTGGCAATCTATCATGCCAACGCCTTCTGTTTTTAACTTTTGCACCAAAGCAACAAAAGCCACTTTTGAGGCGTCAGTCACATGATGAAACATGCTTTCTCCATAAAACATACGCCCAATTTTAACGCCATAGCAACCACCAACTAATACATTATCAAGCCAGCACTCGGCACTAATGGCATAGCCTGCCTCAAAAAGCGCGCAATATCCATTAATAATGTCATCGGTTATCCAAGTGCCATCTTGCCCTACACGTGGTGTGCCGCTGCAAGCTTGCATCACTTGGCGAAATGCGGTGTTAAAGCGCACTTCAAAGGGCTTGTTTCTGATGCTTTTTTGCAGTGATTTTGTAATTTTTAATTCATCTGGAAATAGCACCATGCGTGGGTTTGGACTCCACCACATAATGGGTTCACCTTCGCTAAACCAAGGAAAAATGCCTTGTTGGTAGGCTTTTAATAAGCGGGATAGCGACAAATCACCCCCAATCGCGATTAGGCCGTTCGGCTCACCAAGGGCGAGTGAGACTGGCGGAAACTCACAGCCGTCGTCTATTGCAGAAACGCGCCCTTTTGGGAATTGATAATAGGCAAAGCTCATAAACTTTATTGCAATTGAATAGTCATCATTTTTGGCGCAAGATGTGTTAAGTTATTCGCTATGGTGGAGTTTATATGAAATTGCAAAAAATAACGATGTATTGCGCGTTTATAGCGTTTCTATTAAGTGGCTGTGCGACTTTCTCACGAGATGGTGGCATGGAAGATGTTAATAAAACGACAGCACAACATATCAAGCAAGAAGTGGTATGGCAAAAAAGTGCAGATGCCCAAAAACAGGCGGCTGACCGCGTCAATGCCTTATTAAGTGCGTGCATTGATGCCGATGATGCCGTGCAAATTGCCTTACTCAATAATAAGGGTTTGCAAGCTACACTTTATGACTTAGGCATTTCTGAGGCCGATGTTGTGCAGGCAGGGCGTTTGCCTAACCCAAAATTCAGTATGTTTTATGCCAGAAATAATGGGGATTACAAAATTGAACAAGCATTAACGTTTAATATTTTTTCGCTGGTGACCATGCCAAAAATAGTGGCGATAGAACGGCAGAATTTTGAAAGAACCAAAAAAAATGTTGCACTTGATGTGCTTAAGTTGGCATACGAAACCCGTATAGCATATTTTAATGCAGTGGCCGCCAATCAGCATTTTCTTTATGGCGAGCAAGTAAAGGAGTCTGCTGAAGCCAGTGCAGAGTTAGCACAACGCATGGTAAAAGCGGGTAACTGGAGCAAACTAGAACAAGCGCATGAGCAAAGCTATTATGCTCAAGCCGTGCAGGAGTATCAGATAGCTCAGCAACAAAAAAATAGCAAGATTGAAATATTATCTCGCTTATTAGCTGTGTCGCCTGATGTTATTCAGTTGCAAGACCGATTGCCAGATTTACCAAAAAATTTGGCTGAATTACAAACAGTTGAAAAAACCGCTTTTGAACAACGCTTAGATTTGCAAATGGCACGTTCGGATACTGATACTTTAGCCAAGCAATTGGGGTTAACTAAGACTACGCGCTTGATTAACGTTCTTGAAATCGGCCCAGCAAGAGTGTTAGAGGGCAGACGCGGCGACGCATATAAAAAAGGTGTGGATGTTAGTTTTGAATTGCCCTTGTTTGATTGGGGAAGTGCAAAAGTAGCGCGGGCAGAGGCTACTTACATGCAGGCAGTTAATCACACGGCGCAAGTGGCTCTTAACGCACAATCGGAAATCCGCGAGGCACACAACCAATATTTAAGCAATTTCACAATGGCAAAGCACTATCGTGATGAAATTGTACCGCTCAGCAAAAAAATATCAGATGAAAATTTACTGCGCTACAACGGTATGTTGATTAGTCCTTTTACCTTGTTTGCCGATGCGCGAGCGCAGGTGGCGAGTGTGAATGCATATATTGCAAAGCTCAATGAATTTTGGTTGGCTGAAACGGCATTGAATATGGCACTCATTGGTAGCTTGGGGGGCAAGTAATCATGGACAGCAATCAATTTAGCCGCCGAAATTTCTTTAAACTAGCTGGCGCAGGCATTGCCGCCACCGCTGTGAGCAGAGTGGCACTTGCCGCCTTGCCTGAAATTATTTCTGCTGAGAAAGCCAGTACGCAAGCACCACTACAACCCAATACTGGTAGACCATACAACCCTGTTGTTACGCTCAATGGCTGGAGCTTGCCGTGGCGAATGCAAAATGGCGTGAAAGAATTTCACTTAGTGGCAGAGCCCGTTATTCGGGAAATCGCCCCTGGCATGAAAGCACATTTGTGGGGTTATAACGGCCAAAGCCCTGGACCGACGATTGAAGTGGTGGAGGGCGATAAAGTGCGTGTTTTTGTGACCAATCGCCTGCCAGAAGTGACCAGCGTACATTGGCACGGGCAACGCTTACCCAATGGTATGGATGGCGTAAGTGGGTTAACGCAACCTGCCATCCCTGTTGGCAAAACCTATGTGTATGAGTTTGAAGCCAAACGTGCTGGCACTTTTATGTATCACCCGCATGCCGATGAAATGACGCAAATGGCCATGGGCTTGATGGGCAGTTGGGTAACACATCCCAAAAATCCTAAATTCATGGCGGTGGATAGAGATTTTATTTTTTTACTCAATGCCTACGATATTGACCCTGGAAGCTACACGCCAAAAATTAACACCATGTTGAACTTTAATTTGTGGACATGGAATAGTCGTGCTTTTCCTGGTATAGATCCGTTGGTAGTGCGTAAAAATGACAAAGTGCGTATTCGTATTGGTAACCTTACGATGACGAATCACCCCATTCATATTCATGGACATGAGTTTGTGGTGACGGGCACCGATGGTGGCTGGGTGCCGCCCACTGCGCGGTGGCCTGAGGTGACGACAGATATTGGGGTTGGTCAAATGCGAGCCATTGAGTTTATAGCAAACGAACTAGGTGATTGGTCTCTTCATTGCCACAAATCGCATCACACCATGAATGCGATGGGACATGAAGTGCCTACCATGCTGGGCGTTAAACAAGATGATTTGGTGGAAAAAATTAACAAACTGGTGCCAGATTACATGCCCATGGGTGAAACAGGCATGAATGAAATGAGTGATATGGCCGCCATGATGGACATGCCACTCCCAGAAAACACCTTGCCTATGATGACAGGTAAAGGGCAATACGGTGCCATTAACATGGGTGGTATGTTTAGCTTGTTAAAAGTGCGTGAAGGCTTAGCAAAAAATGATTTCAAAGATCCTGGTCCGTATCAACATCCAAAAAATACGCGGGCTTATGAGTTTAAAGGAGAAGTACCTGAGGTACAAAGACAGTCAGTTGATGATGAAAAGACCGCAATTGAACTGCAGGTGCGTAAGCCGACAGGGCATGAAGGCCATTAATTAATAGGAGTAAACATGCAATACCTTTTTTTTAAATATTTAGTCACTGCTGGTGTTGTGGTGTTGGTCTCAGAGTTTGCAAAACGCAGTGATAAGCTGGGTGGTTTTATTGCGGCCTTACCGTTGGTGACGGTGCTGACCTTGATTTGGCTTTATGTAGAGCAGCAGCCGAGTAGCAAAATTGCTAATCATGCCTACTATACATTTTGGTATGTACTACCTACACTACCGATGTTTTTGTTGTTTCCCTATTTGTTACCCAAAATAGGTTTTGTTTATACGCTTATTAGTTGCGTGTTGTTTACGCTGTTGGTTTTTTGGCTATTTTCTATACTAATGAAGCCTTTTGGCGTTAACTTGCTATAAAGCCTATTTTTTATAAGGTTATTGTAACGATTAAGTCACAAAAAATAGCTTTGTAATCAAACCATTAGCGCGTAAAATGCGCGCTTAAAATTTATTCAAACAAAACCTTCAGGCAAATACCTTGGAACACTACTCCGACATGCTGGCAAAGCCGATTCACACCTATCGTCCATTTTGGGCGAAACGGTTTGGCACGGCCAAAATGTTGCCCATGACGCGCGCCGAAATGGATGCGCTGGGCTGGGATAGTTGCGACATAATTTTAGTGACGGGTGATGCCTATATAGACCACCCGAGTTTTGGCATGGCGCTAGTGGGGCGTTTGCTCGAAGCGCAGGGTTTTCGCGTAGGCATTATTGCGCAGCCAGATTGGCAAAATGCCAATGCATTTAAAGCCTTAGGCAAGCCTAATCTGTATTTTGGCGTCACCGCAGGCAATATGGATAGCATGGTGAATCGCTACACGGCTGACCGAAAAATTCGTAGTGATGATGCCTATACACCTGATGCCGCGCCAAATAAACGCCCAGACCGCGCAGTGCTGGTGTATTCGCAACGCTGCCGTGAAGCATATCCCGATGCGCCCTTGGTGATTGGCAGTATTGAAGCCAGTTTGCGCCGCATTGCGCATTATGATTATTGGTCTGATAAAGTGCGCCGCAGTATTTTGGTGGATTCTAAAGCCGATATTTTGCTTTATGGTAATGCCGAGCGCGCATTGGTGGAACTGAGCCACCGAATTGCCAAAGGTGAAAAGGTCAGTGATATTCAAGATATTCGTGGCACCGCTTTTTTACGCAAAAATATACCAGAAGGTTGGAGCGAAGTTGAAAGCACTAAGCTAGACCGCCCTGGTATCATTGATAAACCTGTTGACCCGTACGAGATGAAGATGGGCAAAAGTGATGCAAGTTGCGCAACTAATGAAACCAAGATAACACTGCCAGAAGGCAGCAAAGCCATCGAAATTGTCCGTAAACCAAAAGCCGACAGAACCAAGCAAGTGGTACGCTTGCCCGCTTTTGAGGAGGTGGCGAATGACCCCGTATTGTATGCACATGCTTCACGCGTGTTGCACTTAGAGGCAAATCCGGGCAATGCGCGCGCATTGGTGCAAAAACATGGCGATAGAGAAGTGTGGTTGAACCCGCCGCCTATTCCGCTAACCACCAAAGAGATGGATTATGTTTATGACATGCCATATGCGCGTGCGCCGCACCCCATTTATAAGCAAGCCAAAATCCCTGCTTGGGAAATGATTCGTTTTAGCGTGAATATTATGCGCGGATGTTTTGGTGGCTGCACATTTTGTAGTATTACCGAGCACGAAGGCCGCATTATTCAAAGCCGCAGCGAAGAAAGCATTTTGAAAGAAGTGGAAGAAATTCGCGATAAAGTGGATGGTTTTACTGGCGTGATTTCAGACCTTGGTGGCCCAACGGCTAATATGTACCGCATAGCTTGCAAAAGTGAAAGTATAGAAAAAAACTGCCGCAAGCTTAGTTGCGTTTATCCCGGAATTTGCGAGAACTTAAATACAGATCACAGTGCGTTAGTGCAACTTTACCGTAAAGCACGTGCGATTAAAGGCGTGAAAAAAATCTTGATTGGTTCAGGCGTACGTTACGATTTAGCCGTTAAATCGCCTGAATATGTGAAAGAACTCGTGCAACATCACGTGGGTGGCTACTTAAAAATTGCGCCTGAGCACAGTGAAGAAAACGTGTTGAGCAAAATGATGAAGCCGGGTATGGATGCTTACGATGAATTTAAACTGATGTTTGAAAAATTCAGTGCCGAGGCGGGTAAAAAACAATATTTGATTCCATATTTTATTGCCGCGCACCCAGGCACCACAGACCAAGACATGCTGAACTTAGCGCTTTGGCTGAAAAAATATGACTTTAAGCTAGACCAAGTACAAACCTTCACGCCCACGCCCATGGCGATGGCCACCGCCATGTACCACAGTGGTAAAAATCCGCTGCGTAAAGTCACAGCAGATTCTGACAATGTGCCGATTCCTAAAGCAGGCAATGTGCGCAAACTGCACAAAGCGTTTATCCGTTTTCATGACCCCAATAACTGGCCGATGTTGCGTGAAGCGCTGAAAAAAATGGGGCGTGCTGATTTAATTGGTAGCGGCAAACAATGCTTGATTCCAGCTTGGCAGCCACTTTCAAATAAGCCGATTACAACGGTAAAAGGTGAGCAACTAGAGCGCACTATGCGCCCAAGAAATCCGCAGAAAAAGACACGTAAATTCTCATAAATTTTGCATTAAAAAACGCTTAATTTACGCCGAGAGATTTTTGTGCCTCTGGAAGCCGCATAGAATGAGGCTCGCAGAGGTGCTGCTATGAAGACGCCTTAATTATGTGCTGGCACCACATGCCTGCCAGACTCATATTCCACTTGGTTGGCTTGCTTTACAAAAATAAGATTTTCAGTCGGGTAGCCTAGTGCTTTGGCTTGCGCCATCAACTCTTGTTTAATCGGGTAAGTGAGCTGCGGCGTGCGCGATAAAATCCACAAATACTCTTTGCCACTCGTCACCAGCGCATAGTTATAGTGAATTTTGTCTAGCGCAATAATATTGTACGGCCCGTAAAATGGGCCAAAAAATGATACCTTTAATTGGCCTTTATAAGTGCCATCTTTGTTGATTGGCTGTGTAAAATAAGCCTTGCCTTCTGCTTCACTCCAGTCATTTTTTTGCGTGTTAAAGCCGCGGTTAATCACTTTAATACCGCCATCTTCGCGCAGACTGTAGGTGGCGGTCACTTGTTCTAAATCACGTTCAAATCTGTTATCCAAACGGGCAATTTCATACCATGTGCCGAGATATTGGTTAGCATCCACGCCATCTACCGTTTGTATATTGGCTGTCATCTCCCCCGCACACGCACTGAGGGCAAAAGTTAACAATAAAATAAAGCGTTTCATACACAAAGCTTTCTAAAAAATAGCATATTTGAAAAAACCGATCGTCGCGCTAATCAAGACCAGTTGAATAATGCTCAAGTTCCACTTAATAAGCGCCACCAATGATAAAAAAGCGATGCCGATAGCAACGTAATCTAACGTGCTAACACCATGTTGCATAAACACATGCTGTGCAAAAAACACAGCAAGGCTCACTATCACACCCACCACAGCAGCGGTAATGGCATTGAGTGGGGCAGTGAAGTTAAGATTGTCTTGCGTGCTTTCAATTAGCGGAGCGCCGATAAAAATAAATAAAAACGAGGGCAAAAAAGTGAAAAAAGTCACCAAACCAGCAGCCAGCGCACCAGATAAAAATAAGTTGTCAGCACCCAACACAGCTTGTGACCAGCCCCCAACAAAACCCACAAACGCTACCACCATAATCAAGGGGCCAGGTGTGGTTTCGCCCAGTGCAAGGCCATCCATCATTTGGTGTGCAGTTAGCCAATGGTAGTGTTCCACCGCGCCTTGAAACACATACGGCAGCACCGCATAAGCGCCACCAAACGTGAGCAGTGCGGCTTTGCTAAAAAACCACGCCATTTGCGTGAGGGTGGCCTGCCAACCAAGTGTGGCAATTAAAATGCCCATCGCCGCCAGCCAAATGCCAATGCCAATGGTGAGCCAGCGCCAAAACTTAGCCCAGCTAAATTTTGCGTGGGCCGGCGTGGGGGTGTCATCATCAATCACCGCCGCGCCTTCAATTTTTTTAGCAGCGGTATGCGCGTTGTTCACGTTAAATTGCGCGGGATAGTGCCGTTGCGCTAAATAGCCCAACAAAGCTGCACCTAAAATAATGGCAGGAAAAGGCACATGCAAAAATGCAATGGCGATAAAAGCTGCTATTGCCACGCCCCACAAAATGGCGTTTTTAAGCACGCGTTTGCCAATACGATAAGCAGCAAATAGTACAATCGCCACCACCGCTGGCTTAATGCCATACAAAATAGCGTCCACTTGCGGTAAATCGCCAAAGCGCATATACGCCCAGCTAAGGGCAATTAAAATGAGTAACGAGGGCAGTACAAATAAACCACCAGCCAGCAGACCGCCGCGCTTTTTGTGCATCAGCCAGCCAATATAGGTGGCAAGCTGTTGCGCTTCAGGGCCCGGCAACACCATGCAATAATTGAGTGCGTGTAAAAAACGCTTTTCCGAAATCCAGCGCTTATTTTCTACCAGCTCTTGATGCATCATGGCAATTTGCCCAGCAGGGCCGCCAAAGCTAATAAAACCGAGTTTTAGCCAATACCAAAATGCTTCATTTAGGCTAGGTTTTGGTGGTGGTATATTGTGTTCTACATTAGTCAAAAAATAACCATTAAAAATACGCTGATAATAAATAATGCCCCTACAACCCCATCCAGACAGGCTTGCAGAGCATCGCTAACAAAGATGGAAACATTTTAGCATTGAAAGATGACACAGGTGCGTCAGAAAAATTAGCTTAACTAGCGACGCTAAAAACGCTTCAGAATGCAGTTAAAACTTCAAATTTCTGGCTAAAAATTGGTCTAACTTAGCCGCAAACGCTTGCTTATCACTGGCGTGGAACGTGCTGGGGCCGCTGGTTTCAACGCCATTGGCGCGCAGCTCTTCCATTAAATTCCGCATGCTCAAGCGCTCTTGAATATTCTCTTTGGTGTAAAACTCACCGCGTGGGTTTAAGGCGTGGCCGCCTTTGGCCACCACTTGCGCGGCCAGCGGAATATCCGCAGTAATCACTAAATCGCCCAGCACCAGTAACTCTACAATTTTGTTATCCGCCACGTCAAAGCCTTTATCCACCTGCATCGCGCGAATATGCGGTGAGGGTGGCACTTGTAACAAACGGTTTGCCACCAACGTGGTGTGCACACTGGTGCGCTTAGCCGCCTTGAATAAAATCTCTTTAATCACAACGGGGCAAGCATCTGCATCTACCCAAATTTGCATGGTGTTTTTTTGTGCTTTCAACGCAAAAATAATGTAGCCATACTACGTAAAATTGAGCGGTGCGGCAATGGCTAAAACATCGCCTGCAAAAATGACAACAGGTTAAAATGCGTGAGTGATAGCAATTTTAAATGAGAGGAATAAGTCATGAATCAAGCTGAAATATTGGACGCTTTTAACTTTAGGCATGCTTGCAAAGAGTTTGATGCCAATAAAATAGTTGCAAAAACTGATATGGACTTTATATTAGAAACAGCACGCCTCTCACCCAGCTCATTTGGTTTTGAACCTTGGCATTTTATAGTGGTGCAAGATGCCAAATTAAGAGAAAAACTGAAAAATGGCGCATGGGGCGCCACTAAAAAGCTCGAAACAGCCAGCCATTTTGTTGTTTGCCTTGCCATGAAATCGTATTTTTTAGGCGCTGACCAACCTTATATTGAACACTTTATGAAAAATGTTCAGCACTTGCCAGACGACATGATTCGCCTAAGAAGTCAGTTTTATCGGGATTTTCAAAAATCAGATTTTGATTTAAGTGACGATAGAAAATTATTTGATTGGGCAAGTAAGCAGTGTTATATTGCCTTGGGAAATATGATGACTGCCGCTGCCTTAATTGGAATAGATTCTTGCCCAATTGAAGGGTTTAATCAGACAACAACCGATGCAATTTTAAAAGAAGATTTTGGTATCAATACGCAGCAATATGGCATCGCTTATATGGTGGCATTTGGCTACCGCATTAACCCACCCAAAGCCAAAACAAGAAGACTCGCAAGTGAAGTAATTACTTGGAAATAAAACGATATTTTGAAGCAAAAAAATCACCGAGCGAAAAATGATGCTCTGGAAGCCGCATGGAATAAGGCTTGCAGAGCAGGTGGGGTGAAAAGGGCGCTTTTAATCATCAAAAACGCCCAATTTTAGTAATTGAAATTGAGTTTCAACTTTAGATTTTTGGTGAGCCCAATTTAACCATATCACCCTCACTCAACCACCGCCATTCGCCCACTTTCAAATCCTCAGGCAATTTAAGCTCGCCAATCTGGATGCGTTTCAGCGCTTCTACACGGTTGCTAATCGCGGCGACCATGCGTTTCACTTGGTGATATTTTCCTTCCGCTAGTGTCATGTGGATAACACGCTCGCTGAGTTGTTTGACATCCAGCGCGGCGATGGTTTCTTCTTCGTCAATCAATTTCACGCCACTTAACAGCGCATCTATATTGGCTTGCGAGATGGGGTGTTTGCAAGTGACTTCATAAATTTTAGGTACTTTGTGCTTAGGCGAACTCATGCGGTGGATAAATTGGCCATCGTCTGAAATCAAGATTAAGCCGGTGGTGTCTTCATCTAGCCTGCCGATGCACTGAACTTCTCTTGCAACTAATGGGTAAGGGAGTAGGCTGTAAATGGTGGGGTGGTGCTGGGTTTTGTGCGAGCATTCGTAATTGCTCGGTTTGTGCATCATCAGGTACGATTTTTCTTTGTAATCCCATGTTTCACCTTTCACGGTGAACTTCAAGTTTTCAAGTTCAAATTCTGCATCTGGGTCGTCGCACATTTCACCATTAACGGTGATTTCTTCATTGATAATCATAATGCGGCATAGCTTGCGTGAGCCAAAGCCTTGTTTATGGAGGATACGTTCGATGTCGAGTTTTTTAGCCATACAGTATTATAGCGACAAATGAAAAAACCCACCGAAGTGGGTTTTCGTTTTAGTTTAAATTACCTTATTCTTCGCTCACCGTTTTGTACGCAATCGCGCCTATCACCGCGCCAATAATGGGCGCTACCCAAAATAGCCATAATTGTTGCAGTGCAATGCCGCCTTCAATTAAAGCGGGGCCAGTGCTGCGCGCTGGGTTTACTGAGGTGTTGGTAACAGGAATGCTAATTAAGTGAATTAACACTAACATAAAGCCAATCGCCAACGGAGCCAAGCCAGCGGGAGCGCGTTTGTCCGTAGCGCCCATAATGACAAACAAAAACATCGCCGTCATCACAATTTCAGTGACTAAACCCGCCATCATGCTATAGCCATGTGGAGAATGCTCGGCAAAGCCGTTGCTTGCCAAGCCGCCTGCAAAGCCATCAGCACCACTGGCAATCATTTTAATGACGACAGCAGCTAAAATTGCACCTAAAACTTGCGCAATAATATAATGCGGTAATTCAGTGGCTTTAAAGCGCCCACCAGCTACTAGGCCAATAGAAACGGCTGGGTTGAGATGACAGCCAGAAATATGCCCAATCGCATACGCCATGGTGACCACTGTTAAACCAAATGCAAATGAAACGCCTAAGTAACCAAGCCCTAAGTCTGGAATCCCTGCTGCTAAAACTGCACTCCCACAACCGCCTAATACCAGCCAAAATGTACCGATAAGTTCTGCAATCGAACGTTTTGTAAGTGACATGTCTTCCTCCTAAATTAAAGTTGCAAGTTAAGATAATTTTTATTATGTTTCCACTGCAACGTCAATTTACTGCAAAGCCTGCATCTATACAACTTAGTTTAGGTTAAACTTAGCGGTATTTTGTAAAATTTCATTAGGTTTTTATGAGTTTTAAACACCATGTCTTTTAAACATATAGTCTCGCGCGATAACCCCATTTTTAAGTACTATAAAAAATTGGCAGATAGCGCGCGTGAGCGCCGCGCAGAGGGCAACACCTTGCTCGATGGCGTGCATTTAATTGAAGCTTACGTAGCGCAATTTGGCGAGCCTAAAGTCATTATCATCCCTGAGGGTAAAAGTAGTGTAGAGGCCACCAGTTTAATTCAATCGCTAGAGCATATTGCCACCGTGATGTTACCCACGCTGATGTTTGCTGAAATCACGCCGGTGGCTAGCAGCACAGGCATACTGGCGCTGGTGGAGATTCCAAAACTGGTCGTACCAGAATCGCCCAGCTTTGTTTTGATGTTAGAAGATATTCAAGACCCCGGTAATTTAGGCAGCATGTTGCGCACCGCGGCAGCGGCAGGGGTGGATGTGGTGTATTTATCTGAAGCCTGTACCGATGCGTGGTCGCCCAAAGCCTTGCGAGGCGGGCAGGGGGCGCAATTTGTGTTGCCAATTATTGAGCGCGCTAATTTGATTGCCGAGGTGCAAAATTTTAAAGGAGTGAGTTTTGCAACCGTCATAGATGGGGAACCACTGTACGCACAAGATTTAACCCAAGCTACGGCATTTGTGATGGGTAATGAAGGTGCTGGCTTGCGCAAGCAGACCATAGCAGCTGCAAGCAAAAAAATCAGCATTCCCATGCAGGTTAACTCAGTGGAATCACTCAACGCAGGTGCAGCCACGGCGGTATGTTTATTTGAACGGGCAAGGCAAGCAAATATAAAGGGCACAAAATGAAACAGAAATTATTAGGATTTAGCGCCATAGAAATGATGGTGGTGGTAGCCATTATTGCGATTTTAGCAATGATTGCCATTCCATCTAGCTTGGGACGCATTGTTACCGAGCAAGTTAAAGCCGCTATGCCACTGGCCGATGTTGCTAAACAGCCGATTGCCGCCATTTGGAAAGCGACCAAATTACTGCCTAAAGATAATAAAGACGCAGGTTTGCCAGAAGCGGAAAAAATTGTCAGCAATTTTGCATATTCCGTGGTGGTAGAAGATGGCGCGATTCACATGACATTTGGCAACAAGGCGCACGCAAAACTAAAAGATAAGGTCATTTCGTTTCGCCCAGCGGTGATAGAAGATGCGCAAATTGTGCCTGTAGAATGGGTGTGCGGCAATGCCAAAGCGCCAGAAAAAATGGTGGTGAAAGGTGAAAATAAAACCACTGTGCCAGCAGAATATTTACCCTTGCTGTGTAAGTGAATTTTTATGCGTTTTTAGGCAAACATCATTTCACCATCGCTGCAAGCCAGTATCCATGCGGGTTTCAGAGGTGTAAATTTTTCTCGGGGTGATTTTGAGGTGGATTGCGCGACTCAATTTAGCCTATTTCAACGCGATTGCGACCATTTTCTTTGGCTTGATAAAGCGCGTGGTCAGCACGAGTAAGTAAGCTACTCATATCATCGCTAGGCAATAAATTTGCCAGCCCTAATGAAAGAGTCAATTGAATCTCTGGGTAAAACTCTACCCGCGTTGAAGCAATGGCAATTCTCACCCGTTCAGCAATTTGTGTTGCTTGCGCTAAATCTGTGTTGGGTAGAATCATGGCAAACTCTTCACCGCCAAAACGCGCGAGTAAATCGGTGGGGCGGAACTGGTGTGGCAATACTGAGGCCACTGCTGATAACACTTCATCGCCCACCACATGACCATATTGATCGTTTACTTTTTTAAAATGATCTAAATCTGCCAACATAAGCACTAAAGGTTTTTTGTCACTCTTAGCACGGTTGATTTGGCGTTTAAAAAATTCATTCATCCAACGCCGATTGTATAAGCCTGTCAGTCCATCAATATTGGCAATTTTTTCTAGTTCGTGCTGGTGACGTAAGCCATTGATAATCATGTCATTATCATTGCGCATGCGCTTTGCTAACATTAAAAGCAAGTTTCTAGAAAAATTATGCGATGCGCGTACCAGCCGCCACAGCGTTTCTTCTTTTATACGCAATAACAAACTATCATTTTCAGCTACAACCCGTGCTGATGTGCTTGAACCATCAAATATTGAAAGTTCACCTACGCAATCGCCAGGCGCTAGCGTTATAAACTGTTCGTTATTTTCTGCTTCAAGAAAAACACGCAGCGCGCCAGTTAATATGATATTGCAGTGCTCATTTTTGGTGTTTACTTGGATGAGTGTTTGACCAGCAGATATGGTATGTAAAGTGCAGTCGGCAATCAAATGGCTCAAATCATCCACATTCACCCCAGCAAAAATCTTGGATTGGTGAATCAGTTGCAGGTCTTGCGCAGTTACTTTTACTGGAGTTTTGTGCATTTGAATATCAATTATTATTCTAAAATCAACATAAAGCGCAAAAACGCGTTTTACTCGCTACTATTAACTGCATTGTAGTGAAAATATGCATGAATGAACAGCAGTATTGTAAATTGACACTTTACAATTAAGTGGTTTAGCTAATGCGCCATTTTTGGCATCGACATTGTGGTGTCGCTCGCCAATAATTGCGCAGCATCAACCGCATCAAACATATAAGCTTGATTGCAAAAATCGCAATGCACTTCAATATTTTCACGCTCGGCCAAAATGCTGGTAATTTCATCTGCGCCTAGCATGCGTAGCATATTGCCTACATTTTGGCGGGTGCAACGGCATTTAAATTGCGCAAGATGCGCATCAAAAATACGCACATTTTCCTCATGAAACAAGCGGTGTAATAGTGATGTGGCATCTAGCCCACGCAACTCTTCATCCGTCACTGTGTCTGCCAAATGGCACACTCTATTCCATGCATCGGTGTCCACTTCTAGCTGCTCAGGTAGTTTTTGGAGCAACATGCCAGCGGCTTGGTTGTCATCACTGGCAAGCCAAATGCGCGTTTCAATTTGCTCTGAGCGCTGCATATAATTTTGCAAAATTTCGGCAATCGAGTTGCCTTCAATCGGCACAATACCTTGGTAAGTTTGCCCGCCATCTTTGGGGTCTAGCGTAATGACAAAATGGCCCTGCGATAATAAATCTAAAAATGAACCTTGAGAAATATTGCCGCTCCATTTGGCGGTAGCGCGAATTTCAAGCGCAGAAGTACATTCCACCACTAATAATTTGAGCGCGCCTTTACCTTGCATTTGTAAAATCAGCGAGCCTTGCATTTTTAAGGTGGCCGCTAATAACGTACTGGCTACCATCAGCTCGCTCAAGGCGTTTTTTAGCATGGCAGGGTAGTGGTGGTGCTGTAATGCGCGGGCAATGGTGAGTGATAAATTCACATGATTGCCACGTACGGCAGTTTTGTCAAAAATAAAGCGTTGCAGTTGATCGATGTTATTTTGCTTGTTCATAGCTGCGCATTTTAACATTAGTCAATTATGTGCTGATAAAGCTTCAGTTAATAAGTTTAATAAAAACCCTTTATTCATATTTAACTGGTTTTTCTTATTTAACATGCGCTTGCAAAATGTGCCATTTTCACTTTGGGCACATTGGCAATTTGCCAGTTGTTAATCGCCCACTGCCAAATTTCTGCAAGCGAATTTTGCGCTAACGTGGATGGTGGATGTTGACCTAAAAACTGGAGTGCTTCTGCAATTAAAAGTGAAGCAAAATTAGCATCAAGCGGTTTGGCTAATGTTTGTTTGCTCAGTTTTTCGCCTGCATTGTTCACCGCCACAGGCACGTGCGCATAGATTGGGGTTTGAAAACCAAGTAATTGTTGCAAAAAAATCTGCCGTGGCGTGGAGGCGAGTAAATCTGCACCGCGTACAATGTGCGTTATGCCTTGCGCGGCATCATCCACCACCACGGCAAGTTGGTAAGCAAATAATCCATCGGCACGCTTTAAAATAAAGTCGCCCACGTCAGTGGCAAGGTGTTGCGAAACATTGCCTTGAATAGCATCTAAAAAGCTTATTTTTTGCGTATCTTCCACATGGATGCGCTGCGAGCCAGTATCCATGCGGCTTGCAGCGGTGCTAATTTCGCTCGCGCTGGTTTGCAGCCATTTTTTATAACATGTTTTTGGGTAAATCACGCCTTCTATTCCGCTGACTGTTGCCGCATCAGCAATTTCTTTGCGGCTACAAATGCATGGGTAAATGTGACCATTTTGTTTGAGCTTTTCTAGCGCGTTTTCATACAGCGCCGTGCGCTGGCTTTGATAAACAACTTCATCATGCCACTCAAAGCCAAAGGCTGCGAGTTGTCGCAAAATAGTGTCCGCTGCACCAGCAATTTCGCGCGGTTTATCCAGGTCTTCCATACGCACTAGCCATTTTCCGCTTTGTGATTTGGCATCACAATAACTTGCTACGGCGGCAATCAAACTGCCAAAATGCAGCGGGCCAGTAGGGGAAGGCGCAAAACGACCGATATAATTTATTTTTTGGGAAAATTGCGTTGTTGCGTGCTCGCTCATTCCTAGCCTATCTTGTTTGATTTGTCTTCGTCATTCGCTGCGCTGCGCCTAGCACTTTTCACCAAGAAATGAATTATATTTGTGCTATTGGATAGGCTGCAAATAAGGTGGAATATGCCAAGTTTGTAGATGATTGCCTAATAACACCAAATGGCAGGGGAGGCGGTCTGCGCCATCGGCGCTGACATCAAACGCATAAGTGCGAAGCAACTGTGCATGCCCACGCGGGTTGCGTCCGACCCAAACTTTGGTACAAGCGACGGTTTCATCCAGTAATTGAAGCTGAAAACGGGCGGCAAGTTCGCGCCCTAGCAGCACGGCGCGCTCGCGTTTGGCAAGGCTGTCAAACCAATACCAGGCGAGCACAACCATAATAATAAGAAGGGCGAATTCCACTTTAGAGATTAAAACTTGGCAGACAAATTAAAACTTAGCCAATGGATTTTCAGCTTGCTCGGGTTCCTCTTTTTTCGGTTCTTCATGTAGCGATAAACTAGGCCCTTTGGATTCAGCTGCTTTTCCGCCTGCATTTTTGCCATGCAGTTTAAAGCGCAAACGCAATTCGTTAACAGAGTCGGCATTGCGCAACGCGTCTTCTTGCGTAATGCGGCCTTCTTCACATAAGTTAAACAAGGCTTGGTCAAACGTTTGCATGCCTAGCTCGGCTGATTTAGCCATCGCCTCTTTAATCATATTGGTTTCACCTTTCAAAATTAAATCTTGAATTAAAGGTGAATTGAGTAAAATCTCGATCGCAGCCGCGCGTCCGCCACCGGTTTTTGAAACCAGTCGTTGTGAAATAAATGCGCGCATATTCAGCGATAAGTCCATGTGTAACTGCGCATGCCGTTCTTCTGGAAAGAAGTTAATAATGCGGTCTAGCGCTTGGTTTGAGCTATTGGCGTGCAAGGTTGCCATACATAAATGACCAGTTTCTGCAAAGGCGAGCGCAAACTCCATGGTTTCACGGTCACGAATCTCGCCAATTAAAATCACGTCTGGTGCTTGGCGCAAGGTGTTTTTAAGCGCATTAAACCAACCATTCGTGTCGCGCCCCACTTCACGATGCGTGATTAAGCAGTTTTTACTTGCGTGCACATACTCAACAGGGTCTTCAACAGTAATAATGTGCCCATAACTATTTTGGTTGCGATAGTCAATGAGCGCTGCTAGGGTGGTGGATTTACCTGAACCCGTGCCACCCACTAAAATCACCAAACCACGCTTGGTCATCATGACTTCTTTTAAAACTTCAGGCAGACCTAGTTCATCAATATTGGGGATTTTGGTGGTGATGGTGCGCAATACCATGCCCACTTTTTCTTGTTGCACAAACACATTCACCCTAAAACGGCCAATATCCGCTGGGTAAATCGCAAAGTTACATTCTTTTTCTTTAGCAAAGTCTGCGCGTTGCTTTTCGTCCATCAGCGCTTCTGCAAACGCTTTGGTGTATTCTCCAGTGAGCTTTGATTGCGAAACAGGCGTCATTTTGCCGTCGATTTTCATGGCGGGTGGAAAATCCGCAGAAATAAATAAGTCAGAAGCTTTTTTTTCTAACATGCCGCGCAGCAAGTTGTGCATGTAGGTGAGCGCTTGTTCGTTTGTCATTTAAATATCCACATGTTTGCAGTGATGAATGTTGTTGTTTATCAACATTAAGCGATAAATCATAGGTTAAACTGAAAATCGAGATTGCCAATAATATAATTCATAATTAAGATAATGCCAAATAGTTATGTGAATTCACAAACTTATAGGTTAAACTTTATGTGATTTTTGAGGAAAATTTTGCGTTAATGAGTCAAGCAAGAGAAAAACAGGCTAGAGAAGCTTATCTTAAACTGCTGAAGTCAAAAGGAGCGGATGGTGCGAATTTAGAAAAACGCAAGGCATTTTTATTGCTGTTAAGTAAGCATTTAGCTGATAAGCAGATGAATGGCGTTGACTATCGTCTTGCTGTAGAAGCGGTGATGGACGAAGTGCCTGCTGAAGATTGGCACGCCTCGCTACAAGTTGCACGGGAGTATTTCGCTTTTTGGTCACAAGATATTAAGTCAATAGCTGCTTATAGTGGGGCGCAAAAGTTTGATGTGTCAGGTGACCATTGGAAACCACCAAACACCACATTAAAAGCACTCACAGATGGTCTGGATGCAGAAAAATTTGAAACATCCGAAAATTGGCCAATCAAAGCTTATGTGATGGCCTTGCGCCATGAAGGCGCAGAACAACCATTGGTAGATGCACGCGTCAAGTTAGCTAAGATTATGCTCATCCGCATGCGAAACGCCCCAGAAAAAAGTCAAAAATATTACCGGATAGCCGTTGATTTAACGCTTCCATTGTTTCGTAGTAAAGATAGTCGTCGCTTATTCACTATTGTAGTTCGCGAGTTTTTTCATTTTTGGATAGGCAATCCAAACGCCGCCAGCATGGTGCTGCAAGATGGCACTGGCAATATGTTAGTTTAGTTATAAAATTTCCAAATGACTGAAAATGCACTTCTATAGTGCAACGCATCAGTACAAGCACCGAAATGGTGCAAATTCAAATCACTTACATCAATATTTTTTCATAAAATCAATTAGTTGCGATTTGGCGTACTAATTGCTTTCTGTTTGACATTCATTTTAGGGAGTGAAAGTCAATATGGAAGCTTTAATTTCGTCAAACGATGTTTTGTTTGTATTGCTTGGCGCCATTATGGTGCTTGCTATGCACGCAGGTTTTGCTTTTTTAGAAGTTGGTACAGTGCGCAAAAAAAACCAAGTGAACGCACTTGTCAAAATTATGGTGGATTTTTCAGTATCGACCATTGCTTACTTTTTTATTGGCTACAGCATAGCATATGGCGTTAATTTTTTTAGCGGTGCCGATGTGCTCGCCGCAAAAAATGGCTTTGGCTTGGTGAAATTTTTCTTTTTGCTGACTTTTGCCGCAGCGATTCCAGCCATTATTTCTGGTGGTATTGCTGAGCGCGCAAAGTTTAATCCGCAACTCGCAGCTACTTTTTTGATTGTTGGTTTTATCTATCCGTTTTTTGAAGGGATCGTCTGGAATCATCACTTTGGCATTCAAGATTGGCTAAAAGCTAGCTTTGGTGCGGAGTTTCACGATTTCGCTGGTTCTGTCGTGGTGCATGCCATGGGTGGCTGGATTGCCTTAGCTGCAGTAGTGCTTTTAGGTGCGCGGCATGGGCGCTATACCAAAGATGGGCGCATGCATGCCCATCCACCATCTAATATTCCGTTTTTAGCACTGGGTGCTTGGATATTAACTGTAGGCTGGTTTGGTTTCAATGTGATGTCTGCGCAGGCAATTCAGGGGATATCAGGTCTAGTTGCAGTCAATTCGCTTATGGCGTTAGTAGGTGGAACTTTGGCAGCCTTAATTTTTGGCAAAAATGACCCAGGTTTTGTGCACAATGGCCCATTGGCTGGCTTGGTAGCAGTATGTGCAGGCTCTGATGTAATGCACCCACTTGGTGCGCTGGTAACGGGGGCGGTTGCGGGCGGCTTATTTGTATGGGCATTTACCATGACGCAGAATAAACTCAAAATTGATGATGTGCTCGGTGTGTGGCCTTTACATGGCTTGTGCGGCGCATGGGGTGGCATAGCAGCAGGTATATTTGGCGCAAAAGTGTTAGGTGGCACAGGTAACGGCGAGGCGGGTATTAGCTTTATGTCGCAGCTTGTAGGCACTGGGCTTGGCGTTGCCATTGCGCTGGTCGGCGGCTGCATTGTCTATGGCGTACTTAAGAAAACGGTAGGTATTCGTATGGGGCAAGAAGAGGAGTTTGACGGGGCTGATTTAAGTATTCATAAGATCGTTTCGACTGCGGATGATTGAGTATAAATGTACCCGTTTGGGTGATTGTATAGCAGTAGCCAACGGAATATGATGAATCGTAAATTCAGGTTAAGTCTAGGTGTGGGATAGCCTTAATCGCACTAACTTTAATTACCAAATTCTTAAATTTTGGAGAGATGCTATGAATATGTACAGTGGTTTATTAGGTATGGTTGCATTCACTTTTGTAGCAACTACCGCTCAAGCAGCACCTGTGATTTATAACAATACGATACCAGCTGGCACGGCGGCATTTGACGCTACTGTTGCTGGGGCGGGCGGTACAGTTGTAACTGATACCTTGTCCAGTCTGTCAAGTGGCACATCATGGGCAAGAACAGGCTATACCATCACTTCAACAAATGGTAACACAAGGTCAATTGATAATTTATACACTGATAACGGAAACAGCTTGAGTGGACAATCTATAGGCATTAGTCCCGCAAATCCAGCAGCAGGCTCTGGATTAACATTTACCTTTAACACGGGTGTCAATGCGTTTGGTTTAGAAGTGGGTGATTGGGCTACCTGTTGCACATCGCCCCTGCCTTCATCTCTTTACATTTCATTTGATGGCGGCGCAACCCGTACAGTAGCATCAGCTTTTTCGGCTAATGACAATCCAGGCTATGCAGCAGGTTTGGGTTTTTTAAACTTTGTGGGTGCAATTGATACAACAAATACTTTTAGTACAGTCACTTTTTATGGTGATGGTTTCGGTGAGTATCTTGTTGCGGGAGGTACGATACGTTACGCTGCTCTTGATATAGGTTCAGTGCCGGAGGTTCCAGAACCAGAAACCTACGCCATGATGTTGGCTGGTTTAGGATTGATTGGCTTTTCTGCCCGCCGCAGAAAACAGGCATAGTTTCAATCTAATTTTCCAAGAATGTAGTGTTTAAAACGGAAGCTTAGGCTTCCGTTTTTTTTATCTTAATAATCAAAATGGTATTTCATGCCTATGTTAAAATTTAGCCATATTTCATTTTTTGACTAACTGTTAAGCATGGCAAACTTTCACGTCATTATTCCCGCAGCTGGTATCGGTAATCGCATGGCTACTGCTCTGCCTAAGCAATATATGCCCATATTAGGTAAGCCGATGATTTCGCATAGCGTACAAACCTTTTTTGCTTGTCCGCGTATCGCCAGCATCCATTTAGCGCTACACCCTGAAGATGAGTTTTGGCATAGTTTGCAATTAGATACAAAAAGCCGTTTACATCTGCACTACACTGGTGGAGATACGCGCGCGCAAACAGTGTTAAATACGCTTAATAGTATCACTATTGCCGATGATGATTGGGTGTTGGTGCATGATGCCGCACGTCCTGGTTTAGATGCAAGTATGCTTAATTCTTTGTTAGATAGCTTAGAAATGGATGCTGTAGGTGGCTTGTTAGCGTTGCCATTGGCAGATACCTTAAAGCAGTCAAATGATCAAAATCGCAGCGAAAAAACTATACCACGTGCGCATTTATGGCAAGCACAAACGCCACAAATGTTTAGATTCAGTATGTTAAAAGCTGCTTTGCAAAGCAATGGCGGCAGCGCTACAGATGAAGCGCAATCGATAGAAGCGCTTGGTTTGCAACCGAAGTTAGTAGTGGGTTCGTTAAAAAATATGAAAGTGACCTACCCGCAAGATGTGGCGATGGTAGAAGCGCTCATGCAAAAGGATGTGAAGTGATAAGAGTAGGTCATGGTTTTGATGTGCATGCTTTGGTCGTTGGTCGTCCATGCGTTATCGGTGGCGTAGAAATCGCGCACCATAAAGGCTTAGATGGTCATTCTGATGCAGATGTTTTGCTACATGCCATTTGTGATGCTTTGCTTGGCGCGGCGGCACTGGGCGATATTGGCAAGCATTTTCCACCCAGCGATATGCGATATAAAGGCGTTAACTCGCGAGAGTTACTTAAGCATGTGGTGACTTTGCTTAACGATAAAGGTTATGTGGTAGGTAATATAGATGCCACGGTGATTTGCGAAGCCCCCAAGTTATCACCACATACTGCGCTCATGTGTGCCAATATCGCGGCGGATTGCCAAGTCAAAATTTCACAAATTAACGTAAAAGCCACTACAACTGAAAAGTTAGGTTTTACAGGGCGTGGTGAAGGCATTGCGGCAGAGGCTGTTTGCATTATTCAATCTGTATAGGGCTTTACCTTGAATCCATTTCGTTGGTTTGAAAGCTTTATTAACCCATTCCCCGAGGCTCTATTTAGCACGCCGCCCAAGCGCTTTTGGTCTTTTGTATGGTCCTGTACTGAGGGCATGCGTGCATATATCGCTGGCATGACCTTGCTCACCGCGTGTATTGGCGCGTTTGAAGCTTTGCTATTTGCCATGATGGGTAAAGTGGTGGATAGGCTGAGTGATATTCCGCGCCAAATTCTTTGGGAATATCATTTAAATGATTTATTGCTATTAGCAGGTATTTTGTTGTTTAGTACGCTGCTGGTTGGTGCACAAACTTTGCTTAAGCATCAAACCTTGGCAGGCACTTTCCCCATGCGGCTACGCTGGAACTTTCATCGCCTGATGTTGGGCCAAAGTATGAGCTTTTATCAAGATGAGTTTGCTGGACGCGTGTCTGCAAAAGTGATGCAGACCGCGCTGGCGGTGCGCGATGTATGGTTTATTTGCACCGACATTATGGTGTATGTGATGATTTATTTTGTCACCATCATCACGGTAGTCGGAAGTTTTAACTTCATGATTGTATGGCCTTTTTTAATATGGTTGATGTTGTATGCGAGTGCGCTGATTTACTTTGTGCCGCGACTAAAGCGCGTTTCGCAAGACCAAGCTGATGCGCGCGCCTTGATGACTGGCCGCATTACTGATGCCTATACCAATATCAGCACAGTAAAATTGTTCTCGCATGCTGGGCGCGAGGCCAACTACGCAAAGTTTGCCATGCAAGAATTTTTGGTGTTTGTAAAACGGCAAATGCGCATGGTCAGTGGCGTGGAAACCATCAATCACTTTTTAAATATGTGCTTAGTGATTAGTTGCTCAGGTGTCGCATTATGGTTGTGGAGCAAGGGTGAAGTGGGGGTTGGCGCGGTGGCGGCAGTGACGGCGATGGCGTTGCGCCTCAACGGTATTTCACATTGGGTCATGTGGGAAATGACCTCGCTTTACGAGCAAATCGGCACCGTGCAAGACGGCATGAATACGCTGGCTTTACCGCATAACATTGTGGATGCACCGCTGGCAACGGATCTGGACGTGGCTTCTGGCGGCATCACATTTTCTCGGGTGAATTTTTCCTATGCAAACCAAGCGCCATTGCTACAAAATTTTGAGCTCAATATTCAAGCGGGTGAGAAAGTGGGCATTGTTGGTCGCTCCGGTGCGGGTAAGTCCACCATCGTTAATTTGCTGTTGCGTTTTTACGATGTGCAAAATGGGCAGATTTTGATTGACGGCCAAGACATTAAAAGTGTTACGCAAAACAGCTTGCGCGCCCATATTGGCATGGTCACGCAAGATACTTCGCTACTGCATCGTAGCGTGCGCGATAATATTTTATATGGCCGCCCCGATGCGAGCGAAGCAGAAATGATTGAGGCAGCCAAGCGTGCAGAAGCACACGAATTTATTTTAAATTTGCGTGATGCCAAAGACCGCATTGGCTACGATGCCCATGTGGGCGAGCGCGGTGTTAAACTCTCCGGCGGGCAACGCCAGCGCATCGCCATTGCGCGCGTGATGCTGAAAGATGCGCCGATTTTAGTGCTGGATGAAGCCACCAGCGCGCTGGATAGTGAAGTGGAGGCCGCAATTCAACAAAGTTTATATCAGCTTATGCAGGGCAAAACCGTGCTGGCGATTGCGCATCGTTTATCCACCATCGCCGCGATGGACAGATTGATTGTGCTGGATAAAGGCGCCATTATTGAGCAAGGCACCCATGCCCAACTGCTTAAAAATGGTGGGCTTTATGCCAGCTTGTGGGCGCGGCAAAGCGGCGGATTTTTGGGCGATGAAATTTAAATCTGCCAAAAGTTATCCACAGATTTACACTAAAAAAACCGCCCGAGAGATTTTTGTCAGCCTGTAAGCCGCATGTAGACTGGCTTGGTGGGGTGGTGAAAAGATGTGCAACTAATTTGCTTAAATTTTAAGCAGTTTTTTGTACAGTAATTTTTGTAAAGTTTATAGCAATAAAAAACCGCACTTGATGTTCAAGTGCGGTTGATTAAAGCTTATTGGAAAAGCTAAACTTGTTTACGGCGTGCGGCAAAACCTACTAAGCCCAAGCCTGCCAGCATCAATGCATAAGTTTCTGGCTCTGGTACGGCAGTTACACTCACGTTATCCAGCAAAGCGCCAATATTATCTCCAGGAGTACCAGAATTTTGGAAGCTAATTTGATAATTAGCTGCTGCGTTTGTGGTGAAAGACATAGTGTATGTAGCAAAAGGGTCTGCGCTTGCTAGTGTGAATGTTTGGCTGCTTGTACCAAAAATAACATCCACGATATTAGTGTCTGCACGTTGGCTACCAGCTAAATCAAACGAAAGAATATATTGGGTGCTGGCTGCTAGCGCTAGCTGCTTGTCAAACAAGCCTGCATCACGCGTTGACCCATCTAAATCTACATAGCGACCATTTCCAGGAAAAAACTCAAAGAACCCTGGTTGGCCAATTAAATCTACCGTGCCAGAACTTACCGTCCAGCCACCTAAAAAAGTAGTTTGATTTAGCGCAAGAGTGTCGCCATCAAAATTATCGGTAAACACCGCCGCATGCGATAAAGCAGGCAAGGCTAATATGGTAGCCGCTAAAATTAATTTTTTCATTTTGGATTCTCCACAGCGTAAGATAGTCAGACAAATCGCTTACGATAGACGCGTAAGAAAATTTATATTTACAATTATTTACATATTTCATGAAGTTGAATAATGCGCTTACATAGCTATTTTTCAACTACCCGTTCGGGTGAATTTGCTTAGGGCAAGTTCAGGGAGAGCGTTTAAGCTTTTAACAGCACAATCACTGCGCCGCTGCCGCCGTCTTCAGGTTTGGCCTGCGCGTAGGCAATCACTTCATCGCGCTGCATCAACCAGTTGCGCAGTTTGTGTTTAAGCACAGGTTCACGATTTTTAGAGCCCAAGCCCTTGCCATGCACAATGCGCACGCACCGCAAGCTACGCTTTTTGCAATTATTTAAAAAGTCGGCTACGTACATGCGAGCATCGTCCGAGATTAAACCGTGCAAATCAATTTGCGCTTGTATCACCCAATGGCCGCGCCTTAATTTACGCAAAATATCGGGCGAATGCCCCTCACGCAAATACAGAAGCTCTTCCCCAGTTTCTAACTCATGTGCAGGAATATAGTCATCACTTAGTGAATCGCGCAGCGCTTGTTGCTCATCGCGAATGAAATGTTTGGGAATCGGTTTGGGTTTTTTGCTGGGGTGAATAGCGCGATTACTCGCGGGCAATGGTCGCGCGTCTTTCACTGCTTCAGAAAACAGATGGTTTTCACTTTCGTCAGAAGATGTTGTCTTCATTTCTGCACCGCTGGTTTTTGTAGGAGCGACTATAAATCGCCCCTACAAAATCGTTATTTATCTAAATAGCGTTCTGCATCTAAAGCCGCCATACAGCCTGTGCCTGCGCTGGTAATAGCTTGGCGATAGATATGGTCTTGCACGTCACCAGCCGCAAATACGCCTGGTACACTGGTGGCGGTGGCGTTTCCTGCGCGCCCCATTTGCGTCACAATATAGCCGCCCTCCATGTCTAATTGGCCAGCAAAAATATCGGTGTTGGGTTTGTGGCCAATGGCAATAAATACACCCATCAGTTTGATTTCTTTAGTGGTGCCATCGTTTACATTTTTTAAGCGCATGCCTGTGACGCCACCATCATCGCCCAGCACTTCATCCAATGTCTGATGCGTTTCAAGTACGATTTTGCCCTCAGCCACGCGGGCGTTGAGTTTGTCCACCAAAATCGCTTCTGCTTTAAATTTATCGCGGCGGTGTACCAGCGTGACTTTGCTGGCAATATTGGCTAAATAGAGCGCTTCTTCCACCGCAGTATTACCACCGCCAATCACCGCAACCTCTTGATTACGATAGAAAAAACCATCACAAGTGGCGCAAGCAGAAACCCCTTTGCCGCTAAATTTTTCTTCACTGGGCAAGCCTAAATATTTGGCCGACGCGCCTGTTGCGATAATCAGCGCATCACAAGTGTATTCTCCACTATCGCCCACCAAGCGGATGGGTTTTTCTTTTAAATGTGCAGTGTGAATATGGTCAAAAATCATTTCGGTATTAAAGCGCTCAGCATGTTTTTGAAAACGCGCCATCAATTCTGGGCCTTGCACGCCGTCGGCATCCGCAGGCCAGTTGTCCACTTCGGTGGTGGTCATCAGTTGGCCGCCTTGCGCAATGCCAGTAATGAGCACAGGTTTTAAATTTGCGCGTGCCGCATAAACAGCCGCTGAATAGCCCGCAGGGCCAGAACCTAAAATAAGTAGTTTTGCGTGTTTGCTTGCCATTATTTTTCCATCTATTTGTTTAAAAATCGGCTGCCATTATAAAGTATCCGGCAGGCAACCAAATAGCTTATTTTTCTAAGGAAACACTTCATGCGTGGCTGCTCGGGCGTATTGCATCGTTGCGCGGTACTCGCAACCTCGCTGTACACCGCGTACTATCTCGGTTTCTGCGTTCCGTGCGCCTCGCACTACATCCCGCTCGCTCACGCATGAAGTGTTTCCCTAATAAGCTTCTAAGCATCGAAGCTGTTTTTTGGCTTCGGCCGCTCTGCTTAACATCGCTACGCGAGTTAGCCTGCGCCGAAAAACCGCACACGAAACTCACTTTTCAAGTAAGCTTCTCAACATCCATGCGGTTTTTTCATGTAACTGTAAACGTTGCGTGAGCAAATCAGCAGTCGCTTCATCAGCAGCTTTTTCAGCCGCAGGAAAAACTTTTCTTGCGGTGCGGCAAACTGCTTCATGCCCAGCCACTAACTCTGCAATCATGTCATTGGCTTTTGGCACGCTTTCACTTTCTGCAATGCTGGATAGTTTAGCGAAGTCACGATAAGTACCTGGCGCGTAAAAATCAAGCGCACGAATCCGCTCTGCAATTAAGTCAACCGCTAGTGCTAGCTCGTTATATTGTGCCTCAAACATCAAATGCAAGGTGTTAAACATCGGCCCAGTCACGTTCCAATGAAAATAATGGGTTTTAAGATAAAGCGTGTAACTATCAGCCAACAAGTGTGACAATCCTTCAGCAACCAATTTTCGATCTTTTTCGTTGATGCCTGTATCCATGATGTTCTCCTTAAGTGACAAATGTGTATAAACGCTAAGACCACATTTTAGCTTAAATTATCAGGGCATCATCATTGATTGTTTATATTGTGCTGATAACTTTTTTTAATCTATATGGTTTGCTTACACGCGAGCGATAACAAACAATGCAGCGCAGAAAATATTCAAATTTGTTACAGTTAAAATAATACTATTTTGAGACAATATTATACCAATATCATTGGCATGCCTCTGTAAGCCAGTATCCATGCGGCTTACAGAGGCATAAAAATCGCTCGGGCGTTTTATTGTTTAATATGATGATGAAAAATCGTTGTTTTTATCCTGTTAATTTTTAGCTTAAATGCGTCATGTCACCTGCTTAAACTTTAAAACACTGTTATGGATGATGCAGCATAGACTACGCAGAAACTTTGATACTGCTATAATTCAACTTCAGTTAAAAAAGTAAGGTTTTTCTATCTTGATTTTCAAAAAATCGACCCCTAAAAATGCGCGCTTAGAGGCAGAAGTTTCACCATCGCACGTGATAGGTAAATCGCTGATTAAAGAAGCTTGGTGGCTGGTGCTGGTGCTGGCTGGGCTGTTTATTTCTGTGATTTTATTTACTTATCACCCTGAAGACCCTTCATGGTCGCATCAAGCGGCGGATGATGCCATCATTCATAATAGTGGTGGCAATGTAGGTGCTTGGCTATCTGATATCTTGTTGTATTTATTTGGTTTTTCAGCGTGGTGGTGGACAATTTTAGCTTTTTACGCCATGTGGCTGGTGTATTTAAAATTAGATACGGTTAATCAGCACGAAAAGCCTTTTTTGCTATTTAATTTTATTGGTTTTGGCCTGTTACTGGTGGCTTCTAGCGCTTTAGAAGCAGGGCATGTAGTCAGTTTGCCCGCCCTTGTGCCAGATAAAGCGGGCGGCATGATAGGCACAGCCGTGGATGCTGGCTTGCGCAGTTTGCTTGGGTTTACAGGTTCAAGCATGTTATTGATTGGTTTGTTTATGGTCGGCTTTAGCCTGTTCACTGGCTGGTCATGGATCATGATGATTGAAAAGTTAGGCGCAAATTTAATCGCCGCTTATGAATGGGTGATTTTTAAGTGGCAAGACTGGCAAGACAGAAAAGCGGGTAAAGTGGTGTTGCAAGAGCGCGAAGCCTTTGTTGAAAATGAGCGTAAACATTTTGAAGACCGCGCCCCTGTCGAAATTAAAACGCCTAAAGTAGAAATTGAAAAAAGTGAGCGTGTGCAAAAAGAAAAACAAGCCCCACTTTTTGAAGCCCTGCCAGATTCAAGTTTGCCGCCATTACATTTGCTTGACGCACCAACAGGCACTGTGGAGTTACCTTCTGCTGAAACGCTCGATTTTACCTCACGTTTGATAGAACGAAAATTACGTGATTTTGGCATTGAGGTAAAAGTGCTTACCGCGCAACCCGGCCCGGTGATTACACGCTTTGAGCTAGAGCCAGCAGCAGGCGTGAAAGGCAGCCAAATTACCAATTTGGTTAAAGATTTAGCCCGTGCGCTTTCAGTCATTAGCGTGCGCGTGGTAGAAACCATTCCTGGCAAAACTTGCATGGGCTTAGAGATTCCTAACCCCAAACGGCAAATTGTGCATTTATCTGAAATTATGAGTAGCCAAGCTTATGCGGATATTCATTCGCCTTTAGCTATTTCTTTAGGTAAAGACATTGCGGGCAACCCTGCCGTAGCTGATTTAGCCAAAATGCCGCACGTTTTGGTAGCAGGTACCACGGGTTCGGGTAAATCTGTCGCCATCAACGCACTGATTTTAAGCTGGCTGTATAAAGCCGATGCGAGCCAAGTGCGCATGATTTTAATCGACCCCAAAATGCTAGAGCTTTCAGTTTATGAAGGTATTCCGCACTTACTTGCGCCTGTAGTGACGGATATGCGCCAAGCCTCTAACGCGCTCAATTGGTGTGTGGCTGAAATGGAGCGCCGCTATAAATTAATGTCAATGTTAGGCGTGCGTAATTTAGCGGGCTATAACCAAAAAATTAAAGAGGCTGATAAAGCTGGTGAAAAAATTCCGCATCCATTTAGCTTAACGCCAGATGAACCAGAACCATTAGAAGAGCTGCCATTAATTGTAGTGGTGATTGATGAGCTAGCCGACTTGATGATGGTGGTGGGCAAAAAAGTGGAAGAGTTGATTGCTCGCTTAGCGCAAAAAGCCCGTGCTTGTGGCATCCATTTAGTGTTAGCTACGCAACGTCCATCGGTGGATGTCATCACAGGTTTGATTAAGGCGAACGTGCCAACGCGTATTTCATTTCAGGTGTCGAGCAAAATTGACTCACGCACCATATTAGACCAAATGGGCGCTGAAGCGTTATTAGGTCAAGGCGATATGTTATACATGCCACCCGGCACGGGTTACCCACTGCGCATTCACGGGGCATTTGTGTCAGACCGCGAAGTGCATAAAGTGGTGGACTACCTTAAAGCGCAAGGTGAACCAAATTATATTGAGGGCATCCTAACCAACGAAGTAGAAGAGGGTGGCGGAGACTTTGTTGCAGGTGGGCAACCTAGCGGCGCAGAGGCAGACCCGCTTTATGATGAAGCCGTTGCCATTGTGCTAAAAACCCGCCGTGCGAGTATTTCTGCGGTGCAGCGCCAGTTACGGATTGGTTATAACCGCGCTGCGCGTTTAATTGAAGATATGGAGCGTGCAGGGTTGGTATCAGCGATGCAGAGCAATGGTAATCGTGAGGTGCTGGTAAAAAGTGGTGGCTCAGAAGAGTAAATAATGTTTCTATCGGCACATTTCGGCGTTGCGCGGTACTCACATCCTCGCCGTACTACGTGTACTGTCTGTGGTGTTGCGTTCCGTGCGCCTTGAACTGTGCTCGAAATAAAGCATTTTTACAAGCAATTGAAAGGGTTGAATGAAGAAAATAATATTTGCAGGCTTAGTCTTTTTTAGCCAAGCTGCTTTGGCAGATGGCGTTTCAAGTTTGCGTGATTTTTATAGCAAAACCAACGCCATGCGCGCGCAATTTAGCCAAGTGGTGAACGATGCGCAAGGTCGTAAAATACAAGAAGTGCAAGGCACCATGCAGCTATATCGCCCAAATAAATTCCGCTGGGATTATAAAAAACCGTACGAGCAACAAATTGTCAGTGATGGCAAACAAGTGTTTTTATATGATGTGGACTTGCAGCAAGTGACCGTGCGTGAAATAAGCAAAGCGCTGAGTGCTAGCCCAGCTTCATTGTTGGCAGGCGGTGCGGCACTGGATGAAAATTTCACCTTAAGTAATGAAGCTCGCTCAGATGATTTAACTTGGGTGCAAGTGCTGCCTAAAGAAAAAGACAGTGGCTTCGATAAAGTTTTTTTAGGCTTTAAAGCGGATAAATTGCAGAAAATGGAACTGCACGATAGCTTCAAGCATATTACCCACATTAGCTTTAAAGCGGTTGAGCGTAACCCTGCGTTGCAAAATTCAGTCTTTATATTTACACCGCCAAAAGGTGTAGATATTGTTGGCGAATAACCCGACAACATAAACATTTTGAATAACTTATTTCAAGCGAATATACCCGTAGCGCCACTTGCAGAACAACTGCGCCCTAAAACCATAGATGAAGTCGTCGGCCAAATGCATTTGCTTGGCCCTAACAAGCCGCTGCGTTTAGCTTTTCAATCAGGTAGATTACCCTCCATGATTTTGTGGGGCCCGCCCGGCGTGGGTAAAACCACCTTGGCAAGGCTCATTGCGAACACCGCCGATGCTGAGTTTATCCCCATTTCTGCGGTGTTATCGGGCATTAAAGATATTCGTGAAGCCGTAGAACGCGCTGAGCTCACCTTGCAGCAGCATGGACGCAAAACTATTTTGTTCGTCGATGAAGTCCACCGTTTTAATAAAGGCCAGCAAGATGCTTTTTTACCCTTTGTGGAAAGTGGCCTCATTACTTTTATTGGTGCGACCACTGAAAACCCTTCGTTTGAAGTCAACAGTGCTTTGCTCAGCCGTGCGCAAGTGTTTGTGCTGCAAGCACTCAAAGAGCCCGAACTAAACCAATTATTAGAGCGCGCTAATGCCCAATTTCTAAAACAAGGCGCGCCCAATATCACCATTGATGATGCGGTGCGCGAGCAAATATTAGCCTACGCCGATGGCGATGCAAGGCGCTTGCTTAACTTTGCAGAGAGTCTATTTAACACCGCCACAAGCGCAGGCATTACCCATATAGACGAAGCTTTTTTGCAAACAACCATGGCTGAAAAGCTACGCCGTTTTGACAAAGGTGGCGAAGCGTTTTATGACCAAATTTCGGCCTTGCATAAATCGGTGCGCGGCAGCAATCCAGATGCCGCTTTATATTGGTTTTTACGCATGATAGATGGTGGCGCAGACCCATTGTATTTGGGCCGCCGCATTGTGCGTATGGCGATTGAAGACATTGGCTTGGCAGACCCACGTGCGCAAGGCGTGTGCATAGAAGCCTGCCAAATATACGAGCGTTTAGGCTCACCAGAAGGCGAGTTGGCATTGAGCAACGCGGTGATTTATTTAGCCGTTGCACCTAAAAGCAATGCCTCTTACATGGCGTATAACCAAGCCAAAGCCTTTGTGGCGCAAGATAAGTCACGCCCTGTGCCGCTGCATTTACGCAATGCGCCCACTAAGTTGATGAAAGCGCTCGATTACGGCAAAGAATACCGTTACGCCCATAATGAGCCTGAAGCTTATGCCGCAGGGGTGCATTATTTCCCCGATGAGTTGCATGATAATAATGCTGTTCCACAATTTTATATGCCCACACCACGCGGGCTTGAGGGTAAAATTACAGAAAAATTGCAGCACCTAAAAGCACTCGACCAACAACATTTAAACAGCAAAGCAAAGAAATAATATGTTAGATATTCAAGAGTTAAGAAAAGATTTAGATGGCGTTGTCAGCCAGTTAAAAGCGCGTGGATTTGAATTTCCCGTCGCTAAATTTAGCGAGTTAGAAGCTGAACGCAAAACGGTGCAAACACGCACAGAGGAATTATTGAGTAGACGCAATTCCCTTAGCAAACAAATTGGAGTGTTGTCTGGCCAACGAGCAAGGTTGACTGCAACTGAAGATTTTGAGCAGGTCGATTTCAATGACCAGCAAGTGGAGAATAACAAAGTTGAAGTCTCTAAAATTAAGACCGACATAGATGTCTCAGAGGCGCGACTAATCCAAATTCAAGAGGAGTTGAAAGCTATATTATTTAATGTGCCAAACTTACCGCACATTAGTGTGCCACAAGGCAAAGATGAAACGCAAAATGTAGAAGTGCGCAAAGTGGGCACACCACGCAATTTTGACTTTGAAATTAAAGACCATACTGATGTAGGCACGCCACTCGGGTTGGATTTTGATACTGGCGCTAAATTATCTGGCGCGCGCTTTACGTTGATGCGCGGACAAATTGCGAAAATGCACCGTGCATTGGCGCAGTTTATGTTGGATACACAAACCGAACAACATGGCTACGAGGAATGCTATACACCTTATCTGGTGAATGCAGAAACGCTGATTGGTACAGGTCAGCTACCAAAATTTGAAGAGGATTTATTCGGTATTCATGCAAATATTAAAGTCCCAGAAAATATGGATGCAGAATGGAATAGGTCATTTGGTATAAATGTACAAAAGGAGAAATCTGGAGAGTTGTTAATTTCCCCAAGAAAGTTGTACTTAATCCCAACCTCAGAAGTCACCCTCACCAACACCGTGCGCGATGAAATTGTGCCTTTAGAAAGCTTGCCGATTAAGCTCACCGCGCATACGCCTTGCTTTAGAAGCGAGGCGGGCAGTTATGGGCGCGATACCAAAGGCATGATACGCCAGCACCAGTTTGATAAAGTGGAAATGGTGCAAATTGTGCACCCCAGCAAAAGCTACGAAGCGCTTGAAGAAATGGTCGGCCATGCAGAAAATATTTTAAAAGCGCTTGAGTTGCCATATCGCGTGGTGTCACTATGCACGGGCGACATGGGCTTTGGTGCGGCTAAAACTTACGATTTAGAAGTGTGGCTGCCTGCGCAAAATACTTACCGTGAAATTTCATCTGTCAGTAATTGCGAAGCGTTTCAAGCGCGCCGTTTGCAAGCACGTTTCCGTAATGAAAACGGCAAGCCGGAGCTGGTGCATACGCTCAATGGTTCAGGCTTGGCAGTGGGGCGCACCTTGGTAGCGGTTTTGGAGAACTACCAAAATGCAGATGGCAGCGTCACCGTGCCAAAAGTGCTGCGGCCGTACATGAACAACCTTGAAAAAATTGGTTAAAAATTAGTACAAAAAACCGGGTTAAAAACCGGTTTTTTATATCAAATCATTTCAGCACCTCTGTAAGCCAGTCTGCATGCGGCTTGCAGAGGCATAAAAATCTCTCGGGTGAAATTAAGTGATTTTTTATGGTGTAATTTCAGCATCATTTTGCGCAATAATTGCTTGCTCGCTGACATCAACACCTGGCTGAATATGTTCTAAAATGCGCTGATAGCTACGCACTGTTTCTACAAAAACTACAGGTGCGCCGCCGCTGGCGTAGCCGTATTTGGTGGTGCTGTAATAATCGGGGTCACTCAGTTTAAGCAGGGCTTTTTTCACATCTACCCAATTATCTGGGTTTAAATTCAAGCGCTTGGTAAGTGCGCGTGCATCTTGCAAATGCGCGTAGCCAATGTTGTAAGCCGCCAGCGCCATGTAGGTGCGATCTGGTTCAGGCACATTTTCTGGAATCAAATCAATCAGTTTAGCAATGTATTTTGCGCCGGCAGGCACGCTTTGTATTGGGTCTAGTCGGTCAGTGACGCCCATGAGATTCGCGGTATTTTCGGTCAACATCATCAAGCCGCGCACGCCTGTGGGCGAGGTGTTGTGCGTATCCCAATGTGATTCGCGGTAACTCAGCGCAGCCAACAAGCGCCAATCTATGCCGGTTTGTTGTTGGGCGGCTTTAAATAAAGGCGCATATTGCGGCAGCAAGTTATCTGTACGCGCTAAAAATACGTTTATATCGTCACTACTGAGTCGGTTGGCATGGCCGTAGTGGCGGTCTATTAAATTGTGTAAGGTGCCATCATTGCGAATTTTTTTGAAAAATTTATTCACTTTTTCAATCAGTTTTGGGTCGGCATTTTTTGAGAAAGCCCAAGCCATTTTTTCGGGTTCACCTAACGACGAAGCGACAGATAGTTGTGGGTGAAAATTTTGCATAATATCCACCAAATGGCTATTAGCAATGGTTAAATCTAGCCCGCCAAGCGCAACTTTTTCTAAAAGTACGTCAGCATTAGCCGTTGGGCTGGCCTGCCACTGGAGTTGTGGTTGCGCTTGCTGCATTTTTTCTAAACGCTCAATCGCGCTAGAGCCCGCAGGTACACTGAGGTTTTTATCTTGGATAAAACTAACTAATGGAGCAGCTCTTTTTGGTTTATATGTTTTTGTATTTTCGTTGTTATAAATCAACTGCTGTTGCGTGTCGTAAAAAGGCGTTGCAAATAGAATCAGTTCTTTGCGCAAATCAGTGATGCTTAAACCTGTCGCAATGTGGGCTTGGTTTTTTAGCAAAGTTGGAATAATTTCGTTTAGTTGCGGCGCAACCACAAAACGAATTTTGTACTCAGGCGCAAATTGCTTAACAAATAGTTGGGCTAAATCATGATCAATCCCAGCCCATTCATTATTGCCATTTAAATAATAAGATGCTCGGCTGAGGTGCGTGACAAATACAATTTCGTCAGTGGCTAAAGCCGCAATTTCTGGCGCGGGTGGAATTTCGCTAGTAGGGACTTGCTTGTTTTGCGCTGAGCACGCTACCAAAATCAGGCTGAATGCGAGTGCATAACACCATGTTTTTAAAAAATCGTGCATGATGAAAATGGCTTAAACTAAGCCCACTGTTCTCGCACAGTGCCGTTAGCGGCGATAAAAATAGCATCGGTTAAGCCAATAAAAATGCCGTGCTCTACCACGCCAGGCGTGTTGTTGATAATTTGGTTGAGCACTTCGGCGCTAAAGTCAGCATCAAAACGCATATCCAATACATAACTGCCATGCGAGGTCACCCAAAAACCATCTTTTGCAGCATTGGGACGTAACTCGCCCTGCGCGCCTAAATCGGCCAAACTTCTTTGTGCGAGTTGCCATGCAAACGGAATGACCTCAATCGGAATGACAAAGTTTTGCCCAATACGGCTGACCAGCTTGCTTTCATCTGCCACAGCAATAAACTGCTTGGCGGCTTTGGCGAGCAGTTTTTCTTTTACCAAATCGCTGCCACGGCCTTTTAGCAAAGTCATCTCAGGGGTAATTTCGTCAGCACCGTCCACATATAAATCAATTTGGCTAATGTGCTCAAGCGCTACGATGGGTAAATTTAACGATTGCGCGCGTTGCGCACTGACAGTAGAACTGGCGACGGTGGTGACTTTTAGACCTTCGTCATTTTGGCGACGCGCCAATTCGTCAATAAAATAGTTAGCGGTGGAGCCTGTACCTAGCCCAACTAACATGCCGTTTTTAACATATTTTGCCGCGTGTAAGGCGACCAATTGCTTATCGTTCATGATGCGCTCACCTAGTTTTTAGCTAAAACCAAGCGTTATCATAGCCCGAATGGGTGGTTTTGGACACAAAAAAGGGCGCTTAGCGCCCTATTTTTTTACAACTTGTTACACTTTTGGTGTATTTACCACTATTTTAAAATGCGGTTGCGATATTCGCCAGTGCGTGTATCAATCTCAATTTTGTCACCTTGTGCGCAAAATAAAGGCACTGGCAATTCAAAGCCACTGGCAATTTTAGCTGGTTTCATTACCTTGCCTGAGGTGTCGCCTTTAACGGCTGGCTCAGTATAAGTAATTTCGCGAATGACCGTGGTAGGTAATTCTACTGAAATCGCTTTTTCGTTATAGAAACGAATATCCACTGCCATGCCATCTTCAAGGTAGGGTAAAACGTCTTCCATAAACTCTGCATCAACGTCATATTGGTTATAGTCAGCATCCATAAACACATAAGTTGGGTCAGCAAAGTATGAGTAAGTCGCTTCTTTTTTCTCAAGCACAATCACATCAAATTTATCGCCCGCGCCGTAAATCGTTTCGCTTGGGGCTTCAGTAAGCAAGTTTTTAAACTTCATTTTCACCACAGCTGTGCTGCGGCCAGATTTATTGTATTCCGCTTTCACCACCACTAATGGTTGGTCGCCCACCATTATCACGTTGCCTGCGCGTAGCTCTTGTGCTGTTTTCATGAGATTGCCTTAAATATTTGCTAAAAATTGTAAACCGCGCATTATACCCTAAGTATTGCAGTTTGCAAAAGCGACCAGCCTAGTGGCGAGGTCTGTTTGTTGCGCTAAAAGCATGCTTTGTTGCTGGCAAAAAGCGGCAGTATTTTTGAGTGTTTTTAAGTAGTTTTCTAATGCACTTCCAAAGCCATGCCCTGCAGCCCAGTGTTTATGCGCCTTCCAGACCATCTCTTTTTGCTCGTAGCTTTTATAGTATAAATTAATAAAGGCTTCTAGCTTCGTTAAATGGGTATTTTCCGTTTGAATATACGGCTGCCAAATAAACGGTTTGCCCGCCCAAATCGCGCGTATCCAGCTATCTTCACCACGCACAAAGTTGAGGTCGCACGCCCACAATAATTTGTCATAATCATCTTGCGATAAAAAAGGCAGTTGGCAAATCTGAATGTTTTTAGCCAATTGAATATTGTTGGCAATAAAATTCGCAATCAAGCTGTTTTCTGGCACAACCAGCTGTATGGGTTGGCTGTATTGATTTAGTGCAGAAAATAAACCTGCCAAATCAGCTTGCGCATAACAAAAAAGCGAGATTTTAATGGCATGTTCATTCGGCTGAACGCCTAGCTTTTGCCAAAATGCAGCTTGTTGTTGTGTTGAAGCTAGAAAAGCATCACGCTCAACAAGTAGATTTTTTTCACGAATTAAGCCACCAGTATTTGCAGTAAAACCAGGAAAGAAAAAGTGCTTGGTGATGGGTAGCGTAGGGTGGGGCGATGGTTTGGCATGAAAAACATTCACCCAATCTTCAGCAGATAAATAATCAAGGTTAATCCAAAGGCTTTTTTGTTGTGCGGCGCGGTGCAAATAGGCTTCAGGTAGGCCGCAAGCAAAGGTTTCTATCACCACATTTGCAGGTTGCGTTGAATCAACTGGCCAAGGGGAAATTTCAACATTTTCAATAAACTGCGTAGTTTTATTGATATTCAGAGAAGGGATGATTTTGCTGGCAACCGAAAAATCATCAATAAAAAGCCGAATGCGCAAATCATGCGCATTCGCCAGTTGTTTTGCCAGCCGCCAACAAACACCAATGTCGCCAAAGTTATCAACAATTTTGCAAAAAATATCGTAGTGCATCTGATTTTAATTGCCGCTTGCGCAATTAGAATGCTACGCAATCTGGCGGCGAATACCTTTTGTCAATATTACTTCTACAAGTCCATGTGATTTCGCCAGTATCTTCAAGCGATGGAATTAGTAGTAAGGTTCTTTCCCCGATTTTGGTAACACCAGACATCAAAGCTAATCCTATTGTGCCATGCACTGGGTCAACGATAGTGAGTGAGCCAACTTGTGGCGGAACAGGTTTTGTGAACCCAGCCTCACTTAAAGTTTCAGGTATTATTTTGTGTTGTCTGTAATAGTTGCTCACTGCATTTGCTGCCTCTTTTTCTAAGGAATAAGCTTGCGCAACCTGTGCTTTAACCACATAGTCTTGATAGGCAGGAATAGCGATTGCAGCCAAAATACCAATCGTAGGAATAACAGCTAATAATAGACCAATAACAAGCACCATTGAACTGGTGCCGCCGTTATCGACCAGTTCCTCAAGTTTTTTTTGCTTATCAGTTTTTCTATAGTGAATTCTAGCAATTTGATTTTTACAATGTTTGTAATAAACCGCGTCAGCATACATGGCTGCCAGTAAAAACTCTGCCAAGACAAATAAAATAAAGAGTACACAAGCAAAAACTAAAGTTGCAGTACCGAAACCAAAAATTGCGCCAAAAATTGCACTTATTATCCCGATGATAATCAAAGCGATCGTAGGCGCCATATAATATAACGCCGCGCTAGGCCACATTTTTCTATATAACAACCAAAAAAACGTGACAAAAAATGCTGGCCAATGCCAAGTGGCACTGGTTTTGCCATCTGCTTCAAATTTGTTAAATTTGTTTAAATAATAATCTTGATTTTTGTCACCAATTAAGGCTTTAAAAGCTTCATCATTTGTGAGTTCAGTTTGCGCTTCATTGGCACTGCTTTGATTTAATTGCGCGCCACATTTAGAGCATAATTTTGCTACGTCATCATTTTGTGTGCCACATTTTTGACAATACATATCGCTATCTTTCTGATTATTATTAGTTTTTAAGGTTTAGTATAAGTTACATCAATAATTTCGTATTCTTCCTCGCCTTTTGGCGTTGTAACACGTACGGTATCACCGATGGTTTTGCCTAAAATGGCTTTAGATAGTGGTGAAATCCAACTGATATAGCCTTTGCTCGGGTCAAGTTCGTCTTTACCCACGATACGGTATAAGTGTTCAGTGTCGTCGTTTAAATTAAACAGCGTTACCCAAGCGCCAAAAAAGACTTTTTCTAAGCCAATTTGTTGAGCGGAATCGACAATCACGGCTAAGTCCATGCGCTGCATTAAAAAGCGCAAGCGGCTGTCAATTTGGCGCAGACGGCGCTTGCCGTAAATGTAGTCGCCATTTTCGCTCCTGTCGCCATTACCCGCTGCCCATGAAACTGTGCGTACCACTTCTGGCCGCTCTACTTTTAGTAGCTGAATATATTCCGCTTCAAGTGTAGCGTGGCCTTCTGGGGTGATGTAGTTTTTTTCATCAGACGCGGCTGATTTTGCCTTCACCATGGTTATTGAATTTCTTGCGGGCTTGCAGATGCACCTTCAACTAAGGGTTGTAATGGCGCTTGGTCAAGCAATTGCACATCATGCACAAAATAACCTGTTTCACCAAAGCAAGTGGTTGGTACACCGACATGTTCTTCATAAATCAGGCGTACACGTTTACCTACAGATTCATTGATTTTTTTGGCAACATCTTCGTTACGCACTGTAAAAAAGAACTTTTCAGCCTGCGTGCCGGGCATAGAAACTAGCACCAACTCACCTTCAAAAGTTTTGCACACCCAACCTTTTTCGCTGAGTTTTTGCACATAGCCCGCGCGCTCGCCAGATGAGTACACCCAAGTGAGCGTTGCCCATGTGTAAAGCGCTAATAAAGCCAGAGGCACAAAGAGCAGCAAAATAGAGAATTTAAAAAGCTGCATGAGTTTAGATAACATAATGGTACTTTCTGAATAGTGACATACAAAAAATGGGGTAAATAATTAAATTTTCAACACAATTATATGCGATTTTAACGCTACAATCTGCTTTATGTGTTTGCAAAATCCTCAAGAAATCACCATTTGTGCTACAACCCGCCTTGCTCGCGGTCTTGCCTTGCAGCAAGTGCAAACGCAGCTTGCAAAGCGAGCAAACCGCTGGCAAACGGCGGCCATTTATACTTTACAAGCTTGGTTAGATAAACTCATCAGTGATGCATCTTTGTTGGCAATTATTCCGAGTGACAGCTTGCCATCCCTCACGCTAAGTCCAGTAGCTGAGGCAACCTTGTGGGAGCAAGCAATAGCAACTTGCTTAGAAAAACATGAGGCAAAAGATTTATTTGATATTCGCGCCATGGCAAAATCAGCCATGGAGGCCAATAATTTCATGTTGCATTGGCAAATTCCTGAAACTGAAATTAACCACGCTTTTATCACGCAAGAAACACGGCAGTTTTTGCGTTGGCAACATACGTTTGCGGCATTATGCAGCAAACAAAATGCTATAGAACTCGCACGACTCACTGCAACTAAGATTGCACTGGTAGGGCAATATCGGGCGCAAATCATGGCGCAATTAACATTGCCAAAAGTAATACAACTGGCTGGATTTGACCGCATTACTCCGCTTGAAACATGCTTGTTTGACACGCTAAAGGAGTGTGGCGTGCAAGTGAAAGTGCCATCAATTCCTCAGCAAAACACGCATGTGCAATATGTTGCAGTTGAAAATGCTAATGCAGAATGCCGCGCTGCAGTGGCTTGGGCAAAACAAAAGTTGCAAGAAAATCCACAAGCACAATTAGCCATTATTAGCCCTGCGCTGGGCAGCGTGCGTCGCGAGCTGGCTGATTTACTTGATGATGCCTTTCACCCAGAAACGCTACATTTTGCCCATATAGAGAAACCACGCTGTTACGATTTTTCCTTAGGGTTTACCCTGACGGAATATCCAATCATACATTCTGCTATTCAGTTATTGCGCTTGGCTTGTCATCAAACCAGTATGCGTTTTGATGTGATAACCTCGCTGTTGCAAAATACCTATTGGGGCAAGGCGGATGACCTTGATGCGCGCGCGCAACTTGACGCGCACTTGCGCAAGCACTTAAGTGCGACTTATAGCTTAGACACGTTGATAAAGCAGACTAATTTATTGCATAACCGCGGAGTGGCTTTGCATCATGTCATTGGTTATTTAGAAACAATTGCGGCTTTTCAAACACAGAATAAGCCAAAGCAAAGCCCTTCAGCATGGGCGCAAATACTTAAAAATTTATTGGTAGCGCTTGATTGGGCGCAAAGCCGTGAAATATCCAGTCATGAATATCAAGCGCAGCAGGCTTTTTATCAGTGTTTAAATGAATTAGCGTACTTAACACCTATTGTGGGCAATATTACTGCGCAGGAAGCTGTGCAAAAGTTGACAGAAATCTGCAACACCACCATGTTTCAGCCTGAAGCTAAAGGCAATATTCGTATCCAAATTTTAGGCCTGCTCGAAACACCCGCCGTGCAGCTAGATGCCGTATGGGCAATGAATATGAACGACCACCACTGGCCGCCGCCAGTGAATCTAAACCCGCTTTTGCCAGCCGATATTCAGCGCAAATATGGCACGCCTAACGCCAGTGCTGCCGTGCAAAGTAAATTCGCTACGCTCGTACAACAACGCATATTGCACTGCGCACCTGAGGTGATATTTTCTTATGCTATCAGTGAAGATGAACGTGAATTACGACCATCGCCACTGATTGCGCAACACCCAGTGAGTGAGCCAACCGCACTTGCACCAACACTGGCAGAACAATTAGCGCAGCCAGCTACGATGCAATTACTAGATGACGATATTGCACCAGCCATTGCAGAGACTGAAAACGTACGCGGTGGTGTGAATTTGTTTGCCACGCAAGCAGTATGCCCAGCATGGGCGTTTTACCAATATCGGCTAGGGGCGGGTAAATTAGAAACCCCCGTTGATGGTCTAGATACATTGTCGCGCGGCAGTTTGCTCCATCTTGTGTTGCAGCATTTTTGGCAAGATTGCAAAAATTTGAGCACCTTAAAGGCGCTAGATAACGCGCAACGCGCAAGCAAAATTAAACACGCGATTGAAAAAAGTATTCAAGCACTCAGCCAAGCACTCAGCTACCAAATGCCGCCGCAAGTGCTTCAAATTGAGCAAAAGCGCCTACTCAATTTAATGCAAATGTGGCTAGATGTTGAGCAGCAACGCGCTGATTTTGCTGTACAAGATTGCGAGAAAAAATTTGAGCTAAACATTGAAGGCCTCACATTAAAACTCACCATAGACCGCATTGACCATTTAAACGATGATAGTTTAGTGGTGTTGGACTATAAATCCAGCAACCAAGTCACGAATAAAAGCTGGGCTGACGAACGCATCGCCGAGCCGCAACTGCCCATTTACGCCGTGCTTGCGCTTAATCACGCGCAAGTGAGCGCAGTGGCTTTTGCCAAAGTGCGCATGGACGATACTAAATTTATCGGCTTGTCGGCAGAAGAAGGCATGCTCCCTTCCGTAAAACCGCTCCACAAACTTGGCCAAAGTTCGCCGTTTAATGGCCGTTTTCAAGATTGGCAAACATTGTTGGTGCATTGGCGCAGCAGTCTTACCAATATCGCGCTGGAAATTAAAACTGGCGAGGCGAGCGTGATTTTCGCCAATGAGGCCAATTTGGATTACTGCGATGTGCGTCCATTATTGCGAATTCCAGAGCGCGCTTTGCAGTTTGAAAGAACGCAAATTAACGCTGAAAAAAAGTCATAAAATATGCACCGAAAACGCCCGAGAAAAAATCATGCCTCTGCAAGCCGCATGGATACTGGCTTGCAGAGCATCTACAATGAAGATGTGTAAAAATTACCCAAAATGACAATAGATTTAAACATATTAGATGCCGCTAACCGAGAGCGTGCGCTAGCACTTGAGTCGTTTATTGTCGAAGCGCCGGCGGGGGCAGGTAAAACGGAGCTGTTAACGCAACGTTACCTCAAATTATTGGCTATCGTGAACGAGCCTGAAGAAATCATCGCGCTGACGTTTACCAATAAAGCGGCGGCGGAAATGCGTAACCGCATTATGTTGAGCCTTGAAAATGCGCAAAATCAAACATCCGAAACCGCTGCGCATAAGCTTAAAACCCGCGAATTAGCCAATGCCGCTTTAGCACGCTCGCAAGTGCAAGGCTGGGATATTCTCGCGCAGCCTAGCCGTTTGCGCATTTTAACTATTGATGCACTATGCAGCAGCTTAACGCGGCAAATGCCGCTGCTAAGCAAATTTGGCGGCCAGCCAGCGGTGAGTGACGATGCGAATGTGCATTATAACGAGGCCGCGCGCCGCGCGATTGCCCATATTGTGGATGAAACTGAAGCAGATGGCGTGGTGACGGAGGCATTAAGCTATTTGGATAATAACAGCGAAAAGTTAACATCTTTGCTTGCCAACATGCTGGCGATGCGCGACCAATGGCTGCCCTTAGCAGTGCAATTGCACCAGTTTGATAGCGCGCAAATGTTGGCCAATAACGCGCGTGCCTTGCGGCATTTAATGGCGGCAGATTTACAGGCCGCGCTAAATGCTGTGCCGACAAATGTGCAAGCTGCGCTCATGCCGTTAGCCCGTTTTGCCGCAAGCAATTTAGAGACTAACGCCGAAATTGCACCATTGTTAGATTGGCAAACGCCTTTAACGGCAGATGCAGACAATATAGTGCAGTGGCAAGCGCTAGCAAACTTGTTGGTGACAAAATCTGAGCAAACTTATCGCAAATCCGTCAATAAAAATAACGGCTTTCCTGCAGAGAAAGAGCATAAAGACAAAAAAGATGCATTTTTAGCAATTGTGAATACGCTAGAAAATAGCGAAGCGGTTGCCAAAGTGTTGAGTTTGCCATCCATCCATTTACTGGCTGAGAACGAGCAAATAATTCTGTCACTGACTAAATTGCTAATGTTGGCGAGCGAGCATTTATGGCTGGTGTTTCAAGCAGCGGGCGAGGTGGATTTTATCGCGATTGCGCAAAGTGCAGAACTAGCACTTGAAAACGAGCAAGGTGCGACAGATTTGGCGTTAAAGCTGGATTATAAAATTTCACACTTGCTGGTGGACGAGTTTCAAGATACCAGCCCTGTGCAAATGGGCTTGATAGAAAAGCTGATTGCTGGCTGGCAACACGGCGATGGCCGTACTTTGTTTTGCGTGGGCGATCCCATGCAATCTATTTATCGTTTTCGTAAAGCGGATGTCAGTTTGTTTTTGCAGGCTGCCACCAAGGGCATTGGGCATTTGCCACTCACGCGTTTGCAATTGAGCAAAAACAATCGCTCGCACCCTGCGGTGGTGAGCTGGATTAATCAAGCGTTTCAAACAGTTTTTCCTGTAAAAGATGATATTGACCAAGGGGCGATTAGCTATCGTGCGTTTACTGCTACACGAGATACAGTAGCTGGTGAAGGCGTGGTGATGCATCCCTTGGTGTTAGATGCTCAGAATAAGGCTGAACATATTGACATTGAAAATGACGAGGGTGTCAGTGAAAATATCAAGCAGTTAGAAGCGCGTTATGTGACTAATCTGCTGGTTAAACTAAAGGCCGAAAAGCCACAAAGCATCGCTGTGTTGGTGCGTAGCCGCAGCCATTTGCGCGAGTTGGTATCTGAAATTCGGCGCAATCATGCCAGCTTGGCTTTTCAGGCAGTAGAAATTGAGCAGTTAAACGCAAGGCAAACCGTGCAAGATGCGTTTTCGTTGGTGTGTGCATTGCACCATCGTGCAGATAGAACGCACTGGCTCAACGTGCTACGCGCGCCTTGGTGCGGGCTCACCTTGGCAGATTTGCATACCTTAGCGGCGGATAATCACTCAGCCACCATTTGGCAATTGATGCATGAATATGCGCGTTTACAGCGTTTAAGTGCTGATGGTCTGCTACGTTTAAACCATGTTAAAAATGTGTTTACCCATGCATTTAGCGCACAAGGGCGGCAGCCCGCGCGTCGTTGGGTTGAAAGCACGTGGCTGCAATTAGGTGGTGGAAAATGTTTGGTAGATGCCGGAGATAACCGCGATGTGCAAGCTTTTTTTGACTTAGTTGAAAAAACCGCACGGCGTGGCACACTTGATATTGCTGTTTTAGAAGAAGGGTTGAAAAAACTCTATGCCAAGCCTGATATAGATGCGGATGGCAGTGTGCAATTTTTAACCATTCATAAATCTAAAGGGCTAGAATTTGACACGGTTATTCTGCCAGCACTTAATCGCAAACCCCGTAACGATGACAACGCCTTAGTGCTGTGGCAAGAAGTGATGGTGGACAATCATTTGCGCCTTATTGCAGCACCCTTGCGCACTAAAAATGCCCAGCAAAAAAATCCACCACCTAGTATTTATGACTACATTAAAGCCTTAGAAAAAACCCGTGCTAGTAACGAGGTGGTGCGTTTGCTTTATGTCGCCGCTACGCGCACGCAACGGCAACTGCATATCGTGGCAAGTATGCAGACCGATAAAGAAGGGCAAATTAAGCCGCTAGCCAATTCATTGCTGCAAGTACTTTGGCCTGCGGTTGAGGCGCAGTTTAAGCAGTCTGCGATTTTGTTAAATGAAACAGCGAACAAAAATCTAGATATTAGCCAATTTAAATCGCAGCTACAGCGCCTGCCAAGTGAACATTTTTTACAGTCATTTTTGCCTCAACTTAAGTCAGCGCTGACCGAAATGACCTCGAAAAATATAGAGAATACACAAAACGAAAGCGTTGAAATTAGCTTTGATACAGCACTCACTGTGCAAGATTTACAAAAGCACTGCGGCACGCTGGCGCATCTTTATATGGAATTAATGGCTAATGCCGACTTGCAAACTTGGCAAGGGGCGCGCTTGCAGCAATGTTTGCCTGCCATGCAAAAATGGCTAATCCAACAAGGACATGACGAAACGAATGCACAACACGGTGCAGCAATAGTGTTGAACATGTTGCACACCACCATCGCCAGTCAGGCAGGGCAATGGGTGCTAAAAGCTCACACAAATGCAGCCAGTGAATTGGCGCTAACAGCACAGCAACATACAAATGCTAAAAACTATGTGATTGACCGCACTTTTGTTGAGTATGGCGTACGTTGGATTGTTGACTACAAAACGTCCGCATTAGAAAATAACCTCACGATGTCAGAGCTTAGCTCAGCCGCAGAATTGCATCGTCAACAACTTGAAAGTTACGCGCAGCTTTTTGCAGATGAAGGTTTACCGTTACGCTTAGGCGTATTGTTTTTAAATCTAGGTAAACTGGTAGAGCTTAAACAAACCGCGTAAAACCTCAAACTAAGCCCTAAAATGCACACTTTTTGATGATTTAAACCCCAAACAAATTTGCCATAATTGGCATGGGAAATTATTGCCCATGTTCATTAACGCAGTTTTGCTAATTTTCAGGGCAACCTGTAGGTGAGGTGTTTGATGCGAAAATTTATGTTTTGTTTATTGGTAGTGCTCATCATGTCAGATGGTGAGGCTGCCACTTGGGTGAAATTACACGAAAACGGTAATGCAAAATTGCTGCTCGATAAACAATCTATTACGCAAAAGGATGCGCTTTCTCGCGCCTGGGTAAAAATAGAATATAAATCGCCACAGGTTAACGCCGATAGCGCAGATAAAACCTACAATCTCTCAAAATTGTTATGGTATTTTGATTGCAACGCGCAAAAGTCAGCCACTTCGCAAGTTTTTCAATATTTAAATACAGAAACAGTATTTTCTGCGGCGATAGATGTGAAAAGTGCAGAATTTATTGAACCCGTGCCAGAAACCGAGCTCGATGTAGCCATGCGTTATGTGTGCGCACGCAAACCAGCGAAATCAGAAAATGTGGTGGCCGCAGCGAGCAAACCCTTAGCTAAGCCCGCAGCAGAAAAAAAGACGGATGCCAAATCGGCAGAAATTGACAAGGCTACCGCAGAAGCAAAGCCAGAGGCTAAAACGCCAGAAGTGAAAGCTGAAGCTAAACCTGAGACGAAAACGGAAGTAAAAACAGCGCAAGAAAAACCTGAGCCAACTAAATCTGCTAAAGAAAAATCAGCTAAGGAGGAAAAACACGGTGCTCATTGGGCTTATGAAGGCAAAGAAGGCCCAGAAAATTGGGCAAAACTTAAGCCAGAATTTGCCACCTGCGATGTTGGGCGCAATCAGTCGCCCATCAATATTGATGAAGCAATAGATGCACCGCTCAAGCCGCTCAAAGGCATACAAAAAGTGACAGCGAAGGAAATTTTGAATAACGGCCACACCGTGCAGGCTAATTTTAAGTTTGGCAATATGCTGCTGCTAGATGATGTGCCTTATCAAATGAAGCAAGTGCATTTTCACGCGCCGAGCGAAAATACCATTAAAGGCAAGTCATATCCGCTAGAAGCGCATTTTGTGCATGCGGATAAAGCTGGTAATCTCACGGTGATTGGTGTGATGTTTAAAGAGGGCAAGGCTAATACTGGCCTAGAGAAATTATGGGCGCAAATGCCCAAAGAGGCTGGTGCACCGATTCCGCTAAAAGCTAAAGTGAGTGCGAGTGAAATGATTCCTGATAATCGCGATTATTATCGTTTTAGTGGCTCGCTCACCACGCCACCTTGCTCAGAAGGCGTGCGCTGGTTGCTGCTCAAAACCCCGATGACGGCCTCAAAAGAGCAAATTGCAGCGTTTGAAGAAGTGATGCATCACCATAATAATCGCCCCGTGCAACCATTAAATGGACGCTTGGTGGTGGAATAATCACACGGATTTTTTGTGCTAAAAATACTCAAAAAATAGCCAATTTTAGACCATCTTCTTTTATGCATCTCTGCAAGCCTTATTCTATGCGGCTTCCAGAGGCGTGATTTTCTCTCGGCAGATTTATATGAATGGTTTTAATGTGATTTTTTGCCCATGTTTTGCGCAATCTTGCGCTACCGCTTGCCACCATTCACGAGTCACTAAATAAGTACTACCGTTAATATCTTCAGGCTTTTCAACAGTATCTACTCCCAGTTTTAAATCGCGTCGGCTGTTTGTTAGGCTGGTTTCAAAAGAACGCATATCATCACTTTGTTCCCACAAAATAAGGCGTTTTTCTTCTACCCAATGCACCCAAGCAATTTCGTTGTCTGACCAAACATAGCCAATCACGCAAAAATGGTTGTTACGTTTATTTTTATGTTCAGTCAATAATAGCTTTTTAAGATGTAACTGCGATTTACTTGGCCCATAAACAAAAGTATTGCTTGGCTTAAAGCGCGCAATTGGCGTGGGGTCAAATGCGCGTGGAAAATTATCTTTGGCGCATGCCGGAAATGTAAAAATAGATAAAACTATCGCACTTAAAAGACTTTTAAATTGGCAGATAAGTTTATTCTGCATGTTTAAAATGGCGGCGGATATACCAAGCCAAAAAGAGTACGCCCGCGCCAATAATCACATAATGAAATTCGTGGAAATAGACTTTTAAATCTTCCCAGTGTTCGCCCATTTTCATGCCAGCGTAACCTAAAATCCAGCACCAAATAAATGAGCCGATAAACGTATAAACACAAAATTTAGTCATGTTCATTTTGGCCACGCCTGCTGGGAATGCAATAAACGTGCGCACTGCGGGCAACATGCGACCAATAAAAATAATAATTTCGCCATGCTTGGCAAAAGCGTTATCTGCCCAATCCAAATCTTTTTTGCTAATCAGCACATATTTGCCGTATTTTTCTGCCAATGGCCTGCCGCCAAACATGCCTACGTAATACGCGGGAATAGAACCTACCACACAGCCAATTGCCCCAGCCATTGCAATGCCAAATAAGGTCATTTCACCTTTTGAAACCAAAAAGCCAGCAAACGGCATAATAATTTCTGAAGGTAGTGGAATGCAGGCAGATTCAATCGCCATTAGCAGCACAATGCCGCCATAACCCATGCTTGAAATCACGCCCATAATCCACGCGGCAACAGCGGCAAGTAGTTTTTCTATCATTATTTTTTCCCTAAATTAACAAGCTGCAGTTGCACCGTCGTTGGTGAGTATTAAATATAAAATATAGCCTATGCTGATGATGGTATAAGCCACACAAAATCTGACAGCCCAGCGTTTTATTAAAAGCATTATTTAAATTCTTTCAAAATAGTTTTCACAAAGTCCGTGCGTAATTGTATATCAGCTAAGCTAACTGTGATGCGCAATTTATCAGGCCCGTTCATGCGGCAGCGTTTGTCACGCTGTAGTAAGTTGATGAGTTTCATCGGGTCAATATCAGCTTTAACGTTAAATTGCAGTTGTATTGCCGCGTCGCTCGCATCAATTTTGATAATGCCAATGTTTTTAGCGGCAATCCGCAAACGGTGACAAGCCATAAGCGCTTCGCCTTGCTCTGGCAGCAAGCCAAAGCGGTCAATCAGCTCTTCTTGAATATTATCCAGCGCATCTTCGTCTTCACAGTTCGCTAGGCGTTTGTAAATCACCAATCGCTCATGCACATCGGGGCAATATTTAGTGGGTAATAGCGCGGGTGTGTGCAGGTTGATTTCTGTGGTCACACCCAGTGGCGCGTCTAAATCAGGCTCTTTGCCAGCTTTCAGTTGCTTCACGGCATGGTTGAGCATGTCGGCATATAAATGAAAGCCAATTTCTTGCATTTCGCCACTTTGGCTATCGCCTAGCAACTCGCCCGCACCGCGAATTTCCAAGTCATGCATGGCAAGGTGAAAGCCTGCACCTAGGTCTTCCATCAGTTGAATGGCGTCTAAGCGTTTTTGTGCTTGAGGCGTGATTTTGCGCCCAGCATCGGTCAGCAGATACGCGTAGGCTTGGTGATGGCTGCGTCCTACGCGGCCACGTAACTGGTGCATTTGCGCGAGGCCAAACATGTCGGCCTTGTTCATAATAATGGTGTTGGCGGTGGGCACGTCAATGCCCGTTTCAATAATGGTGGTGCAAAGCAACAAGTTGTAGCGTTGATGGTAGAAATCGCGCATGACATGCTCAAGTTCGCGCTCGCGTAGCTGACCATGCGCCACGGCAATGCGGGCATCGGGCAGCATGCGTTCTAGCTTTTCGCGCATGCTATGGATGGTATCCACTTCATTATGCAAAAAATAGACTTGGCCGCCGCGTTTAAATTCACGCATAGCCGCTTCTTTAATAATACCTTCAGAGTATTCGGTATGAAAGGTTTTAATGCTTAGGCGTTTTTGCGGTGGTGTGGCAATCACGCTAAATTCGCGTAGGCCTTCCATCGCCATGCTGAGTGTGCGCGGAATCGGTGTTGCGGTGAGCGTGAGTACATCCACTTCTGCACGCAAAGCCTTAAGTTGCTCTTTTTGGCGCACACCAAAGCGGTGCTCTTCATCTAAAATCGCCAAGCCTAAGTTTTTAAACTTCACATCTTTTTGAATCAGCCGGTGCGTGCCGATGATAATGTCAATTTCTCCAGCGGCCAAGCCTCGTAAGGCTTCGGCCTGCTCTTTAGCGGTTCTAAAGCGCGAAATTTCTGCTACTTTTATGGGCCATTCGGCAAAACGGTCACTAAAATTATTAAAGTGTTGCTCGGCCAATAAAGTGGTGGGAACCAGCACGGCCACTTGTCTGCCGCCCATCACCGCCACAAAAGCCGCGCGCAGGGCAACTTCGGTTTTGCCAAAGCCCACATCGCCACACACCAATCTATCCATCGGGCGGCCAGATTGCATGTCTTTAATGACATTTTCAATAGCTTCTAGTTGGTCTGGTGTTTCTTCAAATGGAAAGCCCTCGCAAAAGGCTTCGTAATCTTGCAAGCTGAGCGTAAACGCATGGCCTCGCCGTGCCGCGCGTTGTGCATATAAATTGAGTAATTCAGCCGCAGTATCGCGGATTTGCTTCAACGCTTTTTTCTTGGCTTTTTCCCAATTACCGCTGCCTAAGCGGTGCAGTGGGGCGCTTTCTGGCGGGCCGCCAGAGTAACGTGAGATGAGGAAAAGTTGTGAAACAGGCACATAAAGCTTGTCATCACCATAATATTCTAATAATAAAAGCTCAGTTTCGCCCTCGCCAAAGTCTAAGTTTACCAAGCCCTTGTAGCGCCCCACGCCGTGTTGCTCATGCACTACTGGGTCGTTGAAGCGTAGCTCAGATAAATCTTTGAGCATGCCCTCTGTGCTGCGGGCTTTTTCTTTTTCGCGACGACGTTGTTGCCGCACGGTGGCGGCGTAAAGCTCGGCCTCGGTAATGATAGCGATGGCCTTTTTAGTCTCAGCATTGAGCACAAACCCCGCATGAAGTGGCGCAACACCAAGTAAAACCGCCGCTTTTGATTGCACAAAATCTGCCCAAGTTTCACAGATGCTCACGGTTAAGCCATGCTCGTTAAATAGCTGTTGCATAGTTTCACGTCGGCCTAAACTTTCTGTCACAATCAGTGTGCGACCAGTAAATTGGCTAATAAAGTCAGCTAATTTATGTAAGGGTTTTTCAGCACGGCGCTCAATTTCTAGCGTGGGTAAGCCATTGCCTGCTTTGGTGATGCTAAGCGCGATGCGGGAAAATGTGTGGGTGGCGGCAAAAAAATCTTCGGTTTTAATCAGTAATGTTTCAGGCGGCAAAATTGGGCGCTCGCTATCGTGCGCCAAGTTACGATAACGGGTTTGAGCCTCCCGCCAAAACTGCTGGGCGCTATGGTCTAAATCGCCATGTAAGCAAAGTAGCGCGTCGGCGGGTAGATAATCTAGCAGGGTCGCAGTTTGCTCAAAAAACAGCGGCAAATACCATTCAATACCACCTGAGGCAATGCCTTTGCTGACATCTTTGTAAATTTTGGCGCGTTGCGGGTCACCCTCAAACGCTTCGCGAAATTGGCTGCGGAATAGCGCAATACCCGTTTCATCTAGCGGAAACTCGCGTGCTGGCAAAAGCCGAATTTCAGGCACGGGGTAAAGGCTACGCTGGGTATCTACATCAAACGTGCGGATGGTTTCAATTTCATCATCAAACAAATCAATGCGGTAAGGCAGGGCAGAACCCATGGGGAATAAATCCACCAAACCGCCGCGCACGCTAAATTCACCGTGTGAAATCACTTGTGTCACATGGTGGTAGCCTGCTTCTGCACATTGCAAGCGCAAAGCCTCAATATCTAGCTTTTGGCCTTTTTTGAGCATAAAGGTATTGGCGCTCAAATACGCTTTGGGGCTCAGGCGAATGAGCGCGGTGGAGAGCGGCACAATAATGACATCGCAGGCGTTTTGCGCAATGTGATACAGCGTGGTGAGTCGCTCAGAAATTAAATCAGGGTGTGGCGAAAACTGGTCGTAAGGTAGCGTTTCCCAATCGGGCAATAAATGTACGCTTAAGCTGGGGGCAAAGTAGGGGATTTCTTCCAGCAAACGTTGCGCATCAAAAGCGCTGGCGCTAATAATGACGAGCGGCTGCTTATTTGTTTTTAAGCGAAGCGACAAATCAGCTAGCGCTAACGCGTCTTCACCGTGGTTGGCTAATGTTGCGCGGCTGGCAGTGCTTTGCTTTGGTATTGGCAGTGAAGTCTGCGACATGAATACTTTTACGTGGATTTTTGAAGGTTAGATTATAACGGCTGAGCTTGGTAAAACGCGGTTATTTGCGTAAATTTATGACGCGTATTTTTGCAGGTGATGCGCTAAATTTTTGCTGCTGATTTTTATTATTCAAAAGTGTGTAAATTTACTAAAAATTTGCCCGAGAGAATTTTATGCCTCTGTAACCCGCATGGATACTGGCTTGCAGAGGTGGTGAATTGATTTGTTGGTTTTTTTACGACAAAAATAATGATTTATTGTAATGGATTTGCACAATATTTCTGCCCTAAATTTAAAACTGATTGGGAACATTTAACGGTTATCAACATCTATTGAAATTATATTTTTGGCGACAATACCATGCATTCAATAGGTTTAAAATTATCCACTGTTTTATTATTGTTAGTGAGTAGCGTAGCAGGTGCGCAAACATTTTTTGATGCAAACTTTACAGGCAAGCATGTAGATTATTTTGCAGATGGCAAGCCAAAATACGAGGTTAATATTAAGCAAGGCAAAAAAGAAGGATTAGAAATTTTTTATTACCCTAGTGGCAGCAAGCAGATTCAAACAAACTATGTGGATGATAAAGAAGACGGTATTTGGAATCAATGGTATGAAAATGGTCAGCTTAAATTAGAGGCGCAAGAGCATGGCGTATTTATACAGTGGTACGATAACGGCCAAAAGAGGGTGGAAGCCAATTTTATACAGGGCAAAAAAGATGGCGTGGAGCAAGCTTGGACTAAAGATGGCAGCTTAAAATCAAGCACACGCTACAAAGATGGTAAAGTCGTTGCACAATAATGCTGCAAGTATCAGGTGAAAATTCATCAAACATTTAAGGGCAATAAAAGTAACTTGCCAAGCAAAATGTGCGCGCAATGCGGCTTAAGCATGACTTGGCGAAAGTCATGGGCAAAAAATTGGAATGACATTAAATATTGCTCAGACAAATGTCGCAAAACCTCTAAGTTGGCTAAATGACGACAAGACACCTCATTTTAATTTTGGGCGATCAGTTAAATCTTGATAACCCAGCCTTAGAAGGTTTTGACCCTGCGCAAGATGTAATTATGATGGCAGAAGTGAGCCATGAAGCTACGCAGGTATGGAGTCACAAAGCACGCATTGTGCTATTTTTGTCGGCTATGCGGCATTTTTATGATGCCCTTGCAGCCCAATATCCATGCGGTGCTCATGATTTAAAATCTTGGAGCATCTATTTAAAGCTCGGTGAGCATGATTTTGCGACGCTAAAAGCTGCTTGGGCGCACCAAATTGCCAATCTAAAACCACAAAAAATCATTATTTGCGAGCCTGGTGAATATCGCCTAGAGCAAGATTTAATTGTGCTGTGTAAAGAAACTAACACCAAATTAGTCGTGCGCGATGACACACATTTTATGTGTAGCAAAGCGGATTTTATCCATTGGGCAAAAGCCAATAAGCAATTACGCATGGAATTCTTCTATCGCAAAATGCGCCAAAAATATGATGTGCTAATGCAAGGTGAAGTGCCAGAAGGAGGTGCGTGGAACTACGATGCGGAAAATCGCAAAACCTTTGGTAAAGCGGGTCCGCAAAATGTGCCAATGGCGCCGCAAGTGAGTATTGATGCGCTCACCCAAGCAGTTATCGCGGATGTTGAACAATATTTCCCTCATCATCCAGGGTCATTAAAGCACTTTATTTGGCCGGTATCCCGCACAGCTGCGCTTGATTTTTTAGCTGATTTTATCAACAACAAGCTGGCAGGTTTTGGCGAGCATCAAGATGCGATGTGGCAATCCGCCGATAGTAAGCAAAGCCCGTATTTATGGCATTCGCTACTTTCTAGCTCACTTAATTTAAAACTGCTTAACCCGCGTGAAGTCATTGCGGCAGCAGTTGCTGCTTATAAAAAGAACCAATTGCCGTTAGCAAGTGTAGAAGGCTTTATTCGGCAAATTTTAGGCTGGCGTGAGTTTATACGCGGCGTTTATTGGCTAGATATGCCAAAAATGAGCGAGGCCAATCATTACCAGCATACGCGCCCATTACCAAGCTGGTATTGGACGGGCGATACCCACATGAATTGCATGAGGCAAACCATCAACGACACTATGCAGCATGGTTACGCACACCATATTCAGCGCTTAATGGTTACTGGCATGTTTGGCATATTGGCAGAACTAAACCCGCGCGAAGTGGAAGCTTGGTATTTAGCCGTGTATGTAGATGCCGTGGAGTGGGTGGAGTTACCAAACGTGGCTGGCATGGCCTTGTACGCCAATGGTGGGCGCTTTACCAGCAAGCCTTATGTTGCCAGTGGTGCTTACTTCAAGCGCATGAGCAACTACTGCAGCAATTGCAAATACAAGCCAGAGCTCAAAACGGGCGAAAACGCATGCCCAACCACCACGCTTTATTGGAATTTTTTAATTAAACATTACGACACCTTCAGCCGCAACCCACGCACCGCCTTAATGGCTAAAAATGTAGACCGATTTAGTGAAGCGGACGTGGCAGAAGTGCAAGCACGCGCGCAATATCTACTCAATAATATGACTAAAATTTAAGCAAATCGATTAGGCTTAATTTTAACGAAATTGTTGAAAAAACTTCCAAACTCTTGCTGGGGCAACATCGCCACGAATATCGTGCCCAAAGCCTGACGTTTGGCACCAAACGATAGGGGTTTCTTGGCAACCTTGGTATTGTACACAGCCATTTTCTAGTTCAATAGTCTCTTGCGAGCAGCCGTTCGTTGCAATGGCTTTATCGCGCGCGGCTATTCCTTGCGAGATATTAATCGCTTTATCATCGGTATCGTGCAAAAACCAAGCAGCCACTTTGCCTTTGCAATCATTGCCACGCGGCCCGCCCGCAATAGATGCACTTGCACGCAACACATTACCACGCTCGCAAGCCAGTAAGTTTGTAAAATACCCGCCCATGCTAAAACCATAGCTAAAAACACGGTTTTTATCTACGCAATATTGACTAGAAATTGTCTCAAGCATAGTGTCAAAAAAGTGCAAATCATTTTCTTTAGTCGATTGATTCCATTGGTTATTAAGTCCATCTGCGCCAACAATTAGCGCGTTACCTTTTGCATTGTGCTCAATACCCAATCCACCGCTTAAACCGTTGCCACCATAGCCATGAAAGAGAAAAATAAGCGGGTACGCGCGCTCAGGATTATAGCCAGCAGGTACGTGCAAATGATAATTACGCGTTTGGTCTTGAATCGTAAGTTGCGTGGCCTTAAATTTGTTTGTGCCAATGTGCTTAATTCCGCAACCAGCACTGTGCACGTTAGCTGAATTAGCAGAGATGATTTCAGGCGCGTTGTGCGTGGCGCAACTGCCCAACAATAACACAAGCAAAGTGCAAAAACGGATGTAAAAAACTTTGGGCACGATTGAGCTATAACGTTTGCATGAGGGCATCTTTAGGCGCACCGCTTGAATGATAGGTTATGCAAAGTTCTAGTTGCCATAGCCAGACAAGTAGTTTGAAAAAATTAACAGTGCAATTGTGAGAGGGAAAAAATATAAAAATCTCTTTCTAAGCCATAAGACAACAGCACTTAGCCCTGTAGCAGCCAAACCAGCTTCGCCGAATAATTGCAGCCATGCGGCAATACCGCTAATTTCAGTGAAATTTGGTTTTGTCACTCCGATGCCACCTCCGGTGCGATATTCTTTTACGACCGTACCAAATGAATATAAATGCCACAAATCATTGAAGAAACCATAAATGGCGAAACCAGCAATTATTAACCCTAGGGGTATGACCAATTTTGGTAGGGGCTTAGGTGGAGCGGTCTTGATGGACATTGGTTTGCCTAACGTTTGAATTCACCGGACTGCGCGGCTTTTCGCGCAGGTCCGGTGGAATGATTTGTTAGACCTATCATTCCGCACGATGACAAACAGCTTCTATTCGGTTGCCAAACGGGTCATACAGAAAGGCACCAAAATAATCAGCATGATAATGCGGACGAAGGCCGGGCGCACCATTATCCCTGCCGCCATGAGCCAGACCGGCAGAATAGAAGGCTGCGACTTGTGCTCTGGTAGTTGCTTTGAAACACCAGTGGCGCTTTTCGTCGAAATTGGCCTCGGCCGATTCATAAACAGCCAAGCAAGAATGGAAGTCTTCAATGCCGTTACATCGCACACCGTAGCCAAGCGCACCAGGGAGATCATAGACTTTGTCAACGCCAAGTGCGGCCATCACGGCATCGTAAAATGGACGGGCATTGTCGATACTTGGAACGGAAATGGAAACGTGGTCGAGTACGAGCATGGAAAGGTCTAATATGGAATCAGGTGATTGGGTCTTTCTGAGGATACGCTCGGTCAGGTTTTAATTTACCGAATTCGTTTGATGATGAAGCCATTTTCTATTTTCTCGAATCCTACCTTGGGGTAATACGCCATCGCCTCTGGTGCGGATACTAGGATAAGTGCTACCTCCTCCCCAATGGCCGAACGAACGTTGGCAATAAGTTGCTGCCCAATTCCACGGTTTTGATAAGCCTTATCTACCGCCAAGTCGGAAAGGTAGCAGCAGTAACTGAAATCGGTCAGGGCGCGGCACACTCCTACAAGTTTGCCTTCATACCAAGCGGAGAGAACAAGGTTGGCATTAGCAAACATACGCTCAATCCGCGCTAAATCATTGGTGGGGCGGCGAATGCCGGAAGCGTCGAAAACCGCTGCAACATCAGCAGCTTCAAGGGGGGAATTGTGGCGGTATTCAATCATGACAATAAAAATTCGGTGGGCTGGGCATTGGCCTACTGTTCAACGATAGCCTTCAAATTGGCAAGACCAACCTCAAAATCTTTTCCAATAGTGTTGTCCAAGTTTACAAACAAAGAAATGGTTTTCAACATTAAATTATGCTTATCAACGAGGCTCCAAGTAACGGTAGTAAAGTCGCCAGTCGCATTGAGGCTGATTTCTGCAACATTACGTGCTTCAAATGGCTTAACCATGTGCAAATCAAAAACCAGTTTGTTGGGCGGTGTGGATTCAGAAATTGTGATGTCACCTACACCAGCATCTTGGTTGCCTTCCCACGCATAATGCGCGCCTTTCCCGCTGTCGCTGCCACTGTAGGTTTTTTTCATCGCAGGGTCTTTGTTGTAAGGTGTCCATGCCTGCCACGAATGAAAATCGTTGATGAGGGGAAATATTTTTTCTGGAGATGCTTTGATATTAATTGAGCGTTCGACACGAAAAATGTCTGGCTTGGTCGCGGCGTAAATGAGTATCCCAGCGATAAGCGCAAAAATGACGAGAACGATAAGGTTGAGCATGAGTTCCTCCTGTGAGTTTAGAGCAGTCTAACGTAAAGTAGACCCCAAATAAAAACTTAATTTTTTATCTGGGCTGGTTAAAATTTTCATACTGATTACTTTATTGTATAATTAAATCAATTACAAGTATTTATTTATCACACCTATTTATGTCGAAAACTGCTAGCCAAACACACCCGCCAAAACTGCTTGAGCAAGTGGTGGCTAAGTTGCGTGTTAAGCATTACAGCATCCGCACCGAGCAGGCGTATGTAGATTGGATTAAACGCTTTATTTTGCAAAATGGCAAGCGTCACCCGCTTGATATGGGTGCGACGGAGGTTGAAGCGTTTTTAAGCCATTTGGCGGTGGCACGTAATGTTTCTGCCAGTACGCAAAATCAAGCTAAAAGCGCTTTGTTGTTTCTCTATAAAGAAGTGCTGGGGGTGGAGTTGCCTTGGCTAGATAATGTGACCCAAGCCAAAGTCCCCAAGCGGTTGCCGGTGGTGCTGACACAAGCGGAAGTGCAGGCGATTTTAAGCCGCTTAGATGGCACTATGTGGCTGATTGTGAGTTTGCTTTACGGTAGTGGTCTGCGTGTAATGGAAGCGCTGCGTCTGCGCGTAAAAGATATTGATTTTGCCCGCCGTGAGATTTTGGTGCGCGAGGGTAAGGGCTTTAAAGATAGGGTGACGATGCTGCCGGTAAGTTTGGTCGAGCCGCTAAAAACGCATCTGCAAAAAACGCAAGCCTTGCACAATGAAGATTTAGCAGCGGGTTATGGGGATGTATTTATGCCAATGGCTTTGGATAAAAAATATCCAAACGGTGGTAAAAGCTGGGCTTGGCAGTATGTGTTTCCTTCCATCAAGTTATCAGTTGACCCGCGTAGCAAGCTAGTACGCCGTCACCATGCCGATGAAAAAACCGTGCAACGCGCGGTTAAAAAAGCGGCAAACTTTGCCAAAATTAACAAGCTTGCCACGCCGCACACCATGCGCCACAGTTTTGCCACGCATTTGTTGCAAGGCGGCTACGATATTCGCACCGTGCAAGAGTTAATGGGGCATAGCGATGTGAGCACCACCATGATTTACACGCACGTTTTGAACAAAGGTGGCAAGGGTGTGAGCAGTCCGCTGGATGTTTTGGGTTAAGCAGTTTTGGCATTAAAAAATCATGGAAAAATCCGTTTAAAACCGCGCAAAAATTCATGCGAAAACTCACCATTTATTCAATATAAAATTTTAGTTATATCAAATAAAACTCATCCGAGAGAAAATTATACCTCTGTGAGCCGCCTACCAAGAGGCTTAGCGGGGTGGTGAAATGATTTAATGCTAAAAACGCTGTATTTTTGCTAAATTAAACCGTTCCGCCGACAGTTAAACCATCAATTTTCAATGTCGGCTGCCCCACGCCCACTGGCACGCTTTGACCTTCTTTTCCGCAAGTGCCCACGCCAGAATCTAGCGCCATATCGTTGCCTATCATGCTCACGCGTTTAAGCACTTCTGGGCCGTTGCCGATCAGTGTGGCACCTTTGACGGGGTAGGTGATTTTGCCATCTTCAATCATGTAGGCTTCGGCTGCGCTAAACACAAATTTGCCGCTGGTAATATCCACTTGCCCGCCGCCAAAGTTGGCCGCGTATAAGCCTTTTTTGACAGATTTAATAATTTCTTCGGGCGGCGTGGTGCCGTTAAGCATGTAAGTGTTGGTCATACGCGGCATGGGGATATGCGCGTAGCTTTCACGCCGCGCGTTGCCTGTTATTGGCATGTTCATCAAGCGGGCGTTGAGCGTGTCTTGAATATAGCCGCGCAAAATGCCATCTTCAATCAGCACAGTTTTATGGGTTGGGTTGCCTTCATCGTCCATGCTCAGTGAGCCACGCCTATCTGCAATCGTGCCATCATCTACAATGGTGATGCCTTTAGCCGCCACTTGTTGGCCTATCATATTTGAAAAAGCCGAACTGCCTTTGCGGTTAAAGTCGCCCTCTAGCCCGTGGCCAATGGCTTCATGCAGCAAAATGCCCGGCCAGCCCGCACCAAGCACAACCGTCATGCTGCCAGCGGGGGCAGGGCGCGCATCAAGGTTAACAATCGCTTGATGCACGGCTTTTTGCGCGTAGTTGTGCAATACTTCATCGGTAAAATAGCTGTAATCAAAACGTCCACCACCACCTGCGGAGCCTTGTTCGCGTCTGCCATTGCTTTCGGCAATCACGCTAATGCCCACGCGCACCAAAGGGCGCACATCCGCCGCCATCACGCCATCATGGCGTGCCACCATCACCACTTCGTATTCCCCTGCGATAGAGGCGGTGACTTGTGTAATGCGCGGGTCTAGCTTACGGGCGTATTGTTCTAAGCGTTCTAGCAACTTTACTTTAGCATCTGCCGAGAGCGATGCGATGGGGTCGTTTGGCATATAAAGCGGTGCATTTTGGCGGGTAATCACTGATTTTGCGGTTTGCTCACTGCCCAAGCTGGCAATCGCTTTGGTGGCTTTTGCTGCTTCTTGCAAGGCGTTGAGGCTAATATCGTCAGAATAGGCAAAGGCGGTTTTTTCACCACTGACTGCACGTACGCCCACGCCTTGGTCTATCGAAAAATTGCCAGATTTCACTTGGCCTTCTTCTAGCCCCCAGCTTTCTGAACGGCTGTATTGAAAATACAAATCGGCATAATCAATGTGGTGGTGCATCATGCTGCCCAATACATTTTGCAGGTTAGCGACATCTAAGCTGGCAGGGGTGAGTAAAGCCTGCGTGGCTAAATCAAAATGTGTGCCTAATGGTTTATTGGGGTTGCTCATGTTTTATCCGATACTTAAATAAGGAAACGAGGAATAAGTGGTTGCGCGGGCGAATTGCATCGTTGCGCGGTACTCACAACCTCGCTGTACACCGCGTACTATCTCGGTTTTTGCGTTCCGTGCGCCTCGCACTTCATCCCGCACGCTCACTTATTACGTGTTTCCATAATAGCCAATTTAATTGCCTATTTAATCACGCGATGTTTTAAAGCGGGTAAACTGTTGCGCATACTCTCTTGGTATTTGGGGCTATAGTTGGCAATCACAACCCCTGAGCCGCGTGGCAACCTGTCTAAAACCGTGCCCCATGGGTCAACAATCATGCTATTGCCGTGCGTTTCACGGCCAGAAATATGGTAACCGCCCTGTGCCGAGGCCACCACATAACTTAAGTTTTCTATCGCACGTGCGCGGATGAGTGGCTCCCAATGCGCTTTACCCGTAGTATCCGTAAAGGCCGCAGGAATCACAATAATATTGACTTCGCCCATTGCGCGATAAAGCTCAGGAAAGCGCAAATCATAGCAAACCGATAGACCGATTTTACCAAATGGCGTTTCAACAACGGTAATCGCATCGCCTGCTTCAATGGTGTTTTCTTCATGGTAGCTTTCGTTGCCCAAATTCATGCCAAACAGGTGAATTTTATCGTAGCGCGCCACGCGCTCACCCGCATCGTTATAGACCAAGCAACTGTTTCGCACTTTTTTAGGATTACCACTTACCAAAGGCACAGTACCACCCACTAGCCAGATTTCGTGGGTTCTTGCCATGCTACTTAAAAAATCTTGAATCTGGCCTTGCCCATCCACCTCTTGCACGGCAACTTTATCGGTATCTTTTAAGCCCATAATCGCAAAGTATTCTGGCAATACCACTAACTTAGCGCCTTGTTTGGCGGCAACTTCAATCAGCCGAGCTGCTTCACTTAGGTTAGCCGAAACATAAGGACCAGAAGCCATTTGAATGGCGGCGATTTTGATGATTTCTTGTGACATAGTGCTACTTCCTATATGGGTAAGATTACTTTTGTTGTAGTGGTGATTGTTGCGTACTTTCTGTGTTTGCTTTAGGCGCATTTGCTTCTTGCGGGTTATCCCAAGTGCCGATGATTTCATACTCGCTTGAAGCGATTTTATTCAAAGGGTCTTTTAATATTTTTTGCGCTAAAAATGCGACAGCACCCGCTAAAGGCCCACCTGCAAGGGCGGCGAGTGAAAGGCTATCACTCACATGTGGCAATACTTTAACATTTAAATGCTGTGTTTCAGTTTGCAAGTTAGTTTCACCCTTGATGGCGACATCAGCAGCGGGGCCTGACATGGCAAAGTTATCGCTACGCATAATTCCTTGGCTGATTTTAGCAGTCCCAGTGATGCTATCAAAAGCAAAACCGTTGCTGAACAAATCTCTAAAATCAAGCGTCAACCTGCGTGGCAGACTTTGTAAACTGAGTAAGCCAAGTAATCGCCCCACACCTGGCTGCACTTTTAAAAATTGTCCTTTTTTCAAATCGAGCTGTAAGTCACCATTTAAACCTTTAGGGTTAAATTGCGTTGGACTGCCAGGCCAGTGCAATTGTGCATTAAGCGTTCCTTCGCCACCTTTGATGGTTTCTGGGTAACCCACACCATTCAGTGTTTTGCCTAAATTTTTAATGTCCCAAGTAATATTTAAAAAAGTATTCGGATTTTTAGTCCAATTGTTCCATTGACCGTTAGCTGTCAACACGCTATCGGGTGTGGATAGCTTGAGTTTTTCTATATTCCAGTTATCACCTTGCGGAAATGCCACTAATTCGAGTGCCCCAAGTTGCTTTTTATTCACAGTAAAGCTATTTGCGGTAATATCAAGCGCGGGGTAATCTTGCGTTTCTTTTTTAATAATATTTTGACTATCAATATTGCCTTGTTTTACACGATTTGGCGTTGCATCAGGCACTGTTAAATGGCTTAAACGGGCTACTAGTTTACCATTGCCTTGGCTCACCCACTGTATATCGCCAGCTAACTCACGACTTTTGATGGAGGCGCTTAGGCCGTCTTTATTCGTGCTATGGCTGAGTGTTAAGTCGTTAATGCGCTTATCAAAGATGTCGAGCGTTTTAATATCAATAACCATTTTATTGATAGCTATGGTCGAAGCTTTGTTTGATTTTGTTTCACCTATTACCTCTTGCACTACTTTGCGCCAAGCATCGGCATCTAAATAATCTAAGTTGCCAGTAATTTGTAACCCTTTACTATTGTTATCAAATTTACTGTTGAGTGAGGTTGGATTAGCGCTGGCGTTAATTTGGATATTGCCCCGATTAAACGCCAGTTGCCCTTGTTGACCCGTCATCACCATGTTTGCAGCAAGCTTATTGCCTAGCGTAATTACCAGTGCGTTGCTATTGGGTGTTTGTTTATTCTCTACATTCAAGCTTAATTTTTCATTTGCACCTTTGTTAAAAGGGGCGGGTAAATTAGAGCTGATACCTGCCAAATCTGATTGAATATTGATATTAACATTGGGTTTTTGAATCACAATGTCACCTATCCAGTCAGTGCTACCAGTGAAGTAATTAGCCACTTTGGTCAATGATGGCACGTCTGCAGTCACGCTGGTTAAAGCCTGCTTAATTGCAGCATCGTTCATTTTGCCTTTGGCAGTTACGTGGACGGACTTATCTTTATTACTGTTAATCGCCAATATAACGGGCGCGCCAAATGCGTTGGCATTAAGGTTTTGTGCGGTAAAGCTACTTTCGGTAAAAGCCAAAATACCGTTAATATTACTAAGCGTTGGAATGTTATCAGATGCCATATTACCATTGCTAATTTGATATGCGCCCTTATATTGGGATGCTTCAATATTATGTAAAGGGATTTTTACATTCAGCGTAAGCTTGCCTTGTCCACTGGCTTTTAAGTCTTCTGTAAAGCCTTGCGTCACCAAAGCTACTGGGCTTTTGTTGACAAACTGAATACCGTCTTTGATATCGCCATTGACGATACCGTCAATTTCTAAAATGGGTGAATGCGAATCAAGCTGGGCTATTGCTACTTTTGCTTGTTGAATTTTGTTACCTAAAAGATGCCCAGCTTGCGCATTTAACTCCATGCGTTTACCTTCAAACAGCAGTTTTAAGGCTATACCTTCAATTTTTGGCCAGTTTTTACCAAATTCGAGTTCGCCGCTGCTAATGTTGGCGCTGACGCGAAACAGACCTAATTTAGGGTCAGGCTGATTATTTCTTGTGTTCACATAGGGGAAATCGGCTAAGCGACCTTTTACTGTGAGTTGAATATCTTCAGCCTTGCCACTTAGAATTGATGAGTCTAACCATTGCGTGGTTTTTTCACCTAAAATAATGGGGTAATAAAAGGGGGCGAACTTAGCATTGCCATTGCCAAATTTTGCACTTAAATCTAACATTCCCCCTTTAACGCCATCTATCAAGTAGCTTGCATTAAGCGTACCCGCTAAATGTGCGTTACTAATAGCTAAGTGGCTAGTTTGGATTTTGATGTTTTTATCATTTACGCTCCAAGTTATATCGCCATCTAGCTTATCGGCAGGTATCGGCCAACGTAAAATATTTTTGAAGTCTAAGAAGCTATTAGTGCTATAAAGGGTAATTTTACCCGCGTTTTGATCAGCACTAATTAAGCCAGTTAAATTGCTAAAACCAGGTATTTTGTCATGTGCAGCGATACTCAATCCATTAAAAACGGAGCTTATTTTATAGCTACTGGTTGCTGTTTTATCACCTGCCCAGCTAAACGAGAGCTTTTCTAGCTTACCTTTAGGTGCCAACTGTGAAAGTCTCTGCAAAGGTTCAGCAGGAATTGGCAATTGCAACAAGTACGGTTGAACTAAGGCTAAATCAAGCTGATTTAATTTAAAGTTTAGTGACCGTTTGCCGGTGGCCGTTTCGCTAAAGTTGCCATTCACGCCATCAATGGTTAAGCCATTATTAGCATTTAACGTGAGATTTTCTACACTTAATTTTTGCGAATTCTCTGTCCCTAGCCAGCCCAGTTTGCCTGCAACTTTGTTGAGTTCAACAGGCTCAGCTTTACTTCTGAGCTGAATTTTAACGTTTTCTAAGGCAATTTCGCCATCAAGCGCTTGTATTTTCTGTTCAGCAAATTGTAAGTGGACATCAGCACTGCCATTTCCTGCCAGCAGATTCATTGGGTGGGTAAGTGCTGGGTAATCTATCCAAGCTTTAAATGCAGCAATGTCAGCATCTTTCAAATGCGCTTGCGCTTCGCCTCGCCATTGCGCAATTTTACTCACATCATTGCCATAGACATTTGCGCTGATGTTAACTGGGTGGTTGGTACCAGCACTGGGTAGCGCGCTAAAACTAATACGATGTTTTTTGAGTAAACTTGCCCAAGGCGGGCTTTGTACTTGTAAATTTAGGTTGTTGAGGCTTATAGGCGGTGCGTTACGCAACTCATCCAGCCAAACTACTTTAGCATTTTGAACATCAAACTGGGTTTGGCGTAATAACCAGTTGGGTAAATCAGGTTTAGATTCGCCCTCGGTGTTGATCCCTGCAATAAAAATTTTTCCGTGTATGTTTCGGCGAATCGTAAGCTCAGGAGCGCGTATGGTAAATGCGGCTAAATGCGGTTCAAGCTTTGGAATACTTAACCATGAAAAAGTGGCATCGGTATTATTGAGTTGTAATGCAGGGCGGTTTTCAGCATCATAAATAACAATATTAGCCACAGTTAGATGCGGGTTAAATCCAAGCCAATCTGCCTGGATATTGCCAATTTCTACTTTTTGCTTGGCGGCTACACTAGCATAACTGGCAATTTTATTTTTATATTCATTAATGTGCGGAAATACGTAAAAGTGAATACCTAGTGCAACAACTAACACAATCAGTATGCAGGCAATAATAAGCCATTTGGCAATACGATAAACTAGAGACAATGATTTTTTTACCATGCGTGTGTTGCGTGCTATGAACTTTAAATGTGAGGCAATTAACTACAAAAGAAACATTTTACTGCATTATTGGCTGCGCAATTGTAAATGCTTCCATTAGAATAGCGTTTTTGGTCATATTTCGTTGACCAATCCATTTGCATAACGGCTTTAAACTTGATTCAATTTAAACAACTTACTCTCTCGCGCGGCATCAAAATATTGGTTGAAGGCGCGTCTTTTCAACTGCACCCCGGCCATAAAGTCGGCTTAACCGGTGCCAATGGCGCGGGTAAGTCTTCATTATTTGCATTACTGCGGGGTGAGCTACACCCAGAAAAAGGCGATTGTGACATGCCAGCCAGCTGGGTGGTGGCACATGTGGCGCAAGAAACCCCAGCACTACCCATGCCAGCCATTGAGTATGTGCTGGATGGTGATATTGAACTGCGCGAGATTGAAGCTGCATTAGCCAAAGCTGAGGCGAATCATCAAGGCGAGCTGATTGGCGAGTTGCATCAACGCCTAACCGACATTGATGGTTACAGTGCTAAAGCGCGCGCTGCGGAGCTGCTCAACGGCTTAGGATTTAGCCAAGCCGCTTTGCAACAACCCGTTTCAACATTTTCTGGCGGTTGGCGCGTGCGGCTTAATTTAGCTCGCGCCTTGATGTGCCGCTCTGATTTATTATTGCTCGATGAGCCGACCAACCACTTAGATTTAGATGCAGTGATTTGGCTTGAAGGCTGGCTGCAAAGCTATCGCGGTACTTTATTGCTGATTTCCCATGACCGTGATTTTTTAGATGCGATTGTGAACCACATTGCGCATATTGAGCAGCAAACGCTCACGCTATATAAAGGTGGCTACTCAGATTTTGAGCGCCAACGTGCAGAAAAACTCGCTTTGCAACAAGCCATGTTTGAAAAACAACAGCGTAAAGTCGCCCATTTGCAAAGTTATATTGACCGCTTCAGAGTGCAGGCCACCAAGGCGCGCCAAGCGCAAAGCCGCATAAAAGCGCTTGAGCGTATGGAGATGATTTCTGCCGCGCATGTGGATTCGCAATTTAGTTTTGAATTTCGCCCGCCCATTGCCGCGCCAGACCCGTTGCTGGTGCTCGATAACATGAGCGTGGGCTATGGCGACAAGCCACTGATTAGCAATATTGAATTGGCGATTCGCCCCAATGAACGCATCGGTTTGTTGGGTAAGAATGGTGCAGGTAAAACCACACTCATTAAATTGCTCGCCCGCGAACTCACTGCCATGAGCGGCAAGCGTGTGGAAGGCAAAGATTTAAATATTGGTTATTTTGCCCAGCACCAACTCGAACAGTTGCGCCCGGATGAATCACCACTGCAACACATGATGAAGCTAGACCCGCTCACGCGCGAGCAAGAGCACCTTAATTATTTGGGCGGCTTTGATTTTAAAGGCGATATGGCGCGAGCACCTTGTGAAAATTTTTCGGGTGGCGAAAAATCACGCTTAGCTTTAGCCTTGCTGATTTGGACGCGACCAAATTTACTCTTGTTAGATGAGCCGACCAACCATTTAGACCTCGAAATGCGCCACGCGCTGACGCTGGCTTTGCAAGATTTTGAAGGCGGTGTGATTTTGGTTTCGCACGACCGCGCCTTATTGCGCGCCACCTGTGATGAGTTTATTTTAGTGGCTGATGGCAAAGCGCAGGCCTTTGATGGCGACTTGGAAGCTTACAGCGCATGGTTAAACGAGCAACGCTTAAAAGAAAAACAGGCCAACGCGGCAGTGCTTGAAGAAAAGCCTAATAATAACAACCGGGCGGCCAATAAAGCAGAGCGTCAAGCACGCATCGCTGAGCGCAGGCCATTACTGAAAGAGATTGAGCAAATTGAAAGCAACATGGCACAATGGCAACTTGACAAAACTACTTGTGACGAACGCTTAAACGATAGCACGCTGTATAGTGCTACGGACAAGACTGAACTGCAAAACTTATTGAAACAGCAAGCAGAATTGACCAGCAAGCTAGAGACTGCGGAAGAGCGTTGGCTTACCCTGCATGAGCAATTAGAAGCTATCCCAGCAATTGATTAAACAAAAATGAAAGAATAACCATGGAAATGCAATTCTCAAAACGCCTTAAAATGATGCACGCCATTTGTTTGGCAGAAACTTCAGCTGAAAAGCCCAGCACCGACTTAAACCAATACGATGCCTTGGCAGCAGCCGAGTTTTTAAGCTGCTATGTCACTTTTAAAGCCATCCAAGCGGCCGAGCGCTCACCCTCTGCCGAGCGGACAGAAAATTTTGATATGCTCAGTGTTTATCAAACCTTTGCGCTATTTGCGTATGCGTTTTTTACCACGCCTTTGGCCGCGGACGACATTAAACCGAACTTTCAAACCGCGCAAATTACTATTGCTAAAACCTTATTTGCAGGCTTGCCAGATGCCGAACTGATTGAAGTCATTTCATCTGGTTTGCAAAAGTTTCAGCTGATTGCTGAAGCGGAATCAGAACATTGGCGCGAGTTTAGAGAAAACATCGATAAACTGATGGTGGCCTTTATTGTGGCGGGCACAGATGATGAAAGTCCGCATGAAAAAGAAGAGTTATTACCAATTTTTGGGCAATTACTCAGCCAGCTTTGTGAGGCTTTTGAGAACGTTTAAATTTCAGTTTTAAAACGCGTTTTTAGCCCCGAGAGATTTTCATACCTCTGCAAGCCGCTTGGATACTGGCTTACAGAGGTGGTGAAAAGAAGTTTGTAGGATATAGGTTAGAAAATTAAGATATATAGTAATGAATATTATAGATGTTTTGAAACGTTAAATATGAAGAAAATCTATAAAATTTATATTGGTTTTATTATTGTAGTATTTACATTTTTTATTCTTGTTGGCTTCCTTGATAAGTTTGAATATCAAAATTCTGTTAACGGTTCTGTGATTCGATGTTATCTAGCTATCTCGAAACATACTTATGGTGGAAATACCATTTGTTTGGCAACACTTGATGATGGTCATATTGCCGAATTTTCAAGCCTTCAACAATTGCAAGCTGGAGAAAAAGTCACTTTCGTAAAGTACAAAAGAAATTGGCTTGGTTCTATAAAGTATGAAAAAATTTGAGTAAATAAACTATTAGTTGAATCCGTTTTTATAAATAAGAAGCGATTAAATGCTATTGAGCAGTTGTTTTGGCGGCACATTTAAATAAGCGCGAATGACCCACCAAGCAGCCAGCGGCACTAGCACAAGGGCGGCGAGTAGCGCACTGAGCGCTAGGCTCACGTTAAATTGGTAGGGAATTTCAAGTACATAACGGCTTAAATAATACGCCAAGCTGCTGGCAACGATGATAGCCACGCTAGCTGCCACTGCGCCAATGCAGGCAAACTCAGTAAGCATCGCCAGCGCAGTTTGGCGGCGCGATGCCCCCAGCACACGTAACATGGCAGACTCTTTAATGCGCGATGCGCGCGTGGCCACCAACGCTGCATACAGCACGACCAAGCCGGCGATGATGCAAAAGGTAAACACAAAGCCAATCGCCAAGCTCATTTTTTGCATAATGCCGCGTACTTGTTGCATTAAACTTGCCACATCTATCACGGTGAAATTAGGAAACTTTTGTAGCAGCACATTTAAGGCGTTTTCTTGCTGTTTAGGCAAATAAAACGCTGTCATATAGCTGGCTGGGAAGTTTGCTAAGGTATTGGGCGGTGTTTGCGCAAAAAAGTTGGGGCGCATCGTGTCCCACTCCACTTTTCTGATGCTGGTCACTTTTAAGTCAATTTGGCTGCCGGCAATGTCGTAGGTGACCGTGTCGCCAAGTTTGATATTGAGCGCATCGGCAACGTCATATTCTAATGATAACAAAGCCGCATCTGCTTCATCTGCGCGCCACCAGCGGCCTGCTAGTAGCTTGTTATCGGCTTGCATGGTTGCGGCGGTGGATAAATTAGTCTCGCGCGTAAATAAACGCTTGGCGCGTTCGCTCTCAAACATATCTTCTGTTAAAGTTTGCCCATTTTTTGCAACTAGCCTGCCACGAATCATGGCGAAAACCTGCGTTTCATTCACGCCTGTTTCTTTAAAAAAATCATGCAGTTGTGGAATCTGCGCAGCTTGAATGTTAATAATAAAACGATTCGGCGCGTCCGTTGGCAGGGATGATTGCCAAGATTGCATTAAATCATTTTTAGTCATTAGCAATAGCATGAGCACCATCGCACCTAGACTAAAACCTATCATTTGCGCAAGGGTTAGCCTCAAGCGCCGCTTAAGATTGGCCAAGCCTAAACTCACGGCGTTGTTGCGAATATTTTGGCTAACTTTAGACAGTAATAGCGACATGGCATAAGCCAATATGCCTGCTAGTAGGCAAATGCTTAATATCCCCACTAAAAATGCGCCTGCTAACTTCCATGTTTTGGCTAACCATAAGATGAGCGCGGCAATCACCAAAGCCACGGGTAAATATTGCAGCCAAATTTTATTGGCTTGCACTGACACATCGTTACGCAAAATGCGCATGGTCGGCACGTTTTTAATGGCTTGAATATGTGGCCACATCATGGCAAACAAAATTGAAAAACTCATCACCATGCCAATGGCAACAGGTAAATAATTTGGCGCTGGCAACGCTTGAAAAAATAACCTGCCTGCAAAATATGCCAAGATGGACTGCACCAAAAAACCGATGACGCAACCCAATACCCCGCCAATGAGCGCCAATAGCGCGGTTTGCTGCAACATAATGGTTTGAATGGTGGCTTTACTCGCGCCAAAGCAGCGCAATAAAGCGGCTGTTTCAAGGCTGCGCGCCACAAATGGACCGCTGGCAAGTAGCATGGCAACTACCGATAACACGACGCTCACCATGGCACTTAAGCCCAGAAAAGTTTCAGCTTTATCTAGCGCACTTTTAATTTCTGGGCGCGCATTTTTAACATCTTGAATGCGCTCACCGCGTTGCAGCAAAGGAGACACCGTATCTGAAAATTGCTGTACTTTTTGCGGCTCGCCCGCCACTAATAGTTGATATTTCACACGACTACCAAACTGAATTAGCTCGGTGGCTGCAAGGTCCGCACTATTCATCATCAGCCTTGGCGCAAAGCCAAACATATCACCGCCGCGTGAAGGCTCGCGCGTGATGATGCCAGCCACTTTAAATGTGCTAGCACCTAGTTCTATTGGGTCGCCAATGTTCACATTGATGGCATTGGCGAGCCGAGATTCTACCCACACTTCCCCAGCGTGGGGAATGTGTTGAATACTTTGCGCAGTGCTATGCTGGCTAAATTGCACGCCTAAATCTCCGCGTAGGGGAAAGCCATCACTGAGTGCTTTTACCTCGGCGAGCAGATTTTTATCACCATTGATTGCCATGCTAGGAAATTCAAAAGTCACGCTGGTTTGCAAGCCATATTGTTGGGCTAGCGCTTGGTAGTTATTTGGTAGGGCGTGATCGCTTAAAATCACCAAGTCGCCACCCAGTAGCAAGCCACCTTCGCTATTTAAGTGTAATGCGATGCGATTGGTGAAAAAACTCACGGCAGTCATCGAGGTGACCGCTAGCACCAGTGCAAATAGCAATACGCGTAAATCGCCAGATTGGTATTGTGAAACTAATTGTTGCCACGCCAGCTTGAAATTCATTTAAGTTGGCCCCGTAAGCTTACCTTGGCTGAGCACTAACACACGCCCACAACGTTGTGCTAATTTTTCATCGTGCGTCACTAAAATCAGTGTGCTTTTTGAAGCATGGTTGAGGCTAAATAACAGCTCAATAATGCGCTCACCCGTTTGCATATCAAGGTTGCCCGTCGGTTCGTCAGCAAATAAAATGGCCGGTTGCGGCGCAAAAGCGCGTGCTATGGCAACGCGTTGCTGCTCACCGCCAGAGAGTTGCTTGGGATAATGCTGTAGCCGTTCACCCAGACCTACTTTTTCTAACGTGGCGATTGCTATGGTTTTAGCATCTGTGCGGTTAGCTAATTGTAAGGGCAGCGTCACGTTTTCAAGCGCTGTCATGGTGCCGAGCAATTGAAAAGACTGAAACACAAAGCCCATGCGTTTGCCACGTATGGCCGCGCGCGCATCTTCATCTAGCGCACTAAATGGTGCATCTTCTACTGTCACGCTGCCGCTGGTGGGGTTGTCCAGCCCTGCTAATAAACCCAGTAAGGTGGATTTTCCTGAGCCTGAACTTCCGACAATTGCAACGCTCTCACCTTGGGCTACGGCTAAGTTCAAATTGCGTAAAATTTCAATCGTGTGTTCAGCTTCGCCCACACGTTTAACTAAGTTTGTCGCTAAAATAGCATTGTTTTGCGTTGATGAACTGGTTTGACGCTTTAAATCACTCACTTCAGAAAGTAACATGCATGCATTCTCTTTTTATCAATTTTAAGGCTTTTAACAATCGTGTTTTAAATGGCTTTGTGATGCTTAGTGCTATTGTAACGGCTTTGGTTGCATTACCTGCATCTGCCAAGCTAATAAAACTTAATACGCAAACCATTGTAGTATTTGGCGATAGCTTATCGTCTGGCTACGGCATGCAGCAAAACCAAAGCTGGGTGGCCTTATTACAAGCGCGCATTGCGCAGCAAAAACTGCCTTACAGCATTATCAACGCCAGCATTAGCGGCGAAACCACCAGCGGTGGATTAGCGCGTTTTAACCAAATGCTCACAACCCACAAACCTGATATTGTCATCCTAGAGCTTGGCGCCAACGACGGTTTACGCGGCTTGCCAATCAGTGAAATGCGCAGCAATTTAGGCACCATGATTGCGCAAGCCAAAGCCGCTAACAGCAAAATTTTGTTACTCGGAATGAAAATTCCACCTAATTATGGCAAAAAGTACACCCAAGATTTTAGTGAAACTTACGCAGTTCTCGCCAAACAGCACAGCATCAAACGCGTGCCGTTTTTGCTAGAAGGCGTGGCTGGCAAACCAAGTTTAATTCAAAATGATGGCTTGCATCCGCTGGCAATTGCGCAGCCACAATTATTAAATAATGTCTGGTTGCAGCTAAAAGGTTTATTGCAAACGCAGCAAAAATAAACGGCGCAATAGCCAAGGCTTTATCACTTAAAAAAACTGTTTTTTTACGCATTGTTAGCCCCGAGAGATTTTTATTCCTCTGTAAGCCGCATGGATACTGGCTTTGCGGGGAGGTGAAATGATTTGTGTAAAAAAGCGCATTAAAATCATGTTGAAAAAATCTGTTTTTTTACTTGCAAAAAAAGAGCGCCAAGTTGGCGTTTAATCAACTGGCGCTTTAGGGTTTTAGGGGTGTTTTTGATGCTTGCTAAATTTTAAATGTTGCGTGACTCAGCATGGCGGTGATGACGTTTGAATTTAGCTGGGCGATTATTGTCATCGTCGCGGCCTTCATGATGACCAAAACCACGCTGTTCCATTTTAAATTCGCGCGCTTTTTTGCGTTGCTCCGGGGTGAGTAAGGCAAACACTTTGGCTTCATGGCGGGCAAATGCCAGCACTTTTTCTTTCTCTAATTTAGCCGCTTTGTCAGCCAATTGTTGCGCTTTGCTTTCATCAAATTTATCCGCTTGCGCTGTTGCACGCATATCTTCTCGTAATTGTTGGTGCTGTTTGTGATGCTCTCGCAAAATAGGCGCTTGTGCGTGATTTAAAGCAAATAATTGGTCTTCTTGGGCACTACTTAAATCTAGCCCATGTAAATAGGGCGCGCCATCATGTCTGCCTTGATGTTTGCCAAAGTGGGATTGGCCTTTTTCACAGCGTGCGCCTTTGTTATCGCCATGTTCGGCTAATGCTATATTGGCGGCAGGCAGGGTAATAGCTAAAAATGCTGCAATTAGGGTGCTTTTTAATGGTTTGTTCATGATAAATCCTTTGTCATATTAAAAAAAGCTTAAAGCAGGGTGTTGGCGAACTTGCCTCAATTTCAACGCTGTTTTAAGACGATGCCATTGTGCATTGATGCAATGTTAAACGGCGTTAAGCATATGTAAATCTGCGTAAAGGCTGATGTAAAGCATTGTGACTTTTAATCATGCTGGTTATGATGCTACTCAATAATTTTGCTGGCAAATGGCCTTAAATGGATGAATGAAACACCAAAAATGCAAACGGTATTGCTGATTGACGATGATGTTGTACTGGTCGAAATGCTCAAAGAGTATATCGAGCAAGAAAACTTTGCTGTGCTGACCGCGCACGATGGCATGGCAGGGGCGCAAATGCTCACGCAACATGCGGTGGATATTGTAGTGCTAGATGTGATGATGCCTAAATTAAACGGTATTGAAACACTCAAGGTGATTCGCCAGCACAGCAATTTGCCTGTCATCATGTTGACTGCCAAAGGCGATAATACCGACCGTATTATTGGACTTGAACTGGGTGCAGATGATTATGTGCCAAAACCGAGCAGCCCGCGTGAAATTGTGGCACGCATTCGGGCGATATTACGGCGCGTTAAGCCGTCAGAAGCGCCCAATATGCACGGTGAAATAATGCGTATCGGTGCACTTAGTATGTGGCCTGCAGAACGACGCGTGACTTGGGCCGATACGCCAGTGGTGCTCACTAGCACTGAGTACAGCCTGCTTGAAATTTTAGCTAAAAATGCCGGGCAAGTGGTTACAAAACAAGAGTTATCTATCCAAGCGCTTGGACGCCCACTCGCCAGATTTGACCGCAGCATTGATGTGCACCTTAGCAGCATTCGGCATAAATTAGGCTTGCTACCTGATGGGCGGCATTGCATACAAACCGTTTTTCGCTCTGGTTATCAACTCATCAAGCACTAAGCGATGCGCGTAAATTAAGGACAGCACATGGGCCGTTTGTATTGGAAATTTTTTATTTTCTTTTTTTTAGCGCAATTAACTTCGGTCATCGGTGTGAGTATTGCGTTTTCAATAGAGCGAGAGCGTGATGAAATGCGGCGCGAGCAAGCCGTGCAGATGCAAGCTTCTGAGGCGCCGGCAGCGCAACCGTCTCACCATCCGCCATCTAAACATAAACGTGGGCTCCCACTTATTCCTATATTAATAGGCGCGATTGCCAGCTTTATTTTTGCGGCCATTTTAGCGTGGTATTTTTCAAAACCGATTAAACAATTACGGCTTGCCTTTGATAATGCAGCAAATGGCAATTTAGATGTGCGAGTTGGCGCGAGCATGGGCGGGCGGCGCGATGAATTGGTAGATTTAGGCAACGATTTTGATGTGATGGCGACGCGTTTAGGTGCACTGCTACAAAGCCAAACACGGCTTTTGCATCAAGTGTCACACGAACTACGCTCACCTTTAGCGCGCTTACAAATTGCGGTGGGTTTAGCACGCCAGCAGCCCGATAAAATTGAATCATCGCTCACGCGAATTGAGCGTGAATCTGAGCGTATGGATGATTTGGTTGGTCAACTGCTAACACTTTCACGCTTAGAATCTGGCATGATAACACTTGAAAAAACCACTGTTGACGTAAATGAACTACTTAAGCATGTGTTAGAAGATGCGCGTTTCGAGGGCGATGCAAAAAACATCCACATTGAATATTCTTCGCAGCATCAAGCAGATAATAAGCCACTTCAATTGCTGGGACAAGCTGATTTACTGCATCGCGCCATTGATAACGTTGTGCGTAACGCGCTTAAATTTAGCCCCAGCCCATCAACAATCACCATTAGCACCCATCAAGAAAATAAGCTGATAAGTATCATCGTCAACGATGCTGGTCTAGGCGTGACAGAAAATGAACTTGCACACATTTTTTGAGCCATTTTTTAGAGGCAGCAAAACCCAACAAACCGATGGTTATGGTGTAGGGCTAGCGATTACCAAGCAAATTATTGAAGCACACGGTGGCCAAATATTTGCACAAAATCTGCTCGCTGGTGGCTTGAGCGTTAACATTCGTTTGCCGCGTTCTTAAGCCTAAAATAGCTTCGAGAAAAATTTATGCCTCTGTACCAGTACTTGGCATCACCATTCTCGCTAAGTGCTAAAGGACTAAGTCGAATGCGATAAGCCGCATGGATATTGGCTTAGCGGGGAGGTGAAAAGAGATCGCTGAAAAAAACAAAAATTTAGCTTATTTTATTTTGTGTTTTATTGAAACCGCGCCGCGTAAATCGCCTGCTTTATAGCCGGTGGCAACGTCGTTGGGGTAATGTTCGTCTAAAGCCTGTTTTATTTCTGGCTTAATATCTTGGGCTTGGCCGTGGCATTGCAGGCACATTGGTTGTGCGCGTATCGCCTTGGCATAGCGGAAATATTGCCCGTCATTTTCGCGCACCACTTCGCTCACTTCAAAGCTTTGCCCGGCCGGGTTGGCGGCAATTTGCGCAGTGAGTTTGGTGAGCGCGTCTTGCTCCCATGCGTCCGGTGTGCCTAGTTTCACATTACGCGCTTTGTTTGAAACGCGTTTGACCAATTTACTTTCGGTGGAATACTGTTTGGCAAGCGCTGGGGCGATTTCTTTACACACAGGGATAGCACTAGGCACGCCGCCAGTTTCAATTTGTTTTTTTAAAGTGCCGCCCAATTGTTCAACAAATTGCTTGGCAGTGGCTTGGCTATCTTGCAGATACGCGGTGGTGTCCACGAGGACTTGGTGTGCGCATGCGCCCAAAATGATTGCGCTGAAAATGGCTGTCTTTTTCATGGTTGGCCTTTAGAAATGGCGAGCATAAATTATACGCCGATGCCCAATTTTTTTGGGTTATTTTAACGTCAAAAAAATCCCTGATAAATTTCATCGGCCTGCAGGGCACATCCACAAGCCATTCGCGGATAGGCTAAATGATATTGCGCTAAAAATACGGTTAAAAAGCATGTCTAGTTGCGCGAAGTTTTTCGCTCGCTGAGGCGGGTTTGCGGTATAGTATTCTTTGTTAATTTTTTGAGAATCCACCCCATGGCCGAACCGATTTTAATCGCCAAAAATACTGAAACGACTAACTTTTTATTACCCAAAATGGCCAATCGTCATGGCTTAATTGCAGGCGCTACTGGTACAGGTAAAACAGTTACCTTGCAAACGCTGGCAGAAGGTTTTTCTAATATCGGCGTGCCTATATTTATGGCCGATGTGAAGGGCGATTTAGCCGGTATGAGTCAAACGGGCGGCGGCAACCCCAAGGTGGAAGCACGCATTCAGCAATTAGCCTTAACGGAATTTAGCTACAAAAAAAGCCCAGTCACTTTTTGGGATGTTTTTGGCCTAAAAGGCCATCCAGTGCGTACCACGATTGCTGAAATGGGCCCGTTATTATTGGCGCGCTTGCTCAATTTAAATGAGGTGCAAGGCGGTGTGTTGAACTCGGTGTTTAAGATTGCCGACGACAACGGCTGGCTATTGCTCGACCTTAAAGATTTACGTGCCATGATGCAGCATGCGGCAGAAAATTCTGCCAATTATCAAACGCAATATGGCAATATTTCAGCCGCCAGCGTGGGTGCGGTGCAGCGCAGTTTGCTTGAGTTGGAAACCCAAGGCGCAGACCAATTATTTGGCGAGCCAGCGTTAAATTTAGATGATTTAATGCAAACCGACGGCCAAGGGCGTGGTGTGGTGAACATTTTGGCCTCCGATAAATTGTTTAATTCGCCACGTATTTACGCTACATTTTTGCTGTGGCTGCTCTCAGAATTATTTGAAAAATTACCTGAAGTAGGGGATTTAGACAAACCAAAACTGGTATTTTTCTTTGATGAGGCGCATTTGCTGTTTACCGATGCACCGCAAGCCTTGATGCAAAAAATCGAGCAAGTAGTGCGGCTGATTCGCTCAAAAGGCGTAGGCGTGTATTTTGTCACGCAAAACCCGATTGATATTCCCGACTTAGTGCTTGGTCAGTTAGGCAATCGCGTACAGCATGCTTTGCGCGCTTTTACCCCGCGCGACCAAAAAGCGGTGAGCGTGGCGGCAGAAACCTTTAGAAGCAATCCAAAAGTGGATGTTGCTACCGCCATTACCGAGCTTGGCGTGGGCGAAGCGTTGATTTCTTTTCTCGATGAAAAAGGCATTCCTACCCCAGTAGAACGTACTTTTGTTTGTCCACCAGCTAGCCGCATTGGTGCGATTTCCGATGCGGAACGCGCGGAAGTGATGAAAACCTCTATTGTGCTGGGGGTGTATGACAAAACGGTTGATAGAGAATCTGCTTACGAAATTTTAAAAGTCCGCGCCGAGAAAAACGCAGCTGACCAAATTCAAGCCGACGCAAAAGAAGAGGATGATAGAGGTTTTCAGTGGGGCGATATTTTTACCGGCCGCAATAAGCGCTCAGATAACGCGATTGAAGCGGCAACAAAATCAGCTGCCCGTGCGATTGGTTCCGAGCTAGGCCGCAAAATTATTCGCGGCGTATTGGGCAGTATTTTAGGCCGTAAATAAGGTTTTTTTACGTTGAAATCCGACATAGAAATCGCGCAAGCGGCCAAGCTAAAACCCATCGCAAAAGTGGTGCAGCGTTTTAAGCTGACTAGCGAGGATTTAATCCCTTATGGGCATCACATCGCTAAACTGAGTGCGCAAGCTATTGAAAAAAATCAACAAATTACCGATGGCAAGCTTATTTTAGTCACCGCCATTAGCCCCACGCCCGCAGGTGAAGGTAAAACCACTACCACCATTGGCTTGGCGGATGCGCTTAATTTAGAGTTGGCTGACAGTGAAAAAACTGCCGTGGTTTGCATCCGTGAGCCATCACTTGGCCCAGTGTTTGGCATGAAAGGCGGCGCAACGGGTGGCGGCTTTGCGCAAGTGGTGCCGATGGAAGATGTTAATCTACATTTTACGGGTGATTTTCACGCGATTACCAGCGCCAATAATTTGCTCGCGGCCTTGATTGATAACCATATTTACCAAGGCAATGCCTTAAACATCGACCCTGCCAGCATTTCATGGCGGCGCTGTATGGATATGAATGATCGTGCTTTGCGCAACATTACGATACATAACAGCATGAAAGGCAATGAAGCGGGCTATGACCGCCAAACGGGTTTTGATATTACTGTTGCCAGTGAAGTGATGGCGATTTTTTGTTTGGCAAACTCACTGGAAGATTTACAAACAAGATTGGGCAATATTCAAATTGGTTTAAGCAACTCAAAAAAACCAATTTTTGCCAGTGATTTACAAGCAGAAGGCGCAATGACGGCCTTGCTGAAAAACGCTTTTTTACCCACGGTGGTGCAAACGCTGGCGCACACAGCAGCCTTTGTGCATGGCGGCCCTTTTGCCAATATTGCGCATGGTTGTAACTCGGTGGTAGCCACCAAAACTGCGCTAAAACTGGCCGATTATGTGGTGACAGAAGCTGGCTTTGGTGCGGATTTAGGCGCAGAAAAATTCATCGATATTAAATGCAGAAGTTCTGGCTTGCAGCCAGCCGCTGTGGTGCTGGTAGCCACCGTGCGCGCGCTAAAATATCATGGTGGCGTAGATGTGCCTGATTTAAATAGTGAAAATTTAGTAGCACTAAAGCTTGGCATAGCCAATTTAAACAAGCATATTCAAAACTTGCAACAGCATTTTGGTTTGCAAGTGGTAGTGGCAATTAACCATTTTGTCAGCGATACCGAAGCGGAAATATCCCTGTTGCAAAGTGAAGTAGCCAAGTTAGGTACAACGGCGATAGTTTGCAAACATTGGGCGCAGGGTGGGGCAGGCGCGCTTGATTTGGCAAAGGCAATATTAACTATCACGCAACAGCCAAGCAAGCCAATACAGTTTTTGTATGCTGATAACGCGCCTATAACGCAGAAAATTGAAACAATTGCGCAAAAAATCTATGGCGCAAGCCGAGTAGAATTTTCTGCAACCGCCAAAGAAAAATTAGCGGCTTTGGCGCAAGACTATAATCATTTTCCTGTGTGTATCGCTAAAACGCAGTATTCATTCTCTACCGACCCTGCTTTGCGTGGTGCGCCCACAGGGCATGTCCTGTTTGTACGTGAGTTAAGATTATCGCGCGGTGCTGGTTTTGTTGTGGCGATTTGTGGCGATATTATGGCCATGCCGGGCTTGCCTAAACAACCTGCGAGCGTGCGAATTGGCGTAAATAAATCAGGTATCATCACAGGGCTAAATTAGCGTTGTTAATCATCACTCAAGCTGGCTTTGCAGAGCAAACCATCACCAAATCCCGCTTTATTGCCGCAGCGTTGCCGTGTAAAGATGAGCGCGAAATTGGTGCCGCTTTACGCGCTTTTGCCGCGCAGCATCCAAGCGCGCACCACTTGGCGTATGCATTTCGCATTAAAACTCCTGAAGGCATTGTGCCGAGATTTTCTGATGCGGGTGAGCCATCTGGCACCGCGGGTTTGCCGATTGCCAAGTTGTTAGAAGGGCGCGATTTAATTAACGTGTGTGTGGCAGTGATTCGCTACTACGGCGGTGTGAATTTGGGCACAGGCGGCTTGGTGCGAGCGTATGGCGGCACAGCAAAAATGGCGCTGGATAATGCAAAAATGGCTGAATTTGTCGAGATGCACACCGTCAAACTCACCATCAGCTATAAACAAATGGACATGATGACCAGCGCACTAACCAAAATAAATGGCAGTATTGTGAGCAAAAATTTTAACGAACAGGTGGATTTGGTGCTGTCGCTGCCCGTGCATGAAACCGCCAATTTTTTGAATCGTTTTAAAGCGTATCCGCAGTAAAATGACTGCTTAATTTTTAATCAATTTGGCACTATATCATTTTAGCACCTCTGTAAGCCAGTCTGTATGCGGCTTACAGAGGCATTAAAATCTCTCGGCCTTCATGGGCTGTGGATAAAATAGGACTTTTCAACTTTTGATTACGCGCAAATGTCGGTATTGTTGAAATCAAAAAAACGCGAGATTTGCTATGAACTATTTAATTTTTAAGCATCTCCGTATGGAAGTCTTTTTTATACATTCACGAAGACGTACTGCATAATTCTATCGTAACAAAACCAAATTTAAGGTTTAATACACGTATGAGCAAAACACTAAAATCTCCACCATCAGTTTATGAAATTGCCGCCTGGACACTCACGGCGCTGGCATTATTTCTGGTACTGAAGTTTCATTTATTGCCCGCTGTGATTGCGGGTTTGTTTGTGTTTGAGTTGGTGCATATCATTACGCCGCACATTGCTAGGCGTTTTCCTACCAAAAAACCGAGTAACCGTGCCAAACTGTGGGCAGTAGGTATTTTGGTAACCATTATTGTCGGGCTGCTGGCTTTTGCCAGCGCAGCTTTAACGGCTTTTTTACGGTCTGATGCAGGTAGCGTAACGGTGCTTTTAGCAAAAATGGCGCAAATTTTGGATGACTCGCGCAAAGTGTTGCCAATTTGGTTGCTTGAACATTTGCCGGCAGATGCTTCCACCTTTAAAGCGCAAGCGGCCGATTGGTTGCGTAGCCATGCCGATGAACTGCAAGTCGTGGGTAAAGAAGCGGGGCGCGCAACAGCGCATGTGCTGATTGGCATGGTGGTAGGCGGCTTGGTGGCGGTGCGCGATGCCACGCAAAAAGACAGCTACAAGCCATTTGCGCGGGCGTTGGCTACACGTGGCGAAATGTTTGGCGATGCTTTTAGACGTATTGTATTTGCCCAACTACGCATTTCTGCCATCAATACCGTATTTACCGGCATTTATCTAGCGATTGTGTTGCCTATGTTTGGTGTGCATTTACCTTTGGTAAAAACCATGATTGCCATTACTTTTTTGGTGGGATTGATTCCAGTGTTGGGTAATTTGATTTCTAACACCATGATTGTGATTATTAGCTTAAGCCAATCATTGATGGTGGCGGTGGCTTCGTTAGTTTATTTGGTGGTGATACACAAGCTAGAATACTTTTTAAATGCGCGTATTGTGGGTGGGCAAATTCGTGCTAACGCGTGGGAACTGCTGATTGCCATGCTGCTCATGGAGGCGATTTTTGGCATTGCTGGCATTATTGCTGCGCCGATTTATTATGCTTATATCAAATCTGAACTACGGGCACGAGATTTGGTTTGATATGTTAATCACATATGTGCTGAATGGTTTTTTAGTAGCAGCGGCAGTGCTCATCCATTTTGAAGCGCTCAACTTGCTCACCAAGTTCATTCCAACACTCACTATTAAGCCAAGACTACGCATTTTGTTTGGTGTTTTTGGGGCACTATTTGCCCACGTAGTTGAAATTTGGGCCTTTGCCTTTGGTTATTTTTACATGATTCATCATGATGGTTTTGGCAGCCTGCAAGGGCATTTTGACAATAGTTTGATGGATTGCATCTACTTTTCGTTTGTTAGTTATACTTCATTAGGCTTTGGTGATATTGTCGCTAAAGGGGATATTCGCTTTCTAGCTGGGCTTGAAGCGCTGACAGGCTTGGTGCTAATTTCTTGGACAGCCTCTTTTATGTTTATTGAGATGCAAAAACTCTGGAAAGATAAATAGGAATATTAAAATAAAACAGCCACTTAGGTTACCAAGTGGCTGTGTAAACGCGAGTCTAAATTAAAACAAATCTAGCTTTTATTATGTCTATCTTCGATAATTTTGGCTGCCCAATCTTTACCACCTAGGCCAAAGGCAATTGCCAACGCTAAAAACACCGCACCAAACATAATAATAAACAGCGCGGTTACAAGCTGTGAGCCAATTTGCAACTGCTCTAGTGCGACAAAAATGGCAAAAATCTGCACTAAATATTCGGCAGAAGTGCTGACTTGAAGCGCACCTGCAAATTTAATGCCGTGTAACCAAGCAAACACCAAGCGGTTAATAAAGCGGCCCAATAAAGTACCAAAAATGAGCACGACAATGGCCACAATGATTTTTGGCAAGTAATTCGCCAACTGTTTGAGCATGTCAGCCACTTCAGTTAAGCCTAGTGCGTTTGCGCCTGTGATGACAAACAGCAAAATAACTAACCAAAAAATAATTTTACTAATGATGCCGCTGAGCGAAACATCATACTCATCACTTTGCAAATAAGATTCTAGGCCTGAGCGGTCAGAAAATTGGTCAAATTTAACCCATTTTAAAAAACGTTTAATGGCAATTTGTGACACCTTGGCGATAATCCAGCCAAAAAATAAAATAATAATAACGGCGAGTAACTTAGGAAAAAAGGCGACTACTTCACGCCAGAATTGATTCATTGAAGCTAAAAAAATGTTAATTTGGTCTTGCATAAAGAACTCCTGAAATAGTAATTCCCCTGAATGGATTTTGACGCAGATTGACGGCTGACTCGCCTATTTTATTGCTTATTTTCAATCGCTATTGAGTGTGCAACTCAATAAATGAACCTTGATTGTCGCTCAATTGGCTGGATGCCGCAATCACTTTTTACGTTGTAAGTGTTATCCATTGACTGAGCGAATGCGCAAACATGCCCGCTGATTACTGCTAAAATGGCAACTATTTTATTTCATAAAGACGCACGTGCAAGTCACTTTTCCGAACAGTTTATACCAACTTCACCAGCCATTTGCGCCAGCGGGTGACCAGCCGCAGGCGATAGATAAGCTCACGCAGGGCATTAATGATGGCCTGAAGTTTCAAACCCTGCTTGGTGTTACTGGCTCGGGCAAAACGTTTACCATGGCTAACGTGATTGCCCGCACTGGAAAACCAGCCATTGTCATGGCGCCCAATAAAACATTGGCCGCGCAACTGTATAGCGAGTTTAAAGAGTTTTTTCCTAATAATGCGGTGGAATATTTCGTCAGCTATTACGACTATTACCAGCCAGAAGCTTATGTGCCAAGCCGCGATTTGTTTATTGAAAAAGATTCCAGCATCAACGAGCATATCGAGCAGATGCGGCTTTCTGCCACCAAAGCCTTGTTGGAGCGTGAAGATTGCATCGTGGTAGCGACGGTTTCAGCCATTTATGGTATTGGCGACCCGAGTGAATATCATGGCATGGTGTTGCACATTCATTTGGGCAAAAAAATGAGCCAGCGTGATGTGGTGGCGAGCTTGATTGCCATGCAATATGACCGCAACGATTTTGATTTTGGGCGCGGCACATTTCGCGTGCGCGGCGATGTGATTGACGTTTTTCCCTCCGAAAATAGCGAAACTGCGGTGCGCATTAGTTTGTTTGATGACGAAATTGATAGCATTCAATTGTTTGACCCACTCACAGGGCAAATTTTTAACAAAATTCACAATTTTAGAATTTTCCCATCCAGTCATTACGTCACCGCCCGCGAGGCGACTTTGCGCGCGATTGAAACCATTAAAGAAGAGCTGCGTGACCGCGTCAGCTTTTATATCAAAGAGCAAAAATTAGTAGAGGCACAACGTATTGAGCAACGCACACGTTTTGATTTGGAAATGCTGAATGAAATCGGCTTTTGTAAGGGCATTGAAAACTACAGCCGGCATCTCACGGGGGCAAAACCTGGCGATCCGCCGCCAACCTTAATGGATTATTTGCCACAAAATGCCTTGCTGATAATTGATGAAAGCCATGTGACCGTGCCGCAAGTGGGCGGCATGTACAAAGGTGACCGCGCGCGTAAAGAAAACTTGGTGGATTATGGTTGGCGCCTACCTTCGGCCGTGGATAATCGCCCACTCAAGTTTGAAGAATTTGAAAAAGTCATGCGCCAATGTGTGTTTATTTCAGCCACGCCGGCTGAATATGAAAAAAATCACCAACAGCAAGTGGTGGAGATGATTGCTCGGCCTACAGGTTTGGTTGATCCGCAAATCATCGTGAAACCTGCTGACACGCAAGTGGATGATTTATTGAGTGAAATTAAAAAACGTGTGGCGGTTAAAGAACGCGTGCTCGCCACTACGCTCACCAAACGCATGGCGGAGGATTTAACTGATTATCTCACCGAGCATGGCGTTAAAACGCGCTATTTGCATTCTGATATTGATACCGTTGAGCGCGTGGAAATTATCCGCGATTTACGTTTGGGCGAGTTTGACGTGCTGGTGGGCATTAACTTGCTACGTGAAGGTTTAGATATTCCTGAAGTGTCATTAGTGGCAGTGCTGGATGCAGATAAAGAAGGTTTTTTGCGTTCTGAGCGTAGCTTAATTCAAACCGCCGGACGCGCAGCGCGTAACCTGAACGGCTCGGTGATTTTTTACGCCAACTCCGTGACACGCAGCATGAAACTGGCGATAGATGAATCGGAACGCAGACGCGCGGTGCAATTGGCGTTTAACGAAGCGCACGGTATTGTGCCCAAAGGCGTCACCAAGAGCATCAAAGACATGACCGAAGGCATGTATGACAAAGATGAGGCAGACCGCGAGCGTAAATCCCGCAAAGAGCAAGCCAACTTTGAAAGTTTGAGTGAAAAACAACTCACTAAAGAACTGAAACGCATTGAAAAAGCCATGCATGATGCCGCACAAAACTTGGAGTTTGAAAAGGCTGCCGAATATCGCGACCAGCTCAAAAAACTCAAGCTCAGAATTTTTGGCGCAAATATGCCGGATTTAAAATAATCAGTGCTTTTTGCGCTGATAATTTGCACAAAATTGGAGATATAAAAAACGTTTTTTTGATGCGTTTTTAGCCCCGAGAAATTTTTTCGCCTCTGCGAGCCAGTCTGCATGCGGCGTTCAGAGGCGGTGAAATGATTTGGTGCTAAAATGCCCCGAAAAAATGCCATTTAAAATAGCCAAAAAAGGAACATAACATGCAAACTATTATCCATAGTGTAAGCACAGCTTCTGAGGTGATTCAACAAGCGGTTGCGCCAGTTTTTTTGCTGATGGGCGTGAGCACTTTGTTAGGCGTGCTGACTAGTCGCTTGGGGCGTGTGGTGGATAGATTTCGCTCGCTCAATGAAAAGTGTGATTCGCCTATTGCGCAAGCCGAAAATGTAGCTTGTGTGAATTACAAACGAGAGTTGCAGATTTTGGCTAATCGCGGTGAGTGGGTGCATTGGGCAATTACTTTATGTACCGTTTCACTTTTGCTTGTGGCTATTGTCATTGGGGTGTTGTTTTTAGGCGCAGCCTTGAGTTTGAACTTAACTTGGATGATTCCACCTATTTTTATTATTGCCATGTTTAGCCTGATTGCCGGTTTGGGTTGCTTTTTGCGCGAGATATATTTGTCTAAACATACCTTTGCGTTTAGCAAGTAAATAACGTCTAATTGAATACATATAAAAAATCAGCTAATCGTTTAGTTATTTTAGACAGTTTTTTTAAAAGTGGGATGTTATAAGAACATCATGTAACTTTGTGTTTTATATTTAAATATTTTTTAAATCAGTTACTTTATCCGATTGTTTATTTTTATCAGATTGATTTACCCTAAATTAAATATGGAGGCTATTAATGATAGTCAAATCAACAGGTAACAGAAAAAATAATCATTTACATCCAGTGGTCTTAACTACACTAGCTGCATTATGCACATCGAGCTTGCCGCTTTATGCTGCAGGTAGCTTTACTCCGCAGGACGACTTGCCAGGAGGTGGCTTTTATAGTGAGGCATTTGCCGTGAACGCTGATGGCAGTGTTGTAGTGGGAACCAGTGATTCTGCGAATGGCTACGAGGCTTTTCGTTGGACGCAAACAGGTGGTATGGTTGGCTTGGGGGATTTGCCGGGAGGTGGCTTTTATAGTGAGGCATTTGCCGTGAGTGCCGATGGCAGTGTTGTAGTGGGAGTTGGTGAGTCTGCGAATGGCTACGAGGCTTTTCGTTGGGCGCAAGCAGGTGGTATGGTAACTGTAGCAGATTGGCTGACCGCTTCCGGCGTGACCATCGCACCGGAATATACGATGCAGTATGCTAATGGGGTGTCTGCCGATGGGAAAGTCGTTGTAGGAAGAGCTAATGGACCTAATGGGTTTGAAGCATTTTTGGCACGCGAGGGTTCGGGCGCAATTAACCCCGTTGCCAATACGCAAAATGTGATAGAAGCGGGCGTTCGTACCTTGCAAACTGCAGTGTATTTGCCCAATATGGTGTTATTTGGCGCACATCATCGTACCATTTTAGATAATGGTTTGATGCGTAGCGCAGAAAACAATGGCTGTGCATGGGCTACTGGCGATTTTGGCCGCAACTATGAAAGTGATGCCAAAATGGGTTTGGCAGAAATGGGCATATGTAAAGATTTAGGTACCGCGCGTATTGGCATCGGCTTTGGCTTGGATTGGGCAAAACAAGATTTAAATATGGGTGGCGAAGCCAAATACAACGGCCAGCATGTGTTGATTGAAGCGGCTAATGCCTTTAAAAATGGCTTACAACCCAGCATTGTTGGCTATTATGGCCGCTTTGATGCGGATGTGAGCCGTCATTACCAAAATGCAGGCAACCTAGATAGCTCACATGGCTCAACTGAAGCGACATCCAAAGCGATTCGTTTACGCTTGGACTGGAAAGATTTAGTGCAAATAGGTAGTGCCAGCATTACGCCCTATGCCGCTTATACTTGGATGCGCACCAACCTTGATGGTTATACAGAAACTGGCGGTGGCTTTCCCGTGCAATATGATAATAACCACTGGACAACCAACGATGTGCGTTTAGGGGCAGCGGCTTATTTTGCCGCAACAACCAATAGCAATGTGCGCATTGGTGCAGAATTTGTACATCGTTTTGAAGACAACACGGCCAGTGGCAAAGTGTTGGGTTTAAACAGCTTTAGTTATCAAGGTAAAGACATTAAGCAAAGCTGGGTTCGTGCAACGGCAGACCTTGACCACCGCTTTACCGATGATATGTTAGTAACAGTAGGCTTGAATGCAGGTACAGGTGGTGGCGATAATAACTGGGGTGTAACGGCTGGGTTGCGCGCAAACTTCTAAGTCTTTACTTCTATAAAAAAATGCCCGCAGTTGCGGGCTTTTTTAATTGTTTTACTTGCACTGAGATGCGAATTTACCTATAATCGCGCGCTTGCCTTTGCTATTGAAATAAAGGCAAGAAATTTAACCTTGTCACACTGCAACGCAACATACGGTTGCTGCCCAGATTTTAAAGGGCTTTGCAGGTGGCTTTAACCCAAAAGGAGTATTATCTATGCGTCATTATGAACTCGTATTTATTGTTCATCCAGACCAAAGCGAACAAGTGCCAGCGATGATTGAACGTTATCGCACACTGATTACCAGCAACGGTGGTGCAGTGCATCGTTTAGAAGACTGGGGTCGTCGTCAATTGGCTTACCAAATCCAAAAAATCCACAAAGCGCATTATGTGCTCATGAACATTGAGTGCAGCCTTGAAGTGCTTGCTGAGTTAGAACACGGCTTTAAATTTAACGATGCCGTTTTACGCCATTTGTTAATCTCTAAAAAAGCAGCAGTAACAGCGCCATCACCAATGATGAAAGAAGAAAAATCTAAATCAGTGTTGAATAAAGAAGCCGCACCAGCTGCTGAGGCTGCAGCTGCATAAGTGAATAAGCTGCTGTTGCAAGCGCAGGTGGTGCATATCGCGCCGCTTCGTTACACACCAGCAGGCATCCCGTTGTTAAGTGTTGTGTTGCAACATGTGTCTGAGCAAGTCGAGGCAGGCATGAGGCGAAGAGTAGCGTGTGAAGTGAATGCAGTAATTTTGGGTGATTTAACCAAAGTGAATTTGCAGGTTGGCGCACATATTCAAGCCTCTGGTTTTTTAGCCAATCGCAGCCTTAAAAGCACACAACTGGTGATGCATATTAACCAAATTGAAATAGTTAACATGCCAGCAACTAGCTGACATTAAAAAAATTAGGAGTTACATCATGGCAAGAGATATGTACAAACGCCGCCGTTACTGCCGTTTTTCTGCAGAAGGCATTAAAGAAGTGGATTACAAGGATGTAGAGTTATTAAAAGACTTTATTTCTGAAAACTATAAAATTATTCCAGCACGTATGACGGGCACAAAAGCACGTTATCAACGTCAATTAACCACCGCTGTTAAATTAGCGCGTTTCTTGGCTTTGCTTCCATACACTGACAAGCACCCAGGCTAATAGGAGAAACCCATGCAAGTTATTTTGTTAGAAAAAGTAGGTAAACTCGGCAACTTGGGCGACATCGTTAAAGTTAAAGACGGTTTTGGTCGCAACTTTTTGATTCCACAAGGCAAGGCAAAACGCGCAACTGAAGCGAACAAAGCGGAAATCGCCGCCCGTCGTGCTGAGTTAGAAAAACAACAAGCTGCTATCTTGGTAGCTGCGCAAGCGCGTGGTGAAAAACTCACTGGTTTTGTTGTGACTATCGCACAAAAAGCAGGCGTAGATGGTCGTTTGTTTGGTTCTGTGACCAATGGCGATATTGCTGAAAGCTTAAAAACAGCGGGTCATGAAGTGGCTAAAGCGGATGTTCGTATGCCAAATGGTCCATTAAAAACGATTGGTGATCACCCTGTAACGGTGGCATTGCACCATGATGTAGTAGTGGATATTACTGTAACGGTAGTTGCCGAAGCCTAAGACTTAGTCTTAAACGACAATAAAAAAGGCGACTTTTAGTCGCCTTTTTTATTGCATATTAATTTCAACCGCTTTGGTTGACTATGCACACCATTCGTAGCAACATAGCCTTTGCCGTTATTTTTAGTCACTGGAGGTCACATGTCTATTGCAACATTCAATCCGGAGCTAGACCTAATGTTAGAACGCGTGGTGGACGTGCCGCGTGAAAAAATATGGCAAGCGTGGACGACGCCTGAAAAGTTGATGCCTTGGTTTTGTCCGCTGCCTTGGAAAACCGTGAAATGTGAAATTGATTTGCGCCTAGGTGGAAGGTTTTACACGGTGATGCAATCGCCAGAAGGGCAAACTTTTCCTAATCAGGGTTGTTATCTAGAAATTATCCCCAATGAAAAGCTCGTATGGACGAATGCGCTTGAACCTGGCTTTCGCCCGTCTAAGCCGCCTGAAGCCAGCCCGGGACATGAATGCGCGGAATTTTTAATGACCGCCACCATTTTGCTAGAGCCGCTCGCTAACGGCACAAAATACACCGCTTATGTGCAACACAACAATGTAGCGCATCGCCTTCAGCATGAAAATATGGGTTTTGAAGCAGGTTGGGGCGCGTGTTTAGACCAACTGGTCGCGATGATTAAAAACCAGTCATGACTTATCTTCGCTTACCCATTAGGCAAAAGATACGTGACGAAAACTGAACAAGATGCTGTGCACAATATAGACGCATACATTGCGCAATTTCCCGCAGACACCCAGCAACTGCTTGAAGAAGTGAGACAAACCATTCAGCAAGCCGCGCCGCAAGCTGAAGAGGCCATTCGCTATCAAATTCCAACCTTTAGATTGAATGGTAATTTGGTGCATTTTGCCGCTTGCAAACAACATATTGGCTTTTATCCTGCACCTTCAGGTATTGAAAAATTTAAACATGAACTTGCTGCTTATAAAAGTGCAAAAGGTTCGGTGCAGTTTCCATTTGCTCAGCAAATGCCATTGGATTTAATCAGCAAAATCGTAGCGTTTAGGGTGTTAGAAAATCAGTCAAAATCTGCTTTAATGAAGCGCAAATAATGCCCGAGAAAAAATCATGCCTTTGTAAGCCGCATGGATAGAGGCTTGCAGAGGTGCTCAAATGATATGTGCTAAAAATTAGCCAAAATTACAGTTGTTAAATATCTAAAATTTGGCAACAGAAGCGTTGAACGTTGGGTATAATCTACGCATGGCTGATGAACAATTAGATGCACTAAAAATCCCCCCCCATTCGGTTGAAGCAGAGCAATCTGTTATCGGTGGTTTGCTGCTGGAAAATGAGGCGCTGGATAGAATTGCCGATATTTTGCGTGCAGCGGATTTTTACCGCTATGACCACAAGCTTATTTTTGAGCATATTTCAAAGCTGATTGAACATAACCGCCCTGCGGATATTGTGACAGTGGCCGAGTCGCTAGAAAGCTCGGCTGAACTCTCAGGGGTGGGAGGTATTGCTTATTTAGGTGCACTTGCACAAAATACGCCAACAGCGGCGAATATACGCCGATATGCAGAGATTGTGCGCGAACGTGCCGTGATGCGTAAATTGGTTTCGGTGGGCAGTGAAATTGCCGAAAGCGCTTATTTGCCAAATGGTCGCGATGCGCAGCAGTTGCTGGATGAAGCCGAAGCTAAAATTTTTCAAATTGCTGAAGGCGGCAAGCGTAGCTCTGAAGGTTTTCAAGATATAAAAACCTTGTTGCCGCAAGTGGCTGACCGTATTGATTATTTATATTCACGCGATAACCCCAATGATGTGACAGGCGTGCCAACAGGGTTTACTGATTTAGACGAAAAAACCTCAGGTTTTCAACCGGGGGATTTAATTATTGTCGCGGGGCGACCATCAATGGGTAAAACCGCTTTTTCACTCAATATTGCCGAAAATGTAGCGCTGGATACCAAATTGCCCGTGGCGGTGTTCTCGATGGAGATGGCTTCTACGCAGTTAGCAATGCGGATGATAGGCTCAGTTGGGCGGCTAGACCAACACCGTATGCGTAACGGCAACCTTGAAGATGAAGATTGGGAAAAACTCACCACCGCACTGGGCAAACTCAATGAAGCGCCTATTTTTATTGATGAAGGTGCAGGCTTAAGTAGCTTTGACGTACGGGCGAGAGCGCGCAGATTGCATCGACAAACCGGAAAATTGGGCTTGATTGTGGTGGATTATTTACAATTGATGGCGGCCCCAGCTGGCAGGCAAGGTGAAAATCGCGCTACTGAAATTTCTGAAATTTCACGTTCACTTAAAGCATTAGCCAAAGAGTTAGATGTGCCAGTAGTAGCACTTTCACAACTCAACCGTTCAGTGGAACAACGCCCCGATAAGCGCCCGGTGATGAGTGATTTACGTGAATCTGGCGCCATTGAGCAAGATGCCGACGTGATTTTATTTATCTATCGTGATGAGGTGTATAACCCGGATAGCGAAGATAAAGGCACGGCTGAAATTATCATCGCCAAACAACGTAATGGCCCCATTGGTCGTGTACGTCTCACCTTTATTGGGCAACATACGCGGTTTGAGAATTTTGCAGGTAGCAGTTATATGGCGGATGAATATTAGTCTTCAATAAGTAACGATGCCAGAAACTAAAATTACTATTACAGAACGAATTGTTATGACGTTTTTTGGTGGGATAACTGGTGGCTTGTATGGGTTTATATTGTGGTTAATCGCTTTTTATATCACAGAATCTTATCATTCAAGCATCATTACTTGGTCAATAGCCGTTTTCAGCGTGCTTGGCATGATGTTCGGTAATTTTATTTTAGAGGCATTTTTGGCCTTTTTGCATTTTATTTGGGGTATGGTGCGTGGACTTTCTACATATATTCCTGGTTATTATAGACGTCACGATCTGCCGCCTATTTACGAAGATGATATGTTAAGTCATTTAAAAGCTTTTGCTTTAGTTGGTTTCGGCACTGGTATAGTGTTGTTACTTTGGTGGCGCTTTTAGCATATGCGCCCCATTTTAGCTACCATTTCACAAGGTGCGTTACGGCATAATCTTGCCGTGGTAAAACAGCACGCGCCTCATTCAAAAATTATGGCGGCAGTAAAAGCCAATGGCTATGGGCATGGGCTAGCCAATATTGCCTATGCTCTAAAGGGGGTAGATGGTTTTGCTGTGTTAGATTTAGCTGAAGCTATTTCATTACGTGAAATGGGTTTCGATCAATCTATTTTGTTGCTTGAAGGTATTTTTTCTCCTAGCGATTTGGCAATTGTCAAGGCGTACAACTTAAGTATGGTCGTACATAGTTTTGCGCAGCTTGAAATGCTTGAACAATCGTCTTCATCCAAGCCTTATTCTGTTTTTATTAAAATGAATACAGGCATGAATCGGTTAGGTTTTGTGCCAAGTGCGTATTTATCTGCTTTAAATCGTATAGAAAAAATCACCCCCCACATTACCCTAATGACCCACTTTGCCGCCGCCGATGCGCAACAAGGGGTTGATGCAGCGTTTACTATTTTCAGGCAAACAACAAATGAGTTTGCTTACCCCACCACGCTAGCCAACTCAGCAGCCATCTTATGCCAACCGCACACCCATGCAGATTGGGTACGCCCAGGCATTATGCTCTATGGCGCAACACCTGCCACTGGTGTACCAGCGGCACAATTTGGCTTAAAGCCTGTCATGCACTTCACAAGTGAGATTATTAGCGTGCAAACCTTGCAAGCGGGTGACACATTGGGCTATGGCAACCGTTTCACCGCTACTAAACCTACGCGTGTGGGAGTGGTGGCTTGTGGTTATGCCGATGGCTATCCGCGTCATGCTGGGCAGCTCTCAAACAGCGGACAGTTGCAAGGCGTACCCATTGCTGTTGCTGGCAAAGTTACGCAAACACTAGGGCGCGTTTCAATGGATATGTTATTTGCAGATTTAACCGATATTCCAGAAGCTAATATTGGCGCACCTGTGGAGCTTTGGGGCAACACGGTACCTGTAGATGCCGTGGCCGAGGCATGCGGTACGATAGGCTATGAATTGTTGTGTGCTGTTGCGCCGCGCGTGCCATTTAAGACGGTGGATTGATGGCTAAAGCAAAAACCATTTATAGTTGCACTGAATGCGGCGCATCTGAGCCTAAATGGCAGGGGCAATGCCCAAGCTGCATGGCTTGGAACACTTTGGTTGAAAGTATGGAAGAAGCTAGCACCTCCGCTAACCGTTACGCAAACAAGTTTGAAGGTTTGGCGGCCACTGGGCAATTGCAAAAATTGCGTAGTGTGCAAGCGGCTGACGTGGCGCGTCAACCGACGGGTATTAGTGAGTTTGACCGCGTGCTGGGCGGTGGTTTGGTCGAAGGTGGCGTGATTCTCATTGGTGGTGACCCAGGCATTGGTAAATCCACTTTGTTGCTGCAAGTGCTGTGTCATCTGGGCAAAGTCAGCCCAGCAATATATGTAAGCGGTGAAGAGTCTCCTCAACAAATCGCCATGCGCGCCAAGCGTTTAGGGCTGGATGCGAATGAAGTTGAACTGTTGGCCGAAATTAACCTAGAAAAAATTCTCGCTACCTTACAAGCACACAAGCCCAATATCGCAGTGATTGATTCAATTCAAACAGTCTATTCAGAAGCTTTGCAATCTGCGCCTGGCTCGGTGGCGCAAGTGCGCGAATGTTCGGCGCAGCTCACCCGACTAGCCAAACAGCTTGGGATTACCGTGATTTTGGTCGGGCATGTTACCAAAGAGGGTAGTTTGGCTGGCCCGCGCGTGCTGGAACATATCGTGGATACTGTGCTGTACTTTGAAGGCGACCAAAATTCGAGTTTTCGCTTGATTCGCGCGTTTAAAAACCGCTTTGGCGCGGTCAATGAGCTTGGCGTATTCGCCATGACCGAAAAAGGGTTGCGTGAAGTGAGCAACCCATCTGCGTTGTTTCTATCGCACCACGAAAACCAAGTGGCGGGTAGCTGCATCACGGTAACGATGGAAGGTACACGTCCCTTATTGATTGAAATTCAAGCACTGGTGGATGAAAGCCACGCACCCAATGCCAAGCGGCTGGCGACTGGGCTGGAGCAAAATCGCTTGGCGATGTTGCTGGCAGTGTTGAACCGCCACGCGGGGATTCCGTGTTTTGACCAAGATGTGTTTATTAACGCCGTGGGCGGGGTGAAAATCAGCGAGCCGGCTGTAGATTTGGCGGTATTGCTGGCGATTGTGTCATCCCTCAAAAACAAGCCGCTTGAGCGTAAATTAGTTGTGTTTGGTGAAGTCGGCTTGGCGGGCGAAGTCCGCCCTGTGCAAGGCGGACAGGTGCGCTTAAAAGAAGCGGCGAAGTTGGGTTTTACCCACGCGATTGTGCCTAAAAGCAATGCGCCCAAGCAAAAAATGGAAGGGCTAGAAGTGATTGGTGTGGAGCGCTTAGAGCAGGCGCTTAATCACATGAGAAACCTTTGAAACGCCACGCTAATAAATAAAAAAGGCCTGCCAGAGCAGGCCTTTTTTATTTTATTCGCTTAAAGTGATACATAACGACGACATAATCAGGCAAATAATAGGACTGTTAGCCAATAAATCAGAAGGTCTTTGGATAGTGAAAATGTGAAATTATTTAGAGGAAAAAATATGCTTTAAAATCAGCTTTTAGTTTTAACATCCAAACAGCACCTCTGGAAGCCTCATGGATACTGGCTCGCAGGCCGATGAATTTCTCTCGGCGAAAAAATGCGCTGTTAAAAAGCGCAATTTAGTTGGATTTTTCTACCAGTTTTGCGCAGGCGTTGCCGCTTCGCACAGCACCCTCAATGGTAGAAGGATAGGGCGCATAAGTGTAATCGCCCGCTAAGAATAAGTTGGGATGATTGGTTTTGTGCGTGGGTCTGGCTAGGTTGGGTACGCATGAAAAAGTTGCGCGCTTTTCAGCAATCACCTTATGCCACAAAGGTTTAGGTAAATGGTGAAAGGTTTGATGTAATTCGTTGGCAACTTTTAGCGCCAATTCGTCGTGACTCAATTGCTGATGCGCGCCTGTGCCACTTAACACCACCGCCACTAAGCCTTTTTGCCCGCAAAGTTGACCGCGATCAAATGCCCACTGGCTGAGTTTATTTGTAAACCCCGTCATAATGTTGGGTAATTCAATATCAGCAGGGTACTGAATATAAATGGTATAAATGGGCTGGTAGCCAAACGCTTCTGTTTGACTGAGTACATGATTTAACTGATTGAAATTACTAAGCAATTTGGCAATGTTAGATGGTGATGTGGCAACAATCACGTGGCTAAATTGCGTGTTATTTTCTTTAGTAGAAACAATAAATTCAGAGTGATTTGCTGCTATTTTGCGCACTTGCTGATTTAATAACACAGTGCCACCTTTAGCTTGAATATGTTGGGCTAAAGGATTGGCTAAAAATTTGGATAAATCAGCTTTGGGCAGTAAAAAATCACTATTTTTTTTGCTCCCCGTAAATGTATCGCGCAGCACATTTAAAAAAATGCGGGTACTCGCAACAGCAATTGGCGTATTGAGTGCTGCGAGGCAAAGTGGCTCCCATAATAATTCAATCAATTTTCGGCTTTGCTTCTTATCTGTTAAATAAGCCCCTAAAAAGCCATCTTCAGCAACTTGGTAACCAGCTAATTTAAGTTGCGCCATAAATTTAATGGCAGAAGCACGCTCGGTTAAAGTTAAACCTTCGCAGCCAAACAAGCCAAAAAGTAAATTAAATGGGGCAGGAAGTAAATGCTCAGATTTGAGTAAAAACTCAGGCTTATCAGCACTGGAACGCATGCGAATGTGTAGCGGCAAGCGTAAAAAAGCTTCATTTTCAGCTATGCCAACCGTGCGCAGCAAGGCTAGCGTTTCGCGATACGCCCCCAGCAAAATATGCTGGCCATTATCTAGCAAATTCATCAAGCTATTGTGCTCTACCAGCACTGTGCGCGCGCGCCCACCCAAATGCGGGCTCGCTTCAAACACGGTGACATCATAGCCCTTATCAACCAATGCAACTGCCGCGCTTAGGCCTGCACAGCCACCACCGATAATCGCAATGTTAGGTTTACGCATGTTAATGATGAACTTTCAATAGAAACTTTAAAATATAAAAATAGTTAATTTTTTAGCCAAACGTGCATCGCTAAAAACAATTTGCGTAATTTACCTAATGAAGTCCGTGCGTTCAATACTTTTTGCGCGCCATCCTGCTTAATTTCGCGCAATAAAGTGCGATAAATAGCCGCCATCATTAAGCCTGCACGCTGTGCTTTGCGGTCTTCCGCGGGTAGCTCGTTTAAGGCGCGGTCATAATAGCTTTCCGCACGTTCTATTTGTGCCTCAAGCAGCAGTTTAACGGATTCACTTTCAACACTTTGCAAAATATCTTGCTCGGTAACGTTAAATTTTGCCAATTCATCTAAGGGCAAATAAATGCGGTTACGACGTGCATCTTCGCCTACATCACGAATAATATTAGTTAATTGAAAAGCCATGCCTAAATCATGCGCATATTTCAATGTTTTTCGGTTAGTAAAGCCAAATATTTGTGACGATAATAGACCAACCACGCTGGCAACCCGATAACAATAGAGTTGTAGTTGTTTGAAGTCTTCGTAACGGTTAAATTTTAAATCCATTTCCATCCCATCGATGATTTCATGAAAATGCTCAGCACTGAGGTGGTAGGTTTTGGTGGGTTGCAAAAGTGCTTTGGAAACAGGGTGTTGGGGTTTGTTTTGATATATATTATCTACTTCACCGCGCCACCAATTAAGTTTAGTTTGCGCAACGGTCAAATCTGTAATTTCATCTACAATATCATCCACTTCACGACAAAACGCGTATAAAGCTGTCATGGCTTCGCGTTTTTCGGCGTGCAAAAATCTAAAGCTACCAGTGAAGCTCGAATTGCTATTAGCAACTTTATCTTGGCAATATTGTAAAGGGGTCATACGGTTACCGTTTTAAAAGTGCCTTGAAAAAAATTATGAGCCAATCGCCAACATGCAACGTTGGCCGAAGTTTAAAAACATCGCCACGTACAGCGGTTATTTTATCAATAATGCGCTCACCACCAGCAATCATCATTCGCAATTCAAATCCGATGCGTCCTTTAAGAACGCGCCCAAGCGGTTTGCCTATTTGCATTAATGTACTTGCACGTTGACAATTAAATTGCATAAATTGTTGCCATTTTTCATCTATATTCTTAGATTGTGCTACTAAATTGGCAATATCTTGCTCGTCAATATTGTATTTTTCCAGTTCATCTTGGCACATATAAATGCGTTGTTTACCAGCATTTTTATTAAAGTCAATTGCAACATCTTGCAAAAAATTAATGAGCTGCAGAGCAGTGCAAATATGGTCAGAAAAGTAAATGTTTTTTTGGTTAGATTGCCCGTAAAGTTCTAGCATAAGCCTGCCAACCGGGTTGGCAGAGCGCTTGCAATAATCTAGCACTTCTTCAAAATTAATATAGCGTGTTTTGGTGACGTCTTGACTAAAGGCATCAAGTAAATCAAAAAATGGTGCAAAAGATAATTGATTATCTTTAATCGTTGCGCCTAATGCTGAAAAAAAAGTGGTTTTAGGTTTGATATATGCTTGTAATAAAGCGAGTTCATCGCGGTAATTATTGAGTGCAGCTAAGCGCTGATCAACAGAAAAAGGCCCTTCATCGGCAAAATCGTCTGCTTGTCTGGCAAATTGATATATTAAACTGACGGGTACGCGTAAGTGCTTAGGTAAAAAAATAGAGGCGACTGGAAAGTTTTCATAATGCTGGCGCGTGAGGGCTAGGCTTGCAGAAATTACCGTTTCAGTTGCTTGCGTGGTTGTCATAGCGAAAGTATGCCATAAAAACAACATGCCTAGCTTAGCAAAGACCTTGATAATTTATCAGGCATAAGTTAAAAGCTTTGTTAGAATATTCACCATATCGACACTTTCAAAGAAAACACATGTTAGCAATCATTGGTGGTACAGGGTTGACGCAACTTGATAATCTAGAAATTACAAAGCGCTTAATTGTGAGAACTCCGTATGGAGAACCTTCTCAGCCGCTCATTTTTGGAGAAATAGAGGGCAGAGAAGTGATTTTTTTGGCACGTCACGGAAATGGCCATACTATTCCGCCGCACGCGGTTAACTATAGGGCTAATATATTTGCATTGCATTTACAAGGTGTTACAGAAATTGCCGCTGTTGCAACGGTGGGTGGTATTGCAGCAGATTTAACGCCTGGCACTATTGTGATGCCTGACCAAATCATTGACTATACTAATGGACGCAAAAGCAGCTTTTTTGATGGCATTGATATGCCAGTCAAGCATATAGATTTTACGCATCCCTATTGTGAGGACATGCGTGCTATTTGGCTAGAAGCTGCTCAAAGTATTCATGAGTCATTGGTAACACGCGGTATTTATGCAGCCACACAAGGCCCACGCTTAGAAACGGCTGCAGAAATCAATCGCTTAGACCGTGATGGTGCAACAATAGTGGGTATGACGGGTATGCCAGAAGCTGCTTTGGCCCGCGAGTTGGGTATTAGTTATGCTGCTATTTGCCCAGTGGCTAATCACGCTGCGGGGCGTGGTAATAGCGAACATGGTATTCAATATGAAGATGTCATTGAAAACTTAAATAAAACAATGGCACGCGTGCGCAATATCATTGCGGCTTTGGTCAAATACAATGGTTTATGCAAAATCAATCCACGTAAAATGAAAGTGAGTCAACATGGCAGTTAAGGCAGTTTTACGTATGGGCGACCCTTTTTTATTACAAAAAGCTTCACCAGTAGAGCGTTTAGATGATCCTGAACTGCATACTCTAATACAAGACTTAGAAGATACTATGCGTTTTATGAATGGCGCGGGCATCGCAGCTCCTCAAATTGGCGTGGGCGCTCGCGTAGTGATTTTTGGTCAAAAGCGAATGCCAATCAATGCAGTAGGGGAGGAAGTTAAAAATCCTCGCTACCCTGATGCAGATGAGGTACCTTATACCGTGCTCATTAATCCAACTGTTACGCCTTTAGGTGAGGCGATGGAAGACGGCTGGGAAGGTTGCTTGTCTGTGCCAGGATTGCGCGGCGTTGTCCCCAGATACACCCGCATTCACTATACAGGTGTTGATCAATATGGAAATAATATTGACCGATTAGTGAGCGGCTTTCATGCACGCGTAGTGCAACATGAGTGCGACCATTTAGAGGGCGTTTTGTATCCTATGCGAATACAAGACTTATCGAAATTTGGCTACACTCGCGTATTATTTCCCAATCAAGATATTCAAGACGATTGATTCCTAGCTGGTGTTCTAGGCGCTTAACTCGCCGAAATTAAGCTACTGTTGTAAAAATACAAATTTTCACTTGGGTATATGTTAACCCAATGTAAATTCATGTAATTTCTATGTAAATTTTCATTGCAAAATATAATGTTAGAGAATAGACTCAAAGAAATTGCATTTAAAATTAGCTGTAAGTAGTGGTTTATATGAGACAAATCTATTTCGCACAACACATTTTTAGGTGCGCAAGAAACATAAAATCAAGAAATAAGTTTAGGGAATAACAATATGTTGGTGAAACTCAAAAATCTAATTAATAACACTAGAGGGTGGTCAAGAGTGATTTTGCAAACAGCCACAGGCCACAATGTTACTGTTTCACCAACAGCGCTAAATAAGAGCCGTAAACATATATTAACGGTATTGTTAATGTTGCCATTAAGCGCAATGGCAAATATTGATTGGGTGGTTAATAATGACGATGCTGGCGCATCGGTTCCTGCTGGCTCAAATATTACTTACAACGTCACTGTGGCAAATAATGGTAGTGACCCTGCGCCTGGCACAACACTAACCTTAACGATTGATCCAGCAACCACATTTGTTAGTGCAACTGGTTTGGCTTGTTCTGGCACTGGCCCAGTATTATGTACTGTGCCAGCATTAGCTGTTGCTGGCAGTGCTGGTGATGAAGTGGGTGTGGTTGTAGTGGTTAACACAAGCACCTTAGCTTCTCCTGTTACGCTTGGCGCTAGTGTGCCCACTGGTGGAGAAGTAGGTGGTTTACCAGGCAATAACGTTGCTAATGAACCTACGCCTGTTAGTGCTGGTGCTGATGTTAGACTTGATATTACTGGCCCAGCGACAGCCCAGTCAGGGAGTTCAGTAACCTATATCTATACCGCTACTAATTTAGGCCCAAGTCCGAGTACGGGTAGCGTTTTAAGCATTCCAAAACCAACGGGTTTGGATAACATTACTACTCCAGCAGGTTGTACGCTTGGTGGGTCAACTTACACATGTAATATTGGTGCTTTAGCGGTTAATGGCACGTCGGCAATCAATTTTACAGGGCAAATTTCTGCTGCCTCGCCGTCAACAGTTTCACCTCAGGGAACAATTGTTGCATCTGGTGCTACACCAGATCCTGTGGCTGCAAATAATGCAAATACTTTCAACACAACTGTAACAGCAGGCAGTGATTTGCGCATTCAAAAATCCAGTTCACCCTCTGGTGGTACACAACTAGTGGGTTCGGCGGTTACGTTTACTCTAACGCCGACATACACTGGCGATGTGCCAGGGGCAATGACGATTTCTGACACTATTCCATCCAATTACACCGTTGGTGCAGTCGCTAGTCCTCAAAATGGCTGGACTTGTGGTGTCGCAGGGCAGGTGGTGACGTGTACAAAGCCTACGGGAACTGTTACAGGACTTAATGTTGCTTTGGGTGTTGTCTCTATTCCAACAACAGCAGCAACTGCGGGTGCAGGCATTATCAATACGGCAACGATTACGGGGCCAGTAGGTCAAGACCCAAATGCGGGCAATAATACGTCAAGTAGCCCAGCAATGACTTTGGTAAACCCAACAGTTGACCTGCAAGCCAACAAAACTGGCCCGAGCAATCCTGCCTTAGTGGTAGTGGGTAGTTCATATGCTTATAACATTAGCATGAGCAATATTGGTACCTCAGTGTTTTATGGTACCGCTACGATGGTTGATCACTTACCTGCTGGTTTGACTGTAAATAGCTATACGCTCAATGGCTGGGCATGTTCACCGGCTGCGCCAGTGTCAACGCCTCAAGACATTACATGTACACGTACTTACACGGTAGGTTCTCCATTGGGGATTAATGGAACTACACCATCAGTTGTGTTAAATACCACTGTAACTGGCACAGGTAACATTGCCAATGGATTAACAGTGAGTTCGCCTGATGCCAATATTGCTGACTTAAACCCTGCAAATGACAATATCACTTACAACGTGGATAGTGCGGCTAATGCAGCGTCAGCGGACATCAGTGTTGTTAAAACGATTGCTCATCCGTTTACCCCACCCAATTTTGCGGCAGAGTCTGGTCAAGATGTTTGGTACAAAGTTGAAATTATTAATTCTGGCTCAGTGACTTCAAATAATGTAACGATGACGGATGCCCTGCAAAATCTGATTAACAGTAATGCTGGTCCTACTGGTGCAGGTTTTATCAGTGCCACGATTACTGCAGGCGTTGCCACAGGTGGAAGCTGTAGTAGCGTTGCAAACGGTGCTACACGTAGAGACCTGACCTGTACTTTTGCAACTATCCCAGTTTGTACCAATGGGGTTGATTGTCCAACTATCGAAGTGAGAATTCGCCCAGGCGGCAATGCTGACTTGGCTAGAGCTAACACAGCGAGTGCTATTTCCAGCACAACGCACGACCCTGATTTGTCAAACAATAGTGATACTGTAACAAGTGAAGTTACTGCAAAGACGGACGTAACTGTTACTAAGGTAGGTCCTGCAAGTGTGCCTGCAGGTCAAAATTTAACTTATGTTATTACTGCGCAAAACGTCGCAAATGGGATGAGCTCAGCCGATAACGTCACAATTGTAGATACGCTTCCGGCTGACTTGCTCTTTATATCAGCTTCACCAAGTTCAGGTGCTTGCGGTACAACGCCGACTGCTAATAGTACTACTGGAGCGGCAACCAATAATATAATCAACTGTAATTTAGGTACTATTGCTAATGGTGCACAACAAACAGTAACAGTTGTTGTTAGGCCAAAAACTGCATTAAGTGTAACAACTATTACTAACGTAGTAGATGTGACCACCACTACTCCTGAGCTTGCCATAATAGATGGTGGTCTTACTAATCACGCTGAAAGACCAACCAACATAACTGCACCTGTGGTTGGTTTGTTTATTGATAAAGTTGATAACGTGGACCCTGTAGCGGTGGGTGACAATGTTGTCTATACCATTCAAGTGACTAACTCTGGATTATCAGCTGCAGAAAATGTAACCGTAACTGATACCTTACCAACGACCAATTTAAACTATATATCTCATACTGTTCCAGCTGGAGGTGGTTGTGGCTTGGCTGGAAATGTGTTGACTTGTAGCGTACCTTATTTAGCTGCTGGCGCGGTAACTAATTTTACCGTGACTATGCAGGGCACCGCCAAAGGGGTGGATAACAATGTCGCTACTGTAACCTCTAGCGAGATTATTGCGGGTAACGGCGTAGCCGATAATAGTGGTGGTGGAGAAACCACTACAGTGCGCACAAAAGCAGACATGGAGGTGGTAAGCAAAACGCCATCAGCAGCTACTGTTAATCTAAATGAGCCATTTACCTACGTGGTGAAGGTGAGAAATAATGGCCCAAACGAGGCTGATGATGTTGTGGTATCAGATACTTTGCCAGCGGGAATGCAGCTTACAGGTACGCCTGTAGCGACAGTTGTATCTGGAACGACAATTCCTGCTGTTCCCGTTGCTTGTACAGGCATAGCAGGTGGTACTGCACTCACTTGTAATTTAGGCACAGTGAATTTAGCTGCTGTTGTTGATATTTCTGTACCAGTTCGGGTAGTAAGTTCAGGCGGAGTATTTAATAATACTGCCTCTGTTTTAACATCGTCATTAGATATTAATGGTGGTAGCAATCCAACTGCAGGTAATAACTTTAAAACAGTGCCTGTCACTGTGAACAAGTCTAGCTTAGCGGGTGTAGTTTACCGCGATGTGAACGATGATGGTGCACAGCTTGGTGCAGGTGAAACGGGCATTGTTGGTGTGCAAATGCAATTAGCTGGCACAGATGCTTACGGTAATGCTGTTACGAGAACTGTCACTACTATTGCAGGTGGTACATACCTATTTGATAACTTGCCACCAAGTAATGGTGCGGGTTATACAATAACTGAAGTTGCTCAGCCAACTGGCTTTACAGATGGTAAAGAGACGGCTGGAAGCGTGGGCGGAACGCCTGGTGCAAACTATACTACTGACATTATTAGTGGGGCTATACTGCCTGCAAATACTGCTGCTACGGGTTATCTATTTGGTGAATTACCGCCAGTCACAGTCAGTGGTACAGTATTTAACGATACAAATGGATTGAATGATACCTTTGTTAACGGGACTGGTACCAATGCTGGATCGGGGACATTAACGGCTTACCTTGTTCGAGGTGGGTTAGTGGTATCAAGTAATACAGTTGCGGTGAATGGCACATTTAGTTTAGCAGCTGCGGCCAACACAACTGGTTACACAGTAGTATTATCAAATACCGCAGGCGTGGCCGTAGGCACCGCTCCACCTGCAACAAGCTTGCCTGCTGGTTGGGTGAATACGGGTGAAAATAACGACTTGCCAACTAACGCAGGTAGTGATGGCACTATAAATGGTGTTTCAGCATCATTTGACGTTCTTTTGGCGACAGTACCTAACCGTAACTTTGGTATTGAGAGACCACCAACAGCTGGTACAGCAACATATCCTGTACAAACGAATCCTGGTGGCACAGGGACATTACCAGTAGGTGCTGGCGCATTTACAGGTGCTTTACCTGGAGGCGTAGTTGGTTCAAACGCGACTGACCCAACTGCAGTAACTAATATAAGGATCACTGCGTTCCCTAGCAATGTAACTTCAATCACTATTAATGGCACAACATATACGGCAGGTACATTCCCACCAGGAGGCGTCACAGTAACTATAGCTGAGCTTGCTGGCATGAATGTGGATCCAATAGATGGGCTTAACACGATAGATATTCCTTACGTGGCGATTGATGCTGCGGGTCAAGAGTCTAACCTTGGTCATGTGATATTGCCGTTCACAGGAGTGACTGTCAGTGGAAATGTGTATGACGATGCCAATGGTTTACTTGGTGCTCCAGCTAACACTGTTGATGGCACTGGCACAAATGCTAGCTCTGGCACGTTAACGGCTTACTTGGTTAATAGCGCAGGTAATATTGCTGGCGTCAGCCCCGTCTTGGCAAGCGGCGTGTTTAGTTTTGGTGGAGTAACTTCTGCTACAGGTTATACTGTTGTGCTTTCAAATAGCGCAACTGGCGTACTTGGTGCGCCACCACCAGCTCCAAGTTTGCCCGCAGACTGGGTAAATACGGGCGAAAATAATGCTGCAAGTTCTGTGGTGGGTAGTGATGGCACAGTAAATGGCATCTCAGCCCAATTTGATGTTATTGGTGTAGATGTTATCGATCGAAATTTTGGCATAGATCATCGACCAACGACAACAGATGTAACAGGTGTGGTGCAGCCAAATCCAGGCGGTGCAATTCAGGTACAGGTACCAACTCTTGTTGGTGGTGATACCGAGGACGGACCCAAAGGAGCAGGTAATACATTCATTATCTCTACATTGCCTAATCCGGCAACTATGGGCTTACTCTATTATAATGGCGTATTGGTGACAGCTGGTCAAACAATTGTTAATTACGACCCAACACTTTTGACGATAGATCCTGTAGATGGCGCATTATCAGCGGTGTTCACAGTGGCTAGCGTAGATGCTGCCGGCGTGGCAGATTTAACACCTAATACTGTCACAATTCCATTCTCGCAATTGATTATTAGTGGCAATGTATTTAATGACTTAGATGGTAGTAAAGTTAAAAATGGCGCTGAAAATTCAGTGATACCAGCAGGTTTAAATGCGGTGTTGACTGATGCCGCAGGCGTGGTGATTGCGGTGGTTTCGGTTGATGCTTCTGGTAACTATAGTTTGCCAGCATCACCCAATACCACTTATAGCGTCGTAATTACATTGGCTAATCCTGCAATAGGTGCGACCTCAGTTCCTGTCAGCTTACCTGCTGGTTGGGTAACCACTGGCGAAAATCTCGCAGGAGTAGTAGAAAATAACCCAGACAGCAGGCAAACTGTTACTACAGGTGTGGTGGATAGAATTAATGTGAACTTCGGTATTGCTCAGCCTACTGCTGCAGTTTCAGGCAATGTTTGGCGTGATTTAGACCACAATCGTGCATTAGGTGCTGGTGAAACAGCAGTACAAGGTATCACTGTAGAATTGCTTAATTCTGCTGGCACTGCAGTTGTTAAAACGGCTGTAACAGATGCCAGTGGACATTATGTGATGACGGGTTTAGCGCCAGGTGACTATACAGTTCGCTTCCGCGATAATGCGACAGGTGGAATTATTTTGGGTTCACCTACCTATGATGATCAAGTTGCCAATACTTTGCCAGGTGCCGGTACGGGTGCAACGCCGATAGGTAGCTCTAATATTGACACCATTGGGCAAACGCTAAAAGTTAGCCTAATTGCAAACCAAGAACTGGTAAAACAGTCGCTACCTTTTGACCCATCAGGGGTTGTGTATAACTCCATTACACGTGAGCCAGTGCCAGGAGCAACTGTAACTCTGTACAGCGGTGGAGTAGCTGTGCCTAATAATTGCTTGATTGGTAACCTAAATACACAAGTGACTGGTCCACTAGGTACTTATCAATACTTGTTGATTCGACCTGTGCCAGTTGGTTGCCCAGGAACCGGCGCTTACAGAATACAGGTAGATGAACCAAGTGGATACTTGCCACCTAATGCTCAACAAGGCGGCGTGACTGCCCCAGCTGGCACTTATACACCAACAGCTGGCGTTGGCGTAGATGCGATTCAAGCGCAATCAACTCCACCTACTGGTGCGCAATCAACATTGTATTACTTTGATTTCAACTTTGACTTAGTGGGTGGCAGAGGAGTGGTCAATAACCATATTCCACTTGATCCAGTACTGTCTAACTCTTTCATCGTAACCAAAACTGGTAATAAATCAATCGCGGAGATTGGTGATGTGGTGACCTATACAGTTAAGGCGAGAATGACGCAAGGTTTAAGGTTGGCCACCTTTGATTTAGTGGATAATTTACCTGCAGGTTTTAGGTATATTCCTGGAACTGCAACGCAATCAACTGGCGGCGTAGCACAAACACCGTTGGCTGATCCATTGCCAGCTGGAAACTTAGGTCCGCAACTGACTTTCAAACCAACGTTTGCGGCCCAAGTTACAGATGCAACTGTCACTTATAAAGTGCGCGTGGGTGTTGGCGCAATGCAAGGCGATGGTATCAATAGGGTACAAGGTAGATCACCGTTTGCTACGTCAAACACGGCTCAATTTAAAGTAAAAGTAACTGGCGGCGTCTTTACTAACGATGCATGTCTTGCTGGTAAGGTATTTGTGGATTGCAATAATAACCACATTCAAGACGCTGAAGAACTAGGTATTCCGGGCGTACGCATGTACATGGAAGATGGTACTTACTTTATTAGTGATGTTGAGGGCAAATTCAGCTATTGCGGTATTAGCCCGAAAACACACGTACTTAAAGTAGATAGTTTAACTATGCCGCGAGGAAGCCGTTTAACGACAACTAGCAACCGCAATGCAGGTGATGCTAACAGTTTGTTCTTAGATACAAAAAATGGTGAGTTAATTCGCGCTGACTTTGCAGAGGGTACTTGCTCAAATACAGTGCTTGAGCAAGTGAAAGCACGCCGTACACAAGGTGAGGTGCGCGCACCAGAAACCGAGAAAAAAGGCGGCCCAGCCATTAAGTTTGAGGGTAAATCGCCTGCTTATCCACAGCAGGGTACTGATAGTGCTAACCAAAGGCTGGTGAAACCGCGGGGAGGAGCAGGCGAAGCGCCTGTCTCTAACACGGTGAACGATAACCCCGTACAACCATTATCGGAGTCTAGCGGAAATACGCGAGGTAATAATCTGCGTGATCAAGAAGGAGGTGCAAAATGAAATTGCTCAACCTTTTTACACTGACTCAATCACGAGATAATGCTATGAAACTGAAACACAAGAATTTACCTAAACAAAAAGCGTTAGATGTTATGCGTACACGTGCGATCGTGTTAGCGATTGCGGGTACGTTTGCTACATATGTTCCAAATATTTATGCTGAAGAGGCGATTGAATTAACTGAGCAAACTCAGGTTGAAGCTCAAGTTCAGCCTGAAAATCAACTGCCAGCTGAGACCACAGAATCAACAGCTTCAGAAGTCGTAACAGAAACTTCCGAGGCCACAGCAAAAGAGGATGTCCGTTTTGAAAGTGTTGCAGGAACTACTGAATCAAGCGAAATTTCTCATGGAGTTACGCCTAAAACACGAGTTACTGACCCTGATGCTATTAAACCGGTAGGAGTTTACGCTGATAGCAAAGGTGCAGTGGATTACAAAGCGAATGTGAACGTAGGCAAAATTGCAGTTGAAATTGATAAAGATGGTTTACCAGCCGATGGGCAAAGTGCAGTTGAAGTTACAGTTAAACTTTCTGACCTTAAAGCCCAAGCAATGACCGATGTGGCCTATATAACGGTAGAGGTAAGTGGCGGACGTATTTTATTGCCAGGCCAAAATACAGACGAACTAGGCCCTGAGGGTGGTGATTTAGATAAAGTAACACCTGGCACACAAGTAAAAGTTAAAAACGGCGTGGCAACATTCAAGCTGCTTGCCCCTGCCGAGCCGCAAGATGTGCAAGTTAGAATAACCTCTGGCGATGTTACTGCGGCTGGCACGGTGAGTTTTTTACCTGAATTACGTGAGATGGTAGCTGCAGGTTTGATTGAAGGTATTATTAGTAAACGTAATATTTCTGCTGGCAGTTTGTCGCCGCATCGTAATGAAGATGGCTTTGAACAACAAATTCGCCGTTGGAGTAATCAATTCCAAAGTGGTAAAGCGAATGCTGCAATGCGTACGGCATTCTTTATTAAAGGCAAAATTAAAGGTGATGTGCTTTTGACTGCCGCTTTTGATTCTGACAAAGAAACCCGTGCGCGCTTACTGCGCGACATACGCCCTGATGAGTTTTACCCAGTATATGGTGATAGCTCTATTCATGGATTCGATGCGCGTTCAAGTGACAGGCTTTATGTAAGATTAGATAAAGACAAAAGTTATGCTCTGTATGGAGATTTTAATACAGGGAGCGGCTTTAGTCAGATGACTGGAGGTGGTAATGTGGCCAGTTTGCAATTACGTAACTTGGGTCAATATAACCGCACAGCCACAGGGTTTAGAGGGCATTATGAAAAAAGCACTGTTCTAGGAAACGCCTTTTTGGTGCGTGACAACTTAAAACAAGCAATTGAAGAATACCCTGGTAACGGTACATCAGGCCCGTTTGCGGTAAAAAACAACTCTGCATTAGAAAACTCAGAAAAAGTTGAAATTATTATTCGTGATAAAGATCAACTGAATGTCATTAAAGAGGTGATTACCTTAGCACGCTATGAAGATTACGTGTTTGAACCTTTTAGTGGCCGTATTTTACTTAAAACACCATTGATGGCATTAACACCAAATGGTGACAGACAATCTTTACGAATCACTTATGAAGTCGAGCAAGAAGACGGCGAGCAATTCTGGGTAGGTGGTATTGATGGTCAGGTTAAATTAACCAATAACCTCGAGGTAGGTGGAACTTGGGTTGAGGATCGCAACCCTTTATCTAAATATCGTTTACAAAGTGTCAACACCGGCGTTAAGTTGGGTGAAGATACGATGTTGGTAGGTGAAATTGCACGCTCTAACTCTTCAACTTATACCGATAGTAACGGCAATGTTTATGCAACACCTGTATCTGGGGCAAGTGTTGAAGATGAAGTTAATGGAAATGCATATCGAGTTGAGTTGGTTAGTAAAAGTGCGCAAGATGCATTAAAACCTTGGTCGGCTAAAGCTTGGTGGGCAAGGTCTGACGAAGACTTTGACAACAGTGCTACAGGTTATACACACGGTAAAGGTGAGGCTGGAGCTAAAGCAAAAATTCAACTTAGCGAAATCATCGGTGTGTATGGTGAAGCCCTTCGCAGTGAAGACCGCGCGCTAGCGGGCGATGCTGTTCGTACAGGTGAAAAACTTGGTGTAACTGCAAAAGTGACAGATAAACTCACTTTAGATGGCTTTGTGCGTCATATTCAAGAGGATGAAAACTTTGAGCCACAAGCTTTAGTGGGCGGTAATAATACACCATTAGGTGGCACGTTAAATCAAACAGGCGGCTTTTATGGGCTAGGTCAAGATCAAAATGGGTTTGCCTCAACTGGTGTTTCAAGCAGAGGTCCAGGTTTATCAGACAGCTTAGATGCAACTACCGTTGGTGTAGGGGCTCATTACCAAGCAACAGAAAAACTGAATTTTGACGGTTTATTAGAGCGCGGTGGTGAAGACCAAAAACGTATTGTCTTAGGCACGCAATATCAAATTGCCGAGCGCACACGATTATATGCTCGTGCAGAAACGCAAACAGGTTTAGCGTCAAGTTATTCTTTAGATGCGGCTGACCGAAGCACCAGTTTTTCAGCGGGCGTTGATACAAGCTATATGAAAAACGGTAATTTGTTTACAGAGTATCGTCTGCGCGATGCTTTATCTGGGCAGCAAGCTGATATTCGTGATATGCAATTAGCCAATGGCGCACGCAACACATGGAATATTGCAGAAGGCATTACGGCTAATACAGGCATTGAATACCTAAAAATATTTAAAGGTGAACAGCAAAACGCCTTAGCACTGACTGGCGGCGTAGATTATGCTGTTAATCCATTGTGGAAAGCTTCAGGACGGATTGAGTTTAGACGTCTATTTGATAACAATGCAAATCCAGGTAATCAGGCAACGAATCAGTGGCTTAATACTTTATCTTTTGCACGTAAGTTAGATCGCAATTGGACATTACTCACTCGAAACTATTTGTTGGTGACGCGTAATAACGAGGATAGCAGCGGAAATAATAAGGGTAATACTTTCCAAGATCGCTTCCAAATTGGTGCCGCTTGGCGACCTGTTGATCATAATCAGTGGAATGGTTTGGCACGTTATGAATACAAAAAAGTGAATGATAAATCAATAGCCGATGACCCAATTACAGGCAATATGGGTGAAGATTATCATAGCCATATTGTGTCTGCACATATGGATTATCATCCAAGCCGACCATGGTGGATGACAGGTCGCGTGGCGGGTAAACGTACAACGGATGACACTTTGCCAACAGACAAAGCCTACAGTGCCTACTTATTGGGTGGTCGTGTGGTGTATGACATTACTGAAAAATGGGACTTAGGCGTACTAGGCAGTGTGTTGTATAGCCCACAAGGTAGTTCTAAACAGTGGGCTGCCGGTTTAGAAGCTGGCTATCAATTACAAACAAATTTATGGGCTTCAGTGGGCTTTAACTGGTCAGGCTTTACTGATAGAGACTTAAGTGGCTCTGATTACACCGCGCAAGGGTTGTATGCAAGATTGCGCTTAAAATTTGATGAGAATTTATTTGCTGGTAAAAATGAGCAGGTTAATCGCGCACTTGAACGCACAGATAGCGCACCAGAAATTAAAAACTAATATTAAAAAATAACACTTATAGACTGATTTAGAGGCAAATATGAAAAAACAATTGATAACACGTGCAGGCCTGAGTGCCGTAACAACTGTAGGTTTGTTAGTTGCACTGATTAACCCTGCGCAAGCGGATGAGGCGGCTGCAACGACAAAAGCGGTAGAAGCTGTTGCAGTTGAAGCCAAAGCAGAACCAACGCTCAATGCTGCTAAAGATCGTATTACAGACCAGGCGATTAAGGCAGATCAGGCTACTTATACAGCCACACAAGCACGCATTAAAGCGTTAAATGACACCGGAATACCTGTAAAAGATTACGCCCTATCAAAAGCACAATGTTGGTTAGATGTTTCACTTCATGAGTACACGCGTAATGATCGCTCAGCTTTTCCACAAGAGGCATTGAGTCAATCTGCAGCCATATTGACTGCACTAGAAAGTAACAGCTCGCCAAACCCGGCAGAGCAAACGCCACTGGTAAATAATGCAGATAAATTGCGTGAAGATTTGTGGGCTAAGGCTGGTACGTTAATGCAAGCCCCAGCAAAAGTATGCTATGCACAAAAAGTTGCTTGTGCTGAAGTGGAATTAGCGCACGCTGGTAATGAGCATAAACAACAGGGCTGGCGTCATGCCAAACCTTATGTGCAAATTGCTGAAGATTTAATTGCAGAAGCAGAAGCTATCGGTGATAGTTGCCTGCCACCGCCAGCAGCACCTGCTACTGAACCAGTTGTACTTGAACCATTAATGGTAGAGCATATAGATTTAGCCGCAGATGCCTTGTTTAAGTTTGATAAATCCACAGGTAATGATTTATTACCAGCTGGTAAAAAAACCTTAGATGAATTGGCAGAGCGCATCAATAGCACGTTTATTACCATCGATCATATTAAACTAACAGGCTATACAGATCGCTTAGGCAGTGAGGAATACAATCAGGCACTTTCTGAGCGCCGTGCGCAGACTGTAAAAAGTTACCTGCAGAGCAAAGGTGTTGCTAGTGATATTGAGGCAGTAGGCAAGGGTGAGGCTGATCAAGTGGCGGATTGTGGAACATCAACTAAAGTTACAAAAGCGTTGACTGAATGTTTACAGCCTAACCGTAGAGTTCTTGTTGAAGTACAAGGTGTTAAAAAGCGCAACCCTAACCAATAATTGTAAACTTCAATACGCTTAAACTAGCGTTTTAGTTGTCACATCAAGTCATGGTTAAACTTTTAACCATGACTTTTTTATTTGCTTATTCTTCTAAATATTTTCCAGCTCAATATTCAAAGCCACATTTCTTTGCTATAATGCCGCCTTATCTCGCGGGCTGAGTGATTAGTCAAGCGAACAAAAATGTAAGAGTGGCAGAGCGCGTTTGAATAAATGGCATGCTATAGTCTTGCAAGACTGTGATGGTGAAAGTCGTTACGGCAAAAAATGTTATAAATAGTAATAGGAAGAGTGGCAGAGCGGTTTAATGCTACAGTCTTGAAAACTGTCGTGGGTTCACGCCCACCGTGAGTTCGAATCTCACCTCTTCCGCCAAATTTTAATGCCGCTTTAAGCGGCATTTATTTTTAAAGACATCGTTTTTTATTTAAGGAAATCACATGACACAAATTATCATCGACCATAATCCATCTGAAGAAAAACTAAAATCACTCGGCGTAGCAAACTGGTCTATCTGGGATTGCGCACCATCAAAATTCCCATTGAATTTTGACTCAGCTACAGAAAGCGCTTATTTGCTTGAAGGTGAAATTCGCGTAACGCCAGTAGGCGGCGAAACCGTTGTCGTTAAAGCGGGCGATTTTGTGGTATTTCCAAAAGGTTTGAAATCAAACTGGGAAGTGACTAAACAATTGAAAAAACACTACAAACATTCTTAATTATTGTTTGTAGTTGCCATTTTTTAAAGGTGGCATAAAATAAAGCCTTGAGATATTTATCAAGGCTTTATTTGTTTTTGTAAGGAGTGCGCGCCATGCCTAAAATTACCGTAGAAAAACCGAGTGCAGAAAAGTTGAAGTCTTTAGGGGTCACTAGCTGGCCGATTTGGACCAAAGAAGTTTCCGAGTTTCCGTGGAGTTATAGCTCGCAAGAAATCGCCTATATTTTAGAAGGCGAAGTCACGGTGATAGAAAAAGGTGGCGAATCGGTGAGCTTTGGCGCGGGCGATTTAGTGACTTTTCCCACTGGGCTAAGTTGCACTTGGCAGGTTAAAAAAGCCCTGCGCAAGCATTATCATTTTGATTAAAAAATGTATTGAAATAACACAACATCATTTCACCACCTCTGCGAGCCTTATTCTATGCGGCTTGCAGAGGCATAAAAAATCCTCGGGCGATTTTTGCCTTATATTTCAGCCAAAATAGCGGTTTTAAGTGCGTCAATTTTTGGGGTGTCTAGTGTTTGGTTTTTTTGCGCAGAAATAATAAAGCTATCTTCGGCGCGCTTGCCTAGCGTATTAATTTTAGCGTTGTGTAAATCAATGCCATGTAGCCAAAAAATGCGCGCCAGCGTCGCCAGCAAGCCGGGTCTATCGTTGGCCACAATATCGAGCTTATGCTGTTTTTGGTTGGCTTCTTGGGTAATCAGCACTTGTGTTTCAATTGGCATGTGTTTTACTTGGCGGCTCACGCGGCCTTTAAGCGGGGCTTCAAGTGGCGCATCGCTGACTAATTTTTGCGTGAGTTCTTGCTCAATAAATTTAAGCAAGCCGCTGTAACTGACTGATTTGCCTGATTGGTCCAGCACAATAAAGGTATCTAGCGCGTAATCGTGGTTGGTGGTGTAAATTTTTGCCTCTACAATGCTGTAGCTCATGTGGTCAAAAAAGTTACAAATGCGCGCAAATAAATCGTGCTTATCTTTGGCGTAAATCATCACTTGTATGCCATCACCACTAGGGCTTAATCGGGCGCGTACTATGGCTTTAGCCGCATTTAAATGGGGCGTGAGCAAGCGGCTATGCCATGCAATTTCATCGCTTTCATGGCGGATAAAATAGTGTGTGCCAAATGTTTGCCAAAGCTGCTCGTAAGAGTGCGCGCTGAGGCCATATTGCTTGAGTTTGCTGGCGGCTTCTTGCTTGCGCGTATTGGTGGCTTGTTGCACGTATTCGGCTTGATTCGCCAAGGCTTTTTTGGTGGCGTTAAATAGGCTCTCTAGCAAACGGGCTTTCCATGCGTTCCATACTAATGGGCTGGTACCGCGAATATCCGCCACGGTGAGTAAGTACAGCGCGGTGAGTTGGCGCTCGTTATGCACAAATTGTGCAAAATGCTCAATCACGTTAGGGTCAGATAAATCTGACTTTTGCGCAGTGGCGGACATTTTAAGATGCGATTCAACCAACCAAGCCACCAGGGCGCTATCTGCCTTGGGTAAGTGGTGTAATTTGCAAAATTTTAGTGCATCCACCGTGCCGAGCGTGGAGTGGTCGCCACCGCGACCTTTAGCAATGTCATGAAATAGTGCTGCTAAGTAGAGTAAATGCGGTGCATCAAATTGAGCAAATAATTGGCTACAAACAGGAAACTCGTGTTTGAGCTCAGGCTTGCTAAAGCGGCGTAAATTGGCCAGCACATTTAATATATGTTCATCAACGGTATAAACATGAAATAAATCATGCTGCATTTGGCCAATAATGCGCCCAAACGCCGGGATATACGCTCCTAAAATGCCATAGCGATTCATGGCGCGCAAGGCATGGTTAACGCCATTTGGCTGAGATAAAATGTTGATGAACAATTTTTTATTGTGGGCATCTTGTCTAAATTCACGATTTACTAACGGTTTAACCCGTTGCAAGTTGCGTAGCAAAGTTGCCCCCATGCCAGTCAGTTCTGGGTGTTGTTGTAGCAATAAAAACGCTTCTAAAATGGCGCTGGGTTGACGCTGTAGCAAGTTAGCATTTTTAGCTTCTAGCAAGTGGTTATAGGCAATAAATCGCGCGTTAATTGGTTGAATGCTAGGTGATTTAGTCATAATCACCTCAAACGATTTCAGCAAAATCTCATTGATGAGCCGTACAAACTTTACGCTGCGGTAGTAATTTTGCATCAACTGCTCGCTGGCGCGTTTGCGTGGCGTGTTGATAAAACCTAAATCGGCGGCCAGCGTATTTTGATAGTCAAATAGCAGGCGGTCTTCACGACGGTTACTTAAAAAATGTAGGCGAATGCGCAGTAATTGCAAACTTAGTTGATGGCGCTGAATTTGCCTTGCTTCTAATGGGGTGAGAATATTAAGCTTGGTTAAATGCCCCCAAGTGTTCGGTGTACGCCTTGCATCTGGCATATTGAGGCTATGCGCAATCCACAAAATGGTGTGTAAATCGCGCAGTCCACCAGGGCTTTCCTTAATATTGGGTTCTAAGTTATAAGCGGTGTCGTTAAATTTTTGGTGGCGCTGCGTTTGCTCTTTGCATTTTGAGTTGTAAAACTTGCGTTTGATTTCAGGGCTGGCAAGCGTTTCATCAATGGCTTGCGCAAATTGATCATAAAGTGGATTGTTGCCAGTTAAAAAGCGCGACTCCATCAAGTTAGTTTGTACGGTCAGGTCTTTTTTTGCCTCAATAATGCACTCGCTTAAGGTGCGCACGCTATTGCCCACTTGCAAGCCAATATCCCAAAATAGGCCAATCAGCGTTTCTATGCGGCTGTTAATTGCGGCATTATTTTGCGCAGTTTCGGGCAGTAAAATGAGCAAATCAATGTCAGAATGTGGGTATAGCTCGCCACGCCCATAGCCACCCACTGCAATCAGGCAGCATTGCGCATCAATGCCTGTTTGCGCCCACATTTGCGCCAGTAAATCATCAATCAGCAGACAATGCTGTTTAAATAATCGTTTGGCGTTAGGTTTTTGGGTAAAGTCGGCCTTGAGTACCTCAAAGCCTGTTTTAAGCTGTTGCCGCCATGCGGGGATATAGTCGGCAACGCTTTTTGACATTATTGCTTCACAAAATCAGGTATCGCAGGTGAGCCACTGGATAATGTCATCACCTCAAAGCCAGTTTCTGTGACTAAAAGGGTGTGTTCCCACTGCGCGGATAAGCTGCGGTCTTTGGTCACAATCGTCCAGCCATCGGGCATTTGTTTAATATCGCGCTTGCCCGCGTTAATCATGGGCTCAATGGTAAACATCATGCCGGCTTTAAGCACCAAACCTGCGCCTGGCTTGCCATAGTGCAGCACTTGCGGCTCTTCATGAAACACTTTGCCAATGCCGTGCCCGCAAAACTCGCGCACCACGCTATAGCCGCTTTTTTCAGCAAAGGTTTGAATGGCGTAGCCAATATCGCCTAGCGTTGAGCCGGGCTTAACCTTGCTAATGCCAATCCACATGGCTTGGTAGGTAATTTCGCACAAGCGTTTGGCTTGATTGGTGACTTCGCCCACATAAAACATACGGCTGGTGTCGCCGTGGTAGCCATCTTTTATTACTGTGATGTCAATATTTAAAATATCGCCATTTTTCAAGGCTTTATCACTGGGCACACCGTGACAAATTTGCTGGTTAATCGAAGTGCAAATAGACTTTGGATAAGGTTTATGGCCATCAGGCGCGTAATTAAGCGGCGCGGGAATCGTTTTTTGCACATCCACCATGTAATCATGGCAAAGCTTATCGAGTTGATCTGTAGTGACGCCATGCACCACAAACGGCGCGATGTAATCTAGCACTTCGGACGCCAATTTACCGGCGATGCGCATTTTTTCGATGTCTTGCTGATTTTTGATTGTAACGGCCATGGGCTTAAAAATAGGATAAATAACAGACGCTATTTTAGCATAGCCTAGCAAGTGATTTTTCATTCGACTAAAAAGCATTTTTGTTAGACGAGTGGCTACAATAGTGAGGTAAAAAAATCCCGCAATACATACGCAGTGCATTGCGGGCGAAGGGAGCGAAATTTTGGAGATCTACGCTATGTATTATTAGCAAAACCTATGCCAATTAAATTACTCTTTTCATTCAATCAGTTACAAAAACACAAGCAAACTCAATTTTGGCTGAATTCAGCCAATGGTTGTATGCAACCATTTATTGCAGTAAACACACTTAAAGCACGTTTAAAATCCCTTTTAAAAACGCATAAAATTGCCTAGTTTTTAACACATATCATTTCACCACCTCTGTAAGCCAGTCTGCATGCGGCTCGCAGAGGAGAAAATTTTTCTCGGGCGAAAATCAGCATTTAAAATAAGCATTTTTCGCTTAAAATATGCACTACTTTTTACAGGTGTTTTGATGATGCAAAGCAGCCAACTTATTTGCGGGGTAGATGAAGCAGGGCGCGGCCCACTGGCAGGCAGTGTATATGCCGCCGCCGTGATTTTAGATGGCAACAACCCCATTATTGGCTTGGCAGACTCAAAAAAACTCAGTGAAAAAAAGCGCGGTGCACTGGCGATTGAGATTAAGCAAAAAGCACTGGCTTGGGCCATTGCCAGCTGCACTGCTAAAGAAATTGACCAGATTAATATTCTACAAGCCAGCTTGCTGGCAATGAAGCGCGCGATAGAAGCCATGCAAGCGCAGTTTAGCGCGGTGTTAAATGGGCATGAAATTTTGGTGCAAGTAGATGGTAATAAATGCCCGAAAATTAACCTGCTGTGCGAGGCGATAGTGAAAGGCGATAGCAAGGTGCAAGCGATTTCAGCCGCGAGTATTTTAGCCAAAACCGCGCGGGATGCGGAACTTTACGAACTGGATAAACTATACCCGCAATACGGTTTTGCACAACATAAAGGTTACCCAACGTCAGCGCATTTAGCAGCACTTGCGGTGCATGGGATTTGTGTGGAGCATCGGTTGAGTTATGGGCCTGTTAAGGCGTTGTTAGAATAGTAGTGTGGGTAACGCATTGCTAAGCCCATCCTAGGCTTGCTGGTAATAAATAGTTTAAAAACCAAGGCCAATCGATTTCCACGCGTCTGCAAAGCAAGGTTGGTCATATTCTTGAGGATTTAGCCAATAACTGCGCTTACCATCTTTTTCATTATACTTCGCTAACCCTTTTATGTCGTTGGGCAACAATATGAAAACTCTGGGTTCGCTTGAGACTTTATCAATGATAATCCAGAAATCTCCCATTATCTTTTCCAGAGAATTGCCTAACGGTACGGCGTTTCTATTGGATAGTGTTTTGACTTGTACACCAATATATTCGGTTGCACTTGAGTTGTAGGCGATAATATCAACACCTCTAGCGTTCCTTGAGGTTGGCATCACATTCCAGCCTCTGAGGGATAAATGATAGCAGGCATAAAACATACCGATGTTGCCAACAATCTGGGTATCAAGTTTAGAGTTTTTTGTTTTATCATTCATGATATAAATTAAATAACTATCCTTAATGTAAAAGTAAAAACACCGTCGGCTTCTTATGCAAATCAGGCAGTGGTGACTTCTTCCACTGTGCTACCGTTTTAGTTACAATCAGTTCACTCTCAAGACTAATATTACACGCTACGCATAGCCTTGTATTCGCTTGGCAGTGCGCCAAAATATCTTCTAGTAAATGTTGGTTGCGGTAGGGGGTTTCTATAAAAATTTGTGTTTCATTATTTTTTGCGGATTGCTTTTCAATTTCTTTTAAGCGGTTAATGCGCGCGGCTTTATCCTGTGGAATATAGCCTAAAAAAGTAAAGCGCTGCCCATTTAAGCCACTTGCCATAAGGCTGAGTAATATCGAGCTGGGGCCAACCAGTGGCGCAACGCGGATGCCTTTCGCATGGGCGAGGGCGGCGAGTTTAGCGCCAGGGTCGGCAATGCCAGGGCAGCCTGCTTCACTCATCAAGCCAACATCTTGGTCGGCTAATAGTGGCGCGAGTAGGGCTGGGATGTTTTTATCTTCGGTGTGCTCGTTTAAGGTGAGTAGTGTGAGTTCGCGTACGGGCTTGGCGGTTTTAATGGTGCTTAAAAAATGCCGCGCGGTTTTTTCATTCTCAACAATAAAAGTGTCTAACTTTTGGGCAATGGTGACTACTTCTTGCGGTAAAACGCGGTTAATATTGTCGTCACCCAAAGTGACGGGAATGAAGTAAAGCGTGCCTAGTTTCACGGGTTAATTATTTCTAAATTTTGCACTTATTTTACACGATATCAAAACACATGCCCTGCAAGCCAGTATCCATGCGGCTTTCGCATTCGACTTAGTGCTTTAGCACTTAGTGAGAATGGTGATGCCAAGAACTGGTACAGGGCGATGATTTTTTCTCGGCGCAAAAAACGCCCTAATTTATCCAATTTATTACACAGTGTTAGTACTTGGTTTGCACACGATAAGTCAGCGTGGTTTTACCTTCTGCTGGAATTTCAACTTTCCATACAGCTAAGTGACTATTGGCTTTTTTGTGTGGGTGGCTTTCATCCACAACTTTCCAATCGCCACCAATCGGCTCTTGCACCAGCACCGTCATTTTCTCTTTTTTGGCATTTTTAAGGGTAAATTCAAATGCGCTTTCAAACGCGCTATGGCCTTTTTGTGGGTTAGGTAGTAGTTTAAATTCGGTTTGTTTTTTATCGGCGGTCACGTCAAAAGATTCGCCTAGTTTAATACGCACAGTTTCGTTTTTTGGGGTGTGGTCGATGTTATCTTCACCCACAAATTGCGCGTTGCCGGCTTTATCTTTTTTATACACGCGCAACACGCCTTTAGGCAATGGCATGCCTAATTTACTGGCTTCTTTATTTTCAAATTCCACAAAAGTGCTTACTTTTAATTTGGTGCCAATTTCGCCATATTGGGCGGTGTAATAATATTCCGCGCCACGCAACACTAGCTCTTTGCGCGCAGGGATATTGCTGGCAGAAAGAAGCGCTACTTGCTTGGTTTGGCTTTCAGCAATGGTGGTGGGGCGGTCGAGGGTGTAAAGATGATATTCAAGCAAAGATTCTTCAGCCATCGGTGCTGGGGCGGCGGCTTCCATTGCCATATCCATATTTTTACGCATCATGGCAGCGCGTGGGTATTCGGGTTGCACGCGGTTCACATCACCTGCTACTAATTGCAATTTGGCATTTTTGTAGGTTGCGCCGCTGGTGTTGGTGAGTGTTACCCAGCCAGATAAATCAATGCTGTCTTCTTTTGGGCTGAGTTCTGCCACGTAATCTGCTTTCCAACCCAAGCCGCCAGTTAAATAACTAAGCTCTACCGTTTGCTTTGCTGCACCTTTGTTATCAATTTGCGTCACCAATGTTGGGCGGTCACGCAGGTTTTCTGGCACGTCATCATACACAATTCTGCCCGGCAAGCCTGTTTCAATGCGGTTACCCATTTTGAGCACTACGCCATTGTTAGCAGATAATACCGTGGCTTTTTCAGTGGTTTCAACCCCTGTGGTGGGGTGTGTTTTAACGATGCTCACGGTTTTACCCACGTATTTTTGCAGCATTTTTTCAGGCGTGAGTAAGTCAAAATCAAAATTTTGCTCAAGCAAAGTGAGGCTTCCCGGGGCGGTAATGCTGCGCAAAAGCGCGGTTTCTGGGCGAATTTGTGCGCTGACATCGCGCAATGCTAGTGCGTTTAAGCCTTTTTTTAAGTTCACTTGACGCGTATCTTTAACCAAAGCTAAATCGCCGTTATAGATAGTCACAGCAACCGTTTGTTGTTCGTTAAGCGTGCTACGTGATTCTTCTAAATCCATCGCAATGGCTCCTGAAACTAAGGTCGATAATGTGGCAAGTGTGATGAGTTTGCGTTTAAACATGTGGGTATCCTTTGCATTTAATGAATGAGTAAATTGCTACTACAATTCATTAAACGTTGCGCATGTCAAAATGGGGTTAAAAATAATAAAATATTTTTAGAATATAATGTTTAGATGACTGCTACACCTTCATTTTGCAGCATGGTAATGAGTTTAATAAGAGGTAAGCCAATCAGCGCGTTCGGGTCTTCGCCTATCATGCGCTCAATCAGTGCAATGCCTAGGCCTTCTGATTTTGCGCTCCCTGCGCAGTCATATGGTTGCTCTTTGGTTAAATAGTTTTCAATTTGCGCGTCCGTCAGTTGCCTAAAACGCACACTATAAGGCACCACTTCAGCCTGCATATTGCCTGTGGTGGCGTTATACAGACACAATGCACTATGAAAAACCACTTCACGGCCACGCATCATTTGCAATTGCTTAGTGGCGTTTTGGTGGTTCATCGGCTTGCCGAGAGAGGTACCATCCAGTGTTGCCACTTGATCGCAACCGATAATTAAAGCGTGTGGATGCCTTTTGCCAATTTTTTTGGCTTTTTCTTGCGATAGACGTAAGGCTAGCTCAAATGGTTTTTCGTCAGCAAGTGGCGTTTCATCAATTTTAGGCGAAATGCTGTTAAATGGAATATCCAGTTTACGCAAAAGCTCGCGCCTGAATTTAGAAGAAGAAGCTAAGATGAGTGTTTGTTTCATGAGCTTTATTTTAAATTAAAAAAGCCGATAAGGGGTAGTTTATCGGCTTGATGGTTAATTAAAATAGCGAGAGGCTACTCTGGTTGAATTTCAAGTAATGATTCATCAGGCGTAACGCTATCGCCTTTTACCACGTGTACGGCCACGACAACGCCTGCGGTTGCTGCTTGAATTTCATTTTCCATTTTCATTGCTTCAATCACTAGCACGCCATCACCCGCTTTGACTTTATCACCCACTTTGGCTTTCACCGCCACAATGGTACCTGGCATGGAGGTGGTCACATGTCCAGCATGGCTTGGGCGGGGGCGACCATTTCCACTATTTTTGCTGGCAACGGATTTTTTCTTGCCACCGCTACTTGTGTTGCCACTTGAAACTTCAATTTCGCTCAATGTTTCTACCATGACCTCTTCTGCAATGCCATCAATTGAAACATAGAACGGACGTTTTTCTTGCCCAGCGTGGCCGCTGCCGGTGAGGTTGACGTGGAAAGTTTCGCCATGCAATGTGATTTTAAATTCGCTAGGGGCATAACGTGGCGCAGCGGCACTAATAGCTGTTTTGTCTAGCAATGCTTCTGGTACAAGCGAGCCAGCATTGCGCTCTTGTAGAAAAGTTTTACCAATATCCGGGAACATGGCATACGTCAGCACATCTTCTTCAGACTGCGCAAAGCGCTCGGCTTCACCGGTTAATTTTGGCATTTCATCCGCTAATAAATCGGCAGGGCGGCATGTAATGACCTCACCATCACCGACAGCAAGTTGCTTGATTTTGTCGTTCACCGGTGCTGGCGATTTACCGTATTGCCCAAGCAAATAGTTTTTTACTTCGTTGGTTATAGATTTGTAGCGCCCACCGGTCATGACATTGAGTACGGCTTGTGTGCCCACAATTTGCGAGGTGGGGGTGACCAGCGGTGGATAGCCCAAGTCTTCACGCACACGTGGGATTTCGGCTAGAACTTCATCCATGCGGTTAAGCGCGCCTTGCTCTTTAAGCTGGTTACTTAAATTTGAAATCATGCCACCTGGCACTTGGTTGACCAACACGCGTGTATCTACCCCAGTAAATTCACTCTCAAACTGCCAATATTTTTTTCGTACATCACGGAAATAAGCAGTGATTTCTTGCAAGGCCACTAAATTTAAGCCTGTGTCATATTCGGTGCCTTTAAGTGCCGCCACAATGCTCTCGGTGGAGCTATGACTTGCGCCTTCACCAAAAGACGAATTGCAAGTGTCTAAAATGGTTGCTCCTGCTTCTACGCCTTTTAAAAAACACATTGCGGATAAACCAGAAGTGGCATGGCTGTGCAAGTGTATTGGCAAACTTACTGCAGCACGCAATGCTGTGACTAAATCATGCGTGCTTTGCGGTGTAAGTAAACCAGCCATATCTTTAATGGCGATGGTGTCGCAGCCAAAGCCTTCAAGCTCTTTAGCAAGGCTAACAAAATGTGCAATATCGTGCACCGGGCTAGTGGTATAGCTAATCGCACCTTCAGCATGCTTGCCTGCTTTTTTAACCGCATCAACGGATGTTCTGAGGTTGCGCATATCGTTCATGGCATCAAATATGCGGAACACATCAACCCCGTTATCGGCAGATTTTTGCACAAAAGCACGCACTACGTCATCGGAATAGTGGCGATAACCTAGCAAATTTTGCCCGCGCAATAGCATCTGAATACGGCTGTTAGGGAGTGCCTTGCGGAGTTTAACTAAGCGTTCCCAAGGGTCTTCCTTAAGAAAGCGCACGCAAGCATCGAAAGTTGCACCACCCCAAGCTTCGAGTGACCAAAATCCAACAGCATCCAATTTGGCGCAAATTGGCAGCATATCAGCGATACGCATACGTGTAGCAATAACAGACTGGTGACCATCACGTAAAACTAATTCAGAAACATATACTTTTGCCATATTTTTAATCTATCACTTTAAGTTCAAAATGGGTTTGATTCGCTTTATATCTTAACTTCTAAATACCTTCGTGCGCTGCAATTGCAGCTGCTATGGCTGCTGCAATGACATCTGGTGGTACTTCATTTGCATAATTGGTAAGCTCAGGGTGAGTCTCAACAAAGCTGGTGTTAAATTCAGCATTTTTAAAATCTGGGTGTTGCAAAATTTGTTGATAATAGGGAATCGTGGTTTTAACTCCATAAATCAACATGTCGTCTAGTGCGCGACGTCCACGTGCAATGACATCTTCCCAGTCGAGTGCCCATACGGTTAGTTTTGCACACATGGAGTCGTAGTAAGGCGGAATCACGTAGCCACTATAAATCGCTGCATCCATCCGCACGCCAGGGCCACCCGGTGCATAATAGCGTGAGATTTTGCCAAAACTGGGCAAAAAGTCATTTTTAGGGTCTTCTGCATTGATGCGAAACTCCATTGCATAGCCGCGAAACTGAATCTCTTTTTGCTCATATTGCAAGGGCAAGCCATAAGCCACACGAATTTGCTCTTGCACAATATCAATACCTGTAATGGTTTCAGTTACGGTATGCTCTACTTGCAAACGGGTGTTCATCTCCATAAAGTAAAATGTATTGTCTGAATCGAGCAAAAATTCTACCGTACCAGCATTTTCATAACCAACTGCCTTCGCAGCTTTTACCGCTAAGCCGCCAATATAATCACGTTGCGCTTGGGTTAGTTGTGGTGATGGTGCGATTTCAATCAATTTTTGGTTGCGTCGTTGAATTGAACAATCGCGTTCAAATAGGTGAATGACATTGCCAATCGCATCTGCCATCACTTGTACTTCGATATGGCGCGGCGCAACCACACATTTTTCAATAAAAACCTCAGGTTTGCCAAAGGCTTTGCTCGCTTCGCTAATCACCCGATCATAATTACTGAGTAATTCTTTTTCGCTATCGCAGCGGCGGATGCCGCGCCCACCACCGCCGTTGGTGGCTTTAAGCATGATGGGGTAGCCAATTTTCGTGGCTAAAGCAACGGCTTCTTCTAAGCTCTCTAAATTACCATCGCTGCCAGGTGTGCAGGGGATGCCAGCCTTGGTCATGGCATTTCTGGCTAGAATTTTGTCACCCATTTGGCGAATTACCGAGGCTTTAGGACCGATAAATTTTATGCCGCGTCGTGCGCAAATTTCAGCCAACTCTGGGTTTTCAGATAAAAATCCATAGCCTGGGTGCAATGCGTCGCAGCCAGAAGCCACAGCCAAATTGACAATGTTGTGTGCATTTAAGTAGCCTGCAACTGGGTCAGCGCCAATGTTGTAGGCTTCATCTGCTTTTTTAACATGCAAAGCTTGGCGGTCTGCGTCAGCATAAATGGCCACAGATTTAATGCCCATTTCTGAGCAAGCGCGTACAATACGCACTGCAATTTCACCACGATTAGCGACTAGAATTTTTTTGAACACGCAACGACCCTTTAATTTCTGGCACAAAACTGGAATTTCAGACAAAAAACATTGCGATTGTATCATGCACATGCTTTTTGCTAAAAGGCTAAACGTTAAATTTACCTGCGATTTTATAGCGTGAGTAATGATTTTTGGATAAGTGGTAATGATGTGAGAAGATTGAGATGAAAGGTTTTTGCAATGGAAAATATGGGATATATTGACGTGGGTTATAGCCGCGCCTCTCCTAGCTCACTACGCATTGATAACGTGGCATTCGCACAAAAAGGCGAGCGAATGTCGGGTGCATTGAACTTATTAGAATGTCCGCGATTAAAAGCGAGCCTGCCTGTTGCAGGTAATGCTACCGATGCTGAAACTGTACACTATGTTTTGCAGGGTAGCACGGATGCGAGTGCGCAACGATTTATTAGTCTGTCGATTAGCTGCAATTTTAGCGTGATTTGTCAGCGTTGCTTGAGTTTGATGCCGCTTAAACTGCATTTAAATTTTAAATACTTAATTGTGAGTGATATTGATAGTGCGGATGCGGACGCGTTAGATGTTGATGATGAAGTGGATTGTCAGCAAGCCAGCAAAGAAATGGATATTGTGCAGCTGATAGAGGATGAAATTTTAATGGCAATGCCGATTGCGCCCACACATGCGCATGATTGTGCGAAGTTGGTGATGCAAAGTGGTGAAAAACCAAACCCGTTTGCTGTTTTAAAGGGGTTGATTAAAGATAAAAATACGCCATAATTTTGATGTTTTATAGCGGTGCAAAAAACATGAAAAAACAAGCTAAAAACCACACACTTCTTTTTGATGTCCTGTAAGCCGCATGGATACTGGCTTGCAGAGGCGAAAATTTTTCTCGGGGCGTTTTTAGTTGTTAAAATTGGTGTAAATAATGCTGCTTTTCTGACGGAAAAATACGGCTTGTTTTGCATGTATTCGCTTGTCAAATTTAGCTGACATGGTTTTAAATTTGTAATATAATTGCGGATTACTTATTTTACGTGTGCGGTTTCAGGGTTTTGTTGCGGCGCATTTTGATTTATTTTAAGTTTTACTATATTTAAATTTTTACTGGTTTTAGATTTTCGGTGGCGTCACTTAATCACTTGAAAATTGCAACTAAGTTTTATTCGATAGCGGAGTACACATTATGGCAGTTCAGCAAAACAAAAAAACACCGTCAAAACGCGGCATGCACCGTTCACATGACTTTTTAACTAACCCAGCTTTGGCGGTTGAGCCAACTACAGGTGAAGCACACTTACGCCACCACATCAGCCCAAATGGCTACTACCGTGGTCGTAAAGTATTAGCAACTAAAAACGACTAATATATTTACCCAGTTTGGGTTAAATAAAATAAATAGTCTTAGTTTTATAGCTATTGTTTTAAATGCTTTAAAAATTAACGCCGCGCCATTTTTGGTGCGGCGTTGGTGTATGTATGGCACGTATTTGTAGTATGCTTCTTATATGATGCGTTATCGTTTAATTTTCAATCAGGTTGCTTAATGTCATGGATATTACTCTCTCAGTAGATGCGATGGGCGGCGATCATGGCCCGCATGTCACAATTCCTGCTGTGTTAAAAGCACTGAAGGAGGATGATCAGCTCAATGTGGTGCTGGTGGGCTTGGCTGATGCAATTGAAGCAGAACTCAAAGCGCGCAAAGCTACCACCAGTGCGCGTTTGCGCATTCATCCAGCCACTGAGGTGGTGACGATGGACGAGTCGCCACAAAGCGCTTTAAAGAACAAAAAAGATTCTTCCATGCGCGTGGCGATTAACCTTGTCAAAAGCGGCGAAGCTAATGCATGTGTAAGCGCGGGCAACACAGGCGCATTGATGGCAACAGCGCGTTTTGTACTCAAAACCTTGCCTGGCATTGACCGCCCAGCTATTGCAGGCGTGTTTCCTAGCCAAAAAGGCAAAACTTACATTATGGATTTAGGGGCTAATGCTGATAGTACCCCTGAGCAATTGTTACAATTTGCTGTGATGGGTAGCATGCTAGTGGCGTGTGTTGCACATAAAGAGCGCCCAACAGTTGGATTGTTAAATATTGGTAGTGAAGACATTAAGGGCAATGAAGTGGTTAAACAAGCCGGCGAATTACTACGCGCCAGCCATTTGAATTTTTACGGCAATGTTGAGGGTAACGATATTTTTAAAGGCACTACAGATTTAGTAGTGTGTGATGGCTTTGTGGGTAATGTCACTTTAAAAGCATCTGAAGGTGTTGCGCAGATGATGGGGCGTTTTTTGTCAGAAGAGTTTAAGCGCAACTGGCTGACTAAGCTGATGGGGTTGATTGCTATGCCTGTACTTAAGGCGTTTAAAAAGCGCTTAGACCCAAGGCTTTATAATGGTGCGAGCTTTTTGGGCTTACGTGGCATTGTGGTAAAAAGTCATGGCGGGGCAGATATTATTGGTTTTGAAAATGCCATTCATGTGGCGGTTGAAGAGGCGCGTAGCGGTGTGCTACGCCGCATTACCGAACAGTTGGAAATTGAACATATACAATCGCAAAGCCCAGCAAATGCCGATGCGAATAACACGGAAATTCAATGAGTTACTCAAAAAATACTTATTCTAAAATCATGGGCACAGGCAGTTATTTGCCTGAAAAATTGCTCACTAATGCCGATTTGGAGCACATGGTAGAGACCACTGATGAGTGGATTTTTGCCCGTACTGGTATTCGAGAGCGCCATATTGCCGCTGATGATGAATTTACCAGTGATTTGGCTTTTAAGGCAGCGCAAAACGCCATTGCCAGCGCGGGGATTGATGCCAGCCAAATAGATTTAATCGTTGTTGCTACCACGACCCCAGATAAAGTATTTCCCAGCGTAGCCACAATTGTTCAGCGTAAATTAGGGATTTCAGGCTGCCCAGCATTTGATGTGCAGGCAGTTTGTAGTGGTTTTATTTATGCGCTAGCGACGGCGGATAACTTCATTAAAGTTGGCACAAGCAAGTGTGCCTTGGTGATTGGTGCGGAAACTTTTTCGCGCATCACCGATTACACCGACAGAAGTAATTGCATTTTATGGGGTGATGGTGCGGGCGCAGTGATTTTACAGGCGAGTGAAACGCAAGGCATTATTTCTACCCACTTACATGCAGATGGCAATTATGAAAACATGTTGCATGTGCCGCGTAATGCTGAGGGCAAAGATACCGTGATGATGGAAGGTAACGCTGTATTTAAAATGGCGGTGAATACCTTAGACCAAATTGTGGACGAAACTTTAACTGCCAACGGTATGCAAAAGTCTGATATAGACTGGTTGGTGCCGCATCAGGCCAATATTCGTATTTTGCAAGCCACTGCTAAAAAACTAGATATGAGCATGGATCATGTTGTGGTGACGGTAAGTGAGCACGGTAATACTTCAGCGGCATCTATTCCATTGGCTTTAGACGTGGCTGTGCGGGATGGACGTATTAAACGTGATGAAATTATTTTGATGGAAGCGTTTGGTGGCGGTTTTACCTGGGGTTCTGCGCTGATTAAATATTAGGTAGTATTAGTAATACAAATATTATAATATTCATTAAGTTAAAAATTTTATTTAAAGTAAATTATTATGAGTAAACTTGCAATTTTCTTTCCTGGTCAAGGTTCACAGTCGGTAGGCATGATGGCAGGATTTGGTGACAATCCAGTGATAAAAAAAACCTTTGTTGAGGCTTCGGATATATTAGGTGTAGATTTTTGGGCGATGGCAACTGAGCCAAATGAGCTATTAAATCTTACGCAGCACACGCAACCTTTAATGCTCACAGCAGGCATTGCCACGTGGCGCGCTTATCAAGCTACAAATGCGAGTCAGCCTAACGTTTTGGCTGGCCATAGTTTGGGTGAATATACGGCATTAGTGGCGGCTAATGCTTTAAGCTTTGCCGATGCGCTACCTTTAGTGAAATTTCGTGCCGAAGCGATGCAAAATGCCGTCCCCGAAGGTGTGGGCGCTATGGCGGCTATTTTGGGGTTAGAAGATCATGTGGTGCGCGCCGTGTGTGCCGAAGCCACGCAAAATGAAGTTTGTGAAGCTGTAAACTTTAATTCGCCAGGCCAAGTAGTGATTGCAGGCAATAAAGCCGCTGTAGAGCGTGGTATGGCTGTTGCTAAAGAAAAAGGGGCAAAACGCGCATTACCGCTGCCCGTGAGCGTGCCATCCCATTGCGCACTAATGAAACCAGCGGCAGTAAAGCTGGCAGCGTATCTAGAAAATGTTGCGGTGCATACGCCACAAATTTCGGTCATCCATAATGCGGATGTTGCAAGTTATAGCGAAGTCGATAAAATCAAGGACGCGTTAGTGCGTCAACTTTATAGTCCTGTGCGTTGGGTAGAAACCGTTCAGGCTGTGCATGCGCAAGGCGTTATGCAAGCGGCTGAATGTGGCCCAGGTAAAGTGTTAGCGGGTCTTACCAAACGTATTGTGGCAGAGTTGCCTTGTGTGGCCTTTACCTCCAATGAAGCATTTTTAGAGATAGCAATGTAAGGAATAATATATGGCAAATATTTCACTGTTAGCAGGTCAAATCGCTTTGGTCACTGGGGCAAGTAGGGGGATTGGCGCCGCTATTGCACAAGAGCTAGGCAAGCAAGGCGCAACTGTCATTGGCACTGCCACCAGTGCAGCAGGTGCTGATAATATCAACGCCAGCTTGCAAGCTGCTGGCATTAAAGGCAAAGGATTAGCGCTAGATGTGAACGATGCTACACAAATCGAATCGGTGCTCAAGCAGATTGCTACAGAGTTTGGTGATGTATCTATTTTAGTGAATAACGCTGGTATCACTAAAGATACTTTACTCATGCGGATGAGCGATGAAGATTGGAATGCCGTGATTAGCACTAATTTAACTTCAGTTTATCGGATGAGCCAAGCCGTGTTGCGCCCGATGATGAAGGCGCGCGTAGGTCGCATTATTAGCATTTCAAGCGTAGTGGGCCATATGGGTAATGCGGGACAAGTGAATTATGCCGCGGCAAAGGCTGGCATGACAGGCTTTACTAAATCGCTTGCCCAAGAAGTGGGTAGTCGCAATATTACTGTGAACTGTGTAGCGCCAGGCTTTATTGAAACGGACATGACAGCAGAGTTGCCCGAAAATATTAAAACCAAAATGCTAGAGCGCGTGCCGCTAGGCCGCTTGGGGCATGTGAATGAGATTGCTGCAACCGTAGCGTTTTTAGCCTCACCTAGTGCCGCGTATATAACGGGTGAAACGATTCACGTTAACGGTGGCATGTTAATGGTTTAATTATTTATTGCGTTAAATTAACGGTATTTAAGTTTTTTTGTATTCTTTTATAAATTTGATAGAATACGCATTGGCTGTAAGGCTATTTTTCATATTGAAGGGGTAATTAGATGTCTGACATCGAACAACGTGTTAAAAAAATTGTTGCTGAACAATTAGGTGCAAATGAGGCTGACGTTAAAAACGCATCATCATTTGTTGATGATTTGGGTGCTGATTCACTGGATACAGTAGAGTTAGTGATGGCACTAGAAGAAGAATTTGACTGCGAAATTCCTGACGAAGAAGCAGAAAAAATCACCACAGTACAATTGGCGATTGATTACATCAATACCAACCTGAAGTAATTCGCATTCCGTAAGGCAATAAACTCCAATTGGAGTTTATTGCCTTTTTCATTTTTGCAGGGCTTTCAAAGGCTTTTTTCATGGCTAATAGTTCAAAACGTAGAGTTGTGGTGACTGGATTGGGTGTTATTTCACCAGTGGGTAATGGCGTAAAAAACGCTTGGGATAATCTGCTTGCAGGTCAATCTGGCATTACACAAATTACCAAATTTGATGCGAGCGCTTTCGCTTCAACGGTCGCTGGTGAAGTGAAAAACTTCAACCCAGAGGACTATATTTCAGCCAAAGACGCGCGCCGTATGGATACGTTTATTCAATATGGGCTAGCTGCGGGCATTGAAGCCTTTAAAGACTCTGGTATTGAGGTGACGGAAGAAAATGCAGAGCGCATTGGTGTTTCGATTGGCTCTGGTATTGGTGGTATGCAGTTGATTGAAGATACTGATATTCTGTATCAAGAATCTGGCCCGCGTAAAATCTCGCCATTTTTTATTCCTGGCACCATTATTAATATGATTTCAGGTAATTTAAGCATCATGTTTGGCTTAAAAGGCCCGAATGTTGCCATTGTTACGGCTTGTACAACAGGTACACACTCGATTGGCGATGCCGCACGCATGATTGAATACGGAGATGCCGATGTGATGGTCGCCGGTGGTGCAGAAGCGGCGATTACCCGCTTAAGCGTGGGCGGCTTTGCCGCAGCGCGCGCGCTTTCAACCCGCAATGATGACCCAGCCACTGCAAGCCGTCCTTGGGATAAAGACCGCGACGGCTTTGTGATAGGTGAGGGCGCAGGCGTGATGGTGCTAGAGGAGTATGAGCATGCCAAAGCGCGCGGTGCAAAAATCTATGCAGAACTCGCTGGTTACGGCATGAGCGCGGATGCCTACCACATGACCGCCCCCAATATGGATGGCCCGCGTAGATCAATGCGCAACGCCATGAACAACGCTGGCATTAACCCAAGTGAAGTGCAATTTGTCAACGCGCATGGTACGTCCACGCCATTGGGCGATGCCAATGAAACCAATGCCATAAAAGCAGCTTTTGGCGACCACGCCTATAAGTTGGTGGTGAACTCCACTAAATCAATGACAGGGCACTTATTGGGCGGTGCTGGTGGATTAGAATCAGTGTTTATCGTGCTGTCAATCTATAACCAAGTTTCCCCGCCAACCATCAACATATTCAACCAAGATCCTGATTGTGATTTAGATTTTTGCGCGAATACCGCGCGTGATATGCACATTGAATACGCGCTTAAAAACAACTTTGGTTTTGGCGGCACCAATGGTAGTTTAGTGTTTAAAAAAGTTTAGTTTAACCAGCATTATTTTTTAGTTATCCTAATGATGCCTCTGTAAGCCAGTATCTACGCGGCTTGCAGAGGCATCAAAATCTCTCGGGTATTTTATTAAGTTTTTTATTGAACATTTATTGGCCTATCAATTGCATTTTTAGCCTCTGTAAAACCAGTCGTTTTGCCAACAACCAGCCAGCACTATCGTTTATAATGCTTGCATGTCAGTTTCTCCAACTTATCTGATTAACGGCAGTTTTAGCCATACGATTTCGCCGCTTGATCGCGGGTTTTCTTATGGCGATGGCGTTTTTCGCACGATGCTAATGCGTGGCGGTTTGCCAGTGGATTGGCCGCTACATTATCAAAAATTAGTGGCGGATTGTGCTGCGATTGGCATTGTTTGCCCGAGTGCAGAGTTATTGATGAGCGATTTTCAACAGAATTTTAGTGCAGAAGATATTGCAGAAAATCGTCTAGCCGTAGCTAAAATCATTATTACCCGTGGTGAAGGTGAGCGTGGCTATAAGCCGCCAGCGGTGACCTCGCCCACGCGGGTGCTAATAAAATCTGCCATGCCGGAGTATCCAAGCACATATGCTAAAGATGGCGTGCGCTTGCACTTGTGCGAAACGCGTTTGAGTATGCAAGCTAAGTTGGCTGGTATCAAGCATCTCAACCGCCTAGAAAATGTGCTGGCGCGCATGGAGTGGAGCAATGAGGCGATTTTTGATGGCTTAATGCTAGATACGCAGGAAAATGTGATTGAATGCACCATGAGTAATATTTTTGCGCGGTATAAAAATCTGCTCGTTACGCCAGATTTAAGTCAATGTGGGGTAGCAGGTGTCACGCGGCAACGCATTTTAGGGCTGGCAAATGTACTCAATTTGCAAACTGAAGTTAAGCCTGTGTCATTTGCCGATTTGCTGAAAGCAGATGAGGTGTTGATTTGCAATAGTTTAATTGGCACTTTTCAAGTGGTTTCAGTTAACAATCACACATGGCAAGCGCAGGCCTTGGCAACTAACTTCAGAAGTTTGCTTCGGCAGTAATATATTTTTAGATACAAAAATATGATGCGATTATTTAAAAAGCTGTTCATTATAGGAGTGCTGGCAATACTTATTGCTAGCGCTTGGTTAGCATATTATGCGGTCACGCCGCTCAATTTAAAGCCAACTAGCCAAGAAATTACCATTGCGCCCAAAAGCAGCCTAAAAAGCATCGCACAACAACTTGTGCAACAAGAGGTGCTCAAAGAGCCATGGGGATTTATTATTTTGGCAAAATTGTTACGTAAAGAGCCAAGTTTACAGGCGGGTAATTACACGCTGAATAAAAATGTTTCACCGTATCAATTATTGCTTTCACTCAATAACGGCAAGGCCACCCAGGGAAGCTTAACTTTCATCGAAGGGCGTACTTTTGCCCAAATGCGCAAAAAAATGAAACAAAACGATGCGCTTAAACAAACCGTAGCAACTTTGTCTGAATCGGAAATATTAAAACAAATGGGTTCAAGCTATAGCAAAGCAGAAGGCTTATTTTTTCCCGATACCTTTTATTTTGATAGAGGCACGGCAGACACCGTAGTGTTACAGCGTAGTTATGATGCCATGCAAACTAAGCTAGCCAAAGCGTGGGAAGGGCGTGCAGCTAATTTGCCTTATAAAAACAGTTACGAAGCACTCATCATGGCTTCTATCGTAGAAAAAGAAACTGGCAAAGCAAGCGAACGTCCGATGATTGCAGGGGTATTTATAAACCGTTTACGCAAGGGGATGCGTTTGCAAACGGATCCCACCGTCATTTATGGCATGGGCGAAGATTATGACGGTAATATTCGTAAAAAGGATTTATTAACGGACACGCCCTACAATACTTATACGCGAGAGGGATTGCCACCAACGCCTATTGCAATGCCAGGCTTGGCAGCGATTGAGGCCGCCTTGCACCCAGAAGAAACCAAGGCTTTATATTTTGTAGGTAAGGGTGATGGTAGCCATGCATTTACTAATAATTTACAAGACCACAACCGTGCTGTTGTTAAATATCAATTAAAAAAATAATCTATTATGGGTAAGTTTATTACTTTAGAAGGCATGGATGGTGCGGGTAAAAGTACGCATATTCCTAATATCATTGCTTTGTTAGCGTCGCGTGGTCATGAGGTGATTTCGACGCGCGAGCCTGGCGGCACACCACTTGGTGAGCGTTTGCGTGCGCTTTTGTTACATGAGTCGATGGACGCTGAAACTGAAACCTTACTAATGTTTGCGGCTAGGCGTGAGCATATTGCCCGCGTCATAGCGCCCGCGCTAGCGCGTGGTGCGTATGTGTTGTCAGACCGTTTTACCGATGCTACTTATGCTTATCAAGCTGGAGCAAAGGGCGTGGATGTTGAGAAAATTGCACAGTTAGAGCGTTGGGTGCAAGCAGATTTACAGCCAGATGTGACATTGTTGTTTGATGTGCCTGTTGAAGTGAGCGTGCAACGTTTGGCAAGTGCCAGAACACCAGATAAATTCGAGCGTGAAAGTGCCGATTTTTTTAGTAAAATTCGCACAATATACTTGCAAAGAGCTTTTGATAACCCAGCTAGATTTCGCATTATTGACGCAAATAAACCTTTATCTGAAGTTAAGAAATTAGTTGAAGAAATAATCTCAACAGTATGAATTCAAATAAATTATATCCGTGGCAAAATGGGGTTTGGCAGCATTTAAACCATGACCCATCACGGCAAGCGCACGCACTGCTATTTCATGGTCGCGCAGGTATTGGTAAGTTTGAGTTTGCTAAGCATTTCAGCCAATCATTATTATGTGTAAACAAAAATGCTACAGGCCATGCCTGTGGTGATTGCGCAAGTTGTCATTGGTTTAAAGATGATAGTCACCCAGACTTTCGGACATTGAGTCCAGAGCAAGAAAGTGAGACAGAGGAAGAGGGCGCACCCGCTAAAAAAACAAAAAAGAAAACGCAAATTTCTGTGGCGCAGATTCGCGAGCTCAGTGGGTTTTTAAACCTAAGCAGCCATCGCAGTGGCGGTGTGCGCGTGGTCTTGATTCATCCAGCAGAATCTCTCAATATTGCCTCTGCAAACGCCTTACTAAAAATGCTTGAAGAACCAGCTTCTGGTGTCATTTTTATCCTTGTGGCACACCAATTGCAGCGATTATTACCGACTATTATTAGCCGTTGCCAAAAAGTGAACATGCCAATCCCAAGTGAAGCGCAAGCGCTAGCATGGCTAAACGCGCAAAATATACCCAATGCTAAGCAGCAATTAGCTTATTCAGATGGTTCTCCAATACGGGTGTTTGCTGAACAATCGCAGTTTCCCCAATTGACTGAAGTTTGGAAGCAACTGGCGCTAGGGGCAACATTACAACCTTCCACCGTTGCACCGATGTTGCAAGTTAACTCCGTTGAAACAGGCATTATGGCACTGCAAAAATGGTTGTATGATTTGGCCGCAATGCGGTTGGCCAAACAAGCGCGCTATCATTTGGCGCAAGTAAATACTTTGCAAGTTTTGGCTGACAAGGTAAACTTAAGTGCTTTGTTCCAACTACAAAAAAAACTAGATGCATTACGTCAATTAGCATTGCATCCACTCAACCATGAGTTGCAGATGGAAACCTTGCTGGTTGATTATACAAAACTGTTTGTTACGAAATAATTACGCTGTTTAAAGAGGCTAAAATGGCAGAAGACACCCAAAGCGAATTTAAAAACACCACAAGTGGTAAATCAGGCATATTGTCGCTGGCCATTAAAGAAAAAGCGGCGCTTTATGCTGCATACATGCCGTTCATTAAAGGCGGTGGTTTATTTATTCCGACAGCTAAACCATTTAAAATAGGTGAAGAAATATTCATGTTGCTCAGCTTGGTGGATGATCCGATGAAACTGCGTGTAATGGGGCATGTGGTATGGGTGACGCCAACTTCTCAAGCTGGTAAGCCGCAAGGTGTAGGCGTGCAATTTAGCGAAAAAGATGGTGGTATTGAAGCGAAGAATAAAATTGAAACTTTACTAGCTGGTGCGTTAAAATCATCTCGCCCAACCCATACGTTGTAGTTTTTAAAGTATTTAACCAATAGTGATGTTTGTTGACTCTCATTGCCACCTAAATTTTCCAGAGTTACAAGCAAACTTACCTTCCATTAAGCAGGCTATGCTCGAAAACGATGTTGGATACGCGCTTTGTATATCCGTTACATTGCCTGACTTTCCGCAAGTACTAGCTCTTGCAGAAAGTAATAGCCATTTCTTTGCTTCAGTGGGTGTGCATCCAGATTACGAAAATATAGATGAACCTAGCGTTGATGGCTTAGTTGCGTTAGCGAGTCATCCTAAAGTGATTGCGATTGGTGAAACGGGCTTAGATTACTTTCGGCTCACAGGAGATTTGGCTTGGCAGCGTGAGCGCTTTCGTACGCACATTCGTGCCGCTATTGCCTGTGGTAAGCCTTTAGTCATTCATACACGAAACGCGGCAGAAGATACATTGCAAATCATGACCGAAGAAAATGCGCAGCAAGTGGGCGGGGTTATGCACTGTTTTACAGAAAATATAGACATCGCCATGCGCGCGATTGCACTAGGGTTTTATATTTCATTCTCAGGGATTGTGACTTTCAAAAATGCACGCACAATAAAAGAAGTCGCTCAACATGTGCCGCTTAATCGAATTTTGATTGAAACTGATTCACCTTACCTAGCCCCCGTTCCGTATCGCGGTAAAATCAATCAACCCAGCTATGTAAAATATGTGGCAGAAGAAATAGCAGCCTTGCGGGGTATATCAGTAGAAGCCGTTGCCTCGGCGACCACTGAAAACTTTTTTCGCTTATTTGCACATGCAAAAGCGTCCTAAGCGGGATTAGCGATAATGCAACTCACCATGCTGGGCGTTGGTTCTAGTGGAGGTACGCCGATGATAGGCTGTGCTTGTACGACTTGCACCTCTAGTCATCCGCGCAATCAGCGCACGCGCTGCTCAAGTCTGATAACGCTAGCTACTGGTCAACATATTTTGATTGATACAGGGCCAGATTTACGTCAACAAGCATTAAGAGAAAAGTTAACGCATGTTGATGCCGTGCTATATACGCACACACATGCAGATCATTTGCATGGCATTGATGATTTGCGCGGTTTTTGCCAACGTCAGCGCGCACAAATTCCGCTATATGGCAGCACGACAACGTGTAAACATATTGCTGAGAAATTTGGCTATGCCTTGCGTGAGCCTAGTGACTTTTGGGATTTACCCGTGCTCAAAACCCATGCGGTAGAAACGCCATTTAGTCTGTTTGGACAAACTATTACACCAATACCCATTAAGCATGGACATAGTGATATTTATGGTTATCGTATTAGTGATTTCGCATATTTAACAGACGTGTCCGCGATTCCAGAAACATCAATGTCGCTTTTGCGCGGCTTAAAGGTGTTGTTGTTAGATTGTTTGCGTCCTACACCTCACTTTACCCATATTAATGTGGAACAAAGCTTGCGCTATGCGAGTCTGATAGGGGCAGCAACTACTTATTTAATTCACATGACACATGAGTTAGAATACTGCGCCTTAAGCGCACAGTTGCCTAACAACGTGTTGGTTGGTTATGACGGGCTTAAAATTTCGCTGGTTTAGTCATCGGATTAGCGCTTGATGCGTTATACTCATCGCATTAATGAGCAAAAAATAACATTATTTGGAGATTTCCCATGCAGTTGAATATTAGAAAATTAACATTAAATATCGGGCTTGTGGCTGCCACAATGTTGGTATTTAATGTAGCGCAAGCTGCTGATGCCAATAAAAAGGCCAGTACCAAAACATCGAGCAAGGTTGCTTATACAGAAGATCAGTTTTTAAATGAATTTAGCGGCAAAATGAAAAGTGTGGTGTTGGCTAAATTAGGAAACCCAGCAAAAAAAGAAGTTTCAGTTAAACCAGCAGGCGCAACAACTTTTTTAGCTAAAGCGGGTGCAGATGAAAAAAATTCAAAACGCGTAAATGTGGAAATGTGGTACTACAAAGATTTGGTTAATTATGACCCAAAAAATAAATACAAAGAAACAGAGCTGACCTTGGTGAATGACAAGGTGATGAATATTGCGTTTTTTAACAATCGTTAAAAGCAAGTGTTAAGATAAAAAAATGACCCATAAAGGGTCATTTTTTTTGGATGCTTAATTAAACATTAAGCCAAAACACTTATAGTTTTTGAATGTTTGAAGCTTGTTTGCCTTTTGGGCCTTCAGTAACATCAAAACTTACGCGCTCGTTTTCTTTCAAGCTTTTGTAACCTGAGTCAACAATTGCAGAGAAATGCGCGAATAAATCATCGCCGCCTTCATCAGGAGTAATGAAACCAAAACCTTTAGAATCATTAAACCATTTAACTAAACCTGTAGCCATATCTTATATCCATACTTAAAAAGGGAGGCACCCTAAAAGATTGGGTTTTTAACAAATAATTCAGTCTTGCAACTTAAACCACATTAAACATCCAAACGCCTAGCCGCCTTTTTACTGGTAAAACCGCTTTGTGTCAAGTGTTATTTTTAGTTAATTTGTCGGCGTGCTGTTAATGGCGCATTTTAGACCGTTTTCTTGGCAATTTATGGTGCATCGCAAGCACATTTTTGCATTGCTAAATCTGCTTTATCGCACTATAATGCGCGCGCGTAGTTTAATTGCTTTTCTATAGACATGAAAATTTGATTAAACCACACAAGAGGGCTACTAGCTTTCTTAATAATCAAATGATTGGAGCATGTATTGGCTAAAGAAGAGTTAATTGAAATGAATGGTGTGGTGATGGAAATTTTGCCAGACTCACGTTATCGCGTAACGTTGGACAACGGACATACGCTGGTGGCTTACACTGGTGGCAAAATGAAAAAGAATCATATTCGTATTTTGGCGGGCGATAAAGTCACGCTTGAGCTATCTCCTTACGATATTAACAATGGCCGTATTACGTTTAGGCATATTGAATCTAGTGGTGCAACTTTCACCCCGAAAAAACGCAGTTATTAGCCACAATTTAGCCAGTTAATTTTATTTAATTATTGGCAAATTTCATTCGCACTTCTTTTGTGCACCTCTGTAAGCCAGTATCCATGCGGCTTGCAGAGGCATTAAAAATCGCTCGGCAGTTTTAGGGCGTTTTTTATTACTTTTTTTTCTGAAAATTGCTGGATGAAAAATGCTGGCATTGCTTCATGTATTCTGCGGTAATGTTCCTGAGTGTTGAAGGTTTAAATGAGGTGAGTTCAAGCTTAAAAGCTGCGCCGGCGTGATTTGCTTTTGGTGCAGTGCGCTTGCAACCAGCGCCCCATACACACCCATTTCTCGTAGCAAATTTAAGTCTTCTATGTGGCGCACGCCACCTGCCGCATAAATGCGCTGCTGTGGCGCACTTTGTTGAATCGTGCTGACTAAATCCGTATTAACGCCCAAATGCGCGCCGACATTAGCGAGCGACATCACAATCACATCTTTTGGCCACAGTTGGGCATTTTCCAGTAGTTCAATCGGCCCAACATAACCTTGCGACATAAAATCTATTGACAGCATAAAGTGGTCTTGTAACAAGTTTTTGATGACAAGATAATCGTCTAGTTTAGTGAAACTTTCACTGCCGATGACTAAGTTCACACCAGACATGTGCCAAATATCCAGTTCACTTGGGTTGCTAATGCCAGCATCCACCCATATGATGAGCGCAGGGTAGTGCTGTTTAATCTCGGCTATCACGCTATAATTGTTGCTGTAAATGCCGCTTGTTTTTTGAATGGCGTTGAGGTCTGCAATATAGAGTTGTCTAAACGGGTAAACCTTGAGTAAAGCCGCTACAATATCGAGCGCTTGGTGCGATGGCGTGAGCTGCGATTGAATAGGTTGGTAGCTTTGTCGTGCACCTTGTTTAGCATGTACCACCACGCCGCCCAGTAAATCAATCACAGGAATTATTTGCATATTTGCGCACGATGGCTGAGATCATAAAAAAAGAAAAAATATTAGTATGTGAGTTTATCACTGCTGGTGGTTTGCGTGACAGCCACTTTGGCGGGGATGGCGAAACGTTGCCTGCAACTTTGCTTAAAGAAGGTAGCAAAATGCGCGATGCTTTATTGTGCGATTTAAGCGCGTTGAATCAATATGAGCTGTTAGTGATGCAGGATGTGCGCTTACCGCCTGTAAACGATGCGCATCAAAGCATCGTCGTAGATAGTAATGACTTTAGAAAAGCCTTAAAAAAAGCGCTTAAGCAAGCTGATTATGTGTGGTTGATAGCCCCAGAAACCAATGCTGCCTTGATAGAACTCACAGAAATTTGTTTGGCAGAGGAAGAAAAAGAAAACGGCGCGATATTTTTAGGCTGTGGCTACCATGCCACGCTGGCGGGAACTAGCAAAACCTTATGCTTTGAAGCGCTACAAAAAGCAAGTATTTATACGCTGCCAGTGTTTGGCGGTGATGATTTGTTAAATGCAGATTTTTTTGCACACGCCTTAAAACAACATGATGGTAAGTGGGTGGCAAAACCTGAAGATGGCGCAGGTTGTGCGGGTATTCGCTTGTTTGATAGCCTGCCTTTGTTACGCAATTGGCTAGTAGAAAATGCATTTGCAGACAATTACTTGGCGCAGCCTTACCAAGCTGGCATTGCAGCCAGTATTTCAATATTGTGTCGTAATGGCAGAGCTTGGGTGCTAAGCTGCAATACGCAACATGTGGTGTGCGAAAATGCTGAGTTCATTCTCACGGGTGTGACGGTGAATGGCCAAGCACGCTATTGGCAACGCTTTGAGACCATTGCGCGAAAAATTGCCCAAATGTTGCCAGATGCGCTGGGTTACGTGGGAGTGGATGTGATTATTGATGTAGAGCATGACAAAATTGTTGTGCTAGAAATCAACCCACGTTTAACCACCAGTTATGTGGGGCTCTCCGCAGCGTTGGTTTTGAATCCTGCAAAATTATTGTTAGATGGCATGTTAGCTTCGCCTTTTGTGATGCCGAAAATTGCCAAAAATGTGGTGGATGTCACAGTATGATGATTGGTTGGGACATCGGTGGTGCGCACCTGAAAGCGGTGCAAATTGATGTGCATGGTGAGGTGCAAGCTGCAATGCAAGTATATTGTCCGCTCTGGCGCGGTTTGCATGAATTGGCGCAAGCGTTTGACACGATATTAAGCGCAATAAAGGCTGAGCAGCATCGCATTACCATGACAGGCGAACTCGCCGATATTTTTGAAAATCGCCACGCAGGTGTTACGCAAATTGCGCAAATCGCACGGCAAAAATTGGGCGGGAATATCCAGTTTTTCGCAGGTGAAAAAGGCTATGTTAGCTTGGCGCAAGTGCCTGAAAATGCCGTAAACATTGCCTCCATGAATTGGCTCGCCAGCGTGCAGTTTGTGGCGCAAAATATCCACCAAGCTTTATTTTTAGATATTGGCAGCACCACGACTGATATTGCTTTAATTTGCTACGGTAAGCCGCGCATATTGGGTTTTAATGATGCCGCGCGACTGCAAACCGATGAGTTGGTTTACACGGGCGTGGTGCGCACCCCACTGATGGCTTTAACGCCAAAAATTGCATTTAAAGGCCATGCTGTGAATGTGGCTGCGGAACATTTTGCCACTACAGCCGATATTTACACGCTCACGGGCGAATTGCCGCTTAATGAAAACATGGCCGATACCGCCGATGGCGCAGATAAAACTAGCGCAGCTTGCGCAAAACGTATTGCCCGCATGGTGGGCATGGACTCTGCCGATGCACCGTTAAGCACATGGACAGCGTTGGCCAAGGCATTTAAAGACGCACAGCTCAGTTTAATTCAGCAAGCCGTATTGCGGCAGTTATCGAGGGTTGACACTGCTCAAAACTTGACGATTGTTGGCTGTGGGGCGGGGGACTTTTTGGCGATTGAGCTCGCTCAACAACTTAACTTACACTACCATTCGGTGACCGATTTGATTAACGCAAACAAGCCAGAAATGAAAAAAGTAACCGCGATGTGCTTTCCTGCGTTTGCAGTGGCTAGCTTAGGGCAACAAAACCAACCAATATGCTAAAACACGCGCTTCCATATCACCACAATACTGCACGACTGTTTGCGCACATTGCGCATTGCGACTGGGCGATGTGGCTAGACAGCGCACAACAGCACAATCATTTAGGTGCGCCAAGCAGTCAATATGGACATTATGATATTTTGGTGGCTAAACCGCGAATCACCTTTGTTTCTGTAGGCGATGAAACGCAAATTACTGAAAATGGCCAGGTAACATTATCAAATGATGACCCATTTCAACTCGTAAAAAATGTCTTAGGAAGATATACAGCCCACGCTGAACCTAAAGTTCCGTTTGCGGGAGGCGCGCTAGGTTATTTTGCTTACGACTTAGGCAAGCGCATCGAAAAGCACGCTGAAAATAAGCAAATTCAGGCAAAAACACCGCAAATGATGGTGGGGATTTATGACTGCGCGGTGGTGGTGGATCACCAAGAAAAAACCGCTTTTTTAGTCTCACAAAATGTCCATCAAAACGCCCGAGAGAATTTTGATGCTCTGCAAGCCTTATTCTGTGCGGCTTCCAGCGGTGCTCAAATGAAGACTGCGTTTAAAATTACTTCAAAAGTGATTTCTAACCTCACAAAACTGCACTATGAACATGCTTTTAACAAGGTAAAAAAATATATTCTTGAAGGCGATTGTTACCAAGTCAACTTAGCGCAACGTTTTAGCGCAAATGCGCAAGGCGATGGCTGGCAAGCTTACCAAAAACTGCGTGAAATTTCCCCCGCGCCATTTATGGCATATATGCGTTTGCCGCAATGTGAGGTGTTATGTGCTTCGCCTGAGCGCTTTTTGCAAGTCAACAATCAGCATGTTGAAACGCGTCCGATTAAAGGCACGCGCCCGCGTTCAGACAACGCAAAACAAGATGCGCAAAATGCCACAGAGTTACAAGATAGCTTAAAAGACCGTGCCGAAAACTTGATGATTGTGGATTTATTGCGTAACGATATTGGCAAAAATTGTGCAATTGGCTCGGTGAAAGCGGATAAATTATTTCAGCTACAAAGTTTTGCCAATGTGCATCATTTGGTGAGCATCATCATGGGCAAACTTGCCAAGGGAAAAACGGCGCTCGACTTATTGCGCGGATGTTTTCCTGGTGGTTCGATTACCGGCGCACCTAAATTAAGAGCGATGCAGATTATTGAAGAGCTAGAACCGCACCAACGCGGGCTGTATTGTGGCGCGATTGGCTATATTGGCTTTGATGGCAATATGGATACTAATATTGCTATTCGCACGGCGGTGTATGCTGATGGTGAAATCAGCTTTTATGCAGGTGGCGGCATTGTGGCAGATTCTGAGCTGGAAAAAGAATATACTGAAACTTTTGATAAGGCTTCTAGCATGATGAAGCTGATGCAGTTTTTTCAACAATAACAATAAGAAAGCGGGGAAATCATGTGGGTGATTAAATTAGGCGGCAGTCTGCTGGGCGCACCAGAGCTTGCAAAATGGTTAGAAACCATTGTTAATCACTGCGATGGGCATGTGATTATTGTGCCGGGGGGTGGTTTGTTTGCTAACTCAGTGCGCGAGGCGCAGCAAATTAGCAATATGAGCGATGCAGTGGCGCATCAACTGGCCTTGCTGGCGATGGACCAGTTTGGCTTGATGTTGGCGAGTATGAACCCGCATTTAGTCACCGCCAGTACCGAGTTAGAAATTGCCGAGCGTGGCTGGCAACATCGCGGCATTGTTTGGCTGCCCAGCAAAATGGTGTTGGCAGATGAAACAATTCCACAAAACTGGCAAGTGACTTCTGATAGTTTAGCGGCATGGTTGGCGAATAAGTTAGGTGCGCAGCAATTGATTATGGTGAAGTCAGCACCGCTACTTCGTTATCAACAAGCAGCGCCAAGTGCTTTGCAGCATTTGGTGGACGATGAGGTGATTGACAGCCAATTTAGCCAATATATTGCCGGACAACTATACCAAACTTGGGTGTTGAATAAAGCGGATTACGCCCTATTTAAACAAGGGTTTGACGCAAAGTATTTGTTAAAAAAAGGCGTGCGCCTTGGCGTCACTTTAGAATAATCAGAGGTGAATAATGACAACAAATAACGTGTATAGCGCGCAAGAAGTGGAAGCAAAATTAAAAGAGACATTGCCGCACTGGTTTTTAGAAGATGGCTGGATTCGTCGCAAATACAAAACCAGCGGCTGGAAAGCCACTTTAATGCTGGTAAATACCGTTGGTCATTTGGCTGAGGCGGCATGGCACCATCCCGATTTAACCGTTTCTTATGCGTTTGTTATTGTTAAATTATGCACGCACGATGCCAAAGGCATCACCGATAAAGATTTTGAATTGGCTTTGAAAATTGAGCAGGTAATCGGCTGGCAGCCTGCAAAAGAGGGCGGCGCGCTCACTGGCACACCCAATGACGATGCGCGATTTAAATATATAAAATATGATGAATAGTCAGCAAATTTTGCGTCAATTTAACAGCATCATCATTGTAAGTGCGCTTTATCTATTATCAAGCTGTACCGAAAGTCCATACTTTGAACTGACAGGCACACGCCAAGAACGCATCACGCAAGTTGTTAAACATTTTAACTTGCCTGCAGATAAAAAATCAGCATTGATAAGCAGCATGCTAGATGCCCACTTATTTGAAGAAAGAAAGGGGTCTGGTGATGGCTTTGGCCCTGCCGACTATTGCCGTTATTTTGCCCTTTCTGTACAGCCGCAAACCATGAATACGTGGCGCAGCGTACTCGCCTCAACGCCAATTTTACAACTGGAGAATCGTCATTATCCCGCACCAGCGCAGCCTACAGCTTGGTGGCTGAGCGAGTCTAATTATCACAAGCTGACCATGTATGAAGCGAATGCGTTAACTGGGTTAAACGGCTGGGTTGGTGTAGAAAATAGTGGACAAATTTACATCTATATTTGCACGACTTAACACACAAAAAAAACCTATTTTTAGCACAACATCTTTTTGACGCCTCTGTAAGCCAGTATCCATGCGGCTTCCAGAGGCATTATTTTTTCTCGCGCTAATTTTGCTATTTCGTAAACGTTTAATTAACCCCATAAAAACATCAAAAAATCTCGTCAATATTATATTCATAATAGTTATATAAATATATTATTAAATTCTTTTTAATTATTTAAATGCTGATTTATAGTGCGTGCATGTATTAAAAATTGCACTTTGCAAAATTAAATTATGACATTTAAATTAAGGAAAAAGAATGAAATTCAATTACTCAACATTTTCGTTAGCGCTTATAACGAGCGGCCTCATTACGCTTCCCGCTATTAGCCATGCGAATGATAGCGCTGAGCTAGAAGACCTTAGAAACTTAGTTCAGGAACTCAGCCAAAAAGTAAAAATACTTGAGCGCAAAGGTGAAAATAATGATGAAGCCGCCGCTGCCGCAAAAAAAGAGTCCCCTGTCATTAAAGCAAGTAGTAGCGGTTTTTCTTTTGCATCGCCTGATGGCAAAAATGAGATTAAGTTTAGAGGATTGCTACAGGCTGACCATCGTCATTTTTCTGATGGTGCCAATGATGTGCGTGGGAGATCAAATGAAAGAGCAGGCAATTTAAATCCAGATGGTTTTCACAGTGCCGAAGATACTTCTTTGTTACGTCGCGTACGCCCAACTATCGAAGGAAAGGTGGGTGGCAAATATGGTTTTAGATTTACGCCAGAATTTGCTGGTGGCAGCGCATCTGCGGTGGATGCTTATGTTGAGGCTAACTTATCACCGGGATTAAAAATTCGTGCAGGCAAGCAGAAAAGCATTGTTGGCCTAGAACGTTTGCAAGGTGGTGGTGATATTAAATTTGTTGAACGCAGCTATGTGACCAATGCAATTTTGCCAAATCGGGATTTAGGTGTAACAGTTTCTGGGGATTTATTTGAGAATAAACTTAATTACGGCGTTGGTATTGTAAACGGTGTCGCTGATGGTGGAAACATCAGTACAGGCACAGAATATAACGGTGAGCGAGAATATACGGCACGATTATTTGCCACGCCATTTGTGGATAGTGCTAATGCGCTATCTGGCCTAGGCTTTGGTATTGGCGCAACTTGGACAGATTATACCGGTGAAAAAAATCTTAACTTTACCGATACAACTGCGGCAGATGCCACGCGTAATGGCCTGCCAAGTTATGTAACAGAAGGTCAACAAACTTTCTTTCGCTATACCAGTAATGCAATTGCGGATGGTAAGCGTATTCGCTGGTCACCGCAAGCCAACTACTATTATGGCCCTCTAGGTGTGATTGCGGAATATGCCCGCGTTTCACAAGATGTTAGTTTAGCCAATAACGGCTCACCTGCGGCTGGTGGCGCAGCGGCTGGGGCTTCAGTGATTACCGCCGGCACGCATAAAAACTTAAAGCATGATGCTTGGGATGTCGGTGTTTCTTACCTGATTACAGGCGAAGATGCTTCATTCAAAGGCGTAAAACCAAAACAAGACTTTGATTTGGATAAAGGCGGCTGGGGTGCGTGGGAGTTGGTTGCGCGCTATAGCGAAATCAACCTTGATAGCGATACCTTTAAAAATGCGGCTGGAGTTTATGCCGCTGAAGGTAGCGGTATTGGCAACGCATTCTCAGATTTAACTAAAAGTGCAAAATCAGCAGAAACTTGGACACTTGGTTTGAACTGGTATCTGAACACTAACGCAAAAGTATCACTTAACTATGCACGCACTTCGTTTGATTGCGGTGCATTGCGTAAAGGCTTGGCACAAACCACCAACAACAATGCAAGTGGTAGCAATGTACGAGACCGCGAAGATGAAGACGCATTGTTAGCGCGCTTCCAAGTAGCATTCTAAACATTTTTTAATATATAAATTAAGGACTTAAAATGAAAAAATCACTATTAACGATTGCCCTGATAAGTGCAATTTATGGCATTACAACACCAGTGAGCGCATTCGCTAAAGATGTGAATTTGCTGAATGTTTCTTATGACCCAACGCGCGAACTTTACCAAGACTTTAACAAAGCATTTGCCGCCTATTGGAAAACCAAAACGGGCGATAACGTGATTGTGAAAACCTCTCACGGCGGCTCTGGTAAACAAGCCCGCGCCATTATTGATGGCTTAGATGCGGATGTGGCGACATTGGCACTGGCTTATGACGTTGACCAATTGAGCGAAAAAGGCAAGTTGATACCTAAGGACTGGCAAAAGCGCTTAGGCCATAATAGCTCACCTTACACCTCAACGATTGTATTGTTGGTGCGAAAAGGTAACCCCAAAGGCATTAAAGATTGGGATGATTTAGTGAAGCCGGGCATTTCGGTGATTACCCCTAACCCTAAAACATCAGGTGGCGCGCGTTGGAATTACCTCGCAGCTTGGGCTTTTGCACAAAAGAAATTTGGCGGTGACGAAGCTAAAACCAAAGAGTTTGTTGGCAAGCTACTTAAAAACGTACCTGTGCTGGATACTGGTGCGCGCGGGTCAACCACTACTTTTGTGGAACGCGGCATTGGCGATGTGTTGCTCGCTTGGGAAAATGAAGCATTTTTAGCGCAAAAAGAATTGGGCGTTGGTAAATTTGAAATCGTGGTACCGTCACTGTCAATTTTAGCCGAACCGCCCGTAACGGTGGTGGATAAATTTGCCAAAAAGCACGGCAATGAAGTGGTTGCCAAAGCCTATTTGGACTACCTCTATACTGAAGAAGGCCAAGAAATTGCCGCAAAAAACTACTATCGTCCTACGCTGGAATCTGTAGCGAAGAAGTATGAGAAGCAATTTCCAAAATCTAATTTAGTGAAAATTGATGAAGAATTTGGTGGCTGGCAAAAAGCACAAAAAACGCACTTTTCTGATGGCGGTACGTTTGATCAAATTTACCAAAAATAGCGTATATTTTTGACTGAATTTTTACTATTATCATAGTGACGGCTCTGTAAGCCAATAACGGCGCGGATTCCAGGGCTGTCATTTTCTCTCGGGCGTTTTGAGGACATCAAAAAGCTTTTGATAATGCGCAATGTCATGGCGTATCATGCACAGGTATAATAAATTTCTTTCATCATTATCACTGAGGTTTTTATGGCAAATTGGTTTGAAGATAATGCACAATCCATCGGCAATACGCCATTAGTTAAGCTAAATCGTGTAACGGATGGCGCACCTGCCATAGTGCTGGCAAAGATTGAAGCAAGAAACCCAGCTTATTCGGTGAAATGTCGCATCGGTGCCGCCATGATTTGGGATGCCGAGCAACGCGGTTTGCTCGGAGAAGGTAAAGAAATTGTTGAACCTACTAGTGGAAACACCGGTATTGCGCTTGCATTCGTAGCCGCAGCGCGTGGCATTCCACTCACGCTCACCATGCCTGAAACCATGAGCATAGAACGACGTAAACTGTTAGTGGCGTATGGCGCAAAACTGGTACTCACCGAAGGCGTAAAAGGCATGAGTGGCGCCATTGCTAAAGCTGAAGAAATTGCAGCTTCTGACCCCGATAAATATGTACTTTTGCAACAGTTCAAAAACCCGGCCAACCCGTATATTCATGAAGAATCAACAGGCCCAGAAATCTGGAATGCGACTAATGGCAAGATTGATATTTTTGTTGCTGGCGTGGGCACGGGCGGCACGATTACTGGAGTAACACGTTACATCAAAGTTAGGCGTGGTAAGAAAATCACATCTGTTGCGGTAGAGCCATCCGCAAGCCCTGTGCTGAGCCAAAGCCGTGCAGGTGAAGAGTTAAAACCTGCTCCACACAAAATTCAAGGCATAGGTGCTGGTTTTGTACCCGATGTTTTAGATTTGTCTTTAATAGACGACATTGCGCAAGTAAGCAACGAAGAAGCCGTGCTATATGCGCAACGCTTGGCTAGGGAGGAGGGCATACTGTCGGGCATCTCTTGCGGAGCAGCAGTTGCTGTTGCGGTACGCTATGCTAAACTTCCGGAAAATGCTGGCAAAACCATTGTCGTCATTTTGCCGGATTCAGGTGAACGGTATTTGAGTTCAGTTCTTTTTGATGGTTTGTTTGATGCGCAGGGTCTCACAGTTTGATACCTTAGGCTAAATTAGAACTTATGTTGCCTAATTCTTGTTTATTTTGTGTCGATATCGTTTTGGTGTTATTTCCCACCTAAAGTTACAGTTCAACTGATTCTCGCGCCTCAGTGGCGCATCTTTTTAGTTTGATTGTTAGAAACCATTTGGTTCACACAGGACGCTATACACGTCTTTTTATTTCATAATAATATTTAGTTATATTTATATCTTTTTATATTCTTTTACATTTTAAGCAATTATTTTTATAGTGCTAAAAATTAAATAGGATACGAAAGATAAGGCATGACCAAACACCAACAGCAACTTGCAAACCTAGATTTACTTAAAAAGCAATTAAACACCGCCTTGCATCTGGACTTGGACGACTTTGACCTAGAAGCAAATACACAACATGAGTATGTAAGTAAATTTGTAGGCATACAACTTAAGTCTTCTTTTCAGCCAATATATGATGTGGATAAAGGGGATTTGCATGGTTTTGAGGCGGTATTGATTGCAAGCTTAAGTGATATTCAATCAACTACGCCAGATTTTGCATATTCTTATGCCAAAGCCACAGGTAAATTGGTGAAGTTTGACCGTGTGGTGCGCACCCTTCACTTGCTCAATTACAAGCAAATTTTTCAGGAAAAAGGTTTGCTATTTTTGAGTGTACACCCTGATTTGCTAATCAGCGTCAATGAACATGGCAAAGTATTTGAGCGAATTTTGCACCAATATTCATTACCCACTGAGCGCGTGGTGATTCAAATTCGCGACTTTAGTGCCACAGAGCAAAATGAAAACTTAGTGACTTACGAGCGTCAATTGGCCGCCGCAATTGATAATTACCATGACCGTGGCTATAAAATTGCCGTGGATTATTTTGGTAATAAGCACTCGCTAGTGAGTCGTTTGTGGAAGATGTCTCCAGATTATATTAAGTTTGACCCAAGTTTGATTCAAGAGGCTGAAACGCAGCCACGTCTGCAAACTACATTAAAAGGACTTGCACAGTTGAGTAAAGATCTAGGGGCTAGGCCAGTGATTGGCAATGTGAACACGCAAGCACAATTTGAAATTGCACTAAAAGCAGGGTTTGGACTAGTGCAAGGAGATTTTTTAGGCATTGCCAACACAACTTCACAACTACACGCCTCAGACTTCATACAAAAGCGATTTGTGGGAGTGCAATCAATATAACTAAAAGATATAAATTTATGGCGATAAAGTATTTAATCGGTATATAAAATGCTGATAAAGTGCCAGCAAATTTAATTCTAATTGGGTAATACTTACAAAAAATGGCACAAAAAAACACGCTTCCAGGGTTCAACTTATCGCTAGGTTATGCACTCTTGTATTTGAGTTTAATTGTTTTAATTCCGCTTTCAGCCGTGTTTTTTAAAACATTTACGCTCAGTTGGACCGACTTTTTAGAAGCTGTGGCCTCGCCACGCGTATTAGCTTCATACGAACTTACGTTTGGAGCGTCATTCATTGCAGCACTTATTAATGTTGTGTTTGGCGTGCTAACTGCTTGGGTACTTACGCGCTATCAGTTTTTTGGCAGAAAACTGGTGGATGCTTTTGTGGATTTTCCTTTTGCTCTACCCACCGCGGTAGCAGGTATTGCACTATCGGCCATTTATGCTAAAAACGGTTGGATTGGCGGCTTGCTTGAGCCACTCGGCATTACCATTGCTTATACGCCGTTAGGTGTGATAGTGGCGCTCACTTTTATAGGCTTACCCTTTGTGGTGCGTACAGTGCAGCCAGTACTTGAAGATTTAGGTGCAGAGGTTGAAGAAGCCGCAACAAGTTTAGGTGCAAACCGCTGGCAAGTGTTTTATAAAATTATTTTACCTGCAATATGGCCTGCGGTGATCACAGGGTTTGCTTTAGCATTTGCCCGTGCGATTGGAGAATATGGCTCAGTGATTTTTATTGCTGGCAATATGCCGATGTTGTCTGAAATAACCCCGCTTATTATTATCACCAAACTAGAGCAATATGATTATGCAGGAGCAACCGCTGTTGCGGCAGTTATGTTGGTGATTTCATTTATCCTCCTATTTGCGATTAATGGCTTTCAGTGGTGGAGTAATCGCCGCTATAGCTCAATTAAATAAGGGTTTTATATGACTAGCACCACACAATATAGTAAATATCACAGCAAGGTTGGTCTTAACCAAGCAACATCAGAACCTGCCTTGGTGCGCTACAGCTTAGTTGGCATTACTTTGCTATTTTTAAGTTTATTTTTATTTGTGCCGCTTGCAGCCGTGTTTACGGAGGCCTTAAGAAAAGGAATTGAAACCTACTTTTCAGCTTTGAGTGAACCAGATGCGTTATCAGCCATTCAACTGACCTTAACTGCGGCAGCTATTTCTTTACCGCTTAATTTAATATTTGGGGTGACGGCAGCTTGGGCCATTGCAAAATTTGAGTTTAAAGGCAAAAGTTTTTTAATTACTTTGATTGATTTACCTTTTGCAGTTTCACCCGTGATTGCAGGTCTCATTTATGTGCTGATATTTGGCGCGCAAGGTTGGTTCGGTGAATGGATGTCTGACCATGATTTTAAAGTGATTTTTGCGATTCCAGGTATTGTACTTGCGACCACATTTGTCACCTTTCCATTTGTGGCACGTGAGCTGATTCCACTCATGCAAGCACAAGGTAAAGAGGAAGAAGAAGCGGCTATGGTGCTGGGCGCTAATGGCTTGCAGATGTTTTGGTATGTTACCTTGCCAAATATTAAATGGGGATTATTGTATGGCTTGATTTTATGTAATGCCCGCGCCATGGGTGAGTTTGGAGCAGTATCTGTGGTTTCTGGTCATATTCGAGGATTAACCAACACTTTACCTTTGCATGTAGAAATTTTATACAACGAATATAACTATGCGGCAGCTTTTGCAGTGGCTTCGATATTAGCGTTGTTGGCTTTGCTCACGTTGGCTCTTAAAACCTACGTTGAGTGGCAATCAGCCAAAAATGCAGAAGGCATTGAGAGAGAAATAATGGAAAGAGTAATCAAGGACTGATATGAGCATTGAAATTAAAAATATTAAAAAGGGTTTTGGCAACTTTAGTGCACTCAATGAGGTATCACTACAAGTACCAACAGGTGAACTTGTTGCCTTGCTAGGACCATCAGGTTGCGGTAAAACCACTTTGCTTCGCATCATTGCTGGTCTTGAAACGCCGGATAGTGGCAGCATACATTTTCATGGCACAGATGCTACCGAACGTGCAGTACGTGAGCGTGAAGTTGGCTTTGTATTTCAGCATTACGCACTATTTCGGCATATGACCGTATTTGAAAATGTAGCGTTTGGATTAAGGGTTCGCCCAAAACAAACTCGCCCAAGTGATGTGGAAATTAGATGCCGTGTACATGAATTATTAAATCTCGTACAACTTGATTGGCTCGCAGACCGTTACCCACCACAGCTTTCAGGCGGGCAGCGACAGCGGATTGCATTAGCACGCGCCTTAGCAGTTGAGCCCAAAGTATTACTACTGGATGAGCCTTTTGGTGCATTGGATGCAAAGGTGCGAAAGGAATTGCGTCGTTGGTTGCGTCGGTTGCATGATGAACTACATATTACCAGTGTATTTGTAACACATGACCAAGAAGAAGCCCTAGAGGTTGCGGATACTATTGTTGTCATGAATCAAGGTAAGATTGAGCAAATAGGCTCTCCCCAAAGTGTTTATTCTCAACCAGCCACCCCATTTGTTTACCAGTTTTTGGGTAATGTGAATCAGTTTGAAAGTCAGATACATAATGGGATTGCAAACATTTCGGGTTTAGGGGTTAAAGTGGATTCAAACCATAACGGGAATGCATTAGCATTTGTACGTCCACATGATATAGAAATCTATAGTCATTCATTAGAAAACAAACAAGCATTTCAGGCGGTAGTTCGTTATATCAATGCAGTTGGTTCGGTTGTAAAAGTTGAATTACAAAAAGTTGACTGTAAAGAAATGATTGAAGCTGAGCTTACGCAAGAAAGATTTAGCGAGTTAAATCTTTATGAAAATCAAAAGATTAATTTTTTGATAAAAAAATTAAAAGTATTTTAGATATTTTGCGAGTATTGTTTATTGCAAGTTTTAGAGATTTTATAAAGTCTAACTTTATAAATAAATACCTATGCCCCAACCCTATAGGTTATTCAATCATCGCTGATTTTCTCAAACTTGCCAAAGTGCAGCATAATGGTTGGTAAAATCAGCAGATTTAAAATGGTAGAAGTAATTAAACCACCTACAATAATGGTCGCCATCGGGCCTTCAATTTCCCGCCCTGGTTGGCCGCTACCCGCTGCTAATGGCAACAGCCCTAGTGCGGTGACAAGTGCAGTCATCAACACGGAGGGTAGGCGCTCTGAAGCCCCGCGAATGCAAGTGTGCAAATCCCACGAGCAGTTTTCTGCATCAACGAGATGTTGAAAGTGTGAAATCATCATTATCGAGTTGCGCAGGGTAATGCCAAACAGCGTAACAAAACCCACCAGTGAGCCAAGTGAAATCCAGCCGCCAGTAAACATGGCTGCCAGCACACCGCCAATTAGCGCAAATGGCAAGTTAGCAAAGGTCAGCAATAAATTGCGCAGTCGCCCAAAGGCAATGTAGAGCATCAGAAAAATTGCTACACCCGCTAATAGGGCATGGGTAATTAAGTCTTCGCGTGATTGTGCATTGGCTTCAGCCTCACCTGTAAAATGCAGGTAATTGCCCTCGCTAAGTTGTACTTCTTTTTTGATGCGGTTTTTAAGCTCATCAGTAAAGTCTTCTACTTCACGGTCTTGTACATTAGCGGTGACTGTTTGGATACGTTTAGCGCCTGCATGCAAAATTTTTGAGCGGCCATTTTCTTGGCTAATCCACGCAATGTCTTTGAGGTGTAAAAGTTTGCCGGCAGGATTAAATAGCGGAATATTGCCGATGTCGCCAATGTCATCGCGCGCTTCTATATCTAGCGCTACACTAACACCTACGGCGCGACTACCCATATACACTTGCGCAATGGGCACGCCTTCATACGCCGCACGAATGGTATCGAGCACTTCTACCGGTTGTAACCCCCACACGTTGAGTTTGTCGGGGCGTAGCCGAATGACCACTTGTGGCGTACCAGGTGGCGATTGTACTTGCACAGCATCAGCACCCGTTGTGCTTTCAACAATCGCGGCTATTTTTTGGGCATCACGGTCTAGCGCATCTAAATCGTTGCCATAAATGTTGATGACTGTTGAGGCGGCATAACCAGAAATGGTTTCTTCAATGCGCTCAGTTAAAAAAGTGTTGATGGCAAAATTCACACCAACAAAGCCAATTTCTGCCACGCCATCACCGTCTTCATCTTCAACTTCACCGGCTAGCTCTTCACGAATATCCTCTAAAATGCGGTTTTGCTCTTCCCCAGAAAGTGTGCCGATTTCAATTTCAAACTCGCTGTAATGCGTGCCAAAGGTGTCTGCGCCATTTTGGGCGCGCCCCACCCACTGCGTAACCGATTTTACCCCTTTAATCTCGCCTATTACTTTGGCAACGCGCTGACCTAAACGAAGTGACTCTTGTTCAGAAGTGCCCGGCACGGCGGTCATGTGCATAATAAAATGCCCTTCGTGCAATGCCGGAATAAATTGGCTTTTGAATAATGGCACGATACCTAAACCTAACGCAATAAACGCAAAGCTAGCAATCAATACAGCTTTATAACGGTATTCAATTTGGTGCAGCAAATGCACGTAATGATGTTTAATCCATTTAATAAGGGGGGAATCGTCAGTCTCAAGCTTTGCTTTGCCTAGTAGTAAGTAGCATAGTGCAGGGGTAAGTGTGAGCGCAACGACTAATGAAGCCACAATGGCGGCGATGTATGCATAGCCTAGCGGTGCAAATAATTTACCTGCTACACCGCTCAGTGTAAGAAGTGGCATAAATACCAGAACGACAATAATTGTGGCATACACCACCGAACTACGCACTTCCATTGAAGCATCAAACACCACGCGTTGAATAGGCAATGGCTGTGCTAGCAAGCGATTTTCTTTCAGCCTACGAAAAATATTTTCCGTGTCGATAATCGCATCATCTACCACCTCGCCCAATGCAATAGCCAAGCCGCCTAGTACCATAATATTGAGACCAATATTAAAGTAACTGAGCACAATAATGGCACTGAGCAATGAAAGTGGTATGGCGGTTGCCGATATAAATGCCGTGCGCGCATTAAACAAAAATAAAAATAAAATGGTGACGACTAGAACGGAGCCTATGAGAATGTCAGTCCGTACGCCCTTAATAGCGGTTTCAATAAAGTTGGCAGGGCGAAATAGGCCTTCGTGTAAAATGACTTTCTCGTTAGCTAGCGCAGGTTTTAAATCTTGCAGCGCAGTTTCAATCGCTTGCGTCACGGCATGGGTGTTTGCGCCAAGTTGACCTTGCACTGACAAGTAAATACCCACCTCACCATCAATTGCGGCGGCACTGATAGAAGGTGCCATACCTTCTACCACGCGACCAATATCGCCCAGCGTGATAGTTTGCCCATCGCGATGAATCAGTGTTGTTTTGGCAAGCATTTCTGGTGAAGTCGCTTGCCCGTCAGTGTTAATAATAATCCGTTGATTACTATTTTCAATATAACCAGCGCCACTCACCCCTGTGGCTTGTTGCGTGGCTTTGACCACGTCATTAATATTGAGCTGGTATTGCACCAATTTTTGTGGGTCAATTTGCACCTGAAACTGCCGCACATCCCCACCAAATACATTCACATCGGCCACACCGGGGATAGCAAGCAAATGGGGCGTAATTGTCCAATCTACTAAAGTGCGAAGTTCCATCAAGCTACGCGAATCAGAAGTTAACCCGAAGCCCAGCACTGTGCTGGCAGAAGAGGTGAGAGGTGTAATGTTAGGCGTGATTCCCTTAGGAATCTGATTTGAAAGCGTACTAAGTCGTTCAGCTATAATTTGCCGATTTTTATATATATCGGTACGTTCATCAAAAATGATTGTTACTACTGATAAGCTCGGGATAGACTGCGAACGTATCTCGGCAACGCCAACGCTGCCAGCTACTGCGCTTTCAATGGGTTGCGTTACTAAACGCTCAACTAATTCGGCGGATAAACCGGGCGATTCAGTTTGAATGATGATTTGTGTCGGTGAAAACTCAGGAAAAACATCTAAATTGCTACGCGTTAGGCTAAAAATACCGTAAAGCACTACCAGCATCGCTAAGCCTATCATCACGCCAGCATAGCGTATAGAAAAGCGGACGAGGGTGGACATCATGTCTTATCTCTCAGCTTTCATTTTAGCTCCAGCATCACACAGCTTTGCTGCGTCCGCTTGCCCTGAAATGAAGACTAAAAAATCCATTTTTTTAGTCTTCATTTTCATTCTTAATCTGATACTTAAATTCTTCAGACAACAGCAACTGCGCGCCACTGGTCACAACTATGCTATCGGCCGCAATCGCTTGATTAAACCAACCTTCTTCAATTTCGGTATCAGTGTCTATAGGTTTGCGAATAAAGTGATTATCATCTTCTTTAAAATATGCCCATGCTTTGCCGGCATACCAAACTACAGCGCTGTTAGGAATCACGACACCTTGTTTTGCATCATTCGCATTTGGGTCTATCTCCGCATTCACACGCATGCCAATGCGTAGTAAATCTGCTGGCGCGGTGTAATAATAAGTTTTACCGAAGCCACTTTGGTCACTTTGGGTTGCGGGTGAAACATAGTGCGCTAGTATCGCTTGACTGCTCGCATTAAGTGGGGTGATTTGAATGCTTGAACCCACTTTTGGCGTTGCCGTGTTGAGAGGTAAGCCGACTTGCACCAAAACATTGTTTCTGGTTAGTAAAGCTTGTAAATGCGCGGGTGGTTTGCTAGCAAACACCAATTGCGCTAACGCATTGCCCCATTTGAGTTGCGTACTTTCTTTCAACTGTTTAATTTGCGCAATCGTTGCATTGCGTTTTGCAGCATCTGCATTGACCAGCGCCTGCGCTTCTTGTACTGCGCGGTCAGACACGTTTTTATCATCAGCATTTAAGGCTTTAAGCCGCTCATATTGTGCTTGGTTTTGGGCTTGACTCGCATTGCTTAAATTAAGCTCAGAAGTTAGGTTTAAATAAAGTGTTTTGGCATCAATTAAGCCATCTATATTGACTACATTACCATAACTTTTAATTTCGCCCTCAAACGCGATTGCTTGTACTACATCTGTTTTAATGCCACTATTTTTTTGAGTGGCGGGGGATAGTGTGATACTGCTAATACCTTCTTTTTCACTAACGCGGTTGGGCGTTTCAATTTCTTCTTCTTGCTCCTGTTGAAAATCCTCGTATTCATCTTTGCCGTAAAACACCAGCATCCAAAATAAAATAATGATAATAATGGTTTGTAACAGCACAATCAGCAAAGATTTTTTGTTCATGGCATAAGCTCGCTTGGTAACATGGACGTTACCTCAATAGGATATTGCATCACATCTTCTAAGCGCAGTGCTGCTTGTAATACCGCAAATTGCGCAGTTTGTAGTTGTTGCAAGGCTAGTTGCTGATTTAGCCCACTTTGGGTGAACGCTAAGCGGTCAATTAAGCCTGCATCAAATTGCTTCTGTTGTTTTTCATGTTGGGCCGTTTGTGCCGCAAGCCATTGTCTTTGCGCTGTTAGCGTTTCATTTGCCGCTTGATATTGTGTTTGCACTTGCGCTAAATTTGCTAATGTTTGCGTTTGCAAAGCCTCAAATTGAGCTGCTTCAATTTCACGTAGTTGTTTGGTTTCCGCAATCATGGTTTTATTTTTTTGTGCAAAACTCAGCAGGGCGTTAATGCCTAAAGACCAGATAGTATCGCCAAACTCAAAAGCTAAGCCCGGACTCAGTGAAATATCGGGCGTTTGCTTGGCAATTTCGAGCTTGATTTTGCTTTCAGCTGCCGCATATTTGGCTAGCGCGCTGCGAATATCAATACGATTGAGCAACGTTATTTCTTGTAAAGCTTCAGAAGTCATCATGTTACTTAAAACACTTTGCTGCTGTTTAAGTGCCGCATCTAAGTCTAAAGTTTGGATGTTGAGCTGATTGAGTTTTTCCACCGATAAGCCGCAATCGGCCGCTAGTCTGGCACGAATTTCCGCAGTTTTAGCTTGCGCGGTTGTGAGCGAAAATTGCAATTGTTGTTGAGCGAGCTTGTAATTGCTTAGGTCGGTATTAGAGTTTAATCCAGCTGCTACGCGCTTTTGCAACATGTTGATTATTTTTTCATGCGATGCAAGCATGTTGTTGAGTTGCGCAATATTCGCGGTGTTTTCGTGTAATTGTAGTAAATCAGTCGCGATTGCTAGTCTTATTTGCCAAGCAGTGTCGGCAATATCTAGTCGCGCAGCTTCTGCTAAATGTTGTGCTTCTTCAACTTTAATCGCACGTTTGTTAGTCGTTTGGATAGGAATGTCCACTTGCAAACCAAACGCCCACGGACTTAAATCGTCATTTTTTTGATTGCTATGCGATACATGACCGCCTATGCTAGGGGGTTGCTGTATGCCAGCGCTGTCGATTGCAGCGAGCGCTAGCCCATATTGCGCTTTTGCTACATCCAGTTTGGCGTGATAAAACAACGCACATAAAGTCAGCTCGCGTAAACCCCAAGTGGCAATAGGCAATTCAGAAGATTTGTAGCCTTGCTTTATTAAATAAGCATGAAAATCTGCACTGTTAGGATTTTGCTCCTTAATGCGAGTAAGCGATGCTTGTGGCGTTAAAGGCTGAGATTGATACGGCTCTGTAGCGCAACTGGCGAGCGCGCCAGCAAGCAAGTACAGCCCTATCGCCCAAAGTGGTTTTGTTGGCATGATAGATAAACTAGGAATTTTATCTTTCATATTAAGGTGTTAGCTTGTTATGCGTTTAGCTTTCAATGGTTGCGTGCACAGAATTTAACGCATCTTGCAAAGTTTCTTCTGAGAGCTTGTTCACGTGCGTAGCAAGTAAATCTGCCGCCTCAACCGTGCGAATTGGCAAGTCATTAGTGTTGAGTTCTGCAATCAATCCTGCGGCCGCCCCCGCAATCACCAATAGCGTTTCGCGCTCTTTCATTAATAATTCAAGTTCTGCGCTTAGCATGTTATTTTCGGCGGTATGTGTATTTGGCATAGTTTTATCTTTGCAATAAAGTCGTTAACAATTAAGCCTACATCTTGCAGTTTGTTTGCCATTTCTGTCAACCAGTATCGGCTTAAGTTAAAGCGGTAGCAGAAAATTTTAATAATGATTTTTATAAAACAGATAATTTGAGGTAGAATACCGCCTTTATTGCTTTTGATGGTTTAAATGACGTCTCAAGCATTGCGAGAGTGGTGGAATTGGTAGACACACTGGTCTTAGAAGCCAGCGGAGAAATCCATGAGAGTTCGAGTCTCTCCTTTCGCACCAAACAATATTAAAAAAGGGCTTTCTAATTTAGAAAGCCCTTTTTTATTGACACAAATTATCTGTATGTTTTAAAGCCGAATTTTAGTTAATAAAACATGTCAAAAATCCCCCTAAACTAGCCCGAGAGAAAATCATGCCTCTGCAAGCCGCATGCAGACTGGCTTAGCGGGCAGGTCAAATGATGTTGTGTAAAATTTGAATACGGCCAATCTTTAACGCACGCAACCAAGCCATGCTTTACAGGGTTAATATGCACATAATCAACATGCGCCTGAAAGTCTCTCTCGTCTTTAATCAAGTGTTCCCAATATCGCCGTTGCCAAATGCCGCGTTCACCACGTGCAAGCCGCACGTCAGAGCGAAATTCAGTTTTAGCAATTGCTTTTGAAAAGCCCGCTTTAATCAGCCGCAAAGGCGTGGCAAAATCAGCGTCATTAGTTGGTAGTTCAATCACACAATGCAAATGGTCAGGCAACACCACCCAAGTATGAATGATAAAGGGGTGTTTTTGTTTAACGCGCCTCACCGCAGATCTTAAAACATCAATATGTTGAATGAGCAAATTATTATCACGCCGCTGCAATAAATTAAGGGTAAAAAAGTAAGTGCCACCCTTATGCCAAGCGCGTCGATAATCCATTGTAATTCCCAGCAAAAGTTACCATTGAAACGATTATCGTAGGGCGTATCAGGAACACTGATAACAAACACTAAAGCTGGTAAGCCAGCAAGTGTTTATAATTAGTGCAACGTAATACGCCGAAGGTGAAATGTTTCATACGGCGCAATACGCAAGCTATTGCGCCCTACGCGGGCTGCACCCATCGGGGTATTTCCCAATTTACTTTCAGTTAAGGCATCAACTAACCACCCTCTTGCAGTGTCAATTTTGCCAAGAAAATCCCCAATACCACTTTGTGTTTGATTGTTATCCATGATTATTTTTCCTTAATTTTATAAAATTTACTTCCAATAAGACGTAAGTATTTAAAGTATTTCTCATTTACTTTATAAAACCCCAAGATAACCGCTGCGTGTAGAAAAGCAATGAATTTTCCACCTGCGGGAGGTTCATAAGTTATCCAAAAAACTACGATAAGACCAACGAGCATGGCATTCATCAATAACCACTTACACGCGTACAGATATAATCGCACTGTACCAATCTCTTCTATTGCAACAGAAGGTTCTGTTTTATTAAATTCATCTTGTGTACCAAATAATTCATTTAACTTTTCTTTCAAGCTCACGCCGCTATCCTCCAATCACTGTCATTCGCTGTCAAATTTGCATTTAAGGTTTGACAGTTGGTTATTTTGTACATACAATCTGATTTATGGAAATCACATTCGACCCCGCTAAGAATATCCTTAATATTGAATTGCGAGGTTTGTCTTTTGATCGGGTGGTTGATTTTGAGTTTGAAACTGCGCTCTTTTCGCCAGACTTGCGGCGTGATTATGGCGAGGTGCGTATACGTGCTTTGGGTTTGCTGGATGGGTGTGTACATGCTTTGGTATTTGTGGAAACCCAGCATGGTATTCGTGTGGTCAGCTTTAGAAAAGCGAATAAACGAGAGGTTAAAATTTATGAAACGCAAATTAAATCCTGAATTGATAGATATAGACAACCCTGAATGGACGGTGGCGGAGGCGCATGCATCGTTGCCGTTTTCTGCATTATCAGACACCATGCAAACCAAGCTGGCACGGCGTGCGCGTGGCGTGCAACTTACGCCAACCAAAGAACGCATTACCATTCGATTATCGCCTACGGTGGTTGAAACTTTTAGAGCAACGGGTGCTGGCTGGCAAACACGCATAGATTCTGCGTTGCAAGATTGGCTTAAAACCCATGTGCTGTAAAGTTGGCTACACGCGGTAATGCTGGTTAATTTCATGTTGCTAACTCCTCGTTGTTGGTGTGTTTTGCATTAGTGTTACCATCTTTGCCCAGTAGTATCGCCTCATCCACCTGCAATCCTTTTGGTATTTGGTGGGTGATAAAGAGAATCGTCACTTGGCCTTTCAAACGGTTAATGGTTTGGGCAAACTGTTCAGCGGTGTGTTGGTCAAGGTTACTGGCGGCTTCATCAAAGATGAGGATATTCGGTTGTCTGAGTAGCGCTCTGGCGATGGCAATGCGTTGCTTCTGTCCACCACTTAGGCCTACACCATGTTCACCAATTTCGGTTTGATACTCGTTAATGGGAATCATGAAAGTGACTTAGCGGAAGGGTTAAAAAATGTGGATAAAGCATGACATATTTTGATATCGCGTTCAAACAATAATTATTCGCACAGAAATGTTTAAATCATCATTATTTTTCCTTTTAATTGGCCACCATATTTTATCGAGAGATTTTTATGCCTCTGTACCAGTGCTTGGCATCACCATTCTCGCTAAGTGCGTACGCACTAAGTCGAATGCGAAAGCCGCATACAGACTGGCTTAGCGGGCAGGTCAAATGATGTTGTGTTAAAATTCGCTTAAAAGTAGGCATTTTACAAAGCATCATTTCTGACCTTGGCTGACCCTCTATATTCAGTGAAATATGCGCAATTTCTGAGGCAATATTTGTGAAAAAGCGAGCGAATATGCTATAGTCCTCTAGTTAAAAATTAAGCAAACCTAGCTTATTAAAATCTAGGCTTATATAAACCTTGTCCAATCAAAACGTAGTCAATCAAATAGGAATAACCGCATGGCATTAGTTGAAACTCTTAGTTCATTAGAACGTCGTATGACGATTTCAGTCCCACTCCAACCCTTGCAAGCGCAAATTCATGCGCGTTTATCGCAAATTGCGCGCACGGCTAAATTGGCTGGTTTTAGACCAGGTAAAGCCCCATTGGGTTTGGTGAATCAACATTATGGTGATCAAGTACGTGATGAAGTGTATTCTGGCGCGGTAGAAAAAAGCTTTGGTGATGCGGTTGAAGAGGCAAAATTGCGCGTGGCAGGTTTTCCTAATATTGAGCATAAACCTTTTGATGCGGCCTCAGAAAACTTAGAGTACATTGCAACTTTTGAAATTTTCCCTGAAGTGAATGTGGGTGATTTGTCAAAATTAAAAATTGAGCGCCCAGTGATTGAAGTGGCCGACGCTGATGTGAAAAAAACCCTAGACGTGTTGGTACAACAACGCGTGAGCTATGTGCCAGTGAAACGTGCCTCTAAAAAAGGTGACCGTGTTAACGTGACTTTGACCGCATCTATTGATGGCAAAGAAGTGGAATCAACCGGTAAACAAGGCATTGATTTGGTGCTGGGTGAGGCAGGCCGCTTGCCAGCATTTGATGACGCTTTAGTGGGGGTAAAAGCGGGCAGTGATAAAACTTTTGAGATTACTTACCCAGCAGACCATCAACCCGCACAATTAGCAGGTAAAACCGTTTCTTATAGCGTGATGGCGGTGAGTGTTTCTGAGCCAAAATTACCAGAAATTGATGCAGACTTTGCCAAAAGCTTAGGTATTGAAGATGGTGATGTGAAGAAAATGAAGGCTGAAGTGACCGAAAGCTTGAAGCAAGAAGTGAATAAGCGTGTTAACGCGAAATTAAAAGAGCAGGTGTTTCAAGCCTTGGTTGAAAGTGCTGATTTTGAAGTGCCTCGCGTGTTAATGGGCACAGAAATCAACCGTATGATGGAAACCACCATGCAAAACTTGAAACAACGCGGTGCGGATATGAGTACGATTAAACTTGAGCCTAGCATGTTTGAAGACCAAGCCAAACGTAGTACTAAACTACGTTTATTGTTGGGTAATATAATCAATACCAATGGTTTGCACGCTAATGCAGAGCAAATTCGCGCGATGGTGGATGTGTTTTCTCAAAGTTTTGAGCGTCCAGATGAAGTGGTGACATGGTATTACGCCGATCCAAAACGTTTGGATGAACCTTCTGCTTTAGCCACAGAAGAGAACGCAGTGGCTTGGGTGTTGTCTCAAGCTAAAGTGACAGACAAAAAAGTGAAATTTGATGATTTAATGGGAAATGCTTAATGACTAACTTAACGCAGCTTGAAGCGGCACAAAATATGACGACGGAAGCCTTGGGGTATATCCCCATGGTGATTGAGCAAAGTGGTCGCGGTGAGCGTTCTTACGATATTTACTCTCGCTTACTTAAAGAGCGCGTTATCTTTTTGGTCGGCCCAGTGAATGACATGTCTGCCAACTTAGTGGTAGCGCAGTTATTGTTTTTAGAAGCTGAAAATCCAGATAAAGATATTTATTTGTATATCAACTCACCAGGTGGCTCAGTCACGGCGGGTATGTCTATTTATGACACCATGCAGTTTATTAAAGCGGATGTGAGCACCTTGTGCATAGGTCAGGCTGCCAGCATGGGGGCATTTTTGTTAGCTTCTGGCGCAAAAGGTAAGCGTTACAGTTTACCAAATTCCCGCATCATGATTCACCAACCATCGGGCGGCTTTCAGGGGCAATCTACTGATATTGCTATTCACGCAAAAGAAATCATGTACTTACGTGAGAAGCTCAATGCCATTTTAGCGCACCATACAGGTAAAACAGCTGCAGAAATTGATGTGGATACTGAGCGTGACAACTTTATGAGTGCTGAACAGTCCAAAGAGTATGGATTGATTGATAGAGTCATTACGAGTCGTTCAGAAGCGGTATAACTGGCCGATAATAATATTTGACACGTATTAAAATAGGAATTAGCTATGGCAAACAAAGCCGATAATGACAAATTATTGTATTGCTCATTTTGTGGAAAAAGCCAACATGAAGTGAAAAAGCTCATTGCTGGGCCGTCAGTATTCGTCTGCAATGAGTGCGTTGACTTATGTAACGATATTATTCGTGAAGAAGTAAAGAATGTTGAAGGCTTGAAATCTGCTGAAGAAAGTTTGCCAACCCCGCAAGAAATTTGCAAAATATTAGACCAATATGTGATTGGGCAGACCCACGCGAAAAAGAACTTAGCAGTGGCGGTTTACAACCACTATAAACGCCTTGGTCACAATAATTTGGCTGATGGTGGGCAAAAAGATGAAGTTGAAATTTCAAAAAGTAATATTTTACTGATTGGCCCAACCGGCTCAGGTAAAACATTGCTTGCACAAACCTTGGCACGTTTACTTGATGTGCCGTTTGTGATGGCCGATGCGACCACACTTACCGAAGCCGGCTATGTGGGAGAAGATGTTGAAAACATTATGCAAAAACTATTGCAAAAATGTGATTACGACGTAGAAAAAGCCAAGCGTGGCATTGTTTATATTGATGAAGTGGATAAAATTTCACGTAAATCAGAAAATGCTTCGATTACGCGCGATGTGTCTGGCGAGGGCGTTCAGCAAGCCTTGCTTAAGTTGATTGAGGGAACCGTTGCTTCTATCCCTCCACAGGGCGGCCGCAAGCATCCTAATCAAGAGTTTGTGCAATTAGATACGACGAATATCCTCTTTATTTGTGGCGGTGCATTTGATGGTTTAGAAAAAGTCATTCGTATGCGTTCAGAAAAAGGTGGCATTGGATTTGGCGCAGAAGTAAAAAGCAAAGATGATAATCGTGAAGTTGGTACAGTACTGCGCGATGTAGAACCTGAAGACTTAATTAAATTTGGCTTGATACCAGAGTTTATTGGTCGTTTGCCAGTTGTGGCCACGCTGGAATCACTGGATGAAGCGGCACTGATGACCATTCTGACTGAGCCTAAAAATGCATTGACTAAACAATACATGAAGCTGTTTAAAATGGAAGGCGTTGAACTTGAATTTAGGGACTCAGCGTTACGTTTAGTTGCCAAGAAGGCGCTTGAACGTAAAACTGGCGCACGCGGGCTACGTTCTATTTTAGAGCATGCTTTGCTTGATATCATGTATGAGTTACCTTCGTTAAAGAATTTAACTAAAGTAGTGATAGATGATGGTGTCATTCGTGGCGACAATCCGCCCATGCTAATTTATGCAGATCAAGCCACTGAAGCGGTTGGTTAAAAGTAAGATAGCCCCACTGGGCTAATGATTAAGTTTTCACTCTTGAATATGATGTTGTTAGCCCCATATATCGCTGTGTAAGCACTTTGGCTTATATTTGCTTGATAGGAAAAAGTCTCTATGACAAAAACGCTCCCTTTATTTCAATCTGAAGATGGTATGTTACCTGTGTTGCCATTGCGCGACGTGGTGGTGTATCCGCATCTAGTCATTCCCTTGTTCGTTGGGCGGACTAAATCAGTTCGAGCACTAGAAATTGCCTCCGATGGCAATAAACAGATTTTATTAGTAGCACAAAAATCAGCAAATAAAGACGAACCGAGTGTTGAAGATTTATATGAAGTAGGCACCGTCGCAACGGTATTACAAATGCTTAAATTGCCTGATGGCACGGTTAAAGTTCTAGTAGAAGGTGTACAGCGCGCACGCTTCTCAGGTTTTACTGAAACTGAAGAATGCTTTGCGGCACGGGCGGAATTGATCCCAGAATCCTTAGCCGACATTGAAATACAAGCATTAATGCGCACAGTATTTGCGCAGTTTGATCAGTACGTCAAACTGAATAAAAAAATTCCGCCTGAAATTTTGACATCACTTGCAACTATTGACGATGCCGGTCGTCTGGCAGATACCATTGCTGCCCATTTGACGCTCAAATTGGACGAAAAACAAAAAGTACTTGAAATGTTCGATGTAGCAGAACGTTTAGAACATTTGTTGCGTTTGATGGAAGGCGAAATTGATATTTTACAAGTGGAAAAACGCATTCGTGGCCGTGTTAAACGCCAAATGGAAAAAACGCAGCGCGAATATTACTTAAATGAGCAAGTAAAAGCCATCCAAAAGGAATTAGGCGAGCAAGATGAAAATGCCGAAATGGATGAGCTTGAAAAACGTATCGAAGCCGCCCACATGCCAAAAGAAGCGTTGGCTAAAGTGGCAAGTGAGCTTAAAAAGCTCAAAATGATGTCGCCGATGTCAGCTGAAGCGTCAGTTGTGCGTAACTATATTGACGTGTTGATTAACTTGCCTTGGAAGAAGAAAACTAAAATTAGCAAGGATTTAATCGCGGCTGAAAAAATATTAGACGATGATCACTATGGCTTAGATAAAGTTAAAGAACGTATCGTAGAGTATCTAGCTGTGCAGCAGCGGGTAGATAAAATTAAAGCCCCAATCTTGTGCTTGGTTGGTCCACCGGGTGTGGGTAAAACCTCATTGGGTCAAAGTATTGCTAAAGCGGTTAACCGTAAATTTGTACGTATGGCGCTGGGCGGTGTGCGTGACGAATCTGAAATTCGCGGGCATCGGCGCACTTACATTGGTTCAATGCCAGGCAAACTATTGCAAAGCATGACGAAAGTGGGCGTTAAAAACCCATTATTCTTACTCGATGAAGTCGATAAAATGGGTCAAGACATGCGTGGCGACCCTTCATCAGCCTTGCTTGAGGTGTTAGATCCAGAACAAAATCACACTTTTGCTGACCACTATGTGGAAGTGGAATACGATTTGTCAGACGTGATGTTTGTAGCAACAGCTAACTCAATGAATATTCCAGCGGCTTTGTTAGACCGTATGGAAATTATCCATCTTTCTGGCTATACCGAAGACGAAAAAGTAAATATTGCGATGCGCTATTTGCTACCAAAACAACTCAAGACACATGGGCTAAAAACTGCTGAAGTGGAAGTGTCTGAAGCGGCAATCCGTGATGTAGTGCGTTATTACACGCGCGAAGCAGGAGTGCGTCGATTAGAGCAAGAAGTGTCTAAAATTTGCCGAAAAGTGGTAAAAGAGCTACTTACCAATAAAGCTAAAGAGGGTGTAAAAGCGGCGAAAAAAATCAATATTACCCCTAAAAACTTAGATAAATATTTAGGCGTGCAACGCTACGATTTTGGTGTAGCGGCTAAGGAGAATCAAGTTGGTCAAGTGACCGGTCTAGCGTGGACATCCGTCGGTGGAGAGTTATTAACCATTGAGGCTGTGTTGTTGCCAGGTAAAGGAAAAACGACGACCACAGGTAAGCTAGGTGAAGTCATGAAAGAGTCAACCATGGCTGCCATGAGTGTTGTTCGTAGTCGTGCCAAGCGTTTAGGTATTAGTGAAGATTTTTACGAGAAAAATGATATTCATATTCACTTTCCTGAAGGCGCAACACCTAAAGATGGCCCAAGCGCAGGTATCGCTATTACTACGGCTCTAGTTTCTATACTGACGGGTATTCCAGTGCGTGCAGACGTGGCAATGACTGGGGAAATCACGTTAAGAGGCGAGGTGCTACCAATTGGTGGTCTTAAAGAGAAGCTTTTAGCTGCACATCGTGGAGGTCTAAAAACTGTGTTAATTCCAGCACAGAATGTCAAAGATTTAACGGATATTCCTGATAATATTAAAAATCATCTTGATATACACCCTGTGAAATGGATTGATGAGGTGTTGACGCTGGCGCTGGCTTCTGAACCGAAGCCTTTAGTTGAGGTTGAGCAAGTTACTACATTAAGTGATGTGCCTGCTACAGAAAAAATGGTGGAAAATACAGCGAATGTAGCAGATGCGACCAAACATTAAGAAAAACGTAGAATTAAGCAGATAAATGCTTGACATAGCCTTTATAGGCTTGATATAAAGTCACAATGAGTTATATACTCAATTTTTGACTGATTTGAATATAAACTTATCATTTATCAGCATAGGCAACTATGTTAATTTAACCCTAGGGAGATTTCACGTGAATAAATCAGAACTCATTGACAACATTGCAGAAGCAGCTGACATTTCAAAAGCTGCAGCAGCGCGTGCATTAGATGCAACTACAGCTTCAATTACAAAAGCATTGAAAAAGGGCGATTTAGTAACATTAATCGGCTTTGGTACATTTTACGTAGGTAAACGTGCAGCACGCAGTGGACGTAACCCACGTACTGGCGGTTCTATTCAAATTAAAGCTGCAAATTCTCCTAAATTTAGGGCTGGTAAATCTCTTAAAGATGCTGTAAACTAGCGTTTTTAGTCACACAGCTAATTAACATTGTTGATTGCGCAGGGTGCTTAGCTCAGTTGGTAGAGCGTCGCCCTTACAAGGCGAATGTCAGCGGTTCGACCCCGTTAGCACCCACCACTAAATTGCAAGTTTTAGCTGTGTATTAAAGTTGTTTTGATTTAGTCGTTCCTAATTTTTGTAAATTAAGAGTGCTAGTTTTTTTAGGCGCTCTTTTATTTTGCAAAAACACTTAGAAGCGATTAAAATGACCGCTTTTATTAAAAGCGCCAAATTAGTTGGTTTGCAACTAAACAAGTTGCTGGCTAAACAAGTTTTGGAGTGGTAGTTCAGTTGGTTAGAATACCTGCCTGTCACGCAGGTGGTCGCGGGTTCGAGTCCCGTCCACTCCGCCAATATTAAAGCCTGTAAGCAAATTGCTTGCAGGCTTTTTTTTTCTGTGGTGCAGAAATGAAGCAAAGTATTTAAAAGCTTTGTTGTCCAACTTGGGATATTTTCTGGATTTTAACGGTCGATACCTGCTAATCAAAATTAGAAATATGCTATAGTCACGCATTCGATTTTGTACCATTATTTTTTGGTTAATCCTCTGTTTATTTAAGGTAAAGTTGTATGTTAGATAATATTCGTTCGTTAGCACATGGCTGGGTTGGTAAGGCGTTATTAGCGATTATTGGGATTCCGCTTGCCTTATTTGGAATAGAGTCTTATTTGAGTAGTGCAGGCAGCAATGCAGCAGTTGCAAAAGTAGGCAATAACAGTATTTCAATTCAAGAATATACAAACGCATTGCAAAATTTGCGTAAACAGTTACAAGCCCAAGGCAAATGGGATGCATCTCAGCCCGATACCCAAGAAATGAAATCATTTGTGCTCAATGATTTGGTGAGTAAGCAACTTTTAAGTGAAGAAATCAAAAAATCTCATTACGCGATTAGCGATGCACATTTATCGACTTATATCACTGGTATGCCTGAGTTTCAAAAAGATGGTAAGTTTTCACAAGAACTGTACGATGAACTTTTAACTCAAAATCAGTTAACTCCAAATAAATTCGAAAATTTAATCCGCTCAGATTTACAAGCGCAGCAAGCCCAAGATGGCTTTGCAAAACTGGGCTTTATTTCTAACACGCGCGCAGACCAAGTTTTTAATACTTTAAACCAACAACGCGTGGTAACCGTTGCTGAAATTAAAACTAAAGATTTCGTTGAGCAAGTCAGCATAAACCCTGCTGAAATAAAAGCTTATTATGAAAAAAATAAAGCAAAATTAATGAATCCAGAGCAAGTGAAAATTGAGTTTGTGCTGCTATCTGCCAATAGCCTAATTACTGGTGTGACTGTGGATGATGCTGAAGTTAAGCAGTTTTACGAAGCGAATAAAGATAAATTTCAAGCTGGAGAAGAGCGTCAAGCTAGCCATATTTTGATTGGTTTTGGTGCCAATGTGACAGCAGAGAAAAAACAAGCCGCAAAAGTGAAAGCTGAAGGTATTTTGGCTGAGCTTAAAAAAGACCCTAAGAAATTTGAAGCCTTAGCGACACAACACTCTACCGATGAAGGTTCAGCAGTCAATGGCGGGTCTTTAGGTAGTTTTGGACGTGGTGCAATGGTAAAGCCATTTGAAGACGCTGTTTTTAGTATGAAAGTGGATGAAATCAGCGGCTTGGTTGAATCCGAGTTTGGTTATCACATTATTAAACTAACAGGCATTACAGGTGACAAGTCTGATTTTGAATCATTAAAACCGCAAATCAAGGGCGATTTAATGTTTAATAAAGCGAAGGCTGAATTTGCTAAACAGGCTGAAGATTTTAAAGAGTTGGTTTATACCCAGCAAAATAGCTTAGCGCCAGCTGCTAAACAATTTAAAACAGAAGTTCAAAAATCTGACTGGCTCACACGTGAATCAGGGGCGAAGTTTTTTAAAGACAATACGCAGTTGATGGATCTTATTTTTGCGCCAGAATCACTCAAAGAGCGTCGTAATACTGAGGCAATAGAAGTATCACCCAATAATTTAGTGTCTGCGCGCGTGGTGGACTTTAAAGCGGCAACACCAAAAACGTTTGATGAAGTTAAAACAGCCATTGAAGCTTTGTTGAAATTAGAGGCTGCTTCTAAATTGGCCAATGCAAAGGGCGAGGCTGCCCTAAAAGACCTGCAAGCAGGTAAAGAGGTGAGCGGGCTCGATTGGATTCAGGAAGTGACCATTGACCGCAAAAATGCGCAGGGTTTAACCGATTTGGCGATGACACAGGCGTTTAAAATAAGCACTGCAAAATTGCCTGCATACGCAGGTGCGGTAAATGAAAAGCAAGGCTATTTGTTAGTGAAGTTAGTCAAAGCGGAAACGCAAAAACCAGCAGATGAAGCCGCAGCCAGAAATGAGCTAAATGCAGTAGTGGCGAGTGAGTATCTCGCGGCTTATAAGCAATCACTGCGTGAAAAATCAAAAGTCACCATTAATGAACGTTTGTTGTTAGATTCAGCGGCAAATAATTAAATTTTAAGCTTAGTTTAGGTAATAAAAAAGGCACTGATAAGTGCCTTTTTTATTGTCTAAAATATAAGGTTTAAACTGCTATTTAGCCACATTTTTTTTTAGCACCTCTGCAAGCCTTATTCTATGAGGCTTACAGAGGTGCTGTTTTGCCCTCGGGCGAAATGTAATGCAATAACTTGCTTTAACAAGCGGCCTAAATTAATCAATAACGCCTGCAGCGGTGATGTTCATGCCGCCATCCACATAGGTAATTTCACCTGTAACACCAGAGGCTAAATCACTACACAAAAAGGCAGCCACGTTGCCCACTTCTTCAATAGTAACATTGCGGCGTAATGCGGCATGTTTTTCATTGTAGTTAATCATTTTGTCAAAGCCCGCAATGCCAGAAGCAGCCAATGTTTTAATCGGTCCAGCCGAAACCGCATTCACACGGATGCCTCTAGGACCTAAGCTTTGCGCCATATAGCGTACATTTGCTTCTAAGCTAGCCTTTGCCACACCCATCACGTTGTAATTAGGCATGGTGCGTTCTGCACCTAAATAGCTGAGGGTGAGCAAGCTACCGTTACGGCCTAGCATAAGTGGCAAGGCGGCCTTTGCCAAGGCGGTAAAGCTGTATGAGCTGATGTCGTGCGCAATACGAAAGTTTTCACGCGTGGTTTTTTCGACAAAGTCGCCATCAAGCGCATCTTTGGGCACAAAAGCAACCGAATGTACAATAGAATCAATGCCATCCCACACTTTGGCAATATCCACAAATAACGATTCAATCAAGCTATCTTCAGCTACATCACAATGAAAAACTAATGTTGAATCAAAGTCTGCTGCCAGCTTAGCGACGCGGTCTTTGTGTTTTTCTACTTGATAAGTAAAAGCGAGCTCGGCACCTTCACGCTTCATGGCTTGGGCGATGCCGTAAGCAATTGAGCGGTCGCTCAATAAACCTGCAATGAGTATTTTTTTACCTGCGAGAAATCCCATGATGTGTCCTATCTATTATTTTATGTTTGATTAGCGCTGATTACTACGTGGGTTGTACGCATCACGTAGCCCGTCCCCAAGTAGATTATACCCTAACACGGTAATGAGAATAGCAAGCCCAGGAAAAAGCGATAACCACCAAGCAAACTGAATGTACTCTTTGCCATCGGTTAAGATATTGCCCCAAGAAGCTTGCGGCGCTTGCACGCCTAGCCCTAAAAAGCTTAAACCAGACTCGAGCAATACCGCACTGGCAATGCCTAAAATCGAGCTGACGATAATAGGCGTTAAACTGTTGGGTAGCAGGTGCGTAAAAATAAGGCGCGCATCTTTTGCACCGAGCGTTTGTGTGGCAAGTACAAACTCACGATTGCGCAAGCTTAAAAATTCGGCACGCACCAAACGCGTGACGCCCATCCATGATGTTAAGCCAATCACAATCATGATGTTCCAAATAGAGGGCGATAAAAACGCAATCACAGCTAAAATTAAGAAGAAAGTAGGGATGGAAAGCATCACATCGACTAAGCGCATGATAAAGGTATCAACCCAGCCACGATAAAAGCCTGCTATTGCGCCCAAAATGATGCCGATGATAGTAGATATGCCTACTGCTACAAAACCCACCAAAAGTGAAATGCGTGCGCCGTAGAGCATACGTGAAAAAACATCACGACCCAACCCATCGGTGCCCATCCAATGTTGCACTGAAGGTGCAAGTAGTATGGATTTCACGTCAATGGCATCAGGGTCGTAAGGAGCAATCAGTGGCGCCAAGAAAGCCAGTAGCAAAATGCTCGCGATAATCGCAAAGCCAATAAGAATGAGGGGGTTAGACAGCAATACTTTTTTCATTGCGCAACACCTCGTCTTACTCGCGGGTCAGCCCACGCATACATAATATCTGCCAACAAATTACCTAGCAATGTGAGTAACGCGCCAATGGTGAGTATGCCCATGATGACTGGAAAGTCACGCATATTCACAGCATCAATAAACAGTTTACCCATACCAGGAATGGCAAAAATACTCTCGGCAATCACCGAGCCGCCAATTAAGCCTGGAATACTCAAGCCAAAGATGGTTACAAGTGGTAATAAGGCATTGCGCAAAGCGTGCCCGTAAATCACGCGATTTTCGCTTAAACCTTTTGAGCGTGCTGTGGTGATGTAGTCTTGGTTAAGCACGTCTAACATGCCATTGCGCACAAAAAGCGCAATACCTGCCAAGCCTGTAATGGCTGAAATAAATATTGGCAAGGCCAAGTGCTTAAGCGTATCTATTTGTTGAGCAAGCCAAGGCATGCGCTCATAACCAATGCTGTTTAAGCCTGAGATAGGCAGCCAGTTATGCTGCACACCCGTCCAATACATCAGCATCAATGCCAGCCAAAAGCCGGGAATGGCAAATCCAATAAACACAAATAGGGTAATGGTGCGGTCTGGGAGTTGATTTTGCTTTAGCGCAGCAACCACGCCTAAAGGCAGGGCAATCAGAATAATCAACAGCAAACTCAACACATTAATCAGCAAAGTAATGGGGAGTGCTTCTTGTATCATGCCTAGCGTTACATTGCCTTCTTTATCTTTGGTTTGCCAAAACACAGGGCGCTGATGTGATGCAAATGAAGTACCAAAATCGAGCGTTGCGATGCGCTTTAGCCACAAGCCGTATTGCACAATAACGGGTTTGTCGAGGTTATAAAGCTCGCGCAGTTTTTGTCGGGATTCTTGACTGGCTTTGGGGTTAAAGTTTGCTTCTGTCGTGGTGATGTCACCAGGCGCTAAATGCATGATGAAAAATGAGATGAGGCTGATGCCTATCATCATGGGTATCATCCAAAAGATGCGTTTGACGAGATATTTCAGCATTAGTGTTCGCTTATTTCATTGCGGGCATATTGGCTGGGAATATACCATTCATGGGTGTTATGCCCAATCCCTGCGGGCGGGGCGGGGCTGTCGATGCCATGCACGCGTTTATGTACCGCCGTTAAGCCATAGCCAGCGTATAAATAAATAATCGGGCTATCTTCAAGCAAAATTTCTGCTAATTGATGATAAATCATTTGCCGTTTATCTGGGTTTAGCTCTAATCGCCCAGCTTCTAAAAGCGTATCTACTTTAGGATTATTGTAACTGATAAAGTTAAACTGTTTTGGCGCTTGCTGGCTAGAGTGCCACATGCCATATTGATCTGGCTCTAGCCCTAAGCCCCAGCCTAATATCACGGCATCAAACTCGCGAGGCTCAATAAATCGCCCTAAAAAGCTCGCCCACTCCAGTGCGCGGATATTCACTTCAATTCCTACTTCTTTTAAGCGGCGTTGTATCAGCACCGCCGACATTTCACGCTCTTTGTTTTGATTGGTTAAAATTTCAAAGCTAAAAGGTTTACCGTCTTTTTCTAAGATGCCATCCGCATTGCTATCAGAAAATCCTGCTTCTTTTAGCAACTGTCTCGCTTTTTCAGGATCATACGAATAAGGTTTGAGTGCTGGGTTGCTCCAACGTGTACCTGGTTTATAAGGAGACGCAATTGGCTCTCCCAAACCAAGCAATACACCATCAATAATCTCTTGCTTGTTGATGGCATAGTTAATGGCTTGTCTTACGCGCACATCGTCAAATGGCTTACGCTTGAGATTAAAACCCATATAGGTGTAGCCGTTTCCCAGTTCTTTATACAAGCCCATGTTTTTGCTGAGTTCTTTTCGGGCGGGTAACACGCGAGAATACTGAATAGGATTTAGCCCCATCATATCAATATTGTCAGCGCTTAACTCCAAGAATTGAGAGGCTTTGTCGGGGATAATGCGCGTAATAAGCTTGTTGATTCTGGCTTGGCCTTGCGTGGCGTTTGCATTTCTAGTCAGCGTTAGATGCTGATTGTTTTTCCAGCTTTCTAGCTTGTAATAGTGGCTGCCTACCGGGTTGCGCTTAAAGGCAGTGGTGTTGATGTCTTGGTCTTTCAGCAAATGTTTGGGCAAAATATGTAGCCCAGCCCAACTATCTAAAGCGGGTGCATACGGCGCTTCATAAGTCACGCGAAAAGTATTGGCATCAGGCGTTTCAGCTTTTATGACTAGCTTGTAATCTGCGCCGTAAGGAGTGCGTGTGTTGTCATCCGTGACTTTTTGCCAAGTAAATAACACATCCTCACTGGTCAGCGCTTTACCATCCGCCCATTTTAAATTGGGCTTTAAGTGAAAGGTGATGGTTTTTTTATCTGGCGAAACTTCCCAAGATTGCGCCAGTTCGCCCGTTAAATCGAGCTTTTTGTCATATTTTAATAAACTATTAAAAATATTACTTGCAATGGCTGAAGCTGCTGATTCGCCAGCGGTCATTGCAATCAGGCCACTTGGCTCGCCCACGCTGGCATCAATCAATGTGCCACCTTCTTGTGGTTGCGCTGCTTGGCTGTAATCGATATTTATTGTGGCTTCGTTAGCGTTGTTGCATGCGCTTAACACTAAGCAAAAACTCAAGCTTAGCCAAGCAAATACAGCGCGAGAAAAATAGAAAAAAAACCTTGGAATGCACCCATCTTCATTGGCGATGCTCTGTGAGCCAGTATCCATGCGGCTTGCAGGCCGGTGATTTTCTCTCGCACGAAAAATGGCTAAAAATAGTCGATTAAAAAACATACAAAATTGGTTTATTTTTTCTTCGCTTTTGTTTTGGTTTTCACGGTTTTAGATTTGTCTTGCTTGGATTTACCCTGTTTTACTTTTGCCTGCTTCACTTTACTGTTGCTGTTTTTATCCTTAGATTTTACAGACTTATTTTTAGTTTGTTTTTTATCTTTTAGTTTATCTTGTTTTTTGTTTTTAATTTCGGCTTGACTACTCTCGTTGTCATCCACTTCTTTCTTTATGGTAATCGTTTGCCCGACTTTAACTTTAGTGCTTTTTAATGTGTTGGCGGCTAAAATTTGCTTAACACTAACATCGTACTTTCTCGCAATAGACTGCAAGGTTTCACCTTTTTTGATGGTGTGTGTGACGCTACTCATCCTGACAGGTTCAATTTTTTGTTGTTTTTCTTTGGCTGGTACAGTGTCGTTGTCATTCTCAGCCGAAAATAGTTTTTCAGTATGCGCTAAATCAATATTGCCAGCGTTTTGCTGAACACTGATGTCGGAATGTTCTTCAATAATTTGCTCGATTGATTCCATCTTTTTGGGGCTGGTTTCGGTTGCTGTTGCGCTGTTAGGGACAAAAATGGTGGCTGATTTGGTGAGTTTGTCTTGGGAAGATAACTTGTTAGCACTGCGAATTTTACTGGCGTCCACACCAAATTTTGAAGCGATACTGTCAATGCGCTCACCGCGTTTGGCCGTATAAGTACGCCATGTAACGAGTGGTTTGTTATATGCCGCTAAGTTATCCCTAAAAGTTTGTGCGGAGGCAATAGGCAGTAATATTTCATGGTTGCTGTCATGCCCAGCAATGACCGGACGGTTATAGCTTGGGTTGAGTGCAGAAAATTCTTCATCAGGAATTTCTGCTAACTTGGCAGCTAAGTGTGCATCAATTTGCGGTGGCGCTGAAACGCGCGTGAAGTAAGCAGTGTTAGCGATGGTTTGAATTTGCAAGCCATATTTACCGGGGTAGGTCATCAGGTTTTTCATGGCTTGTAGCTTAGGCACGTAATTTTTTGTTTCAGCAGGCAAGTTTAAACTTTCATAGTTCGTACTCAATCCTAACTTACGGTTTTGCTCAATCGCGCGGCTAACCGTGCCTTCGCCTGCATTATAAGCGGCAAGCGCTAAATCCCAACTGCCAAACATGGCATAGAGTTTTTGCAGATAAGTTAGCGCTGCATCTGTGGCAATGGTGATGTCACGTCGATTATCGACCCACCAGTTTTGTTTTAGACCAAAAAACTTACCCGTGGCAGGCATAAACTGCCAAATGCCCGAAGCGCGGCTACGTGAATACGCCTGTGGATTGTAAGCACTTTCTATCATCGGCAGTAAGGCGATTTCAGTGGGCATGCCGCGTTTTTCTACTTCTTCTACAATGTGGAATAAGTATTTTTGGCTACGCTCCACCATGCGCTGCACATATTCTGGTTTTGCGCTAAAAAAACGCTCATGATTAGCCACCAATTTTGATTTTGAGGTTGGCATAGCATAGCCTTTTTTGATGCGTTGCCATAAGTCCTCGCTACCCACATTAATCACGTCAAGTTCTTCTGGGGCGACTTCAGTCAGCGGCGGAATGTTTTCTGAGCCAAGCGGATCTTCTATCGGAATCACCTCTGCAGCGTGTGCTTCAGCACTCGGTTGCTCTTTGGTCAGGTCTGCATCATAAGGCCAGTTTTGTTCAGGCGGGCTAATCTCATCTGAGTCTTGGGCTATTTCTTGCCCCAAGGCATCGTTTGCTGCATGCGTTAGTTGAGGCAATAAAAACAAAGCGCTTGCCAAAATAAGTGTGGGGGAAAATTGCTTCAAAGATGACCTAAATTTGTGTGCACTTTGCACGTTGAATATACAGAGGTTTGAAAGCATATTATCTATAAAGCGGTATTTTAGTCAAGCATATTATTATGCTAATTTACTTTAATAAAGATAAATAACACTATGATATATAATTATTTTTAGCCATTCTAATCAAAGTGAATATTTCGATTTTATCGCATTTATCTGCTTTTAAGTTGCGTACTATTTCATCACTATGACAGCGCAAAAAAGGATTTGTCGCCAGCTCAAGCGCCACCGTTGTGGGCAATGTAGGTTGATTGGTTAAGCGCTTTTGTACGGCATCCTGTTGTCGTTGCAAAAGTGCTGCATTATTTGGCTCAAGCGTGCGTGCAAATTGAATATTCTTTAGCGTGTATTCGTGCGTACAATAAATGTGCGTTTGTGGGGGCAAATTTGCAATTTTTTGCAGTGAGTTGAATGCTTGCTGGTAGGCATCGTTCATGACAAATCCACAGCCAGCAGCAAATATGACATCACCACTGAATAACCAATGTTGGCCGTTAGGTCTTTGAGCGTAATACGCAACATGGCCTTGGGTATGTCCAGCGCAATCAATCACTTTAAATGTTAGATTTAGCGCATCAATATTGATTGCGTCAGGCTCACTTACGGGGCTATGCGAAAATTGATAATCCTCTAGCTTAGGCGCGTAAACTTTTGCTTGCGGATAGTTTTTAATCAATACTGCTACGCCGTCAATATGGTCATGGTGGTGATGAGTAACCAAAATAGTGACTAGCGTTAAACTAAGCGCTTTGAGCACAGATAAAACAGGGTTTGCATCGCCAGGGTCAACCACCACAGCTTGTTTGCCATTATGGATCAGCCAGATATAGTTATCCTCAAACGCTAAAATCGGTATAATTTGCAGATTATGTTGCATAGCCCACATCATTTGTTTTGCCGAGATAAATGTCAATAGCACCTGATTGGTTTAATGGCACTGCAGGACAATATTTGCTTGAAAAAGAGCAACCGTTGTATGACAAAGCCGTGTTTGATTTGTTTGGCTTTAACGCCCTGCAAATGGGTAGTTTGCATTGCAATTTATTGCAAAACTCACGTATTCCAAATCAATTTTTAGCTTCGCATCAAGTGGATGCAAACCTAAAACACCATTTATGTTGCCAAGATGACTTTTTGCCGTTTGCAGAAATGAGTCTAGATCTGTTGCTGCTGCCGCATCGCTTGGAGTTTAGCGAGCTTCCACATCAAACTTTGCGCGAGGCGGCGCGGGTGCTGGTACATGATGGTCATTTGCTTATTTCTGGATTTAACCCGGTCAGTGTTTGGGGTATGACTGCGCGATTTAAAAAAATGTCAAAGTCGCCTAATTACCCTTGGAATGGACAGTTTATCGGTTTAGCGCGCCTTAAAGATTGGCTTACTTTGTTGGGTTTTGAAGTGGCTTCGGTGCAAATGGTGTGCTATGTTCCGCCATTTGAACAAGTATCGTGGCAGCAGCGTTTTGCATCGATGGATAAATTAGGCGCACATTGTTGTACTTTATTTGGTGGAGTCTATTTTATCATTGCTAAAAAGCGGGTGGCAGGCATGACACCCATTAAGCCCCATTGGAAAGTGTCACCCCTCAAAGCGGGCTTGGTTGTTAGACAACCCAAATCGCACACAACCCAATCAGAGATAAATAAAGAGTTAGATGAATAGGCTGGTTGGGCTATACGTTATCAAGCATGAATAAACTATAATACCGAAGATGACGAAAAAAGCAGAAGTTGAGATTTATGCGGACGGTGCTTGCAAGGGCAACCCTGGGGTTGGAGGATGGGGCGCATGGCTGCGATATGGAGATAAAGAAAAAGAGCTATTTGGGGGTGAATTGTTAACCACCAACAATCGCATGGAATTAACTGCTGTGATACGCGCACTAGAAGCACTTAATCGCACTTGTCATGCTAAGGTGTTGACTGACTCGGTGTATGTGCAAAAAGGCATGAGCGAATGGCTGACAGGCTGGAAAGCACGTAACTGGCGCACCGCAGATAAAAAGCCTGTTAAAAACGATGACTTGTGGCGTGCGCTTGACGTGCTGGCGCAACAACACACGGTTGAATGGGTTTGGGTCAAAGGCCATGCCGGCGATGTCGGTAATGAGCGCGCAGACTTATTGGCAAACAAAGGCGTAGAGTGGGTGCTACAGCAAAGTAAAATTGAGGTTAATGAGTAGTGCGACAAATATTTCTAGATACCGAAACGACAGGCTTATATCACGCGCAAGGACATCGCATTATTGAGGTGGCGGCGGTAGAGGTGATAAATCGTCGTTTGACCAAGCAGCATTTACATTTTTACATTAACCCAGAGCGTGAAATTGACCAAGGTGCACAAGAAGTGCACGGTATTTCGCTCGAGTTTTTACAGGATAAGCCTTTATTTGCTGAAATTGCCTCAGAGTTAATAGCTTTTATTGCCGATGCAGAACTGATTATGCATAACGCGCCATTTGATGAAGGCTTTTTGGACATGGAGTTTGGTTTGCTAGATATGCAACCGACCAAATCGATTGTAGCTAAAGTAACTGATACGCTGAAAATGGCCAAAGATATGCGCCCAGGCCAGCGCAATAACTTGGATGCTTTGTGTAAGCATTTTGGGATAGATAACTCAAAACGCACTTTACACGGCGCGTTGCTTGATGCTGAGTTGTTAGCTGAAGTCTATATGGCGATGACACGCGGGCAAGAAAGTCTGATGATGGAGCTCGCGCAGCCTGTGCAAAATAGCGCACTTAGCGCACAGCAAGATGCTACGCCTTTAATGATTAAAGCGGCAAGCCAGGCTGAGTTAGATGCGCATGCACAATATTTAGCAGCCATGACAAAGTCTGGCAACTGTTTGTGGAACACATTGAACACACCTACTTAAGAAACAATTTTTACAGAAAGAAAATCGCATGAACAAAACTATTATCGTGACTGGTGGCGCTGGTTTTATTGGCGCTAACTTTGTGTTGGCTTGGGTGAAGCAGGGCTTTGGCAAAGTGGTTAATTTGGATAAACTCACTTATGCTGGCAATTTAGAAAATTTAGTGGATATTCAGCATAATGCTAACCATGTTTTTGTACGCGGCGATATTGGTGACCAAAAATTAGTCGCGCAATTGTTAGCGGAACATCAGCCATGTGCAGTGGTAAACTTTGCTGCGGAGAGTCACGTTGATCGCTCTATTCATGGCCCAGAAGATTTTATTCAAACCAATGTGGTTGGCACGTTTCACTTGCTAGAGGCCGTGCGCGCTTATTGGGGCGGCTTAAATGCAACCGATAAAACAGCCTTTCGCTTTTTGCATGTTTCAACCGATGAAGTATATGGCTCGCTTGAAAAAGATGAAGCACCTTTTGTAGAAACGCGTAAATATGAGCCCAACAGCCCATATTCAGCCTCTAAGGCAGCCTCAGACCATTTAGTGCGTGCGTATCACCACACTTATGGTTTACCCGTGTTAACCACTAATTGTTCTAATAATTACGGCCCACATCATTTTCCTGAAAAATTGATTCCTTTAGTCATTCATAATGCATTAGCAGGTAAGCCATTGCCGATTTACGGCACAGGTCAACAAATCCGCGATTGGTTGTTTGTAGAAGACCACTGCGCGGCGATACGTCGTGTGTTAGAAGCGGGCAAAGTAGGTGAGGTTTATAACATTGGCGGTTGGAACGAAAAACCGAATATCGAAGTAGTGCGTACCTTATGCCGTATTTTAGATGCCAAAAAACCACGTGAGGATGGTAAGCCTTATGCCGATCAAATTACGCATGTAGAAGATAGATTGGGTCACGACCAACGTTATGCGATTGATGCGACAAAAATTGCCCGCGAACTTGGCTGGAAGCCACAAGAAACCTTTGAAACTGGCATTGAAAAAACCGTTAACTGGTACTTAGAAAATCAACATTGGGTGAACAATGTGACGAGTGGAGATTATCGTAACTGGGTGCAAAAACACTACGCTGATCGTGGTGAGGAAATGGCGTAATCGCAGTAAATTGTTAGCAAAAAATAACGAATAGTTACGCATTAAAAAGCGCTATTTTTAGCACAAATCATTTTGATGCTCTGGAAGCCGCATGGATACTGGCTTGCAGAGCATTTATTTTTTCTCGAGCGATTTTTTCTTAAAATAACGCCTTTTTAAGTAGAGTTTAACTGAGGGCATCTGCCCAGTTGTTTGGCGTTTCGTAAAGCCGCACTTTTTCAAGCTTAAGATGGTTACCAAAAGTGTCTTGATAAAAGCTTTTGAGAATTTTAAACGCTTCAGCCGCCATGTTTTCTGCGGTGGGCACGGTGGGGAAAATCACGGTTTTGTGATTGGGTAGCGAATTTAAAAAACTCAACACTTCAAGGTCGTGCTGATACACCAAAAATGCATGATCCCAAACGTCCACCAGCCCTTTTTTGGCTATGGCTTTTACATCTGAAAAATCCATCACCATGCCATTTTCTGAGGCATGGTCATTTTTAATAATATCGCCAGACAGGGTGATTTCAATCGCGTAACGATGTCCATGCAAATTTTTGCATTGGCTTTTGTGGCTGGGAATACGATGCCCTGCATCAAATTCAAGTCGAGTGGTTATTTGCATGATGTTATTAGCAGTGATATAAGCGCTGCTATTATACTGATTTTAACCGCCACGCGCGGCTTCAAATTGTGCAAGCCAAGGCATAAAATCGTCAAATGGCATTGGTTTTGCGTAATAGTAACCCTGAATTTTATCGCATTGCATGTTTTTTAGAATCTGCATGCTAGCTTCATCTTCTACGCCTTCAGCGATTACTTCTTTACCAAGGCTATGAGATAGCTTCAAAATAGACTGAACGATAGCTTTATCTTCTTTAGATTCCGCTAAATGCCGCACGAATGATTGGTCAATTTTAATGAGATGTACCGGCATATTGCGCAAGCGCGCCATCGATGAATAACCAGTGCCAAAGTCATCTAAGGCTATTTTAAAGCCAAGATTGACAATTTCATCTAACACTTTCATGACTTTTTCTTCGTTCACCAATAAGTCTGTCTCGGTGATTTCAATGACAATATTTTGGGCAGGGGTATTCCAAAGCGCGATTGATTGCGGCAGTAATTCTGGCAAGTCTTCATCCAGCAAATCATTGCTACTCAAATTGATATTGAATGAAAATCTGCGTTGGTGCGAATTCATGAGCTCTGCACAGCGTCTGCAAGCGGTGTTAATCAGCCAGCGTACAAAAATTTTACCAAAGCCTTTTTTGTAAATGGTGTCAATCAGCCGCACTGGTGACACAAAGCCGCGTTGCGCATTTGGCCAACGTAATAAAAATTCGCCACTTACACAATATTCACCAAAAGGGGAAGTTTCAGGCTCGCCTACAAGTTTAAGATTTACCACAGGCTGTAAGTAGAGATCTAACTCATTTTGCTGCAAGGCTTTAATAATGTCTTCATCTAATTGATGTTGGTTAAGCGATGCACTCGTAATGAGTTGATCATAAATCTCTATTTGCTGATTATTGACAATCGCTTGGTGTAAGGCCATTTTTGCGCTATCAAGTAACGATAATGGGCTCACAGCGGTTTTGAGCGAGCTTACCCCACCAAAGAAAGGTTTTAAAATAAGCGTGATGTTATTTAATGGAAGCTCTTCTTCAAAAGCATGTGCGAGCCTTGCTGCTATCAATTGTAATTGGGCTGAAAACTTCAGTTGATGCACGACAACGACTAACTCCTGCGTGCTAGCTCTATATAAATACGCTTCTTTATTTAAATTTTCTTGGATTACTTGTACCGCCGCTTGTACGATGTCTGCAGACATCGTACTTAAATGTTCTCCCATATGCGATGCGTCTTCAAAATCAATATTTAAATTGATCATTAAAATACCTAATGCGGGTATTTCTGGAGTGCTGCTTTCTTGATTTGAAGTGGAATAGTCTTGCAAGGTATTAAGCAATAACTGCTGGTTGGGCAAGTGTGTGTCCACATCAAAATGCTGAATAAAGTGCGTTTGGTGCTGATCAAATGCGTGCGTTACGCGGCTTAAGGTGTGCATTAAAAAACATTGAAATTTTAACTGCGCGCTTTTTTCATCACAATTACTAGGGCTTAGTATTAAGCAACGTGCTAGCGTAAATGCGGCTTCTAAGTTTAATCCAAGTTGATAGTCATTTAGCCAAGCATATTGAAACTGCTCAACAAGTTGGTTAAATTGCACCCAGTTTAGCTGTTTAGGCCATGCTTGCAATAAGTTGACTGTCGCTAAATCTGTTGCTTCAATTTCAGCTGATTGCGTTAGCTCTGTCAGAATTTGTGCATTTACAGTATATTCGCCCATGATTTCAGTGGCTTTTAAACCATACTGACTTAAACGTTGCAACACTTCAGTGGGTGAAGTGGCAATGGTAAAGTCAGCATTCGCAATGATTTCAGGCGAGTAGGGAGGTTGTAACTTAGAAAGCTGACGCAAGTTATCCATAAAAACTGTTGGCATCAAGTCCATAGCTATTGGCTGGTAAACCACGCACAATACGATAAGGCTCACCCGCAGGATTTAATGGCTTGTTAATCAAGTTAATGGTAGCAGGAAACGCATTTTTAGTTTTATCTGGATTGAGCAAAATCATTACACGCGGCAGCATTCGACGTACGCTATTTTGTTGAATGACTACACCAACTTCGCCTGAGTTGAGCTCAACCAATGATGTTACGGGATAAATACCTAAAAACTGTACCAATTGGTCAATAAGCGTACTACTAAAAGCGATTTCTCGCATTTTTTGAATTTTTTCTAGCGCTACTTGGTTATAAACACCTTTAGCGTAAACTTTGTTTGTGGTCATGGCACAGTAAGTATCGACTAAGCCTGCCATCTGGCCGCCTAAACTAATTCTATTTTCTGATAACTCATACGGATAACCTTTTCCGTTATAGCGCTCATGGTGCTGCTCCACTGTGGTAATCACGCCTTCAGGAATATTAGGTGTTCCCTTAAGAATGTTTACTGAGTATTCGACATGTTTTTTAAGGATAAAAAATTCAGCAGGGGAAAGCCTATCTGCTTTGTGCAATAAATCGTGGGGTAACTTGCCTTTGCCCAAATCTTGCAAAAGTCCCGCCATACCTAAATTTTTAATTTGTGCTTTGGGTAGTGAAATATAGCTTGCAAACGCCATTAAAGTAATCGAAACATTAAGCGCGTGATTGTAGGCGTAATTATCTGTCTGCTTTAATTTTGCCAACCATATGAGCGCATCAGGGTTGCGCTCAATGCTAGAAACCATGCTGTCTAGCGCTTCATCCACATGCGAAATATCAATTTTTTGGTCATGCGCGAGTGCTTCAAAAATCTCACGCGTGGCAATTTGAGATTGCGCGTAAGTTGGATAAATTTCTGCGATTTCATCTTCAACAGGCGAGGTGTCTTCAAAGACCGTAACTTGACCTAGCTCACCTTGTTCTGAGGCCTCGTCTTGGTTGGGGTCAACAACTTTTGCATTTGATGTTTTGGATTTTTTCCCCCATCTGGTCAATTCTGATAAAAACTCGGATAAATCCTCTTTAACACGTCCAACAATTGAACCAGTTTCAGCGACAACTGGCGCATCATCTTCTTTCGCGCCCGCAGTGTGCACTTGATTATTAATGTTTTGAATATTGAGTAAAATGTTATCGGTGCTATTTTGGCCGTTATCATCTGTTTGGTTGGATTGATTGCTCGACTGGATTTCTTTTAAAATATTATAAAAAGTAAATTTTTGTTGGCTTGCACTCTTTTTGGCCAGTTTTGTAGGGCTTGATTTAGCTCCAACAAAGGTTGTACCAGCCTCGCGCTTAATCCCCACCTGCAATTTAGGCGGAGCGATATAATGCTCACCCACTGATACCGTATGATCAACATAAACGAATTGACATAGCTTATTCATGATGTCGATTTGCTCTTGGTTTTCTAATAAGATACCTTCGAGTAAAAACGGCGTGCCCAACCAAGGCCTGTCTAGCGCCGTGACAAACATCCCAATTGCTAATTTAGCCACTGGTGTTTTTTGTTTATGAATTTCGCTCATCTTAAGTTAATAAATGGTGAAAAATTTAATCAATTACTTTCAATTGCTTAAAGCAATGACTTGACTTTATTGTTTAAAAATTAAAGTTAACGCATTGTATCTTTTTTATTGAAATTTTAAATAGAGATATGAGAAAAATGCTTGATATAGCTTAATAAATACTGAACTAGCGTTGGTTTTATGCAAATGCAGTTGATTGATTGAGCTCAGAACGTAAAGTTTGGTAAATTGCTAAGCGTTCTGGGTGAATGTGCTGAGTGAGTACCGCAGACTTAATTGCACAATCAGGCTCTTGCAGATGTTGGCAGTTATTAAAACGGCACTTGCCTAGATAGGGGCGAAATTCAACGAATGCATGTTCAAGTTGAGGTGCACTGAGGTGATGTAAGCCAAATTCTTGCAAGCCAGGTGAGTCTATCAACTGGCTATGCGTATCAATATGGTATAAGTGGGCGGCAGTGGTGGTGTGTTTGCCGCTGTCTAAGGTTTCACTCATTTCACGAGTGCGAACATTTTCTTCAGGGAGCAGGGCGTTGATGATGGTAGATTTCCCCATGCCAGATTGCCCCACTAAAATGCTGGCTTGCCCTTGCAAATAGGGACGCAACGCTGAGATTTCCGCTTTTGCAGAAAGTGCGACAACAGGGTAACCTAGTGAAGTGTATAAAGAGAGCTTTTGTAAAGCTTGGTTGCTATCCGCTAAATCGCATTTATTCAGCACGATGAGCGGCTTAATTTGCGCTGCTTCTGCAGCAACTAAGCAACGATTAAGTAATGCCTCGTAAAAGCTGGGTTGGGTGGCAAGCACAATAATAATTTGCGTGACATTTGCCGCTAACATTTTGCTTTTAAAGGCATTGCTACGGTAGAGTAAAGTGCTACGAGGCAAAAATGTTTCAATCACACCTTCATGTTTATCTGTCAATTTCAATGTAACAACATCACCGCATGTTAAGTCTGTTTTTTTGCCACGCGTGACACAGCTAATGCGATGTTTATCTGGTAGTTCTACTTGATAACGTTTACCGTAAGCTGAAACAATGATGCCTTCCAACGGCGCAATATAGTGACTTGCTGGTTTAGTTTGCATGTACAGCTAATTTTGCAATGCGAATACTTGCAGGTGGATGTGAATCATAAAAGGCTGAATGCAACGGGTCTGGCGTAAGTGTTGACGCGTTATCGCGGTACAGTTTTACCAATGCTTCAATAAGATGTTTTGCGCTGGCATTTTGGGCAGCATAAGCATCAGCTTCAAATTCATTTTTGCGTGAATAGCTTGCCATAATCGGGCGTAATAAAAATAAAAATACTGGTGAAACTAATAAAAAGAGCATTAATGCCATGTAGTTACTTGGCGTGGTAACGCCTAATCCTGTGTAAAACCACGCTTGTTGCGCCAGCCAGCCTAGTAGAGCTAAGCCCAAAAAACTCACTAAAAACATCATGGCAATGCGTTTGATGACATGCTTATGTTTAAAGTGACCCAACTCATGCGCGAGTACGGATTCTATTTCATCAGCATTTAGGCGCGCAAGCAATGTATCAAAAAACACCACGCGTTTAGATGCGCCAAAGCCTGTAAAGTAAGCGTTGCCATGGCTACTACGGGTAGAGCCATCCATCACAAATAGGCCTTGTGATTTAAAGCCGCATTTGGTGAGCAAGTTTTCAATACGCTGTTTCAGATTTTGGTCTTCAAGCGGTGAAAACTTATTAAACATGGGTGCAATAAATGTTGGGTAAATAGCCAACATCAGGAGATTAAACACGCTCCACACAATCCATAAATACAGCCACCAATATTGCCCAGCACTTTGCATTAGCCAAAGTGCTGCGAATAAAATAGGTGCACCAAGCGCTAAGCCGACGATAGCATGTTTAACCATATCGGTAAAAAACATGGTCGGCGTCATTTTATTGAAGCCGAACTTTTCGTCCACCACAAAAGTTCTGTAATATTCAAACGGTAGGTCAATCAAGCTGCTGATAATGAGCGCACTGATGATTACCAACGCACCGCGCCACATTTCGTGGTTAGGCAATAAATGCTGCCACACGCCATCAATCCACTGTAAGCCTCCACCGACAGTCAGCCACAACAATAATATCGCTTGAGCAAGCACTTCAGTCATCCCGAGCTTGGTTTTGGCCAGCGTGTAATCGGCCGCTTTTTGGTGGGCATCAAGTGAAATACTGTCGCTAAAGGCAGTCGGTACGGCGTTGCGGTGTTGCTGCACATAAGCAAAGTGGCGACGACTTAACCAAAGGCGTAATGCAGTGGTAATTGCTAAAAGTGCGATAAAAATTGTGGTGAGTACAATGGGTGTCATGAGTCAAATAGGCAAAATTTAAGTTAATATGATGACATTGTGAAGCATTTTTGCGCTGTTAGTTCACGCAATAGGTTTTAATTCTCATATTTTAATGGAAATCATGATGGCAGATATAAATAACGGTACAAATCAAAATAATTTAATTTGGTTAGATATGGAAATGAGTGGACTATTGCCAGATTCTGATCGCATTTTAGAGCTAGCGGCTGTGGTCACGGATGCAGATTTAAATGTATTAGGTGAGTCACCCGTGTTGGTTATTCATCAAAGTGATGCGATTTTAGACGGTATGGATGCTTGGAATAAAGGTGCGCATGGTCGTTCAGGTTTGATAGATAAAGTTAAAGCCTCAACGCTTGATGAGGAAATGGCTACGCAGCAAATGATAGACTTTTTAAAACAGTTTGTGCCCGCAGGAAAATCGCCCATGTGCGGCAACTCCATCTGTCAAGACCGACGATTTATGGCACGTTACATGCCCAATTTGGAAAGCTACTTTCATTACCGTAACTTAGACGTGAGCGTGTTTAAAGAATTGGCACGTCGCTGGAAGCCAGAAATCTACGCTGGATTTAAGAAAGCCAGTAAACATGAGGCTCTGGCGGATATTTATGAGTCGATTGACGAGCTAAAATACTACCGTGAACACTTTATTGTGAAGTGATTTTGCACAATTTTTAGGCAAAAAAAGGGCACCGATTAAGGTGCCCCGAGGGAGGAAGATTAAGTCTTGGAGAGACTTGAATTTATATAAGCAAACCTCATGCCAACTTTTTAAAACTTCGTATTATTTTTCCCGAGAAAATTTAATGCCTCTGGGAGCCACATAAAATAAGGCTTGCAGAGGCATTAAAATGATGTGCGATAAATATTGCTGCTATTGCAGCATCTTTTTGTATTCTGCCAAGTATTCCAGCGCGCTTTTATCCCAGCTTAAGTTTTGCAACATGCCATTTTTTTGTATTTGCTTCCAAGCGGCTGCGTCGTTTTTATATACGTTAATCGCTTCTTTAATACAACTGAGTAAACTCGCCGAGCTGGCTTCGCTTAACACAAAGCCATTCGCCGTTTTGTTTTTATAAGTGATGATGTTGGTGTTGATGACTGAATCTGCTAAGCCGCCAGTCGCGTTGATAATAGGCGGTGTGCCATAAGCTAGCCCGTAAAGTTGATTTAAACCGCAAGGCTCAAAACGTGAAGGCATGATGAACATATCACTGCCCGCCATAATTTGATGTGAGAGCGGCTCGTTATAACCAATATTCACACTCACGCTACCCGCATGGTTGTTAGCCAAATGTCTAAAAGCGTTTTCAAGTTCACTTTCACCACCGCCCAGCAGTACCAATTGGCAGCCTAAATCCAGCAAGGGCTGCACGATAGGTGCTAGCATATCTAAGCCTTTTTGATGCGTGAGGCGACTCACTACTCCTAATAATGGCGCATCGGCTTTAACTTGCAGGCCTAACTTTTCTTGCAAAGCACGCTTAACTTCAGCTTTGCCAGCTAATTGTGTGGCGCTATAGTTTTTAGCAAGGTGAGTGTCTGTTTTCGGGTTCCATTCTTTGGTGTCGATACCATTCAAAATGCCTTTAATTTCGTCCCCGCGCTTGCTTAGCAGGCCTTCCAAACCAAAGCCAAATGCAGCAGTTTGAATTTCTTTGGCATAACTAGGGCTCACAGTGGTGATGCTATCAGCATAAAAAATACCTGCTTTTAAAAATGACAACAAACCGTGATATTCAAAACCTTCTAGCGTAAAGTGCGTGCTTGGCAAAGCCAGTGTAGGTAGCCAGCTTGGCGCATAGCAGCCCTGAAAAGCCATGTTGTGTAAGCTAATCATCGATTTTGCAGGTGTATGTTCCACCAGTTTCATATAGGCGGGTGTTAAGCCTGTTTGCCAATCGTTACAGTGCACAACATCGGGCTGCCAATCTTTTAAAGGTGAGTTTTTGCCGCTCAATATAGCAGCCACTTTTGATAAAATCCCAAAGCGCACGGGATTGTCCAGCCATTCCATGCCGTTAGCATCTGCGTAAGGGCCGCCTGCGCGCTCATACAGGCTGGCAGATTTAATTACCATGACTTTTACTTGGGTTTCTTTGATTGTACCCATCAGCAACTCTGCTTGACCAACCACGGGTAGCTCAGAAAGTTGTGCCAAATGCGTGAGCGGTGCGAGTTGGTTTAATACTGATGGGTAACCGGGCACTAAGATACGAATGTCCACGCCCAAGTGCTGCAGTGCCGCAGGTAGCGAACCGCTAACATCAGCCAAGCCACCAGTTTTGATAAGGGGAAAAACTTCAGAAGTAGTAAATAATACGCGCACAATATTCTCAATAAGCAATCAATGGTATATTTGCATTATAGATTATTTTTTAGGCGAACGTGGATATGGCGATAGGACAATGGCTGGCGGTAGGGGCGGGCGCAACAATCGGCGCATGGTTGCGTTGGGGCTTAGGTATTGCGCTTAATGCTAGCATATTGCCGATGGGTACACTCATCGCTAACTTAGGCGGTGGCTTGTTGATGGGCATGGCGCTGGCCTATTTTGTATCCGTACCGCATCAAAATGAGCTGCGACTATTTGTCATGACCGGTTTTTTAGGTGGCCTAACCACGTTTTCGGCTTTTTCTGCCGAAGCATTCAACTTTTTGCACAAGCAACAATATGCATGGGCAGCAACGCATATTGCCAGCCATGTGCTAGGCAGTTTGCTAATGACTGCTATTGGCTTTATGTTGGTCAATTATTTTAGGCATTAAATCAGTTTAATTGATACATTAAAAACCGCCGAGCGAAAATTGTGCCTCTGGAAGCCGCATGGATACTGGCTTGCAGGGCAGCACCAAAGAAGATGCTTCAAAAATACGGGTTTTAACTGTTTTTATTGCATGAAAAAAGCCGACTTGAAAACTTCAAGTCGGCTTTTTTCATGACTACAAATTTAGCAATACAAACGCTTATTTATTTTGCGTTTCTACCATCACCAAAGGCGCATCTTCAACTTTATCTTCCGCTTTTTTCTGCCAATTTGCGGCGCGGCGCGGCGCTTTTGGTTTAGCGGGTTCAATTGTCGCTTCTACTTTCGGTGCATCAGCTTTTGTTTCAACTAATTGCAAGCCAGAAGCGGCTAAATCAACTGGTTTTGCAGGTGCTTTTGCTTTGGTTTTTTTAGCTTTTGCGACGGGTTCAGCAACTTCTGCAGCACTGCTGGTTTTAGTCTCTTGGCTTTCGTTAGCACTTTCGTTTTTTACCATTTTGCGTTTGGCTTTAATCGCTTCGGCAATGTTGGCATGCGGAGCATTAACCTCTTTTACTTTTTTAGCGGCTTTTTGCTTAGGTTTTGCAGTTTTTTCTGCAACGGTTTCCTCTGCTTGCGTTGCTACGGTTTCAACCGTTTTGATGACTTCGGTTGCCTCTTGCGCAGTTGTTTCTTGCGCAGGTGTTTGTTGCGTTGGCTGTTGTTGAACAGGTGTTGCAACTGCTACGGTTTGCTCAACCACAGCCTCTTTAACCTCAACTTGCTGCGTGGTTTCTGGTGTAGAAGCTTGATTTGCATTCAGCTCTTCAACAGGGACAAATGGGCGTGGATTTGCTTCATCACGGTCGCGGCGGTTGCGGCGATTGCGATTGCGGCGGCTACGCTCGCTATTTTGCGGTTTGTTGGCATCATTAACTACTGCTTCTGCGCTTTCCAAATTGACGCTAGGTACTGCTTGCGTTTGGCGAGGTTGCTCTTGGCGCGCCTGTTGTTGCGGCTTAGCAGGGCGTTGCTCTTGTGGTTGGCGAGGTTCTTGATTTTTTACTTCATTAGGGCGCTGTTGATTGGTGCGCTCTGGTTGAGCGTTTTTATCGTTGCGCTCACCACGATTTTTGTTGCGATTGCGATTTCTGTCATTGCGGTTACGATGATTGTCGCGATGCGCTTCTTCAGATTTTTTAGTTTCAACGCTAGGTGTGGGTGTTGCTTCAACAGTTGCACCAAAAAAGCGTTTAATTCTATCCATTAATGATAATTTAGGTGCCGCAACTGGTGCGCTGATAGTGCGCTCAATTACAATTGGCGCAGGCGCGACCGGTGTGATGCCTTTTACCGCAGCAACTGGTTTAACCGCCTTGGCAGTTTCTTCCGCACTTGGTATGTAAGTCGTTTCGGTTGGCATTTCTACTAATTTATAGCTGGCACGGCTTTTATCTTCATTCACATCGTCATGTTTTACGCGTGTAATAGAATAGTTAGGTGTTTCTAAGTGGATGTTTGGAATCAACACGACTTCAACGCCGATGCGCTGTTCAACCGTGTGAATATCCGCACGTTTCTCATTGAGCAAGAATGTGGCCACTTCAACTGGTAATTGCACTTGAATAATGGCGCTGTTTTCTTTCATCGCGTCTTCTTGCACAATCCGTAAAATGTGCAATGCAGTAGATTCAATACCGCGAATATGGCCTGTGCCACTGCAACGCGGGCAGGGAATGTGGTTGGTTTCGCCCAAGCTTGGGCGTAAACGTTGGCGTGAAAGTTCAAGCAAACCAAACTTAGAAATTTTGCTGGTTTGTACGCGCGCACGGTCTGCGTGCAAGGCATCGCGCAAAGCATTTTCAACTTCACGTTGGTTGCGTTGGCTTTCCATATCAATAAAGTCAATAACCACCAAGCCACCTAAATCGCGTAAACGTAACTGGCGCGCAACTTCTTCAGCTGCTTCAATATTGGTGTTAAAAGCAGTTTGCTCGATGTCGCTGCCACGGGTTGAACGGCCTGAGTTGACATCCACTGAAACCAACGCTTCGGTATGGTCAATCACAATGGCGCCACCGGAAGGCAAACGCACTTCACGAGAGAAAGCAGATTCAATTTGGTGCTCAATTTGAAAGCGCGTAAAGAGCGGAATTTCATCTTGATAAAGTTTTACGCGCGATACGTTGTTAGGCATCACGACACTCATAAAGTATTCGGCTTGCTCAAAAATATCCTTAGTGTCGATTAAAATCTCACCAATATCTGGGCTGAAATAATCACGAATCGCGCGAATGACTAAGCTTGATTCTAAGTAAATCAGCTCAGGTGCAGGGTTTAAGCGTTTACCTTGCTCGTCCATTTTTGGTTTGGTGGCATCATCAATCGCCGCCCACAATTGCGTCAGATAATTTAAATCCCATTGCAATTCTTCAACTGTGCGGCCAATACCCGCTGTACGAGCAATCGTGCTCATGCCTTTTGGTACTTCTAATTGGGCGAGAATATCGCGCAGTTCATCGCGGTCTTCGCCTTCAATTCGACGTGATACGCCACCTCCGCGCGGATTATTGGGCATCAATACCAAATAGCGGCCAGCAAGCGAAATAAACGTGGTGAGTGCCGCACCTTTATTACCGCGCTCATCTTTATCGACTTGCACAACTACTTCTTGGCCTTCTTTTAAAGCATCTTGAATGCGTGATTTACTGTCAGCACCCTCTTTAAAATAGCTGCGAGAAACTTCTTTAAAAGGTAAAAAACCGTGACGATCTTGACCATAATCCACAAATGCAGCCTCCAGTGAAGGCTCAATGCGGGTAATGATCCCTTTGTAAATATTGCTTTTACGCTGCTCTTTGCCAGCGTGTTCAATATCCAAATCGATAAGTTTTTGACCATCAACAATCGCAACGCGCAATTCTTCTTCTTGCGTTGCATTAAATAACATACGTTTCATGATTTGCTCCAGATTCTAGCTTGGCGGCAGACGCATTGCGCGCAATTGCACAATACTGGTTGAAGGCGTTTAAGGTGAAATGACCAAAGAGACTAGCGGACGAATTAGCGTGTTATATGCACGCTGGGATGCTATCAAACGGTTGGCTTTAGGGTGTGCGACAAAGCAATCAAAGAGGCTTAATAAAGCCTTGATGTGCTTGAAATCACGCGACTACCTAGTGTTGCCTAATAGGTTTCAGCACAAAAATGGCTGAACAGCTATTAAATTATCGTTAAAGCAAACTAATTTACTAAACTTACGCCTAATGCGGCCTAAATTCGTTAAAATTCTGTCTTTGTTCAATCTTTGGATTTAACTTTTAGCTAAAGCTGGCTTTAGCTAAACATTTTTCACATTAAGTCGCGCTTTATGTTTATTTGTCTGCGGCGGCTTGAACACTAAATTTACATGCTGCTACTTTAAAAAAATGGTGAGCGGCGAAAACCAAATGTTCTTTATAATCAGTAGATAAAAAAATTATTGACTGAATATTCTGCAAGTATAGGCTACAACGCACATTTAAGCAAAGTATGAGCACAACTTTAAACAAAATCAGCACAAATCAAATTAGCCAAAGCGCGGCAGCATTTTTAACGGTAGATGAAGCCAGCGAAGGTCAGCGCGTAGATAATTACCTGACTAAAATGCTTAAGGGCGTGCCGAAAAGCCATGTGTATCGCATTTTGCGCAGTGGTGAAGTACGCGTGAATAAAAAGCGCATAGATGCGGATTTTCGGTTAAGTTTGGGCGATATTGTTCGCGTACCACCCACGCGCGCGACCACAACTGAAAAGCTTGAAGTTAATTCAAACACTGTGGCTAAATTTGCCAACGCGATTATTTACGAAGATGATGCCATGCTGGTGCTGGATAAGCCCGCAGGCTTTGCGGTGCATGGCGGTAGTGGCATTAGCCTTGGCGTGATTGAGCAACTGCGCTTAGAGCGACCCAAAGCAAAATTTTTAGAGTTGGTGCATCGCCTAGACCGTGAAACCTCAGGGGTGCTGATGTTGGCAAAAAAGCGCACCGCCTTGGTAGCGCTGCATGAAATGATTCGGCAAAACCAAACGGATAAGCGCTACGTGTTGTTAGTGAAAGGCGAGTGGTTAGAAAGCAAGAAACGCGTGGTGCTAGATTTGCAGCGTTATTTACTCCCAAATGGTGAGCGCCGCGTGAACGTGGTAACCGACCCATCAAAAGATAAATATAACGAACGCCAAAGCTCTGAAACTATTTTTCGTTTGACGCGGAACTTTCAGCACCCGACACTGGGTCAATTCAGCTTGCTTGAGGCGCAGTTGGTGACGGGGCGCACGCACCAATTGCGCGTGCAGTTGGCACATTTAGGCTTTCCTATTGTGGGCGATGATAAATACGGTGACTTTGCTTTGAACAAAACTTTACAAAAACATGGTTTAAAGCGCATGTTTTTGCATTCGGCGATTACCAAAATTCGGCATCCGCTCACGCAAGAAAAGTTGGAATTAATCGCACCCCTGCCAGCAGAGTTAAGCAAGTTTTTATTAAAGTTGGAAGCATGATTTTAGCACCGAGTAACCGTAAAGGTCATGCCCGTAGAATATATGCGCTAAAGCGCATTATTCATACGACAAAAATTTGATGCCCCTGCAAGCCAATAGCCATGCGGCTTCCAGAGGCGGTGTAATGATGTTGGGTAAAATTAGCATTAAAATAAGAGATATTTATAAGAGGAATGGCGAATGCCAAAGCGGTTTGATTTAATTGTTTGGGATTGGGATGGCACGCTGGCAGATTCAACAGGCATGATTACCCAAGCGGTGCTCATGGCCGCGGCGCAAGTTGGCCTGCCTGCAATAGATAAACAAACAGCCAGCCATATTATTGGTTTGGGGCTACAAGAAGCGATTCATGCGCTGTACGGGGATATTCCAGTCCATCAGGCGCAAGAAATGGCGCGCTTATATAAAGCAAACTATTTTGCTGGCGAGCATGAAATTGCATTGTTTGATGAAGCGGTAGATTTGATTAAATCATTACATCATCAAGGTTTTAAATTGGCGGTTGCCACTGGCAAAGGCAGGCGTGGACTAAATATGGCGTTGCAATACGCTGAACTGACGCCGTACTTTCATGCCACGCGTACAGTGGATGAATGTTTTTCAAAACCGCATCCCCAAATGCTGGAAGAGTTGATGGACAATTTGTTTGCGGTGCCAGAACGCACGCTAATGATAGGTGACACCAGCTACGATTTACAAATGGCGCAAAATGCTGGTGTGGCTGCGATTGGCGTGACTTTTGGTGCACAACCTGCTGAAAAATGGCAACATTTAAACCCGATTCAACAATTTAATGATTTTGCGAGTTTAAGCGGCTGGTTATTAGCGCATGCTTAAATTTTGTTAAAATAGCCAGATGTTAGAAATAAAAGAAACCATTACGTTTAAAAGTGATGAATTGCTAAACGAAGGGCCAGGGTTGCGCTTTGACTTGCCCATGTTAGGCGAATTCGTCACGGGCTTTGTGGTGCGTTATCGTGGTAAACCCTATGCGTACGTGAATCAATGCGCACATGTGCCTGTCGAGTTAGATTGGTATCAAGGCGGATTTTTTACTACGCAAAAAGATTATTTAATTTGCGCCACGCATGGTGCGCATTATCGGCCGGACAATGGTTTTTGCGTCATGGGCCCTTGTAAAGGCAGAAGTTTGAAAGCGATAGAAGTGACCGAAGAAAACGAAATTATTACTATTCATTTAGCGTCCATAAAATAAAAAATAGAGAAAAATATGTCATTAGAAAATCCACAAAACCAGAATAATATCAATCCATTAGGTGCGCAGCCGCAAGACACGCAGTGGCAGCGCGACACGATAGAAAAACTTGCGTCATCTGCGCTAACCGAGCAAAAAAAATCGCGCCGCTGGAGTAACTTTTTTAAAGCACTAACGTTTTTATATTTGTTTGGTATTTTATTCATTGCCATGGGCTGGATAGGCGGCGGCGCGGCAAAAGTTGGTGCGCATACTGCTTTGATTGAAATTTCTGGTGTGATTGAGGCGGGTGGAGAAGTGAATGCCGATGCCTTCATTAATAGCTTGAAAGAAGCTTATGACAACAAAGGCACCAAAGGCATTATTTTACGCATTAACAGCCCAGGTGGTAGCCCAGTGCAAGCGGGGATTATTAATGATGAAATTAAGCGTCAACGCAAACTGCATCCTAAAGTGCCTGTGTATGCGGTGGTGGAAGATATTTGCGCGTCAGGCGGCTATTATATTGCGGTTGCGGCGGATAAAATTTATGTGAATCAAGCCAGTATTGTTGGCTCTATTGGCGTGCTGATGGATGGCTATGGTTTTACTGAAACCATGAAAAAATTAGGCGTCGAGCGCCGTTTGATGACCGCAGGTGAAAACAAAGCGATGTTAGATCCATTTTCTCCTGTGAATCCTAAGCATCAACAATTTGCGCAAAATATGCTCAATGAAATTCACGAGCAATTTAAAACGGTGGTGCGTCAAGGGCGTGGGGCGCGATTAAAAGAAACGCCTGAAACGTTTAGCGGTTTATTTTGGAGCGGCGAGCAAAGTATTAAATTGGGCTTAGCGGATGCTTATGGCAGCGCAGATTTTGTTGCGCGCGAAGTGATTAAGCAAGAAGACATTGTCGATTTTACCTATCAAGAAGATTTTGCCAGCCGCATTGCAAAACGCGTGGGTGCAGGCGCGAGTGCGAGCTTTGGTGAAACCTTAGCGCAACATCTAGTAAACGCGGGTGAAGTAAAGCTCCATTAATAGCGCAAAAAAACGCCCGAGCGATTTTAATGCCTCTGTAAGCCGCATGGATACTGGCTTACAGAGGTGCTCACATGAAGATGTGCTATTTAATCGGGTTAAAAGTGCGCTGAAAATACACTGGCTGTAGGTTGGATTTTAGCTGATAAAGTTGCGCAGGGCGGTTGGCTGCCGTTTTAAAATGCGGTGTTGCTTCTAATAAATCGGTCGCTAAAATGCGCGTTCTAAATGCACTGCGTTCAAGCGGCCGTGCCAGCACAGCCTCAAAGGTTGATTGCAATTCTTTTAGGGTAAATAACGTAGGCATTAAAAATGCGGGTAGCGAAGTGTACTCCACTTTATTGCGCAAGCGCTCAATGGCAACAGCCAATAAATGTGCGTGGTCAAATGCCAGTGCTGTTTGCACACCATTTTCGACCACATCAAACCACTGCACATCTTGTGCATTGGCGCCAGATTTAAGTTGCTCGGCATGATTCATCGCCAACATTGAAAAATACACATGCGTAGTGGACCAGCCGCGCGGGTCGCGAGTGGCATTGCCCCAACTGCCTATCTGCTCTAAATAGGCGGTTTTTACATGCGTTTTTTCAAATAATTTCCGTCTAGCGGTGGCTTCTAAATCAGCATCTAATTGTACATCTACAAAGCCGCCCACTAATGCCCATTGGTTAGGGTAGGGTTCGCTAGCGTTACTGGGTCGCTTCACTAGCAGCACCTTTAGTTTGTTATCTTGCACACTAAATATCACGATATCTACCGTGGTAAAGGGTTTTTCAAAGCTTAAGTTAGGCTGCACATGCGTCATTTTCTGGCAATCATTAAATAGTTGTTGACATTGTAGTTTAGTTAGTTGTATAGTGCAACTAACTTAGATGTACAGAACAACTAAGTGAATATTAAGGAGCAATAAAATGATTGTTTTGACGAATAAAAATAGCAAGCAAGTCATCCAACCCACACGTTTTCCTGATGGCACAAGTCAAGTCTGGAAACTTGATATTGCCGCCTTTCAAAATACTCCAGTAAAAGTAGTGTGGCATTTTGAAGAAGAAGCCGAGTTGATTTGGGTGAACCAACTCACCACGCTTTTGCGGGCAGAAGGCTTAGCAGTTCAAGAGTTGTATATGCCTTATTTGCCTTATGCGCGACAAGATAAGGCGGTGAGCAACTCTAGTACATTTGCCAAAACTGTCTTTATTGAAATGTTGTTTAAAACGGGCGTGCGCAAATTAAGCACTTTAGATGCGCATAGTCCACATGCGCAGATTTTCTCATACTCAGCCAAACCATATATCACGCAAGCAATTAAAAGTTTTAAACCCGATGTGTTGGTGTTTCCTGATGCGGGCGCATTTAACCGCTATAGCCAAATGCTGGCGGAGTGTGATTTAGCAGTATTGGTGTTGGATAAAAATCGTGACCAAGCAACAGGAGAAATCAAAGCTTTAACGATTGATATTGCGTTAAGTTCAGCAAGTTTGGGAAATGTAAGTACTGAAAAGCCAGTAAAAATGTTGTTGGTGGATGATATATGCGATGGTGGTGCTACTTTCATTAATGCTGCTAAATATTTATGCAGTCAATACCCTAGGGGTTGTGAGCTTGGATTATATGTAACTCACGGTATTTTTAGCAAAGGCTTCGATGGCCTAATGAAAGCAGGCATCAGTGCATTTTTCACCACACAAAGCTTAACAAAAAATATTGCAGCCTATTCTTTAATAGAAATTGAATAATAACTAAATGAATTATAAGGAGTAAAACATGACATTTAAAATACCCCCAATCTCCACAACGGATAGCTATAAATTAGCCCACGCGCGCATGTACCCTGAAGGAACAGAGTTGATTTACTCTAACTTCACCCCGCGAAGCAATAGCCACTTGAATATTCCGAGTGCTTATAAAACCAATAAAATCGTATTTTTTGGACTTCAGGGTGTGGTCAAGCAAATGCACGAAGAGTGGCAAGAGCGTTTTTTTGACATGCCAATTGAAGATATTGTTACACAATATCAAAATAGAACACGCCCCTTTACAGGTGATTATCCGGTGGATATTCAAGCTATCATCGCTTTGCACAAATTAGGCTATTTGCCTATTAGAATCAAAGCATTGCCAGAGGGTGCGCGCGTGAATATAGGTGTGCCGGTATTTACCATTGTGAATACCAAGCCGGCGTTTTACTGGTTAACCAATTACTTGGAGTCGTACTTATCTGCTGAGTCGTGGAAATCGTCAACCACGGCTACTATTGCCGATATTTACAAGAAAATTATTAAGAAATACGCTGTTGAAACAGGTGGCAATCAAGACTTTATTGAATTTCAAGGCCATGATTTTTCTATGCGCGGCATGTCTGGCTCTGTAGATTCAGCAAAAGCAGGGGCTGGCCACTTAACTTCGTTTAAAGGGACAGATACATTAAATGCGGTTGATTATTTAGAATACTTTTACGATGCTAAAAATACTTTTGTAGCCGCGTCTGTACCTGCCTCAGAGCACAGTGTGATGTGTATTAATGGACAAACAGATGAGCAAGAAACCATACGCCGTTTAATTGAAGACTTATATCCTACAGGTATTGTTTCTGTTGTGTCTGACTCTTGGGATTTTTGGAAAGTGATTTCTGAATACGCTAGCAATTTGAAAGAGACGATTTTAAACCGTCAGCCCGATTCGATGGGATTTGCCAAAGTGGTGTTTAGACCAGATAGCGGAGACCCCGTAGAGATTATCTGCGGTGCGGAAAATCGCACTTCAGATGACACCAGCCCAGCGAAATTAGGAGCTGTAGAAGTGTTGTGGAATATTTTTGGCGGAACAATTAATGCGCAAGGTTACAAAACGTTAAACCAACGTGTAGGGTTAATCTATGGTGATTCGATTACTCCGCAACGTGCAGAAGATATTTTGCGTCGTTTAAAAGCAAAAGGTTTCGCATCCGATAATGTAGTATTTGGTATTGGCTCCTACACTTATCAATATTTAACACGTGATACCTTGGGCTTTGCCATGAAGGCAACTTACGGCGTAATTAATGGCAAACCTGTGGATATTTTTAAAAACCCAGTGACCGATATCGGCACAAAAAAATCAGCAAAAGGTTTGTTGCGTGTTGAACTTGAAAATGGCGATTATGTTTTATACGATCAGCAAACAATCGCACAGGAAAACTTAGGCGAGTTAGCCACTATTTATTTAGATGGAAAGATGATGAGTACCACTTCGCTTGAAGTTATTCGTGCCAGATTGGCGCAATAGTCAGCTAAAGGTCACGGTTAGCCACGTTCTGTTGTGATATAATTTTGACTGATAATACCTAGTCAACAACCTTGATTTATTAGCGCTAATTTATTAAATTGAGTAATTGTGAAATTAAAGGAACAAAAGTCCTTGTTCTCAATCTCAATTGGAGTAACATCAACGTTGTAGTGTACGCTATGTTATTTTTATTTAACTCCAAACAATAGGAGAAAGTCATGAATCCCAAAGGGCAAATGTTACAAGACCCATTTCTAAACGCGTTACGCAAAGAGCATGTGGCCGTATCAATTTATCTCGTCAATGGTATTAAACTACAAGGTCAAGTTGATTCGTTTGACCAATATGTGATTTTGCTTAAAAACACTGTCACCCAAATGGTGTACAAACATGCTATTTCAACCATTGTGCCAGCGCGTATGGTTAATATGAATATTGGTGAAGGCGACGAATAAGCATTGAAAGATTTGTTTGAACGACCTGGTACCGACATATCAGGTAGCTTTGAAGCCGCCATTTTGGTAAGTGTGGACTTTGGCGATAGCGATTACGAAGAAAGTTTGCATGAATTGCGACAGCTGAGTATTAGCGCTGGCTTAGCTGTTCGTGGCACCATAGAGGGTAAACGGTCAACTCCCGACGCAAAACTATTTATTGGTAGCGGCAAAGCGGATGAACTGAAGTTGATGATGCAAGCCAGCGAAGCCAATATTGCTGTATTTAATCATGATTTATCACCTTCACAACAGCGCAACTTAGAGCGCTTGCTGCAGGCGCGCGTGGTTGATAGAACAGGTTTAATCCTTGATATTTTTAGCCAACGTGCACAAAGCCATGAAGGTAAATTGCAAGTTGAATTAGCGCAGCTAGAGCATTTATCGACACGTTTGGTGCGCGGCTGGACGCATTTGGAACGTCAAAAAGGTGGTATTGGTGTGCGGGGTGGTCCTGGTGAAACTCAACTGGAACTTGACCGTCGTATGCTGCGTATCCGCGTGAAACAATTACGCGAAAAATTGACTAAACTTAAAGCGCAACGCAGCATGCAACGGAAAGCGCGTAAACGCTCAAATGTCATGACCGTTTCATTGGTGGGATACACCAATGCTGGAAAATCGACCATTTTTAATCGGCTCACTAAAGCCAACATTTATGCGGCTGATCAGTTATTTGCAACGCTGGATACGACTACACACAAAATTTATATCCCTGACTGTGGTTCAGTAGTTTTATCAGATACAGTGGGGTTTATTAAACATTTGCCGCATGCTTTGGTAGAGGCTTTTGGTGCAACGCTAGAAGAAGCGGCGCAAGCCGATTTATTGCTGCACATTGTGGATACCGCCAGTACCAATCGCGATGAGCAAATTGCACAAGTAAATAAAGTGCTTGGTGAAATTGGCGCTTTAAGTGTGCCGCAGATTTTGGTGCATAATCAAATTGATCGTGTAGGATTGCCGCCCACAATTGAGCGAGATGAATATGGTAGAATTGCGTCTATTCATGTTTCTGCTAAAACTGGCGAAGGATTGGACTTCTTGCGACTAGCGATGGCCGAGCATTATCAAATGCTAAAACAGCAGAGCACTGAAGAGGCTGCGTTTACGTAATCTGAAATATCTTAGCAAAATAGTACTTTTTTGGAGTGTTAAATGATTAAATTTCCTGGTTGGCGTGCCCAAAATAACGATGGCCCGCCAGATTTAGACCAAGTATTTCGTGATGTGAGTAAAAAAATTAACGAGCTATTTGGTAGTGGTAAAAATAGCCAACAACCAAACCGTAATGGTACTAGCATTAATATTCCTCTAATCCCAATTGTTGGCATTATTTTGTTGATTTGGCTTGCATCAGGTTTTTACAAGGTAGATTCTGGCTCAGTAGGTGTTGAACAACGTTTTGGTCAAATGGCGGATGATGTGACCGAACCGGGTTTGCATTGGCATATCCCTTATCCAATTGAAAAAGTGACGGTTGTAAACCTCGAGGAAGTGCGCAAATTAGAAGTTGGTTACAGAAGTAGCGATGGAACCAGTAAAACCAAGCAACCTCAAGAGGCGCTGATGCTGACTGAGGATGAAAACATCATTGAGTTGCAATTTGCTGTGCAATACAACCTTAATAACGCTAAGCACTATTTATTTAATAACCGCTCCACAGATGATGCGGTGCGCTCAGCTGCAGAGTCTGCGATACGTGAAGTGGTGGGTAAAAATAAATTAGATGACTTGTTGCAAAAAGGACTGGTCGATACTTCTGCGCGTATGCAGGCAATTTTAGATCGTTATAAAACAGGTGTTCATATTATTAGCGTGTCATTACAAAGTGCCTTGCCGCCCGAGCCAGTACAAGAAGCGTTTGAAGACGTTAACCGTGCCAATCAAGATAATCAGCGCCAAATCAATGAGGGGCAAGCTTATGCACGCGATGTAATACCAAAGTCGCGTGGCCAAGCTTCAAGGTTATTGGCAGAAGCTGCTGGGTATAAACTCAAAATGGAAAATGAGGCAAAAGGTAACGCGAGCCGTTTCGATCAAATTTTAGCACAATACAATAATGCCCCAGAAGTGACGCGTCAACGCTTATACTTAGACGCCCAAGAGCAGATTTTATCGAGTGTCAGCAAAGTAGTGGTAGATCAAAAAGCGGGCAGTATGCTTTACTTACCGATTGATAAGCTTATGAATAATAGTACAGCTCCGCAAATACAAGTAGTGCCGCAAGCAAATACGCAAGCTGCACCCGTGACCTCAGCTGAAGTTGAACGTACAAGAGATGCTTTACGTAACCGCGATAGAGAGACGCGATAAGTCGCATAGGAAAATAGGGCAAAATAATGAAAAATATCACCAGCATTTTAGTACTTTGTTTAGCGGCACTTATGTTTTTACTTACGTCTGCATATACGGTTGATCAAACTGAATTTGTTGTTGTTAAGCGTTTGGGTAAGATTATTGATGCAAAAAAATCTCCAGGGCTTTATTTTAGAGTTCCTTTTATTGATGAACTCAAGCGTTTTGATAACCGCATCGTGACGCTGGATTGGGAAGAGCCAGCTAAATTTAATACGAGCGAAAACAAATACATGCTAGTAGATTCTTTTGTGAAGTGGCGCATCGTTGACCCAGCCAAATATTATGTTTCAATTAAAGAGGGTGGTGAGTCAGCTGCAGAAAATCGTTTATCTAACGTCATAAATGCGGGCTTACGTTTGGAGTTTGGTAAACGTACTGTGCGCGATGTGATTGCCGGAGAGCGTGGTGCTGTCATGGACAATTTACGTAAGAATGCGGATTTAGACGCACGACAAATGGGCATTGAAGTCGTGGATGTACGTTTAAAACGCGTTGATTACTCTGAAGATATTAGTAAGTCAGTGTTTGATAGAATGATTTCTGAACGTAAGCGCATTGCCAATCAATTAAGAGCGGAAGGTTTTGCTGAGTCTGAAAAAATTCGTGCGGATGCTGATAAGCAAAGCCAAGTCATTTTAGCTGAAGCATTTAAAGAGGCTGAAAAAATTAAGGGACAGGGCGATGCTTCGGCAGCTTCAATTTATAACGACGCTTATGGAAAAAACCCTGAGTTCTATGCTTTCTACCGCAGTACAGAAGCCTATAAGCAAAGTTTTAAAAATAAGGCTGATGTGATGGTGCTTGACCCAAATTCAGATTTTTTTAAGTACATGCGAAATTCAGCCAAGAAGTAGTTTGTTTTATTGCTAGCATGAGTGACACTTTTTTGATGGCTTTAGGCTTGATGTTGGTGCTAGAGGGTTTAATGCCCTTGTTAATGCCACAGGCTTGGCGTGACACCTTTAAACGGATGATTGAGTTTAAAGATGGCCAGTTAAGATTTGTAGGCTTAATTTCAGTAGTGAGCGGATTGTTGTTGGTTTTTTTATTTAGTAATTAGTGTTGAATATCGAGCATCAATATGCGTAATTGGCTTCTCCCCGAATATCTTGAAGACGTGCTACCAGCCGAAGCGTTGCGTATAGAGCATATTCGCCGCAATTTACTAGATTTATTTTATGTGCATGGCTACCAGTATGTCATTCCACCCATGCTTGAGTATATGGAGTCGCTCACCACTGGTGTTGGTTACGATTTAGACTTGGCTACTTTTAAGGTGGTAGATCAACTCACAGGCCGGTTAATGGGCGTGCGCGCAGACATGACGCCGCAAGCTGCGCGAATAGATGCTCATTTATTGAATCATCAAGGTGTAACAAGACTATGTTACGCGGGTAGCGTACTACGTACTAACCCAGATGGTTTGGCACAAACACGTGAACCGTTGCAATTAGGCGCAGAACTTTATGGCCATGCTGGGGTAGAAAGTGATGTTGAAGTGCAGTCCTTGATGATTGCTGCTTTGCAGGCTATTGGCATTTCGCAAATCCACATTGATTTTAGCCATGTTGGCATATTTGAAAGCCTTGTCCAGTCTGGCAATATTAATGCCAGCTTAGAACAAGCTTTACATCGTGCACTGCAAAGTAAAGATCAATCTGCCGTTGCCAAGCTCGCAATTAATTTAGATGCCACTACGCGTGATGCCCTAATCGCGCTGACGACACTTAACGGGGATCAATCTATTTTAGAAGTCGCTAAAAAAGTGCTTCCCAATATACCAGCTATTCAAGCAGCTTTAGCGAGTTTAGCTAAAGTAAGTCAAGCGTTAGCAACACTCAATGTGTCAGTGAGCTTTGATCTAAGTGAGTTGCGTGGATATCATTATCATAGTGGTATTGTATTTGCCGCTTACGCACAAGGTTATAAAGGGCCGCTGGCTTTAGGTGGACGTTACGATGAAGTGGGCGAGGCGTTTGGTCGAGCTCGTTCAGCCACTGGTTTTAGTTTAGATATACGCGGGGTTGTTTCAGCACTAGCTCCCGCGATTCTACCTAAAGCTATTTTGGCTCCCGCTGACGCAGATGCTGTTTTGCAGAAAAAAATTGCCGAATTGCGTGCGGCAGGGCAGGTTGTTGTGCAGGCTTTGCCTAATGCCGTCACTGATACTTGCGAGCTTAATTGTGATCGGCAATTTATATTAAAAAATGGCGCTTGGGCAGTAGAACCCATTGCGAAATAGCCTCCAATCAACAACACAAAAATTCTTAGATATTATTAAAAAGTACTTTAATCATGGCAAAAAATACAGCAGCAAAAAACGTGGTGGTCATTGGCACGCAATGGGGTGACGAAGGTAAAGGTAAAATAGTTGATTGGTTGACAGATCATGCGCAAGGCGTGGTGCGCTTTCAAGGTGGACACAATGCGGGGCATACATTAGTGGTTGGTCAGGGTGAAGCACAGCGTGTTTACAAGCTTAATCTGGTACCTTCAGGTATTGTGCGTTCTGGTATCAATTGTTATATCGGCAACGGCGTGGTGCTAGATGCTGGGCACTTGTTAAACGAAATTTCCGCATTAGAAAAAGATGGCTTAGAAGTTAAAAATCGCCTAAAAGTAAGTTCTGGCTGCCCACTCATTTTAAGTCACCATGTGGCGCTCGACACCGCACGCGAGGCGAAACGCGCCGTTAAAATTGGCACGACAGGTAAAGGCATCGGCCCGTGTTATGAAGATAAAGTCGCGCGCCGTGCCTTGCGCGTTTATGATTTATTTTACCCAGAGCGCTTTGCTGAAAAATTAAAAGAAGTAATGGATTACCATAACTTTGTTTTAACTAACTATTTGAGCGCAAAAGCGGTTGATTTTAATCAACAATACGATACTAGTATGCAGCATGCGATTGCCTTAAAGCCGATGATTTCTGACATTTCTGCTGATTTATATGCAGCCAATGCACGTGGTGAAAACATGCTGTTTGAAGGCGCGCAGGGCACGTTGTTGGATATTGATCATGGTACTTATCCGTATGTTACTTCCAGCAACTGTATTGCCGGCCAAGCTTCTGCTGGTACAGGTGTTGGCGCCAATATGCTGCATTATGTGTTGGGCATTACCAAAGCTTATACCACCCGTGTAGGTGGCGGCCCATTCCCAAGTGAGTTAGATATTGATACCGAAGGTGCACCAGGCACGCAAATGTCTGTGAAAGGTCAAGAAATTGGCACAGTCACCAAGCGTAAACGCCGTTGTGGCTGGTTTGATGCAGCTGCTTTACGTCGTTCGGCGATGATTAACGGTTTGACTGGCCTCTGTATCACCAAGCTGGATGTGCTAGATGGTATTAAAGAGCTCAATATTTGTATTGGCTACGAGCTCAATGGACAAAAAATTGATGTACTGCCGATTGGCGCGGATGATGTTGCAGGGTGCAAGCCAATTTATGAAACTGTTGCTGGCTGGACTGAAAATACTTTTGGTGTGAAAACTTGGGATGGCTTGCCAAAAGCAGCACAAAACTACTTAAAACGCCTAGAAGCCTTATGCGGCGTGCCCATTGCGATTGTTTCAACGGGGCCAGAGCGTGATGAGACTATTGTGATTGAGCACCCCTTTGCATAAAACGTAAATTGCGTTGCAATACTACGTTGCTACTTAAAAAATCTTCGCTTACATAGAGCCCCTATGCGGCGCTCGATTTTTTTCATGCGCCTTGTCTTGCTTAGCAATTTGCGTTTTCTGTGATAGATTATGGTCATGTCAATTTCTAATCAACAACGCCTCGCTTGGGCAATTACGGGTTCAGGGCATTATCTGCGCGAGTCTTTAGCCTTGCTTGCTAGACTACAAAATGTAGATGTTTACTTGAGTAAAGCAGCGGCAGAAATTATCAAGCAATATGGCTTTCAAATGCAGCTTGATGCGATGGGTCATAAAGTTTACCAAGATAAGACGGCCAGTAGTGTGCCTGTGGGTTTGTTTTATGAAGGCGTTTATCACACGCTAGTCATCTCGCCAGCCACTTCTAACACCATCGCCAAAATGGCCTACGGCTTTTCTGATAGCTTGGTCACTAATTTATATGCCCAAGCTGGTAAAACGCGAGTGCCTAGCATCATTTTTGCTTGCGATACCGCGCCGGAGCCTGACATTCCATTTATAGAATCTGAAGCGCCACGTGAAAATATCGTGCAAGTTTATCCGAGAAAAATTGACTTAGAGAATGTGGAAAAATTAGCCACTTTTGAACATACAAAAATCGCCGAGAGTTTTTCGATCCTCTGCGAGGCAGTATCCATGCGGCTTGCAGAGGTGCATGCAGGAAGATGTGCTTAAAATGGCTGAAAACTTACTTTTTTTAACGGGTAAATTAGCTGAAAAAAGTTTGCAAAAAGTACTGCAAGAAGTGCAAGCCAATCCTAAAACACCAACATTTAAATATCGTATCGAGCAAATGGGCGTTTCTGTGGCGGCACTCATGACCCCAGAAATGATTGCGCGTCGTCTAAAAAGCACAGGTGAAGCGAATAAAATGATTTTGCCAGGGTTATGTCAAGGCGATTTAAGTCAATTACACCGCCAATTTGGCATCCCCGTGGAACGCGGCCCGAACGATTTAAAAGACTTGCCACAGTATTTTGGGCAAGCTGGAAAATCACCAGATTTAAGCCAATACAGCACACAGATTTTTGCTGAAATCGTCGATGCGCCTGATTTAACCGTTGAACAAATCCTTGCCAAAGCTGCCCGTTTTCAAGCGCAAGGCGCGAATGTCATCGATTTAGGTTGCTTACCCAATCGGCCATTTTCGCATTTAGCAGAAGCGATTAAAGCGTTAAAACAAGCAAACTTTAAAGTCAGCGTGGATTCTATCAATGTCGATGAATTGTTGCTGGCAGGTAAATTTGGTGCAGATTATTTATTGAGTTTGACCGAAAAAACTTTATGGATTGCTGATGAAGTGGCTTCTACGCCTATTTTGATTCCGGCAAAAGCGGGCAGTTTGGCGTCGCTTTATCGCGCCATTGAAATTTGCCTGAAAAAAGGCAAAGATTTTATTGCCGACCCGATTTTAGACCCGATTCATTTTGGGCTGGCAGATTCGATTGTACGTTATCACAAACTGCGCAAAAAACACCCCAACATTCCTATCATGATGGGCGTTGGTAACGTCACGGAGTTGACGGATGCTGACACCACGGGCATCAATGCGCTGTTATTTGGGCTGATTTCAGAGTTGAATATCAATGCGGTGTTGGCCACTTCTGTGAGCCCCCATGCCGTGAATGCGATTGCCGAGGCGGATATTGCGCGACGCGTAATGTTTGCTGCCAAGCAAGATGACCGCTTACCACGTGGCTACAGCAATGGACTGCTCGGGTTGCATGATAGAAAACCATTTCCATACAATGCGGATGAAGTGGCTGAATTTGCTGCACAAATTAAAGACCCTAGCTTTAGAATTATGGTGAGCGACGCTGGCGTGCATGTATATAATCGGGATGGGGCGCAATTGGCTGTAGACCCATTTGTGTTTTACCCTAAACTTGGGGTGGAAAATGATGCCTCTCATGCGTTTTATTTGGGGGTGGAACTCGCGCGCGCGCAAATTGCGTATCAACTAGGTAAGCGTTATGTGCAAGATGAAATATTAGCTTGGGGTGTTGCGGGTTTAGAAGCTAATAAGTTGCCAAAAGCAGCCCATCGTGAAGCTTCAATAAAAGAAAAGACACACTCAAAGAAAAATGATTTTTGAAACCATTATTAGCACGGTTGATGCGCAAGGAAAACCACACGTCACGCCATTTGGCGTGCGTTATGCAGGTAATTTGGTTGTCATTTCGCCATTTAAACCTTCTACAACGTTAGCAAATATCCTTGCCACAGAGTGTGCGGTGATGAACCTAACCGATGATGTGCGTGTCTTTGCCGGTGCGCTCACTCGCCATCAAGACTTAAATTTACAGGCCGCTGAAAAAGTAAATGGCGTTCGTTTGTCCAATACGTTGGCACATAAAGAGCTCAAGCTCGTGAATGTGCAAGATGATGAATTACGCCCGCAGCTCAGTTTTGAAGTGGTGTTAGAAGCACAGCATCAGGCATTTCAAGGGTTTAATCGTGCACAGGCGGCGGTGATTGAATTAGCCGTGCTGGTAAGTCGCTTGCATTTATTGCCGCGGGAGAAAATTGAAAATGAAATCAATTACTTAAAAATTGCGATTGATAAAACTGCAGGTGCGCGTGAACTAGAGGCTTGGGGCTGGTTAATGGAAAAAATCGATAATTTTTATGCTGAACAATCAGGTGAAAACGTTGCTTAACTTGCACAAAACGCAACTTTTAATTAGCGTGACCAGTTTAGATGAAGCGCAAATAGCGCTTGAAAATGGCGCGGATTTGATTGATTTAAAAGACCCTCATGCTGGTGCGCTTGGGGCATTGCCTATTAATGTTGTGCAATCCGTAGTGACTTATGTGAAGCGGACCAATGCAAAAAAAATGACGAGTGCCACAGTAGGGGATGTTCCAATGCAAGCTGATTTATTGCGCGATAGTGTGTCAAAAATGCTGGCATCAAAAGTGGATTATATAAAAATAGGCTTTTTTGATGCTGAGGGTTATCAGGGTTGCCTAAATGCCCTTAGTCATTTTGCAAAATTAGACGCAAAACTCATTGCTGTTCTGTTTGCAGAAAAATCGTATCCAAGTAACTTGATTGAAGCGATTAAACAAGCAGGATTTGTTGGTGTGATGTTAGATACCGCAGAAAAAAATGGCCGCAGTTTGCTAACAAATGTTGATGAAAAAATGCTGCTGACATTTGCGCAAAAGGTGGCAGATAATGCATTAATTTTTGGGCTTGCAGGGTCACTTAAATCACAACATGTAGCGCAATTGCTAAAACTAAACCCCACTTACTTGGGGTTTAGAGGTGGCGTGTGCGAAAGTGATCTGCGCACTTCATTCATTCGCCCAGAAAAAATTTGGCAGATTAAGCAAATGCTGATGCAATAAGCCCTTATGTTTAGCATAAAAACAACAAAAACCTTGTAAAACCGAGCATTAATGCGCTTTAATCATTGCGTAAATTGGTAAGTGTGAGTAGTATCTGCTTATACAGTTTGTATATTTCTTACGTTTTTTCTATCCTAAAGAAATTGCGTAATTGACACCAGAAGTACTTTTAATAAATAGGAGCAAAACGAATGAAAAAGAACATGATTAATTTAGCTGTTGCAGCTACATTGGGTTTAGCTGCACTTTCAGCATCAGCAGAAGATATGTACCGTGGTTCATGGTATGTGGTGCCTGGTGCTAGCTACATGAACACAGATAGCGATTTAGAAGCTAACAATGGCGGTGGTGTTTTCTTGAAATTAGGTAAAGAATTGAGCCAAAGCTGGGATATTCAAGGTGGTTTGGGTTACAACCGTGCAAGTGAAGATCTAGATGTTGCAGGTATTGGCGGTCGCTACAAGCAAACGACGTTAGGTTTAGATGCTTTGTACATGTTCAGTCGTGACAACTTCCGCCCATTCTTATTGGCTGGCTTAGGTGTTGCACGCAACAACTTAGATTACACAAATCCTGCAGATGGTAAAAAAACATCATGGTTGGCGAATGTTGGTTTAGGTGCGCAGTATTTGTTTAATGATTCATTTGGTGTTCAGGCTGATTTGCGTCATCAATGGAGTCGTGCAAAGTTAGGATTTAACAACAACGTTATTGGTGATAATACAACTGAAACAGTTGGAAATACATTGTTCAATTTAGGCGGCGTGTTCCGTTTTGGTGCCCCAGCACCTGCGCCAGTAGCTGCAGTTGAGCCTGAACCAGCGCCAGTAGCTGCAGTTGAGCCTGCACCTGCTCCTGAGCCAGCGCCTGCACCTGCTCCCGAGCCAGCTAAATGCGAGCCGCAATCAGAAACCATCACTGTGGGTGCTGAAAAATTATTTGGCTTTGATAAAGCAGCATTAAAAGATGAAGGTAAAGCTGCTTTAGATGATGCTGCTGCAAAAATTAAAGCTAATCCAGAGATTAAAGCTGTGATTGTGACAGGTCATACTGATCGCATCGGTTCAGATGCTTACAACCAAAAATTGTCAGAGCGTCGTGCTGCACAAGTTGCAGAGTACTTAGTGGGTCAAGGTGTTGATGCTGGTATTATTCAATCATCTGGTAAAGGTGAATCTGAGCCGGTTGTTGAATGTAAAGGTAATAAAGCAACTAAGAAATTAATTTCTTGCTTACAACCAAACCGTCGCGTTGAAATTCGAGCTGAAGGTACAAAAGAAGTAGGTTGTAAATAAGTTTATTTTTAACTTTAAAACCCCGCAATTGCGGGGTTTTTTATTGTCTAAAGCTAGTTAAAAATTAAAAATGGGTGGTTAACCGATATAATGCTGGGATGATAAAGAGCGATACTATTTTAGTTGATTTAATTATTGAGGTGCGCTGGTTGCTGCCAGTGATTCCAAGTCAGTCTTTATTAGAAAATCATTCTGCGGTGATTCATGATGGCAAAATTGTGGACATTTGCCCTAGCGAGGTAGCAAAAACACGCTATCTGCCTAAAGAAGTAGTTTCACTGACTGAGCATGTGTTGATGCCAGGTTTAATCAATTTGCATACCCACGCAGCCATGTGTTTAATGCGTGGTTTTGCAGATGATGTTTCCCTGATGCCATGGTTGGAGCAATTTATATGGCCAACTGAGCAAAAGTTTGTATCCCCCAGTTATGTGCAAGATGGTACGTTATTGGCTTGTGCGGAAATGCTAAGCGGTGGCATTACCACTTTTAATGATATGTATTTTTATCCGCAATCAGCGGCTGCGGCTATTACGCAGATTGGCATTAGAGCAAATTTGGGCTTGGTGGTGCTTGAGTTTCCGACGGCTTACGCCAATGATGCGCAAGATTACTTGCAAAAGGGCTTTGATGCGCATGATAGTTGGCGCAATCATCCGCGTATTTCTACGTCCATTGCACCGCATGCACCCTATACGGTGTCAAATAAAACATTTGAAAGCATCGTGACTTATGCCGAGCAATTAGGAGTTGGCATTCATACCCATTTGCATGAAACACAAGCTGAAATTGCGCAGTCTGAAATGCAACACAATGCACGTCCTATTCAGCGTATGGCAGATTTAGGGTTGCTCGGTCATAATTTTGTGGCTGCGCATGGTGTGCATCTATTGCCGCATGAAATTGATATGCTATGCGAGTTTGGTTGCCATATCGTGCATTGTCCAACCTCAAACTTAAAGTTAGCCAGCGGTATAGCACCAGTAACATCCATGCTAGCAAAAGGGCTGAATGTGGGTTTGGGCACAGATGGTGCCGCAAGCCATAATCGGCTTGATATGTTTGCAGAAATGCGGCTAGCAGCCTTGTTAGCAAAAGGTGTGAGTGGGGAGGCTTCTGCTTTGCCGGCACACCAAGCAATAGAAATGGCCACTATAAATGCAGCAAAAGCACTTAGCTTAGATGATAAAATTGGCTCGATTGAAAGTGGCAAATTAGCTGACTTAACAGCGGTTAAATTAAGCGATTTCGCCATTGCGCCATATTTTGACCCCATTTCACATCTTGTGTATGCGTGTGGACGAGAGCATGTCACCCACACATGGGTGGCTGGGGAGTTACGCTACAGTGAAGGTGTATTTGCAAATGTAGAGCCAAATGAACTAAAAAATGTGGTCAATACTTGGCAGCCAAAATTGAAACAATTTAAGGAAAATAGTATATCTTCTTTGGCATAGGGCTGCGAGCCGCATGGTTGTTGGCTTGGCGGGGTGGTGTTTTTTGTACGGAGTAATATTGAGTGATTTTTGCAAATCAATTCGGAATAATAATATGGCAAATGTAGATGAGATTGAATTACAAAAATTTGCAGAACTCGCCCATAAATGGTGGGATAAAGAAAGCGAATTTAAACCGTTGCACGAAATTAACCCGCTACGGCTCAATTGGATTAACCATCTAGCGCCACTTAGTGGAAAGCGTGTGTTAGATGTGGGCTGCGGCGGCGGCATTTTGGCAGAGTCAATGTACTTTAAAGGTGCAGAGGTGACCGGCATAGATTTAGGCGATAAAGCGCTTAATGTCGCTAAGCTACACCAGCTAGAAAGTGGTGCTCAGGTAGATTATCGCCTGATTGCTGTTGAAAAACTGGCTGAAGAAATGCCTGCTAGTTTTGACGTGGTGACTTGCATGGAAATGTTAGAGCATGTGCCTGAGCCCGCAAGTGTTGTTGCTGCCTGTGCCAAGCTGGTAAAACCCGATGGCAAAGTTTTTTTTTCTACTATTAACCGCAACCCTAAAGCTTATTTATTTGCGGTAATTGGCGCAGAATATGTGCTGAACATGTTACCCAAAGGCACGCATGATTATGCTAAATTTATTAAACCCTCTGAATTAGCGCAAATGATGCGAAGTGCTGGCTTAGATTTAGGTACCAGCACAGGGATGAGTTACCACCCAATTACGCGAAATTACACACTTGGAGAAGATGTTTCAGTAAATTACATCATGCAAGCGAGCAAGACATGACGCGCATGGTACTGTTTGACTTAGATGGTACGCTGGTGGATACTGCCCATGATTTGGGATATGCGCTTAATCTTCAACGCGAAAAACATGGCCTAGCTCATCTGCCACATGAAGTCATTCGTCCTTATGCTTCTCATGGTTCAAAAGGTTTGCTATCTGTAGGGTTCAATTTAAAGCCAGAAGATGCAAGTTTTCAGGCGATGCGTGATGAATATCTAGCCTTATATGACCAAGTGTTAACGCGCGCTCCAACACTGTTTGAGGGCGTTGACGAACTACTTTGGAAACTTGAAAATAAAGGCATTTTATGGGGCGTTGTTACCAATAAACCGCGCCGATTCACAGTGCCGCTACTAGAGTCTATTAACCTGATGCAACGTGCTACTTGTGTTGTGTGTGGTGATGATGTAAAAGAGCCTAAACCAGACCCAGCAAGCTTGCTATTAGCATGTCAACAAGCTAAAGTGCAGCCGCAAGACTGTTGGTATGTAGGTGACGCGGAGCGTGATATTCAAGCAGGCAATGCCGCAGGGATGAAAACAGCCGTTGCGCTATATGGATATTTGGATGTTGCGGATAGGCCTGAAGAGTGGGGTGCAAATGAGTTTATGCGAAATACACTGGATATAGTAAACACTTTAGTCTAACTGAAATATACGCGCCTAAATTAGAGTTGCAGTAATATGGTATGTTGCTGTGCATCAGATGGTGAATGATTTATAAACTTTGAATGTTTTATGTTATTTAATTAGAAGCTCATAATGAATTTATTTTTTATTACCAACTCACCATCAATGGCAAAATTTGCTATAAGCGCGGGGGTCGATAGAATTTTTGTAGATTTGGAAATTATTGGAAAAGAAAAAAGACAGGGGCATTTAAGCACCGTAATTAGTCGTCATAACTTATCTGACGTTATTGTATTGCGTTCAGTGTTAGAAAATGGGCGACTTTTAGTGAGGGTTAATCCTATTCATGAAGAGTCTGCTCAAGAAATTGACGCTGTGGTTGCGGCGGGGGCCGACATTATTATGTTGCCAATGTTTCACAGCGTCAGCGAAGTTAAAACATTCATAAATTTAGTATCAGGAAGGGCTAGAACTTCCCTATTAGTAGAGACAATAGGTGCAATGACATCTTTGGAGGAGTGTATTTCAATTCCAGGGGTGAACGAAGTACACATTGGACTTAATGATTTGCATTTGGAAATGAAGAAGAATTTTATGTTTGAGCTTTTCTCTGATGGTCATATCGATACTATGGCAAGAACGTTAAGAAAATACCAAATACCCTTTGGTATTGGGGGTGTTGCTAGGTTGGGTGAGGGCCTACTGCCCGCGGAAAGACTGCTAGCAGAGCATGTAAGGGTGGGTTCAAATGCAGCGATTTTGTCTAGAACCTTTCATAGACAGTCGACAACGGTAGAAGAAATTCAGCAGCACATGGATTTTGCAGATGAGGTAAAAAAGTTAAAAGATAAATATGAATTTTATTTAAATTCCAGTGTTGAATTATTAAATCAACAACATCGCGAAACAGTGAATAAAATTATACAAATATCTCATAGCTTAGTTAATAGATAGCATTTTAGTAATGAAACGTAAGCAATCTGGTTTTTTATCGGCAGGGCTAGCCTTAAGTTTGGCGCTATTTGCAGGAAGATTAGCAGGTTTAGTGAGAGAGATTGAGCTGGCAAAGATTTTTGGTATTGGTGCCGATGCGGATATTGCAGTGCTGTTATTATCTATTCCAGACTTGTTTGTCAATTTACTAATCTCTGGAGGTATTAGTGCAGCTCTGGTACCTAGATTCTTGGAATTAAACTTAAATCAGTCGGCTGCTCTGTTCCGTCAAATTACATTATTGCTGGCTATCTTTTTTATTCCGATGGGAATGTTAGTATTTATTCTGCCTGATTTTGTTTTTAAAGTTTTTGCTCCAGGAATTAACCTCCCAGCATCTTTAACTTGGATTTCAATCGCAGCAGTAGCGATAGCTATTCCATTAACTGGTCTAGCCGGTGTGTTTTCTGCTTACTTAAACTCAAAGAATTTTTATTTTATTGCTGGATGTGGTACGTTAATTTTTAACTTAATAATTATTTTAGCTTTGCAGTTATACAATCATTCAACTCTATTTCCACAGGGACAAAATAAGTTCTTACTGTTGTGTTTAGGGATAGGTGTGGGTGCTTTTTTACGTTGGCTTTCACTCTTGGTTATCTTACCAAAATATGAAACTAATAAACAAGAATCACTAGTTGACAGGGCTCTTGTTAGGTCGTTTTTTTATGCCGCATTTTCAGCTTCGATTTTATTGATTGCGCCTATTTTAATAAGAGCTATGGCTTCGTTAACGGGCGAAGGTGCCATAGCCGCTTTTAATTACACACAGAAATTAATTGAGCTTCCAGTAGGCATTTTTTTTGCTTCATTTGCTACTGTTGCTTTAACTAAAATGAGCCAAGCATTTGCAGAAAACAACACCAATTATTGTTTGAATGTATTTAACCAACAAACCCAAAATAGCATATGTTTCGCCATGGTAATACTGGCACTCGGGCTTTGGTTTTCCGAACCGATTGTTCAGATTATTTATGCTAGAGGTGATTTTGATGAAGCCGCCACACAGCGAATTGCTCAGCTATTTAAAATTGGATTGTTATCTTTACCAATGATAGCCACCTGTATGATGGCAACAACGTATTTAAATGCTAGTAAGAACAACTTTAAAGTCTTGAAGGTTGGTTTATTAAGTTTGCTTATATTGCCATTTTTGGCTGTTCCTGGATTGTTAAATAATTCGGAAACACAACTAATGTATGCAGTAGTTTTATTTCACGGAATAAACGCGATAGCATTATTAATTGTAATTAAACAGAAGATATTTGGTCGAAATGCACTATTGAGTGTAAATTTAATAGCGTGCATTCTACTTACATTAGTGCCTGCAATAATTGTAATGCTAATAGATTACCTACTTCATATTTACAATGTATGGACTAGATTTGCATTGCTTTTAATTGGGTTTGCATTTAGTTCATATTTAATTTTAAGGTTATTTCGTGGCAAAATTTAGTAGAACTTATTTATTCTTAAAGCGTGCATTTGATATAGTTATGTCCTCAGTGGCATTGATATTGTTGTTTCCAATATTGTTAATCACTGCCATTTTTATATTTCTTTACGACGGCCATTCTGTCATTTTTTTTCAAAACAGAGTGGGCTTGGCTGGAAAATTGTTTAGACTGTATAAGTTTAGAAGCATGGTTGTTAATGCCGAGAAGTTAGGGGGATATTCGACGTTAGATAATGATTCACGCATCACGCCAGTAGGCAGGATTATAAGACGATCAAGTATTGATGAACTGCCACAACTTATTAATGTGTTAAGAGGTGAAATGAGTGTAGTCGGTCCCAGACCAGATGTGCTAAAGCAAAAAAGTGAGTATAGTGAAGACGAGTGGTTAAAAAGGCTAAGTGTAAAACCAGGAATTACAGGTTTAGCGCAAGCTACGTTAAGGTCGTCAGCTAGCCCAGAGCAAAGAAAGAGATTAGATTTGAATTACGTAGAGCAGCAAAGTATGTGGCTAGATATAAAAATTATTCTCTTAACATTTAGGCAAATAGTATTAAGAGGGGGTAACTAGTATGTGCGGTATTTTTGGCTATATGCATAGACTAAGAGAAAATATTTCTCTTAAAGTATTAGGAGAAATGGGCCATTCTATTCTACATAGAGGTCCAGATGATCAAGGTATACATCAAGGAAAAGGTTTCGCACTGGGAAATCAAAGACTTTCAATTATAGATGTTAAAGGTGGTCATCAACCCTTTGTATCTGATGATGGAAATATCATTGTTGTACAAAATGGAGAAATCTTTAATCATATTGAATTAGCTGCTGATTTATTGAAGTCAGGTAACCCGTGTCGCACTCACTCTGATACAGAAGTAATATTAAGACTTTATGAGCAAGAAGGAATAGGCTTCGTCAACAAATTGAATGGAATGTTTGCTATAGCGATATACGATTTACGAGAGCAGGCAATGTATTTAATTAGAGATCGAATAGGAGTTAAGCCGCTATATATACATGATGATGGCCTACAGATTACATTTGGGTCAGAGATTAAAGCGTTAATGCCAGCTTTAAAGTTTATTCCAGAGATGGATGAAATAGCACTCCACCATTTTCTAACTTTCAATTATGTACCTGCCCCTCATACGATGTATCAAGGTATAAAACACATAATGCCAGGCCATCTGGTTAAAATAACAAGTCGTGAAACAAAGTTGACACGCTGGTGGAATCTTGCAGAGGTTGAACCAGTTCACGGAAGAAGCGAGTCAGACTGGATAGAGGAGTTCAATAGTATCTTGAATGACGCAGTTAAGCTGAGATTGCGCTGTGATGTGCCCTTCGGTGCATTTCTATCAGGTGGAGTTGACTCAAGTACAGTAGTTGGACTGATGTCGAAACATATGTCGGAACCTGTTAAAACCTTCTGTATAGGCTTTGATGACCCAAAGTACGATGAATCTGTTTTTGCGCAATTGGCAGCAAATCGTTTCGGAACTCAGCACGTGATGGAAAAAGTTAATCCAGATATGCTGGATTTATGGCCATTGGCGACTTATCACTGTGATCAGCCACATGGAGATATTTCATTCTTACCCACATATCGTGTTTCTCAATTAGCTGCTAAGCAAGTAAAAGTTGTTCTGACAGGGGATGGCGCAGATGAGTTGTTCGCTGGCTACGACAAATATAAATCATTTTTCTCGAATAGTGACGTGTTATCTATGGGGGATGATGAATTTCAGCGTCATTATTTCAGAAGCATTTCATTGTTTTCGGATGAAAGAAAGCTTAGCCTATATTACCCTGAGTTAAAATATCGATTGGCAAAAGTTGATTCTTTTGAAGTTGCCAAGCCATTTTTTGATGAAGTAAAACATCAAGACAGAATTAACCAAGCGTTATATTTAGATATGCAATTATTGTTGTCTGGTAACAATCTAGTAAAACCAGATCGTATGGGAATGGCTGTTTCATTAGAAGCTCGGACCCCTTTTCTAGATTATAGAATGATGGAGTTTGGTTTTCGTATGCCTGGCGAGTTAAAATTGAAGCATGGTGAAACAAAATATTTATATAAAAAAGCGGTTACACCATTAATTGGTAAAGAGTTAGCATACCGAAAAAAGCAAATGTTTACTGTACCAGTAGGCGATTGGTTTAAAACAAATAGAGTTCAATACTGCAAAGATGGTTTGCCTTATGAATGGTTTAATACCCAAGTTCTAGATGAAATATTTAATAATCATGTGCTAAATGATCATGATATGACGCGTGAATTACGAGCATTAATCGCGTTTAAGATATGGAAATCAATTAAAATTTGATTTTTTTATTTCCCTGAAAATGAAAAAAATAAATTATTTTTGCGTACTTATTATGTGTTTTATGCACGTTGGTTGTTATCAAAGTGAACATGATAGAGGGGATGCTTACAAGTATAGAAAAATAGCAAGTGATATTTTTATGAGTGGTGATGCACAACTTTGGGGTAGGGCATGGAAAAAAGAGGTATTACTTGACGATCATTCATTGGCAACTGTTAATTGTGATGATGTAGATAGGGCTGATAAGGCTTCAAAATGTATTGTTGAACTAAATCCAGTACAAAGAAACAATTTATATCCACCAGTAGATAAAGAAAAATATAAAGTTGCTGTAGGTGATGTTGGTGGAGATATTAAAGGAGTACATTTAGTGGTAAAAATGAAAGCTTGGGCTCAAAGTGAGGGGGCCTACTGTCAAATTGCAATAAAAATGTCACCAAAAATTAATCTTCTGAATTCAAGCGATTATGTTAGCCACATCGAAACATATGGAGATAGTAATTGGAAATTATCAGGAAGAAAAATTTCTTACATTAGTATCCCAATTATATTTGTAAGCCATAAAAAGTTTTATATGGAAATCCAAAAGGAAATAATAAAGGATTGTGAATTGTCTGTGGCGCTGAATACTATAGGTTATTATTTGTGATTGATTTTTATTTCTAAACTGAAGCTGAAGTATTGCCTAAATTTACCAACACAAAATCAAAGAATAATATAAAAATAGGAGGATGTTTTTGATGGGTAGACTAGATTCCCTAGATTGGCTTAGAGGTCTGCTCGCGTTTTCAATTATGATTTACCATCTTACGTCGTGGGAAATTTCACCTCTAGAATCAAGTCATTTACTCGGACGCTTAGGTATTTATGGGGTGTCGATGTTTTTTTTGCTTTCAGGCCTGAGCATGGCAGTTGCATAAAGCAAATATCATTGCAATATTGCATGTGCGTTGAATTTTTATATTAGAAGAATATATGCATATGGCCATTACTTTGGCTGGCTATTATTTTTGTTACTATTGGTAAGTTAGCTTTGAATAGTCAAGTTGATTTTGTTGAGTTGTTGCTTAATTTTACAACATTATTTGGATTTGTATCACCAGGGTCTTACATTAATACTGGTGCGTGGTCAATTGGCAATGAAATGGTATATTATGCGTTGACGCCATTCTTGCTTTATATATTTGACAAGCGTGTTCTCTACGGAAATATATTGCTTGTTGCATCAATATTTATAGGAGGTGTTTTTGCTCTCGAATTAATTTCAAGTGTCAATACCTTGGCAAATCAATGGAATACTTATATTAATCCCTTTAATAATTTATTTTTTTACATTGCGGGTATAGCAATCTATTTCAATATCTATAAATGGAAATTTGGAAATGAAATGGTGCTTGCCGTTGTATTTGCAGGATTATCTATTTTTCTGTTTTACCCCTCAGAAGGGGGTGAAGTCCAGCTTGTAACTGGTGGAAATAGGATTACCTTCTCAATAGCTTCAATTTTACTGGTAATTGGATTTTATAAATTAAATGTTCGAGTTCCAACCCTCATGACAACTCCACTCACGCAACTTGGAATAATTACATATGGTGTTTATCTGCTGCACCCAATCATTTATCAAAGTATCAAGATATTATCTAATAAGCTTAACTTACCAAATTCATCCATAACTACAATTTCATTGACTATTGTAATTACAATATTTTTATCTTTAATGGCATATCAGTTTGTCGAAAAACCTTTAATTAAAGTTGGTAAAAAAAGTTGCCAATAATTTTTTCAAATTAACCATAAAAATGCAAGGTCAGAATTGAATGAAAAGGTTGAAAATAATAGAAAAACAAATTTTATTTTATTTTGTAATATTGGTTGTATTTTTAGTTGGCACTCTTAATTCAGATTTTGCCTTTTTGCCATATTCTGAGTCCGCTATAGATGGTTTTCAATCTCAAATGCGACATGCTTCAGAAGTTTTGACGGGGGAAGCAAGCTTGGATAATGATGATGGGAGTGGTTTAGAATTCGTACATATTGTTCGTTATATAGGGGTTAGCCCTTTTTTACTACTTGAAGTCTGGTTGGGAACTTATGCATCACTAACTCTTTTGCTGTGTTGCATCTTGCTAGTTGCGCGGCCGATATACAAAGAGCATCCTTCAGTAATTAGGTTATTACCGTTTACATTACCCTTGTTTTTGAGTGGACGTAGCGTACTAGTAGCGCTTGGTGTGGCTTGCATCATCCTATCTATCTATAACTACAAACATCGTTATTGGATGCTTTGGGCAGGCCTAATTTGGGTTAATTTAAGTTCTGCTTCAGTATTATCTGCTATTTTTTTGCTAATATTTTTAAAACCGAACCATCAGCAAAACAACAAAGTTTATAATCTTCAAACTAAACTTGCCTTACTTCTTCTAATATTGTCATTATTGGCGTCTTTAATAAATAAATATTATGGCTTTCAATCTGGGGCTGCTGGCTATGAAGCATATGAGACTTCAACTGATAATTTATTATTAACTGCGTTAAGTCGCTCTACTTTGTTAGTTTCTCTTGCCGAAGACCAATATTTAAGAGGCTTTGCGTATTTAACTGTTATAGTTTACTTACTGTATCTTATGTTTTTCTCGATTTTTTTCGGACGTGATAAAAACAATAGGACTATGTTGCTGTGTTGTATTTCAGGTATTTTTTTTGAAGGTTTGGGCGTTGTAGCACTATTTTTCCCGTTATTTTGGGTATTTTTAAACGTTAACCTTTCAAATTTGACCCATGTGTCTCCTACAAAGATATTTACAGATAATGTAATTGATTTAAACAATAACTTATCCAATATTGGTCCAGTGAAATGATACTTTTTATTACTTATGGTGGCGGTCATGCTGCACTCGTAGCACCTATAATTAAGGAGCTTATTTATCAAGAGGTTGATCTTGTGGTGTTAGCACTTACAACAGCTGGCAATTACTTTAAAGAACAAGGAATTGACTTTATCGGATACAAAGACATGATTGAAGCGAGTGATATAACTGTACAAAATTGGGGAAAGTTGCTAGCTATTGATGTGCCAAGCAATGGCACCATATCAATTGAGGAAACCATTGCATACCTAGGCCTAAATTTTCGAGAGTTAGTAGTCAAACATGGGGAACAACAAGCTATAGATTTATATGCTAAGTATGGTAGGCAAGCATTCTTACCAGTAGAACTTATGAAGAATTTTTTGAGTAAAATCAAACCAGATTTATTAATTGCAACAAACTCTCCTCGTTCAGAGCGTGCAGCTATCATGGCCGCCCGGGAACTAAATATCCCATCTATGTGTTTAGTTGACTTGTTTGCTTTGCAAGAAGTGCAATGGATAGGCCAAGATGGATATGCTGATAAAATCTGTGTGCTTAACGAGTCTGTCAGACAGATGTTTATTAAACATGGCAGGCAACCACATGAAACTGTTGTCACTGGTAACCCCGCTTTTGACATGCTTAATACACAGGAAACTAAATTAGCAGGTTTAAAACTCAAACAAAGCAGGGGTTGGGATGATGGCAAAATTAACATTTTGTGGGCATCTCAACCTGAACCTGCAAAACATCCGTTCAATGATAAAGTGGGTGACTCAACATTACCTAGAAGAATAGAACAAGAACTTAGGAGTTTTGTTGCTAAACACGATGGTTTTCGATTGATAGTTCGTTATCACCCAAGTGAGACTGAGCTGTTTATGCCACAAGAAATGGTAGAATTTAGCCCAGTAAATGAGAAAGTAGCAGTAGTGTTAAATGCTGTGGATGTTGTTATTGTAACAGCCTCAACAGTTGGCCTTGAAGCATCAATTGCAGGGCGTAAAGTCATTTCAATTGATACATCTATATTTACTGAGGATGCGCCATACAGTACAATGGGTATCTCAACGGGAGTCGAGGATTTAGATGCATTGTCTTTAGTTATACTTAAAGTCTCAAAATCAATAAGAGCATTGCCAGAGAGAGAGCAATTGCCCAATGCTACCAATCTAATTTTGTCTCAAATTCATTCAATTTTAAATAAAAATAAGGATTTACATGGATCGTATTCCTGCACCAAATGAAATAGATAAGTCTCTATTTCAGCCCAATATTGAAAAACCCGGAATTAAATATGGCCTTCCTTCTGAGGTGGTGTATTGCCGACGTTGTGTAATCTCAAATCAGCGTCCTAATTCAGCAGTTGAGTACGCTCATACTAAAGACACTAAGAAAAAAACCATTCATTTTGACGAGGAGGGTATTTGTGACGCATGCAGATTTGCTGAAAGAAAACAAGGATCAATTGACTGGAATGAACGTGAACGTCAATTAAGGGATTTGCTTGACCGTCATCGGAGCAAAGATGGTAGCTATGACTGTATAGTACCTGGTTCTGGTGGTAAAGATAGTTTTTACGCGTCACACATACTTAAAACCAAATATGGTATGCATCCATTAACGGTGACATGGGCTCCACATGTTTATACTCCTTGGGGTTGGAAGAATTTTGAGCGTTGGATTCATGCAGGCCATGATAATTTGTTGATGACTCCGAACGGACTTGTACACAGGTTGCTTACCCGGTTGGCAGTGGATAATTTATTCCATCCGTTTCAAGCATTTATGTTTGGTCAAAAATCTTTAGCACCTAAAATGGCATTGCTGCATAAGATTCCCCTAGTATTTTTTGGTGAAAATGAAGCAGAGTATGGCAATCCGATTGGAGATACAGATTCTGCCAAACGTGACTGGTCATATTTTACTGCTGAGGATCAGTCAAAGGTGAGCTTGGGAGGAGTTGCTGTGCCAGATCTTAAAAAATACTTTGGTGTTGAACAGCAAGATTTAATTCCTTACCTTCCTGCAGATCCACACAAAATTGAAAAAGAGAAAATAGAGGTTCACTACCTTGGTTACTATCTAAAATGGCATCCACAAAGTTGTTATTACTATGCGGTTGAACATGGTGGCTTTGAGGCGTCTCCAGAACGTACACCAGGAACATACAGTAAGTACAATAGTATTGATGATAGAATCGACGATTTTCATTATCATACGACTGGTATTAAGTTCGGACTAGGTCGCGCAAGTTACGATGCCGCCCAAGAAATACGGTCTGGTGATATTACCCGTGAAGAAGGTGTGGCTTTGGTCAAACGTTATGATCACGAGTTTCCTGAGCGTTTTGCAGATGAAATATTTCAATATCTAAGTATTAATGAAAAAGAATTTCCAGAAGCGTCTAAGATGTTCGAGCAGCCAATTATGGATCGGGATTATTATGCAAAACTTGCTGATACATTCCGTTCACCACATTTATGGAAGTGGGAAGATAATATGTGGAAGTTACGACATGCTGTTTGGCAAGATTGAGATTAGGTTTATAGGAAGCGGTAATGAGTAATTTGCGAATTATCCCTAGGTTAGATATTAAGGGATCAAATCTAATTAAGGGGATAAGGCTTGAAGGTCTAAGGGTTGTTGGTGACCCTCAAGAGTATGCAATTCGTTATTACGAAGCTGGAGCAGATGAGTTAATTTATATGGATATTGTTGCTAGCCTATATGGCCGTAACAACCTAAGTGATATTATCAGCCGAGCTGCTAAAAATGTATTTATTCCAATTACTGTTGGTGGTGGCATACGTTCTGTTGACGATGCTCGCCATATATTAAGGTCTGGGGCTGATAAGGTGGCAATTAATACCGCTGCAATTGCTAATCCATCATTAATTTCAGAGGTCGCAAATCGTTTTGGTTCTCAAGCAATGGTTCTATCTATAGAAGCTAAATATATTTCGTCAGGCAAGTGGGAGGCCTATACGGATAATGGTCGTGAGCGTACAGGTTTAGATGTGGTTGATTGGGTGAAACGTGGTGTTGAACTAGGTGCGGGCGAGGTGCTAATTACATCTGTTGATAGAGAAGGTACAAAACAGGGCTTTGAAACTGACCTTATCAAACAAATTAGTGATGCAGTGTCAGTACCCGTGATTGCAAGCGGTGGTATGGGGTCAATTTCACATTTCATAGACGCTGCAAAAGTGGGTGGTGCAGATGCTATATCTATGGCTGACGTGCTCCATTATAACCGACTAACAATTGGTGAGATCCGCTCTTCAGCCCTTGAAGCGGGTTTGGCAGTTAGAAGAATTTAGAATGTACATGCATTATGAGTAAAAAAATTACGCTTTTAGACTACGGCATGGGCAATTTGCTCAATGTGGCCAGGGCATTTGAACATGTTGGGGCAGAGGTGAAAATTGCCGAAACACCTCAAGATGCAGTCAATGCAGACCGTCTGGTGGTGCCTGGTGTGGGCGCATTTAAAGACAGTATTGCAGAGGTGAGACGTCGTGGTTTTGATGATGTAATTCGCCAATTCATCAGTACTGAACGACCATTTTTTGGTATTTGCGTAGGTATGCAAATGCTATTCGATGTTAGTGAAGAGTTTGGTACCCATAAGGGCTTGGGTATTCTACCTGGGAAGGTTGAAAAGATTCCTGAAAAAACAACGGATGGCTACTCTCAAAAAATACCACATATTGGTTGGAATAGCCTGATAAAACCCGACTTAATTCCCAGTTGGAGAGGAACATTGTTAGATAGATATGAAGTAGAGCACCCGTCAGTCTATTTTGTTCACTCTTTTTCGGCAGTGCCAACAATACCCTCAGACAGGCTTGCTGACTGTGTTTATGGGGGGCATAGAATTTGTGCTGCAGTACAAAGAAATAATATAGTCGCAGTGCAGTTCCATCCCGAACGAAGCGGTAATCTTGGCTTGGAACTTATTGATAGTTTTGCCAGAAGTTTTTGACTGATAGCATGACAAGGGTGGAAATAATGAACGAGAACAATCGTAGATCTTCCCTTGGTTGGGAGCTTGGATCAAATAAGAACGATACTTCTATCACTCTAGATTTGTTGAGAGTAATAGCTTCGTTTGCTGTATTCTTTGGACATGGGATTGATTTTATGGAAGTGGGGGCGGCTATTAAACCCCCAAATTTTCCATATATGCAGAATTTCGGGGTTTTGGTTTTTTTTATTCTTTCAGGTTTTTTGATTGCATATACTTTAAATAAAGGATTACAAAAAGGCGAGAGTTTCAGATGCTATCTCATAAATAGATTTTCAAGAATATACAGTGGGTTAGTGCCTTGCTTGGGATTTATTGTCCTATTAAGCGTGATATTGGTGATGTTTGGGTTACATCCTACACCTAATGATGTCACGCTGGGTGTGACAGTTAACAATTTTTTGCTTTTAAATGGCTCCCCTTTGAAAGTATCGCATTTTCCTCTTTCTGGACAACTGTGGACACTGCCACTAGAATTTCATTTGTATGTGTTTGCTGGTGGGATCTATTATTTCCTGACACGGACAAATGTTAGGGCGCTATTTTTAGCCTGTCTTTTTTCTTATTTTCCGTATTTTTATTTTCAGACGGGCCCCACTGGATCTAACATTACATTGCTTTGGCTTGGGGGCTTTTACTGCTATTTTGTTGGTGAGTATTTAAATAATTTTAAGTATAAAAATTCTGTAGTCTTATTGATGTTGTTATCAGTTTTGATGCTGGTGTTTTATCTTGTTGTTCCTTCACGTGAATATGATTTAAGAATCTACCCGTTAGTTATGTTGGCATTTCTGATGTTACTACTGCTTACGCAAACAACAAATGCTTTAATAAGGCAACTTATGGTCGTTCGGGTAATTCGGTATGTTGCAGATTTTAGTTTCTCACTTTACCTGATTCATTATCCTATATTGTATTTGATAAACTTAAATACGGAAATTCGGGGTTGGTTGGGTATGTGCGTATGCGCCTTCATAACGATAACACTCGCAGTAGTATTATCTCATTTTGGTGAAAGACATCATAAAAAAATAGCCAGTACAATTAAAAAACTCTTAGAGGTGAGGTAATATCATGCGTAAATATCTTGTGGTTAGCGCTGGCAGTATAGGCGCTAGGCATATACGCAATATTCGCATACTATTCCCCGACAGCGTTATTGCAGTATTAAGATTGAATTCAGATACATCTTCGGCACTACCTGAGTTTAGTGATTTGCAATTCTTTAGCATTAATGATGCGCTATTATTCAATCCTTCAGCGGCATTAATTGCAAGTCCTGCATCTACCCATGTGGAAATAGCCGCAAAACTAGTGAATATGGGAGTTCCAGTTTTGATTGAAAAGCCATTTTCTAATTCTATGACACAGATAAAAGAGTTGGTTGATACTGCAAAACTTCAACAAATTCCAATTATGATTGGATATAACTTAAGATTTAAATCTTCTTTAATTGAAGCTCGTAGAAGAGTGGTAAATGGTTCGATTGGGCAAGTGTCTTATGTAAGAGCTTCTGTAGGACAATATTTACCTGATTGGCGTCCTAATTCAGATTACAAAAAAAATGTTACTGCACAAAAAAAACTTGGCGGTGGGGCACTGTTGGAGTTAAGTCACGAAATAGATTATATATATTGGATGTTTGGTATGCCTCAAGGTGTGTTTTGTATTGCAGATAAGTTATCATCCTTAGATATTGATGTTGAGGATACCGTAGAAATTGTTCTTCTATATCAAAATCCAAAGCGCATCATATCAATTCATCTTGATTTCATTCAACGTCAGGTTTCAAGAAGTTGTAGTTTTGTAGGGACGGAAGGAACATTGATTTGGGATGGAATCAAAGATAATGTTGAAATATACAATGCAAGCTCAAAATCCATAGAGGTTGCAAATATTTCAAATCAAGCAGATTCAAACCAGTGCTATCTTGATGAAATAGAGCATTTTTTGAAATGCGTAGAAACTCATACAGAGCCTACAATAAATGCTACTCAAGGAATAGATGTAATGGAAATTATCGAGGCTGCGAAAAGATCAATGCATTCAAAATCTGTTGAAACTTTAACTCGTTAATTATTTTGGTAAAAAATGAATAAAATTTCATGTAAAACATTTATTTTTGCTCGTGGCGGTTCTAAAGGAGTTCCTAGGAAAAATCTAAAGCTTTTAGCAGGAAAGCCTTTAATTGCCTATTCAATTGAAATTGCACTGAACTGTCCGAGTTTAGGCAGTGTAATAGTTTCTACAGATGATGATGAAATCGCTGAAATTTCGCGCAGGTACGGAGCAAACGTTCCATTTATGAGACCCGATGAACTGGCAACAGACACTGCTTCTGAATGGAAGGCATGGCAACATGCCATTAATTGGACTGAACTCAATGAAGGTGAGTTTGATTTTTTTATTAGTTTACCGGTCACCTCTCCATTTAGAAGTGTGTTAGATGTTGAGGCATGTATATCTGCACTTGCGAAAAGCCCTGAGACCGATATTATAATTACTGTTAAGAAAGCTGATAGAAGTCCGTATTTTAATATGGTTCGGCTTGATGACTTAAGCAATGCTTCGTTAGTGATTCCAATTGGAGAAAAAATCCTAAGACGTCAAGATGCCCCTACTGTTTACGATATGACAACGGTGGCTTATGTCGCAAGAACCAGTTTTATCAAAAAATATTCTGGAGTTTTTGATGGTAACGTTAAAGCCATTGAAATTCCAGTAGAAAGAGCATTAGATATTGATACCCCCTATGATTTTAAGCTTGCGGAATTTTTAGCTAGTGAAATTAAATGAACCAGTTCGTTATGAGAGTAAATTAATGAGAACATTAAAGGAATTATCTGACTTAAATGGTCGGGTTGCGGTTGTAACTGGTGGTGCTGGACATATAGGCATGGCGATTGCGGAAGCCTTGTTAGAATTGGGCTGTATGGTTTGCTTGGTTGATATAAGTCAAGATGCTTTAGATAAGGCAATTAAATCGTATCCTGAGTATACTGAAAAATTATTATTTGGGATGACTGCAGATTTAGAAGATCAGTCAGTACGAATAACTTTAGTAAATGACTTAATTAAGCAATTTGGACGAGTTGATATACTCATAAATAATGCAGGATTTGTTGGGGACAGTCAACTACAAGGTTGGGTAGCTGACTTTGAAAACCAAAATATTGAAACATGGAGAAGGGCAATAGAAGTTAATTTAACTGCACCATTTCATCTGACACAATTATTATCGCAATATATAACTAAAAGTGGCCGTGGAGTAGTCATAAATATAGGTTCTATTTATGGGATTGTAGGGCCAGATTGGGATTTATATAGCAGCACTAAAATGGGTAATCCTGCAGCTTATGCTAGTAGTAAAGGTGGATTATTGCAAATGACGAGATGGCTTGCAACAACGATGGCACCAAAGGTTAGGGTGAACTGTATTAGCCCTGGAGGCTTGGCGAGAGGTCAGCCTGAGTCATTTGTAACTAAATATGTAAATAGAACTCCTTTAAAGCGAATGGGTTCTGAGGAGGACTTTAAGGGAGTTGTGGCATTTCTAGCTAGCGATTTGTCGGCTTGGGTTACCGGGCAAAATTTCATTGTAGACGGTGGTTGGACGGTATGGTAATTATATGAAAACTTTTATTATCGCTGAGGCTGGCGTAAACCATAACGGAGATGAATCTCTTGCTCTAAAGCTTGTTGAAGTTGCTAAAGAATGTGGAGCGGATGCAGTAAAGTTTCAAACGTTTACTGCTGATAAGTTAGTTTGTGTAGGTGCAGAAAAAGCAGAGTATCAAAAGAGTGCAACTGGCGATGGCGACCAGCATGATATGTTAAAAGCCCTTGAAATGTCAGGTGCCTTACATCATAAGTTGGTGAAGCGCTGTAACGAGATTGACATTGAGTTTATGTCTACTCCCTTTGATGAAGATGCGGCAGATTTTTTAGTCTCTATTGGAATGCGACATATTAAAATCCCTTCGGGGGAGATAACCAACCACCCATTTTTAAAGTTTCTCGCTAAAAAGGACATTCCACTAATTTTATCTACAGGAATGTCAACACTGGATGAAATCAAAGTAGCAGTAAGTGTGATTGTGGCTGAAAGATTAAGGAATGGATTTATTTTGCCTATTGAAAAAATGCTTACAGTTTTACACTGCACGTCTAACTATCCTGCTGATTGTAAAGATGTCAATTTGCGAGCTATGCAAACTATAGCAGCGAGTACAGGATTGCCAGTTGGATATTCTGACCATACATTAGGCTTGGCCGTATCTACTGCAGCCATAGCGATGGGTGCAGTCATTATTGAAAAACACTTTACATTAGATAAAAACCTACCTGGACCGGATCACAAAGCATCACTCACTCCATTTGAGTTAAAGGAGTTGGTGAAACAAATTCGGGAAGTTGAAAATGCTCTTGGGTCAAGCATTAAAGAGCCTACACCATCTGAATTACCCGTAAGAAAGTTAGTTAGGAGAAGTTTAACAGTTGTAAAGAATTTAAAAAGAGGTATGAAAATAACTGTTGATGATGTGGCTATATTAAGACCTGGCACAGGAATAGCACCATCAGAATTAGAAAATGCCTTGGGAAAGAAATTGATTCGAGATATAGCTTCTGGAACAACATTACACTGGTCTGATCTAGAGCCGAATGCGTAAAGTTTGCTATATAACAGGGACACGTGCTGATTTTGGCCTGATGCAGGCTACCCTTAAAGCCATTGATGGCTCTAATACATTAGAACTTGCAGTTTTAGTGACAGGTATGCACCTCGATGAACAATTTGGTTTAACAATTCAGGATGTTAAGAAATCTAATTTACCTATTGCCGCTACAGTGAAAAGTGATTCCACAGAATCCAGTGGAGAGAGTATGGCTAAAGGCATAGGTAGAATGATTCTTGGTTTTGTCGATGAATTGATAAAAATAAAACCTAATATTGTTTTATTGCTAGGAGATCGTGGTGAGATGCTTGCGGGTGCAATAGCAGCTATCCATTTAAATATACCTATTGTTCATATTCATGGCGGCGAGTTATCTGGAACTGTAGATGAACCAATTCGACATGCAATCTCTAAGTTGGCACATTATCATTTTACTTCTACAGAAAGTGCAAAAAACAGGCTTATCAGAATGGGGGAGCAACCTGCAAATATATTTGTTACAGGGGCTCCTGGACTAGTAGGTATTGTGTCATCTGCTCTGTTGAAAAGGGAGCAGCTATTTGATGAAGTTGGTTTTAGTCATTCAGATTGCATTGCTCTTTTGTTGTACCATCCCGTTCTGCAAGAATCTAGTAATGCGGGTAAAGTGGTGAAAACCATGCTTGATATTTTAAAAAACTTAAATGTTAAAGTGATTGCATTGTTACCCAATGCTGATGCTGGTAGTCTTGGGGTTAGACAAGTATTACAGGCTAGGCATGACAATGTAAATGTAATTTTAGCTACACATTTTGAAAGAGATAAATTTTTATCTTGTATGGCAGCAGTAGACTTTATAATAGGAAATTCAAGTGCAGGCATTATTGAAGCGGGTACATTTGGTACGCCTGTAATTAATGTTGGTATACGGCAAAACAAGCGTGAGAGGAATGTGAATGTCATTGATGTGACTGATGATGCCAGTGATATGAAAAATGCTATTCAAAAAGCTATTTTAGAAAAACGCTTTGAGAAGAACAATATTTATGGAGATGGAAAAGCTGACGTGAATATTGTTAACTTGTTATCCAGTATTCCACTTTCTAATGATTTGCTTTGTAAAACCAATGCTTACTGAACTTATACATGTAATTGGTGCTGGAGGGCATGGTAAAGTAGTCCTAGATGCTATGTCAGCTTTAAATATTGCGGCTAATCAAATTGTATTGAGAGATTTAGCGACAAAATATGATGGACAAAAAATTCTAAGTTGGCCTGTAAAAATTGGTTACCCAGATATTAAAAATGCTGGACAGTTATTTCATTTAGCTATTGGAGATAGTAAGGCAAGAGAGCAAGTGTGCTTGTTACTAACTAAGTTAGAATTAATTCCCTTCACTGTTATCCATCCAAAAGCGGTAGTTTCTAAATTTTCACGTTTGGAGCAAGGTGTATTTATAGCTGCAAATGCAGTGGTCGGACCAATGGTGAGCGTGGGTAAGTCAACTATCATTAATCATGGCGTAGTGGTTGATCATGATTGTGTTGTTGGAGACTTTTGTCATGTGGCTCCTACTGCAACTTTAGGTGGTGGTGTTCAGTTAGGAAAGCATGTCTTTATAGGTGCAGGGGCAAACGTACTTCCGCAAATCACAATAGGTGACTTTTCGGTAATTGGTGCAGGTGCGGTTGTTACACAAAATATACCAGCTGCAACAACATTTGCTGGTGTTCCAGCAAGAAAAATCAGGGGTTAAATTTTGGAATTAAAAGAGTTTTCAGTAAATCGTCATGTAACTATTCGACAAGCACTAGAGGTGTTAGAACAAACTGGATTAGGACTTCTGATATTAGTGAGTGAAAACGGCTTGTTTGAGCGTACCGTTACAGATGGTGATTTACGCAGATTGTTATTACAAGGAGTAGCTCTATCTGACACTTTAGAATCACTACCTAAAATTGAATCTATTGTAGCTACCGAGGGTGCTACTAGGCGAGAAATTTTAGACCTGATGAATCTTTATAGCATTAATCATATTCCTGTCATAAATCAACAGGGTTTATTAGTGGATGTGCTAGATAGAAAAGTCATTGATCAGCAAATATTGCTTTCGACCCCTCATATGGGAGATGCCGAAAAAAGTTTTGTTGAAGAAGCTTTCCGAACGAATTGGATTGCACCGCTTGGCCCAAATGTAGATGCTTTCGAACAGGAGTTAGCTGACTTGGTCGGAATTAAGGGTGCGGCAGCTGTATCTTCAGGCACAGCTGCAATTCATTTGGCGCTACGTCTTCTGGATGTTGGGGTCGGTGATTTTGTTTTTTGTTCAACTTTAACTTTTGCAGCAAGTTCTAATCCTATTGTATATCAAGGGGCTACTCCAGTATTTATTGATTCAGAGGATACGAGCTGGAATATGTCACCATATGCGCTCAAAAAAGCATTTTATTACGCTGAAAAGCAAGGAAAAATGCCCAAAGCTGTAATTGTTGTGAATTTATATGGGCAAAGTGCGGATATGGATGCTCTACTATTAATCTGTAATCAATATGATGTGCCAATAATAGAAGATGCAGCTGAATCATTAGGAGCTACTTATAAGGGAAAGGCAAGTGGGACGTTTGGTAAGTTAGGCGTATACTCATTCAATGGGAATAAAATAATTACAACTTCAGGTGGCGGAATGTTGGTTTCAGACAACTTGGACTTGATTGAAAAAGCAAAGTTTTTGGCGACGCAGGCGCGAGATCCTGCCCCACATTATCAGCACAGCGAGATAGGATTTAACTACCGGATGAGCAACATATTGGCAGGAGTTGGTCGAGGGCAGTTGAAAGTGCTAGAAGACAGAGTTAACGCACGTAGGGCAATATTTCATAAATACCAGCAATCTTTGTCAGATATTAAAAGTATTAATTGGATGCCTGAACCTGATTGGAGTTATTCAACACATTGGTTAACCGCCTGCACAATAAAGCATGACTCCGAAATTAAAAACGTAGATTTGCTTAAAGCTTTTATGGCAGAAATGATAGAGGTAAGGCCGGTTTGGAAACCAATGCATCTGCAACCGATATATAAAGATGCTATGTATTTTACGCATGGTGATAAATCTGTCTCTGACGATTTATTTGAATACGGAATCTGTTTGCCGTCTGGTTCGAATTTGTCTGAGATAGATGTTGACCGTGTGATTAAAGTTATTAGAAAGGTGTGTGCAACAATCTAGTCACTATAAAGACTAATTCAGTTTAATTTTATAATTTCGAGTTTAAGTGATGGGCATAGATAAAAATCAAATTAACGATGAGTTAACTATTTCAGATGTTATTAACTTCATTAAGTTGAACTCCCGCATATTATTGATTGGAGCACTTATGGGAGGACTTTTAGGACTGGTTATTTCCATGATTTTGCCTGCCAGATGGGAAGCTTCTACTTTGATACAAGTTGGTCAATTGGCGGATAGTGGAAATGGAATTCAAGCAATCGGAAGTCAAGCAATTGAGTCACCACTACTGGTACTAGATCGAATTAAAAGTAAATCTTTTCAAAATGATGTATTAGTGCATTTAGGCATGCCAACAAGTGAAAAAGATAAAGAGGCCGAGAGTTTTCGTACTTTGCTTAAAGTGAAGTTGGAAAAGTCTAATTTAATCAGAGTGTCTGTTCAAGCGCGCTCGCAACAAGAAGCGGGGAAGCTTATTGATGGTTTGATTAATGTACTAAAAAAAATTCATTTGAAAATATCAACCCCCACTATAAATAGATGGAAAACAGAATTACTGCAAACCCAGCAAAAATTAGAGACAGCCAATTCCGAGTCAATCCGTTTGGAAAAATTGTTACAAACTCAAGATGGTTCTCTAAATGATTTAAATTTTTCGCGTGCTGCTTTAATGAGTAATATACTTCTATTGCGTGGAAATGAAGTAAAAAATTTACGAATCCGAGAAAGTGAATTAGAGGATTTTTTAAGTCCAGTTAAAACTTATGAAACTAATCAGATTGGCAGAATTGAGATTTCTGAAGATCCATTGTTTCCTAATAAACCAATATTTTGTTTTATTGGTTTTTTGATGGGCTTGTTTTTTTCAGCAGTATGGAGAGTTTTTCGGCCAGTTGAATTACATGAAAATTGATAGAAAAATTATGATTGACGAAAACAAAAGTGTTGATTTAAGAAATATGGTTAAAAGGTTATTGAATAAACGCAGTGTGGCAGCTCTCATGCATGATATTCTAGCTGCAATTCTGGCCTGGGTTTTTGCTTACCAATTGCGTTTTAATTTTAATTTACCACCAGAATACATACCAAGTTTATGGCAAGTTGCACTGTTTGTTATTCCAATTCAATCAATTTATTTTGTTCAGTTTGGCTTGTATAAAGGTGTTTGGCGCTTTGCGAGCCTCCTAGATTTAAAACGTATTTTAATGGCAATCATAATGGCGTCTATTACGATAGTTGCGTTGCTGTATATGTTTAAACCAATTTATATTATTGTTCCAAGATCTGTGTTGTTGCTAAACCCAATTTTATTAATGATGTTGATGGCAGGTAGCCGTTTTCTATACCGATCTTGGAAAGAGCATCAGCTTTATGGGGTAAATCAAATTCGCGGCGAGCCGGTATTAGTTTTAGGTGCCGGAGATGCTGCTATTGGACTATTAAGAGATTTAGAGCGTAGTGAAGAGTGGCGCGTCATTGGATTGCTTGATGATAACTCGAATATTCATGGTCGTTCATTGATGGGGGTGAATATTCTTGGCGATGTTGCAAAGCTGCCAGAAATTGCTAATAAGCTAGGGGTTAAAAATGTGATAGTTGCCAAACCCTCTGAAGCTCACCAAGCGCGTCGCCGTGTGATTGAAATCGCTAATGATGCTGGTTTGAATGTGTTTACTGTGCCATCTGTTGAAGATCTGATGAATGGTAATATTAAGGTTTCTAAAATCAGGCATGTTGAAATAGAAGATTTGCTGGGTCGTGATCAAGTCCAGCTAGATAATTCTGGTTTACAGCATTTGATTAGAGATAGAGCGGTATTAGTCAGCGGGGCAGGCGGTTCTATTGGGTCAGAACTATGCCGTCAAATTATAAAATTTAAACCAACCGTTTTGGTTTGCTTAGATATATCTGAATTTTCATTATATAGCTTAGAGCAAGAGCTTAGCAAAACTCAGTTGCCAATAAAAATTCATTATTTCACTGGAGATGTTAAAAATGGTGATAGAGTAAAAGAGTTGCTATTGGAATTTAAGCCAGCCGTTGTTTTTCATGCTGCGGCATACAAGCATGTTCCTCTTATGGAAAATGGAAATGTTTTTGAAGCATTGTCAAATAATGTGATAGGAACTTATACTTTAGCAAATGTTTGTAAAGAAGTTGGAGTTGAAAAATTTGTTTTAATCTCCACTGATAAAGCTGTTAATCCTACCAATGTTATGGGTGCTACTAAGCGACTAGCTGAGATGGTTTGTCAGGGATTGCAATCAAGTTTACTAATTAAGGAATCGTTAACTAAGTTTGTCATTGTGCGCTTTGGTAATGTGCTTGGCAGCAGTGGAAGCGTGATACCTAAATTTAGGGAACAAATCGCTAAAGGTGGGCCAGTTACAATTACACACCCTGAAATCACGCGTTTTTTTATGTCTATTCCAGAGGCTGCTCAGTTGGTAATGCAAGCAGGCTTTATGGGCCAAGGCGGAGAGATTTTTGTGCTTGATATGGGGGAGCCAGTTAGAATTACCGATCTGGCAAAAGATATGATACATCTCTCTGGCTTTCACGAAGATGAAATTAAAATAGAATATGTGGGCCTGCGGCCAGGGGAGAAGTTGTATGAAGAGCTGCTCGCAGACGATGAACATACGCTACCGACTCCTCACGATAAACTCCGTATTGCATCCGCTAGAACTGTTGATGAAGAATGGGTGAACAGACTTTTGATTTGGATTAAAACTTTACAATCTAATAGCGAAACGCAAATTAAAACTGAGTTAAAATTATGGGTTGAAGAATACACGCCAGATTTAAAACTTGCGGAAAATGTTGACCTTAAAAGTGAGCAACTGCAGGCAACGGGCAAACAAGTAACATTGCATTAAGAAAGTAACGAACATGAATAAAATGAGTAAAGCGGTATTTCCTGTGGCTGGTTTAGGCACACGTTTTTTGCCTGCAACTAAAGCCAGTCCCAAGGAAATGCTCCCGATTGTTGATAAACCACTCATTCAGTACGCTGCTGAAGAGGCAATTGCAGCTGGTGCTACAGAGCTGATTTTTATTACTGGACGCAATAAGCGATCAATTGAAGACCACTTTGATAATGCGAGTGAGTTAGAGGCGTCGTTAGAGGCTGGTGGAAAAAAACAATTGTTAGAAATTCTCAGAGGAATTTTACCTTCGCACGTTTCTTGTATTTTTATTCGTCAACCCAAAGCGCTAGGGTTGGGTCACGCAGTGCTGTGCGCAAAACCAGTGGTGGGAGATAATCCATTTTCTGTAATTTTGGCTGATGACTTAATTGATGCCACGCCTTCGGCTACCAAGCAAATGGCAGATGTATTCGCTAGCAAGCAATGTTCAATTTTGGGTGTTGAAGACGTTTTGCCTGCAGAAACCGCCAGTTATGGCATTGTAGATGCCTTTGAGATTGACAAAAACTTACTACAATTAAAAAGCATTGTTGAAAAACCAAAACCAGCGGACGCACCATCAACCTTAGCGGTGGTTGGCCGTTATGTGCTTACGCCAAAAATATTTGATTGCCTTGAAAAGGTTAAACCTGGCAAAGGCGGCGAGATTCAACTGACAGATGGTATTTCAGATTTAATGCAATTTGAGAAAATCATGGCATATCGTTTTGCAGGCACGCGTTATGACTGTGGTAGCAAGCTAGGCTTTATGAAAGCAAACGTTGAACTGGCTTTGAAGCATCCTGAAATCAGCGCAGAGTTCTCAGCCTACTTAAAAGGGCTTGCTACAAAGTAAGCGTATTAAGTTTAGTGCATTGAGCATCCAACATCAGACCCCTCAGGAACTTCTCGCACAAGCGCAGCTTGTTCATTCGCCTGAGGTCATTGCTGATGCCGTTAATCGTTTGGGTCTCGAAATATCTTCACAACTCTCGCATACAGCCCCAGTTGTTATTTGCGTGATGAATGGTGGGCTGGTATTCGCTGGCCGATTATTAACGCAGTTAACCTTTCCTCTACAAGTCGATTACATCCATGCCAGTCGTTATCAAAATCAAAAAGAGGGGCAGACGCTCACCTGGTTTGCCGCACCTCGACTTGATTTAAACAATAGAACAGTGCTGTTGATTGATGACATTTTAGATGAGGGCATTACTTTGCAAGCAATCCGAGAAAAATGCCTCGCTTTAGGTGCAAAAGCAGTGTTTTCGGCGGTGTTAGCAGAAAAATCCATCAATCGACATGCCGATATTCGCGCAGATTATGTAGGTCTTACTGTGCCTAATCGCTATGTATTTGGTTTCGGTATGGATATTCATGGCTATTGGCGCAATTTGCCAGCCATTTATGCCTTATGATAAGCCATTGATATTGCATAAATTATTCACGTACGATGCAGTTACGTGTAAAATGGTTGCAAAAGCAAAATAAAAGCACATCATTTCAATATCAATGCAGACAGAAATCGACAATCAACTCGTAGAAAAAATATTTGCTGCCATTCGATCTTCATACAAGATTGATAAGCATGTGGATTTTTTTACCTGGCTTCAAGGGGCTGTGGGTGAGGTATTACCCCACGATATGTTGCTTGCTAGCTGGGGTGAGTTTAGTCACGCGCACAAAAAAAATGGCCTAAGTTATGATGTGGCTTCTAATGTAAACGAAGTAAACACACAGGCAATTATGGATGCGTCAGAGATATTTGATGCATTTATGCGTCATTTGTATCAATTATGGGGCAATAATCGGCAACGTTGGTTTATCTTGAATAGCCCCAACGATTCAGGCTTAGCGGGACAAATTCAGGCGCCTTTTCCTGATAAGCTCAATTCGTTTCACTCTATGTTGGTGTACGGTGTGAGTGATGTGCGCGGAAGCAACGAATGTTTATATGTTTTTTTTAGTAAAGATACAACGTTTAGCGTGCAAAACTCGGTCATGGGTCTAGTGATGCCGCATATTGACAGCACGCTTAGACGCATTCAGCATCTGGAAATTGACGAAGTTCCTGAAGGTGTCACCATTGACCCGAACGTAGCAGCGGGCCTTAGTGAGCGCGAACTTGAAATTTTATATTGGGTGCGTGTGGGCAAAACGAATCAAGAAATTGGTGAAATTTTATTCATCAGCCAAAATACGGTTAAAAGCCATTTAAAACGTATTTTTGGTAAACTCAATGTCACCACCCGCGCACAAGCGGTGGGCAAATTTATGAATTAAGTATATTTTAACGCACGCAAAGTGGCTGTTAAAAATGCTTGAAAATCCCTCGAGAGAATTTTGATGCTCTGGAAGCCGCATCCAGACTGGCTTAGCGGGGTGGTCAAATGATGTTGTGTGAAAAATACATTAAAATGGCTATTTTTCAGTAGGCGACATCACTAATATTTCCCCTTTTCCACCGCAAGCTAAATCCCCAGCAAAACGCTCAACCCGTTGCGATTGAATCTCACTAAACTTTGTTTGCAGTGCGCAAAAAGATTTAAAAAGTAAGGCGAGGAATGGTAGGGTGTGTTTACCGCAACTTTGTATCGTGGCATGCAGTTTTGGTGTCTGCGTGAGCAATATCGTGCCGCGTTTCATGGCAAAACCCAAATAAGCGCCAACCTGACCAAACACACCAATGGTGCCGGCAATCATGCGGCTCGCACAATAATTGCCCACATTGCCGTCCACTAAAATCAAGCCGCGACGCATCTGGTCGCCCACGCGATTTCCCGCGTTTCCGTGGCACAAAATAGTACCGTTTTGCATTTTTGCGCCTAAATAATCGCCAGCGTCGCCATCAATGGTAATTATTCCACCTGTCATTTTGTGGCCGATATAGTGAAGTTGTGATGTGCTATTGGTAAAGATAATACATTGTGCATCGTCGCCAGAAATCTCAAAAAAATCAGCTACTTTCAAATTTGATTTGGCGAGGGGCAAGTTTTTCATTTGCACAAGGCTCAGACCAGCTAAGCCATTTGCAGTTAACTGGCTGCAGTCGAGTGGCTGGCTGGGCGTTTTTTTCAAGCTAAAAGTGAGAGCCATCATATTATTTAGCCAAAATTTCATGTAGTTTAAACAAGTGTGGGCCGAGTTTTCCGCCGTAATTACCAGCAGATATGCGTTTTACGCCACTTTTCTCACCAAGTTGACCAATCGCTTCAATGCCCACTTTCATGGAGAGTGCAATATCTTCAAAGCTCAAACCGTCAATCACAATTTCCATCACAGATTCAATATCGTCGCTCAACTCGGTTTTGACTGCGCCTTTAAGTGTCGGGCAAAATGCATCGTTGGTCGAGGCAAACATTTTAGGATATTTACTACCGACTTTTGAGCCGCTTCGCACTACGCCACCTGGAAAAGGCATAATCACATTGGGCACTTTTTTCATCGCCTCAATCGCCACTTCAGCAGCAGCTAACGCTGCTGGTTGAGAGGTGGCTAAAATCAAAAAATTACCGCCGCCAATCGCGCGCACCATGCCGGTGGTTTCTTGCACTAAAAACTCGCCGTCCATCACGGGGATGCGCCAGTATCTTTTTTTGCTAATCATTTTAGAAATTTGGTAGCCATCGCCAAAGTAGCGCAGATGCTTGCCAAGACTAATTTTATCATCGCTCTCAATGCCAGCAAATGCGGCCGCAGTGGGGCAGGTGAGGATACATTGCCCCATACGGGTTTCAAGCTGCTGCATCAACACCTTGCTGCCCATAGCAAACATTAAAATGCTCACTCCGGCGCGGCCATCGGGTGTTTCAGTAGGAGCTAATTCGCGCTCAATACCCGCTTCTACACCACAACCAATGACGCTGGTGGCAAAGCCTGTCATCGCGTTGGCGGCATGATAAGCCCACTTTAAATTTTGCGCGGTAATGATGACACGCGTGCCGCGCATATTGAATGCTTCAGCAAAAGTATCATCAATGTGTATGCCGTTTATTTTCATCATATTTTAAGCGCTAAATTTAGGCATCATCCGCACCAGTCATGACTTTGCCCATCCATTCTTCAATGGTGATAATGCCTTCTTTTTCGGCTTTTTTAACATCGTCTTTAGAAATCACATCTTGTACTAAATCAAGTTGCTTCCATCCCGCCAACGGCGTTTCACAATGCGTGCGCGGTACATAGCGTGAGTCACGCACTTTTTGCATTTTTGGGATGTATCTTGGGCAATTCACCCAAAACTCAGACAATTTTACCGTCACAACAAACTCAGCCTCTTTGTAATGGGCAAGTAATTCAGGGGCTTGTGATAGGCTCGCTGTGCCTTGCACACGCAAGCGGTTAGGCGTTTCAAATGAAATAAACAGCAAACCGACATTAGCATTTTGGCTAATGTTGCCCATTGAGAAAAACATGCCATTACCATCATAACTTGGAAAAATAAGTGTTGTATTGTCTACCACTTTTACAAATCCGGCATCGCCGCCTTTATAAGAAACAGAAGGGCGTCCCTGATGGTCTATGGTGGATAAGAAAAACATTTCAGCGCTTTGAACAAAGCCTATTGCGCCTTCATCAAACTCAGTACGGCATACCAACTCTTCCACGCGGTCAGCCATGCCACGTGTGCCAAAATCATCTTGAAGTTTTCTGTGTTGTTCGCCGTAAAGTCTGCTCATGTGTTTGCCTTAATCATTCTTTTTGGCGTTGACGGTGATACTGCCGCGTCCGTCGTTACCGATTTCATCATCAGCTATTTTAAAATTGCCTAATTGAATGGTGTGATATTGCTCAAAATAGGAATCTAAACTTTTCTCTACGGCTATATCAAATGCAGGTTTGGCAACATGCGTGGTGCCCCAAACCACCTTAACAACTTTGCCATCTTTAACAACCAACTCACCATTTTTAAACACAAAGTCAGGCTTGCTGAACATCGCCTCGCGGTCTGGTTGGTCGGTATAGATTGTAATATCAGCTTGCGCACCCACACCTAAATGCCCGCAATTGTTGAGGCCAATCAGCTTGGCTGCCCCAGCGCGCGTCATAATGGCAATATCATATAAACTGTACTCACGTTCCAATGATTTCAGATTGCTCATCGCTTGCGCATCAAGGTTGAGTTTATCGAACATCTCATTGCGGAAGGTTTTGTCCATCAGCAAGCGAATAAGGTGCGGGTAACTGGTAAAAGGGGCACCATTGGGGTGGTCGGTAGTTAAAAAGATGCGCCACGGGTCTTCTACACTCAGAAATATCTCTAAACCAATCGCCCACTGCAAAGCATTGACATAGTTTTGGTCACGATATTTAAACGGTACCACGCCGCAGCCCGCATCACACTCAATATCCATAATGACTGATTTTTTCGGATTCGCGTGCTTGGCGTTTAAGTGCTGCATCATGGTATCGCCAGATGCCGTCACGGTTTGGTTAAATAAAATCTGCCCAACATCAGCCGTGATATGCTTGTTTTTGTTTAAAGCCTCTGCAATGTGCGCGGCGGCCGAAGAAAACTTCTTATCGCCTTCTGTGCCATAACTATGAAACTGAATGTGCGTCAGATGCATTGGCAATCCATCCGAAGCAGTCATGGTATCTAGTGTGGTTTGAAAGTTGCCGGCGGCACCCAAATTATTGCAATGCACATGCAAGGGCTTGGAAACGCCAAGCTCATAGACAGCGCGGCTCAATTTTTGCAATATTGCTCGCGGCGTCACCTGATAATGCGCGTTATTTTCGTCTAAATTTAAACGACGCTGATTAAACTTAAAAGCTGAAATACCGCCTGGGTTGACCACTTTAATGCCGATGGCTTGCGATGCATGAAGTGTCCAAGCCACATAATCGTTAATGGCTTTTTGGTCAGCATTATTCGCTAGCAAGCGCAAAAAATAGTCATCATTGCCCAACATGGCGTAGCCACCTTTATCTATCATGGGCGTGTCGCCCATTTCCAGATGCGTTTGGCGTGCATTAATCGGCATCATGGCCGGCTCAAAGGCTGCGGTATAGCCCATTTCAATGTAACGAAAGCCAGTTTCTGTGGTGGTGGGTGTCGCGTGGTGCAAGCAATGCGGTGTGCAAATGTGCGCTTCAGGCTCGGTGTAAGTTCTAAATTCTGGCAACAACATGCGGGCGATGTTAACTTTGCCACCGCCAATATGGCTATGCATATCAATAGCCCCCGCCATGACGATTTTTCCTTTTAAATCAATCGTCTGGGTGATTTTTTCAGTAGCATTTGGTTTGGCAACAATACGGCCATTTTTAATATAAATATCTTCAATCACCCCGTTTTTTTGGTGCGCAGGATCATAAATTTTGCCATTTTTAAGTAGGGTTGTCATAGCAAAGCCTCAATTTGGCTGATAACCTCGCTTAAAGTTGGCAAATGATTTTCGCGAATTTTTTTAAGCGGCAAGGTCACTGATCCATCCACGCGAAATAACATGCCAGCGCAATCAAGAGCGGGTGTGGCGATAGGAATATATACAGTCGGTGTTATGTTGGACGGCGGCGCTACACCTAAGGCAATCAAAGGGTGAGGTGTGTTGTTAGGCAATTTATCTACGCTAAAGCTATTCACCCAAATGACCGCATCGTGGTCAGGAATATTTTCGTCCAGCACAAAACCGCTTAGCCATGCGTTGGCATAGTTGGCGCTGGTGTCACCATCGCTACCTCCTAGCGCTAAACCAGCAGCCCGCGTGGTTTCGTTTAAAGTTGCAACGGTTTCGGTAATATTTTGTATGGTGAGTTCTGCATGTGGAAAATCCAAATCTTTGGCCACCCAAGCCAAAACTGCGTATTTTGCGGCTTTTAAAATGTTCGCTAATTTTTGTAAATCTGTTACTTGAATGCCAGCAATTTCACTCGCTTTTAACGCTTTACCAGCCACCAATGCGCGTAAGGCAATTGTCACCGAGGGTAAATCATCTGGCCTGCAAGGCAGATTCCATGGGGCTTCCAGCGCATCGCTTTTAATGTTGGATGTTTTTTGAGTGTTGCCAAGCACAATTACTTGCCGATTTTTGGCTGATACAAACATCCCGTCCATATCAATAAATCGCCCAAAAAAACGTGGGTTGTGCGCAACAATATTGCTGCCAAAGCAGACGATTACATCGGCATGATTTTTTACTTCAGTGAGTGTGGTGGTTTGCCAACCAGCGCTTTGCAGTACGCGCATATTGCGCGCGATACTAGTGGCGTTAGTATGCCGTAATGCGGCATTGGTTTTCTGTGCTAAACCAAATAGGGCACGGAAACCTGTAATGTCTGTACTTAAACCGTCTAATAAAGGATTTTTTGCTTGCTTGAGCAAACGTACCACTTCAGCAATCGCTTCTTTTAAAGTAGCAGATTTTCCAGCAATTGTCGGTTGTAACTCGGGGGTAACCTGCTCAAAAAAAGCTAAACTTTTTGCACAGCCATTTTTTTGCACTTTTATTGCATTATCTGTACTTTTAACCTGCACATCATCGCACAGCAAACCGCAAGCGGGGCAGGTGACAAATTGCACATTGAGCTGGGCAGAATTCATAAAAGTTTATTGTTGCATTATTTAACTGTTATTACATTTTTTTTGTTTAAAATTTTTTATTTTTAAGACCAATTTTGAACCATCTTCATTTGTGCTGCCCTGTACCAGTACTTGGCATCACCATTCTCACTAAGTGCTAAAGCACTAAGTCGAATGCGAAAGCCAGTATCCATGCGGCTTGCAGGGCAGTGATTTTTGCTCGGGTGATTATTAGCTTAAAAATTATGCGTTACTTGTAAGCTTAAAATGTTAACGTTTGCATCGTATTCACCATTTACTCTACCTTTGCCAACTGGTGAAGGTGCGACAGGAATCCGTTGATCATCATCAATTTTTGTGTCACTAACAAATAAATGTGCATAGCCAATATCTAGCTTCGTGCTAGGGGTAGCTTGCCAACTAGCACCTAAAGCTAACCATTTTCTATCGTTACCAGGAATGCGAACGGTACGATATTCAGTACTAATAGCCTCTTCATCATAGGCTAAACCAGCACGCAACTTCATGGTGTCGCTGTAATGATAGTTAGCGCCAATCGAATAGCGCATTGTGTTGCTCCAATTCTCTGGCGTTAATGCGAGGGTACTGTTTGTTCCATTGTCACGAATGATTCTTAACTCATCAAATTGACTCCAGCGCGTCCAAGTAACATCAGCAAGTAAATCCCATTTGTCATCAAGTTTACTGAATGCGCTTAAAGATAGTGTTTCTGGCAAGGTGACGTCGGCCTTTATATCAGTATTTAAGGTTCGACTTGGAATTGCATTCAGACCGGTAAAGGGCGATTTAGACTCACCCTTGAGATGCTGCTCAACTTTTGAGCGGTAAGCTAAACCAACTCGGGTGTCTTGCGTAATTTGGTAAATTGCACCTAAATTAAAACCAAAGCCCCAATCATCACCTTTGTTTTTAGCTGATGATTCCGCAGCGCCTAGGTTGACCGCACTTGTTAAATCGGCTTGTATCCACATGGCTGACAAACCAAGACCTAACGAAAGTTGGTCGTTGACTTTAAAAGCAATGGCAGGATTGATGTTGACTGTTTTTAATTCCGATTTAATGCCTTGAAAGCGTCCCATCCAGCTTTTATCGTATTCAGTTTTAAGGCCAAATGGCGAGTTGACACCCAAGCCAAACTTTAAGGTGTCGGTTAAATCACGTTTATAATAAAAATTCGGAACAAACGCCCAATCTCCAGCATCGCCACCTTCGCCACCCAAAGGTCTAGGCGCAGCGTTTACCGATACTTGATTTTCAAAGTCTGCTTTAGGTTTAATAATATGCAAAGCACCAACAATTTGTGTGCCTTCGATATACGTCATCCCAGCGGGATTGAAAAATATGGTGCTGGCATCTTCAGCAACCGCTGCAGCACCAGCATAAGCGTTGCCCATGCCGCTACCACTTTGCTCAATGATTGCAAAACCAGCGGCTTGCGCCTGACTAAATGTGCCTAATAATGAGGCTGCTAAAGCTACTTGAATACTATTTTTTAGTTTCATTACATCACTCCCCAATAATGTGTAAACTGCAAGTGTAATTTTGTTGTAAGTACCTCATTACGAGAAACCATTGTAAATGATTTGTAACAATGGCATCTTACTGATTTTTACAGTTAACGTATAGCTTTCAATCATAAGTTTTTTTATATGATTCAATTCAGTAATAAAAGCGCATAAATGCGGTTATTTTTAGCTTTATTCACAACTTTTGGTTTATTAAAAGCGTCAAAAATGGTATTTTACTGTTCTTTTCAACTTGTTCATTTTGTGGAGTAATTATGGCTGTTCAACGCACGCTTTCTATCATCAAACCTGACGCAGTAGCTAAAAATGTAATTGGTAAAATTTATACGCGTTTTGAAAACGCAGGCTTAAAAATTGTTGCTGCTAAAATGGCGCAATTAACCCAAGCCGAGGCTGAAGGTTTTTACGCAGTGCATAAAGAGCGTCCTTTCTTTAAAGATTTAGTTAAATTCATGATTTCAGGCCCAGTAATGATTCAAGCTTTAGAAGGTGAAAACGCGGTACAAGTAAACCGTGATTTGATGGGCGCAACAAACCCTAAAGAAGCGGCGGCGGGTACGATTCGTGCTGACTTTGCTGAAAGTATTGATGCCAATGCAGTACACGGTTCAGATTCTGCTGAAAATGCAGCGATTGAAATTAAATACTTCTTTGGTTAAATCATTCAATCTTCGTCATGATGCTTTGTTGCTTACAAAAAATGATTTCCTTACATACTTTAATGTATGCCGCGTTATCATTTTTCGTTTGCGCCTCGCCTCATTTAGAAACTTAAATGATTTGAAAAGGTTAAGGTAAGATTGATTAATTTACTTAATTTTAGTCAAAAACAACTCGCCGAATACTTTGCTAGTATCGGCGAGAAGCCTTTTCGAGCCAAGCAGTTGATGCGCTGGATGCATCATTTTGGCGTACATGATTTTAATCAGATGACGGATATTGCCAAAAGTTTGCGTGAAAAGTTGCAACTTGAGGCGCAAATCACACTACCTAATGTGCAGTTAGAGCAAGTGTCTAATGATGGTACGCGCAAGTGGCTGATTGGTGCTGATGTGGCAAACTCTATTGAAACAGTATTTATTCCTGAAGATGACAGAGGTACGTTGTGTATTTCATCGCAAATCGGCTGTGCACTTGCGTGTACATTTTGTAGTACCGGCGCGCAAGGCTTTAATCGCAACCTGAGCGTGGCTGAAATCATCGGCCAGTTGGCAATTGCGAACAAATCGCTTCGTCAAGAAGCTGGCTATGATATGTTGTCGGCCAATGACCGCATTATTTCAAACGTGGTGATGATGGGTATGGGCGAGCCATTGACCAATTACGATAATGTGGTCACTGCAATGCAAATTATGCTGGATGACAGTGCGTATGGCTTAAGCCGCCGTCGAGTAACGCTTTCCACCAGTGGTATTGTGCCAGCCATGGATAAACTTAAAGAAGACTGCCCCGTTGCACTTGCTGTGAGCTTACATGCGCCAAATGATACGCTACGGGATGAAATTGTACCCATCAACAAAAAATATCCGCTTAAGGATTTAATGGCAGCTTGTAACCGCTATTTAGAAAAAGCTCCGCGCGATTTTGTGACCTTTGAGTATGTAATGCTAGATGGCGTAAATGATACGGTAGAGCACGCACATGAGTTGCTGCAATTGGTCAAGTATACGCCATGTAAATTTAACTTAATCCCGTTTAATCCATTCCCCAATAGCGGTTACGCGACATCTAAGCCTAGCCACATCAAGGTGTTTCGTGATATTTTAATGCAAGCGGGTTATGTGGTCACCGTGCGTAAAACACGCGGAGATGATATAGATGCAGCTTGTGGGCAATTAGCTGGCAAAGTGTTCGATAAAACCAAGCGAACTATAAATAGAATTCCTATTGAGGCAATTTAACAGCATGAATTTAATTAAACTGTTTTCGTTAGCTACTTTGGCTTTGTTTATTGCTGGTTGTGCAAGTACAGAATCTAAAGAAAAACAAGCCGAATATACAAAATCGCGCGCACGCGCGCATACCGATTTAGGCGCTGTTTATTTTCAGCAAAAACAATATGAGATTGCTTTAGAAGAGTTTGGTTTAGCCACAAAAATTGACCCTAATTACGCACTTGCATTCAACGGACTGGGTTTGGTGAATGCGGAACTTGGTAAAGATAGCGATGCGGATTCGAATTTTAAAAAGGCAGTACAAATAGATCCTAATAACTCAGAATCACAGAATAATTACGGTACATTTTTGTGTTCTAGAAGTCGTTTTGATGAGTCTATCCCACATTTTTTAGCTGCAGTTAAAAACCCGCTTTACGCAACGCCAGCCATTGCATACACCAATGCGGGCGTATGTTCAGCGCGTAAAAATGATATGGCTAATGCTGAAGTCTATTTTAATAAGGCCTTACAAATTGATCCGCTGATGAACACTGCAGCTTATCAACTTGCGAACATCCAGTTTCAACGTAAACAAACTACAATAGCTAAGAAAACCCTGCAAAATGCATTGCTCACGCGGCCAGGCCCAGAAATTTTATGGTTAGGCATACAAATTGAGCGAGAATTAGGTGGCCAAGATGAAGAGGCGAGTTACGCACTGCAACTACGAAGTCTTTATCCTGATTCTGCGCAAGCGAAATTATTACAAAGCGGAAAATAATCATGGTAGATGAAACACGCTCTGATTCTGCAGCATCTGGAACGCAGTTTGCTCCATTAGGAGAAGTGTTATTAGCGGCGAGAAAAGCTAAAAAACTGTCGCAAAATGACGTCTCTAACAGCTTACGTATTAGCGTTAAGCAAATTGATGCGATAGAAAACAATGCATTCGATTTGTTGCCAGAATCAGCCACTACACGTGGCTTTATCCGCAATTATGCGCGCTTTTTAGGGGTGGAAGCAGAACCTTTACTAGCAAGCCATCGCCAGCGTATCCCATCAAATGAGCCTGCAAGTTTAAGTGTTAAAACCAGTACGCGTCATGTGATGAAACACGAAACACATCATCCAAGGCTTAAATACCTGCTAGCTGGCTTGTTACTGCTGATATTATTAAGCGGGTTATATGCGATGAATCTCATTCCAGCGTTCACTGGACCATCGTCAGAAAGTAAAGATGCTACTATTTCAGAACCACTGCCAGAGGTTGCATTACCTGCTGCTGAGCGAAATGCGGCTGCTGAAGTTGTCACCACCACCAGCGCGTTGCCAGAGGCAATGCCATCTATTGCAGCGCAATCGGCTACGCAGGTGGCACAACAGCCGGCACCAACAGAACAACAGGCAAGTGCTTCTGGCACACTAGCAGCGGAAACCGCACAGGTTGGCGTTAGTTCAACAACCCCAAATGTCACAGAACAAAATGCTGTTGTTACACATAAAATCAGCATGACATTCAGCGAACCAACTTGGGTACGTGCTAAAAATAAAGCAGGTAAAGTCATCTTTGAAAAAACCTTTTCTGCCGGCGATACGGGTGGTTTTGATGATGAGCCGCCTGTCAGCATTTTGATTGGCAACGCGAGCGCTACTAAACTTCAATATTTAGGTCAGCCAGTTGATTTAACAGCCTCTACTAAAGGCAATGTTGCGCGTGTTAAATTACCCTAAAGGTTTGGAATTAGCTTGAATTTAAGTTTGCAACAACTACAACACAACACACTACAGGTATTGGTAGGTCATGTGCCTGTCGGGGGCGGTTTAGCATCTACACCGGTAAGCCCTGTCGTCGTGCAAAGTATGACCAATACTGATACCGCTGATGCGCAAGCAACGATACAACAAGTATTTGAGTTATGGCAAGCTGGTTCTGAGTTGGTGCGTATTACGGTAAACTCCCCTGAAGCTGCCGCACAAGTGGGCAATATTCGCCGTGGCTTAGATGCAATGGGTTGCCATGTTCCACTCATCGGGGATTTTCATTACAACGGGCATAAGTTGCTTGCTGCTTACCCTGATTGTGCAGAATCGCTTGCAAAGTATCGCATTAACCCAGGCAATGTGGGCAAAGGTAGCAAACGCGATGAGCAGTTTGCCGCCATGATAGAAACGGCTATTCAATACCAAAAAGCGGTGCGCATTGGGGTGAATTGGGGTAGTTTAGACCAAGCTAAAATGGCACAGATGATGGATGATAATGCAGGGTTAGCAGAGCCTTTGTCATCAGATGCGCTGATGCGTGAAGCGTTAATTCAATCCGCTTTAGAAAGTGCTGAGCAAGCTGTAACCATCGGATTGCCTAAAAATAAAATAATAATTTCCTGTAAAGTCAGTAACGTACAAGATTTAATTAAAGTATATTCTGATCTTTCTAAGCGTTGCGAATATCCACTTCACCTAGGTTTAACAGAAGCGGGAATGGGTTCAAAAGGCGTGGTTGCATCAACGGCAGCATTGGCTATTTTATTACAGCAAGGCATAGGTAATACCATACGCGTGAGCTTGACGCCAGAACTAAATGAATCGCGCACAAAAGAAGTCATCGTCGCGCAAGAGATTTTGCAGACCATGGGCATACGCTCGTTTACACCGCTTGTGACGGCTTGCCCGGGCTGTGGTCGTACCACCAGCACTTATTTTCAAGAGTTAGCTATGCAAATTCAAAGCTACTTGCGCAACCAAATGCCAGTGTGGCGCGACTTGTATTCGGGCGTAGAAAATATGAATGTGGCGGTGATGGGCTGCGTAGTGAATGGACCAGGTGAGTCTAAATTAGCTAATATTGGTATTAGTTTACCTGGCACGGGGGAAACGCCAGTCGCACCAGTATTTGTGGATGGCGAAAAAACGGTGACGCTAAAAGGCGATAATATTGCTCAAGAATTTCAGGCGATTGTGGAAGAGTACGTGCAAAAAAATTACGCTGTTGGTGGAAAATTACGTACAGCGCAAACCACTCCTAAAGTGATTCCAATTCAATCAATTTAGTATGATTTATTTGAGTCATAATCGCACTTATCCATCGCGATGCTCTGGAAGCCAGTCTGCATGCGGCTTGCAGGGCATCATTTTTTGCTCGTAGCAAATTTACACATTATTTAATCAATTTTAATCATCAAAAAAATGGCAGAAAAATTTCAAAGTATTAAAGGTTTTTACGATATTTTGCCTGAAGCAACCCCTCTGTGGTTTAAGCTTGAAGACACGGCTAGAAGGGTGTTAGCACAATACGGTTACAACAATATTCGCATGCCATTGGTAGAAAGTACCGATTTGTTTGTTCGCTCAGTTGGCGAGCATACCGATATTGTAGAAAAAGAAATGTACGCGTGGACAGATGCACTCAATGGCGACAAACTCACCTTGCGGCCAGAAGGTACTGCGGGCTGCGTGCGCGCCGTGGTGGAAAATAATCTAACCTATAACGGCCCCGTGCGCTTGTGGTATAGCGGGGCGATGTTTCGGCATGAAAATGTGCAAAAAGGTCGTCAGCGCCAGTTTCACCAAATTGGTGTAGAAGCATTTGGTTTTGCTTCACCTGAAGTGGATGCAGAACAAATTGTGCTGCTAGCACGTTTGTGGCGCGAATTGGGTATTACAGATGTGGCCTTGCAAATCAATAGCATAGGGGATGCGCATGAGCGTACCGAATATAGAAAAACATTGATAGCATATTTTGAGCAACATGCAGATGTGTTGGATGAAGATGCAAAACGTCGCTTATACACTAATCCGCTGCGCATTTTAGACAGCAAAAATCCACGCATGCAAGCGATTTGCGAAGCCGCACCTAAATTGATTGATTGTCTAGGCGATGAAACCCGTGCGCATTTTAACAGTCTATGCAAGTTGCTAGATGCAGCGGGTGTGGCTTATAGCCTTAATGCCCGTTTGGTGCGCGGCTTAGATTATTACAACCGCACAGTGTTTGAGTGGGTTACAACTAAATTAGGCGCGCAAGGCACCATTGCAGGCGGTGGCCGTTATGATAGTTTGGTGGAGCGTTTAGGTGGCAATGCAACACCGGCATGCGGATTTGGTATAGGCTTAGAACGTGTATTTTTATTGATGCAAGAATATGGCGTTACTGCAAACCATGCGCCAGATGTTTATTTGGTCAATGTGGGTGAGATGGCTGAAAAACAAGCTTTTGTGATAGCTGAAAATATGCGAAGCGCAGGCTTAAGCGTAGTATTGCACGCTGGTGGCGGCAGTTTCAAATCACAAATGAAAAAAGCTGACAGAAGTGGCGCGCGTTATGCAGCCATTTTAGGGGATGATGAAGTGCAAACGGGTCAAATTTCGCTTAAACCATTGTTGCAAGCAGGTGAGCAAGTGAAATGTGCATATCAGGAAGTGGCGACATTGATAAGGAGTACGGTTTGAACAATCAAAAAGATTTTTCAAAAGCCATTATTGTATTAGGCTTGTTGTTGGCAATTGGTATGGCGAGTGCGGCATTTATTCTAGGCGTGCAAGCCAAACGCGCGGTTTCAGGGCAACAAAGTATTACTGTAAAAGGTTTGGCTGAAAAGCCGATAAAAGCTGATAGTGCGGAATGGCGCATTGATTTTTCAGTAATGGATGCCACACAAGCAGGCGCATTACAAAAGCTTGCTGTTGAGCGCAAAGTAGTAGAAGCGTTTTTGGTAAAACAAGGTTTGGAAGCCGAAACGTGGTTAACTGAAGTAGAAGAATTAAGACCGCATTATGAAGAAATCTTTGAAAAAGACCGTTCACGCCAAGTGCAAAATGGTTTTGATGCAAACCAAAGTATTTTTGTCAGTACAAAAGATTTGGCTAAAATCACTAACGCGCATAAAGCTATTTTACAATTGCGTGCTGACAACCATCCTGTTGTAGCGCAACCACCCCATTATTTGGTGAGCAATCTGGAAGCAATTAAAATGTCTTTAATTGCCGATGCAACTACAAATGCGCGTTCACGTGCAACTGAATTTGTGAAGCAAGATGGTGTAAAAGTTGGCGTGATGAAGTCTGCTAGCCAGGGTGCCTTTTATATTTTGCCTGTAGGTGGCGAAACAATGGAAGATAGCTATGGTGGCACTTATGATAAATCTACTATCGACAAGACAGCGCGTGTTGTTGTGACGATAGTTTACAACATTGAATAGACCTTAAGTGACAAGCACCTATCAACAAAATACGCCCATTCTGCAAATTTCGCAGCTTAGTATCTCGCCAAGAAAAGCGCCAACGCGCTTGTTGGTCAATGGGGTTGGTTTCAACATTGAAGCGGGTAAGACGACTTGTGTGGTGGGAGAGTCTGGCAGTGGTAAAAGCCTGACAGCGCTGGCGGTGATGGGGCTATTGTCCAAACAGCTACAATTAAATTCCGGGAGTATTTTATTTAACAATACAGAAGCAGGCGTTCAAGACTTAACAAAATTGGATATAGATAGCTTGCAAAAAATTCGTGGTGCAAAAATCGCCATGATTTTTCAAGAGCCGATGACTTCGCTTAACCCAGTGTTGACGGTCGGTTATCAAATTGGTGAGTCACTCACTGCGCATTTAGGCATCAAAGGGGATGCGCTTAAAACAAAAGTAGCAAGCCTGCTTGCGTTGGTTGGCATTCCTGCAAGTCGTGCCAGCAGCTATCCTGATGAGTTGTCAGGTGGGCAGCGCCAGCGTGTGATGATTGCCATGAGTATTGCCTGTGAACCTCAACTGCTCATCGCCGATGAGCCAACGACTGCATTAGATGTCACCGTACAAGCGCAAATTCTCAAACTATTAGATGATTTAAAAAATCGTATGAATATGGGGATGTTGTTTATTACCCATGACTTTGGTGTGGTTGCCGATATTGCCGATCAAGTGGTGGTGATGTTTAGAGGAGAGATTGTTGAAATTGGCACAAAAGAGGCTGTGTTAGGCAATCCACAACACCCATATACAAAAGCATTGTTAGCATGCGTACCTGATGCAGAGGGTAAAAAGGCATTAAGGCCAATTGATTATGCATGGTTAAAAGAGGGGGCTACCGCATGAGCGAACCCACCAATCAAGTTATTCTACAAGCTAAGCACTTAGTGAAAATTTATGCGCAGCGTAGCGGAAAATTTGGCTTTGGCACTACTTTTGTGAAAGCTTTGGATGACGTGAGTGTTAGTTTAACTGCTGGTAAAACTCTAGCTGTTGTGGGGGAATCTGGCAGTGGAAAGTCCACCTTGGCGCGATGTCTGTTACAATTGCACCCGTTTGAAGGTGGAGAAGTGCTTTTTCAAGGAAAAAACCTTGCAAAGCTAAGAGGCACTGCATTGCGTGAAGTGCGTCAACATTTACAAATGGTATTTCAAGATCCATTTGCATCGCTTAACCCGCGATTAAATGTGGGTGAAATTGTAGGCGAGGGTTTGCTCATTCACAATATAGGAAGTAAATTTGAGCAACAACAAAAAGTGGTTGCCATGTTAAAGCGTGTGGGCTTAACCGAAGCGGATATGCAAAAATATCCGCATGAGTTTTCAGGTGGGCAGCGCCAGCGGATAGGCATTGCAAGAGCATTAGTTTTACGACCCAAAGTCGTTGTGTGTGATGAGCCCGTGTCTGCATTGGATGTGTCAATACAAGCGCAGATTTTGTTACTGCTTAAAGAGTTACAAGCTGAAATGGGTTTGAGCTATTTATTTATTACGCATGATTTGCGGGTAGTGCGTCACATTGCAGATGATGTGATGGTAATGCACCAAGGTAAAGTGGTGGAGCAAGGCTGTGTGGCTGATATTTATGCAAATCCACAGCAAGAATATACGCGCAGCTTGTTGGCAGCAATTCCAGGTAAAAAGCATTAAAAGCAATTTAGTGCGCTAAAATATAACAAACGTAATTGATATTAGGAAGAAAGTAATGGCATACGATTTAGAAGAGCAGGAACAAATAGACGAATTCAAAGCGTGGTGGAAGCAATACGGTAAAATGGTGAGTACCCTTGTGATTGGTGGTGTTGCACTTTATGCAGGCTACCAAGTTTGGCACTACACGCAAAACAAACAAGCGGTGGAAGCATCAAGTGAGTATCAAGCTTTAGTCACTACGGATGCTAAAGACTTGAAAGCAATTCAAGAAAAATCGGCAACCATCATGGATAAATTTGGCGGCACACCATATGCCGCACGCGCAGCATTATTTGCGGCTAAGGCGAATTATGATGCAAAGGACACTAAAAGTGCTAAGGCGCAATTAGACTGGGCGATTAAAAATGCTAAAGAAACTGCGGCCAGTGCTTTAGCTAGCCTACAGTTAGCTAATATCCTCATGGAGGAAAAAGATTATGAGGGCGCATTGAAATTACTTAATGCCCCCCATGATGCAGGTTTCGCGGGGCTTTTTGCGGATTTAAAAGGTGATGTATTGAGTGCACAAGGAAAATCTGCGGAAGCGAAAGCAGCCTATGAAGAGGCACTCAAAAAGTTAGATGTACAAGGTAAATACCGGTCAATTACACAACGTAAGCTAGAGTCATTAGGCTGATTAGACATAATAGATGTTGGGGTTGGGTTTGAAAAATTTGTTAAATAAATTTATTGCATTGCTATGTTTTGCTGGTGTTTTGTCATTATCCGCGTGCGGAACCTTAACTGACTTAAAAACGGATGTTTCGGAAAGAATATTTGGTCGCGAGCCAGTAGATGCTCCAGAGCCACTTAAAGAAATTAAAGAAACTGCAAGTAGCAAAATATTGTGGCAGGCCAAAGTTGGTGCTGCTGAAGACTTTGAGTTCTCGCCGGTGGTTGATGCGGGCTATGCCTATGCTGCAGGCGCTAATGGTGAAGTAGTTAAAATAGATGTATCCAACGGTAAATCAGTTTGGCGAGTGAGTGTGGGAGAAAAAATATCGGGTGGCGTTGGCGTTGGCGGTAGTTTGGCCATGGTTGGAACGCAAAAAGGCAGTGTGTATGCCTTTGATATTTCGGGAAAACTACTTTGGAAGTCTAAGTTAAGTAGCGAAGTACTCAGTGCCCCTAAATATTTTGATGGTACGGTTATTGTGCGTACTGGCGATAGTCATATTTATGGCATTAATGCAGATGATGGAAGCCGCAAATGGGTGTATAACCGCACTGGCCCAGCGCTAACATTACGCAGTAGCGCAGGTTTGGTAGTAGATGGTGGTGCCGTTTATGCAGGCTTTGGTGGTGGAAAAATGGTTGCTGTGCGCGCGGATAATGGCAAGTTGCTTTGGGAAGCTTCTGTAGCGCAGCCAAAAGGGGTGACTGAAATTGAGCGAATAGCTGACATTACTAGCTTGCCCGTTTTAGATGGTCCATTGGTATATGCTGTAGCTTATCAGGGTCGAATTGTGGCCATTGATCGTATTTCTGGCCGTGTTATTTGGAATCGAGATATTTCAAGCTTGACTGGGTTAAGTGTTGAAGATGGGCGTATTTTTGTCTCCCATACCATGGGTTCAATTTATGCATTAGACTACACCACGGGTAAAACTTTTTGGCGCCAAGCAGATTTAAAAAATCGTCAATTAAGCGCACCAGTGCCAATGGGTAATTATACTGCCGTAGGGGATGTTGAAGGGTATATTCACTTTTTAAGTCGCGATGACGGCGTATTCTCCTCACGTATTAAAACAAGTGGCAGCGCTGTAATGCCACAAATGGCGCTTATCAATAGTAACACCCTCTTGGCGCAAACGCGTGATGGTGGCTTATATGCGGTTCAGGTTAAATAATGCTACCTACCATTGTGCTGGTCGGACGTCCTAATGTCGGCAAATCCACTTTATTTAACCGCTTAACGAAAAGCCGCGATGCTTTGGTAGCCGATTTACCAGGCCTAACGCGTGACCGCCATTATGGACGCGGCCTAGGCGCTAGCCAGCCTTACTTGGTGGTAGATACCGGTGGTTTTGAGCCGAATACCGATAGTGGTATTTTAAAAGCCATGGCTAAGCAAACCCTGCAAGCCATTGATGAAGCCGATGCGATTATTTTTCTGGTTGATGGTCGTCAAGGCGCAACTCCTCAGGATATGGAGATTGCTAATCGCTTGCGCAGAAGCCGTTGCCCAGTTTTTTTAGCGGTCAATAAAACCGAAGGTATGAATAAGGCAGTGGTTAGTGCGGATTTTCATGAGCTAGGATTAGGCGATCCACTTTCCATTTCCTCAGCCCACGGTGAGGGTGTAAAGGACATTATTGATCTAGCGCTTGAGCATTTTAACGTAGAAGAATACGCCGCTGACACCGACAATGCCCAAGATAAAACACCTAAAGTGGCGATTGTGGGTCGTCCTAATGTAGGTAAATCAACACTGGTCAATGCTTTGCTTGGTGAAGAGCGTGTGATTGCATTTGATGAGCCAGGAACGACGCGCGATTCTATCAGTATAGATTTAGAAAAGAATGGCAAACATTACACGCTAATTGACACTGCGGGTGTGCGTAAGCGCGGACGTGTGCTCGAGGCGATTGAAAAATTCTCCGTTATTAAAACCATCCAATCCATTGAAGAAGCTAACGTGGTGATTTTGGTGGTGGACGCACAAGAAGGTATTACCGAACAAGATGCACACGTAGCCGCGTATATCTTGGATGCTGGACGGGCATTAGTGGTGGCTATTAATAAATGGGATGGCTTAAAAGAAGAAGAGCGTGATTGGATTAAACGTGAAATTGACCGCAAACTGATGTTTTTAGACTTTGCAGAATTTCACTATATTTCTGCACTGCGTAAAAAAGGCCTGCCAGAATTGTTTAAATCAGTTGATATCGCCTTTAAAGCGGCTTTTGCTAAATTATCCACCCCGCAGTTGACACGCGTGTTAGCTGATGCAGTACAACAACACCAGCCGCCCATCAGCAAAGGGATTCGCCCAAAATTACGCTATGCACACCAAGGCGGTAGCAACCCGCCCATTGTGGTGATTCATGGTAACCATGTGGATGGCGTAAAAGATGCCTATACGCGCTTTTTAGAAAAAACTTTCCGCCGTACTTTTCAACTATCTGGCACACCTTTACGCGTGCAATATAAGCAAGGCAACAACCCGTTTGCTGAAGATGAAGATAAACGTAAACCTGGCGAAGGGATTGTCAGCATGCGTCGCCGTAAAACAGCTCAACGGGCAGAATTAAAAGCGAAAAAAACCGCTGAATTAGAAGCAGGAAAAGCAAAAAAACATTAACGCCGTATAGTCTCTAAATGAAAGGTTGATATGCTCGAAATCACGCAATACATTTTACCCATTATTGGCATTGTGCTGTTGTTCGTCGTTATCAAGCTGATATTTTGGATACTAAGTTTACGTCGCGTGGTCACCACTAATGAAGTGCATATTGTACAGTCAAGTAAACTGACTACCTCTTACGGTAAAGACACCAATAACGGTAACACTTATTATGAATGGCCATCTTGGATTCCTATTATTGGCGTCACAAAAATCATTTTACCTGTATCAGTATTTGATTTAGATTTGATTGATTATGAGGCTTACGACAAAGGTCGTTTGCCTTTTAGAATTGATGTAAAAGCCTTTTTCCGTATTGCAGATTCTAACTTAGCGGCACAACGTGTTGCTTCGTTTGATGAACTTCATAAGCAACTTAAAGCCATTGTACAAGGTGCAGTGCGGACTATTTTAGCCTCAAATGAAATCGAAGCAATTATGCAAGGCCGTGCGACCTTTGGCGAACAATTTACGCACGAAGTGTCATCGCAACTCACTAATTGGGGTGTAGTTGCAGTGAAAAATATAGAACTAATGGATATTCGCGATAGTGAAAGTAGTGCGGTGATTCACAATATTATGGAAAAGAAAAAATCCTTTATTGAGATGGAAAGTCGAACCGAAGTTGCTGCCAATATGCGTGCAGCGCAGATCGCTGAAATTGAAGCGCAACGTGAAACAGATGTTAAAAAACAATTGGCCTTGCAACAAGTGGGCATTCAAACGGCGAATAAAGACCGCGAAGTAGGGATTGCCAATGAGCAGTCAACACAGGCGATTCAAGAAGAACAGCGCGTGACAAAAGAAAAAGAAATGGCTGTGATTAAAGTGGCCGAGGTTAACCAGGCAGAAATTAACAAGCAAGTACAGTTGGTGAAAGCCGAACAAGATAAGCAAGCGGGTATTATTCAGGCTGAGGGAATTAAACAGCGCGTCACTATTAACGCTGAAGGTGAAAAAAATAAGGCTGTGCTGGACGCGGAAGGTTTATTAGAGTCTAAAAAGCGTGAATCTGAAGGGATTGCGCTTGAAGGTAATGCCCGTGCAGAAGCTGAGAAAGCCATGCAACTTGCCCCTGTGCAAGCGCAGATTGTGCTGGCAAAAGAGATTGGTGAAAATGTAGGTTATCAACAATATTTAATTACTGTAGAGCAAATTAAGGCCAACCAAGTGGTTGGCGTAGAGCAAGCCAAAGCGCTGGAAAAAGCCGATATTAAAATCATTGCCAATAGTGGTGACGCCAGTTCTGGTATAGCAAAGTTAGGTGATGTCATCAGCGCTAAAGGGGGCACGTCAATTGGAGCAATGCTTGAAGGCCTAGCACAAACGGAGACTGGAAAAGCGGTTGTTGATAAAATTACCAGTAAATCCAGCACTGTAAAAACAACTAAAGAGTAATTGCTGGTAATTTCTTAAGGGATTGAAACTTTCATAAAACCTGCAATCACCAACTTTAATAAAGGCTTAAATAATGATTTATTTAAGCCTTTATTTTATGCGAGAGATTTTCACCCCTCTGGAATCCGCATGGAATAAGGCTTGCAGGGCATCATCAATGATGTTGATTAAAAATTAGCGTAAAAATGGAGTTTTACACATTCGGAAATTGCTCAAACTTTTCGTTTTCTTTGGGCAATTCGTAAGGGTCGGCGACGTAGGCGGGGCCTTTCATCAAGATGACGACAATACAGCCAAAAAATATCAACCCAACAAAAAACCAGTAGCTAAATATAAAGCCTAAACAAACATAAATGGTTTTTTGGTGTGCTGCAGTAATGACTTTATCGGTGAATACGAAATATAGGATTTGGGCGACTGGAAATAAAGTGCCTATCAGAAATATCAGCGGAATTTTTTTGAACAGCGTCCATTCAAAACCTGCGGGCGCTTTGTTGTAACCAGGTAGTTTGTTCAAAAAGCGCATGAATTTTAGTTAAAAATAAATGACTAAAAAGCTTCCCAGAATTTCCACCACACTTTTTCATCTTGTTTGACTTTGCCTGTTACCATGGGGTTTTCGGGGTAGTTGGTTTTTAAAATGCGTAAGGTGTCATTTTTCAAGTCATCTAAAGCCAGTAAGTCGTAGGCGCTCACCATGGTTACCAAAGCATGTTCAACTGCGGGTGACTGTGGGTAATATTCAATAATGTATTTGCAGCGGTTGACAGCTGCTAAATAGGCTTGGCGTTTCATGTAATAACGCGCTACATCTAGCTCATGCTCGGATAAGCTATTGGATAAGTAAATCATGCGCTGCGTGGCATCTTTAGCATAACGGCTGTTTGGGTAGCGGGTGACTAACTCTTTAAAGGTCATGAATGAGTCACGTAATGCACGCGGATCGCGGTCGCTAATTTGTTGTTTTGTTAATTTTTCTATCACACCGCGTTCGTTAAATACCGCCAGACCTTTTAGATAGTATGCGTAATCAACATTGGGGTGATTAGGGTGCAGCTTAATAAAGCGCTCTGCAGCCGCTACAGCCGCTACAGGGTCACCTTTTTTATAATGGGCATAAGCGGTTTCAAGTTGCGCCTGCGTAGCATAGCGACCATTCGGGTAGCGTGATTCTAATTTACCAAAATAAACAATGGCTTTGTCGTAGTCTTTATCGGCCATGCTATCTGAGCCTGCTTGGTATATGCGCTCAGGTGACATGCCTTTGGTATCGTCAAGTTCAGTTGGTTTACCAAAAATGGAGCAAGCATTTAGAAACAAGGCTAAGGCTAAAATTAAGATATACTTCATGTAAAACCCATCAGTAAATGTTTGCTAATTATACCCCATGACAGATTCTACTCAACAAAATTCAATCAGCTTGGCTATTCCACCGCATCTAGGTGGCTTGCGGCTGGATGTTGCTTTGCAAACCATGCTGCCTGAGCACTCTCGCTCACGCTTGCAGGCGTGGATTAAAGAAGGCTTGGTCACATTGGAAAATGCGCCCACCACCGCAAAATGTAAAGTGTGGGGCGGTGAGCAAGTTAACATTACGCCGCCTAAAAATCTGCAAGAAAATGCCTTTAAGCCTGAAAATATCCCGCTAGATATTGTGTATGAAGATGATGAACTGCTAGTAATTAACAAACCAGCAGGGCTGGTGGTGCACCCAGCGGCGGGTAATTGGTCTGGCACGTTGCTAAATGCATTGCTATTTTACGCGCCAAAATTAGCCGATATTCCTCGTTGCGGTATTGTGCATCGGCTGGATAAAGACACCAGCGGTTTGTTAGTGGTGGCAAAAACGCTTGAAGCACAAACCAGCTTGGTGCGTCAGCTTCAGGCGCGAACTGTGAAGCGTGAGTATCGCGCTATCGTTTGGGGGCAGTTGTGGCGCAATGGCACTGTTAATCAACCGATTGGCCGCCACAGCCATGCGCGTACTAAAATGGCAGTTTCACGTACAGGTAAGCCAGCTATCACGCATTATGAAATTTTAGAGCGCTTTGGCGTAAATACGTATGTGCGCTGCAACTTAGAAACCGGTAGAACACATCAAATACGTGTACACATGCAATATCTTAAAGCGCCAATGTTGGGTGATCCTTTATATGGCATAGGCAATATTATTCCGCATAAACACATGACGCAAACGCTGCGTGATGCGGTAGATGGTTTTCATCGGCAAGCCTTGCACGCCATTAAATTAGGGTTAATTCACCCCAAAACGGGTGAAGCAATGGAGTGGCAAATTGAATTGGCTGACGATATGCGCGCATTATTAGAAGCCATGCGTCATGAAGATTTGCCTGAAGATGAACTAGAGCCATTTGATTTTGGCGTGGATGAAAATGGCTTGTACGTTGGCGGTGATGACGATTTATACGATGACGAAGAATTTGAGGATGATGAAGATGAAGTTTAGCGACTTTGTTCTGCCAGACTGGCCAGCGCCCACAAATGTAAAGGCTATCCAAACTACACGCCTTGGCGGAGTGAGTCGTGCCCCGTATAACAGTCTTAATTTTGGCATGCACGTTAAAGATAATGCGCAACATGTCGCGCAAAATCGCCAGTTACTAAGCCCAATCTTACCTAGTGAACCAGTTTGGCTCAACCAAGTACATGGCATTCAAGTAGTAGATGCAGCAGCAGCAAGCTGTGTGCCAGAGGCTGATGCGAGCTATGCCCAACAAAAAAATGTTGTGTGCGTCACCATGACAGCCGATTGTTTGCCAGTGCTACTATGCGACAACATGGGTACAGTGGTTGCCTCAATTCATGCGGGTTGGCGTAGCCTTTGTGATGGTGTGATTGAAGCAACTGTCGCAAAAATGCGTATTAATGCGAACGATTTGATGGCATGGCTTGGCCCAGCCATTGGGCCGCATGCATTTGAAGTTGGTGGCGAGGTGAGGGCGCAATTTATAGCAAAAGATGCACAGGCAGAAATTGCATTTAAACCGCATGGTGAAAAATGGCTGGCCGATATTTACACCATCGCCAGACAACGGCTCAAGAATTTAGGTGTTACCCAAGTTTATGGTGGCCAAGAAAATGGACAGAAGTTTTGTACTTATACCGATGAGGCTCGATTTTTCTCTTTCCGCCGTGATGGCGATACAGGGCGTATGGCCACGCTTATTTGGCTCGCTAAGTAAATTATTGGTAAATAAAGCTACGCATACTTAAACTGCCTAAATCATACGACGCATTAAAAAAGCGCATGTTATCTTCAGCATGGCGTATGGCGGCAATATAAAGTAAGGGTAAATAATGTTCGTCAGTTGGTACTGATAATTTTGCAGCTTGTCCCACTTTAGAAATATGGATGAGCGCTTCGTCGTTGTTGGTTTCCAATGCTTCTTTAATATATTCATCAAATTCAATAGCCCAATCATATGCAACGCCTTGTTTGAGCAAGCCCAAGTTGTGCACAATATTACCGCTCCCTATCACCAAAATACCTTGCTCGCGAACGCTAGCAAGCTGGCTTGCTAATTGAAAATGTTGAGCAAAATCTAGTTTTACATCTAGACTGAGTTGCAATACAGGAATATCAGCAGCAGGAAATAGCGATTGCAAAATTGTCCAAGCGCCGTGGTCTAAGCCCCAGTCTTGAGTGGCTTGAATTTGCTTGTCATTCACCAATTCGCATAGCATCTCAGCCACATCAGGTGCGCCGGGTGCCGCATATTGCTGCGCAAACAATTCTTTTGGAAAACCACCAAAATCATGGATGGTTTTAGGCTGCTCTACGGCGCAAACCCATGACCCTTGCGTCTGCCAGTGGGCAGATATGCATAAAATGGCACGCGGGCGTGAGTATGTTGTTTTGAGTTGTTCGCCAAGTTGCAGCCAAGCATCTCTAAATGGATTTTGGCTGATGGCGTTCATCGGGTTGCCATGCCCAACAAATAGGGCAGGTTGTCGAATTTTTGTAGCGTGATTCATGGCTTACCTATACTAAATACTGGTTAAATTCTGGGCAACCATGTCGATTGCTCGTTTATAATGCTGACTCTCATAGTTTAAATTAAACGGATGCAATCCTTGTAGCATTTATGTTAAGTTTTTCAACCTACACCGCGCAATTTTCTACCCTCACGTGGATTATATTATTTAGCTTGATTGGCGGCTTGTTAAGCGTGGCAGGGGCTGCTTTAGTGGCGCTCAGTGCGCGCGCAACGGCAATTCCGATGCTAATTAGCTACGCAATTGGCGCAATGTTAGGGGCAGTTTTTTTAGAAATTTTACCTGAAGCGATCCATATTGCTAGCAGCCCTCAGCAAATGACGGGCACCGTTTTGTTTGGCATTTTGCTGTTTTTTACGCTTGAAAAATTAGTCATCTGGCGGCATTGTCATGGCGACCATTGCGAGGTGCATGCGCTACATTCTGAAGCTGATTGTCCTGATGCAAACCCTAAAAAATCAGCTAACATCAAAGGCGATGCGCTGCAAGCCAGTAAATATAAGGCTTCCAGCGGTGCTAAAAATGCTCGGGCGGTAAAAGTGAGCCATTCACACAATCATTCACATGATCACGGGCGTAGCGGCATGATGGTGATGATAGGCGATACTTTTCATAATTTTGTGGATGGCATTTTAATCGCATCAGCCTTTATGGTGGATGTCAAAGTCGGTATTGTGACTGCGATTGCTATTATTGCGCATGAAATTCCACAAGAAGTGGGCGATTTTTTAATTTTGCTGCATTCTGGCTATAGCAAAAAACAGGCATTTATTTTTAATTTAGTTTCGAGCTTGGCAACGGTGGTCGGCGGCGTTATCGCTTATTTTGCGTTGCAATTTGTGCAAGGCTGGATTCCTACCATTTTAGGCATTGCCGCAGCCAGCATGCTGTATGTGGCGGTGGCTGATTTAATTCCCAGCTTGCATAAACGCACTGAATTGCGCGCAACGATTTCACAATTGGTGCTGATTGCTTGTGGCGTCAGTTCTATTTGGCTGGCAGGTTATTTTTTAGAATAATTTATTTAGATATTACACATGAAAACATCCACCCCTAAAGTTGGTTTTGTCTCCCTTGGTTGCCCAAAAGCGGGCTCAGATGCTGAGCGTATTCTCACCCAGTTACGTGCTGAAGGATATGAAATTTCACCCAGTTATGAAGAGTCTGATTTGGTGGTGGTGAATACCTGCGGCTTTATTGATTCCGCAGTGCAAGAGTCGCTAGATGCGATTGGTGAAGCCATTCATAAAAATGGCAAGGTGATTGTCACTGGCTGCTTAGGTGCGAAAAAAGACGTGGTACAAAACGCGCACCCAAGCGTCTTGGCTGTGACTGGGCCACATGCATTAGAAGAGGTGATGACGCATGTGCATGCCAATTTACCCAAGCTGCACGACCCTTATACCGATTTAGTGCCACCACAAGGCATCCGCCTCACACCTAGTCATTATGCGTATTTGAAAATTTCAGAAGGCTGTAATCATCGTTGCAGCTTTTGCATTATCCCCAGCATGCGTGGCGATTTAGTCAGCCGCCCGATTGGCGAGGTAATGAATGAAGCCGAAAACTTGGTGAGTGCGGGAGTGAGCGAGATTTTAGTCATCTCGCAAGATACCTCAGCCTATGGCGTGGATGTCAAATATAGAAGCGGTTTTTGGAACGGCCGCCCTGTAAAAACCCGTATGACTGAGCTTTGCCAAGCTTTAAGCGAGTTGGGTGTGTGGACGCGTTTGCATTATGTTTACCCTTATCCACATGTGGATGAAGTGATTCCATTGATGGCAGATGGCTTGATTTTGCCTTACTTAGACGTGCCGTTTCAACATGCCAGCCCACGCATACTAAAAGCCATGAAACGTCCAGCACATGCGGAAAATAATTTAGCCCGCATCAAAGCGTGGCGCGAAATTTGCCCAGATATTACGGTGCGTTCAACCTTTATCGCGGGCTTTCCGGGTGAGACAGAAGATGACTTTCAACTATTGCTCGACTTTTTAGAAGAAGCGCAGCTCGATAGAGTTGGTTGTTTTGCATACAGCGCGGTGGATGGTGCAAAAGCCAATGAATTACCTAACCAAGTCCCAGAAGAGGTCAAACAAGAGCGTTTAAGTCGCTTTATGGCCGTGCAAGAACGCATTAGCGCGGCAAAACTACATGCCAAAATAGACACTATGCAAACGGTGCTGATAGATGAAATTGTGCATGATAGTGAAGGCAATATAGAAGCGATTGGCCGAACTAAAGCGGATGCGCCAGAAATTGACGGTGTCGTGTATTGCGAAGATGCTGAAGGCTTAACGCCTGGCGATTTTGTCGAAGTTGAAATTTACAGTGCTGATGGCCATGATTTGCGTGGTGGGCCACCCCGCTAAAATTCAGTGTTAGAACGACTCTTTTTAACGCAATATAGCCCCCGAGCGAAAATTAATGCTCTGGAAGCCGCATAGAATAAGGCTTACAGGGCGGGTCAAATGAAGATGTGAAATTTTAGTTGAAAAACACGCAATTAATTTTGCATTTTTAAGCGCAATTTTAGCTTAAATTAAATTGTTGCTTAGGCGGTAAATAAATCTTGAAAAACGGGGGCAGGGCGTTGGCTATCAGCATGCGCCTCTAAAAAGTCAACAGTGTGCGGGCAACGTGTAGGCTTACTTGATACTTTGCGTTTTTTGCTGACAGTTACCTTAAAATCCACATACGGGGATTGACTGAAGCGCTGGTAACCCGTGCGGGCATGTTTTCGCGCGGTGATTTCAAATAGGCTTAGCGGGAGGTGAAAAAAAGGTTACGAGAAAAATTAATTTTCTCGTAACTGAATCAGTCTGAATCTAATCTGACAGACACCTCAAAATTCGATAAATGTCAGATTCGACCAGAGTTAGCGCATTTTAACGTAATTTCGATATGAATTACTGATCTTTCTCAAATGCCTCACCGATTTCTTCATCTAGTGGATGTCCTTCGGCACATACCATTGAAATTAATCTTGGCTTTTTATAAAGTTCGGTTTCGTCAATATTATCATCACCGTTTTGATCTTCGCCCACCTTAAATAACCCGAGGAATCGTGCGTAATTTTTTGCTGGGTTTACATCTTTTGTTACGTGCGTCGGGGCGGTTGCAATCGCCGCCTTAGATTGAGCCGTGCTATGTGCGGCATCATGTCCAAAACCGAATGCTACAATTAACTCACAATTTTCAGTATCCAAACTATCGTTGATTGCATTCAAATGGTTTGCGTCATCTGCAGAAACCAGAACACCATTCAGTTTGTTATTAACCGGCACACCGGCAACACTACAAGCTGTACCTCCAGATGTCGCATCAGGCACAATTGCAAAATCACTTAATGATGAAATTGCTGTAGCAGAAACATCTGCACCGGCAGAGCCAAAATTATGTTGCAGATTTGGCACGACATCTGGTGTGAAGCCGACAATTTGCCGTACTTTAAAGGTATCCATTCCAACATTTTCAAACATTTCGTCAAAGTTACTTCTAAATAATGGTGCGACTATGTTGACGTTTGCCAGATGTTCATATGTAATATCTGCTGCAATTGTTAGACTTGCTCCTGTATTAGTTACCAAATGATCCCAGTGATTTGGGTAGTTCTGCTCAATTACCGCATAAGCACGAATGGCTCGGTCTATCGTAGTAGAATTATTTGCTTTGGCTGTAGTTTGAGCGGTATCTGTCAAACCTTCATACGCAGATAGTGCCCCTAAAGAAAGTATTGCCAATAATGTAATGACTACAAGTAATTCGAGCAGGGTAAAGCCTTTATTTCCGATGCTTCTCATTTTTCCTCTCCATTTTTTAATTTGAGTTGTTTGCAACTAATGCAACAATGTTGCATTACAAGATTGTATGGAAAAGGAGTGTTTATTGCAACAGTGTTGCATAAAATTTATTTGTGTAGCTATAGGAATAGTTTAGGCATTAACAGAATAAGTCGTTGAGTGTGATGAAATGCGAGGCGAACGGAACGCAGAAACCGAGATAGTGTGTGGTATTTAGCGAGGTTGCGAGTAGCGTGCAATGAAGCAATTCGCTCACGCAGACACTTATTCCGTGAATCCTTAGCTAATTGGAGGTGTCAACTTTACACAAGGGGCAAACGCCCTTTAAGGTAACTTCTACTTGAGATACAAGATAGGTTGATAAAATTGCCGAAGGTATGCTTGTTGTAAATTCGTGAATACATGTGACACCACCGCAAAGTGTGCAATGTAAGTGTGCATGTGTGTGAGATAGAAAGGAGGATTTATTATTCTTGGCGATGTATTGGGCTTGTGGACTGGGTGTGTTAAGTTGGTACTTCCAAGCACGGTCTTCAGTAGAAATTTTGTGTATAAGTTGGTGTTCAAGCAAGCACTCCAACACGCGATAAACGGTTACTCTATCAAAGTGCGCTTTGGGTTCAAGTGCCGCCGCAATTTCTGCATGGCTTAGTGCTTTTTTTGCGTCGAAGATAACTGTGAGTACAGCAAGACGTGCCTTTGTCGGACGTAATCCGGTGTTTGTTAATAATGATGCACTTGTTTGCATAGTTAAAAATTAAGTTATGGATTATGTTTTGTAAAACTCTAATGATGCTCTCGAATAAATCAGCACGAAAAATACAAAAAAGCGCGGTCGCTTAGATTATTACACACTCAGTAAATCGCTGAAAATCTGGGTGGGACGTTCACAGTCGGCACGGTCTGCTAAAAAATCAACTGTATGCGGACAACGGGTTGGTTTACGTGCGGCCTTACGTTTTTTGGGTGTTGTGGCTTGTAAGTCAATGTAAGGCGTTTGGCTGATGCGTATATAGCCTGAAGTGGCAAGTTTTTGGGCGGTGGTTTCAAATAAGCTAAGCGGGTTGTCAATGTTTTGTAAAGTGACGATTTCTTGCGCAACTCCCTTGGCTTTACTGACTTTGAGCACGCTATACATAACAAATTTAGCGGTGGTTTGTTTGCCGTAAATCTCGCCAGTATGAATGTTCATCACGTTTCCTCAGCTTAGTGTATGTTTATACTATCTTTAGTCACTGCACTTATCAAGGCTTTAGTTTAACTTTTGTAAAGAACTTGCTGTTTTATTGAGGTTTTCTGCGTAAATTGATATGTAATTTGATAAGATCGGTCGCTTGATAGCGAAATTTAGTCCCGTCAGTGTCTTTCACCCACATGTGTAATAAACCGCTAAAAAATAAATGCGTGTCTAGGGCAAGGGCACGTGGTGTTTGCGTGACTGATAATAAGTTTTGCGTTTTTGCACGCTCATAAGCAGATTCAAATTTGCCAGTAATGCTCGAGCAGTTGTCCAAAATTTGTTCTAATACAGTTGAGAACTCCTCCACATATTCGCATTTCATCATCATGATTTCATACGTTTGACGCATTTCACTATTCGCATTAAGCTCATTAATCGTGTCGCACATACTTTTTTCAATCTGGTCTAAAGCATCAGCATGATTTTCTATGGTGAGTGTGTCATCCATGCGGTCTATCAACGGCAAAAAAACTTGGTCGCGAATTGCATGAAAAATCTCAGTTTTATTTTTAAAATGCCAATAAACGGGCCACGCGTCACGTTGGCTTGGCTGGCGATATGCTCAAGAGTAGAGCGGCTCACTCCACGTGCTAAAAACACCGCACGTGCAGCATCAATAATGCGCTTACGTGTGAGTTCTGCATCTTCTTTTGTCTTTCTAACCATGATTCATCTCTAAAAAAATCTAAGCTATTTTTCGGTGCCCAATTAAAATGAATAATTATTTAAAAAAATATATACATACATTCTCGTTTGTATATCTCGTTTGTATATAATATACATTCAAATGTGAATGTAAGCAAGTTTACATGAAATAACTTCAACATCCAGCGTCATTAGCGAATAACAAGCAGGGAAATGCCATGACAATAAGCATCTATCAGTATTCTCAACAAATTAAGGCTTTATTGAGCGCAAAGTTAATATCAGCCTCAAAAACTGCCACATTAGCATTTCTGCTTGGTGTTGTATTAGCGGGGTGTGGAAATAAGGAAGCTACCAGCGCAGATGCTAAGCAAGCTGAAGATGCGCCAGCCATGCCTGTAGGTGTTGTGACGTTGCAGCCCACTTCTGTGCCGATTAGTGCTGAAGCAGTTGCCCAAACTGAAGGGGCAAAAGAGGTGGAAATTCGCCCACGCGTTGGCGGGATTTTACTGAAAAAACTGTTTGAAGAAGGTGCGCAAGTTAAGGCAGGGCAAGCTATGTTTTTGATAGACCCAGTGCCATTTCAAATTGCTTTATCTAATGCCAAAGCTCAGTTAGCGCAACAGCAAGCCAAAGTGGAGCAGGCGCAGCGCGAAGCAGGGCGATTAGACGGTTTGTTAGCAACGCAATCTATCAGTAAACGAGAGGCTGATAATGCTGCCTCAGATAGCAGTATGGCTCGCGCAGGATTAGCCGCATATGAAGCTGGGGTACGAGAAGCAGAACTCAATTTATCGTACACAACTGTTACCTCGCCACTATCGGGGATTACTGGGCGGTTTGAGTTCTCTGAAGGCGCGCTAGTGAATGCAAATACAAGTTTGCTGACAAAAGTCAGCCAAATTTCACCTATCTGGGTGCGATTTAGCTTATCTGATAGTGAATTAGCACAGCTAGGTGGGCACTTATCACCTGCGCACGTTAAAGAAGTAACGCTGATTTTGCCAGATGGCTCAGAGTATAAACAAAAGGGCAAATTAAACTTTGCGGCAAGTGGTATAGACCCTCAGTTAGGGACGCAACAACTTCGCGCGACATTTGAAAATTCCGATAAACGTTTATTGCCGGGGCAGTTTGTGCGCGTGCGCGTAACAACCGGCACGCGAGATGGTGTATTTTTATTGCCGCAAACTGCTGTGTTAACGGGCGATCAAGGCAAATTTGTGTTTGTGGCGGAGCGTGATAAAGCGGGCAAAGTCACAGCCACAATTCGTCCGATTATAGAGGGTGGATGGCAAGGTAAAGATTGGGTGATACTTAGTGGATTAAATGCAGGCGATCAAGTGATTGCAGATAATTTAATTAAAATTCGTCCAGGTGCGGCAGTTGCGCCACATCCTTTAGGTGAAAAACCAGCAATGCCAAATTCGGTAAAACCTGCAAGCCAAGCGGCTAAATAGGATAAAAATCATGACTAAGTTTTTTATCACACGGCCTATTTTTGCTTCGGTACTATCTATCATTATTGTATTGGCTGGCTTGGCCGCTGCATTTAAGTTGCCAATAGCCCAATATCCACAAATTGCACCGCCAACAGTCACTATTACCGCCAATTACCCTGGGGCAAGTGCTGAAACGCTATCCAAAACTGTGGCTGGGCCAATCGAAGAGCAGCTCAGTGGCGTTGATAATCTTTTGTATTTCAACTCCAGTGCAGATTCGAGTGGCACATTAGTGATTACTGCCACATTCGAGGTGGGTACAGATGTTGACCAAGCAACTTTTAATGTGAGTAATCGTGTCAATATTGCAACCCCGCGTTTACCAGATGATGTACGTCGTAACGGGCTAGTTGTACAAAAAAAATCCAATGATATTTTATTGGTCGTCATGTTAACTTCAAAAGATGTGAAGCATGACCGTTTATTTTTGAGTAATTATGCCACGCTCAATGTGTTAGATGAGCTTAAGCGCGTAAAAGGTGTGGGTGATGCATTAATTTTTGGCGGGCAAGATTACGCCATGCGCATATGGTTAAGACCAGATCGTATGGCGCAGCTAGGCGTGAGCACTAGTGATATTGCCGCAGCGATAGGCGCACAAAATAATCAATACGCCGCCGGTAAAATCGGCCAAGAGCCAGCACCAGCAGATCAGCAGTTGGTTTATACCGTCACAGCTAAAGGGCGTTTGGTTAATCCTGAAGAGTTTGGCAACATTATCATCAAGGCAGATGGTTCACGCGGTGTGCTTTATCTCAAAGATGTCGCACGCATTGAGTTAGGCGCACAAAGTTATAATGTGACTTCAGCTTTAAACGGCCAGCCAGGCGTGGCGATTCCTATCTTTTTACAAAGTGGCGCAAATGCACTAGATACTGCAAAAGGCATTAAACAAAAAGTAGAGGAGCTAAAAGCGCGATTTCCAGCAGGGATGCAATACACCATCCCTTATGATACGAGCGATTTTGTTAAGGCAACGATCAAAGAGGTATTTAAAACCTTTGGCGAAGCCTTACTTTTGGTCGTGTTGGTGGTATTTTTATTCTTGCAAAGTTGGCGTGCAACGCTGATACCGTTAATTGCGGTGCCTATTTCTTTAATAGGTACGCTGGCTGGTTTGTATGTTTTTGGTTTTTCTATCAATTTGCTTACACTATTTGCCATGATTTTAGCCATTGGGATTGTGGTGGATGATGCGATTGTGGTGCTTGAAAATACTGAGCGTTTAATGAGTGAAGAAAACTTATCACCTTTAAATGCTGCCATTAAGTCGATTCATCAGGTATCTGCCGCAGTAGTCGCTATTGTACTTGTGTTGTGTGCAGTATTCGTCCCAGTTGCTTTTCAAGGCGGTATAGCAGGTGAGTTATATCGTCAATTTGCTGTGACAGTAGCAATTTCCGTGGTGATTTCAGGCGTAGTTGCGTTAACTTTAACCCCCGCACTTTGCGCAATCATTTTGAGGAAAGCGCATAATAGCCATTGGTTTTTTAACTGGTTTAATAAAATATTCAACCAGTTCACACATTTTTATACGCATACTGTAGGTATCACGCTAAAGCATAAAGTGATTGGCGGTCTTGCTTTTATCGGTATTCTCATTGCTTTGGTCGGATTATATAAGTTGGTACCAGGCAGTTTTGTACCAGCTGAAGACCAAGGTTATGTGGTGACCGTTGTAATGATGCCTGACGGTGCAACGCTGGGTCGCACAACAAAAACTACTGAAAATATTCGCGCTACGATTGCTCAAGACCCAGCAGTGGCTTTTGAATTTGCGGTGAATGGTCTAGAACTTTTAACAGGTGCTAATAAAACGAATGCAGCTACCATGTTTGTCCGGCTTAAAGACTGGAGCCTGCGCGAAACGACTGCAGATGATATTGTAAAAAAACTGTTTGGCATTGGCATGAGCCAACCTGATGGAATGGCATTTGCAGTTAACCCACCTGCAATTCGCGGCTTAGGTGCCGCAGCTGGATTTGAAGTGTATGTTCAAAGCCAGCGTGATACTGACCCAATTAAATTAGCCGCAGTGATGAATAATTTAATGGAAGCGATGGCAAAAGAGCCGCTATTAACACCACCAAAAACTTTTTTCCGCCCAACAGTTCCCCAATTGAAAATTGAAGTTGATGAGGCAAAAGCAATTTCGCAAGGCGTGAAGATTTCTGATATATATGCCACTTTACAAAGCACCATGGGCTCATTTTATGTGAATGACTTTAATAAGAATGGGCGTACTTACCGCGTGCAATTACAAGCGGAACCAGACTTTAGAATGAAGCCGGAAGATTTAGGGAAAGTTTATGTTCGCAGCCAAGCAAGTAGCTTGTATCCCAACGGTAATATGGTGCCACTATCAGCACTTAGCAAAGTGAGCAATATTGTGGGTGCAGAACAATTAGAACGTTACAACGGCTTACTTTCAGCTAAAGTTTTCGGTAGCGGGGCCGCAGGAGTGAGTTCAGGCGATGCAATTAACATCGTGGAGCGTGTAGCTAAAGCTAACTTACCAGATGGCTATCAAATTGCTTGGACTGCACAAGCTTATCAAGAAAAGCGAACTGGTTCAGCGGCGATGTTTGCCTTTGGTTTTGCAATCATCATGGTATTTCTCATTTTAGCAGCCCAGTTCGAAACTTGGGCACTACCGCTTGCGGTAATTATGGCTGTGCCATTTGCACTAGCTGGGGCATTCTTGGCGGTATTGTTGCGAGGAATGCCCAACGATATTTACTTTCAAATCGGCTTAATAACTTTAATTGGTTTGGCTGCAAAAAATGCCATTTTGATTGTAGAGTTTGCCAGCCAGAAAATGGAGCAAGGTATGCCTGTTGCACAAGCGGCACTCGAGGCAGCTAGACTCCGCTTTAGACCCATTGTAATGACTTCTATGGCTTTTGTGTTAGGGATTGTACCGTTGGTATTTGCTACTGGTGCGGGGGCTGCTGCACGACGTAGTATGGGCACGGGAGTATTTGGTGGCATGATTTTAGCTACCTTTATCGCGACTTTATTTATTCCCCTGTTTTTCACTTGGCTATCAGGTAAGCATGTGCGCCATCACGGTAGCATTGAAAATGCTTTAAATGCGCAGGAGACGGTATGATGAATCAATATTTAACTAAAAACGCAAATACTCCCTTTAAGTTTAAGTTGACAAGCTTCATCATCCCAGTCGTTTTAATGACTGGTTGTAAATCTGTTAGCCATGATTATCAACGGCCAATGATTGAATTGCCTAGTCAATACACAGCGCAAACTCAGGTATCAGAAGCTAATATATCAAAGAGTTGGTGGACTTTATACGAAGACACGGTATTGAATAGCTTAGTGGAGAAGTCGTTAAAAAATAATGTTGATATAAAAATGGCTGTTGCTCGCATCGAAGAGGCGCAGGCAGCGGAAAGAGAAATTGGGGCGGCATCTTTACCGCAAGTGGATGTCAGCGCTTCTGCAAATCGTTCTCGCGTTACAGAGGCTGGCGTAGCTGAAGATGTCATAAATAATCCTCGTAATAATTTTAAAGCTCAGCTTGGCACATCTTTTGAGCTCGATTTTTGGGGTAAATTACAGCGCGCAAAAGAGTCGGCACGTGCTCAAGCGTTATCTACAAGTTATGCGAAAGATACGGTGGCATTATCGTTGTCAGGTCTTGTTGTTAATCAATATTTAGTGTTACGCAGTTTAGATTCACAAATCGCACTCAGCCAAGAAAATTTAAAAATTCGCAATGAAAGTCTAGCATTAACGCAGCGGCGTTTAGATGGTGGCATAGCTTCAATATTAGATGTACATCAGGCTGAGGTGGCGAGCGCAAACTTGGCGGCTCAAATTGCTGAGCTCACTAGGCAGCGCAGTTTGAGCTTACATCAATTAGCTTTGCTAACGGGGGATTTAAACTTAAGTATTGCCGCCGCAGACATTCAAACTCTTCCAATTCCACCTGTTCCTCCAGCAGGTTTGCCTTCTCGCTTGCTAGAGATGAGACCTGATATACAGCAAACCGAGCAGCAAATGATAGCTGCGAATGCCAATTTTGGGGTGGCAAAAGCAGCTTTGTATCCGACTATTTCACTCACAGCTAATTTAGGCGGAGAAAGCTTAGAACTTGGCGATATACTTAAATCTGCTGCGCGGATTTGGACTGGTGGGCTGAGTTTAAATTTACCTATTTTTGATTCTGGTAAACGAAATGCACGCCTTGACCAAGCCAGTGCCAAGCAAAAGCAAGCGTTAGCAAATTATGAAAGTGCTATTCAACATGCATTTGTCGAGGTGAATGATGCATTGATCAATTTGCGGCAACTAACCGAGCGTGAAACTGCACTTAAAGTAAGCGAGGCCTCTGCAAAAAAAGCATTAGAAATAGCCAAAAATCGTTATCAAGCAGGGTATTCCGCTTATTTAGACGTGCTTGATGCGCAGCGTGTGCATAATGAAACTGCATTGACGTTTTTACAAAGCCGTCAGGCGCGTTTAAGTGCTTCGGTAGCCTTGTTTAAAGCCTTGGGTGGTGGTTGGCATCCTCAAACTAACTAATTACAAATAGTCATTTTATTTAACAGACCGATAAGCAACGCGCACCCAGTTTTCATGTTGCTCAAGCGTTTCGGTAGGTTTAATCAAGAGGTTCTTACCAAGAATATTGACACTATATTGATTATTTTTTTTGTATTGGTGCCTAGGAATAATCAACGTATCTTCCTTAGTGTTTGAAAAAGCTTTTGGTAAAAACAAGCATGTAAAGCGTGTAAAGTCGTGACTAAAGTTGCTGATTGAGTCACTAAATTCATTAGCCTCTTGCGTATTTTCAAACTGACTACTAATATTTTCGGCTTCAGCAGCAAATGCTGTACGACTTAAAAGCTCTACTCCAAGGTGAAATTGATTGCCAGTCACAGGCTTAATATTGCGAATCACCCCCACTTTTTGTTCTTGTTTTTTATCATTTGCGGCAACGCCCACTAGCATGCCCAAACTGAGTTCATTCGCTTGTTTGCGTACTTGCAAACCAATGCCTTTATTACTTTCGTCGACAATACTAGAATGTGCATCCACATTTAAATCAACATAGGTAAGTTTAGTTTTAGTGATAGGTTTAATGTCCTCAGCATTTTCGTCGCTGTTGTTTGCTTGCACGACTGCATTTCTTCGCGAAATTAAAAGATCCTCTTCAAGTTTGATATGGTCGCATGTGCTATCAAACCCATAACTAATTGTCGCTTCTTTTGTGGTCACTAAGCGTTCAGCACTCCTGCGTTGACATGACGCATCAAGACGAAACCATTCTGAACGTAAAGCACTTAATGTAATGAGTGCATGCTTTTGCTGCGTGATTTCAATGATTTTTGCTTGTTTAGGCGCAATATTAAATTCGAGTAAAGAAAGGCATAGCTCAATTTTTGAGTTAATGGCATCTAATGCCCAATAACGGTATTGTTTGCTAGGCTTAAATTTTCTAATGCGTTTAGCTGGTGCATTTTGCGTCACGTCCACATAAAATAAGTGTTTTTGGGCATCGTATTCTTTGTCTAAACTTAATTTTGCTGACCACGTATCTAATATTTTGCAGACCAACATAATTTGTGGTGCTTTAAAACTTAAGGTTTCTAATGTGCCCAGCATGCAAGCTCTCATGTATGCATAGGTCATGTTTATCATGACAGGTTTAACTTCTACATGAGGCTCGTTTTCAGTGCTTTCGGGACCCAAATAAAGTTGCATTGATTCATTTTGCATGAATTTGTCTTCGGCAATGCTGTAAAGCTTTGAAAGCTGAATCCAAATATTTGCTGGCGCACTTTGAAATTGATAATAGCGCCATTTGATCATTGCGGTAGCGCTATTCGTAGCACGTAAAAGCATAGTGAGCAGAATTTTTTGTTCAAGCTCGGCAGGATTTTTAATCAGCTTAAGATAGGTGTTATAGATTTGGCGATGGTATAAAAAAACGACGTTAGCAATATGTGCAGCGTAATCTAAATCTATATGATCAGTTTCAACATACTCTTCGGTAATTCTTTCAACAATTACTTGAGTTTTTTCATCCAATGCAAAAAAAGCTTCTAAATGCTGATGGTCATCAAACAAACCTTTGTTGTAGTCCGCAATAAGTTGTTTGGTTGCATGCCCAATCGCCGCGAGATCGGTCATGGCATCAATTTCATGTGCCCATGGCAGTACCTTTTTTGCCATTAGACTTGTAGTAAAACTGATTATTTTTTTAAACATTTTGAATAACATCCCTTTAATTTTGGCATATTTTTTAATATATGCCTAATCTACACCGTATATTATGCAAGCCTTGTGCCAGCAATTGTTGGCTAATTAAACACTTAAAGAATGCTTAAAAGGTCAACTTTGCCTTACTAAAACCCGCTTTAACATGGGTGGAAGGGGGCAAATCGCCATATTTACCTTAAACCACTATGATTGCCCATGTTAAAATAACAACATCTTTGTCAAATAATACACACTATGACTGTCCGTACTCGATTCGCTCCTAGCCCCACTGGTTTTTTACATATTGGCGGTGCGCGCACTGCATTGTTTTCATGGGCGTTTGCCAAAAAAAATAAGGGTACTTTTATATTACGCATTGAAGATACCGATGTGGCACGTAGTACACCAGAAGCAGTGCAAGCTATTTTAGATGGCATGAACTGGTTAGGTTTAGATTATGATGAAGGTCCGTTTTATCAAATGCAGCGCATGGAACGCTATAAAGAAGTCATCAATACCATGTTGAATGCTGGTAGTGCTTATTATTGTTATTCAAGTCGTGAAGAGTTGGAAGTCTTACGCGAGCAACAAATGGCTAACAAAGAAAAACCGCGTTACAACGGAAAATGGCGACCAGAAGTAGGCAAAACCTTGCCTGAAATTCCTGCTGGGGTAGAGCCTGTGATTCGCTTTAAAAACCCGACTGAGGGCGTAGTGGCGTGGGATGATTTGGTGAAAGGGCGCATAGAAATTGCCAATAGCGAATTGGATGACTTAGTTATCGCTCGCGCCGATGGTACGCCAACGTATAATTTTTGTGTGGTGGTGGATGATAGTGATATGGGGATTACGCAAGTCATTCGCGGCGATGACCATGTCAACAACACTCCACGCCAAATCAATATGTTGTTAGCTTTGGCGCAGATTGACAGCAAAATTCAGTTGCCTAAATACGCACATTTATCCATGATTTTAGGTCCAGATGGGCAAAAACTTTCTAAACGTCATGGTGCCGTGAGCGTGATGCAATATGATGATGATGGCTATTTACCAGAAGCGGTGTTGAATTACCTCGCGCGTTTGGGTTGGAGTCATGGCGACGATGAAGTGTTTAGCATGGCGCAATTTTGCGAATGGTTTGATTTAGACCACATTACGCCATCGGCTGCGCAATTTAACACCGAAAAGCTCAATTGGCTCAATAACCATTACATTAAAGCGGCTGATTTAAATGTGTTAGCCAAAGATATTACCAAGCGTTTAGCACGTTTGGATATTTCAGTCACCGCTCAACCAAACGTGACTGAAGCGATTGGTTTGTATCGCGACCGTGCAAACACGCTAAATGAATTGGCGCAAAGCATTGCTTACTTCTACGGCAAACCACTCATAGACCAAGCTGCTAAAGAAAAACATATCACGATAGATATCGTGCCTGTCATTCAATCGCTCGTTCAACAATTAGAACATGTTGAATGGAAAGCAGAAGCGATTCACACAGCGATTGAACACGCGGTTACCAGCAATTCTTTGAAATTTCCAAAAGTCGCGATGCCACTTCGTGTGTTGATAACGGGTGGCGCGCAATCACCTAGCATCGATGTTGTGATGGCGATTTTAGGCAAAGAAGAAACGTTATCTCGCTTGGCATTAATAACTGCTTTATAGTCAAATTTATAGCCAAAAAACTGCCGAGAGAAAATAACACCTCTGGAAGCCGCATGAAATAAGGCTTCCAGCCCTGCTTAAGGGAAGTTAGTCTTCAATAACGATAGTTTTGTATTCTGCAGGCACGGGTGGATAAGCTAATTTCATACTCTTGAGTGCGCTGAGTAACAGTCGAGAAATTAACAAATTACGGTTGGTTTTAGAGTCGGCAGGAATCACATACCAAGGCGCATGTTTTGTTGAAGTGGCTTTTAAGGCTTGTTCATAAGCTTGCATATATTTTGGCCATAAAGCGCGCTCTTTTAAATCATCTGGGTTAAATTTCCAAGTTTTGGTTGGTTCATTTAAACGTTCTTGCATCCTAGCTTTTTGCTCTTCTTTTGAAATGTGCAAAAAGCATTTAATGATAACCGTGCCCGTTTCAGTCAGCAGTTGCTCAAAGTCGTTGATTTGTTTGTAGCGACGTTGACATTCTGCATCATCAATCCAATCGTGCACTTTTACAATCAATACGTCTTCATAATGACTACGGTTGAAAATGACCAATTCGCCTGCTTTGGGGACTTGGCTGTGTACGCGCCATAAGTAATCATGCGCTAGTTCATCACTTGACGGCGCTTTAAAACTGGCGAGGCGAATACCAAGCGGGTCGCATTCACTAAACACATGGCGCACGGTGCCATCTTTTCCACTGGCATCCATGCCTTGCAATACCAATAATACTTTACGTTTGCCTTCGGCATTTAAAATATCTTGTAATGCGTTAATTTCAGTAGCGAGCTTTGCTAACTCAAGTGCATCATCTGCTTTAGTTTTGCTCCGCTCACTTTTGTCATTCGCTTTAAAATTATTGAGCGAAAATTTCTTAGGATTAACAATATACTGCTCAAAATTGGCCATTTTTTGGGCTATTTATGCATTTTTGTATAATTAATTAAACCATTTGTTGAACTATCAAAGTTAGTAATCATGTCTTCGCTAGTAAGCAGGGGTAAAATTTCTGAAGCAATTTGCTTGCCGTATTCCACGCCCCATTGATCGTAACTGTTAATGTTCCAAATAAAACCTTGCACGAATATTTTGTGTTCGTACAGGGCAATCAGTTTACCCAGCGTGTTAGGCGTGAGTTTATCAAACATAATAGAAGTGCTTGGGCGGTTGCCTTCAAATACCTTGTGTGGCAATAACGTTTCTAATGCTTCGCCACTCATGCCTTGTTTTTCAAGCTCGGTGCGTGCTTGCTCTCTGGTTTTACCTAACATTAACGCTTGTGTTTGCGCTAAAAAGTTAGCAAGCAATATTTTATGGTGTGCATAGCCATGTTTGCCAATTGCATAGTGGCTATGCACAGGCATTAAAAAGTCACAAGGTACGATTTGTGTACCTTGATGAATCAGCTGATAAAAAGCATGTTGGCCATTAGTACCTGCTTCACCCCAAATCACTGGGCCAGTTTTATATTTAATGCGCTCGCCATCGCGGCAGATAAATTTTCCGTTACTTTCCATATCTGCTTGTTGCAAATAGGCTGGAAAGCGCGCCATGCCTTGGTCATAAGGCAAAATAGCGTTGGTATCGACATGAAAAAAGTTGTTATACCAAACACCAATCAGCGCCATAATCACGGGAATGTTTTTTTCTAATGGCGCAGTTTTGAAATGGTTGTCCATTTCATGCGCGCCATTTAGCAAGGCCTCAAAGTTGTCCATCCCCACGTACAAGGCAATTGATAAACCGATGGCAGACCAGAGTGAATAGCGTCCACCGACCCAATCCCAAAAGGTGAACATATTTTTGGTGTCAATGCCAAACTCTTGTACTGCCTTAGCGTTGGTAGATAGCGCAACGAAGTGTTTCGCGACATGAGCATTATCTTTTGCAGTTTCTAAAAACCATGTGCGCGCTGATGTGGCGTTGGTCATGGTTTCTTGCGTGGTAAAAGTTTTTGATGCCACAATAAATAAGGTAGTTTCGGGTTTACATTTTTCAAGCGCACGCATTAAATGTGCACCGTCGATATTAGAAACAAAATGGACATTTAAATCTGGGCTAGCGTAAGGTTTAAGCGCATCGCACACCATGACTGGGCCTAAATCTGAGCCGCCAATACCGATATTGACAATGTCAGTAATGCGTTTGCCTGTATAGCCCTTCCATTCGCCACTACGTACTTTAGTTGAAAAGTCGCGCATTTGCGCCAGCACTGCATTCACATCTGGCATCACATCTTTACCATCTACCATCACAGGCGTGTTGCTACGATTGCGCAACGCTGTGTGTAAAACCGCACGGTTTTCAGTAAAGTTGATTTTCTCACCTGCAAACATGCGGTCACGCCAGCCTTCAATGTCTGCTTCACGTGCAACTTGAAATAACAAAGGTAAAGTTTCGTCGGTAATGCGGTGCTTTGAGAAATCAAACAAAATGTCGTCTAATTTAAAACTATATTTCTCAAATCGCAGTGGGTCATTGGCGAATAAATCACGCATATGCAATTTGACGACAGATTGTTGATGTTGACAAAGTGTTTGCCAGACGGGTAGTGTAGTTAGCGCAGCCATTTGTGTTTTTTAATTACTTTTTCGTTAAGTTAAAATTTATTTCAGTTGCAAAACAATCCCCGCTAAAGGCGGTAGCGTGATTTCTAACGATTGGCTTTGATGCATCCAAGCAATGTTTTCAGTAGTTAACCCTGAGCCATTGCCTTGATTGCTACCGCCATAGCAGGCTGCATCGCTGTTAAATATTTCATGATACTGGCCTGCAACGGGTACACCAATTCGATAAGCGTTACGCAACACAGGCGTGAAATTGAGTACTATTATAACAAAACTATTGTCCAAACCGCGTCGAATATAGCTAATAATGGATTGATCGCTGTCATGACAGTCAATCCACCCAAAGCCTTGCACTTCAAAATCAAGTGTATGTAGTGCATTTAATGATTGGTATAAATGGTTTAAGTCTTTTGTCGCCAGTTTTAAGCCTTGATGCCACTCATTTCCTACATAATCAGGGCTGAGTAAGTGCCAATCTAGGCTGCTATTGACGTTCCACTCACGACCTTGGGCAAACTCATTACCCATAAAGTTAAGTTTTTTACCAGGTGAGGTCATTTGGTAGGTTAAAAGTAAGCGTAAATTCGCAAATTTTTGCCAAGCATCCCCCGGCATTTTGTCTAATAATGATTTTTTTCCATGAACTACTTCATCATGTGAAAACGGTAATACGAAGTTTTCAGAATAGGCATAAAGTTGCCCAAATGTAAGCTTGTCATGATAATAGCGACGATGAACTGGATCATGCTCGATGTATGACAAAGTGTCATTCATCCAGCCCATATTCCACTTCATGCTAAAGCCTAGCCCACCTAAATACACCGGGCGAGATACGGCTGGCCATGCGGTGGATTCTTCAGCGATGGTGAGTACACCAGCGAAATCCTCACCAACCATCACATTCAGTTGTTTTAAAAACTCAATCACATCTAAATTTTCGCGTCCGCCGTACTTATTGGGCAGCCATTCACCCGCTTTACGTGAGTAGTCGAGGTAAAGCATAGAGGCGACAGCATCTACACGTAAACCATCAATGTGGAATTCGTTAAGCCAAAAATGCGCGTTAGCCATTAAGAAATTGCGCACTTCATTGCGGCCATAATTAAAAATATACGTGCCCCAGTCTTGGTGCTCGCCAAGCCTTGGATCTTCATGTTCGTATAAGGCCGTGCCATCAAAGCGCGCCAGCGCCCAATCATCTTTAGGGAAGTGGCCGGGTACCCAGTCTAAAATCACACCAATATTGGCTTGATGGAAAGCGTCAATCAAAAAACGCAAGTCATCTGGTGAGCCGAAACGATTGGTGACACCAAAGTAACCCGTGGTTTGGTAGCCCCAAGATTCAGTCAGTGGGTGTTCAGAAATAGGCATTAATTCTACGTGTGTGTAGCCCATTTCAACCACATAAGGCACTAGGGTTGTTGCTAGTTCACGATAGGTTAAAAAGTGATTTTCATTATTGCGTTGCCATGAGCCTAAATGTACCTCATAGCAGTTGAAGGGGCTATGTAACCAATCACGTTTTTTGCGTGATTCAAGCCATTGCTTATCTTGCCATTGATGATGGCTAGCGCTAATTTTTGCGGCTGTTCCTGGGCGTTGCTCAAACTCAAAGCCGTAAGGATCCGTTTTGACCAAAATGGCACCAGTGTGACGATTGCGGATTTCAAATTTATAAGTATCAAATGTGGTTAAGTGTGGAATGAAAATATCCCACACGCCGCTTGAACCATGCGAGCGCATACTGTGTACACGACCATCCCAATCATTAAAGCTACCAATAACGCTTACACGTTCTGCATTAGGTGCCCATACTGCAAAGCGCACGCCAGAAATGCCGTTTTGTTGCATGACTTGTGCACCAAGCGTTTTGTAGGCGAGCATCAAACGACCTTCGCCGAATAAATACAGCTCATCTTGGGTAAGGCTTGAACCAAAGGTGTAGGGGTCATGTGTTTCAAACACGTGTTCGCCTACCGTGATTTGTAATTGCGCTTGTGATTTAAGAGCAGTTTTTAGTGTTGTTTCAAACAGTCCATCAGCATGCGTTTTGTTTAGCTTAACCCACTTGCTGGCAACCTTGAGCGCAACCTCAGATGCTTTTGGCAAAAAAGCACGATAAACATAAGCATTATTGTCTTGATGCACACCTAAGTAGCTAAATGGGTCATGATGCTTAGCTTTTAAAATGCGTTTTAAATCATTGGAAATAGAGTTAGATTTTACCAAGATAGATTCCCTTAAGTTCAAGCTATAAAATATTTTTAATTTTTCTAAAGATATGGCTAGATTATAGTGCTTTAAGCTGATTATAATATAACTAATATATAAAAATTATTTTAAAACTAGTTGGCCCAGCTAGTTAAACCTTAGTCAGTGCTAAGTTATCAATAGTTAGTAAAATACTCGGAGGGCATCATGTCGCAAAATCGACCAATCGATCCGCATTCAGATCGTTTTATTAGTAATTTAACAAAACAAACTACAGCAATTATCCTAGCAGGTGGTCGTGGTAGTCGTCTAAAGAGCCTCACAGACTGGCGCGCAAAACCTGCGGTGCAGTTTGGCGGTAAATTCCGTATTATTGATTTCCCTCTTTCTAACTGCATAAACTCAGGTATTCGCCGCATTAACGTGGCAACGCAATATAAAGCCCAAAGTTTGATTCAGCACATTCAACGTGGTTGGGGTTTCTTGCGTGGTGAGTTTAATGAATATGTCAATATTATTCCTGCGCAGCAGCGAATATCTGAAGAATGGTACAAGGGCACAGCTGACGCGGTTTTTCAAAATATTGACTTGCTTCGTGAAGGCGGGGCAGAGTATGTGCTGATTTTAGCAGGTGACCATATTTATAAAATGGACTACGGTAAAATGTTGGCAACCCATGCGCTGAACCGCGCAGATATGACTGTTGCTTGCATTAATGTACCACTTGAAGACGCCAAGGGTTTTGGGGTGCTTGCGGTAGATGATACTGACCGTGTTGTAGAGTTTGCGGAAAAGCCTGCCAACCCGAAGCACATGCCCGATGACCCCACAAAAGCTTTTGCCAGCATGGGCATTTATATTTTTAATGCTAAATTTCTTTATGAGCAATTAATACGTGACGCGGGTGACCCAAAATCAAGCCATGATTTTGGTGGCGACATTATTCCCTATATCATTAAAAAATATAAAGTACAGGCGCACCGATTTACCGATAGTTGCGTAGGCGCAAAAAATGGCAACTTTTATTGGCGTGATGTGGGAACGATTGATGCCTATTGGGAAGCCAACATGGAGCTTACCAAGGTGATTCCAGAGTTAAATTTGTATGATAGAGAATGGCCGATTTGGACCTATCAAGAGCAGTTACCTCCCGCAAAATTTGTGTTTAATGATGAAGGCAGAACAGGCAAAGCAACGGACTCTTTGGTTTCTGGCGGTTGCATTGTCAGTGGTGCTTGTGTTACGAGTTCAGTGCTATTTTCTGATGTGCGGGTGCATAGCTATAGTGAAATTGAAGCCTCAGTCATCTTGCCAAAAGTCACAGTTAACCGTAATGTGATTTTGAAAAATGTTGTAATTGACCGCGGTTGTGTGATTCCTGAAGGCATGCAGATAGGTGTAGATTTAAAGCTGGATGCAAAACGCTTTTATGTGTCAGAAAAAGGCATCACTTTAGTGACCCCTGATATGTTAGGGCAAGACTTATACCGCGTCATATAATTATTTCATGATTGATTTCAGTTAAAGTGCCGATAGCCGTGCGTTTTAACTGAAATTTTTCTATCTATTTTTAGTTTGTTTTAAGGTTGTTATTTAAGTGAAATCCACCCTAGCTTCAAAAAAACCAAAAATATATCTTAATCTTTACTGGCATATGCATCAGCCAGATTATCGCGATACGGTGAGCAATGAATATGTGCTTCCGTGGACCTATTTGCATGCGATTAAAGACTACAGTGATATGGCTTTTCATTTAGAAGAAAATAGCAAAGCGCGTGTTAGTTTTAATTTTGTGCCCATTTTGCTGGAGCAACTTGAAGACTATACGCAGCAATTTAAGCAAAATAAAATTCGCGACCCATTGCTTGCCTTGTTGGTTACCGAAGATTTAGCTGCGATAGACCAAGCACAATGTCGCTTGATTGTGTCGAGTTGCTTTAAAAGTCATCATGAAAAAATGCTGAGTCCGTTTCCGCATTATCAACGACTTTTGCATCTATATCAGTTGATTGAGCCGATTGTAGGCGTAGATGATTTTCATTATTTATCTGCACAATATAAAGCCGATTTGCTGGTGTGGTATCACCTTGCATGGTGCGGTGAAAGCTTGCGCAGAAACAATAAAACCATCCAAAACTTAATGACCAAAGGCGTACTGTTTACACTGCAAGATAGAAAAGATTTATTCCAAGTGATTGGAGAAACCATCTCTGGCCTAATTCCGCGCTATAAAGCATTGCTAAAAACCAAGCAAATTGAAATTTCAACAACGCCTTATTACCATCCGATTTTGCCATTGCTGCTCGATTTTAAATCGACTGTAGATGTGATGCCTTATGCACCTTTACCTAAGCACGTGAAATACCCAGGAGGGTTAATGCGTGCCGCTAGCCATGTAGAAGCGGCAAATCAATATCACAAAAATTTATTTGGTGAAAAACCGCGTGGCATGTGGCCTGCTGAAGGTGGGGTTTCTAATGCGGCTTTGTCATTAATGGCTGAACATGGTGTTGAATGGGCGGCAACAGGGCAATCAGTATTGGCCAATAGTTTATTTAAATCGCAACTGCCAGCTTACGACAAACAAGCTTATTTGTATCAGCCATACCGCGTCACCAATGGCAAACAAGATATTTTGTGCTTTTTTAGAGATGACGGATTATCGGACAAAATTGGTTTTGAATACGCCAAAATGCACACACCTGACGCAGTGAATGATTTTATTAAAACACTTGAGCATATTGGGCAATCGTCGGATAAACCTAAAGTAGTGAGTGTGATTTTAGATGGCGAAAATGCGTGGGAATATTATCCTTACAATGGTTACTATTTCTTAAATGAGCTTTATGCTGCGCTCACCAGCCACCCAGATATTAAAATGACGACTTTTAGTGATATGGTAGATTTATATCAATCGCCAGAATACAAAAGTAGCGGTATCGCCGCACCAGTGTTGCCACAGGTGGCGGCGGGTAGCTGGGTTTACGGCACGTTTAGCACTTGGATAGGCAGCAAAGATAAAAACGCGGCGTGGGATTTACTCTGTGAAGCTAAAAAAGTCTATGACCGCGTGTTGTCAGAAAACGGAATTTCGTCTGAAAAGCTCGCATTGTTAGAGCGCCAATTGGCCATTTGTGAAGGCTCCGATTGGTTTTGGTGGTTTGGTGACTACAACGCATCAGACAGCGTATCCAGTTTTGACCAGCTTTACCGCCGCAATTTAATCAATTTATACACATTATTAGGCCAGCCAATACCGCAAGTCTTGTATAAAAAAATTAGCGAAGGTGGCGGTAACGCAGAAAATTCTGGCACCATGCGGCGGGGCAGCGAGTAAACGATTTATCTTATAAAAAACGCCCGAGAAATTTTCATGCCTCTGCAAGCCTTATTCTATGCGGCTTCCAGAGGGGTGAAATAATGTTGTGGTTTTTTCTCGCTTTTAGCGATACAAATTTGAAATGAAAACTTCATGATAAAAGTAGCAAAAAAATCTCCTTTAAGCCAGCGGCGCGCGGGTGTGTTGCTTCACATAAGCTCGCTACCAAACAAGGGTGCAGTTGGAGATTTAGGTGCTGAAGCTTATCGTTTTGTAGATTTTTTACATGAAATTGGCGCAAGCGTGTGGCAAACTTTGCCTATCAATGCACCGCATGCAGACAATTCTCCCTATCAGGCGCTATCCGCGTTTGCGGGCAATCCTGATTTTATTAGCATCGAGGCATTACAAGCGCAGGGTTTGCTTTTGCGTAAAGCGGATGCAAATGCCAACATGAGTAAATCGCAACTACTTGCGAACGCGTATGAAGCATTTAAAATCCGCGTACAAAAAAAGGAACAACTCGCATTTACTCGGTTTTGCAAAAAGCAAGCGCATTGGCTAGATGATTTTGCTTTATTTTTGGCACTTAAGAATAAGCATAACCAAGCAGGCTGGCAGTTTTGGCCTGAGGCCTATAAAAATCGTGATGTGGATGCATTAAAGTTTGCACGTAAAGAGTTAGCCTTTGAGATAGCGACCATTCAATTTACCCAATTTATTTTCTTTACGCAGTGGGCGGCGCTAAAAGCATACGCAGCAAAGAAAAAAGTCTATTTATTTGGCGATATTCCTATTTTTGTTGCCTATGACAGTGCCGATGTTTGGGCTAATCCGCATCTATTTAAACTTGACGCTAACAAAAATATGGCCGTAGTGGCTGGTGTGCCACCGGATTATTTCTCTGCGACAGGCCAACGTTGGGGTAACCCACATTATGATTGGCAGGCGATGGCGTCTGACAATTATCATTGGTGGGTGCAACGCATGGCCACACAAAGCGCGCTATTCGATATTGTGCGTATTGACCATTTTAGGGGGCTTGAAGCGGCTTGGGAGATTCCTGCGCATGAAGATACCGCTATCAATGGGCAATGGGTACTTGCCCCGGGCGATGCTTTATTGGCGGCAATTACCGATGCATTACCAAATATTTGCTTGGTGGCTGAAGATTTAGGCATCATTACTGATGAGGTCAACGCCCTAAGAAATCAATATCATTTACCTGGTATGAAAATTTTACAATTTGCTTTTGGCGGAAGCGAAGATAACCCTTATTTACCAGAAAACATTGAAGAAAATAGCGTGGTTTATACGGGCACCCACGACAACGACACCACGCTGGGCTGGTTTAACAACTTAGATGCGCAACAACGCGAGCACTTGTATGCTTATTTGCAAAAAAAACATCCTCACCAAACTGTAAAAATGCCGCAAGATTTAACCAATTTAGCATTATCCACACTTGCTAATTTAGCGATTATCCCGATGCAAGATATATTGCATTTAGATGGTGCGCACCGCATGAATACGCCCGGTACCTGCGAGGGAAATTGGCATTGGCGCTTTAGCTGGAAGCAGCTCAAGCCAAACTTACAAGCCGACATCACGCAAGCTATTCAACAAGCAGGGCGTCATTAAATGGCGCTTGCAATAGGAATAGATGTGGGTGGTACCAATTTACGCATTGGCGTTTTTGATGGCTTGCAGTTAGTGGAAGAGGCACGTTTTCAGGCGGATTTTAGCGGTATTTGCCAAAATAATTCGGCTAATGTGGCATGGCAGCAAATTTTAAATATGATGGAAAAAGCCATTCGGGCGGTGTTAGCCAAGCATGATGCACAAACGATAGGTATTGGATTTCCTGGTTTTATTGACCCAGTCACTAAAACAATCGCCCAATCACCCAACTTAGCAGGTTTAAAAAGTGTCAATCTTGCTGCCAACTTAGGGCAGCGTCTCGCTAAAAATGTGATTGTTGAAAACGATGCCAATGCGGCGGCTTATGGCGAATATTGCTTAGCAGGCAAACCAGAAGGGGGCTTAATCTATTTAGGCTTAGGCACAGGCGTGGGTGGCGGCTTAATTTTGAATGGCAAGCCTTTCGCTGGTCAGCATGGCACAGCAATGGAAGTAGGGCACATTATTATAGAGCCAAATGGGCGCTTATGCGGCTGCGGCAACTTAGGCTGTATGGAGCAATACGCTTCGGCTAGTGGTGTGGCATTTAGCTATTTTAATGCCACACAAAAAAAAATAGTCGCGGCAGAAATTGCAAAATTAGCGGCTGAAGGCGATAGTGCTGCTATTGCTGCTTTTGAACTGGCTGCCAACGGGTTAGCGCAAGCCTTAGCCAGTATTTTGAAAGTGCTAGATGTGCAAACTGTTATGATTGGCGGTGGTTTAATTGGCGCGTGGCCTTTAATGAAAAAAGCATTTTCAGCGCGCTTAGAGGCAGATTTAATCGCTGTGTTGCGTAATAAGATTGACATCAAACTTTCAACTTCTGGTGATGTTGCCGGCATGTTGGGCGCAGCTGCTTTAGCGCAAGCACAGTAAAAAAATTAAGACAAAATTTTTAATAAATACAGTCTTTTTATTCCCGAGAGATTTTTACCGCTCTGTAAGCCGCATGGATACTGGCTTGCAGAGGAGGTGAAATGATTTGATGCAAAAAACCACCCAATAATGCAATTTAAACTGTGTTATTTTGATGTTGCTCAAGCGCCCAAATCACATGCTCACGCACCAAGGCATTGTCATCATTTTCTCTGCTTTTTAATGCGGAAATAATTTGCGGCGTGCTTGGCGCGTTGCCTAAGCCTACCGCAATATTGCGTAGCCAGTGCGCGTAGCCAATGCGATATATAGCACTGCCCGTCATTTTTTGTTGAAACTCGGTTTCGCTCCATCTAAAGCATTCCACCAAGCTAATATTATCCAGTCCATGACGCACGTGAAAATCTGACGTTTGCGTGATTTGCGCAAATTTATTCCACGGGCACGTAAGCTGACAGTCGTCGCAACCATATACACGGTTGCCAATCAGTTTTCTAAATTCAAGTGGAATCGCTGTTTTAAGCTCAATGGTGAGGTATGAAATACAGCGCCGTGCGTCCACTTCATAAGGGGCGACTATGGCTTTGGTGGGGCAAATGTCGATGCAAGCCGTGCAACTGCCGCAATGGTTGCTCGTTGGCGCATCGACTGGCAGGGGTAGGTTTGTATAAATTTCACCTAAAAAAAACCATGAGCCGTGGTCTTTGTTAATCAGTAAAGTGTGCTTGCCGCGCCAGCCTAGGCCAGATTTTTCTGCCAAGGCCACCTCGAGTACTGGCGCGCTGTCAGTAAAAACGCGATATTCAAAGTTGGCGATATACACTTGAATTTGGTCGCACAGTTTTTGCAATTTTTGCCGCATCACTTTGTGATAGTCACGCCCCAGAGCATAGCGTGAAATAAACGCTTGCTCAGTATTGCTGATGGTTTGCCAGCTATCCGCGGTATTTGGGGGTAAATAATCTAACCGTGCAGTAATAATACGCATGGTATTTGGCACTAATTCGGCAGGCCGCGTGCGCTTAGTGCCGTGTTTTGCCATATAATCCATGTCACCATGAAAGCCTTTATTAATCCATACCTGATGCTCAATTTCTGCCCGCTTCAAATTGGTATCGGTAATCCCGATACTGGCAAAGCCCAATGCGCGTCCCCAGCTTTTAATGTCATCCGCCAGTTTGTTAAAGTCGTTAAGGTCAGTCATGAATGCTAATTTTACACGCGATTTACCGAATGAAGCCGCAACTTTAGCTTTTGCAACACAATTTGCTCCCGCCATTTGTCCACATTTAACCATTTACTTGCATGGGGATTTAGGCGCAGGCAAAACCACCTTGGTGCGCGGCATTTTACATGCCTTGGGTTATCAAGGTAAGGTGAAAAGTCCTACTTACACCATAGTTGAAAGTTACGAAATTACTTCTAAAGTGTTTTCTAATTATAATCTTTATCATTTTGATTTATATAGATTTAATGATGATGAAGAATGGGATAATGCAGGTTTTAGAGACTATTTTAATATGCAAAGCGTGTGTATAATTGAGTGGCCAGAAAAGGCGCAACAAGTGCTACCCGCAGCAGATATGGATGTTTATTTGGCAATACAAGGGGCAGGTCGTAGCATGCACATCGTAGCTAATACCGCTTTAGGAACACAATGTTTAGACACATTTTTAACGCACAAAAACAATCTATGACACGCCTAGGTTTATTATGGCTATTGTTGTGCGCAAGTTTGCAGCAAATCGCATTAGCCGCAGATGCCGTGATTGCAACACGGGTTTGGCCTTCGCAAGATTACACCCGCATTACGCTTGAATCTGCCAAGCCATTTAGCTACAAAATGCTGGTGATTGAAAATCCAGACCGCATAGTGCTAGATATTGAAAACATCGAACTTAGCCAGATGATGAAGTCATTTAATGACAAAGTGTTACCTAGCGACCCCTATATTAAGCAGATTCGCGTGGCGAAGTTTCAACAAAATACGGTGCGTTTAGTGGTGGATCTTAAAAACGCAGCCAAAGCGAATGCTTTTAGCTTAAAGCCAATGAGCGAATATCAACATCGTTTAGTGCTTGATATTTTGCCGCTTCAAGACCCAATTATGGCGATGTTGGCAGAGCGTGAAAATGAGCAAACACCAGAAGTGAGCGCAACCGCTACCGCAGAAAATACCGCGACTGATGTGTTGCCAGAACAATCTGGTACACAAGCTGAAAATAAACCTGCCGACGTTGTAGTTGTCCAAAATGAGCAAGCCTTGCCAACCACGCAGAAAACCAAACCGACTGAGCCGCCTAGCTCTTCAGAAGTTAAGCCTACGGATGTTAAATTGCAAGAAACTAAGCCCGCTGATAACAAAGCGGAAGAGCCTGTAGATCAACCTAAAAGTGAAGCTAAACCTGAAGTTAAAAAACAAGGGCGTCAAATTATCATCGCTATTGATGCTGGGCACGGCGGGGAAGACCCTGGCGCAAGGGGCGCAAGCGGAAGCAGAGAAAAAGATATTACCCTCAACATAGCAAAAAAACTCAAAGAAAAAATTGATGCTGAACCTAATATGCAAGCCGTCTTGACGCGCGACAGTGATTTTTTTATTCCATTGCATGACCGAGTAGTTAAGGCGCGCGCCATGCAGGCTGATTTGTTTATTTCCATTCATGCAGATGCCTTTACAAACCCTGCTGCACGGGGGTCATCGGTTTTTGCTTTGTCCGAAAAAGGGGCAACCAGTGCCAGTGCCCGTTATTTAGCGAAAAAGGAAAATGAGTCTGACTTAATCGGCGGCGTAAGCTTGCGCGTGAAAGATCCAATTCTTGCCAAAACCTTACTCGATTTATCGCAAACTGCCACGATTAACGATAGTCTTAAGTTAGGCAAGGCCGTGCTTGGTAAAATTGCGGATGTGAATAAATTGCATAAAAATCATGTAGAACAAGCAGGTTTTGCAGTATTAAAATCCCCTGATATTCCCTCAATTCTGGTAGAAACAGCGTTTATCAGCAACCCTGAAGAAGAGCGTAAATTGAATGATGATTTGTACCAAGCTAAGTTGGTTTCTTCCATCCTGGCGGGCATAAAAAAATACTTCGCTAGTAACCCTGCATTGGCTAAAACCAAGGCCGCACAAGACTAATTTTTAGCTGATTTTCAAATCTTTTATTTATTTTCTCATGTTTAAATACACTCGCTAATAGTTGGCATATTTAATGCTTAGTTATAGCTAACTTAAAATTAGCAATAACAATAAAAACGATATATTTAGCATAATGACAAAAGAAAATACAAGGCATCATTTCAATTTAGCGCTGTTTGAAAGCTATCTCAACGACGCCCGCAAGGGTACAGCGGTTGCTGCTATTGCAATGATTCAAATTGCATTATTAACCTTCTCAACTGCTGGGTTCACTCGAACGATGGTTTGGTTGGCATTGGTTTTATCGATTGATATCACTAAATTACTGAGCATTAAATTCTTTGATGCACAGATGGATGAAGATAAGTTTTCTCGTTATATCAAATGGCATTTTGTGTTGCAAGTGTTGTTGGGGTTGGCGTGGGGCAGTGCTTGCTTTTTGTTATTACCCAAAGGTATCTTAAGTCTTAATCAAACCTTGGTAATTACTGTACTATCAGTTGCGATTGCTTATTCTGCTTCCATTATGTCAGCTTCTAAGACAGGTATGTTGTCATTTGTGACACCTTTTTTATTATGTTTGCTGTTATATTTTGCGATGGATATTAGTCAATTTCATTGGTGGTTTTTTGGAACTATTATGCTGGGTGCCTCTAGTGTATTGTTTGCGCATTTTAACCATCAGCATTCGTTACAGCACATTGATAGCCAACTTCAAAACAATCGCTATATTGATGAGTTAAATAAACTAAAACTCAGTATGCAGCAGGCAAATATGGAGCTTGTGGTAAAAAATGAGAACTTGATTTCGGCACAAAATCGCCTTGAAATGCTCGCGACCAATGATGAGTTAACAAAAGTATTCAATCGTCGTTATGCCATGACGTATCTTGATAAAGTATTTGCTGAACTTAAACGTCACCATGAAAATTTTGTCGTGGTACTGGCAGATATTGACCATTTTAAATCTATCAATGACCGTTTTGGTCACCCTGCTGGCGATGAGGTGCTACGGCGTTTTTCATCTGTGATTAAGCAACAGTTGCGCGAGGTTGATACGGTAGCGCGTTTTGGTGGCGAAGAGTTTTTAATCATGCTACCAAAAACAAAGGAGCTGGAAGCTAAAGCGATTATTCAGCGTTTATGTGAAATGGTTGCCGAACAAAGTTTTGAATTTGACCAAAAAACTATCAATGTGACCGCATCATTCGGTCTGGCTTATTATAAAGTGGGCGACACGGTTGAAAAGTTAATTGAACGTGCAGATATGGCGCTATATCATGCAAAAAATTCTGGCCGTAACAATGTTAAAACATTTGATGAAGCGGCGATGGCCGCCTATATGGCAAAGAAATAATGCAATAAAAAGTGCCTTACACTTAAGCTAAATTCACTTAAAGTCCACTTCACGACTAATTTCACCATAACCAGCTTGTGTCAATAACGCACCTTCAATATATCGCGCTACCTGTTGGCGCAATGCGCTAACTTGGCAACTATCAATAAATATCTGTGGAAACTTAAAACTTAGCCAAGCATACAAACTGATGTTGTGGCTGAGTAATTCAGCGGCTTCTAAATGTTTCGGGTTGGTTGTGCTGAGCCATGCAGGTGCAGTGGGCAAACGCCGTGGATGAGATAGTGCGACGCTTTGCAAACACAGTAAGTAGTAATCTTTTTCAAATGCCACATTCAGCGCGATTGGCGCACATACGAAGATAAACTTATCTTTTAATGACAAGTTAGGCGCATGTTCATCTACAATCGCTGCTTGTATTGTTTGGCTATTTAATGATGATTGTTCAAAAAATTCGTCTTGGTCGCGCGAGCGCTCTTGAATATAAGCCAAAATCTCTGCAATTTTTCGCGTATTTAGTTTTACTGAAAGTGTCTCGATACTGCTAAATGGCAAGCTAACGGGCAGCTTTTGTAAATCAGTGGTGTCATCCACGTTCAGCATGTGTTCAATATGAATGCGCTCATCGTTTTCAAGCACATTCACATAGCCTGTTTCATAAATACCAAACCGCCCAGCGCGCCCCGCAATTTGTCGTACTTCAGTAGCGTTGAGTGGGCGTGAAGCAAACCCATCAAATTTATAAATGTTAGAAAAAATCACACGGCGAATTGGTAAATTTAAGCCCATACCAATCGCATCGGTGGCCACTAAAATATCAGCGGCACTAGAGTTAAAGCGTTCAGATTCCGTGCGTCTTACCTCGGGCGCAAGTGCGCCATAAATGCTAGCAACGGTAAAGCCCCACTGGCGAAATCGCGCCGAGAGTGTCAGAACATCTTTACGGCTAAATGCGATTACCGCATCACCTTTTTGTAGTTTAGTTTTTACTTTCGGCTTGCTATAGCGCTTACCGCATAGGCTTTCATCTTCCAGCACGAGCGGTGTTTTGCGGGTTAAATAAGTGATTTCATGCGTTTCACCCATCGCCTCAACCACAGCAATACAAGGCTTTGTGACAGCGGTTGAGCCGCAAATAAACACTTGCTTTGCTGGCACACCCACTAAAGCCGCAGTCCAAGCGCTGCCACGGTCAGGGTCTTGCAACATTTGAATTTCATCAATCACGGCCACTTCAACGGCTTTGCTCGGATTCATCATTTCAATGGTAGAGGCTGTGTGCTGTGCACCTTCCATCAACACGCGCTCTTCGCCTGTTATCAGGTTACAAGAAATGCCAGCGGCCACAAGGCGGTCACGTATCTCCATGGCGAGTAAACGCAAAGGTGCTAAGTAAACGCCAGACTGCGCATGTTGCAAAGCAATCAAGGCGTGATGCGTTTTGCCCGAGTTAGTTGGCCCTAAATAAAAATGGTGATGACGTTTAATCGCGCGCGCGTTGCTAAAGCTTGCAATATAAGCATTTTCAATAAAATCTTGTTTGTTTGAAATCATACGCACAAGATTTTCGCCCAAAACAGGTAAAATACCAATCTCTATGCGCATTCACTTACTTCCAGACCAACTCATTAGCCAAATCGCCGCAGGCGAAGTGGTGGAACGTCCAGCTTCAGCGTTAAAAGAGTTGCTAGAAAATAGCCTAGATGCAGGTAGCACCGATATTGCAGTGGCGCTTTTGCAAGGGGGTGTTAAGCAACTGCGCGTGGCAGATAACGGCAAAGGCATTGCGCAAGATGACTTAGCACTGGCTTTGACACGCCACGCCACCAGCAAAATTGCCTCGCTGGAAGATTTAGAATCGGTGGCGAGTTTAGGGTTTAGGGGTGAGGCTTTAGCCAGTATCGCTTCCATTTCGCGTGCGCAAATTTTAAGCCGCGAGCAAAACACCAAGCACGCGTGGCGCATTGCTTCTAATGGCAGTGAAATTTCGCCCATTGAGCCTACTGCACTGGATGCCGGCACAATTGTTGAAGTCAACGATTTATACTTTAACACCCCCGCGCGGCGCAAATTTTTAAAAACTGAGGCAACTGAATTTAGCCATTGCGAAGATGCGTTTGAACGCATTGCGCTATCGCGTCCAGATGTAGCATTTCAATTGCAGCATAATGGCCGCGTGTTAAGTCGCTATGCTGTTGGCGCGCCAGAGCGGCGCTTTGCAGAAGTGTTAGGCGATGAGTTTTTTGCAGAATCACTGAGCTTAGATGAGTCTGCCGCAGGCTTGCGATTATGGGGCAGGGCGGCCAAACCGACGTTTAATCGCCATAGTCGCGATACGCAGTATGTGTATGTAAATGGGCGTTTTGTGCGCGATAAACTGATTGCCCACGCGATTCGCCAAGCGTATCAAGACGTGCTGCACCATGACCGCCACCCTGCGTTTGTGCTGTTTTTAGAGTGCGACCCAACGCTGGTGGATGTGAACGTACACCCCGCCAAAACAGAAGTGCGTTTTAGAGACAGCCAAGCCATTCACCGCTTTATTTTTCACTCGCTTCACAAAGCGTTAGCAGCGCCAACTGGTAACTCAAATGCGGTCACGGCAGGGCAGGCTGCGCATAATCCTTTTGCGGATAAAAATGCGAACACGCCATACCCCACATACCAATCGCAAATCCAATTATCTGCGCAGCAGCCCACCGATTTTTATCAAACTTTATTCGGGCAAAAAAACAGTTTTCAAAGCGAAAATTCGCACAACATCATTTCACCTCCTCTGCAAGCCAGTCTGGATGGGGCTGCCAGCGGTGCAAATTTTTCTCGGGCAGAAAATGGTGTAAATTTAAATGAAAATAATGGCGAATTTCCTTTAGGTTTTGCTGTGGCGCAAATTCACGGCATTTACGTGCTGGCGCAAAATGCGCAAGGTTTGGTGGTGGTGGATATGCACGCTGCGCACGAGCGTATTATGTATGAAAAGCTCAAAAACGCGTTGGATACTCAAGCGGTTGCCATGCAGCCTTTATTGCTACCCATCAGCTTTCATGCGGATAAACTAGAAGTAGCGGCGGTAAGTGAGGCTTTGACGAGCCAAGATAATATTTTTCAGCAACTTGGTTTTGATATTGCCATTATTTCGCCCACCACGTTGGCTGTGCGCGGCGTGCCAGTGATGCTACAACAAGCCGATGCCGTCACCCTAGCGCGCGATGTGCTGCGAGATTTACGCGAATTTGGTGCTAGCCGTGCGCTCACCGAGCGACGCAACGAATTGCTGGGTACCATGGCCTGCCATGCCGCCGTGCGTGCCAATCGCAGTTTAACCATCCCAGAAATGAACGCGCTACTGCGCGACATGGAAGCCACTGAACGCAGTGGACAATGTAACCATGGTCGCCCTACGTGGTTTCAGGTGGGCATGAGCGATTTGGATAAGATGTTTATGCGGGGTAAGTGAGATGACGAAAAACCTGCTTGAGTTGCCGCCAAATTTACCTATTCCGCAAGATGATGGCGCTTGCAAACACCTTGAAGGGCGCTTGCTACCATCTATTAAACTGTTGAGCACATCAGGGCAGCAGGTAGATTTGAGTAAATTAAGTGGAACAACCGTTGTTTACATTTTCCCGATGATAGGCAGACCTGATGGACCGCCCATGACAGGCTGGAATGAAATCCCCGGTGCAAGAGGTTGCACGCCGCAGTCTTGCGCGTTTAGAGATAACCATGATGATTTTCTAAATTTAGGGGCAAAAATATATGGTTTAAGTGCTCAAACGCATGATGCTCAGCAAGAGGCAGTTGGAAGATTGCATCTTCCTTTTGAGTTACTCTGTGACGATTCTCTTAGCTTTGCAAATGCATTGATGCTGCCAACTTTTGAATACCATGGTCTCATGTTAATCAAACGGCTTACGCTTATTGTTAAAGATGGCAAAATCTGTGAAGTATTTTATCCAGTGTTTCCGCCGAATGAAAACGCGGCGCAAGTTCTTGAATGGCTTAGCAGCCACTCATTAATTTAAAATATCAATGAAGCAACTTCCCTCTGCCATCTTTTTAATGGGCCCAACCGCCAGCGGCAAAACAGGCGCAGCGGTCGAGTTGTATTCAAAACTCCCCGTTGAAATTATCAGTGTGGATTCAGCTTTGGTGTTTAAAGACATGAATATCGGTACCGCTAAGCCTGACTCAGCCATGCTTGCGAAGGCACCGCATCATTTAATTGATTTAATCCTACCGACGCAGGCGTATTCTGCTGCAAACTTTAGAAATGATGCACTGAGCCTAATGGCAGAAATCACCGCGCGTGGAAAAGTGCCGCTGTTGGTGGGTGGCACCATGCTGTATTTTAAAGCCTTGCAAGAAGGCTTAAGCGGTTTGCCAGAGGCTAACCCTGAAATTCGCGCAAGGTTAGATGCGCGCGCTGCACTGACTGGCTGGCCAGCCATGCATGAAAAACTTGCTTTGGTTGACCCTGTGACAGCCGCGCGCTTAGAGCCAAACGATGTGCAGCGCATTCAACGCGCTTTAGAGGTATTTGAAATTACGGGTGAGGCGATGTCAACGCTGATTGCCAAGCAAACAAGAGAAACGTTGCCCTACAATTTGCTTAAAATTGCTTTAGTGCCGAGCGAGCGCAAAGTGCTGCACGAGCGCATAGCCATGCGTTTTGACCAAATGCTGGCGGCGGGTTTTGTGGATGAGGTGAATGCGCTGATTGCAAAATACCCAACCCTAACGCCAGAATCGACTTCGATGCGCTGCGTAGGCTACAGGCAAACTTTAGAGTATATGCGCGGCGATTATGATTTGACTGAGTTGCGTGATAGAGGCATTTTTGCCACGCGCCAACTGGCAAAACGTCAACTTACATGGTTGCGTGGGATGGATGATGTGGTCGAAATTGACTGCTTAAATCCACAGTTGAATGCGCTAATTTTGGATAAAATAAAGCGGTTTTTGAACGCTTGATTTCATCCGAGCGATTTTTATGCCTCTGGAAGCCGCATAGATACTGGCTTACAGAGGAGGTGAAATGATTTGATGCAAAAAAAAGCGTTTTTTTGGCTATTTTTTTGTAGAAAATTTCTAAAGTGCTGATATGCGTTTTGCGGCTTCCACGCACTCATCAAAACTTGCCACCAACGCCATGCGTATGAAATTTTTGCCGGGGTTAATGCCATGCGCTTCACGTGCCAAAAAGCTGCCGGGCAGCACGGTGATATTGAAATCACGGTAAAGTTTTATCGCAAAATCGGTGTCTGAAATGCTTTTATCTTTCACACGCGCCCATAAGTAAAAAGCGGCATTAGGCATTTCAACTTCCAGCACATTTTTTAAAATGGGCGTAACCGTATTAAATTTTTGTGCGTAAAGTGTGCGGTTTTCTATCACATGCGCTTCATCATTCCACGCCGCGATTGAAGCCGCTTGTACGGCTGGGTTCATCGCGCAGCCGTGGTAAGTGCGATAAAGCGCAAATTTTTCAATAATGCTTTCATCACCCGCCACAAAGCCAGAGCGCATGCCCGGCACGTTAGAGCGCTTAGAAAGTGAGCTGAAAATTACTAAGTTTTTAAAATCACGGCCTAACAAATGCGCGGCTTGTAGCGCGCCAAGTGGTGGTTTGTTTTCGTCAAAGTAAATTTCTGAATAACATTCATCTGCCGCAACCACAAAACCGTATTGGTCGGAGAGGTCAAAAATGGTTTTCCACTGGTTTAAATCCATCACCTTGCCAGAAGGGTTGCCTGGGCTACACACAAATACCAACTGTGTACGTTTCAACACTTCCACAGGCACGCTGGCGAAGTCCATGGCGTGGTTGTTTTCAGGTAATGTGTTTAAAAAATAAGGTTCAGCGCCAGCTAAAAAAGCAGCGCCTTCATAAATTTGGTAAAAGGGGTTAGGTGAAATGACAACAGGCTTTTCATTACTAGAGTCAATGACTGCTTGGGCAAATGCAAATAACGCTTCACGGCTGCCATTCACAGGTAAAATAGCGGTTTCGGCGTTGGGTGGGGCAATGTTATAACGGCGCGCAATCCATTGTGAAATGGCTTTGCGCAAGGCTGGCACGCCAATGGTGGTTGGGTAGCTTGCAAGGCCAGCCAGATTATTCGTTAGCGCGTCTTTAATCAGTTGCGGTGTGGCGTGTTTAGGTTCACCAATCGATAGATTAATCGGACTAAAGTTAGCGTTGGGAGTAATACCGCTAAACAAATCACGCAAACGCTGAAATGGGTAAGGTTGTAATAAATCAAGATTTGGGTTCATGCAGGTATTATAAATTAGGTTGCTCAGTGAGTAAAAACAATCAACAAAATCATTTAGCAGTATTTGGGCTCTTATTTGGCGCTTTTTGCTGGGGAATAGTTTGGTATCCCTATCGCTTGATGGCGCAAGCGGGGGTTTCGGGCGTTGCTTCGAGTGTTTATACCTACGCCATTGCAGTCGTGTTAGGTGGCTTGATTACGGCGCGCTTATGGCGAGGAATGTTTAAGCAGCCAAAGATTATCATCTTGTTAGGCTTGATGTCGGGCTATACCAATTTAAGCTATGTGCTCGCTGTGATTGATGGCGATGTGATGCGAGTGATGCTGTTGTTTTACTTATCGCCTATTTGGACACTAATATTGGCACATTTTTGGCTCAAAGAAAAAACACATGTAATTGGCTATGTGGCTATGTTAATTTCACTGTTAGGTGCGTTTGTGATGCTCTATGATCCGCAGTCTGGCGGTCTGCCCGTGCCAAAAAATACGGCCGAGTGGCTGGCTTTAACCTCTGGGATAGGTTTTGCTATGACCAATATTATTACGCGTAAGGCGCAGGAACTGAGTTTAGTGGCTAAGTCTATGGCGGTATGGGTGGGGGTATCTGTCGTTTCGGCAATTTTTATGTTGTATCAAGACGGCGCGATACTGCGGCCAGATTTTTTTAATGCGCGGCATTGGATGATTATGGGGTTTATAGCACTTTTACTCATGGCAGCAACGAGTTTTGTGCAATACGGCGTAACGCGTATCGCGGCCACGCGTGCTTCTATATTATTTTTGTTTGAATTAGTGGTGGCAGCTATCGCTTCATATTATTTGGCTAACGAGCATATGACATGGAACGAATGGTTAGGCGGTAGTTTAATTGTGCTTGCAGCGATATTTGCTGCAAGCCAACAAGCAGCAGACTAACGATGAATGATTAGCAACATCCCATTAACCTATTTCGCCAAAACTTGCGCTCACATTGCGGTTAGCTTCTGCGGCAAAGCGGATTTTGAGCGATAAGTCATTGCGGGAGTCCGCGTTCGCCAATGCAGATTCTTCATCAATGCGACCCACAGAAAATAGCTTAAATAGTGATTGGTCAAAGGTTATCATACCAATGTCGTTGCTGTCAGCCATCATGGATTTAATTTCCCCCATTTTTTGTTTTTGGATGAGGTCGGAAATATACGGAGTGTTAATCATCACTTCAACAGCTGGCTCACGTTTACTTAAGGTGCCTGGCACTAGGCGCTGTGAAACAATCGCCACTAAATTCATTGCGATACCCAATAGCAGGCCGTTTCTATCGGTTTCTGGGAAGAACGAGATAATACGCTCTAAGGCTTGGTTAGCATTATTGGCGTGTAATGTAGCTAAGCATAAGTGACCCGTTTCAGCATAAGCCAAGGCATTTTTCATCCCTTCCATATCACGAATTTCACCAATTAAAATCACATCTGGTGCTTGGCGCATGGCATTTTTTAAGGCATTTTCAAAAGAGTGCGTATCAATTCCAACTTCACGCTGATCTACCACGGATTTTTTGTGGGTGTACATATACTCAATGGGATCTTCCACAGTCACGATATGGCCAGTAGCGTTGGCATTTCGATAGTCAATCATGGCCGCTAATGAGGTGGTTTTGCCTGAACCTGTGGCACCTACAATTAAAATAAGACCACGCTTGCGCATGATTAAGTTATTTAAGATGGGCGGTAAACCAAGTTTATCAATGGTTGGAATTTCAGTTTTGATATGACGAACAACCATACCGACTTCGCCACGTTGTTTAAACACGTTGACGCGAAAGCGACCGATGCTTTGTCTGCCAATAGCAAAATTACACTCCAAGTTTTCTTCAAACTCTTTAATTTGTGCCGGAGTCATAATGGAGTAAGCGAGGTCTCTAATCATGCCTGGCTGCATTTTTTGCGCATTGATAGGTAAGATTTCCCCTTCAATTTCCACATGTATTGGCGTGCCCGTACTGAAAAACAAATCTGACCCATTTTTATCGGTCATAAACTTTAAAATGGGTAAAATGGGACTGATGTCGATAGATTCCATGTTTATTCCTACTGCTTATTTGTTAAAACAAATACAACGTTTAATGTAAATGGGCACCACTCTAGCATAAAAATGCTTAATTTAATCATTTATATCATTAGTTTACAATGTATATCTCATCGCTTAACTTAAATGTTGTTTTAACATCCGTTGATAGCTTGACTCAAGTGATTTGGCAAAATCAACAGTGTTAAAAAGATGCGCATTATTTTTAGTTGTCTGCAATTTTTTGCGAATGGCATCTAGCTTTTGTGGCTCTGCCGCGAGTGTAATCGCTTTGCATTTGTAGTCATCAAGCGTGAAAGTAATTAACTCTGGCAATGCTACCGATTGAAGCAAACTGCCAGCCACGCGCGATGCAAATGTTTCGCCTGCGCAGGTGAGCACAGGTAAGCCCATCCATAAAGCGTCACTACAGGTGGTGTGCGCGTTATATGGCGCAGTATCTAAAAATAAATCAGCGTGTTTGTGGCGAGCTAAATGGTCGGCTATCGAAACACGTGGGGCAAACACTAATCTTTCTTTACTCACCTCCAATTGTTCTGCTTCGCGTAATAAATTTTGTTTAGCCCAAACGTTACAATCAAGTAACCACAACACACTGTTAGGTGTTGCTTGTAAAATCTGCATCCATACCCTAAAAACCTCTGGGGTAATTTTAAACGTTTGATTAAAACAGCAAAATACAAATGCATGCTCTGGCAAGCCGCATTCAGCCCGGCTTGGCGTTATGCCAATTGGCCGATTGCGGTCATTGGGTTGATAGCAAGGCAAGTTGACTAATTGCTCAGCGTAGTGCAGAGCAGACTCTGGTGGTGTAATAAAATGGTCTGTCAGCAGGTAGTCAAATAATGGCTTACCACTAGGCAGGTTGCCCATCGTGCCGGCAAAGCCTAGCCAATTGACATTAATGGGGGCGGGGCACAAAGCCGCAATGCCAGTGCGGCTGGTTTGTGTAAAGCCAGTTAAATCTACCAAAATGTCAATTTCGCAGGCGTTAATCTTTTTTGCGGCATCTAGGTCAGATAGTTGACGAATATCAATAAATTGGTCAAATGCTTTTTCTAGTCTTGCTCGCGCACTACTTTGGTCATTGACCCCATATGAAAATGCAAAAACTTCAAACTGATTTCTATCGTGTAACTCTATGAGTTCAGTAATTAAAAATGCCAGTGGATGCAAACGAAAATCTGCTGATAAATAAGCAATTCTGATTTTTTGATGATTTTTTTTGTATTGAAAATTAAGTTGTTGCGCTTGTTTAATGAGTGAGGCGTAACGATTTTGCACCCAGTTTGTTGCACATTGTTTTTGCTCTTCCGCCGTGGTGCCCGGCATGGCGAGGAAAGCAAACGGTGAAATTTGCGCGCTTGGCATCGTTTTTACCCAATGCCGAATTTGCGTAATATCGTCATCTAACCCCGCCCAATCGCAAATATGCTGTTTTTGATGCACCAAATGCACTTTGGCGTGAAAGAGCGTAGGGTTAAGCGACAGAGCTTTTTGATAACTGGTAATGGCTAAATCCAAGGCGCCCAATTCGCGCTGCACGTTACCTAGATTGTTATGAATATCCGCATCATTGGGTGTGATGGTGAGCGCTTTTTGGTAATGCAAGGCGGCCTCTTTGGGTTTGCCCAGTTCGCGTAAGGCATTGCCTAAATTGTACAAATACGCTGCATTGTTGGGTTCATACGCCAGCGCCTCGCTAAAGCACGCTTCGGCCATGGCAAAGTTGCCTAATGCGTGCGACTCATTACCTAGTGCTTGCAGCGCGTAGCATAAAGCATCGCGCACGTTTAAGTTTGTTTTAAGGATGCGTACCAAACGTCGAAAATAACCAGCGGCTTCTTCAAATCGGCCTAATTCAACACATAAATTACCACATTCAATTTGCGCGGCCAAATCTTTGGGGTTGCGCAATAAAATGTGTTGATAATGTTTCAGTTGATTTTCAGGTGTTTGCATGGCGTGATTTTAGCGCAACACACTTAAAACGCGCATGAAATTTTCACTCCAAATTTTGAAAATTCTCCCCGAGGATTTTTTATGCCTCTGGAAGCCGCATAGATACTGGCTTCCAGAGGTGGTCAAATGATATGTGATAAAAACATCCTGTTTTAAGTTGATTTTTCGTAGGAGAAAGCGGGCAGTTTTGCCAAACGTTTTAGCCCAAGTTTGCGTAGCAAAAAACGATTGGGATTGAGTAACCCGAGCAAGTCGCAATTTAAATTGAGTGGTTCATTACAAATCATGTTTGCTATCAGTTCGGCGCATAAAGGCGCGCTGGTAAATCCGCGGCTGCCATGTGCTGTGTTGATGTATAAGCCGTTGAGCCAAGGTAAACTTGTAGCATTTGCGTTTGCGCGGGGTGGTTTTGCGCCTAAAGTGGAAGCATCTAATAATTGACCAAGCAATGGAAAATAGTCTGGTGTGGTACAACGCAGACTGGCGCGGCCTGCAACTGGCTGTGTATTTAGCTGCGCATAAAGTGGTGCAGATAACAATTTTAAGGTGTTTAAATTGGCTTGGTGGTCTGTATCTGTTAAATGTAAGTCGGTATTTTCTGTGCTAAAGGTTGCGCCTAAGCTGTGAACTCCTTCCACACAAGGGCTTAAATAGCCATCGCTGCAAATGATGGTTTTTAAGGTTTGGCTGGTTTCAGTTGCTTGTAAAAAGCTCACTTGGCCACGCACAGCTTGCGTGGAAATATGAGCAGATTGCGCAAAATGTTTAGCAGAATTAGCGCAGCAAATCACCACATTTTCAGCAAAGATTGTTTTATTTTTGTCTAATTCTAATTCAAATATATTGTTACTATTCAATATAATATTTATTTTATTTAAAGTAATGGTTGATATATTTTTATGTTGCGTTAAGTGCGTTAACAGTATGTTGGGTTTAATCCAGCCGGCCTGCTTAAAGTACAAAGCAGCATGTTTTAGCGCCGTGCCTGATAGTTGGCTAGCAATTTCGGCACTCACATGTTGGCAAGGTGAATTTTCAGTAAAAAAATGCGCCACTTTTTGTATACGTGCTTGCTCACGCGCATTAAAACCCAGTTGCAACATCCCACAAGCATTAAAAGTGTGGGCAGGTAAATGGAGTGAGGCATAAAATGAGAGGCTATGCAAAAATGCAGCTAGATTGAAGGTGCTGAGTGAATCGCCGCTGCTTAACCGTGGGTAAAGCATAGCGCACGGGTTGCCAGAGGCTTCTTGGCCTAGTGCAGCATGTTGCTCAACGAGGGTGACTTTTACTCCGCGCTGGGCAAGTGCGTAGGCGGTGGCGCAGCCTGCAATGCCACCGCCAATGACGATAGCTGTTTTAGTCATGTGCGATACCTACAAATTTGCCTTGCAGCATTTCACGTTTTTTACCAAAACCGGCCTGTTTTTTGACATCAAATCCCGCTTGTAATAAACCGCGACGTACATCACCTGCGCTGGTAAAGGTGGCAAAAGTGCATAGCGGAGTTGATAACCTTGCCATTTGCTCAAATAATGCGGGTTGCCACATGGCTGGGTTTTTTCTGGGGGCAAAGCCATCTAAAAACCACGCATCGGTATTCATGCTCAGGCTGCTCAGTTGCTCGGTAGCATCACCAATAAGTAATGTGAGCTGAACACGTCCGTTAAATAACGCAACCGTTTGATGCTGAAGCAGTTGTGGATATTCATATAAAAATGGCTGGTAAATCGTGCTTAACTGTGGCCAATTTTGCAAAGCCTGCGTGATGCTTTGCAAGGTAAGCGGATATTTTTCAACACTATAAAATTGTAATACGGCTGCTGGCGGGGCGGTTTTTAGCCACAGGTCTGCGGCGCAGATAAAGTTTAACCCAGTACCAAAGCCTGTTTCAAAAATAGTAAAAGTATTGAAAGTGAGACTTTGCCAACGATTTAATAAATCGTTGCCTTGCAAAAACACGTAGTCAGTTTCGGCCAAGCCGTTATCGCTAGAAAAATATACGTCTTGAAAATCTGTTGCGAAAGGTTGGCCGTTTCGCCACTCAACATTTGCGTGCTGGATTGGTTTTGAGATATTGCACATGCCAGTATTTTATGATTTTTTGATGTTTTCGTGGTGTATCATCAGCATAAGAAGCAGCATAATTGCTAACTGCTGCCAAAACAAACTTGCACTTGAGGTATGGCTGATGATTAAACCTGTCACCAGCGGGCCAACTGCTGATAGTGAGGTATAAACAATGGAAACTTGTCTGACTTTATAGGTAATTTCATCCCCAGTATTATTGTGAATTGCCCATATAAGACCGAGTGAAAGTGTACTGGCAACCGCACCACCCAACACAAAGGCGGCGATAGAAAACATGGTTAACTGTTGCCCAAAAATTAGCGCAAAAACCAAAGTCATAATGGCAATAGCCACGCACATTTTTGTGGTTTTAAAGAGTCCGTGATGATCTGCCATCCAGCCGACTGGAAATTGAAAGCACATCGCTCCAGTTTGAAAAAGGGTGAGTAAAAACGCAGCATTGGCTGGTGTATAGCCAATATCAGCAATATAAACGGGAATAAAGGCCAACAGGCTACCTTCAGCATAGCCACCTAACCCAGCAACAATTGCACCAAAGCCTAGCCAAAATTTTAGACTGTTACTCAGAGAGAAAGTCTGTGTTACCGTCTGCGCTTGATTGTTGATGGCAACAGGCATAGCAAATGGAATGATTGCTAAAGCCAACATGATGACAGTGCTAGCAACCCAAAATGCATCCGGCTTAACGGTGTCTATCGACACAATCAACAATGGTCCTAAAATCGCAGCAAATGCGAGTAGAGATTCATGAATGCCAACAACGCGCCCACGTGCATTTGTTGGAACGAGATTATAGAGCCAAGTTTCTAGCGCAATCCATCGTAGTCCCAGACCAAAACCTATCAAAGCCGCAGGGATAAACCACAATGGCCAATGTATGAGCGGCATGAATGCAAAGCTTAATGCACTTAAACTAATGCCAAAAATCAAGGTGAGGCGATAGCCAAACTGGCGAGTAAGCTGGCCTGCCAGCAGTAAGCCAACGAGCATACCAACCCAAAATGCAGCACTGGTAAAACCGATATTTTCAACGCTAGCGTTTCTAGCCTTTAATGCGATAGGGATTAAAGTAACACCTAAGCCATATTGACCAAACTGCGCCAGTGCAGAGACAATATTGAGCGCGATAATGCTGATGTTGCGATGTTTGGCAGAAGTCTCAGGTGGCGTGTAGTCTTGCATGCTCAATACAATGGATAGATTGTGTTAAACCTGAGAGGCTAAATAACGTCTATCCCAGCTACTGACATCATACATAAAGTGCGCTAATTCAATCTCTTTAACATTGATAAAAGCATCTATAAAAGCATCGCCAAACATTTCTCGGGCAGTTTGGCTTTGTTTCAGTTGCGTAATCGCACTTTCTAAACCAATGGCAATTTGGCGCGGAAATTCGTAGCCGTCTCTATCATCAATGGGTTCAGTGGGTTTAAGTTTTTCTTGCATGCCACGTAAGCCACAAGCCAGTGAGGCTGCCATTGCCAAATACGGGTTTGCGTCGCTACCCGCAAAGCGATTTTCAATACGGCGAGCCGCCGCATTTGAATGAGGGACACGCAGACCAATAGTGCGGTTATCATGTCCCCATTGCAAGTTTACTGGAGCCTGTGTACCACGCGCATAGCGGCGCCAAGAGTTGAAGTAGGGCGCCATAAATGGCATTAAATCTGCCATGTAGTTTTGTAGGCCGGCAATGTATGCATAGAAATCTCGTGTAGCATTCCCTTTTTTGTCGCTAAAAATATTATTGCCTTTAGCGTCAACAATGCTTTGGTGAAGGTGCATAGAACTGCCATCATAATCGGCCAAAGGCTTGGCCATAAACACCGCATTTAAGCCATGTTGTGCGGCAATTTCACGCAGTGCAAGCTTAAACAGCACCACATCATCGGCGAGTTTCAATGCATTACCATGTATTAAATTGATTTCAAACTGATTGGGCGCCATTTCATGCAGCCAAGTATCCGTTTGGATTTCAAGCGCATCAAAAGTGGTTTGTAGCGCCTGCCAAAAATCGTGCATTTCAGCAGTGGAGTTGAGACTATAGCCCATTTGACGTTCAAGTTCTACGGCACCGCCACGCATATTAGGGGGTGTAAAGCCTAAAGCCTCTTGCCCGTCGCGCTTAAACAAATAAAACTCAATTTCAGGCGCAACAACTGGTTGCAAATCGAGTGCAAGATATTGTGCCAATATTTTTTTTAGCACGTTGCGCGGCGCGTGCTCTGAAGGCGTGCCGTCAAAGTTCATACAGTCGTGCAATACCCAAGCTCGTTGTGGCTGCCAAGGCAATATTTTAAAAGTGCTGTAATCTGGCTTGAGTATAGTGTCGTTATCCGTTGCACCAATCACATGCTCTTCGCAGTATTCGCCATTGATTGTTTGCAAAATCACCGCACGGGCAATGCGTAATTCTTTGCCATTGGCAAAGTCCTGACCGCGCATCACTTTGCCACGGAGCGTGCCGTTAATCGTAGGGAATACACACTCAACTTCTGTGATGTGATGCTTTTTGATTAACTCGGCGACTTTTTTTAAAGATGACATATGCTCAACTCTAAGTGGTATCAGGGTAAGTGTGCATTACTTCATTGTAGGCATCACAAACTCTGAGCCCAAGCTTTTTGCGGCTGATGGCCAGCGCGAAGTGGTGGTTTTGAGGCGTGTGTAAAAACGCATGCCTTCCGTGCCGTAAATGTGGTGGTCACCAAATAATGAGCGTTTCCAACCGCCAAAACTATGAAAAGCAATCGGCACAGGAATCGCCACATTCACGCCCACCATACCGGCTTGTACGCGGCTGGTGAATTCACGCGCGGCTTCACCGTCACGCGTGAAAATAGCCGTGCCATTGCCAAACTCATGGTCGTTGACTAATTGCAATGCTTCTTCAAAAGTGTTCGTGCGCACCATAGACAGTACAGGGCCAAAAATTTCTTCTTTATAAATACGCATATCTCTGGTGACATGGTCAAATAAGCAGGGTGCTAAAAAGAAGCCTTGTTCATGGCCTTTTAATTTGAAACCACGCCCATCAATGACCAGTTTTGCACCTTCACTCACGCCTAAATCGACATATTCTTTCACCTTGGCAAAGTGCTGTGGGGTCACTAGCGGCCCCATATCGGCTTTTTCATTTAAGCCTTGGTCTATCGTAATCGTTTTGACTTTTTCTTTGAGTTTTTCAACTAATGCATCAGCAATATTACCCACCGTGACTGCAACCGAAATCGCCATACAGCGTTCACCCGCAGAGCCGTAACCCGCACCAATTAGTGCATCGGCCACTTGGTCTAAATCAGCATCGGGCATCACCACTAAATGGTTTTTTGCGCCGCCTAAAGCTTGTACACGTTTGCCATTTTTAGTACCCGTGCTGTAAATATACTCGGCAATTGGCGTTGAGCCAACAAAGCTAATCGCTTGAATACGTTTATCCGTCAGCAGCACATCTACGGCCTCTTTGTCGCCGTTCACAATGTTGAAAACTCCCGTAGGTAAACCAGCCTCAGCCAGTAAATCTGCCAGCATCAGGCTGGCGCTCGGCGTTTTTTCGGAAGGTTTGAGCACAAAGGTGTTGCCTGTCGCCAACGCCATCGGAATCATCCACAACGGCACCATAACGGGAAAATTAAACGGCGTTATGCCTGCCACTACCCCTAGCGGTTGGTGCATGCTGTAAGTGTCAATGCCTGTGCCCACTTGTTCATTAAAGTCACCTTTGAGCAAATGCGGCATACCGCAAGCGAACTCAACCACTTCAATGCCGCGTGTCACTTCGCCGCGCGCGTCTGATATGGTTTTGCCATGCTCAAGAGAAATCGCTTTAGCTAAGTCGTTAGCGTGCTCATCTAGCAACGCCTTAAACTTAAACATAATGCGTGCGCGACGTAGTGGTGACGTGGCAGCCCATGCAGGAAAAGCCGCTTGCGCAGTAGCAATGGCGGCTTCCGTTTCAGCCGCGGTAGCATTGCAAAGTTTGGCAGAAACTTCACCCGTTGCTGGGTTGTAAACATCACTCAATCGATTGCTGTTGCCTGCAAAGTGTTGCCCATTGATGTAATGACCGATGATATTAGAGCTCATGTTTTTTTCCAATGTGTAAAGACTAAATGTGTGACTGTTGGTGCGCTGCCCAAGCTTGTTCATTTTTAAGATAGTTGTTGGCATCTAGGCCTGCTTCACCTTGCTTAGAAACAAACTGAATTGCATCAGCTAAGGTGTTAAAAATACGATTTATCTCATCTTTTTCAATGGTAAGCGGCGGGGAAATTGCAATTATGTCGCCCGTATAGCGCACGTGCAAACCTAATTCGTAACATTTTAGATAGGTGGCAAAGGCAAACGCGCCAGCTTTGCCTGCAATTGCCTCAAACTCAATACCAGCCACCAAGCCGATATTGCGAATATCCTTCACCATAGGCAAGCCTTTTAAACTGTGCGCGGCTTGCTCAAAATGCACGCTTAAACTGTTAGTACGGTTTTCTAACTGCTCCGATTTGAAAATTTCTAGTGTGGTGATTGCAGCGGCACAGGCAATAGGAATGGCGCTGTAAGTATAACCATGGGGTAGTTCTATAGCTCCAGCAGGGGATTTTTCCATAAAAGCGTCATAAATTTCGCGCTTTACTGCAACAGCCCCCATTGGCACCACGCCATTAGTCAGGCCTTTTGCGCAGGTCAAAATATCTGGTATAACATCAAAATAATCAGCCCCCCATTTGGTGCCTAATCGGCCAAAACCGGTGATGACTTCATCAAAAATCAGCAAAATGCCATATTGTGTGCAAATTTCGCGCAAGCGTTTTAAATAACCCGCTGGTGGAATGATGACGCCTGCAGAGCCTTGCATGGGCTCAACAATCAGTGCTGCAATCGTTGAGGGGTCATGCAACGCTAAAATACGTTGTTCAAACTCATTTGCTAATGCCACGCCGCCATCTGCTGGCACGCCTTTAGTAAAGGCATTTTTCGTGATGTCGAGTGGGTGGCGAATATGGTCAACACCCGCTAATGCGTTACCAAATGCTTTGCGGTTGCCAGCAATACCGCCTACCGAAATACCCCCAAAGTTGACCCCATGGTAACCACGCTCTCGGCCTATCAGTTTATTACGCAAGGGGTTGCCACAGGCACGATGATAGGCCAGCGCGATTTTGAGCGCAGTATCTGCAGATTCCGAACCGGAATTAGTAAAAAACACGCGGTCTAAGCCAGCTGGCATATAGTCAGCTAATTGGGTGGCGGCTTCAAAAGCCAACGGATGGCTACTTTGAAAAGCGGGCGCGTAATCGAGCGTTAATAGTTGCTTGCCAACGGCATTGGCAATCTCTTCGCGCCCATGGCCTGCAGGGGTGCACCACAAACCGGCAGTGCCATCTAAAATTTGTCTATCGTCTATTGATGTGTAGTAGTTACCCTTTGCGGCCTTAAATAAACGCGGCATAGACTTAAACTGACGGTTTGCGGTAAATGGTATCCAGTAATGGGATAAATTGGGTAAAGAAACTTGCGAGGCTTGCGACATGTGATTTCCAAGATTTTACTTATTTTTAGCATATTCAGCTGTTTACATGGGCTTGTCAAGGTAGGTTTAGGAGTACACTTATAGACAAAGAAAAAACGGGGTGAATGATGCGTGTTTTGGTGTTAGGTGCAGGAGTCATCGGCGTAACAAGCGCTTATTATTTAGCTAAAAATGGCTTTGAGGTGACGGTGATTGACCGCCAAGCTGCCGTTGGTTTAGAAACCAGTTTTGCCAATGCTGGGCAAATTTCACCTGGTTACTCCGCCCCGTGGGCTGCGCCAGGTGTGCCGATGAAAGCCCTTAAATGGTTGTTTCAGCGCCACGCGCCCTTAGCACTCAAGCCAGACTTTACCCTGTGGCAATTGCAATGGACGTTCAAATTATTGCAAAACTGCAATGCAAAAAGTTATGACCTTAACAAAGAGCGCATGATGCGCTTGGCGGAGTATAGCCGTGATTGCTTAGATGGCTTGCGAGAGCAACTGGGGATTCAATATGAAGGGCGCACCCAAGGCACTCTACAAGTGTTTCGCACCCAAAAACAATTAGACGCTGAAGCCAAAGATATTGCTGTATTGGCGCGCTTAGGCGTGCCGTTTGAGCATTTAGACCCCGATGGCTGCGTGTGTGCGGAGCCTGCATTGGCCACTGTAAAAAATCAACTACTCGGTGGTTTACGCTTACCGCATGATGAAACTGGCGATTGCCAATTATTTACCTCTGCATTGGCTTTAGAAGCGCAAAAGTTGGGCGTTCAATTTATTCACAATGTCACCATCAACAAGCTGATTGCGAGCGAAAGTAAACTAACTGGCATTGAAATTCAAACCGAGCAGGGCGTACAAACCTTAAAAGCGGAGCAATACCTAGTGGCGCTGGGCAGTTATTCACGGGCCATGCTTCAGCAATTGGCGATTCAAATCCCCGTTTATCCAGTAAAAGGCTATTCACTCACTGTGCCTATTGTGAATAGTACAGCATCGCCCATTTCAACCGTGATGGACGAAACCTATAAAGTGGCTATTACGCGCTTTGATCAACGCATTCGGGTTGGCGGCATGGCAGAGTTGGCAGGCTTTGATTTAAGCTTAAACCCACGCCGCCGTGAAACCTTAGAAATGGTGTTAAATGGTTTATTTCCTCAAGCGGGCGATGTGAGCAAAGCCGAGTTTTGGACTGGCTTACGCCCCATGACACCTGACGGCACGCCGATTATTGGCAAAGCATCAAGCAGCTTTAATAATTTATGGTTAAGCACCGGCCACGGCACATTAGGCTGGACAATGGCCTGCGGCTCAGGCCGCGTGTTGGCGGATATGATAGCAAACCAAACACCAGAAATTAAAGTAGATGATTTGGGGTTAAATCGATACGGAAGCTGATTACCAAAGTATTTTTATGGTTTATTCTTTTTAGTTATATCAACTCAATGCTATCCGAGAGAAATTTATACCTCTGTAAGCCAGTCTGCAATCGGCTTGCAGAGGTGGTGAAATGATTTTGTGTTAAAACGGGTTGATTTAATGGGTTTTAAAGTGGTTTTTGTAATTCAATGGAGTCTGACCCCATTGATTTTCATTGGTTTTGTACAGTACACGCTACCCTGGTAATAAAGTTAATAGATAGGTGGGATAAATATGAAGTTTTTTATTACGAGTGATGCTAATTGGGAATCTAAAGTAAATGTTACGTTACACGCTTTATCAGATTTTGGATACAAAGATTTTTTTGCTGGTAAGGACTATGGAGAGGGATTAGCTGAAATTGCCGTTTTTTATATGTGTCGAGACCCAGCTTTAAATTTTAAACGTCGTGTCCGCTTATCGAAAAAAGATAAAGTGCTTTACATGGATATTATGCTTGATTTGCCAACGATGGTTGAAGCAGACTTTAAACTTCGAAAAAGAATTGTCGCTGAGAAACTGTTAGCAGAGGTTGCAGAAGTGTTATCTAAATATAAAGTAACCGATTTTAATAAAGCTCAATTTCTGAATGATTTAGTAAGCTTTATATCCAAGACTGGCTGGATATAAGAGATAAGTTGGATTCAACTACGAAGTGCGACACCTTGATAATCAATATAGTTAGACTCCATTAATTGATAGTCTTAACTTTACATTTTCAACCTTTGATTGAAGATGTCGCTAAACTGCATTTCCCTTTATAATTTTACCTCCAAATCCCTCCAGTTACTTTAGAAAGCCATAACCATGAAAGTGATTCAAACTCCCGACGCTCCAGCCGCCATTGGCCCTTACTCACAAGCCATTGCGGTGGGTAATTTTTTATTTACTTCTGGGCAAATTCCATTGCGCCCAGATGGCACGCTCAATGATGGCGACATTAGCGTGCAAACCACACAAGTATTGGCCAACTTAAAAGGGGTGGTTGAAGCCGCAGGCGCAAGTTTAGATAAAGTGGTGAAAACCACGGTGTTTTTGAAAAACTTGGATGACTTTGTGGCGATGAATAAAGTCTATGGTGAAACGTTTGGCAGCCATACGCCAGCACGTTCAACCGTGCAAGTGGCTAAATTGCCACGCGATGTGTTACTGGAAATTGAAGCGATTGTATCGTTATAATTCAATATATTAACTAATTTAGTTAATATGTAGCTTTAAGTTTTGATAAACAGTCATTAAACGTGTTGGCGAGCTTGGTAACGTCTGCCTGCGTGGTTGAAGGGCAGACTAACATCATGTTGTGAAAAGGTGTGAGCAATACGCCACGGTTGAGCAAATATAAGTGGATTGCGCTTTCTAAAGTTTCATTTTGGGCAGCGCGCGCTTGGGCAGCATTATTCGGCGCTTTTTCACAAAATTGCAGTTCTAATCTTGCGCCCATGCGTGAAATTTGCCAAGGTAAATCGTGCGCTTGAATGGTTTTCATTAAAGCAACTTCTAACGTGCTGGCTAAATTGCGCATGTGTTGGTAAGCGGATTCTGTCGCCACTTGTGTTAGCGTAGCATGAATCGCAGCAAGCGTCATCATATTGCCAGATAGCGTTGTGCCAATGCCAGAGTGCCCAGCTGGCGCGGCGTCTTTAGCGCTTTGCATCCGTGCAGCCATTTTAGCGCTAAATCCATAAGCGGCAGCTGGTAATCCGCCAGCAATCGGTTTGCCTACTACTAAAAAGTCAGGTGTTACCTTATTGGCTTTTGCCCAGCCACCGTGCGCAGTTGAAATAGTGTGAGTTTCATCTAATATTAAAAGCGTGCCGTATTTTGTGCAAAGTGCGCGTAAACTTTCAATAAAACCATCATTTGGCAACACCATGCCGCAATTGGTGAGTGCGGGTTCTGTGAGCAAGGCAGCAAATTCGCCGCTGACCAAAGCCTGTTCAACTGCGTCTAAGTCATTAAAAGGCACGGCAACGGTGTATAAGCCTAAACTGTGCACTTGGCCAAGCAAACTGGCGCGGTTTTCAGTTTTTTCGTCAACCACATCCACCATAGTGTCATCTACCGTGCCGTGATAACAACCATCAAATACCAGTAATTTTCTACGTTGCGTCACCGCACGCGCCCACCGCAAAACAAAGCGATTAGCGTCAGTTGCAGTGGTGGCAAGTTGCCAATACGGTAAGCCAAAAAATGCTGTAAGCGCATTGCCTACATCTGGGGCTAATGTCGAGGGCAACATAGCGGTGTAGCCTTTATTGGCTTGGTTTGCAATGGCCTGCGCAACCGCAGCTGGACAATGACCAAACATCGCACCGGTATCGCCTAAGCAAAAATCCGTGTAATCAATATTATCCGCACAAGTGAAATGTGCGCCTTGCGCATGGCTAACAAAGAGTGGCGCGGGCGTACCCCAATCGTTCATCCAGTGCATGGGCACGCCATATAAAAAATGCTGTTGAGCGCTTGCGGCAAGCGCCATAGAGTTAGGATGCAATTGCTGATAACGTTCACGCTCGTTTGCTAACAGTTGTTCGGCATTGCAGGCGAGTGTTTGAGAATTCATTTTTATATTGAACACACTAAACGATGATTACACCTATAATACTATTTAATCTTATCGTTGTTTAAGGTCAATTGTATGGATCACGCATTTGCATATCTTTCTACCAGCGGATTTTTAGGTTTACCTATAGATAACAACGCAGGTAAAAAGCCTTATGCCATTGCTGGTATTAATTGGGATGGCAGTTGCACTAATCGTCCCGGCGCACGTTTTGGGCCAAGTGCAATACGTCATGCCAGCCAAATGTTATGCGATGCGATACATCCCGTATTTGATGTTACACCACTCGCGCATCTGCAAGATGTGGGCGATTTAGCTTTACCTAATACCAGTTTAGAAGCCATGCGCAATGCATTGATGCCACAAGCCTCAGCGCTCATTAAAAATAGCACCATGATTTGGCTAGGTGGAGATCACTCGATTACGCTGCCACTGTTGCGCGCGTATAAAGCCCAATACCAACAACCGCTTGCCTGCATTCATTTTGATGCCCATTGCGATACTTGGACAGACCATTTTGGCGAGCCTTCTGGCCATGGTACTTGGGTGTATGAGGCCATTACCGAAGGCTTGGTTGACCCCGCGTGCTTTGTGCAAATTGGCATACGCTCGGCAGGTGAGCGCGCTGCGCGCGAGTTTGTGAGTGACCAAGGTGGCAAAATTTATACCGCACGTGAGCTACGTGGAAAAGATGGTGATGCTCTACAAAGTGTGATTGATGAAGTGCGTGCCCGCATGGCAAAAGCTGGCCATCCGCCGCTGTATTTAACGTTTGATATTGATGCCTTAGACCCAGCATTTGCGCCCGGCACAGGCACGCCAGAAGTAGGGGGCTTATCTACTTCACAAGCCATGACTTTATTAGAAGCTTGGCACGACTTAAACTGGGTTGGTATGGATTTAACAGAAGTTTCACCACCTTATGATCATGCGGAACTAACCTCAAACGCTGCCGCTGTGATGGTGTGGACTTGGCTGTGTGGCCAACTTTACAACAAGAAGAGTAGGTAGTTCACATGTTCGCTAACGATTTAAAACTCACGCAAAACTCTTATTACGCTGCCAGCGCCAATGCACAGCCCAATTACCCTACACTTGGAGAGGATGTAGAGGCGGATGTTTGTGTGGTGGGTGGCGGATTTGCAGGGTTATCGGCGGCAATTGAATTGGCAGACCGTGGCTATTCGGTGGTGGTGCTCGAAGCGCATCATATTGGGTTTGGCGCGAGTGGTCGCAATGGTGGGCAGTTAATTGCGGGTTTAGCATGCGAGCAAGATGTGATTGAAAACGCATTGGGGTTTGAGGCTGCTAAACAAGTATGGAATATGTCGCTGGAAGCACTCGATTTGGTGCGTGAACGCGTCAAACGTTTTGATATTCAATGTGACTTAACGGATGGATTTATGGGGGTGGCGGTGAATGCAAAAAAAACGGCCAAACTCAATGATTGGCTAGACGGAATGGCGCAACGCTACGCTTATGATGTTCAGCGCATTGCGCCCAATGACATCAAAACATGGATAAACAGTCCACGTTACCATAGCGGCTATTTTGACAAAACTGGCGGGCATATTCATCCGCTCAATTATTGTTTAGGGTTGGCAAACTCAGCGAAAAGTTTAGGCGTGCGCATTTTTACAAATTCGGCAGTGATTGACATGCAGCAAGGCGAAACGGCTACGTTGCATACCAAGCGCGGAACGGTGAAAGCTAAATTTGTGGTGCTGGCGGGCAATATGTATTTGCCAGAAATCTCACCAAAATTGGCGCCTAGCCTCACAAAACGGATTATGCCTGTCGGCACTTATATTATTGGCACTGAGCCGATTGATGCAGATTTAGCTAAAGAACTTATAGCTTCAAACGCCGCTGTGTGCGACACCAATTTTGTGTTGGATTATTTTAGATTTTCTGCTAGTAACGCAAAAAACAAGCCTCGGATGATTTACGGCGGGCGTGTCAGCTATAGCGCGATGACGCCATTTAACCTCACCGGTAAAATGCAAGCACGCATGGCTGAGACTTTTCCGCAACTGGCTAACACTAAAGTGGAATACACTTGGGGCGGCTTTGTGGACATTACCATGAGTCGTGCGCCAGATTTTGGGCGCATTAGCAATAATATTTATTATTTACAAGGTTTTTCTGGCCACGGCGTAGCCCTGACAGGCTTGGCTGGCAAATTGGTGGCAGAGGCGATTGCTGGGCAATCGCAACGTTTAGATGTATTTGCGAAAATTAAACACCATGATTTTCAAGGGGGAAAATGGCTGCGCACGCCTGCTTTAGTGTTGGGTATGGCGTGGTATCAATTGCGCGACGCGCTGGGCTGAAAACGCTGAATCAGTGCCTGCGCGGGCGAATAGCTTTGTTGCGCGGTACTCTTAGCCTCGCTGTACAACGGTACTATCTCGGCTTCTGCGTTCCGTGCGCCTCACTCTTCATCCCACTCGCTCACTTATTCAGCGTTTACATGATTTTTAACTATAAAAAATGATAAATAAAATCACGAAAATCGCCCGAGAAAAAATTTCGCCTCTGCAAGCCTTATTCTATGCGGCTTCCAGAGCATCAAAATGATTTGATGTGAAAATAAGGTTAATTTTAGGTTTTTTTTAATCAACAATTATAAACAGAATATTTAAAAATAAACGTATTAAACTGCTTGCTAGAAATGTTGCTACAAGCGTAGTATGTGCTTGTGGAAAGTATCAACCCAACTAAATAAAATAAGAGACTTGAAGTAACCAGTGGCGGTAACGCTGCTAAGCAATAGCTCTGCTATGAAAACCAAGCATAAAAAACCAGTTGTTCTCTTGCCTGCTGATGTTAAACAGCTTGGCATGCATCCATTTCACGCGGTGGGGCAAAAGTACATTTTAGCCGTGGCCGATGCTGCTGAAGCGACACCACTGTTAGTTCCTGCGGTTAGCGATTATTTAGATATTGAAAATTTGCTCGATATGGCCGATGGTATTGTGCTGACAGGCTCAGTATCTAATGTCCACCCCTCACATTTTGGTCAAAAAGTGCTTGATCCTAGCTTGCCCTTAGACCCCGCGCGCGACGCACTGACTTTAAAAATAATTCAACATGCTGTGCAAATAGGTGTGCCATTGCTGGCCATTTGCCGTGGTTTTCAAGAGATGAATGTTGCTTTTGGCGGCAGCTTGCATCAAGCTGTGCAGGCTACAGGTCATTTGAATGACCACCGTGAAGATAAAAATGCCGATATTGAAACACAGTACGCGCCCATACACCCCGTGCACTTAACGCAAGGCGGTATGTTGGCAAAAATTACCCAAGTAAGCAGTATGCAAGTTAATTCGCTACATGGGCAAGGCGTTGACCAACTAGGCTTAGGGCTAACCGCTGAGGCGACTGCACCTGATGGGCTGATTGAAGCGATTTCAGTCAATCATGCCAAAACTTTTGCGCTGGGCGTGCAATGGCACCCCGAGTGGAAAGTGATGGAAAATCCACAATATTTAGCGATTTTTAAAGCATTTGGCGTGGCTTGCAAATTAAGAATGCGACGACACGAACCACCTGATTGAGTGTTTGAATGTAAATTTAAACCTCACAAAACTTCAGGAGCAAGCAAAATGACAGAAAAAACCGTAACAAATCATATCGATATGGATAAGTGGCTAACAGATAATAATATTACCGAAGTGGAATGCTTGGTGCCCGATTTAACAGGTGTGGCACGGGGGAAAATCTTACCGCGTGAGAAATTCTCAACAGACCGAGCCATGCGCTTGCCAGAAGCGGTATTTGGTATGACGGTAACGGGGGAATCTCCAGAGGATCACGAAGGTTACGATAGGGTATTTGGCTTTACCGATAAAGACATGGTGTTGATTCCAGACCCCAGCACATTACGTGTGGTACCGTGGGCGCAAGACCCAACCGCACAAGTGATTATGGATTGTGTTGATCATCATGGTAAGCCGATTGATTTTGCACCAAGAAACGTATTGCGTCGCGTGACCAATTTGTATAAAGATTTAGGCTTTACTCCTATTGTTGCGCCTGAGCTAGAGTTTTATTTGCTTGAGCGCAATACTGATCCAGATGTTGCGCTCAGTCCGCCAGTAGGTCGAAGCGGTCGCAAAGAAACTAGCCGTCAGTTGTTTAGCATTGATGCGGTGAATGAGTTTGATCCGGTATTTGAAGACCTTTATGATTATTGCGATTTAATGGGCTTAGAGTTGGATACGTTGATTCATGAGTTTGGTGCAGGGCAAATGGAAATCAACTTTTTACATGACGAGCCTATGGTGCTGGCTGATAAGACCTTTTTCTTTAAGCGCACCCTGCGTGAAGTCGCCATGCGTCACGGCATGTATGCGACTTTTATGGCAAAACCTATGCAAAATGAGCCAGGCTCGGCCATGCATATACACCAAAGCGTGATTGATGCTAAAACAGGCAACAATATTTTTAGTAAAGCCGATGGCACAGCTTCGCCCATTTTCTTTAACTATATTGCAGGGCTTCAAAAATACTTACCTGCGGCAATGGTGCTGCTTGCACCTTATGTGAATTCATATCGTCGCATCGTGCGTAATGGCGCTGCGCCGATTAACATTGAGTGGGGATATGATAACCGCACAGTGGGTATTCGTGTGCCGATTTCAGAGCCTAATGCACGTCGGGTTGAAAATCGGGTGGTGGGTGCAGATGCAAACCCTTATTTGGCAATGGCAGTCACTTTGGCCTGTGGATATTTAGGCATTAAAGAAAAATTGCAACCCACCGCAGAAACCACTGGTAGTGCCTACGCGCTGGATTACCAATTGCCACGTGGTCTTTCTGAGGCGATTCGCGAACTAGAAGATGCAAAAGCTTTGCATGAAGTGTTAGGCAAAAATTTTGTCGATGTATATTTAGCAGTAAAAGATGCTGAACATGATGAGTTTATGCGTGTGATTAGTCCATGGGAACGCGAACACCTTTTAATGCACGTTTAAAGTTAATTTAGTTATATCGAGAATATCATGACGAATACCAAAGAAATTCAGACGTTAGATTCAGCGCACTATATGCATCCATTCACAGACCATAAAAGTCTGGCGGCTAAAGGCGCACGTGTTATTACCAAAGCAGATAATGTACACATTTGGGATTCTGAAGGGCATAAAATCTTTGATGCAATGTCGGGCTTGTGGTGCGTCAATGTGGGCTACGGACGCAAAGAGCTAGTGGATGCCGCTGCCAAACAGATGACGGAGTTGCCGTTTTATAATAGCTTTTTCCAAACCACTAATGTTCCCGCGGTAAAGCTGGCTGAAAAAATTATTCAGCTGGCTGGTAACAACTTTAGCCATGTGTTTTTTAGTAGCTCTGGTTCTGAATCTAACGACACTAATGTGCGTATGGTGCGCCATTATTGGGCAACACTTGGGCAACCGCAGCGCACTGTAATCATCAGCCGTAAAAATGCTTATCATGGCTCTACGATGGTAGGCTCATCGCTTGGTGGCATGGAAGGTATGCACACACAAGGTGGTGTTATTCCAGATATAGTGCATATCGAGCAACCATATCAATATGATCTTGCCCCGAATGAAGATAGTGATGCATTTGGCATTAAAGCGGCAGGTTGGTTAGAGGCTAAAATTTTAGAAGTGGGCGCAGATAAGGTTGCAGCATTTATTGGCGAGCCAGTACAAGGTGCTGGTGGGGTGATTATTCCACCTAAAACTTACTGGCCAGAAATTCAGCGTATTTGTGATAAATACGGAATTTTGTTGATTTGTGATGAAGTTATTTGCGGTTTTGGGCGACTTGGTACATGGTTTGGTTCACAACTCATGGGCGCTAAACCAGATCTAATGACTTTTGCCAAAGGGGTGACCTCTGGCTATATTCCATTGGGTGGAGTTGTGGTGGGTAAACGCGTTGCAAAAGTTCTGATAGAGCAGGGCGGAGAGTTTAATCATGGCTATACATATTCAGGACACCCCACCGCTTGCGCTGTGGCAATAGCCAATTTAGAAATTATCGAAAAAGAAGACTTAGTCAATCAGGTGCGTTATGAGACAGGTCCATATTTAGCACAAAAATATCGAGAATTAGCTAAGCATCCTTTAGTGGCTGACGCCAAAACGTGTGGCTTGGTGGCTGGTTTTGTGCTGATGAAAGATAAAAATAACCATACACATTTTGACGAAAATTTAGAGGTAGGCATGATTTGTCGCGGGCATTGTTTTGCAAATGGTTTAATTATGCGTGCAGTAGGCGATCGTATGATTATTGCGCCGCCACTCGTGACCACTAAAGCACAAATTGATGAAATGGCTGGGTTAATATATTTGTGTTTGGATGCTACATTAGCTGATTTAAAAAAACTAGGCGTGATGTAGTCGTCAAGCAATAATGGAGAACAGCTTGATGTTTATGGTTGACGCACCACCATTGGTCAAATGTGTCGCGCATGCTCTTTTATAGCGCGTGTTTATTTCTTTTTTAATGACGAATAATTTGAAGTATTGCGCGCTAAACACTGGTCTTAGACCATATTTATTGAAACAGCACATTTAAACACTTGAACTTAATTTAGGAACGTAAAAAAAGACTTAGTTTGGCATATTAAATGCTTCATCAAACATAATTACTGATAGAATTATTTTTGAGTTGAGTGTGCGAGGATATATGATTAGAAAGCTAGTTAGAGATGGTTAATTGCTTTGTATACAATACGATTTGGGATTTTTTGATTACTTTTAACTTTAAAATTTTGGAGCTTTAAATGAACAATTCATTCAATATAAGTTTGTTGAATAAAAGTGTGCTAAATGCATTATTGATTATTGGTATGACTTTGGTGACTGCTTCATGCGGTGACTCTGGTAAAAAAACAGCTGAAGATAAACCTGCTTCAACTTCAGACGCTAATGTTGCATCAAGCAGTGCATCTAGCCAAACGCCATCAGCAAATGCTTCAGATGAAGAAAAGATTCTTAATATTTACAACTGGTCTGATTATATAGCGCCAGATACTATCGAAAATTTTGAAAAAGAAACGGGCATCAAAGTACGCTATGATGTGTTTGATAGCAATGAGATTTTGCATGCAAAATTAATTGCTAAAAACACGGGTTATGACATCGTTGTGCCATCTTCAAATTGGGCTAAACAGCAGTTAGATGGTGGATTATTTCAAAAGTTAGATAAGACAAAACTCCCCAACTGGAAAAACCTAGATACAGGCATTCTCAAGCAAATGGAAGGTGTAGACCCTGGTAACCAGTATTTGATTGACTGGATGTGGAGCTATAACACAGTTGGCATTAACGAAGATAAAGTCAAAGCTGCGCTTGGCGACACCCCTATGCCTGACAATGCTTGGGATTTGATATTTAATCCAACATATACTAATAAATTAAAATCGTGTGGTATTACCATGTTGGACACTCCCACTGATGTGTTTCAAGCAGCATTGCATTATATGGGTAAACCAGTATTTACAGCCTCAAATGAAGACTACCAAGCTGCGTTTGAGATGCTGATGAAAGTGCGACCTGATATTAAAAAATTCAATTCTGGCGGTCAAATTGAAGATTTAGCTGGGGGCAATGTTTGTGTGGCTTATGGTTGGGCTGGTGATTTTAATTTGGCGCGTAAACGCTCTATTGAGAATAAATCAGAGCAAAAAATTGTAGCGCTTGTACCAAAAACGGGTGGCTTGATTTTTATGGATACCATGGCGATTCCAGCCGATGCTAAACACCCTAATAATGCACATATATTTATGAACTATGTGATGCAACCAAAAGTAGCTGCAGCCATTACCAATGAGGTCACCTATGCTAATCCAAACAGAGCAGCAACTGAATTTGTTGATGATGAAATTAAAAACAATAAATCTGTATATTTATCTGATGAGGATTTAGCAAAAATGGTACCCCCTGGTGTGGAGAGCCAAGAAGCTAAACGCACTTTGACGCGTTTATATACGAAATTCAAATCTGGCGTTTAGTTTGTTTAAAAGTGTGAGGCGCAAAACTCGCCTCACACATAGCATTCTTCACTGGGCATCCACTCATTAAGGGTTTTTTATGGCAACCGCACCTAAAGAAGTCAATCAGTCTGCAGAAGAAGTTTTATTGCGTGTAGAAAATGTAACTAAAATTTACGACGGCACAGTAAAAGCGGTAGATGATGTTTCATTGACCGTGAATAAAGGTGAAATATTTGCGCTTCTTGGCGGTTCAGGTTGTGGAAAATCAACGCTTTTACGCATGATGGCGGGCTTTGAAACCCCTACTAAAGGGAAAATTTACTTAGCAGGACAAGATATTACCAATTTGCCGCCATACCAACGTCCTATTAACATGATGTTTCAGTCTTACGCGTTGTTCCCACATTTGAGCGTATGGGAAAACATTGCATTTGGCCTAAAGCGCGATGGCATGCCTAAAGATCAAATCGCAGAACGCGTAGAAAAAATGTTGAATCTTGCGCAACTTAACAAGTACGCACAACGTAAGCCTCATCAACTTTCAGGTGGACAGCAACAACGTGTTGCTTTGGTGCGCAGTCTGGCAAAGCGTCCTCAATTGCTTCTCCTAGATGAGCCATTGGGTGCTCTTGATAAAAAGTTACGTGAAACGACGCAACTAGAGTTGGTCAATATTATTGAAGAGGTTGGCGTGACTTGTGTACTTGTCACACATGACCAAGAAGAAGCCATGACTATGGCATCGCGTATAGCGGTGATGTCAGAAGGTTATTTTTTACAAGTAGGTGCGCCAGACGCAGTGTATGAAATGCCTAATAGTCGCAAAGTGGCTGATTTTATTGGCAATGTGAATTTATTTGATGGTGTAATTGAAGAGGATGAGGCCGATCACGTGACCGTGCGGTGTCCTGAATGTATACATTATGTGGGGCATGGCGTGAGCGGGCACTCGGGTATGGTTGTTGGTGTTGCGTTACGTCCAGAAAAGATTATTTTGTCTGATAAAAAACCCAAGGGTGAATATAACTGGTGTGAAGGTGAAGTCATCGAAATTGTCTATTTTGGAGCGCATACGACTTATCACCTTAAACTTGACAGTGGCAAGGTGATTAAAGCGCAAGAGCTTAACAATACGCGTGATTTGAGCTGTGGACTTACATGGGGTGATAGAGCTTACGCGCATTGGAACGATTTGGCGATGGTTGTACTAGCACAATAAAAATTGGAGAGAAAAATGGCGATTAACCAAGGTTTTTTCTCGCGGTTGTTAGATGGAAAGCATGCTGTCATTAGCATTCCATACTTTTGGTTTATTCTATTGGCAGCCATCCCTATTCTGATAATTCTAAAAATTAGTTTATCTGAAATGCAAGGTACTTCAGTTTCTAATATGATTGATTGGAGTAACGGTTGGCCTAAACTAACACTTAATTTTTCAAGTTATCAGTTTATTTTCAGCGACTCTTTGTATCTTAAAACATACTTATCGTCAATTAAGTATGCCTTACTAACCACATTGATTTGTTTGGTGATTGGTTATCCATTTGCCTATTTTATGGCACGTTCACCCAAGCATTTACAGCCTATGTTGCTTATGCTCATTATGTTGCCATTTTGGACATCATTTTTACTACGCATTTATGCTTGGAAAACGCTATTAGAAAATAATGGCATTATCAACAATGTATTGATGAGTATGGGAGTGATTGATGCGCCAATCGCAATGATGAACACGCCTTTTTCTTTGATGATAGGCATGGTGTACTCTTACCTACCATTTATGATTTTGCCTCTGTACGCAAATTTGTCCAAGTTAGATATTCGCTATTTAGAAGCTGCCGCAGACCTCGGTACAAGCCCATTTAAGGCGTTTTGGTTGATTACCGTACCGCTTTCGAAAGCGGGCATTATTGCAGGCTCGATGCTGGTATTTATTCCTACTATTGGTGAGTATGTTATTCCAGAACTATTGGGGGGGTCAAGCACGTTGATGATTGGTCGTGTGCTTTGGAATGAATTTTTTAGCAACAATGATTGGCCGATGGCTTCTGCTGTGGCGGTAGTGATGATATTGCTTATTTTAGTGCCAATGGCGATATACAATAAATCTCAAGCAGAAGCGGAGGCCAAATAATGAGCCAAGCGACCAATAACAAAATATTTTCTAACCTATGGATGATTGCGGTTTATTTATTTTTGTACTTACCCATCCTCACGCTGGTAGTTTACTCTTTTAATGACTCAAAACTGATTTCCACTTGGACGCATGCAAGTTTGCGCTGGTACGAAGCTTTAATTAAAGACGATGATTTGATTTCAGCCGTTTTGTTGTCACTTAAAATTGCAGGCATTTCTGCGCTCATGTCCGTGTTCTTTGGTACGTTTACAGCGTTTGCCTTAAACCGTTATAAACGTTTTACAGGTCGCACTTTGCTATCATCCATGTCTAGCATGCCGCTGGTGATGCCCGATGTTATCGTGGGCTTATCATTGTTATTGATGATTATTTCAGTGCAGCATTGGCTAGGTTTTCCTGATAAGGGCTTGTTTACTATCTTGCTGGGCCATGCATTATTGGGCACGGCTTATGCCGCAGTCGTGGTCACATCACGTTTACGAGAAATGGATGGAAAACTGGATGAAGCGGCCATGGATTTAGGCTGTAAACCTTGGCAAGTATTTTACTTGGTAACATTGCCGCTGTTATTGCCAGCACTGATTTCCGCATTTTTACTGACGTTTACTTTATCCTTTGACGATGTAGTGCTATCGTCATTTTTATCTGGCCCAGGCTACTCTACTATGCCAATGGTGATTTTCTCGCGTGCGAGATTAGGGTTAAATCCTACCATCAATGCGGTGGCGACAGTCACCATTGTGGTTGTAACTATTGCTGTAATCGCATCGAGCTTTTATACCTCGCACCAAGAGCGCAAGCGTAAACGTGAAGAGGCACAGGCCTATAGCGATAGCAACAAGTAGCAGTTTGCTAGGTGCGATATCTAAAGCACCTAGCTTAAAACCTTAAAAGTAGAACATCATGGCGCTTCAAATCAAGCACACAGCATTACTAAAAAATAACCGCACTCTGTTAGCTGGTCAATGGGTTGGGGCGGATTCTGGTGAAACATTTACCGTCACTAACCCTGCGAATGGTCAGATAATTGTTGAAGTCCCGCGTATGGGTAAAGTAGAAACGACCCGTGCCATTCATGCAGCAGAAACTGCACAAAAACAGTGGAAAGCACTTACCGCCAAAGCGCGCGCGGCAATTCTTAAACGCTGGTTTGGTTTAATGGTTGAGCACCATGAAGATTTAGCCCAAATTTTAACAGCAGAGCAGGGCAAACCACTCGCAGAGGCGCGCGGTGAGATTACATATGGCGCTAGCTTTGTGGAGTGGTTTGCAGAAGAAGCCAAACGGGTGTACGGAGAGGTGATTCCCGCACCCATGGCAGACCGTAAGTTGCTTGTAATTAAGCAGCCCATCGGTGTGACGGCTGCAATTACCCCGTGGAATTTTCCAGTCGCAATGATTACGCGCAAAGCAGCACCGGCACTGGCGGCGGGCTGCTCTATGATAATCAAGCCGGCAGAAAATACGCCATTATCTGCGATTGCTTTGGCCGTATTGGCAGAGGAAGCAGGTGTACCCGCAGGTGTTTTGCAAGTGGTGACAGGCAAGGCGCGCGAAATCGGTGCCGTGCTGTGTGAAAGCCCGATTGTGACCAAATTATCATTTACAGGCTCAACCGAAGTAGGACGCATTTTAATGCGCCAATGTGCTGATACGATTAAAAAACTATCACTCGAGTTGGGCGGTAATGCGCCATTTATTGTGTTTGACGATGCGGATTTAGACGCTGCAGTTGAAGGCGCGATGGTGAGCAAGTTTAGAAACGCAGGACAAACTTGCGTGTGCGCCAACCGCTTATTTGTACAAGATGGCGTGTTTGATGCATTTGCAGCCAAGCTGGCAGCCAAAGTTGCAACGCTAAAAGTAGGGGATGGCACAACTGAAGGGGTCACGCAAGGCCCATTGATTGACGAAGCGGCTGTGGAAAAGGTAGAAAGCCACGTGGCTGATGCGGTGGCTAAAGGCGCCACCTTGCTACAAGGTGGCAAACGTCACGCGCAAGGTGGCACGTTTTATGAGCCAACGGTGCTTGCGGGCGTTACATCTAATGCCCTGATTTTTAAAGAAGAAACGTTTGGCCCCGTGGCGCCGTTATTCCGCTTTAAAACCGATGAAGACGTGATTACCATGGCAAATAATACTGAATTCGGTTTGGCTTCTTATTTTTACAGTCGTGATATTGGTCGTATTTGGCGCGTAGCAGAAGCGTTGGAATACGGCATGGTGGGCGTCAATACAGGGATGATTTCTAATGAAGTAGCGCCATTTGGCGGCGTGAAACAATCTGGTTTAGGGCGTGAAGGCTCGCATCATGGCATAGATGAATATTTAGAAATTAAATACATTGCAATGGCCGGGCTTTAAGGTTAACAATAGTGCAGAAAACCCCCGAGAAAAATTTGATGCCCTGCAAGCCGCATGGATACTGGCTTCCAGAGCACCTATCATGATGTTGGATAAAATGCGTTAAAAATGTAAAGGTTTTTTTATCATGGCAAACACTAAAATTGACTGGCACGCACGTGCAAAAACCTTAAAAATTGATGGCCGCGCATTTATTGGCGGTGTGCGTATGCCTGCAGCGGGCGGACAAACTTTTGAATGTTTTTCACCGATTGATGGCCGTAAATTAGCGGACGTAGCCAGCTGCCAAGAGGTAGATATAAATTTGGCGGTGGCGTGCGCTAGAACAGCATTTAACGATCGACGTTGGGCCGGCTTGCCACCTAAAACGCGCAAGCAGGTCATGATTCGTTTTGCAGATTTGTTGATAGAAAATGCTGAAGAACTTGCTTTGCTAGAAACGCTGGACATGGGTAAGCCGATTTCTGCAAGTTTTGAAGGCGATGTGCCCGCTTCGGCTAATACCTTGCGCTGGTTTGGAGAGGCTATTGACAAAGTGTATGACGAAATTGCGCCAACAACCGAAAGCGTATTGGCGATGATTACGCGCGAACCTGTAGGGGTCGTGGGGACAATCGTACCGTGGAATTACCCCATTTTAATGGCATGTTGGAAAATTGCCCCCGCGCTGGTGACAGGCAATAGCGTGGTGCTAAAACCTTCAGAAAAATCCCCATTAACCGCACTTAGATTGGGCGAGCTCGCATTAGAGGCAGGCATTCCGGCTGGCGTATTTAATGTGGTGCCAGGTTTTGGCCCAGATGCTGGCACACCGCTTGCCATGCACATGGATGTCGATTGCATTGCATTTACTGGCTCAACAGGCGTGGGCAAAAAAATTCAAATCATGGCGGGGCAAAGCAATTTAAAACGCGCATGGTGCGAGCTGGGTGGAAAGTCACCCAATATCGTGTTTGCTGATTGCAAAGATTTAGACACTGCGGCAGCGGCAAGTGCAGCTTCTATATTTTATAACCAAGGGGAAAGTTGTAATGCGCCATCACGCTTGCTGGTTGAGCGCTCGATAAAAGATGCGCTGGTTAAAAAAATCTTGGCAGAACTTAAAAAATATCAGCCGGCCGACCCTTTGGATGAAAGTACCACGATGGGTGCGCTGGTCGATTGCGGGCAAATGACTAATGTGTTGAAATATATTGCTAGCGGTAAAGCGCAGGGTGCAAAATTACTGGCTGGTGGTGAGCAAGCACGCGCAGAAACGGGCGGTTTTTATATTAGCCCTACCGTGTTTGATGAAGTAACGAATGAGATGACCATTGCGGCAGAAGAAATTTTTGGCCCGGTGTTGTCGATTATTGCTTTTGATACGGAAGAAGAAGCGATTAAGATTGCCAACGACACCCAATATGGCCTAGCGGCTGCGCTGTGGACGCAAGATATCAGTCGTGCACACTTAGTGGCACAACGTTTACGCGCAGGCACAGTGCATATAAATAGTTATGATGAAGATGATATTACCGTGCCATTTGGCGGTTATAAACAAAGTGGTAATGGACGCGATAAATCATTACACGCGCTAGAAAAATATACCGAATTAAAAACCACTTGGATTAAGTTGAAATAAAGCATTTTTTTAATCATTTTTAACACATCTTCCCAGTAGCACCTCTGCAAGCCTTATTCTATGCGGGTTTCAGAGCATAAAAAATCTCTCGAAGAGAAAAAGTGCGTTTTTGATGGTTAATAATATGAAATCATGAGCAAAATTTAGGATAAAAAATGATCAGTAATCAAGATTTACATCAACGTCGTTTAGCTGCAACACCGCGTGGTATTGGGGTGATGGCTAATTTTTTTATTGAGCGCGCCTTAAATGCTGAAGTTTGGGATGTTGAAGGTAAACGCTATATTGATTTTGCTGGCGGCATTGCGGTGCTCAATACTGGGCATCGACACCCCAAGGTAATGGCTGCGATAGAACAACAGTTACAGCACTTTACCCATACTTGCTACCAAGTATTGCCCTATAAAAACTACGTAACACTAGCAGAACGCATTAATAAGCTTACGCCAGGCAATTTCGCCAAGAAGACTTGTTTTTTTTCAAGTGGGGCTGAAGCGGTAGAAAATGCCATTAAAATTGCCCGTGCGAGCACGGGGCGCCCAGGGATTATTGCTTTCTCAGGCGCATTTCACGGCCGTACCATGATGGGTTGCGCACTCACTGGCAAGGTGGCGCCCTATAAAATTGGCTTTGCGCCTTTTCCCGCTGAGATTTATCATGCGCCATTCCCGGTAGATTTACATGGTGTGAGTGTTGATGATGCGATTCATGCGATACATACGTTGTTTAAATCAGATATTGACCCCAAACGTGTTGCCGCCATTATTATTGAGCCTGTGCAAGGTGAGGGCGGCTTTTATGTCACGCCACCGGCATTGATGCGTGAACTACGCGCTTTATGTGACGAACATGGTATGTTGCTGATTTTTGATGAAATTCAGACCGGCTTTGGACGCACCGGTAAAATGTTTGCTGCTGAGCATTATGATGTGTTGCCGGATATCATGACCATGGCAAAAAGTATGGCTGGCGGAACAACACTATCCGCCGTCAGTGGCAAAGCCGAGGTGATGGATGGCCCAGCGCCGGGTGGTTTAGGGGGCACCTATGCGGGGAATCCTTTAGCCATTGCTGCCTCGCATGCGGTGATAGACGTAATGGAAGAAGAGCAACTTGTTGCGCGTGCCAACATCTTAGGCGAAAAGTTGACCGAACGATTAAAAGCATTGCAAGCTAAAGTGCCCGCGTTAAAAGATGTACGCGGCTTGGGTTCGATGATTGCTGCCGAGTTTTTTGACCCAAAAACGCATGAGCCATCACCTGAAATCACTAAGCGTGTGCAACAGGCTGCGCTTGATAAGGGCTTGATTTTACTCACTTGCGGCGTATATACCAATGCTTTGCGATTTTTATATCCGCTTACGATTGAAGATAAGGTGTTTGACGAAGCTTTAGCCATACTAGAGGGTGCTTTGCTAACCGCAAATACTTAATGCACAAATTAGGTGCATACTTATCGCAAATGCACTAAAAATGTTAGCGGCAATTTGTTGTTTTTATGCTAAAAATTAACAATTTATACAATTTACTATTGCACGCATTTGGTGAATGCGAGAATATGGTTCCTACGAATTTTAGTAAACTTTTGTTAATTTAATGAAAAAGGAAGTAATCAAATGCAAACCTCGAAATGGATGATTAAAAGAAATTTAGTTAGCGCACTTTTTGCTGCACCTATGGTTTTTGGCAGTGCTTTAGTTTTTGCTGATGGCGCACCAGAGGCTGAAGCAGCCCCAGCTGCCGCAGTAGAAGCTGCACCAGCTGCTGAAGCGGCTGCGCCTGTAGCAGAAGCCGCCGCCCCAGCAGAGCCTGCATCTCCACATTCGCTGACTTTTAACTTGGGTCTTTATAGTGAGTATATGTTCCGTGGTGTGGCTTTAAGCGACGGCCCAGCGGTTCAGGGCGGTATTGATTATGCGCATAGCAGTGGTTTTTATGCGGGTACTTGGTGGTCAAACATTGATAAAGAATTTACTGGTCACGGTGATGGGTTTTCAGGTGGTAACAAACTTGAAACTGACTGGTATTTAGGTTTTGCAAAATCATTTGAAAACGGTTTTGGTTTTAACGTAATGGGTAACTATTACTACTATCCAGATCGTGAAGATTCATTCAGTTACGATGGCTCAGGTGATGGCCGTAAGCAAGATACATTCGAGGCATCTATCGGCTTAACTTACAAATGGTTGACTTATACTTTTTACTATATTCCAACCAATTACTACGGTGCTGCGGCGTCAGGTACAAGAAATGGCAAAAAAGACACAGATGGTGCAACTTACAATGAATTGAAATTTAACTACACACTACCCGTGGCGAGTTTGAATTTGTTGGCAAAAGTGGGCTATCAACATACACCTAACCTCTTAGGTTCACAAGGCGACGTTGCAATTGGTTTAAGCCGTAACTTCAGTATCCCTAGCGCAGGCAAGCCAATTGAAGGCTTCAGCGCTGGTGCTTATTACACAGATACATTCCACGTGAAAGATGAAGCTTACTATGTTACTGCGGATGGCAGAGATGTAAATCAAGAAACGGTTTGGTTTTTTGTAAAACGTGCATGGTAATTTAGCAAGCAACTGCAGCTAATAAAAAAGAGCCGAAAGGCTCTTTTTTATTAGGTTTTTTACTGTCGAGCAAAAAACAATGCTCTGTAAGGCGCATGGATACTGGCCTGCAGAGCATCATGATGGAAGATGTTAAAATTCGCGCTAAAAAGTGCGAAAATTTTGCTTAATTAAGCGTTGGCTGACTTTCGAGTTTTTTCTAAAATAATAGCAGATAATTCTTCTACCGAGCGGCTGGTAGAATCTGCCCACGTGATGCCTGCATTACGCATTAAATTTTCAGCTGTCGCAATTTCCTTTTTGCAATTATCTAACGATGCATAAAAGCTACCCGCTCTGCGTTCGTTGCGCACAGCGTGTAAGCGTTCTGGCTTAATCGTCAGGCCAAAAATTTTATCGGTATGCTTGAGCAAGGCTGCTGGTAAAGCACCACGTTCAAAATCTTCAGGAATCAGTGGGTAGTTGGCAGCTTTAATGCCAAACTGCATCGCCAAATAAACACTCGTAGGTGTTTTGCCACAACGAGAAACACCGACTAATATAACTTGCGCTTCTTCTAAGCCAGAGTTGGTCATGCCGTCGTCATGGTTGAGCGTAAAGTTAATCGCTTCCATGCGGTCATTATATTTAGTACCCATCACGCTATGCGCTATACCTGCGCCAGTGAGCGGTTTTTGCGCGAGCTCAATACCCAACGGGTCAATAAAGGCATTAAACAAGTCAATAAAATACGCATTTGACTCTTTTAAACTGGTGCGAAGTTTCATGTCACCTAAAGACATAATAACCACAGGACGATGACTATCGTCTTCCTCTGCGTGGGCAATAGCTTCTTGCGCGAGTTTAATTTTATCTAAGGTATCGGTAAAAGGGAGGCGCACTTGGGCAAATGTCGTACTAGGAAAATGCTCTAGTAGTTTACCCAAAGCACCCGCAGTAATACCAGTACCATCTGAAATAAAAAATACCGTGCGTTTTTGCATAACAGAAACCTTTTATGTTTGCTTAGGGTTAATTAGCCAGCTATTTTTTAGCAATACGCTGCCAAGTCGCTACCACTGTATCAGGGTTAAGTGAAATAGATTTAATCCCTTGTGCCACTAACCATTCCGCAAAGTCAGGGTGGTCAGAAGGGCCTTGGCCGCAAATACCCACATATTTACCTAAGCGGTTGCAAGTACCAATTGCCATTTTTAATAGTTCTTTTACAGCGTCGTTACGCTCATCAAAGCCATCTGCCAAAATACCTGAATCGCGATCCATACCTAAGGTTAATTGCGTTAAATCGTTAGAGCCGATAGAGAAGCCATCAAAGTATTGCAAGAATTGCTCGGCAATTAAGGCGTTGGCAGGAATTTCGCACATCATGATGAGGCGTAAGCCATTTTGACCACGTTTTAAGCCATTGGCCGCCATAATTTCAGTCACGGCTTTAGCTTCTTCTAATGTGCGCACAAACGGCAACATCAATTCAACGTTTGTTAAGCCCATTTCATCACGCACCTTCTTCATGGCGATACACTCCATGGCGAAGCACTCTTTAAAGTCTTCTGCCATGTAGCGTGCTGCACCACGGAAGCCAATCATTGGATTTTCTTCATCTGGCTCGTAAATTTCACCGCCCACCAATTTTTTGTACTCGTTTGATTTAAAGTCAGAAGTACGCACAATCACTGGTTTTGGGTAAAACGCAGCAGCAATGGTGGCAACGCCTTCAGCCACTTTATCAATGTAAAACTGTTTAGGGCTAGCATAACCACGCGCACGGTTTTGAATCACGGTTTTAATCGCAGAAGGCATGGCTTCTGCGTTTAAAATAGCTTTTGGATGGATGCCTACCATATTGTTAATCACAAACTCTAACCGCGCTAAACCTACACCGTCGTTTGGTGTTTTAGCAAAACCAAATGCCATATCGGGGTTGCCCACGTTCATCATGATTTTGCATGGTGCAGGAGGTAATTCGGCTTGCGTTTGTGCATCTACCGTGTATTCAATAGCGCCATGGTAAACAAAGCCTGATTCGCCTTCTGCACAAGAAACTGTGACGATTTCACCTTCACGTAAAACATCAGTGGCATTCACCGCGCCTACAATGGCAGGAATGCCTAATTCACGAGCAATAATCGCTGCGTGGCAAGTGCGGCCGCCCCGGTTTGTAACTAACGCTGAAGCGCGTTTCATGACTGGTTCCCAGTTAGGGTCTGTCATGTCTGCCACTAAAACGTCACCAGGTTGTACCAAGTGCATTTCAGCAGGGTCTAATACAATACGCACCGGACCAACCCCCACTTTTTGTGTTACCGCACGACCAACCACTAGTGGTTTTTCGCTATGCTTATTGAGCTTAAATGTTTCAGTCGTGTTGCTTAATTTTTCTTGTGATTTCACAGTTTCTGGGCGCGCTTGCAAGATATAAAGTTTGCCATCCACACCATTTTTGCCCCATTCAATGTCCATTGGGCAACCGTAGTGCGCTTCAATAGTCATGGCATATTTGCCTAACTCAAGCACTTCAGCATCGGTGAGTGAATAGCGATCGCTGTCAGCATGGTCAACATCCACCGTGTGCGTACTTTTGCCTGCTTGTGTACTGTCTGAAAATACCATTTTAATGAGCTTAGAACCCATAGTACGGCGCACGATAGAAGGCTTGCCTTGTGCAAGTGTCGGTTTGTGTACATAAAATTCATCTGGGTTGACCGCGCCTTGTACTACCGTTTCACCCAAGCCATAGCTTGAAGTGATAAATACCACATCTTTAAAACCTGACTCAGTGTCAATTGTAAACATCACACCTGCACAGCCAATGTCAGAACGCACCATTTGCTGCACCCCAGCAGACAAAGCAACATCCGCATGGACAAAGCCTTTATGGACACGATATGAAATAGCGCGGTCGTTATATAAAGAAGCAAACACTTCTTTAATCGCGTGCAAAATGTTATCTAAACCCTGAATATTCAAGAATGATTCTTGTTGACCTGCGAATGAAGCATCCGGCAAGTCTTCTGCGGTGGCAGATGAGCGCACGGCAAACGTTGCACCATTGCCCGACTTAGCAGTTAACGTTTCATAATTTTCGGCAATCGCTTTATTGAGCGCAGCTGGAAACTCAGCTTGCATAATCCATTGACGAATTTGCGTACCGCATTTAGCTAACGCTTGCGTATCATCTGCATTAAGATTGTCCAGCAAGTTATTGATTTTTTTGTCTAAACCATCTTGCGCCAAAAACTCTCGATAAGCATCTGCCGTGGTGGCAAAGCCCGTTGGCACGCGCACGCCTTTAGCATTGAGTTGCGAAATCATTTCACCTAATGAAGCGTTTTTACCGCCAACTGAAGGCACGTCGCTATTACGTAGGTTTTCAAATGGAATGACATGTGTGGACATAACTAACCCCTTAAAAATTGCGCTTTAAAAATGATAAACAATACGATGAAACATACAAAGCAACGCGCGGTTGATTGAATTTTAGTTTAAACTCTTGCTTAGCATTATGCCAAATAACCTAGGCGAAGTCACGCAGGAATCAGGCCATTGCATTAGCCTATTGTGACTAATAATTAGTGTGTTATTGAAACTACTTAAAAATATTGATAAATTTTGATTCATGTCAAACAAACCAGCCACTATCAGCATCACTAGCAGTGCCCGACTACATTTAGGTTTTTTTGACTTAAACGGCGAACAAGGCCGAAAATTTGGCAGTTTAGGAATTGCACTGGCACAACCTGCAACCCAAGTGTTGATGGAAAAAAGTCTGGAAAGTAAGGCCATTGGTGAAGATTCCACCCGCGCGCTGCAAGTTATTCAAAAAATACAGCATGCCTTAAGCATGCCCAAAACACATGGCGCAAATATTCAGATTAAACAAGTCATTCCAGCGCACGCAGGCCTAGGCTCTGGCACGCAGTTGGCGCTGGCAGTGGGCATGGCCTATAGCAAGCTTTATGACTTAAATTTGCAGGCACATGAAATTGCGCAATTTACAGCACGTGGCGCGCGCTCTGGCATTGGGGTAGGCACATTTTTATATGGTGGTGTGGTGGTGGATGGCGGGCGAGGTGCTAACACCATCATGCCGCCCATCATTGCAAGAGCCAATTTTCCGCGAGATTGGCGCGTTATTTTGATTTTGGATACAAGTAATCAGGGTGTGCATGGTGAACAAGAGGTTAATGCGTTTAATCAATTGTCGCCAGTGTCAAAAACAGTTGCTGAAATGCTTTGCCACTTGGTGTTGATGCAAGCATTGCCCGCACTTGCTGAGCAAGATTTAGCCAGCTTTGGCGTAGCGGTGCGCGCATTACAAATTGCCACAGGGGATTATTTTTCACCTGCGCAGGGCGGGCGCTACGCAAGCCCTAAAGTCGCGCAAGTATTAGATTGGTTGGCGCAGCAAGGCGTAGCGTGTGCAGGACAAAGCTCTTGGGGGCCAACAGGTTTTGCCATTGTGGACTCTCAAGAAAAAGCACAAAGTTTCGTAAATAGTTTAAATGTACATTTTGCTTTTGAAAAAGCCTTGTCATTTGTCGTGACACAAGCGCAACATCATGGCACGATATGTTAAGTAAATATCGCTCTTTTTTTAGCGGTCTTAAATGACATCTTCATAACAGCACCTCTGCAAGCCAGTCTGCATGCGGCTTCCAGAGGCATAAAAAATGCTCGGGTGTTTTTTAGCTATATTTTTAGAGTTTTAATGTGCAATATTAAGTTAGTTTTACCGCCAATTTGGCGCGCCATTTAGTGAGAAAGTTTTTATGAAAAAAGTGTCCATTCTTCACCTGTTAGCCCCAGCCAAAAATGCCAGCCCATTTGATGTCAATATGGCGTTTGATGCTGGCTTTGACAATATTATGCCTTATACCAACGTTGCTCTGAACGAGGTGACGGGATTAGTGCAAGATGCGATTTTTTCACGCAGCCCTTCAGGGGTAAAGTTAGAAGGCATATTTATTGGCGGTCGTGATATTGATTTGGCAATGGATATGCTCGACGCCGCAAAAAAAGCAATGTTTGCACCTTTTGAGTGCTCGCTATTTGCTGATCCATCAGGTGCTTTTACCACGGCAGCGGCGATGGTTGCAAAAGTGGAAAATCAACTAAAAAAACACTTCAAAACCAATTTGGCGGGCAAGAAAATTGCTATTTTTGGCGCTACTGGCCCCGTCGGTGGCTGTGCGGCGGTGATTGCCGCTAAACAAGGCGCTGAGGTGCTGATGGTTTCGCATAAAAGTTTGGCAGATGTTAACCAAAAAGTGCAAAGTTATAATCAGCGTTACGGCATTGTGCTCAACAGTGTAGATGGCGCTACTGACAACAGTAAACAAGCGGTTTTAGCGCAGGTCGATGTGGCTTTGTGTTGTGCCGCGGCTGGCGTGCGCGTGCTGAATGCGCAACAAATTGCCAAAGCAAAGTCCTTAAAAATCATTGCTGATGTGAACGCCGTAGCACCTACCGGCGCAGAAGGCGTGGAGGCGGTGGCAGATGGTGTCGCCATTGGTTCAACTAAGGTGATAGGGATTGGCGCGTTAGCAATTGGCAATTTAAAATATGCGACGCAACACAATTTGTTAGCGCAAATGCTGACAACTGATAAACCAAGTTATTTAGAGTTCATGGCGGCTTTCGCCATGGCGCAGTCGCTCGCAAGTGGCAAATAAAACGCTTATTATCGCCGCAATGTCTGCACGCGGCTATGCGCAGGCTGCCGTGGCGTGCGGCTATGAGGTCATTACTTTAGACGCTTTTGCAGATGCTGATACTTGTAGTGTTGCTAAGCATGCATTTAAGCTCAAATTTAACGAAGAAGGCCTAGATTTAACTGAATTTAAGCACATATTCTCAATGCTTGATTTTTCAAACTGCGCGGGTTTTTTGTATGGCAGCTTGTTTGATAACGCACCTGATGTATTAGCTTGGGTGGCAGATTGCATGCCGTTGATAGGCAATGCACCAGCGATAATGCATGTTACAAAGCAGTTTGAATTTTTTGTTTTGTTAGACGATTTACATATTAAGCACCCTGAAGTCAGCCGCACAAAACAGCTTGGGTTAATGAAGCAACTTGGCGGCACTGGGGGCACACATATTCAAATTTGTTTGGATAATTCATCTAGCTTACCTAGCCAGCTTCAGCATAGGCATTATTACCAACAAAAAATAGAAGGCGTTCCTGTATCTTTACTGTTTGTGGCTGACGGAAAGTCTGCGCAAACCGTCGGTTTTAATCAACAACTACTTGCGCCAACTGCATCAATGCCATACCGCTATGGAGGTGCCGTGAGTCAATATCTGCTGCCACATGCCAGCAGACAACTGTTTGAATCTGCTGCACAAAAACTCACACAATCACTGAGTTTGCGTGGTTGTAATAGTTTAGATGCAATTTTTGATGGGCAAGATTTATGGGTGCTTGAACTTAACCCAAGGTTGAGCGCGAGCTTTCTTTTATATCCAAATTTGATGACAGCGCATTTGCAAGCCTGTGCAGGAAGTTTGCCTAAATTGCCAATCTACAATAGTGCAATGGCCCATAGCGTGCTATATGCTGAAAATGAAATGGTCATTTCCGCAGATTTTGTTTGGCCAGTGGATGCGATGGATATTCCCAGTGCAATTGCAGGGCAATGCAATGTTAAAATTGCGCAAGACATGCCTGTTTGCACGATTAGTGCGGAGGCTGAAACTGCTGAAAGTGCACATATATTTGCTTTGGAACAAGCAAATAAATTACGGCAACGATTATATTAGGAGTCTATCAAAATGACGAATCAAGTGAGTCTTAACGCACATGCCAATGTGTTGGTGCAGCAACTTATTGACGGCAAAGAAGCTTATCGTGTTCTGGTGAATCGTTTAGATAATGGTTGCACGATTGTGGATGCTGGTATCCAAGCAGCTGGTTCTATAGAGGCTGGTCAACTTATCGGGCAAATTTGCATGGGTGGTTTAGGGCAGGTGGATATCATGCAAAGTACGCAGTTTGGGCAATATTCAACAATGATTGAAGTGCGCTCAGATGCCCCTGTATTAAGCTGTTTAGCCAGTCAGTATGCAGGCTGGGCTTTGCAGCACGAAAAATTCTTTTCGTTGGGTTCAGGGCCTGCAAGAGCAATTGCGCAACGCGAAGATTTGTTTAAAGAACTAAACTATCATGATCAGGCTGAAAAAACGGTGTTGGTATTAGAAACAGATAAAACGCCACCATTAGAAATCATAGAAAAAGTCTCTCGCGACACCAATATTCAGCCTGAAAATCTCACGTTCATTTTAACGCCTACCAAAAGTATTGCTGGCACTACGCAAATTGTAGCACGCGTGCTAGAGGTCGCTTTACATAAGGCGCATACCTTGCATTTTCCGCTTGAAAGTATTGTGCGTGGCTCTGGTTCGGCGCCATTGCCACCGTTGTCTAAAGACTTTCTAACCGCGATGGGGCGCACTAACGATGCTATTTTATTTGGTGGTAATGTACAGTTAGAGGTGAAATGTAGTGATGCCGAGGCGGAAAAGCTAGCGCGAGAGCTACCAAGTAGTGCTTCAAAAGATTATGGGCGCCCATTTGCCGAGATTTTCAAAAGTGTGAATATGGATTTTTACCAAATTGACCCAATGTTGTTTTCCCCTGCAAAAGTATTGATTACAAATGTTGAAACGGATAAGAAGTTTACCGCAGGCAAACTAGATGAAGCACTGTTAAATCAATCATTTTCTGACTAACTCACTATATAAAAAGTAAACTTTAACGAATGCGTATCCCCATTTTTACTGATGAAGTAGCAGACGAAGGTGGTTGGCATGGCGCGCAATTAAAAAGTGCATTTAAAAACAGAGGTGTAGAAACTGTTTTTGTTTCACTTAAAGATTGTATTGTAGATTTGTCTGGTGAAGTGCCTATTATCAAGATTCCTGACATAGGTGAGAACTCCCGCATAGCATTTGTGCGTGGCATAGCAGGTGGCACCTTGCAACAAATCACTATGCGACTAAATGTTTTACATACGCTTAAAATGTTAGGTGTGCAAATATACAACGATGGAAAAGCCATTGAGCGCACAGTAGATAAAGCCATGACCAGCTTTTTATTGCATCATAGCGGTATTACCACTCCCAGCACGTGGGTTTGTGAGTCGCGACATCATGCCCATGAAATCATGCAGCAACACTCATCACTTGTGATAAAGCCCTTATTTGGCTCACAAGGGCAGGGTGTGCGCTTGGTAAACGCTACGCAATTACCATTGCCAATGGATGCGTTTGTCGATGGCGTTTTTTACTTGCAGCAATTTATTGAGGCACAACATGACTATCGCGTTTTTATTGTTAATAATCAAGTAATCTCTGCTATGCGCCGAACTGGGCAAGGCTGGTTGCATAATGTGGCACAGGGCGCTCAATGCTGTTTATGCACAGAAGAAGATGTTTTGGCTGTTGCTTTAAAAGCAGCTAAGGTTCTTGATATCGCCTACTGTGGTGTGGATGTGATTAGAGATGCGTTTGGGCGACTTTTTGTATTAGAGGTTAATAGTATTCCTGCATGGCGTGGCTTGCAAAGCGTTACCTCAACCAATATTGCACAGATATTAGCGGATGATGTACTCAGAACAGTATGCTGAAACCAAAATCTATTTCAGACGCTTATTACGCAGCTTGTATGTTAGAGATAGAAGCGCTAAAACCTGGTAACGTGCATGTGTTTGCTGATGGTCATGGAATGACTGTACATGATTTTTTTAAAAGTGCAGAAGCCACAGCTTTAGTAATAGCAGAACCCAACCTGACTGTGGGCGAGCGCATTTTGCTGGCGGTAGAGGCAACACAAAGGGTGGTTGCCACTAACACTAATTTAGGCATTATTTTGCTGTGTGCGCCTTTGATTCACGCAGCTTTAATGCTAGAGAAAATCACCCCGCAAGCACTACAAGAATCACTTGCTTCAACACTTGCTAAATTAACGGTTGAAGATGCCCAACTGACTGCAAAAGCCATTTTGTTGGCAAAACCTGCTGGGTTGGGTGCATCTAAAATGCACGATGTCAACGCGCCAATATCGGTAACACTCTTAGCTTTAATGCAAGCCGCTGCAGAATACGATCGTATTGCTTGGCAATATGCTAACAACTTTGCAGATATTTTTAACTTTGGCGCACCACATTATCAAGTTGCTTTTACTAAATACCGAAATCAAGCATGGGCAACAACAGCGCTATTTTTAGGTTTTTTAGCTAGAGAACAAGATACACATATAGTTCGTAAATTCGGTGCATCAGTGGCTAAGGCGGTAATGCAAGAAGCGCAACAAATAGAAGCAAATTATTGGGCGACTAACAATCCAAAACTAGTCCAACAGCAGTTGCTTAATTTGGATACTAACTTAAAGCAAAGACAACTCAACCCTGGTACAACCGCCGACCTTACTGTGGCAAGTGTTTTATTAAATAGATTATTTAACTGATTGATTTAAAACAATTACATAAAATATACGCAATGTAAAAAATTGTTAATAGTTTTCACTTATTTAAATAGTGTGATATATCTTCGCAGTTATAAAAAAAATAAAAAATCAGGGTTATAAATATTATTGAGGGTATGTGTATTTTGGAAACTGTTAAAAAAGCAAAAATTGCTTTTCTTGAAGATGATGTGCATTATGCTGCACAAATTATCGAGTGGCTCAAGCAAGCTAATTACGAAGTAGGGCATTTCATTACTGGAATGGATTTCCTAAAAAACTTTTCAGATGCACAATACGATTTATGCATTTTTGATTGTAGTTTACCTGACATTAGTGGTGCTGACGTTATGGGTAGTATTAAATTGCGCTCAAACAAATTGCCACCTATTATATTTCTAACAGGGCACAACAAAGAGGAAGAAGACATTGTGCGCATGATGGAGTCAGGTGCCGATGACTACCTGATTAAACCTGTAAGCCGTCCAATACTTTTGGTACGAATCAATGCATTACTCAGAAGATCATCACCTGATTTGTGCGATGATAATTTCAGTGAATTTGGTGCATTGAAAGTAGATACGAAGCAGCGTAAAGTCTCTATCGATGGTGCAGACATTAAGCTAACGGATAAAGAGTTTGATTTAGCTGTATACTTTTTAAGAAATGAAGGTGCTTTACTGTCGCGGGTGCACTTGATGCAAGTAGTTTGGGGCTCAAGTGCAGAAGTGGAAACGCGCAAAGTGGATGTACATGTTAGTCATTTGCGCACTAAACTAAAGCTTACGCCAGAGTATGGTTGGAAATTAACTTCTATTTATCAACAAGGTTATCGGCTAGAGCGCAGTCAGTAAATATTAAGAATTTCAAGGTTCGCCTTATGTGTAATTTGTTTCTAGTCAAAGTCAAATTGACAAGTGCTACTAGATTGCTAGCTTGGCAAGCCTTGCTAGTTTTTGGTCTGCTACTATTCGGTAATTTTTCAGCAGAAGCTGCTGAGGTAAATGAGCCAGACTGGGCATACTCAGTAAAACCCAATGACACTTTCTACAGTATTTACCGTCAATTTTTGAGTAAACAAAGTGATATTGCGCAATTGTCAACGCGTAATCATCATAAGCTCAGCAAAAGGCTTCTTCCCGGACAGGTCTTAAAAATACCTGTGTCAATGCTGAAAAAGATTCCTGTTTCAGCTCAGGTGCTGGTGGCTTCTGGAGAAGTTTCAACTCAACTTGCTAATCAACTTGATGAGCAGAAATTAATAAAAGGTCAACTGTTGAATCAAGGCGACAGCATAAAAACTGGTAAGTACAGTGTTGCAAAGCTAGGATTCCCTGATGGATCTGTCATTGATATTCAGCAAAATTCGCAATTAGTCATTCAATCGAGTTATCAACATACAGGTAGATTAACTTATGTTATTTTACTAAAACTCGTTAAAGGACGTACTGAAATTGGCGCAAATCCTAGTCATTTGTATGGCAATAGTATGCAAATACTAACCCCTTCTGCAATTGCTGCGGTTCGGGGTACAACATTTAGGGTGAGGGCTGACCAAGAGCTGACAATGCAAGAAACTTTAGCTGGTCGAGTTGGCTTAACCTCGCTCGGTAAAGAAGTCATGCTTGCGCAGGGCTACGGAAGTATAGCGGAAAAAAATAAAGCACCACTGCCGCCTATCGCCTTGCCTAGTACGCCAAATTTGAGTCATTTGCCGACAGTCATTGAATCAGAGATGGCAGTCAACTTTCAACTCAAGCCACAAACTGATGCTGTGGCTTGGCTAGTTCAATTGGCAAAAGATGTTGACTTCAATGATGTTGTTTATGAGCAAACTGTTCAAGCTAGCACCCTCAACTTGGGTGTGTTAACTGAAGGAAGTTATTACCTACGTGTTAGGGCGCAAGGTAGAGAAGGTTTACAAGGCAAAGATGCTTTACATGTGTTTGCAATAAAACGACCAATATTACCCGTTGCTGAGCCGCAGTTAAAGCCAATCCTACCATCTGCAGATGCAATAATACCATTGGCACCAACTCACTTTGAATGGTCACCTTTGCCAAGTACACAGCAATACTTATTACAAGTTTCACGTGATATTGACTTTAAAGACGTGGTATTTGAGCAGTTGGCTACTCACAACCAATTGTCTATTAAGCAATCATTTGGTAGTGGCCAATATTACTGGCGCGTAGCTGCTATATCAAACGGAAAGCCTCAAGTATTTTCCGAGGTAAGAAAATTCATACGCTAATTTAAGCTGCGCACAACCTGTGCTATGCTTAAATGCGTGCCAATAGCCAAAATTAAATTCAATCTTTTTCATGCGCTAGGTGATCGCCTATTTACAGCGATCATTCTTGCCATTATTGCCGTTAGTATCACCTATACGGGCCTATTTTCAAGGCTAGACTATCTTCATTATGATTTAAGTCACTATTTCAACTTTAAGCCTGCACCTAAAGATGTGGTTATTATTGCAATAGATGAGTCTAGTTTAACCAAGCTTGGTCGGTGGCCTTGGTCGCGTTCAGTTCATGCTGAGTTAGTAAACAGGCTTAGTGCAGAAAACGCCAAAGTCATTGGCTTAGATTTAATTTTGGACGAACCTGACCTGAATGATTCTGATGCTGATAAGGCTTTGGCGTTAGCTATTGAAAAAGCAGGCAATGTGGTGTTGCCTGAGTTGTTAGGTCATGTTTACGCCGATTACAGTGACAACTCAATCCTTAAAAATGCAGCTGCGCTCGGACGGGTAAGAGTTCCGCTTGATATTGATGGAATAGCACGTAGCTTTTACATCTGGGAAGGCTTTTCAGGGGGTGGTTTACCTGAAAAGCATTTTCAGCATTTCTCACAAGCAGTGCTTGTCGTGGCTAAGCAACTGCCAGCAAGTTTTCAAATGAATGCCCCAAAAAGCAAAACCACAAATACTCAAGTTGACTTAATACCACAACTGTTTGTGGCGCAAGAAATTAGAAAAGTGAAATTTTTAGGACCACCTAAACATTTTCAGCGTATTGCATATGCTGATGTCTTGGCAGGCCAGTATTCCAATCAATTTTTTAAAAATAAAATTGTATTAGTTGGCGCTACCGCTGCGGGCTTGGGCGATGTCTTACCAACACCAGTTTCTGCTTTAGTTGAACCCATGCCTGGTATAGAGTTTCATGCTAATGCGATTACATCAATGCGAGAAGATGCCCTTATTAAAAACGCGCCTTTATGGCTAAGTAGCATGTTATGTGTAATGTTTGCGATTGTGCCACTATTCTTTTTACCTAAACTTAGCCCACTAAAATCGTTAATTCTTATAGGGGTTTATTATATTTTTGTCGTGTATCTAGCCATCGTGCTACCTAGTGCGATGAATCTTTGGGTTCCACCTGCTGGGGCAATTGTTGCAATACTGTCAGCCTATCCAATATGGAGTTGGCGCAAGTTAGAATCTGCACAAGTGTATTTAGATAAAGCGTTTCTAAATTTGCGCACAGAATTAGCTCAAATGGGCCTTGAAAAAGCCTATCTAGGCAACGATGTCACCCAAGATGAAATGCAGTCTCGTATTGCAAAGGTGGAGTTAGCCTCTCAATATTTGAGAGAGTCTCAGCAAAAACGTTTAGATATTTTATCTTTTATTTCACACGATATTCGTACCCCTTTAGCAGCTGCAATGATGCAGCTTGATGAAGATGTGTTATTAAGCACACAGCACGCTGAACGTATCAAACAAATGTTGGGGCGTGCATTAAATATGGCAGATGAATTTTTGCAATCATCCCGCGCTGAAATGGTGGACGCGGCTAAATTTAGCGACGTGAATATGCAAGGCTTAATCCAGCAGTCAGTAGATGATATTTATTCTACTGCCACCGCCAAAGGTATTCAGGTAAAAACTACGCTGCCTGAAAAAGATATTTGGGTGCGGGGAGATTTTGGTCTATTGCAACGCGTGTTTACCAATCTGATATTAAATGCCGTTAAATACTCACAAGACCATACAATAGTTCAGGTTAATTTTAGCCATCGTTTGGATAAGGCCGTCTTTAATATCATTGACACAGGTCCAGGTATCCCGACTGAAAAGCTGCAAAAGTTATTCAAAAGGTTTGGTAGGGTGGAGGGGGAATATCAGCTGCCTGTTGGTACGGGTTTAGGCTTATATTTTGTGCACATATGCATACAAAAGCATGGTGGCAGCATTTCAGTTGAGAGTAGGGCCGGAATAGGCACGCAATTTACCGTAGAATTGCCTATAACGCATGTGGAAAGCCAGTAATTTTTAAGTTATAATCTTTATCGTTTTGAGTGTTAAGCGTTGATATTGAGTGTTAACCTAAACAATTCACTAACTCCATTTTTCACTTACACCGAGTAATGTGCAAGCTCGGAAATATAATTTAATTTTTTACGGAGAAAACAATGGCAAACTTACTAGACCAACTAAAGGCGATGACAACAATTGTAGCGGATACAGGCGATGTTGACGCGATTAAAGCGGTTAAACCAGTTGATGCAACAACCAACCCATCGTTAGTTTTAAAAGCAAGTCAATTGCCACAATACGCCCCATTAATTGAAACTGCGATTGCATATGCAAAAGCGCAAGGTGGCAGCAAAGCAGAGCAAATCGAAAACGCGGCAGACAAATTGGCGGTGTTGATTGGTACGGAAATCACCAAAGTGGTGCCAGGCCGCATCTCGACCGAAGTTGATGCGAAGTTGTCTTTTAACTTAGAAGCGATGGTCGCCAAAGGCCGTAAATTAATCAAACTGTACGAAGAGTCAGGCGTGAGCAAAGACCGCGTGTTAATTAAATTGGCTTCAACTTGGGAAGGTATCAAAGCAGGTGAAATTCTTGAAAAAGAAGGTATCCAATGTAACCTCACATTGTTATTCGGTTTCGGTCAAGCCCGTGCTTGTGCTGAAGCAGGCGTGTTCTTGATTTCTCCATTCGTGGGTCGTATTTTAGACTGGTACAAAGCTAAAAACCCAGGTACAGAATACACACAAGAAACTGACCCGGGTGTGGTTTCAGTGCGTGCTATCTACCAATACTACAAAGAGCACGGCTACAAAACAGTAGTAATGGGTGCTTCATTCCGTAACACTGGTGAATTGATTGCTTTAGCTGGTTGCGATCGCTTAACTGTTTCTCCAAACTTATTGCAAGATTTGGCTGCAACAGAAGGCACCTTGGTGCAAGTATTAAAAGACAACGGAAAAACCAAAACAGCTCCAGCTAAGATGACTGAAGAAGAGTTCCGTTTTGAACTCAACCAGGATGCAATGGCAACAGAAAAATTAGCTGAAGGCATTCGCGGCTTTGTCGCCGACCAAAGTAAATTAGAAGCGGCTTTAGCAGCAAAATTGTAATCTTATAAATTAATTGCCAAATAATACCTACTGGGCATTATTTGGCATTGACACAAAAGCACGGGCTAATTATCATAGTCGTCTAACTTTTGAGAGCAAGTTCAGTCTTGCTCTAAGCGTTAAAAAAAGTAGTAATTTGTAATTCAATTAATAAATCAATCGGAGAAAAACCATGGCACTAACCCAAATGGCATTAGATTCATTAGACTTTGACGCAACTGTTGCATTAGCAACTGCTGTTGCTCCACACGTGGACATTCTTGAAATCGGTACACCATGCATCAAGCACAACGGTATCAAATTGCTTGAAACATTACGTGCTAAATTCCCAAACAACAAAATCTTAGTTGACTTGAAAACAATGGATGCTGGTGAGTACGAGTCAGAGCCATTTTACAAAGCTGGTGCAGACATCTGTGTTGTTTTAGGCGTATCTGATATCGGTACAATCAAAGGTGTAATTAAAGCAGCTAACAAATACGGCAAAAAAGCACAAGTTGACTTGATCAACGTTGCTGACAAAGTTGCTAAAACTAAAGAAGTTGCTGCTGCTGGTGCACACATCATCGGTATTCACACTGGTTTAGACCAACAAGCTGCTGGTCAAACTCCATTTGCTGACTTAGCTGCTGTTGCTGGTTTGAACTTGGGTGTTGACATCTCTGTTGCTGGTGGCGTTAAAGCTGCTACAGCTGGTCAAGTACGTGACGCTGGTGCAACTATCATCGTTGCTGGTGCTGCTATCTACGGTGCTGCTGATCCTGCTGCTGCTGCTGCAGAAATCACAAAAATCGCTCACGGTTAATTTTAACTTTATCAATAAGTAATTATTGATACGAGCCATTAAAATCCCGACTCAGTAATGTGTCGGGATTTTTATTTAACACGATGTAAAACAGAATAAAGGAAAAATGATGAGTACAAGTCAAAAACTTATTTTAGATAAATTAACCAGTATTTTGTCAGAAACTGATAACTCAAAATCTGCAGAGTTATTAAAGTTGGTTGAAGGCGCTGGCCGCACATTTATTGGCGGTGCTGGTCGCTCATTACTTGTTTCACGCTTCTTTGCAATGCGTTTAGTACACGCTGGCTACAATGTTAGCATGGTGGGTGAAGTGGTCACACCAGCGATTAAAGCAGGTGATTTGTTGATTTTAGTTTCAGGCTCAGGTGGTACAGAAACATTGCTACCATTTGTTAAAAAAGCAAAATCAGTCGGTGCTAAATTAGCTGTTATTTCAATGAAAAAATCATCAGCGATGGCTGACGTTGCTGACTTAGTGATTCAAGTTGGTAATGACAATAGCTTCCCGCTCACCAAAGGCATGCCAATGGGTTCGCAATTTGAACTTTCTACGTTAATTTTCTTAGAGGCAACGATAGCAGATTTGATTTTTGCTAAAGGGCTCACTGAAGAAGGTATGCGCGCAATCCACGCAAACTTAGAATAGCTTATAGCGCCAATAAAAAAAGCGAGTGACTTACATCACTCGCTTTTTTTACGTTAAATTTGGGCTAATTTTGCGTATCTTCCTGAGAGCGCCTCTGTAAGCCTTATTCTATGCGGCTTGCAGGGCGATGATTTTTTCTCGGAAGATAATGTAACCTATTTTAAATATTATTTTCTATGCATGACATCGTAAATTTTAGCACTTTTTAATATTTTTATTTTGCATGCAAATAAAACGCCAACGCATATTGATGCGTGATTTATCGAACATAGCGTTTCAATAACATTAGTTTAATGCTGAAAAACTGGCGTCCCCACGGGGATTCGTGCTTAACCCCAAAATTGAGGATTTTTTCCGAGTAATTTTAGAGTTTAATCTGACTCGCCGACACAGATGCGGTAATGCAAATATTCAGCCACAGACTTTAGTAAAGTTGGATCTAATAAATGTTTGATATTAAATTTTAACCCCGTAGGCTACCATTGAAAATCAGAGCTTCCGACCCAAAGAGGAAGTTCATTAGTAACGCTTGTCCTGCTGCAATCGGCCTAAACAGGTCATAAATCAGAATCTACCTCATACTTTTATCTCTACTTGGAGTGAATTGGTCACCTTACTTAATTGCCCCAATTGCTTCGATTTCATCCTTCATTCTCAAACTATCAAGTTTGTCGAAGGGTAGTGTAGTAAAAAGTTTAATACGGTTTTCTATATATCGACAACTCCTTTGAATGTCTAATAGCTTTTCTTGATTGCTACCCTCCACCCCAGAAGGGTCTTCAATACTCCAATGAAATGTTATCGGGTGACATGACCAGATTGGACATACTTTACCTGCAGCATTGTCACAAACAGTAAAAACAAAGTCTGAATGCGGTGCATATTCCCAAGAGAACTCGGTCCAGCTTTTACTTCTTAAGCCATCTAATTGCAATACATTCTAATTCCTGCTGCAGGCGTAATCCACTAATAATGGCCACATTGTAATTGCGTAATTGATAAGCGCACGTGTTGTAAGCAACACGACAATTACGACAATATTAATGTGGCTATTTTTGGCATTAAAATATAAATACATTTAAAATCAATATGTTGAGATGTTGATAATCTTTGGCACGAGGATTGCTAGTTTAGTATTAACTAGTATTCTAAATGGGATGTGTTGTATGACTAACTTGCCAATTTATCTGGATTATTCCGCAACTACGCCCGTGGATTCCCGCGTGGCAGAGAAAATGATGCCATACCTCACGCAAGTTTTTGGCAACCCTGCTTCGCGAAGCCATGCTTATGGTTGGGATGCAGAGGCGGCGGTAGAAAAGGCGCGTGAGCAGGTTGCAACGCTGGTGAATTGTGACCCTAAGGAGATTGTTTGGACTTCAGGTGCGACAGAGTCTAACAATCTTGCTATCAAGGGCGCAGCACACTTTTATGCGGCTAATGGCAAACATCTGATTACCATTAAGACTGAGCATAAAGCAGTACTGGATACTTTTCGTGAGCTGGAGCGCGAAGGCTTTAGTGCTACCTATCTTGCACCTCTAGAAAACGGTTTGATTGATTTAGATACATTTAAGGCTGCCATTCAGCCAGACACTAGTTTGGTTTCTGTGATGTTGGTGAATAATGAAATCGGTGTTATTCAAGATATTGTCACGATTGGTAATATTTGTCGTGAGAAAGGTATTATTTTCCATGTGGATTCCGCGCAAGCAACTGGTAAAGTCGAGATTGATTTAGCAAAACTTCCTGTGGATTTGATGAGTTTTTCTGCGCATAAAACTTATGGACCCAAAGGCATTGGCGCTTTGTATGTGTGCCGCAAGCCGCGTATTCGTTTAGAGGCACAAATACACGGTGGCGGACATGAACGCGGCTTTCGTTCTGGCACCTTGCCTGTACATCAAATTGTCGGCATGGGCGAGGCATTTAATATAGCTAGAGCTGAAATGGCTGAAGAAAACGCACGTATCAGAGTCTTGCGCGACAAGCTTTGGGCAGGTCTCTCAGGCATTGAAGAAGTGTATTTAAACGGAGATTTAGACCAACGTGTACCGCATAACCTCAACGTAAGCTTTAACTATGTTGAGGGTGAATCTCTCATGATGGCGGTTAAAGGCATCGCAGTATCAAGTGGTTCTGCATGTACTTCATCAAGCCTCGAGCCTTCTTATGTACTGCGTGCCATTGGTCGAGAGGACGAGTTGGCACATTCTTCCATACGCTTTTCAATTGGTCGCTACACCACAGAAGCAGACGTTGATTACGCCATTGAGCTAATTAAAACAAAAGTAGGGCTGTTGCGTGACTTGTCGCCACTATGGGATATGTTCAAGGCGGGCATAGATATTGCCTCAGTGAGTTGGGTGCATGGCACAGAGTCGCATCGCGAACCTGAAGCAGTTGCGGCGTAATACATCATTAGGAGAATAAGATGGCATATAGCGACAAAGTATTAGATCACTACGAAAACCCACGCAATGTAGGTGCTTTTGATGCAGAAGACCAAGATGTTGGGACTGGCATGGTAGGCGCTCCCGCTTGTGGTGACGTAATGAAGCTTCAAATCAAGGTTAATGATGCTGGTTTTATCGAAGATGCAAAATTTAAAACCTACGGTTGTGGCTCCGCGATTGCGTCATCTTCATTAGTGACAGAAATGCTTAAAGGCAAAACACTAGACCAAGCGTTAGATATTAAAAATACCCATATTGCAGAAGAGTTGGCCTTGCCGCCTGTAAAAATTCACTGCTCAGTGTTGGCTGAAGACGCGATTCGCGCAGCTATCTCTGATTATCGTAGTAAAAATGTTACTGAAGACGAAGGTTATAACGCCTGTAAATCTGCTGCTTAAATCTTAAACTTGATGGAGTATTGATATGTCTGATACCGCTACAATTGAATCAACCGAGCTTACTGATCCAGCTTTGGCTCCAATTATTTTCACCACAAATGCAGCGAGCAAAGTAGGTGAAATGCTTATAGAAGAAGGTGATGCTTCACTCAAGTTACGTGTTTACGTAACGGGTGGTGGATGTTCAGGTTTTCAATACAGCTTTGCTTTTGATGACCAAGTGGCTGAAGATGATTTGGCGCTAGAAAAAGAGGGTGTGACCTTATTGGTTGATGCAATGAGTTACCAATATTTAGTTGGCGCGACGATTGATTACCAAGAAGGCTTAGAAGGTTCACGCTTTGTTATCACAAATCCAAATGCTACAGCAACATGTGGCTGCGGTAGTTCATTTTCAGTATAGGGGAATTAGTATGGCCGTTACTCTGACGACAGTTGCTGCAGCACGTGTGCAAAAATTTTTAGATAGCCGCGGTAAAGGGATTGGTTTGCGTCTAGGGGTTAAGACATCTGGCTGCTCAGGTATGGCTTATACCCTAGAATTTGTGGATGAAGCTTTACCTGAAGATATTATTTTTGAAAGCAATGGGGTTAAGGTGTTAGTGGATCCAACTAGCTTGGTATATATGGATGGTACAGAGTTGGATTATGCCAAAGAAGGCCTAAACGAAGGCTTTAAATTCAATAATCCAAATGCCACAGCTAATTGCGGTTGCGGCGAGAGTTTCAGCGTTTAACGTTTATGCAAACTTTGACTGAAACTAATTACTTCGAACTGTTTGGATTAGCGCCACGCTTTAGTATCGATTTAAACAGCTTAGAGCGGGCTTTCCGTCAACTTCAGTCAGAAGCACATCCAGATAAACATGCAAACAACTCACAATCAGAGCAACGGATTGCTTTGCAGCAATCTACTTTGATAAACGATGGTTATCAAACCCTGCGAAACCCAACAAGTCGCGCACAATTTTTGATTAACCTGTCAGGCAAAGCTGAAGTAAGCCAAGCACTTTCAAATAGCTTTTTAATGGCACAAATGGAATGGCGAGAGGCGATTGTAGAAGCTGTTTCAAGCCGAGATGTGATTGTATTAGAAGCGTTAGCTAAACGCTTAAAACATAAAATTGGCTTACAGGTGAATGAAATAGAGGTGGTTTTAGATTTGCAAGCTGATTACGCCGCTGCTGAATTACGTGTCAACGAGTTACGTTTTTATGAGAGATTGCGCATAGAGATAGGCGAAGCGCTCGATAAAATCAGCTGCCAAAATTAATAATTTAATGAGTGTTTAGAGAATTATCCATGGCACTTTTACAGATTACGGAGCCAGGCCAAAGCGCTGCACCACATCAGCATCGGTTAGCAGTTGGCATAGATTTAGGCACTACACATTCTCTAGTGGCCTCAGTTCGTAGCGGTACAGCTGTTGCTTTGCCTGATGAAGCAGGGCGTACATTACTTCCTTCGGTGGTGCATTATCAAGCAGATGGATTAATAGATGTAGGCTGGGAAGCACGCAGCAATGCGGCTAAAGATCCTCACAACACCATTGTTTCGGTGAAGCGTTTTATGGGACGCGGCATAGAAGATATAGCCGATGCAGCCAGTATGCCATATCAGTTTGTCGAATCATCTAGCGATGAATCCAACGGTTTGGTTAAGCTTAAAACAGTGTTGGGCGAATTAAGCCCAGTTGAGATTTCCGCTGAAATTCTAAAAGTATTGCGAATACGTGCAGAAGAAAGTCTTGGCGGTGAACTTTCAGGCGCAGTGATTACCGTGCCTGCCTATTTTGATGATGCTCAACGCCAAGCCACTAAAGATGCTGCACGATTAGCTGGATTGTCGGTTTTAAGGCTGCTTAATGAACCAACAGCCGCCGCAATCGCTTACGGTTTAGATAATGCGTCAGAAGGTATTTACTGTGTCTATGACTTAGGTGGCGGTACTTTCGACTTTTCAATTCTCCGATTAACTCGCGGCGTATTTGAAGTGCTAGCCACTAGTGGTGACTCAGCGCTTGGCGGTGATGATTTTGATCGAGCTATTTTTGATTGGCTGATGGCCACACTCAAATTGAGCAACTTAAGTGCAGAAGATACGCGCTTGCTTTTAACAGAAGCTCGTTTAGCCAAAGAGCGATTGACTGAGGATGCTGTCACTGAGATTACATCGACATTAGCTGATAAATCCACTGTCAATACCATCCTTAGCCGTGAAACCTTTATTGAGCTAACCAAACCACTATTAAGCAAAACATTTAGCCCCGTGCGCCGCGCTTTGCGTGATGCCGATTTGCAAATGGAAGATGTGCAAGGTGTAGTGTTGGTGGGTGGTGCAACGCGTATGCCACATTTAAGATTGGCCGTTGGTGAGTTATTTTATCGTGAACCATTAACAAACCTAGACCCAGATAAAGTGGTCGCGCTGGGCGCTGCCATACAGGCTAATGCTTTGGCTGGGAATCACGGTGGTGATGAATTGCTGTTGCTAGATGTCATTCCACTTTCATTGGGCATTGAAACCATGGGCGGTTTGAGCGAGAAGATTATTCCGCGCAATGTGACTATTCCAGCAGCGCGTGCGCAAGACTTTACTACATTTAAAGATGGTCAAACCGCCATGAGTTTTCATGTGGTGCAAGGTGAGCGTGAGTTAGTTGCAGAATGCCGCTCATTAGCAAGGTTTGAACTTCATGGCATTCCGGCAATGGTGGCTGGTGCAGCGCGTATCCGTGTAACTTTTCAAGTGGATGCGGATGGTTTGCTGTCAGTTTCAGCTCGCGAGCAAACGACAGGGCATGAGTCACAAATTACAGTTAAACCTTCTTATGGTTTAACAGATACAGAAATCACCAAAATGCTTTCAGCAGGGATAGCCAACGCCGCGCATGACAAAGATATGCGTGCCTTGCGAGAGGCTCAAGTTGAAGCGCGTCAGTTATTAGATGCAACAGAAACGGCAATGGCTGAAAGCGGGCATGAGCTTTTAAGCAAGGCGGAGTGGGACGCGGTTTGGGTGAAAATTTACGAGTTGGCAGAACTGCTTATTTTAGGTGATGCGAATAGCCTACAAACGTTACGTGAAGCCACGGCTGAATTAAACGAAGCCACAACAACCTTTGCAAACCGCCGTATGGACCTTTCGATAAATAACGCACTTTCTGGTAAGCAAATTGAAAGCATCAATATATGAGCCAAATAAGCCTCACTAAAGTCACGGTACTGCCGCATCCTGACACTTGCCCCAATGGTATGGAACTTGAAATTAAGCCTGGTAAAGTGCTTTGCGATGCCTTGCTCAGTGCTGGCGTTGAAATTGAACACGCCTGCGATGGCGTCAGCGCTTGTAGTACTTGCCATATCATTATTCGTGAAGGCTATAAATCACTCAATGTTGCTACAGATGAAGAAGAAGACCAGTTAGACAAAGCTTGGGGATTAACGCCCACCTCGCGCTTATCTTGCCAAGTGAAAGTAGGGCAAACGCCTTTAGTCGTCGAATTGCCACGTTATAGCCTAAATCACGCACGCGAACACGAATAGGTTTTTCGATTTTAACTAAAGTGTAAAGGCAAAACTAAACAGGTTGAATCGCTTTAAGAATAAGCGGCACCAAGGCTTCAGGCAATTGAATTTTGCCAGCCAAGGCAAACTCATGTGCGCGAGGGGACATTTTTTGCCAAGTTTTTTTAATAATTTGTATCCATTTAGCTTCGTCGTATTCTGGGTGGCTAGAAGCAAATGCAAACATATAATATTGAATAAACACCAACCCAGCCACATCCTCAGTTAGCTGTGTTTCTGGTTTAACTTTTAAGCCTTTTTTGCCAATGTTTGCTTGAACGCGCTCAATGCATTCATCATCATAACCAACAGATTTCATGAAATTTCCCGCAGTTTCCGCATGAAATTTATATAAACCTGTACGCCATTGCAGATAACCCTGCCTATCCATCGGGTAGTTGCTACGTGGTGTTTTCCAACGCTGAATATGCTGCGCACGTACAGATAGCTTCAAGGTTTCTGATGCTTCTGGTAAATAGATTTCTAGCATCTCTGTCATTCGCATGGCGTAGAGCAGTTCTTTTGGGTATTTCTTGCCATTGAATATTTCGATGTTGGGATCTTCTGCGTTGGCTTTGTCAAATGCCTCGATGGCAGATTGGTAGCTTTGTTGGGTCATAGGTATTGCTCGATTATTTTATGAAGTTATTAACATTAAATCAGATTGCTAATTCTAAACTAAGCCATTCAAAGAATGTGACTATATGGGATATCTATTACCACACAAAAATTCTTCACATTTGTAGTATCTGTCACAAACCATACATAGCGAAATTCTATTTAACTTATTGTAAATAAACATATTTCTCTTTGGCATGTTTGATGCTTAATTCAATTTAAGTGAAACAATAGATGCCAGTGAGAATATATCGTGCTAGCGATTACGCCAATTGTGAATGATACGACTTTACGTGACGGTGAGCAGACCGCCGGCGTGGCGTTTACGTGTGCTGAAAAGCAGTTGATTGCATTGTCTTTAGATAACATTGGTGTACAAGAGCTTGAAGTTGGGATTCCAGCAATGGGTGAAGCTGAGATTGAAGATATTCGCGCTATTGTAGATTTGAATTTAAGTAGCCGCCTGATGGTGTGGGGGCGGATGACTGAGAGTGATTTGACGGCATGTCTGAAAACTGGCGTGGAAATGGTCAATCTTTCAATACCAGTTTCTGATTTACATATCGAACGCAAATTACGCAAAGATCGCGCTTGGGTGTTGCATCAAGTTTCAAACTTTGTGCAAAAAGCTTGCGATTTAGGTTTGCAGGTTTCTGTTGGTGGTGAAGATGCTTCGCGTGCTGATCAATCATTTGTTTTACAGATTCTAAATGTGGCGCAACGTGCTGGGGCAAGCCGTTTTCGTTATGCAGATACTTTGGGAGTATTAGATCCATTTGTCACACATACAAGAATCGCCGAGCTTGTAGCTGCAACAGATATGGAAATTGAGATGCACGCGCATGACGATTTGGGTTTGGCGACCGCTAACTCAATAGCTGCCATTATGGCTGGAGCTAGCCATGTAAATACAACCGTAAATGGTTTGGGAGAGCGCGCAGGTAATGCACCGCTTGAAGAGGTGGTAATGGCCATGTGGCGCATTCACGGTGTAGATATGGGCATTGATATGCATGGTTTCCCGTCAATATCAAAACTGGTGGCAGAGGCATCTGGGCGTGTAGTTGCGGCGAACAAAAGCATTGTTGGCGAGGCAGTTTTTACCCATGAATCAGGCTTGCACGTAGATGGCATGCTGAAAGACCCGAGTACTTACGAAAACTTTGACCCAGCAGACGTTGGCCGTGACCGCCAACTTGTGTTGGGTAAACATTCTGGCGGCCATGGTTTGAAATACGCTTACGCACAATTAGGCATTCATTTATTAGATAACGAAGCTGCAATGCTATTGGCGCAAATACGCCAGTTTGCCAATAACACCAAACGCATTCCGCAAGCCGATGAATTGCGACAAATGTACTTAAAAATATTTCAGACCACTCAACATTAATTTTTTGGAGCCACCATGAGCCAGTTATTAGATGCAATGCAAAAGTTTTCAGCAGCCGAAGAATTTTTCGATTTTTTAGGTGTGGATTACGTGCCACAGGTGGTGCAAGTGAATCGCTTACACATTTTAAAGCGCTTTCAACAATATATGGGTCGAGACCCAGTGCCAGAAGGTTTGTCAGTTGAAGCTGAGTTTGAAGCATACAAAGCCAAACTTCAAAAATCTTACCAAGATTTTGTTGAATCAAATTCCGTAGCAGAGAAAGTTTTCAAAGTCTTTCAGGATAAAGCTGGTGTGCAAACAGTGAGTGTGAATAAGCTAAAACAGACATTGGTTGAGCGTGGCTTAGCCTAATTTGTCAGGTTTGCTACAAAACAAATACATCGACTGAATTTACGTTAACTACATGTATATAAAGTAAAAATAATTATTTATCTAGATTGGCACAAAGGTTGCTGATAGTGAATTGTAAAGTGGCTATAAGACACTGGTAAACAAACGGAGTTGATATGCATATTGTAGTTTGTATCAAGCAAGTACCTGATAGCGCGCAAATACGCGTGCATCCAGTGACCAATACGATTATGCGTCAAGGTGTGCCTGCGATTGTGAATCCTTATGATTTGTTCGCGCTAGAAGAAGCCTTGAAGCTGAAAGATAAATACGGCGGTCGCGTGACTGTGCTAACAATGGGCCCACCCATGGCAGAAGCGGCGCTTCGCAAAGCGATTTCATATGGTGCTGATGATGCGGTGTTAGTGACAGACCGCGCTTTTGCAGGCTCTGACACATTAGCAACGAGTTGCGCTTTGGCCTCTGCAATTACACAAATTCATAAAGATATGCCAGTGGATTTAGTGTTTACCGGCAAGCAAACCATTGATGGTGACACCGCGCAAGTGGGGCCTGGTATTGCAAAGCGCTTAAATATGCAGCTACTAACTTATGTTTCAAAAGTACGTTCAGTTGATTTAGAAAATCATGAAATCACCGTCGAACGCCGCTCGGAGGGTGGCGTGCAATTGCTAAAAACCAGAACCCCCAGCTTGATTACTGTACTGGAAGGCACGAATGAAATGCGCTTTGCCACCATGACCAATATGTTTAGAGCATCGCGCTACCAAATTAAAATTTGGAATCGTGAACAAGCTGGGATTGAAGATGTGACTTCTGTTGGCTTAAAAGGCTCTCCGACCGTGGTTTCTAAGGTATTTGCACCAACGCCAAGAGCAGTTAAAGCGGAAATTATCCAGTGTGAAGGGGAGGACCCTAAAGAATTGAGTGTGACATTATTGGCTAAGGTATTTGCTAAATATCCGAAGTTAGAAAAAGAAATTGCTAAACGTGCGGTATAGAAAGGTTAAGTCATGAGTGAAGCTCCAGAAGTTAAAAAGCCAATGGGCAAAAAGCGCATTGAGCTTGACGATAGACTAAAGGCATACAAAGGCGTTTGGGTATTCGTTGAACATGAGCGCGGCAAAATTCATCCAGTTTCACTGGAGTTATTGGGTGAAGGCAGAAAATTAGCTGACAGTTTAGGGGTGGAGCTGGCTGGCGTCGTGATGGGTGAGCCAGGTGAAGTCACACGTAGCTTTTGCCAAGAAGCATTCACGCATGGAGCAGATTTATGCTACTTAATGGAAGATGCTTTGATGGCGGATTACCGCAATGAGCCATTTACCAAAGGTTTGACTGATTTAGTCAACAAATATCAGCCAGAGATTTTACTGCTTGGCGCGACAACTTTAGGCCGCGACTTAGCGGGCAGTGTCGCAACCACCTTGAAAACAGGTTTAACCGCAGACTGTACAGAATTAAACGTGGATTTAGAAGCGCGTAGCTTGTTGGCAACACGCCCAACTTTTGGGGGTAGCTTGCTCTGTACCATCCAGACCTTGAACTATCGTCCACAAATGGCGACTGTACGCCCACGCGTAATGCCAATGCCAGAAGCTGACACAACACGCACAGGTCAAATTATTGAAGATACATTGGGCATGTTTGAGAAAGATATTATCACCAAAGTGTTGGAATTTATCCCTGACGCGATGCAAGATAAACCGCAACTCCCATTTGCTGACATTATTATCGCGGGTGGTCGTGGTATGAAAAAACCAGAAAACTTTAAATTGATTTGGGATTTAGCAGCGGTCTTGGGTGCGGAAGTGGGTGGCACAAGACCGGTTGTGCAGGCTGGCTGGCTTGATTTAGAACGTCAGGTCGGTCAATCAGGAAAAACCGTGCGTCCTAAACTTTATATTGCAGCGGGGATTTCTGGCGCAATTCAACATCGCGTGGGCATGGATGCCTCAGACGTGATTATTGCCATCAATAGCGACCCGAATGCGCCAATTTTTGACTTCGCACATTACGGCATTGTAGGTAATGCGATGACGATATTGCCACAGCTGACTGAGGCGTTTAGAGCACATTTAGCAACCGCAAGAAAGGCAGGCTAGTCATGGCTGAAAAATTTGATGTCATTGTTGTTGGTGCGGGCCCATCTGGAAATGCAGCAGCGCTTAGATTAGCAGAAGCAGGTTTAAGCGTGCTGCAAATAGAGCGCGGTGAATCGCCAGGTTCCAAGAACGTTCAAGGCGCAATTCTTTATTCCGATGCGTTAGAAAAATTAATCCCGGATTTTCGCGATGATGCTCCGTTAGAGCGCCATGTGATTGAGCAACGTATGTGGGTGCTGGATGATGATTCATTTGTTGGCTCCCATTACCGCTCAGATAGCTTTAATAAAGAACCGTATAACCGTTACACCATGATTCGTGCGCAGTTTGATAAATGGTTTTCTGAGCGCGTACAAAAAGCAGGGGCCTTGTTGATTTGTGAAACGACAGTCTCGCATTTATTGCTAGATGGTCAGCGTGTAATTGGTGTAATGACAGATCGCCAAGGTGGTGAAATCTACGCGGATGCAGTGATTTTAGCCGATGGCGTGAACTCGTTATTGGCTAAAAAGGCAGGCTTTCACCCAGAAATCAAACCTAAAAACGTAGCGCTTGCTGTCAAAGAAATTCACTTTATGCCACAAGAGTTGATAGAACAACGTTTTGGCGTCAAAGGTGACGAAGGCGTTGTGATTGAAATGGTGGGTAAAATCACCAAAGGCATGATGGGCACAGGCTTCTTATATACGAATCGCGAATCAATAACGATTGGTGTTGGTTGCATGTTGTCTGATTTCAAAAATCAAAAAATCACACCTTATGAATTATTGGAACAAATGAAAGCGCATCCATCCATACAGCCAATGTTAGAAGGTGGTGAGATGAAAGAGTACACAGCGCACTTGATTCCAGAAGGTGGTTTTAACGCCATTCCAAATCTTTATGGTGATGGCTGGATGATTGTGGGTGACGCAGGTATGTTTGTAAATGCTGTGCATAGAGAAGGATCTAACCTAGCAATGACAACGGGTATGCACGCGGCTGATACCTTGATTGAACTTAAAAACGAAGGCGAAGATTTTAGTGCTGCAAACTTAAAACGTTACAAAGCACGTTTAGACGAGAGCTATGTAATGAAAGATTTGAAAAAGTATAAAAACATGCCAGATGTTTTCCATACCAATCCACAATTCTTTAACGATTATCCAGATTTGATTTCACAAGCTGCACGCACCATGTTGACGGTTGACGGTGTGGATAAAAAGACCAAAGAAAAAGAAATTCGCAAGAGTTTCCGTCAGCGCCGCTCATTGTTTGGTTTGATGGGTGATGCATTTAAGTTATGGAGGGCGTTCGAATGAGTGTAGCTGTAAAAGTTGAAGAAAAACTATTTCAGAATCGCTACAAAGTTGACTCTGGCCGTCCACACATCAGCATTATTGATGCGGATAAGTGCCGCAATCATTGTGAAAATCACGCTTGTACAATTTGTTGCCCTGCGGCATGTTGGACATTGGAAGGAAATGGCGAAGTGACAGTGATTAGTGATGGTTGTTTAGAGTGTGGTACATGCCGTATTGTATGTGACGAGCATACAAACGTTGCTTGGGAATACCCAAGAGGCGGTTACGGCATATTGTTTAAATTCGGTTAGATAATTAAGGTTATGACCAAATCACCAGTATGGCTTTCAGAGCGAGTGCAATGGATAGGGGCTTTAGACTCTACCATGCGTAGCTTTGATATCATACTCAAAACCCCCAATGGCACTACTTACAACGCTTATGCTGTGCGTGGTAGTGAAGGGGTGGCGGTAATCGATACAGTAAAAGCGGAATGCGCAGAGCAATTTTTTGAGCATTTAGAGGCAATAGCTCGGTACGATGAAATTAAGGTGATTGTGCTTAATCATTTAGAGCCAGACCATACAGGTGCTTTACCAGAGTTGATGCGCAGGGCACCACAAGCTAAGTTATATATTTCGCAGTCAGCACAGATTATGATTAAAGCATTACTCAATCAGCAAGATGTTGACTATATATCAGTGGGAACTGGCGACACGATTAGCTTGGGTGACCGTACGCTTAAGTTTTTACATACACCTTATCTACACTGGCCAGATACGCAATGCACATATTTGGAAGAAGAATGCATCTTATTTTCTGGCGATGTATTCGGCTGTCACTTTTGCGATGAACGCTTGTTTAACGACAGGGTAGGGGATTTTCGCTTTGCCTTTGAATACTATTATGCGCACATCATGCGGCCTTTTCGTGAGCACGTCATTAATGCTTTAGAGCTAATTGCTCCGCTGCCAATCAATATTATCGCACCAACACATGGGCCAATATTACGCGACAAGCCAACGAGCTATATTCAACGTTACCGTGAGTTAAGTGGGCAGCGCTTGCAAAGTGAAGTCAATGCCGATGAAAAAACGCTCTTAATTTTCTACATCAGTGCTTATGGAAGCACTTCACAAATGGCGCAAATGATAAGAAATGGCGCTGAGCAAGTGCCGGGAGTACGTGCTTCTTTGTATGACATGGAAGGCGGAGATTCTGACTTGTTTGTAGATTTAGTTGAAGATGCAGATGGCATTTTAATTGGCTCTCCAACGATCAACGGCGATGCGGTAAAGCCGGCATGGGATTTAGTTTCTTCATTTGCCAAGATTAATGTCAAAGGCAAACTTGCTGGCGCTTTTGGCTCGTTTGGATGGTCAGGTGAAGCTGTTCGCATGCTAGAAGACAGAATGCGTGGCCTAAAAATGAGACTGCCGCTTGAGGGCGTAAGAATAAAACTAATCCCTTCATCAGATGAGCTTGATCAATGTCGTCGTTATGGCCAAGAAGCAGGTGAGCACTTAATGGGGGTGAATGCACCGCGTGTTCTAGATATGGCTGATTTACTGGCTTCTCGAAAGCAATTATCAAATTAATGTAATACAACTAGTTAATAAAATACATCTAGGAACTGAATTATGGCTAAAGCAAAAGTTACATTCTCTGACGTCAACGTGACGGTCAATGTCTCAGTTGGTACTCGAATTATCGAAATATCTGAGGCAGTTGGGTCATACATAGCCTACAACTGCCGCGAAGGCGATTGTGGAGTTTGCTTATTTGAAGTCATTAAAGGCAAAGAGAATATGTCGGCAATCTCTAAGGAGGAGAAGGCAGTGCTACTTGCTCGCTATCAAGAAATTATGGATGGATGGCGAGCCACAACTGACATTGATGCCTTACAAGCGAAAATGCAGCGTGAAAATTTCATCGGCAAAAATTGCCGTCTAGCCTGCCAAACACAGGTATTTGGTGACGTTGTTGTCGCACCTTTGTAAGGAAAATCATGTCTAAATACAATATTACTTTTGCTGATATTAACGCTACTGTTTCTGTACCAAGAGGTACGCGCATCGTAGAGGTGGCTGAAAAAGTTGGCGCGAGCATTCCATTCGGTTGCAAAGAAAATGACTGCGGTGACTGCATGATTGACGTGCTTGAAGGTGCTACAAACCTTTCTGCACCATCACCACTGGAGATAGAATTGCTTAAACAAAAATTTGGTAAACCTAATAACCGCCTTGCTTGTCAAGCAATGGTGTTAGGTGATGTCACAGTAAAGCCTGCTTAAAAAACTACCTATAAATTTGATTAAAAGCTAAAGGAAACACTATGCCAAAACCACCAAAACATGTATTTGTTTGTAATCAAGCTCGCCCGCCTAACCATCCTCGTGGTTCTTGCCAAGTCAAAGGTGGAAATGAGATTTTGCAGGCATTCTGGGGGCAAGTTCAAGTACGTAATTTATGGGATAAGTTCTCAGTAACTTATTCAGGATGCTTAGGGCCTTGTGATACAGGGCCGAATGTATTGGTTTACCCAGAAGGCATTATGTATGGTGGTGTTACAAAAGAAGATGTCGCTGCTATCATTGATGAGCATTTGCTTGGCGACAAAGTTGTCGAGCGATTAAAAGTACCTGATGGCATTTGGTAAACAAGCACTCAAAGGTTTTGTTGCGATAGAAGACCTACCTCCTAGGGTTTTAGGTTATCTAAACGCAGCAGCTTCAGCAAATGATTGGCGTGAAGCTGAGTCGCTTCTCTGGCGAGCACAGGTGGCAGATGGCGATTGCTTGCAAGTTTACTATACGCTGTATAAGTTCTACTTTAATCACAAGCGTTTAAGTGATGCTGAGCGTGCCACATGTTTGGCGTTAGATGCAGCTGCAAGGCAAGCTGGTATCGAAGCAGATTGGCGGCTGCAGAAAAAAGATAGTTGCGATTGGTCAGTTGTGAGCTCTCCGCAGCATTTCTATTTGTTTAGTATGAAAGCACTTGCCTTTATTCGGTTGCGTCAATTACGTGATGCTGATGCAGCCTTGATTCTAGCTAAGCTTCGTGAGATTGATCCTGATGATTCTGTTGGGTCATCTGTAATTGAGTCATATGCCGCAGGAGCTTTGGCATGACGATTGTTTCAGGTGCAATGCTCGGCATTCTGCAAGAGGCCGGTAATTCGATAATGATTATGACTGAGGGGCTCGAGTACGATGAGTTTTTCAAGAGCCGTATTACTCAGCAAGAGGTACTCAGGCAACTTCGAGTAATGACCGATACCTCGTTTAATTTACCTTATGAAATTAAACAAAGATTGATTGAAATTGATTGGGAAGCTTGGTCAGCTTTAAGTGTTCAGTTTTCAAAATCCGATGAATCTATGAATGATGCTGTTTGGTTTGCTGTTCGTTCATTAGTACCAGCAACTTTACTTTGGCTTAGAGTCTTTCATAAAAACACACCAGAGTTATTCTCATTTGTAGATTAAATAGTCGACAAATGTTGTGTAGCAAACACGACAATGCTCGGTTTTATGAGATTAATCGTTAGCATAAATTTTGGTAAGTCTATGTATTAATAATGAAATATATTTTTGGCATGGAATCTGCATTACAGTAACTATCGATATATACTTGTATACATTACGACAAAGTTTAGGTTAAGCATAATGCAACATAACGATCTTAAAATTGTAGGTTCACTCTCATTAGGCATTGATGCTCAAAATCTACTGTCTGATAAACGAATTGCGCTTTTAGAAAAGATAGGTGAGTGCGGTTCTATTACTCAGGCAGCAAAAGGGGTGGGCTTGAGCTACAAAGGTGCGTGGGATACCGTCGATACGATAAATGGTATGTTTGGCGAGCCACTTGTAGAAACCATTACTGGGGGGAAGGGTGGTGGTGGTACGCAACTTACAGTTACCGGCATCCGTATTGTGGACACTTATAAAGCCTTGCTGCGTGAACATCAGCGTTTTATGGCAGCAGCAAGTAACGGTATCGAGAATTTCGACAATATTTATCAAATGATTAGGAGACTTTCAGTGAAAACAAGCGCACGTAATCAATTTTTTGGCAAAGTCTCAGCCATTAAGCAAGGTCCAGTCAATGTGGAAGTTGAATTAACTTTAACTGGAGGTGACAAAATTCATTCGGTTATTACACACGACGGACTTGATAATTTAGGTTTAAAAGTTGGCAGTGATGCTTGGGCATTAGTTAAAGCGAGTTGGGTGATTTTGGTAATGCCTGAGGCTGTTGCAGGCGTGAGTGCGCGCAACAAGTTGGTTGGCAAAATTACAAGAATTACACAAGGTGGTGTGAATACAGAAGTGCTGATGCAGTTAGAGGGTGGCAACGTAGTGAGCGTCATTATCACTAATGATAGTGTGACTAGCCTAAAACTTGCTGTTGGCGTAGAGGCTTGTGCTGTATTCAAAGCGAGCAGTGTCATCATGGGTGTTACGGATTAACTGTAAAAGTATATTTTGAGGTTTTATTTTAGCTATCGTTATATAAACTACTTTATAGCGTATATTATTTTGAGGAGGATATAAGATGAGTACATTGAATAAATTGAAATATGCGGTGCTATTGGCCATATGTGCTAATAATGCTTACGCAGATGATGCATCGGATGCAAGAATTGCTAAGTTACAGAAAATGTTAGAAGACCAGCAAGTGCAAATGCAGGCAATTGCTGAAGAGTTAAAAGTTCTGCAAAAAAAAGCACCGGCTGTGGCCGCAGCAACGGGAGGTAAGGATGAAGAGCAAGAGCAAAAATGGCAAATAGATGCCATGTCGGAGGAGTTGAAAGCCCTAGAACAAAGGCCGACAGTTTTTGTAAGTGAAAAAGATGGTATAGGACTGAAGTCAAGTAATGGCGACTTCAGTATTAAGTTCCATGGTCTTGTTCAAGCAGATTACCGTAATGTTGATGCAGATACCATTAATCTAGCGACGGCTAACACAAATATTACGAGTGGGTGGATGGTACGTAAAGCTAGACCATGGATTGAAGGTTCATTATTTGGTTGGATTGACTATAGGTTGACTCCTGAGTTTGCAACTACAACACCAAATGTAGCAACAGTCTCAACAGGCACTACTACTGTTAATGGATCTACAACATTAGGTTCACCAGAAGTAATAGATGCGTTTTTTGATGCTAAATTTAAACCCTGGCTAAAACTGCGTGTTGGTAAGTTTAAGCCGTTTGTTGGCCTAGCACGATTGCAGTCTGATGTAGATGGGAAGTTTGTTGAACAAAGCTTTGTTACAGCCAATTTACTGCCACAGCGTGATGTCGGTGCCTCAGTATTTGGTGATGTGTTTGACAGTAAGTTGAGTTATGCCATAGGATATTCTAATGGCGTAATTGATGGTGGTGATCAGTCAGTAGCTTTAGATGGCAATGATGATAAAGAGTTTACCGCACGTGTATTTGCGCAACCATTTAAAGGAAATGGTACTCCATTAGCAGGATTGGGATTTGGTATAGCAAATACAAGTATTAATCAACGTGGTGCAAACACAAATAGTGGCACATCGCAATTACCTTCATTTAGGTCATTTAGCCAACTTAACTTTTTTAGCTATACAACAACACCTGGACAAGCTGCTTTTGCTGACGGAAGACGTACTCGTTGGGCACCACAAATGTATTATTACTACGGTCCATTTGGATTAATGTCCGAGTATGCTAGCGAGTCTCAAGCGGTGACACGTTCAACAAATCATCAGACTTTAGATAATAAGGCCTGGCAGGCAACATTTTCATACTTATTAACAGGTGAAGATGCATCTTATAGTGGTGTTAAGCCTCAGCAGGCATTTAATCCTAATGGTGGGGGTTGGGGTGCGTGGGAGTTGGTTGGCCGCGTAAGTAAAATGACTGTAGATGATAAGGCCTTTATAGGTACAGCAACAACGCGACTATCTAATATTGCCACATCAGCTAAAACTGCTAAAGCTTGGGGTTTAGGCGTTAATTGGTATCTAAACAACTATACGCGTTTTGCACTAGATTATGAGAATACGAGTTTTGATGGTGGTGCGGCAGGTAGTCTAGCTAGTACAACTGCAATTACTAAGTTAGTTGATAAGAAAACCGAGAAAGCCATGATCGGCCGCCTGCAAGTTTCTTTCTAATATGACTAGTTAACAAAGGAAAATAAAATGAAAAACAATTTAATGAAAGTATTATTGGTTATCGGCACACTCTTATTTACACCGCTAGTGCAAGCAGAACCTTTAACCGTGGCAATCGCAGCAAATCTAAAGTATGTGTTTGATGACCTTGCAGCTGAGTTTAAAAAAGAAACGGGTATAGAAACGCAAAGTGTGCTGAATGCTTCTGGTAAAATTGCTACACAAGTCCGCAATGGTGCACCTTTTGATGTATTTATGTCTGCCGATATGGATTTTCCAGATGGTTTATACAAAGATGGTTTTGCGACTACTACGGCTAAACCTTATGCTTATGGTCAGTTGGTATTATGGACTGAAAAAGATGTGGATTTAAGTAAAGGCGTGGCATTTCTAGCGGATAAAAGTATCGTCAAAGTAGCTATTGCTAACCCAAAAGTTGCACCATTTGGCAAGCAAGCACTTAAGGTTTTAGATTATTATAAAGTGCGCACTGCTGTAGAACCTAAGCTGGTTTATGGCGAAAACATCACGCAAGTCAGCCAATATGTTGATGCTAAAGTAGTGGATGTAGGCTTCAGTGCTAAATCAATCGTGGTTGCCCCTGAAGCTGCGGGTAAAGGTCAATGGGTTGATGTGCCACCAGAAAGTTATGAGCCAATAGCACAGGGCATTGTGATTCTTAAGCATGGCTCAGAAGTGAATGGTGATGCGGCACGTAAGTTTTTCGGTTTTGTGCTATCTGCTAAAGCACGTGAAATTTTTGCTAAGAATGGATATAAATTACCTTGAATAGGTTAAAAGGACAGATTGTAACAATAGATAGCAACAGCCACATGTCATTAGTAGATGTGGCTGTTGGATTGAATATATTTTCTGCGACATTGCTAGAAACACCTGCGACTGCCGATTACTTAGTAGTTGGTGGTTCTGTCACCTTGTTGTTTAAAGAAACTGAGATTGCACTTGCAAAAAATCTTAGTGGCTTGATAAGCCTACGGAACCGCATACCTGTAATCGTTACAGGTATTGAGCATGGCGATATTTTAGGTGCTGTTTCGATGAGTTATGACGGCATGCAGTTGGTGAGTGTAATTACTTCACGTGCCATTGATCGTTTAGAGATTAAAGTAGGTGACAAATTGGAAGCTTTGATAAAAGCCAATGAAATAGCGCTGATGGCAGGTCATGATGACGTATGATATTCAACCATTATGGCTAACTTTCAAGTTGGCATCCGTCACTACGGCGATTTTATTTACTATTGCCGTGCCATTTGCTTGGTGGCTAGCCAAGACTCAAATTCGCTTTAAACCTGTTGTGGAAACGCTAGTCAGCATGCCATTAGTGTTACCGCCTTCTGTATTAGGTTTTTATCTACTTTTAGCCTTTAGCCCAGAGCATTGGTTTGGTAAGTGGTTAGATAAAGAATTAGGTATCAGATTAGCTTTTAGTTTTGAAGGATTAGTCATTGCATCCGTTATTTTTAGCTTTCCTTTTATTGTGCATCCTGTTCAGGCGGCTTTTCAAAATTTGCCAAAGTCGCTAACAGATGCAGCAAAAATACTTGGTAAATCTAATCTACAGATTTTCTTTCGTGTTCTATTGCCCAATATTAAACCTGCATTAATTTCGGGTACGGTCTTAGCATTTGCGCATACGGTTGGCGAATTCGGCGTAGTAATGATGATTGGTGGCAATTTGCCCAATGAAACGCGCGTGGCATCCATTGCTATTTATGATGAAGTCGAAGCATTGCACTATGCCACTGCCAACTTCTATTCAGGCGTACTTTTCCTATCTTCATTTGTCATTTTGATGATTGTTTATTTGGTTAATCGTAAGGCGCAAAAATGATAGAAGCGCTGGTAAACAAGAAACTCATTGGCTCAAATGGAAGCTTTCAATTAGCTGTTGAATTAAAAATTGCTGAAGGTGAGTTTGTAGCCTTATTCGGGCCATCAGGCGTTGGTAAAACCACCTTGTTACGCTGTTTGGCAGGATTAGAGCAAGCTGACCAAGCCAATATAAGATTCAATGGAACTATTTGGGTTGATACGGCTTTACGCATTAACGTTGAGCCTCAATTGCGCAGGGTGGGTTACATGTTTCAGGACTACGCCTTATTTCCAAATATGACTGTGCGCGGCAATGTAGAGTTTGCTTTGCGCAAAGGTGGTAACAAACAGCGAATTAACGAACTTGTTGAGTTGATGGATCTCGGTGAACTTCAACATCAAAAGCCTGAAACCTTATCAGGCGGTCAAAAGCAACGCGTCGCACTAGCCAGGGCTTTGGCTTCTGAGCCCAGTTTATTATTGCTTGATGAGCCATTTTCAGCATTAGATGCAGAAATAAGAGGTCGCTTACACCATGAGGTTTTAAGGCTACAAAGAAGCTTGGGAATTACAACGATTATCGTTAGCCACAATGTGGGTGAAGTTTATAAACTAGCGAAGCAAGTTTTTATGATGGAAGCAGGGCACATTGTTCAACAAGGATCGCCCGCAGATGTATTTAGTGCTGGGCAAACCATTGGAAAGTTTCGATTTACAGGTGAGATTCTTGCCCTAGAACCTATGGATGTTTTGTATTCACTCACGGTATTAGTTGGGAACCAAATTGTCAAAGTGGTTGCAATGCCTGATGAAGCTTTAAGTTTAAGTGTAGGTGATGCTGTCATGTTGGTTTCTAAAGCGTTTAACCCAATGATTCTTAAACTAGAGTAATGGCCTTATTATTTTATTTGGCTAGCATTATATAAATTACTATATTTCGTGTTATTTAGTAAGTATTTGTAGGAGGCTGAAAATGGATATTTCATGGGATAAATTACTACCAAACGAATATTGTATGCGTGCTATGAAACCACGGGTTTTTGAGCGACATACGGAGCCTTCAGCAAACGCTGAAAAAACCATTGGGTATGATGAACATGGAACAAAGTGTTTTTATTGCCATTCATTTATGATGACCGCAGATGGGTTTGATATAGATGAATTCCCCATACAAATTGAAACCTATTATGAGCGCGTCACTGCTTGGCGTCTTGATGGCGGAGGTTGGGTTAAACTTAAATCGTACTCAGATAAAATGGATCAATGCAATAAGCATTTGGTGACTTTGCCAATTGAGCTAAGTGATGAAATGCCAAGATAAGATTAAACGTATTGAATTTTTATTAGGCGAAGCTATTTGATAAGCCTCGACTAATAAAAGATTTGATAGGGTAACTTATTGAGCTACGCCAAGGATCACTGATGACGCTTTAAATACAGCACTGGCGGATACACCTTCTTTAATATCTAGCTCTTTAACAGCATCGTGAGTGATGGTTGCAAATACTGTAATGCCACTTGATAAAGAAATGCCAATTTCAGAACTTACTTGACCATTACTTACCTTAGATACTTTTCCAGCCAACACGTTACGTGCACTTAATGCAAAGCCAGTACTATCAGTCATCACTAAAATTGATGAAGCTTTGATTAAAGCAGTCACTTCTTTACCAGTTTTTAAACCTAAAGCTGTCACACTGCCATTTGTGACAATTGCTACAATTTTATCGTTTCCGCCAAGTGTAATGTCGATTTCAGAATTGACACTTCCCGAGACAATATTTGAAATCGTCCCTTTAAATACATTGCGTGCGCTTATTTTCATTTTTTAACTCCTTAGTTGATTGAATTCCTTGAATGTAGTCTATTTCATTTCAATGTAAAGTCACAACCATCACGTTTTATCAAGCATTATTCGTTTAAAGCAGCTCTGAATTAAATCTGGTATGCCCTTTGCTTTTACTCCTTTATGCACTGATTTCATGTGCTTTTGTTGTTGCTTATGCGACAAATTAAACAATTATTTAATGATTAAAGGAGTAAGTGTAATGTCCGTAATTACTGTTCAACCTTCCGGTAAAACCTATCAGGCTGCCTCTGGTAGCAACATCCTTGCAGTATTGTTAGCTGGAGGTGAAGCTATTGCGCATAAATGTGATGGGAAAGCTGAGTGCGGCTCATGCCATATTTCATTAATTGATGGTCGTAAAAGCGTTTCTAAAATTCAGCCTGCAGAAAACGAGCGTTTAGATATGACTGTTGGCGTAGGTTCTAAATCTCGTCTTGCTTGCCAAGTGATTGTTGGTGAGGAAGATTTAACCATCGAAATACTTAGCATTTAATAGTGATGGCGGATTCTAGTTGTAGAAATCCGCCATTTACTCACTAATTAAGAGGCGGTATGTCTTAGTAACCTTAGGCATTCCTCACTGGCTGCTAACTCTATTGCCAGATAGTCATCCTCATTGCGAATAAATGCATCCGCACCAAAATCTAATAGCATACTCATCAATTCATGCTTGCCACTTGAAGCCGTATACATAAGCGTTGTAGCGCCTGTGACATTTCGATTATTAACCTCGATTCCCGCTTTGAGCAATAGATCTACAATCGCATTATTGCCTGATACACAAGCTAACCATAAGGCGTTGTTGCCATCTAAGTTGCGCATGTGAATGTTAACACCTAGAGAGAGTAATTCTGCAACCAAGTCTTCACGACCCAATAGAGCTGCGTGCATTAAAGGTGTTAAAGCATGATGCCAAGGCGCATTGAGGTCTTGTGCATCAAAATTATGCTCTGATATGAACTTAACCAAATCTTGGCTCGATAGATGGGTTATTTCAGGAATCTCTGAAATGGCCGGCGCAAGCGCTTCATAACCACCATCAACGCTATAAACTTCCATGTATTGGAAGTCAGCAAACATGCTTGCATACACCTGACTAGCATTGCCATGGTAGCAATAAATCATGACTGGTACATTCTTAGGTAAATTGGCAATCACCTCACCAAAATCACGTTCAGTAAGATGGTCTGTGCCTTTAATATGAGATTCTTTATAACTTGCTGCATCACGTGAATCAAACATTGCTAGCGGCTTGATGCCAGCTCTAGCACGAAGAATCAAATCAGATGCACGTTGAGGTGAAATACGTTGAAATGCGGTTCTCATGATAATCTCGCTTTCGTTAATATTAAGAAGTAGCTTCCTCAGACCCAAAGCACTGCTGGTAATCCACACACTCACTACAAGAAGGTGATTTACAGATAAAAATATCTTCACGTTCACATAATTGCTTATAGAAAAACTTTTTCCATTTCATATCGCCGGTGTTTTTCGCTGCTAGTGTAGGGAAGTGGTGCAACATTAACTCAGACAATGCTTTGCGATTTGGCAATTGCATGTCTTGCCATAGATGATTGCTTCCCATGCACGCATCTGCCACGTAATCGATGACTTGGCTTGTTTCATTGCCATCATCACGACGATGATCGTTCAGAAGCTGTACGATATCATCGTATTCATCCATATGTTGATACACAGGGATCGAGTAGCTTAGAAAATAAATGGGCTGTGTTTGCATGGCGATTGTTTCTTACACGGCTGCTGGACCATGTGTATAGCATTTTTTCGGGCAGATTTTGGAGCATGCTTCACAGCCAACGCAGTTTTCTGGGTGTGCGATGGTCATAATCATTCTCACGTATTCGTCTGCATCTTCATCTTCTTCAGAAGCGACTGCGATACGCTCGCCATCTTCATCAATGCCAACTAATTGAAGTACATCTCGGCCGCATACTTTAAAACAACGACCACAGCCTATGCATTTTTCTTCTTCAATCTCTTGTGCAAATTGTGGTATCCATTCCACGCCACTTGGTAATATGATGGTGTATGCCATATTAGCCTCCTACGCCAGCAAGTCTCTTACGTGCGTCTGTTAATTGTTCATATGCTTTAAATGTTTTTTCAGCGATTTCAGGAATCTTTTCCCAGCCAATCGGCAAATCTTCTGAGAGGTCATGCAAGTCCATTTTTAATTGGGTAGCCTGACCATTCAGCTTTTTGATTTCAGCTTTAATCGCTTCAATTGCTTCCGCTTCAGTCATTTCTGATGCTCCTTAACCGTAATTCGCGACTTCAGGAAATTTATGAATCATTTCCACAGCTGCTGATACAAACTTTTCGCCTTCCGCGGCTAATTTTTCAATCGTTTCAAAACCAAATCGATGCACGTCTCGTAGCTGCTTATTCACCACCACTAAACGGCCAGCAGTCAGAATCATTTTGCCAAAGCCTTCGTGGTGCATCTTCATCATTGGCGAAACCATGTTCTTAGTTTCGCGCTCAATAGCAAGCCCAACTGCATTGTAGAAAAGCTCTAAACGCCAAATAGTTTCAGGGTCTGGATCACCAATAATTGGCATTTCTTTACGTTGTTCTTTGGTGATGATGTATGGCGCCAGTAGAGTTGCGTCATCTTTACCTTCCCAAGCACCATGCGTATCTTGAGCTCTCCATTGCTTGATTAACTCCAATACAAAAGGAGATTTCCATGGGTCAGATGTCGTTGTTGGTGCTTCTGCAAGTGCGGCAGTTGTGGATGTCATGTGTTTCTCCTAAGACTTACAATTAAACGGTTTCTTCTTCATCAAACTCAAAAGTGCGTTCTTGGTCACGCATCATGGCTTTTCTTAAGAATGGTGGTGGCGTGCCGTTTAGCACGTCACGTAATTTGGCTAACACCTCTTCAATGACTTCTGGTTCAGATACTTTGATTGGATGAATCTTATGCGCGACAACTCTGGCAGCCGCAGAGCCGCCAATCGCCGCTACGTAAAGTAAGGCGCAGTCTTTAATGGCTTCTAGTTTTGGGGCGAGTTTATCTTCATCACCATCTTCTTTTAAATCGCCATCAAACTGCACGGTTTCAATAAATGTCCAATCTTTTTGCGTGAGCTCGTAGATTGAAATGTTCTTAGCCCAACCAAAATGGGCATCCACGCGCTTGAGATCTTGTGTAGAAAATGCGACTTTCATGTGTGTCTCCTAATAAATTTAATTGCAACTAGAACAACTGCCGTTTGAGGCGCAAGTCGTGTGGGCTTCGTTAGATAATTCAGTGCCTATTTCTTGAAAACTTTCACGCCAACTATCTGGCGTGGCTTCATGGTATTCTGCCAGAAAGGTATTTGCTAATTCAAATACCAATTCTTTAGTACCGCGATAACCAACCGATAATTTATGAGCTGCACCGAGGCGATCAAAGTTTGGTATGCCAAAGCGTAAGAAAGGCAAATGCAAGCGTTCTGCCATTTGTCTGCCATGCGAATGCGTGATGAGCAAATCGCAGTTTTTTGCGCGCATTTCTAAATCTTCCAAATCACCTATTAATACTTCTTCAGCCGGCATCTTTTCTAATAAAGGCGACTGTGTGGTGGTTACAACAGCACTTAATTCACAGCCCATTTCGGTCAGAAAATTTCCCAGTGCCCAAAGCAAATCAGGTTCAGCGCCGATGGCAATTTTTTTGCCGCCAGTAAAAAAGTGCGCATCAAGCATGGCATCCTGCAATTGGCTACGTTGACGTCGATATTTCAATGCGACTGGTTTGCCAGAAAGGTTAGATAAAAACTGCAAGAAGTTATCATTAGCATCTAGGCCAGCTAAACGGTCAAACATGGTGTACGGTACGCCAGTCTTCATTTCCAGCTCGATTGCAGCTGCGTGCATTTGCTCGCCAATGGCAATCGTCGCGCGTGCTGCACCCATTGTACGAAGCTCTAATGTGGTCGTCCCACCTAATGTGGTCGGAGTGAAGTCTTCAGGAATATGGCCATCTAATGAACCAGAAATGTCTGGAATAAATACCGCGCATAACCCAAAAGACTCGATAATTTCACGAACTTCATCAATATCTGCTGGAGTCAGGTGTGAACCTGGTAACACGTTGACACGATTTACTTGTTTCACTTGGCAATAAACAGCGGATTCTTCAACAATGCGCACAGCCGCTTTACTCCAGCCATCTTGAAAGGCGCCTACATAGTCAGGTGTAGATGCATAAATAATGGCTGTTTCTGCGAGTTCTGGATGCTTAGCGCGAATGAGCTTGATGTGTGCTTCTACATCATCACCTTTGGTTTCTGTAAGCCCTGTTGAAGCTAAGCCAATGACAGCTGGTTTTGTGCGCTCCCAAATATTAATAATTGCCTGTTCGATATTTTCCATGCCACCAAGGATGGTGTTCACCTCGTTCATAGCGGTGGTTTGCATCGGAATCATCTCGCGAAAATGACGCACAAATAATACCAAGCCAAACGAAGTACAACCTTGTGAGCCATGTAAAGTAGGCATGCAATTATTCAAGCCCATAAAGGCGAGGGCTGCACCAATCGGTTGGCTCATTTTGAGTGGGTTAACCGTGCAAGATTTATGATTTGTATTAACGACAGCCATCATGCGGCCTTTGCTTCAACTACTTCTGAAGATAAAGTTTCCCATGGCGCTGGTTTTCGTACCTGCGCCCACACAGGATGATAAAGTGCTTGTTCGATTTGTTTAACAAGTTCTACCATGCCGACATAACCAGCATAAGCATGGTGACGTTCTTGGTTGATGTCCAACCACGGCATTTTGACCTTTAATGCGACAAACTGACTGCGTCCACCTGAAAGCATGATGTCAGCACGGCATTCTTTAAGCATGGCATACATGTCGCGAGGACGCATATCATCAAACATATGGGCATCTTCGCCCATTAACTCTTTGATTTTGTCTTTGTCTTCATCGGTGGACTTTTTGACACTTGTGCCAACGATTTCCATACCGCCTTCTTGCAAAGCTGAAACAACCGACCAAGATTTAACGCCGCCAGTAATGAGCAAGACTTTTTTGCCTTGTAATTTAGCGCGGTAACGATTGATGCCTTCCCAAGCGCGTGTTTCTTCACGGAAAATGAGCTTCTCTGTGCGAGATAGCAACTCTTCAGCAGCACCTTGCTGGACTAAAAGTTTTGTAATTTGGCGTAGGCTTTCGCTAGTATCAGTAATGCCGTAGAACGAGCCTTCAAAGAATGGGATGTTGTAACGCTCTTCCATTTTACGAGCCACGTTAATCATGGCCTTGGAACAGACCATCATGGCAGCCTTAGCACGATGGGAATAAGCGACTTCTTTGTATTTAGCATCCCCAGAAATGCAAGCCAATATGCGAATGCCAAGCTCATCTAGTAACGGTTTGATTTGCCATAACTCGCCGGCTAAGTTGTATTCTCCGATGATGTTGATGTCGTAAGGCGTGGTGAATTCAGGTTCTTCAGTGCCAATTACATACTCAAGCAAAGCTTCACCAGCAAGTTTATTGCCTAAGTTTTTTGCTCCTACAAAACCTGGTGCATTGATTGGAATGATTGGTTTGCAAAACTTTGCTGTGGCCGCTTTACAGACGGCTTCAATATCATCGCCAATAAGGGCTGTAACGCAGGTTTGATAGACAAATACCGCCGGAGGATTATATTTATCTAATACTTCACGAATTGATTTATACAAGCGTTTTTCACCACCATAAATCACATCCAGTTCGCTAATATCTGTGGTAAAACCTGTGCGATAAAGCTTCGAATCTGATGACTTGGCACCACGATTATCCCAACCATTGCCTTCGCAGGCGATGGGGCCGTGCACTAAGTGTGCAACATCAGTAATGGGTTGTAAAGCAATCTTTGCCCCATCAAAAGCACAACCGCCGGCTGCAGCACCAGGCGTCAGCTGTTTGGTACAACCTTTTTTACGTTCTTTCTCACCTTTGGCTTGGTTTTTATCACAAGCTGGTTCGTTAAAAACATCCTGTACCTTTTCGTTGAGAGATGCCATGACGGAATGCCTTTATTGTTTGTTGTCATTTAATGTTTAGCAAACAGCATGCCAACGACATTTATCATTCAACATATTGATTTATAATAATAATTTGTAAATTTGTGCGCGTAGCAAATACGACAATTGCAAATTTTTACGTAGGAAAAGAGACATAAAGATAAAAAAAGCCTCCCAAAGGAGGCTGTTAAGTTTTCGGCCTTACACCGAAGGGAAGATCTAGTGAATACGTTTAAAACTTAACCAAAATATCTTCGTTACGAACGATAAACTGGCAAGCAAGACGCCATGGTGGTGGAATATCTGTCACTTCAGAGTCAGCAATCTGTTGCTTAGTGATTTTGCCGGCTAGTTTTAGAACAGTCTTTTCTTTTTCAGTAAGATGCATGCCCATTGGCTGTTTGTTGCCTAAAACTGCAACCTCAACAGCACATGAACCACACTCACCATTTTCGCATTCAAATTCGACTGGTACTTTGTGTTGTTTAGCTAATGCTAACAAAGTGCTACAGTCACCTGCAGTTGCGTAGACAGTCAGGTCTTTTTTGATTTTAGGTGATGTAAATGTAACGTTTGCCATGATTTTTCCTTGTCTTTATGACCATCGCAATTTATTGAAAAGTTATTGCAATGGTCATATTGGTAATTAACGAATGATGTCGAAGCTGTAGTCGGTAGTTGCAATGCCGTCAGTATCTGCATCCATCACATCAAAAATCTTATCAAGGATAGTCACTAAAACATTCATCGCACCTTGGTAACCCCAAACTGGATAACGATGTTTATGGTGACGATCAAAGATTGGGAAACCAATACGAATCAATGGAGTTTTAGTATCACGATCCAAGTATTTACCATATGTGTTACCGATTAAGAAATCTACTGGGTCTGTGAATAATAATGAACGCATATGCCATAAGTCTTTCTTCGGATAAACTTTGCAGTTTTTACCAAATGGACTTGCATCAAACAACTCTTGGACTTTTTTAGCCCAAGCTTCATCACCGTTTGTAGATAATACGGTCACTGGCTCAGCACCCAACTCTAACAAGAAACCTGTTAAACCTAGCATTAAATCTGGATCACCATACAAGGCAAACTTCTTACCGTGTATGTGTGCGCTTGAGTCTGCAATAGCATCCACTAGACGACCACGTTCTTTAGTTAGTGAATCTGGAATGGCTACACCAGTGATACGTGATAACTCCATTAAGAATTTATCCGTTCCGCCGACACCAACTGGGTGGTGTAACTTAACAACTTCTTGACCATGCTCTTCAATGAATTTGGCGGTTTTTTCAGTGCTAATTGTTTGCATTGTAATGGTTGCTTTTGCATTAATTGCATTTGCAGCATCTTCTAAGCTAGTGCCTCCATCATACATACGGAATTCACCGTCAGTTGGTGTATCCCAAGCATCAGAAGGGTCACACAACATGGTAAACTTCACACCAAACTCATTGAATATGCGTTTGATTTCGCGGTTGTTACCTACTACATAACCATCAAAGCCACCAATGAAGTTGATACTTTCATTTGCCTTGCGTTTTAATGGCGTTGTAGTTCCAGCTTTACCATCCCAGAAGTGTTTCAACACGCCATGTAATGCATTGTCGTAACCTGTAATGTGGCTGCCAACGAAGGCTGGTGTATGTGCGAAAGGCACATCAAAAGCTTCTGGCACACTTCCTTTTTCTTTAGATGTTTTGATAAACGCATTTAAGTCATCACCAATTACTTCTGCCATACAAGTTGTCGAAACCGCAATCATTTTTGGTTTATACAAGCTATATGAGTTAGCTAAACCATCAACCATATTGTTCAAGCCTCCAAACACTGCAGCGTCTTCAGTCATAGAAGATGAAACGCATGATGTAGGCTCTTTGAAGTGACGGCTAAAGTGCGAGCGATAATAAGCAACGCAACCTTGTGAGCCATGTACAAATGGCAGGGTAGCCTCAAAACCATTGGCAGCAAACACAGCACCTAATGGTTGGCAAGCTTTAGCAGGGTTTACTGTTAACGCTTCGCGAGCGAGGTTTTTATCACGGTATTCTGTAGACTTTGTCCACTCAATAGTGTGTTGTAAAGCTTCGTTTGGAACTGGATATTCAAACTCAGATTTCTTTTTCGCGAACATTTCCTTGTATTCAGGTTCGCGGAATAGTTTGAAGTGGTCTAATACTTTTTCAGCACTCTGGCTCATTTCATATCTCCTTTAATTAAGTAGCGATTAAGCTGCTTTTTTCCATGGGGTTTTAGTTAACGCCCACACTGGGTTGTTAATTGCCATATCCATGTCGCGGGCAAAGATGGCAAAGCCGTCATAACCGTGATATGGGCCTGAGTAATCCCAACTGTGCATTTGGCGGAAAGGTACGCCCATTTTTTGGAAAACGTATTTTTCTTTAATGCCTGAACCAACGAGGTCTGGTTGTACCGCTTCTACAAATTTTTCAAATTCGTAACCAGTCACGTCATCGTAAATCAGAGTGCCGTCTTTAACGTAGTGTGTAGTACGTTGGTAGTCATCGTTATGACCGAACTCGTAACCTGTACCAACCACTTCCATACCTAAATCTTCATAAGCACCAATCACGTGACGCGGACGTAGACCACCCACAAACAACATCACTTTTTTACCTTGTAGACGTGGTTTGTATTTAGCAATTACTGCATCAGTCAAAACTTTGTACTTATCAATCACTACTTCAGTTTTTTCTTTGATTGAATCATCAAAGAAACCAGCAATTTTGCGTAATGACTCTTCAATTTTTGAAGGGCCAAAGAAGTTGTATTCAACCCATGGTATACCGTACTTTTCTTCCATGTGACGGCTGATGTAGTTCATTGAACGGTAGCAGTGAAGAATGTTCAATTTAGCTTTTGGTGAGTTTTCTAACTCAGCAATAGAGCCATCGCCAGACCATTGAGCAATCACACGCAAGCCCATTTCTTCAAGCAAGATACGGCTAGACCAAGCATCACCACCGATGTTGTAGTCACCAATAATAGCTACGTCGTATGGTGTGCCAGTAAATTCATTTTTGTTAGGTTCTGTTTTATCGAAAATGAAGTCACGCACAGCATCATTTGCAATATGGTGACCTAGTGATTGAGATACACCGCGGAAGCCTTCGCAACGTACTGGAACAATGGTTTTGCCTTCGTATTCTTTAGATTTTTTCTTAGCAACAGCTTCAATATCGTCACCAATCAAGCCGATAGGGCATTCTGATTGAACAGTAATGCCTTTGTTCAATGGGAATAGCTCTTGAATTTCATCCATGATTTTTTCAAGCTTTTTGTCGCCACCGAAAACGATGTCTTTTTCTTGAAAATCCGAAGTGAATTGCATGGTACCGAAAGTATCGATACCTGTTGTACCGATGTAGTAGTTACGACGAGAAGCCCATGAGTACTGACCGCAACCGACTGGACCGTGGCTGATATGAATCATATCTTTAATTGGACCCCAAACTACGCCTTTAGAGCCAGCGTAAGCGCAGCCACGAATCGTCATTACACCTGGTAATGATTTGATATTTGATTTAACGTCACAATCAGATTTACCTTCTTCATGTACGCCTAAATGTTTTGCACGTCGTTTGGCAGATTTCTCAGGGTAGGCCTTAAGCACCTCCTCAATCAATTCTGCGCCATTGACGCCTAAATCAACTGTATTACTCATTTTGTTTCTCCTAATCTCTAAATGAAGTTGTTTTAAAAATTGCATGCACTATTAGTGGCACCTTTAAGTCTGTTTGACTTTCAGCCCCTGCAACTTTTGAAACAACTTGCAAAAGGGGCTAGCTAGAAGCTTATGAAGTTAAATGCTTTACATAAGCTCCTGCCAGATTGACTACTTATGCTGCGGCAGCAGCTTTACCAATAACAGACTCATCTTCTTTCTTCATGATGCCGAAATCCATCAACAAGTCTTCTAATTGATCCATCGTGATTGGTGTTGGAATCGTGCCGTTACCACCATTAGCATGAATTTTTTGAGCCAATTGACGATACTCTTCAGCTTGTTTAGATTCAGGTGCGTATTCCAACACTGTCATACGGCGCAATTCAGCGTGTTGAACGATGTTGTCACGTGGCACAAAGTGAATTAATTTAGTACCTAACATGCCAGCTAATGCTTCAGCGAGTTCTAACTCTTTATCTGTTTGACGTTCGTTACAAACCAAGCCGCCTAAACGCACACCGCCTGAGTTTGCATATTTAAGAACACCTTTAGAAATGTTGTTTGCAGCGTACATTGCCATCATTTCACCAGACATCACGATGTAAATTTCTTGCGCTTTGTTTTCGCGAATTGGCATTGCGAAACCACCGCAAACCACGTCACCAAGTACATCGTAAGAAACATAGTCAGCACCATCGTAAGCGCCGTTTTCTTCTAGAAAGTTTATAGATGTGATAACGCCACGACCTGCACAACCAACTCCAGGCTCTGGACCACCAGATTCAACGCAACGAATGTCTCGATAACCTACTTTCATCACATCCTCAAGTTCCAAGTCCTCCACGCTACCAGCTTCAGCAGCAAGTGAAAGAACTGTATCTTGTGCTTTCGCATGTAAGATAAGACGTGTTGAGTCAGCTTTTGGATCACAACCGACGATTAGGATCTTTTGACCCATTTCAGCCAGAGCAGCCAATGTATTTTGTGATGTCGTAGACTTACCGATACCACCTTTGCCGTAGAAGGCAATTTGACGTAATGCAGCCATATTAATACTCCTTAAAATAAAATTAAAAGTTAGTTAAGACCGTTTTGCTGCCGGGCTTCCGATTCCGAATCGCTAATCACTCTTCTTATCTGCCGTCGGATGGTTTGTCGGTCATGCAAACTAGTCACAGCAAAGTGCGTGCCAACGCATTTTAAAAAATATAACTCATTGATTATATGAATAATATATTTTTAAAACTGGCGTTCTAGGTGATTTATTATTCTGTCGTAAACCTTACAATTGCATACGTGTTGGTGATGTATTGAACAAAACTCAATCAATACATAATCTATGTTAAGAATCGTACAAATTGGCATTTTTTTTAAATCAACATATTGTTTTTATTGAGTTTAATTTCATCGCATTAATTGTAATTTGCTGTTGGCATTACCTTTGCTTAATGGGTGTTATGTGTTTACAACAAATCCAGCGATGAAGCTGAATAAACAATGAGGAGCGGTGAAATGAAATTAGCAATGATTGGATTAGGAAAAATGGGTGGCAACATGGCAACACGTTTGCTACGTCATAAGATAGAAGTTGTTGGCTTTGACTTTAATACTGATACGGTAAATAAGTTAGCAACAGAAGAAGGTTTGATTGCTGCAAAGTCTGTTGCAGACGCAGTGATTAAATTATCTGGTCAGAAAATTGTTTGGATCATGTTGCCATCTGGAGACATTACAGAAAAACAAATCGAAGCTTTAATTCCAATGCTGAATAAAGACGACATCATTATTGATGGAGGAAACTCAAACTATAAAGATAGCCAACGTCGCGGCGCAATGCTTGCAGAACATGGCATCGGATTTATGGATTCAGGTACTTCAGGAGGAGTTTGGGGCTTAGAGAATGGGTATTGTTTGATGGTAGGCGCAACTAAAGAGGTGGCAACAGTTGTTACACCAATATTAAAAGCTTTAGCGCCCGCTGAAAATAGAGGCTGGGCGCACGTTGGGCCAGTTGGTTCTGGTCACTTTACCAAAATGATTCATAACGGTATTGAGTACGGCATGATGCAAGCAATGGCTGAAGGCTTAGATCTTATTAAAGGTAAAGAGGAGTTCAATCTAAATCTAGCGGAAATCACTGAATTGTGGCGTCATGGCTCAGTCGTTCGCAGCTGGTTATTAGACCTTACTGCAGATGCCTTGAAAGATGACCAAGAACTAACGGCTATTGCACCTTATGTTGCAGATTCTGGCGAAGGTCGTTGGACAGTGATGGAGTCAGTAGAGCAGGGCGTTGCCGCACCAGTACTCACATTGGCACTGCAAGCGCGTTTCAGAAGTCAAGACGCTACTGGTTACAGCTACAAGCTGCTATCCATGATGCGTAATGGTTTTGGCGGTCATGCAGTCAAGTTGTCTTAAATTTGGCCACATTAATGAACGCTGATAACCCGAATCCGTACGCCACACTCAAGCCTGTGACACAGGTCATGACTAATCCGCACTTTGAAACGATTGGTGGGGAAGCCGTAATTATTCAATTGGTAGAAAAGTTTTACTTCTACATGAATATATTGCCAGAGGCCGCTGGAATTAGAACGATGCATGCTGCTGACCTTAGTCATACCAAAAAGATATTAGTACAGTTTTTAATTGAATGGTTGGGTGGACCAAAGATTTACTCCTCTGAGCGTGGACATCCAAGCTTACGCAAAAGACATATGCATTTTCCGATAGGAGAAGTTGAAAGCAATGCATGGATGTCATGTATGCGCCATGCAATGGAGGATGTTGTCAGCAATGCCATACTACGCCAGCAGCTAGAGCAATCTTTTACTAAAACCGCAAATTTTATACGTAACAAATAATCAAGGGAGTAAATCTGTATGACTACGCTAGAACAAACCGCATTTGCAAGATTAGAAGCCGAGAAACGCCTACAAAATCCAGTGCTAAAAGCTGCCACACCAACAAAAGGTCGCTTTGGTTTTCGTGGTGAGATTGCCCTTAAATTTGCAGAGCAATTAGCAGATGAAGCGAGACCGCCAGAAGTCACTGCTGACCAAGTGATGGCGATTGCGACAGAAGGTGAAAAGGGCATTCCATTCTTTGCAGGTTATTTACTGTCATTTGGCTATCTCAATATGTTGGCAGAAGCCTTAGGCGATACCTTACAGGACGATGGTAAGTACTTTGTGTTCTGCAACAACATCGATTTATTAAAAAAATACCAAGTACATTTAGGTGGTGCAACTTTTTATATATATCCACTAGATGAAGCTACTGTTTATAACGAGCTACTAGAATTATTGCGTTTAGAAAAAGGTGATCTTAAGAAATTAGATACTGCTACAAAACTGGACGTAATCGCAGACAAAGCACTCAAATTTACTGCAAACTACCCTGTGATTACTTTTGAGGAAGGCTTGAAATTAATGGGCCCAGTGCGTAATCCAAATGAAAATCGCCCTGTTTAAGCAAGCTATGGCTTGGCGTAAGGTTTAATTCTAAGACCACCGGTCTGGCGCAAACCTTATGTCTGAAGTTGATAAGTACAGTAACCCGCGAGATTGGTATTCAACCAATTTAGTTGGCATACCTGCGTGGTTACTGGCTTCCTCTGAGTTTAACGACCATCCTCAAACATTACGAATCGCTGGCGCACGAGAAACACATCGTGGCCTATTCAGGTTGCTAGAAGAGGCCGTTAGCCGTAAAGATTGTGCGGAAAAATTCAGACGTTATTTAGACATCGTCTTTGAATTAAAGCCCAGTGACTACGAGGTTGAGCATGCTGAAATTAGACGTTTTCGACCTAGTTATCTTAAGTTAATGGAAGGTTGGGGCTTCGATTCAAATAGCCCACAGGGTGCGGTTTTAAAAGGCTGGGTAGAAAGTCGCTTTGGTCTAACGCCAACATTCCACCGAGCACCTTTACACCAGTATCCATCAGAAGCATGGGTGAAATATCTAGAAGAAAAGTACTCAAGCCGCTTCCACAACAATAGCATTCATATGCAACTCGATTTGTTGTATGAATATTGCCAATTTGTCATACAAAAATATGGCTTTCCAGCACGCGGCTGGGTGAATTTATGGCGCGGTGTGAATAGCTATGATGAACCAACCATGACCAAATCCAAATTGGAAAAAGGTGAGAGTCTAGTTCGGCTGAATAATCTTGTTTCATTTACGTCTTCGCGCGAGCGTGCCGACGAGTTTGGCGACTGGATTCTTGAAGTCAAAGTGCCTGTCGTGAAATTGTTTTTTTTTCCTGATTTATTAGAAAAGCCAGTATTAAGCGGTGAGGGTGAGTTTTTGGCTTTGGGTGGCGAGTATAAGGTGAAAGCAAGTTATGCCTGACGACAAACATAATCTTCAATACCAAGCGCCATTAGACTTAAAAAGTCGTGCTCTAGGTGCGTACTTAGGTTTAGCTGTAGGCGATGCTTTAGGTGCACCCATTGAGTTCTTAACAAAGCGCGAAATTGCACACCGTGGCGGCCACACCGAGATGACAGGTGGCGGCTGGCTAAAGCTCAAACCTGGGCAAATTACTGATGACACGGAAATGTCACTTTACCTCGGGCGAGCATGGCTTGAGGCTGGTGGCTGGAATGCAAATTCAGCGGCAACACAGTTGGCGGAATGGTTGAAACATTACCCTATTGATGTGGGTAATACTTGCCGCAGAGGCATTAGGCGCTTTATGTTAGATGGCTCATTACATGGTGCTGAGAGCGAAGCGGATGGTGGCAATGGTGCTGCGATGCGCATTTTACCTATCGCCCTAGCAACTTATGGGAATGACGCCGCTTTTGAAATTGCATCCATTGAGCAAGCACATATTACGCACTATCACCCTTTGTCTGACGCGGCCACTTTAGCGTTAGGTCGTATGGTGCATGCATTGATATCAGGGCAGGGCATAGAAGTATGTCAGTTGCTTGCTAACGATTTGGTGTCATCAAACCCGCAATTCCGCTACACGCCATATCCAGGCAGAGCGAGCGGCTACATTGTGGACACCATGCAAACGGTGTTGCATCACTTTTTTAGTACTCATAATTTTGAAGATTGCGTCGTTGCCACGGTGAATTGTGGTGAGGATGCGGATACCACGGGGGCAATTGTCGGCATGTTGGCAGGTGCTTTATATGGCGTTTCAGCGATTCCTAAACGTTGGTTGGATAAGCTGGATATAAAAGTAAAACAAGAGATTGAATTTCAGACAAGCATGTTAATAAAAGGCGCTGCAAAATGACCATGATACTTTTCTATGAAAAACCAGGTTGCACTAATAATACCAAACAAAAATTATTACTCGCTGCTGCTGGCCACAAGGTATGCGCTAAAAGCCTGCTTACAGAAAATTGGACAGCAGAAAGACTGATGACTTTCTTTGGCACGAGGCCAGTGGCAGAATGGTTTAATCGGTCTTCACCAAAAGTGAAGTCAGGTGAAGTGGTGCCTGAACAGATGCAAGCAGATAAAGCCCTTGAGATGATGTTGGCCGATCCACTCTTAATCCGTCGTCCACTTATTGTAGCCGATGGTCGTTATGAGGTTGGGTTTGAGTCTACACTCATAGAATCGTGGTTAGGCTTAACCAATAAAGATAAGCAAGATTTAGAAACTTGCGTAAAAATTCATGAAACCAAACCCTACCCAGAACCTGACAAAACCATAAAAAATAAGTCAAAAAAACTAAAAACAAATTTACAAAAAAGCCCCCAAAACCCCCGAGCAAAAAACATCGCCCTGCGAGCCGCATAGATACTGGCTTGCAGGGCAGGTGCAATGATGTTGTATTAAAACAGGCTATTTAAAAAGTTTTTTTGGGGTTAAACTTTGCCTTGAAATTATTTAGTTTTGGGGCGTTCTGAAGCTTTGTAATTGCTAAAATGGCCCTCACTGGCGGCGCGTTTGCGTGCACTGGCAATAATGCCAGCACTTTGACCAGGTGCTACAGGGCAAGACACTTGTTTTGCTATTTCACCTGCGCACTCTGGGCACACGGGTGTGCTAGAAAGTTTTACCAACAGTTCAAAGGTTTTGTTGCACTTTGCGCAATAAAAGTCATACAAGGGCATTGTTATTCCTTTATTTAATAGTATTAAGCGGCCAAAGCTTGTTCTGATTTGTTTACGTTTAACCATTCAACAAATTCGGCTAATGGCATATCAATTTGTGTGATGTTTTGTTCTGCAAGAAATTTCTTTTCCATGCGCGTCAGCGGGCCATCAATCACAGCCCAATGCTTCTCAGTTGAGCGTTTCATCACTTGTCTAGCGTATGTGCGGGTTAGCTGGTTGTTGAATCGGCAACCCATAAATAAGAAATGCGCACCAGCTCGTAGCTCTTGCACGCGTGGTGGAATAGGGGTTTGAATATCAATCTCTGTGAGTACTTCTACAAAGTCTGAATCTGAAATAATGAAGTTTCTGGCAGGGGTAATCGCGCCTAGTGGCTTGTAGAGTACGACTGACCAAGCATCGGCCTCAATAGTTTCTGTTTCATTGCCTTGCGCATCAAAGTAATTTACCCAAGTGCCGTAATGTTCAGACTGCGAAACGCCTTGTATTTGCCCCCAATTTGCATTGCCAGTTAAGGCTTTGCTCATGGCATCGTCATACCAAGTATCTACAATTAACAAAGGTCGTTTGCTTAAACTTGCTAAAAATTGATGTAATACATTGGGCGTTACGCTTGGTGTGTAAGCGTCTGTCATTAAACTGACGACTGATTTACGGTGTTTAAAATTCTCAATAAACTGCGCTGCAGCTGTTAGATTGTTGCGAATTTTGTGTGGAACGCTGACTTTTGAAGTGAGTAACTTTACTAAGTCCTCAGGCGTTGCTGGCACATGGCAATTCTCAGGCTCTAAAGAAAGCACCCCAGGCCCAATGTACGGAATGATGCTGCCACTTGCGAGAGCAGATGCTATTTCTTGTAATTTTGGGACTATCATAATCTGTTTCCTTAACTTAAAATGAATGACTAATAAATTGCTGCGCCAGCACCTACGTTAATTGAGGCGTCTTTAGCTGTTTTAACAATAAAGGCCACTTGGTCTTCTGTAATTTGCCCATGAAGAGGCAGGGCGATAGAGCGGTCTGCGACTTTCTCGGTGACTTTAAAATCACCTTTTCGATAGCCGTAATGCTCGATATAAGCACGCTGTAAATGAAACGGTTGGCAATAGGCGGAAGATTCAACTAACTCTGTTTCTAAGTCATCCACTAGCGCATCACGGCTACTGCCGCTAAAGCGCGTGCCTAAATGAACGGTATATAAAAACCAGTGCACTTCATCCACGCCAGGTGCAATGTAGGGTGGCTTAATGCCTTCAAAACTAGATATTTGTGTCTGATACCAAGCTTCAACTTGCTTACGTTTAGCTAAGGTTTCAGGTAGGCGTTGTAATTGCGCTAGGCCAAGTGCGGCGGTAATGTCTGAAATGCCTGCATCTAGCGTAGGGCGCAATGTCGCTGTAAGCGAGCTGCGGTCTTGCCTCTGGCGGCTTCTGTAATGACGTAATTTAAGCGCTAGTGTGTCGTCATCGGTCACAATCATTCCTGCTTGTCCGCAACACAAAGGTGAAAGCTGTGAAAAGTCGAAAATGGCTACATCACCAAAGTTACCCACTGTTTTGCCTTGGTAGCTCGAACCTATCGCTTCAGAGGAGTCTTCAATTAATAGAATTGAAGATTGTTCAGCCAGCGCTTGTAATTTATCCCAATCCGCAGGGTGACCATTCACATTAGTGGCAAGAATGGCACGGGTTTTTGGTGTAATTTTCTCTGAAGCTTTATCTGGTGAAAGTGTTTGCGACCAGTAATCAATTTCAGCCAGCACTGGCTTAGCACCTGACCATGCAATGGCTTGAGCGCATTGGCGCCAACTGTAGCCAGAGGTGATTACTTCATCGCCTTCACCTATGCCTGCTGCCTTTAGCGCTAATAAAACACCAATTGTGCCACTACTCACTGCGATGGCGTGACGACGACCAATATACTTGGCAAAAGCTATTTCAAATGCTTTGGCAATATGTCCATCTATTTGAGAAGCGCGATTGAGTACGGTTTCAATTGCAGCTAACTCACTGGCGGAATAATCTGGGTCAGCCAGCGATATCCAAGTTTCTGTGCCTGCATCTTCAATAGTGGTGGCATTTTCTTCTGTGATTAGAGCAGTCATAATTTGCTCATTTTTGCGCTACAACCACTGCGGTTGCGACACTTAGGTCATTGGTTAACTGCACACAATGCTCACGCCCATCTAACAAAAACAAGTCGTAGTTGGCTAATGAGCGAAAAGGTGCTTCGTCAAAATCTGAAGCTGACATGCGTAAAAACGACGTTTCAGGAAAACAGTTTTTTAGCATTGGAATTGGATTGTTTGACAGTTGGTGGAATTGAATCAGTGAAGATTCAATTTCGTTCATGGTTTCAGTTGTAATGCACATGATTCACTCCTAATCTTCACTTAAACGTTTTGCCTCAATGGTGATGGGTAGGCGAGTGCCTTCTGGCATGTCAGGCAAAGCAAGCTGCCAGCCATTTGCCAAGGTGATTATGCCGCCAAATAAACCTGGCGTTTCGTGCGAAACAATTGGTTCTTCTAAGTCTTTTTTTGGTACGTAAGCTGAGAGTTCGCCCTTTTCGTTACGTCTAATCATAATTTTCATTGTTAAGCCTTTTCTATATTGTTAAACGACGATTAATTCATTCAGTCACATATTCACGCAGTGACTGGTGAGCGCATTTCTGTTGCGATTTGGGTAAGAATGCTGACCAACTTTTTCACATCATCTGCTGTAGTTTCTTTTGAAAGCGATAAACGTAATGAACTTAAAGCATCTTCACGATTTATCCCCATCGCAAGTAATACATGTGATGGATTAGTGTCGCCAGCAGTGCAAGCGCTACCAAGCGATGCCATTACGCCAGCTTTGTTTAGTTTGTGGAGTAATTCTTCACCATGAAGCCCTGTAAAGCAAAGGTTTGTAGTGTTCGGAACGCGTGGTTCGGCGCCATTCACGCTCACAAATGGCAGCATGTTAAGCATGGATTGCTCTATTTCATTACGTAAATTTGCAATTGTGGAGTTGGCGTTACTGATTGCTAGTTGAGCAAGTTGGCAGGCAACGCCTAGCCCAATAATGCCTGTTTGATTTTCCGTACCGCCACGACGATTACGTTCTTGATGCCCGTAGATGAGCGGTTTGGCAGTAATACCTTTTTTAACAAACAGCACCCCAATGCCTTTTGGCGCATGTAGTTTATGTCCTGAGAACGATAAAAAGTCACAAGCCAACTGCGTTACATCTAAAGCAAGCTTGCCAGCAGACTGAGCAGCGTCGGTATGAAATAAAACACCTTTTTTATGGGCAATGCTCGCAACTTCAGCGATGGGGAATATCACGCCCGTCTCGTTATTAGCGTGCATTAAAGTAACGAGTGCAGTGTCTTCTGTGACCGCCGTTTTTAACTGTGCTAAATTCAATTCTCCCTTTGCATTGACCGGGATTTGAATGACCTCTACTCCTGTTTTAGCGAGTTCATCTAGCAATCTTAAAGTCGATGAATGCTCTACAGTGCTTGTTACAATGCGGCGGCGAGTAGGGTGCATAGCCAACGCACTCATAATTGCCATATGGTTAGATTCTGTTGCGCCACTAGTAAATACAATCTCAGCAGAGCTGGCGTGCAAAAACTTTGCTACCGCACCACGGGCAGTCATTAGTGCTTCTTTAGCAAACTGGCCAAACTGATGGCTGCTAGAAGCATTGCCGTAATGCTCGCTAAACCAAGGCAGCATGGCATGCAACACTTCAGGCAATACCCGTGTTGTGGCGTTATTATCGAAGTAGTAGCTGGTCAACGCCAAAACTCCTTTTTAGGGTCAGCAATTAATCTAGCCAGTAATGAATAGAGGCTTAGATATTCTGAATGTGGTTTCCAGCGATTATGCTCATCGTCTTTCTGATATAGGCGCCAAAAGTCTCCAGATTGATACTCAATGCGCGCAATATCAATTTCACCACCTTCTGGATCAACGCTTCTTGAACAGCATGGGCTGCGCACTAGATAACCTTCAACATCAGCTAATACCTTTGGCGCAACATACTTATAGCGCTCACGCTCAGCCAAAGTTTTTTCGATGCGTTTGCGATCCACCTCATTAGGATGAGGGCAAATATCAGTCTGAATATGCGCGGCCATCATGCTGAATCACCTAAGCGAGTGCAATCTCATCTTCAAGCACACCGACGACTTTGCCGTTTGTGAACTCAACTAAGTACACAGGCAGTCCCGTTTCTTCCACTGTGCCAACATTGATTACTTCACCGCATGTGCCTTTTTCAACCAACACGGCCTCTGGCGCAGCTTTTGGAAAACTTCCATCGTTGATCAGGTCAATTTGACTGCTAATGGTTTGACCCCATTGGTATTTTGCAATTTGTGCTTCAGCCATGTACTTGCTCACTTTCTTTCATCGTTTCGCTATCAATTTCACTGTCAACTTCATCTTCTTCTATAAATACTTCTAACTCCTTACCGCGCATACCAACTCTGTATCCTAGTTCGTAAAAATCAACTCCGTATATATAGAACTGCTGTAAGAACGTACCAATGCTAGTGACATAGCCGACGTCCCCTTTACTGACTAAAATGTCACCCACTTCTTTGCCGGGGAAAGTACCGTCATTACGCACATATTTCTTTGAAAAGACTTTTTCTCCATAATCAAATTTTGGTGGACTCACCAATTCAACAATGTCACTTTCGCGGCTAATTTTAGTGCCCATGCTTATTCTCACTTTGCAAATCAGGATTAAGACGATTACTTGCTGTTGCAGCCACTATTTCATCTTCATCTTTGGTTAAAACACCGAGAAACTCAACGGGCACACGTTCTGCCGTTTCTAAGCGTACCCGCCAATCAGAGTCAAAACGAAAGGGTGGTAATAGAGCTGCAGGTAATCTGCATATAGCAATTAGCCTAACGCTCTCTTCAGCATCATTGGCTAGCATGGTGAGCCATTCGGTACCGATTCTTCTTGCAACTTCTTGTCTGACAGATGTGTCAGTATCGCGCGCCAAATGGAACAACATACTTGGCGCAATGCGGCGTGCGATTACAACTCTTACGTAATAATCTGGGTCATTGAGCATCGTATTTAAGGCTGGCAACTCCATACGTAAGGCAACGCGAATGCGAACTTCTCTGTCATCATCGTGAATCATTTTGATGAGTAATTTAGGTGGCAAACGTAAAACTACGCTAGAGCGCACCGTTTCATCAGGGTCGTTTATCAAACGATTCAACTGGAATAAATCTAAATACTTTGCAGCAACTGCACGTACTTCAAAATATGGGTGGTCAATATATTGGCTTGCTAAACCAGGGTTGGTACCAAAAAAACGGTCTATACGCTTTGCATAGCGGTCATGTACGCAAGAGCTTAGGGGGGCGCAAGTACCTAATGCTAATCTGTCGATATGCGCACAAACTTCACAACTAATGGCTTTGCCTTGCCAATCGACACTAGGTATATCGTTAGTAGATTGTTCCTGGTCAATCGTCATAATCGTCTGTATCCATGCGTAATAAGACGTCCAATAACACCTGTCCACCTACCTGATTATATTTATCTAGCTGTAAAAGTTTCTCAGTGGCGGCCCAGCCTAGCTCAATATTTTCCAATCTAAGCAAAAGATATGCGTAGGCTTTTAAGCAAAATAGATAATAGCGATTGGCTGCTTCGTCACTAGTGAAATTCGCATGACTTGGCGTGACTTGTTGCCATTGTGTTGGCAGTCCTAACTCTTTAGCAATGATGGTTAAGCATGTCTCAGCGACTTTAAGCGCCTCTTCTAAGCGCCCTTTATAAAAGTAATAACGATATTCACCAACATGAACGACTGGATTATTAGGGCAAATGGCTTTGGCAATTGCTAAGTGTGTTTCTGCTTTTATGCCATCTGCATAAGCATTACTTGCTAGACGTAAATGTGCTTCTGCAACCGGAGATAGGTTGCTGTAGCGGTTTGCAAACCACACATTTTCAAATGCTTCTTTTTCCATAGCCAGTTAATTGCATCAATGTTTGCGTTGAATACTCGCAATACTTACAGTAGCAGTTCCTGATTGTGCATGATCTCCATGACTATCACCGTTACTACTGCAACCACAATTGCCACCTTGTGCTGTGATGAAGATTAGACCTGATTCCATTGGCGTATCTTTAAAATCAATCGTTGCGCCTTCTAATAGGATGCGTGATTCAGCTGGCAAAAACAATTTCAAACCGCTAGCTTCAACTACAGCGTCACCTGCGAGTGGACCTGCTTCTACTGTAAATTCAGAACTCAAGCCAGAACAGCCACCTGGGCTGACGACAAGTCTGAATCCATGTTCAGATGTTCCACCATTAAAACGAATCATACGGCCAATAAATTTTTCAGCCTTAGGTGTCATTGAAAGTGCCATTTTTTTATTCCTTAAACTGCTTGATAACGTGGATAAGCGGTGTCGATAATGCAGGTGTTATCAACAGGGCAGGCGGCTACACATTGAGCGTCATCAAAGTGACCAATACATTCGGTACACTTTTCTGGCTTTATGAAGAACACACCGTTTTTTTCGTAGATTGCAACATTTGGGCACTCAGGCTCACAAGCTGAGCAACCTGTACACTGTGAACCAACAATTTTGTATGCCATTTTATTTCTCCTCTTTAAATATTTAATGCTGAAATTTGAGTAACTTTTTAATGCTTATGCAGCCATGAATGCACCTTGACGGATAGCTGCATCGCCACGCGCAACATGTGTTATTTCACCTTTGGCAACACGAGCACGGTAGTCTGCAAACCATGTTAAAGCGGCTTTTTCAATGAACTCATGGGCATAAGCATCGACGGGTTCAATACCTGCAGCTAATAGCTCATCACGTGGGCAAGCACCTATTTTTGCGACTAATACTGCGTGGCAATCATTGATGGCATTCACAATTGAAGGTAATTGTTCGTCTTCACCAAAACCACCTTGGCAATACAAATCTACGCGGCGATGACCAACAAAAGTTGTTGATGAAGTGGTGATTTCGTAGATTTGGAACTCTGTTGCATGGCCAAAATGTTCGTTAACTTTTCCGCCACCTGTTGTAGCCACGGCTACCATCACCTTCATATCTTCATCAGCATCAGCTGTAACTGTTGCAAGCGCATCGAGTTTAGCGCTTTGTTGTGCTTGACGCTCCGCTTCCACGCCTTCTTGATATGCGCGACGTTTTTCTAGGTCATACACCACATCCATGTGTTCAATTTGGTCTAAAGTGAACTCGTCACTTCTATCTTCACCAAGCAAGCCAACAGCATCAGCGCGGCATTGACGGCAATGGCGCATTAAATTTGCACCACCCATACAAGCATCCTGCACGTCTTTCAATTCTTGTGCTGAAGGGCCGCGTTGGCCTGTAAGGCCATATACAGTGCCATGTTCAGCTTCTGAGATCAGTGGCATGATGTTATGCAAGAACGCGCCGCGTGATTTAACTGCGCGATTCACCTCATATAAATGTTCATCATTTACGCCTGGAATCAGTACTGAATTGATCTTGGTTAGTACACCACGTGCGGTCAGCATTTCCAATCCAAGCATCTGACGGTCAGTCAGTATTTGTGCGGCTTCACGACCGTAGTAACGTTTGTGGTTGAAGAAAATCCATGGATAGATTTTTGCGCCAACTTCAGCATCAATCATATTGATGGTGATAGTGACGTGGTCAATGTTGTACTTACAAATTTCATCTACATAGTCAGGCAACATTAAGCCATTAGTTGATAGGCATAACTTGATATCTGGTGCTTGTTCCTGCAACATGCGGAATGTTTCAAAGGTCTTTTGTGGGCTTGCTAGCGCATCACCTGGGCCTGCGATGCCTAATACCGTCATTTGAGGAATTTCGCTAGCAACTGCAATGACTTTTTTAACTGCTTGGTCAGGCGTGAGTTTTTGTGACACTACGCCTGGACGTGACTCGTTTGAACAGTCATATTTACGATTGCAATAATTACATTGGATATTACAAGCCGGCGCCACGGCAACGTGCATGCGGGCATAATGGTGGTGTGCTTCTTCGGAATAACAGGGATGGTTTTTCACCTTTTCCCAAATTTCAGGTGACATATCTTCTGGGCCATCAGAAGAGCCGCAACTCGCCTTACCTTCACCGCCAGTCGTTTCACAACTAGAAGAAAATGATTGTCCCGCGACTTCTACCTTAATACCAGTAAGTGGTTTAAGGCGACTTAAACTTGGTGGTATTATTTCCGTTGCTGATGCCATGATAAGATTCCTTATAGTCAGTTTGACTAGAACCTTGCAAAACGCGTGCCACCAGCATGAATTTTATTTTTACCATATAAAACAGCTTATTAGAGTAGGGGGAGGAGCTAAAAAAGTCTTGTAGTAATTGCGACAAAAGGTAGGTTTTGTCGTGAAAGATACACGGGTAATATTCACAAACTAGAAGTTAAAAAGGTGGTAATTTTTAATTAAGTTACGACTTAAAATCGTTTAACTTCGATATTATATTTCTTTAAGGCATAGCCCATTTGGCGTGGGGTAAGATTTAGTAATCGAGCAGCTTTTGCTTGTACCCAGCCACTTTTTTCCATTGCATTAATAAGCTGCTCTCTTTCTGTTTGAGAAAACTCCTCAACACCACTATCTTGAGGTAACTCATGAGCTGGTGATTTAGATGAAAAAGATGGATTCTCAGCAACAGGAGCTATCGGAATAACTCCTCCGGTAGGTTGATACTTCCATAAAGTAGACGATAAGCATTGATTGGTCTGGCAAGGAATGTCCACCTCATGTATGAGGTTAGTACGTGACATTGTAGCAAAGCGCTCGACGCAGTTTTCTAGCTCTCGAACATTGCCTGGCCAATGGCAGTGAGTTAATACATGCATTGCTTCAGGGGTAATGCCAATTCTCGCATTATTATCTCGATTAAATTTAGCAATAATCTTTTCCACTAATAGGGGAATGTCATCTTTTCGTTCGCGCAATGGTGGTAAATGTATCGAAATAACGTTAATGCGGAAATATAAATCTGATCGAAAATCACCTTTATTAACAGCTTCTTCAAGATTACGATTGGTAGCGCAGATTAAGCGCACATCGACCTTTATTGTGCTGTTTCCACCCACACGTTCAAACTCGCGCTCTTGTAAAACACGTAACAGTTTGACTTGAAATGCGGGTGAAATATCGCCAATTTCATCTAAAAATAGAGTGCCACCATTAGCTTGTTCAAAACGTCCTGTACGCTCCTGAATAGCTCCTGTGAACGCACCTTTCTCATGTCCAAACAACTCAGACTCCAAAAGACTTTCGGTGAGCGCAGCACAGTTAACTTTGATAAAAGGTTTGTTTTTTCGTGAAGATAAAAAGTGGATAGATTTTGCTATGACTTCTTTACCTGTACCTGATTCACCACGTAATAAAATAGTACTTTTACCAGGTGCTACCATATGAACATCTGCAATAACCTCCTTCATCAGTTTGGATTGACCGATAACATTTTCAAGTTTGTACTTTCCACCCAATTCTTTTTGTAAACGGGATTTTTCTTGTATTAATTGTTCTCTATCCGTAGTTACCTGTTGATGCAGACGTATAGTTTGCCCAATTAAACCTGCTACCATTGAAAGTAATTGCAGATCATCTTCAAAGCCATGCCAATGATCTGAGGCATTACGCTCAAATGAGAGTACACCTATTGTTTCTCTACCAGCCTTGATAGGAACTCCTAAAAATGAAATTGCTTGATCTTTTACTAGTCTTTTCGCACCAGTTCGGTTCAAAAATAATGGCTCATGTGCAACATTGGGAATTACAGCTGGAAAGCCAGTCTGATAAATTCGCCCAGTTACACCCTCACCAATTGCAAATCTTCCTCGCATTATTTCCTCTTGCGTAAAACCTATGGAGGCAATGATGCCAAGACTTTCTGTGTCTTGAAGTACGCACACCATGCCGCGCTGCATATTTAGGTGGTTAGCAATTACATTCAATACTTGCCTCAAAGTCTTATTGAGGTCTAGCGAAGAGCTAAGTATCTTACTAATTTCATAGATGGTAATCAGCGCTAATTTATTAGTTAATTGCAATAAAGACATGACATAAAGTCCGAGAAATGATGGTCGTATTTATGTTTAAGCAATTTATGTACCACAGTTAAACTTTCATTTATCAAAGAGAGTAGTGTTAAGTTGTTGATAACAATAGCAATCGAAAGTCGCTGAGAGTGGAAGGAGTTTTCAATCATGGAGTGTTATTTGATTGATTTTCAAAAGCTATATAAATTAGCTTTAAAATAGCACATGAGATAAATCATGTATTGGGTGTGTCTATTTATAATGGCTTGCGGAGCATCAAAATAATTTGACATCAAGTTTGATTAACATATTGATGCTGTACAAATAAGGTGTTTTAAAAGAGAAGACTTTACTTAAACTGATTTGAAAGTTAACCATTTAGGTTATATTGGCGTCCCCACGGCTACGCGACAAATTCCCCAACATTTATATATATATTGAACGAATATTAAAGTTTGCATAAGATTAAAATTTGACATTGAAGATTTCATATTTTGGGTTGAGAATGGTAGCTGACCAAGATGTATGCAGAGGTGTCAAATGTTAGCATGCGCTCGTATTTTACTTTTTGTAATAGTTAGTCAACCAGAACAGCTCCCAACTAATTGATTTAGGGACTGTCCTAGATAACTAGCCAATATGTTGTTTAACCCATTGTTTTAATTGTACTAACTGTGCTTGCGGTGTTGGGTTGTTAAAACGCCACTCGCACTCCATTAAAAACAGTACAAAATTAGCCTTCGGCACACCATTATATTTACGCATATGTCGCTAGTGCGGTTCCAAAAATTCTCAATGCCATTAATGTGATTTTGCTTGTCTGCAAACAATTTCGAGTGATTAATTCGATAGTGCTTGAAGTCCGAAACATCTAATACATTATAGCCTCGCCAACTATCTGAATACACGATGCTGTCTGGAATCACTTTGTGCTCAATAATGGGCATTAAAGTTTGTCCGCTAGCATCTGCGATGACTTTGGTATAAACCTTGCCACCACGCTTTAACAGGCCAAACACAGGTACTTTGCCTGCCGAGCCTCGACCTCGCTTGCCTTTACGTGTGCCGCCAAAATAACTTTCATCTACTTCAATTTCACCTGCAAAAACTTCATGCGATTCATGGTCTAACTGATACACGATAATCTCACGTAGTCTTTGAAAATAATAGGCCGCTGTGTTGCGATTCACGCCTATCAAATCCGCCGCACATCTTGCCGTTGTACCAGCTACAAAATGCTCAATTAATTTCACTTGCTTAGCTGAATTTAATCTGCACTTTCTCATGCCGTCCTTATAACATTTTATGTGTTATCTAGGACAGCCCCTAAATAAATTCCCAATTGACCTAAACTGTTCATAATAATCCCGGATGTATTGTTCATAGGGTGTTAATGGGCTTCTAGACGTTGCTAGACCATTAACCCAATCGCATAACAAAACATTCAGAGGTGTTGTATGGTCGCAGTGGTTACTGGCAATAGTTTAGGTTTAATTGGCAGCTCAGCAGGGGTGGTGGGGAATCATGGACAGCTAGGCAGTGCGGCTACTGGGCAGGGAGGCGATGTCGCTTTTGTCAACGCCGCCACAGGCAACCTCACCATCCAGCGTCAAGACGAACTCCTGATTGGGGTAGGTGCTGATATAGGCATTGTGCGCACTTACAACAGCCGTGGCACCTTTGACTATGACAACAACGACAACTGGCAACTCTCGCTTTATCGCCGTGTCTTTGGCTTAACCGGCACCGCCAACACCGCAGGCAGCAGCATCAAACGCACCAGTGCCGATGGCGCTGAGCTCACCTACACCTACGACACCACCTTAGCCAAATACATCAACAAAGACGGCAATGGCAGCTTTGACACGCTCAGCTACAGTGCAGGCACCAATGCCTGGACTTGGACTGATGGCGACACGCGTTTAACAGAAACCTACGAACTTCAAACTGCAGGCACCTACCGCATCAAAACCCTAGCGGACACTGACGGCAATGCCCTGACTTATACTTATGACGCGGCTACCAGCCTCATCACCCAAGTGACCGATGCTAATGGTGAACGCACCAACCTGATTTACAACACCACCACCAAACAACTGACGCAAATCAACGTCGTCAACAGCAGCAACGTCACCACCACACGCATTCGCTACACCTATGACACTAACACCCCAGTTGCCCGCCTAAGCACGGTTAGCACCGACCTCACACCGGCAGACGGTGTCATTGCGGATGGTAAAACCTATGTGACGACCTACACCTACGTTGGCACCACCAACTACATTGCAGCGATTACCAACAGTGATGGCACTAAAACCAGCTTTACTTATGATGCCTCGAATCGCATACAAACCGTCAGTGACTACACGACTTCCAGTAGCACACCGAATAACATCACCACCTTTGCCTACCCAACGGCCACCACTGCGACGATTAGTAATACCGATAGCAATGGTGTCGCACTCGTCACCACCTTAACTTACGATGCTAATAAGCAACTGACGGGTATCCAAGGCCCTGCAGGCAGTGGACAAAACATCCTCTACAGCTACGATGCCAACGGCAACGTCACGCAAATGACGGACAGTCGTGGCAACATCACCAAATACACCTATGATGCTAACGGCAACCAACTCAGCCAACAAGACGCGGCAGGCAACACCATTACCCGTACTTACAGCAGCACCAACCAACTCCTCACTGAAACCGTATATGCTATTCCCGATGCTACGCCCAGTGATGCGATACTGACAGCGAGCGCCCCTAAAACTACCCGCTACGTTTATGACGCTAAAGAACATTTACGCTTCATTGTCAGTGCGGAAGGCCGTGTCACCGAATACCAATACGACACCACTGTCGGTAAAGTGGGTACACGTAAAACGACCATTACCTACACCAAAGACCTCTTCACCACCACGGGCGCATTGACTGAAGCGCAAATGGTGACTTGGACTACAGGTTCTGGCACGACAACGACCCCAGCGACGACGGTTTACGCGGAAGACTTTAGTGGCACCACTTCAAGCTTTGGCCTATGGGGCACAGAGAATGGCAACTTGGCCATTACCAATGGGGGCACGGCCAGTGGCCAGCTCACGATTAAGTCTGGTCCAGCGACTACCGCTGGTTGGCCTGGCTTTAGTAGCAATGCCAGCTTTAGTTACGTGACGGGGCAAATCTTCCGTGCCGAAGTGAATTTAGGCGCCACCTCAGCCGGGCGCAGTCTCAGTTTAGGCTTAGATGGTGTGGATGCAGCAGGAGGAAACCGCTCTTTTAGGCTAAACTTTGAAGGCACTGGGCTCAGCAGTTCGGCCAATGACCCTGCGCATCCTTATGTATGGAGCGGCTCTAGCTTAGTCACGCAAGCCAATACCACTTATGTGATTGAAATGGAAATGGGTGCGACAGGCATGACCGCCTACGTTTACCAAAAAGGCCTTACCCGTGCCCAAGGCTGGACCACGACCATGCTCACGGGTGCATGGGCAAGCTACCAAATTAGTGGCGGTACCTATGAAGGTCCTGGAGTGGGTGCCACATCAGACAGTCTAGACAATATGAGTATTACCCAGCCAGGTCAAACTGGTACTGGTACAGGCTCTGGCATCGATAAAACCCAGACCCATCGCACCGACTACAGCTATGATGCACGTGGACAACTCAGCACGCTCACCACCTATAACACTGTGAATAGTGCGGGGGCAGGGGTGGTAGATGCCAACACCGCCACCACCCAATATGTGTATGATCAAAGAGGCAACCTCATTCAAAGCATCGATGCCAGAGGGGTTGCCAGCACGGCCAACACTACCGACTTTATCACCAGCTATGGTTACGATGGATTAAATCGACTGATCAGTCAGACTGACGCCTTAAATAACGTCACTTCTACCGTCTACAACGACAGTATTCGTCAAGTTAAAGTCACACTTGCCAACGGCTTGGTGACCACCAGCACTTATGATCTGGCAGGACGTTTAATCACGGTGGACAATGGACAAGCGGCGACACCAACGGCATTAGGCACCACCAGCTACCTCTATGACAAATTAGGCAACCTACGCCAAACCACAGATGCAACGGGACAAAAGACCTACTTTATTTACGACAATCTGGGTCGTAAGGTCGGCAGCATTGACCCACAAGGCGCACTCACGGAATATATCTACAACAATAACAACCAGATCATCCGCATTGTGCAATACAGTACGGCGGTGACTGGCACACTGCTGACTGATGCCAATGCCACCAAACTTACCCTGACGGGAACTTTAGGGGTGCGACCAAGTTCAGGTTCTGGCACGACAACGACCCCAGCGACGACGGTTTACGCGGAAGACTTTAGTGGCACCACTTCAAGCTTTGGCCTATGGGGCACAGAGAATGGCAACTTGGCCATTACCAATGGGGGCACGGCCAGTGGCCAGCTCACGATTAAGTCTGGTCCAGCGACTACCGCTGGTTGGCCTGGCTTTAGTAGCAATGCCAGCTTTAGTTACGTGACGGGGCAAATCTTCCGTGCCGAAGTGAATTTAGGCGCCACCTCAGCCGGGCGCAGTCTCAGTTTAGGCTTAGATGGTGTGGATGCAGCAGGAGGAAACCGCTCTTTTAGGCTAAACTTTGAAGGCACTGGGCTCAGCAGTTCGGCCAATGACCCTGCGCATCCTTATGTATGGAGCGGCTCTAGCTTAGTCACGCAAGCCAATACCACTTATGTGATTGAAATGGAAATGGGTGCGACAGGCATGACCGCCTACGTTTACCAAAAAGGCCTTACCCGTGCCCAAGGCTGGACCACGACCATGCTCACGGGTGCATGGGCAAGCTACCAAATTAGTGGCGGTACCTATGAAGGTCCTGGAGTGGGTGCCACATCAGACAGTCTAGACAATATGAGTATTACCCAGCCAGGTCAAACTGGTACTGGTACAACTACGACAACATCAACAGCTGACCGCACTCACCGCAACGTTTACGACAAAGCGGGTCGCTTAGCCAAACAAATAGATGCACTTGGCTATGTGGTGGAATATCAATATGACGGTGCCAATCGCCTGGTTAAAACCATCGGCTACGCCAACGCACTCAGCAGCACACAACTGACCGCACTGGCGGCGATGACCACTGAACCATTAGCCACGGATGCCAATACGATCGCTGTGGTTGATGCCAACAGCACGAACAACCGCATCAACCGACAATTTTACAGTGACGACGGCTTACTGATAGGTAAATTAGATGCTGAAGGCTATTTTACCCAATATAGCTATGATGCGGCGGGTCGTAACACCCGTGTGGTACGCTATAAAAATGCGGCGCAACTGTTTGGCACCGCCACCTTAGATGCGGGCATCCCGACGCTGGTGAGCACTGCCCCGACTGCGGGTAATGTCCTTTACCTGATCACTGATGCTGCCAACGACCAAACCAGCTATAACATCTACAACGCCCGTGGTGAACTAGAAGGTACCGTTGATGCCTTGGGCTACCTGACGGAGTTCCAATATGACGTTTCAGGCAACCGCATTGTAACCAAACGTTACGCCACCGCCATTACCTACACCCCAGGTGCCAGTGTTGCTGCCAGTCGTCCGACAGCGAATGCAGAAGATCAAAGCACCACTAACACCTTTGACGACAACAACCGCCTTAAAACCAGCACCAGCAATCCGGATGGTTTAAGCACGGAATACACCTATGACAATGTTGGGAATATCACCCAACAAGTGCGCACGTATGCTGGCGCTACCAACACCGATAAACGCAGCCAATTCAAGCAATATGACCAATTAGGACGTGTGACGCGAGAGCTCAGTGGTGAAGGCGTACTTTACTTACAAACCTTTGGTGCAACACCCACGCAACTACAAATTGATGATGCCTATAATATTTACGGCACCCGTTACACCTACGACTTGGCGGGACGCGTCATTATTGCCACTGCCCCTAACGGCAGCAATGCTACGGGCAATAAGACTTGGAACTACTATGACACGGAAGGTAAACTCAAATACCAAATCAATGCGGTAGGCGAAGTCACCCAATACAGCTATAACAACTTTGACCAACGCACCAGCACACGGCAATACAAAACGCGTCTGTCGACCACCACCTTGGCTGGACTGACAGGCGGCATGGCCACCGCGATAGACGCCACCATCACGAATACAACGACAGGTTTAGTGGTAGGAGGCTATGTTGAAACCACCACGGTCTATGACAACGCAGGGCGCGCCATCAGCTTGACCGATGCCTTGACTAACACCAACACGCGCACTTATAACGTCTTTGGTGAGTTAAATAGCACCACCAATAAAATTGATGCGAGTAACAACCTTGTTACCAACTACACCTACGACAAACGAGGGTTGGTAAAAACCACCACCGAAGACAGTGCGGGTCTGAATCGCATCACTGCCGCCATTTACGATGCCTTTGGCCGCATCACTCAAACCACTGATGGCCGTGGTGGCCTGATTAAGCACGCATACGACCGCCTAGGCCGTGAAGTGACGACCACTGATGGGCTTAACACCAACACGGTGACCACTTATGACGCCTTCTCACGCGTATTGACGCGTCGGGATGGCCGTGGTGTTGCCGGTAATTACAACACCGTGACTTACAGCTATAACAGCACCAACCGTAGCATGACCATGACCACTGCTGAAGGCATCTCGGTCACCTCTGAAAAAAACCGTTTTGGTGAAACCGTCAAAGTCACTGATGGACGCAGCAACGTCACTACTTACACTTACAATGCTGATGGACAACTGAAGCAGACCATTGAAGACCAAGGCAGTGGCAAACTCAACCTAACGCAATCCAACGCTTATGATCAAGCGGGTCGCTTGATGACGGTAACCGATGCCCGTGGTACCCAAACCACCTTTGCTTATGATGCGGCTAACCGCACATTGAGCAAAACCGTAGACCCCACTGGCTTGAACCTTAAAACCGAATACCGTCATGATGCCTTAGGTCGTCAAACTTGGATTAAAGATGCCAAAGGCATCTGGACCCGTACCGACTATGACGCCAAAGGCCAAGTCACGTCCATGGTGGTGGATCCGACCAATATTCCAGGCACAGCCGATGCCAATGGTCTCTTCGGCACTGTTGCCAACCCAGCAGGCGCGCTAAGCCTTAACATTACGACTAACTTTACTTATGACGCCAGAGGCAAACGCCTGACCGTGGTAGAAGGCGCAGGCACGACGGCGGCCAAAACCACCCAATACCTTTATGACAAATTGGGTCGCCTACAACAAAGCATCGTTGACCCAGGTGCTGGCAAACTCAACCTCACCACCAGCTACAGCTATGACAAGAACGACAACGTTGTCCTCAAAACCGACGCTAACCTGAATAAGACCGTCTATACCTATGACGCGAACAATCGTCTCATCTACACGGTGGATGCCTTAGGCAATGTCACGAAGAATGACTATGACGTCAATGGCAATGTGATGACCACCACGGTGTATGCCAGTACCACCACCACGGTATTGGCGACCCTACAAGCCGCCCCCACCACCACCACTGCCATTGTGGTCAATGATGCCAACACAGCGAATCGCATCAGTCGCCATGTGTACGACAAAGACAACCGTCGCACCTTTAGCATCGATGCGCTGAATCAAGTCACACGTTATGAATACGATGCTAACGGCAATGTGACTAAAACCACGCAATATGCCAATGCGGTCGTCACCCCTGCGGCTGGCATAGCGCCAACACTGGGCACCACGGCGGGCACCAGCAACTATATCATCACCAGTACGGCGAATGACCGTGTCACTCAGGCCAGCTATGATGCGGCCAACCGTCTAGTGACCAGCACCGATGCCTTAAACACCATTACCAAGTACGACTACGATGCCAATGGCAACCAAACGCAAGTCACAGAAGCGTTTGGCTTAGCGACGCAACGCATCACCAAGCAAGAGTTTGACAAAGCCAATCGTAAAACCGCTGCCATTGATGCCCTGAATAACCGTACTGAAACCACCTATGATGCGACGGGCAACATCAGCAGCGTTAAAGATGCCAAAGGCAACTTGGGTTATTTCTATTACGATGCTGCTGGGCGCATGACTTTACAGGTTAACCCGGAAGGGGCGGTGACCGAGACCAAATACGATGCCATCGGCAATCAAACCGACATTATTCGTTACAGCAACAAAGTCACTGGCACGCCTACGGTTACAGCTAAACCGGTGATTGGCGGCACCACTGGGGTTTACGTCACCCTCAATGCCAACCTCGACCAATTGCAGCAAGTGAGCTATGACGCGGCTGGACGCAAACTGACCATTAAAACGGCCTTTGCCAATAGTGGTGGGCAAACGCTCACCGTTGGTACTAACGCCTATCAGGAAAGTTTCACCTACGACGCCTTGGGTAATGTGAAAACTGCCACAGCACGCAATGGCGCCACGACGACTTACACCTACGACAAACTTAATCGTAAAGCCACTGAGACCTTACCGATTAGTAGCCGAAATGCCAGCAATGTGCTTACCGCTGTACAAAACAGCTTTGCGTATGATGCGTTCGGCAACTTATTGACCAAGACTGAGGCAGTGGGGCTACCCGAGCAACGCCTTACCACTTACACCTATGACAAGTTAAATCGACAATCAACCGAAGTGGGGCAAACCTTTACTGCCTTTAACCCTGTGACGCAAACCGATGTCAGTGTGACACCGACCAAGACCAACACCTACGATGTGCGTGGTAACTTGACCAGTGAAACCGATGCGGCAGGCAATAAGACTTGGTACTACTACGACTTGCTGAATCATAAGGTTGGAGAGGTCGACGCTAAGGGAGATTACACAACATATGCATATGATACTGTTGGAAATAAGCTGAGCCAAACGCGTTATGCTAATACGGTGACACCTGTAACAGGCGTACCCGTTAGTGTCTCGTTCAGTGCCGATGACCGCACCACACTTACCACCTATGACAAAATGGGTCGTGTACTCACCACAGAAATACAAGCCATCACCTATGGTAGTGTGAATACCAGCAACCAATACATCGTCTCAACAGGATCGCTTAAAACCCAGCTGATCTATGATGTACTGGGTAATGTAATTAAAGAAATTGACGCTAATAACAGTGGTTTGCCTCTAGCTAACCAAAAAGCCACCCGGCATTGGTATAACAAAGCGGGTGATAAAATTGCTACGCTAGATGCCGAAGGTTACCTCACCACCTGGACACGTGATGCTTTAAACAACATTACAACAGAAACCAAATACGCCAATAAAGTGCAACTCATGGGCACGGCCACGCTCGATAACGCCAGCCCACAAGCACTCGCCGCCGCGCCAGCGGCTGGTAGCAATGCACTTTACGTGATTACCAATGCTGCCAATGATCGCACCACACAAATGGGTTTTGACCGCGCTAACCGCGTGTTGACAGAAACCAAGCTGGCTGTCGCACAAGGTGCAGTCAACGCCACGACTGGTGCATTAACGACTAGCACGGCCAATGCCACCACCAGTTATGTGTATGATGGTCTGAGCAACGTCACACAAAAAACCGATGCGACCAATGCGGTGACCAACTGGACCTTTGATGGCATCGGCCGTCAAACCAGTCAACTCAATCCGCAATTGACGGATTACCAAGGCGCTGTGGTGCGACCAAGAACCGACCAAGAGTATGACGGCTTAAACAACGTCAAACGTGAAATTGCACGCGGCAAAGACAACACCGCAGCGGCCACTAACAGTGGTCAAGTGGAAACCGATGACCATATCACGAGCTATGAATACGGCATTGGCGGCAGACTCACGGCTGAAGTGGATGCCACCGGTGCCCGCACGGAATACCGTTATGACGCCAACAGCAACATCAGTAAAAAAACACTTAAAAACCGCAGAACGGCGGACCAAGTCATCGCCAACACGGCAGGGGTGGATGATGTGACCACCTATACCTATGATGCACTGAATCGTCAAAGCAAAAGCACCGATATTGGCACAGGTCTCATCAGTGAAGTGCAATACAACAGCTTTGGTGAAATATCCGGCAAGCGCAGCTATGTAGGCACAGCTCCCACCACATGGACGGAATTTGCCCAATACGACCAAGCTGGCCGTACCTGGAAGAGCAACAGTGGCGATGGGGTGACCAAGGTCAATGTGTATGACCAGAATGGCAATGCGACTTTAGAGATTAGTGGCACGCTGAACATGAACAGCATGAGTTTAAGCCAAGTGTTGGCACAAAAAGCTTTAGACACCACCAATAACGTACCCCAGCAAACCTTATACACCATGCGTGTGTATGATGGGCGTAACCAGCTCAGCAACACCATCCAACCGAGTATGGATAGTTCTAGCAGTAGTGTCACAATTCAGCAGATTAATAATGTAAAAGCAAATGTTGTACAAAACGCTACTTCGCTTGTTTATACGAGAGATGACGACTCACTGAATGGTTTTAATTATACCAATGGAGAGGTAAGAAACTCTTCTTTTGGCGCAGTTATCAAAGATGACGGATCGGTAGTTTCATTAATAGCCGATGGTGATAGTGCTATCGCAACTCAAAATCCCAACACATCAACTGTAACTTACACCTCCGTAGCAAATCAGTTGAACGGCACTATTAGAGCCGTGCAAATATTTTCAAGTTATAAGGCATATGCAGCGTTACGCGCTGATGGATCTGTAGTAACTTGGGGCGATTCAACTTCTGGTGGAGATAGCAGTTCTGTAGCAAGTAAAATTAACGGTAGCATTAGAGTAGTCAGTATTTTTTCAGCTGGAAGTTGGTTCGGATCTGCATTTGCTGCTTTAAGAGTAGATGGCTCTGTAGTTACTTGGGGAGGTGCATATCAAGGAGGTGATACAAGTCTGACTGCTAGTTATGATGCCAACGGCACCCCTGTATTGGTTGCGGATTTGCTAAATGGTAGTATTCCAGTTACAAAAATTTACTCAAATATAACATCAGGCGCCTTTGCAGCGCTACGTGCTGATGGGTCGGTTGTGTCTTGGGGAGGCGGACCTAACTCTGGTTACATAAATGGCATAGTCACAACATTAGATACAACTACTAATACAACTCAATCATTAGATGGAAGTATTCCGGTCGTTAGAATCTATTCAAATGGTGATAGTTTTGCGGCAATGCGCTCCAATGGTTCTGTTGTCACATGGGGAAGCGCACCATATCAAGGGCACGTTTCGGAGTCTCACGGAACACCAAGCCAAGTAAATGGACAAATACCCGTGACGCAAATTGTCCAATCATATGATGGTTACTCCGCAATACGTGCAGATGGATCAGTCGTGAGTTGGGGTTTTGGAAGCGTTAACCTTCCGCCAGATGCGGCAATGCCTCGCTTTATTGAGTACCCCAATAGCGCAATTCCTGCAATCAAAATTTATTCTACGGTTAACGGTGGATTTGCAGCTTTACGTGCGGACGGCTCAGTAGTGAGCTGGGGGTTAGTTTACAATGGGATTAATAACGGTTATGACAGCAGTGCCGTTGCCAACCAGTTGAATGGCAGTGTCAAGGTTAAGCAGATTTATTCAACAGAAAGTGGCTTTGCGGCTTTACGTGAAGATGGCTCGGTTGTTACTTGGGGAGGTGCCCTCGCTGGAGGGGATAGCAGTTTAGTTGCGACAAAACTAAATGGCAATATTGAGGTAAAAGAGATCTATGCAACGCGCTTTGGTTTTGCAGCGCTTAGAGTTGACGGCTCTGTTGTTACTTGGGGTGACCCATCTTTTGGTGGAGATAGCAATCTTGTTGCCAATAAATTAAATGGCAGTATACCAGTAACAAAAATAATCGCTTTTGAGTCCGGCTTCGCTGCACTTCGCATAGATGGTTCAGCAGTGATTTGGCCTGGCAATATTGACACAGCAACACTAGCACAACTGGACGGTAGAGTTAGGGTTGACCATGTTTATGCAAATGGGGATATTTATGTTGCTTTGCGTTCTGATGGTTCAGCTATTGTATGGAGTTCTTCTCAAACATGGGGCAATGGGGGGGCTGCCAGGCCACTTCTTGCTGCAAAATTGGCTTCAGGCGTAGTGGCTGTTGCTGATAACGCCTCAAACAAACTTGTACTAGGTAATGCGTTTTCGATAAATATCACTGCATCATCAATAGCCCATATTACAGAGCCTGCTGATACTCAATATATAGATGTGAGTTATCGACCATATGGCAGTATCGGTGCCTACACAACAGTCCGTTTATCGCCTAGTGATGCAAATACGGGATTTTTTGATTGGAATGCAACAGCAATAGCACCCAACCCACTAACTAGCTATAATTTTGACGTGGTAGTGAAAGCTTATAGCGGCAAAGAGTTACTAAATAATCAAACTAACCTGACAATTAGATTCGGTGCAAATAGCGGTATTATCAGCAGTACTGATATTCCTGTTCCACGCACACTTCGTGTTGTACCAGAGCAAAATAATTCTTTCAGTATTAACACAACAGGCCTGCTGTCTGTCTCTACACAGACTTTAAGTAATAATGTACTAGCTTACCCGGGTAAAACACTTGGAGAAGTCAGAAATAGTGGTGCATTTGCAGCAATTAAGAATGATGGATCTGTAGTAACATGGGGTTTAGCAGGTGTTGGGGGTGACAGTAGTGCTGTATCACTTGCGCTTAATACACCAACCAATAAAGTAGTTCAGATATATTCTTCAATCAGTGCTTTTGCTGCCCTACGTGCTGATGGTTCAGTTGTTACTTGGGGGAGTCCGCTTACGGGAGGTGATGCAAGTACTCAATATGGGTACGATGGACAGACAGGAAACACCGTTCCAGTATCAACGTTGTTAGATGGACGTGTGCCAGTTGTACGTATTTATTCAAATGATTTTTCTTTTTCTGCGCTACGATCCGATGGCTCAGTTGTTACTTGGGGAGATACATCACTTGGTGGTAACAGTAACGCAGCAGATATTCATAGTTCTAATCCAGCATACCCAGTCGTAAGTGTATTTTCAACACGTACTGCTTTTGCCGCATTAAAATCTAATGGCTCAGTTGTTACTTGGGGAGACTCTTACGCTGGAGGGGATACCTCAGCAATCAGTGCACAGCTTGGGTTTTATAAAAAGGTAACACAGTTAGCATCAACAGAAAGTGCGTTTGCAGCATTGCGAGAAGATGGTTCTGTAATTACTTGGGGTGATAGCAGCTATGGTGGTAATAGCAGTGCTGTAACCAGTCAAATTAACGGTAGTGTTCCTGTTGTCAAATTGTTTTCAACAAAAATGGGATTTGCCGCTTTACGTTCAGATGGCTCTGTAGTGACCTGGGGCAATGCTTCTTCTGGTGGAGATAGTAGCGCGGTAGCTAGCCAGATAAATGGTACCAATAAGGTAACGCAGATTTTTTCTTCAGGTGGTGCGTTTGCCGCATTACGCTTAGACGGGTCTGTGGTGACTTGGGGTGATGGTATTTATGGAGGTAACAGTAGTGCAGTAGCCAGCCAGATAAACGGTACTACTAAGGTAACTCAAATTTTTTCAACCTTAAGTGCATTTGCTGCGCTACGTGCTGATGGGTCTGTTGTAGTATGGGGGGATGCTAGTTTAGGTGGTAACGCTAGCGCGGTAGCTAGCCAGCTCAATGGCACGACTAAAGTAAATCAGATTTACTCTACAAATGGTGCTTTCGCTGCGGTTCGAGCGGATGGGTCAATAGTTGCATGGGGCGATGCAAATCTAGGCGGTAATGCTAGCGCGGTAGCCAGCCAGCTAAATGGTACCAATAAAGTAACGCAGATTTTTTCTACAAGTGGGGCATTTGCAGCACTGCGAACAGATGGTTCAATTATCACTTGGGGAAATACTTCGTCGGGCGGTGATAGCTCTTCAGTCTCACCTAAACTTACATCAGGTGTACTAACTCTAGCCGATAATTTAACGGATGTTGTTACCATCCCAGCAAGTGCTACAGTGCACATTAACGAGAGTAAAGTCACTAAATACATTGATGTAAGTTATAGAGCCTACGGTAGTACAGGAGCATATACGACTGTACGAATTAATCCTACTTCAGCTGGATTGTTCGATTGGAGCGCCCCAGCAGCAAACGCAGATTTTGACATCATTATCAAGACCTATAACGCTCAGGATGTTATGGTGGATCAAGTAAACGTGAGTCAGCTTCGCTTAAATACAAGCGCAGGCGTGTTGCATGTTACTCCAATCTCGACGATTAATCGTGTATTTGACTTAAACCGTATTGATCGGATTGATTTAAGTTATCGCCTAAAAGGCGCAAATTCAGATTATATTCCACTAACCGCCGTAGCTTATGACGACAACGGTGTTAGAGAGTATCGTGCAGCTTTGCCTGCTGGTATCGCAGCTGGTGACTATGAATATCGTTACATTACCTATGCTGCAGACAAGGTGGATGCCAATGGTAATGTAATTGTAACACCTCTGGATTCTAAAATTGGCAATCTTAAAATTACTGCGAATAGCACCACGTCAACGACATTTGACTGGCAAATTACTAATACAGAAGTAAGCAGTAATATTATTCAAAGAAAGCAAAGCTACAACGCATTTGGCGAGATAGTGCAGCAAACGGATGGGAATGGCAACGTCACAGACCTAATGTATAACACACAAGGTAAGCTCACCCTCAAACGAGAAGCGGAAGTAAACGTTACATTAGATAACGGCTATGTACAGCGGCAACGACCAGAAACAGCTTACACCTACGACCTAGAAGGCAGATTGGTTGCCGTTAAAGATGCAAATGGCAATGTAAACACGCAAGCATGGATAGCAGGAGGTAACGAAAATCAAGTGTTATTTGAGCGCCATGCCGATGGCGGCTTTGTAAAGCGTGCTTACGACATCTTTGGCAACAAACGCATAGAGACAGAGCGCATCAACTCTTTAGTTGATACAACAGGCACATCGACTAATTACACTTATGATGCCTTAGATAGACTAACGCGCATTGATCGACCACAGCGACTCACTGGAACACCAGGGTATATATCCACACGATCCTATGATGCCTACGGCTATGATGCATCGAGCAATCGCATCACCCATACGAATTCATTAGGCGATACAGAAAAAACCAACTACGACAGCCTAGGACGAGTAACCCAAACCAAGAGCAACCTAGGTTACGCCACTAACTATGCATATACCTACGACAACACCATATCCTCTTTAGGCACGCTAAACGGCGGATGGACCACAACCACCACACAAAGTGATGGCAAATTTAAAATAGACAAAGTTGATTGGTTTGGGCACCTAGTCTGGCACCAAGACTTAGGTGCGCATCAATTTACCTACAACTACAACCAAGCTGGCTGGCTCACATCGCAGACTGGTAGCAGTGGGCAAAATATTGCCTATAGCTATTACAACAACGGCTACATCCAATCGATTCACGATAAAGCCTTAGGCGTATACACCTACTACGAGTACGACAAAAACGGCAACCGCACATTAGAAAGCTATGCCAGCCTTAAAGACGCCCAAAACCCGAGCTTAGGTGTCAAACAATATTACCAGAACGCCAGCATCACCTATGATGAACTCAACCACATCGTACGTATAATCGACACGGGTGCTTATATTCGCTACGAATACGACGCGGTTGGCAACCGAAAATACCTTTTTAGCCGCTATGACAACCTGAATAATACATTCGGCACGCCACAAGAATACTGGTACAAATATGATGCGATGAACCGCTTCACCATCACTATGGGCAGCCTAAGCAGCAGCCTCAGAGCCACCAGCGCAAGCCAAACAGGCATTAATGTGATAGCAGGCAGCGCTGGCACCGCCATTACCTACAACCTCGCTGGACAAAGAGTACAAGCGGTTAAAGGCAATACCACGAATATAGAAACCTACACCTATACAGAAGATGGCTATTTAGAAGACGTTAAAATCAACGGCAACTTAGCCTCACGCCGCACTAACGATGCCCTAGGCCGCATGACAAGCTACAGTGAATATGGCAACTACACCCGCAATACCGTCTATGACAAAGACAACCGCATTACCAGTGAAACTGGCACCGACGGCACCACCACCTATACCTACGGCAGCAACGGCGGCGACCTCGCCCAAATCACCAACGTCAACACCATTAACGGCAGCACCACCACAACCAATACTTACTTCGGCTACCAATACTGGGACGAAGCCAAACAAGCCACCATCACCACGCAAGCCTACAACCCGGCACTCGCGGGCAACAACAGCTTGTGGAAACCTGGCTACAGCGACCTCAAATACGACATCAACGGCCACCTCACCAGCGCTGTTGACCGTGTAGGCAACCGCAGCTTCAGCTACACCAATGACGCCCAAGGCCGTATCCTCGTACGCCAAGAACAAGCCGGCAGTTCAGTAAACAAACTGCACCGCTACTACTACATAGACGGCCAACGGGTAGGGGATATTGGCAACGATGGCAGCAACCCCACCGACTACCTCAGCGCCATCGCCAAACACCAAGATCAACTGAACAGTCAGCATCAATCACGCACGGGCAACGACGACAAATATGTCGGCTTCAAACCCATTATCAGCGCCGACTCAGACCAAAACTACGAACCGATCAGCCCGACCACGGCCAGTGTAGCCGGTGACTACACCGTCAAAGCGGGCGACACCCTACAAAGCATCGCCAATGCGGTATGGGGTGATGCCAGCATGTGGTACTTAATTGCCGATGCCAATGGCCTTAGCGCAAGCCAAAGCCTTGCCGCAGGCATCAACCTTGTCATTCCCAACAAAATCACCAACATCCACAACAACGCCAGCACCTACAAAGTCTACAATCCAAGTGAAGCCATAGGCGACACCAGCCCGACCTTACCTGATGCTCCGGCCGCCCCGGCGCAGAAGAAAAAGAAAAAAGGCGGTTGCGGCGGCATCTTAAGTGTCGTGGTTGTCATCATCGCTGTAGTCGCCACTGTTTATACTGCGGGCGCACTTGCTGCAGCCATTGCACCTACTGCTACAATCGGTGCAGGCGGCGCAGCCGTAGGCGCAGCAGGCGCATTTGCAACAGGCACAGCCGCGCTGACAGGCGGACTTGCAGGGCTATCAGCAGGCACAGCCTTTGGCATAGGCCTTGCCGCTGGCGCGGCGGGCTCACTGGCCGGCCAGGCCTTTGGCATTGCCACAGGGCTACAAGATAAATTCAACTGGGGCGCGGTTGCCACCAGCGCAATAGGTGCAGGTATCGGAGCCAGTGGCGCACTTGGCGGTATAACAAAAGGTATCGTAGGCCAAGCTATCGCAGGCAACCTCATCAACCAAGGCCTTGGCATGATCACGGGCGCTCAAAAAGGCTTTAGCTGGGCCAGTGTCGCTACTGCGGCTATTGCAGCGCCTATCACCAGCAAGCTGAGTGAAACGATTAAAGGTAGTGGATTTGGTGGAACTGGCACAGCAGGCTTTGCCCTACGCGGTGCAGCTATAGGCCTTGCTACCAGCACAGTGAATGAACTGACACGTGTAGCAGTTGTTGGTGGCAAAGTCAGCTGGGCGAATGTGGCGATAGGGGGGATACAAGGGGGGATTTATGGCTATGGGGAGGGATTGGGGTATCAGGCTAATGAGACTGCAAATCGAATAGCCCAGCAGAAAGCGGCGCAGGGGGTTGATAACTCAGGTGGTAATGCCAGCATTGACTTTAGTGGTGATAGAAGAGGCGCAGGTATTTACCTCACAGATGCACAAAAAGCCAGTGTGGGCGCACAATTAGAAGAGGCTGCCTATACCTTGCCTAACCGTAATGGCTTGAGTAGCAGCTACACCACTGCGGCAGAACAAGGCGTTAGCTTTACGCCAGAACAATATATGCCAAATGACAATGCCTCTACAATTGGAGCCTACTTTAAAAACAGCAATACGGCACAACAGGGTACAGCAGCAAAAGCTTTAAATGGCATTAAACAAAGCGTTGTGTTAACGGCAAGTCAGAAAAATGAGAATGACTTAGCAATAAAATATGCGATGGCAAAAATGGCTCAGGATGGTAGTAGTGTTAATCAAAAAACATTCTCACAAGCTGATGTGCAGAGAATTATGGCTGATCCATTATTGAATCTAAAAGCTAAGAATGAAGCTGGCGTCTTGCGTGCGGTAGAACCAAATATTACAGATTATGATGTAACAGGCCTATTTAATGCTGTTGGTAATCAACTTAGTCGCTTTAATAAAGTTGACGGCATCAATGTAAATCCAATTAGTGGAATTGCTTTAAGTCCTAGGGAAACGAATGAAATTAATCTTAATCTTGTGATGGGGGTTGCAGGTGCAGTTGTACCAGAAACTGGATTGGCTAACGGTGTCCGAATTAAATTAGCAAATCCATACGAAATTTTCTCTTCACAAGCAACGGTAAGTGGCAAAGTAAGCAGAGAAACAGGTGCATCTATTCAAGACATCATGAACTATGCTAGAAATGGTGGTGAATTGCCAGTCTTGGATGTTGTACGTATGCCTAATGGACAATTAACCAGCCTAGATCATAGACGTTTAGTTGTAGCAAGGGCTATGTTTGACGAAGTAGGAGATTACGAAATTAGAGTGATTGAACGAGACTTTGGCGAAAAATTGACCAGTAGTGAACATGGGAGGTTTAGGCTTGACGCAAAAGAGGTCAACGCCTTAACTAAAAAAGGATTTGAAGTAGACAACAATCCAAAAACATGGGGTGATGCAGTGAATTTAAGGATATTAAAGCAAGAAATTAAAAACAAAGGGTTCTCAACGAATTTTCCTTTTGGCTCTCCGAATACGCCAAGAATTACAGGGGTGGAGGTATTTTCACTATGACTTATCTCACTTTGGCTCAAATTCAAGAGATGCACATGCTACCTGCAAGCCGCTTACCTAAAAAATTTAAGTATCCTGAGGGGTTTTTTGAATATATTTTATTTCAAAGTATCGAAGAAGAAGTCAATGATATATTTGATAATATTTCCTTTTTCATGATAGATGAAGTTGTTGAATGGGAAAAATTTGTTCGTAAAGCTGGGTATGCAGATTTAATACCATTTGCTCGCGTGGATGGCGATGATTTGTTTTGCTTTGATAAACAAGATTCAAGCAAGATTTATCTTGTTGATTTGAGTGAAAAGCCCTTGCAAGAACATGAATTAACTAGAATTAAAAATTTTTACGAATTTATCAACGCGATACGCGCTGATAATGACTTGGATCCTTGGCATCCTAGTCAGGTTGCAAAATGAATTTAGAGGCAACTGTATTTGTTAGCCAAACGTTGTTATCAGCCTGAAAGAACTTAAAGCCCTGTTCATGCATTAGTAAGGCTTTAATTTTTAGTGCAACAGGTTTGCCATGTCGTTGGCCAACTGTAAGCGCAGTCAGTTCGTCTTGCGATAAATGCACATACTGGCGTGAGCCAGACAGTAACCCTTCTTTGTAAATCGAATCCAGAAAACGAGTAGCCGTGCCGTGATAAAGAAATTCGGGTGGAGTTTTTTCATCATAATTGATTGAAACACTTTTTGTTGAATGGCCTTGCACCGCGCGAATGCTCAATCCATCAGCCGAAATCACAAATCGTTTTTTATCGCTAGTTTCTACTACTTGCTGAATCTGTTCTAGGCCGATCTCTTTGCCAGATTGATTAGCGCAAGTAATTAGGTCGTTAATATTTGCCCATCCTTCGATATCAAGATTTAAGCCAACTGATTGCGGCTCATGCCGTAAAATATAACTAAGAAATTTGCTTATTTCTGCATACTTTTTTGACATAAAACTATTTAGCTTTATCTTTTTGCGTCACAAAACCAATAGAATGTTTATTGCTAGGTAATGTTGGGTTCATTAACTCTCGCACCATGTTAATCAACCCCGCGATTGCTTGATCGTGTGACTGAAACTTTTGCTCAACATGCTGCTCAAGCTCACTGAGCTTATGAGTTAAATCTTGATGAGAAAGCACCAATTCACGCAAACGCACAAAAGCACGCACAATATAAACGCCCATTTCAATCGCCTCTTTAGAGCTTAATACATTGGCAGCTTGAATAGCACCATGCTCAGTAAACACAAAAGGCAGTGTTTTAGAAAATTTCAACCTGCTGAGGTGGTCGCAATTTGCGACCACCTCAGCTTTTTCATTTGCGGTGAGCTGAAACATGAAGTCTTGCGGAAATCGCTCAAGATTGCGCTTAACTTGCTCATTTAAGCGTTTTGTTTCCACACCATAAAGTGTCGCTAAATCAGCATCTATCAACACTTTTTGTCCACGAATAGACAAAACACGTGAGCTGATTGCTTCTAATGACTGATGCTCAGACACGGATGAACTAATATTTTTCATGAGAAAAATTATAACATAGGTTCAGCTACAACCTCGCAGGCGAACGCACCCAAGCCATGAACGCCCTTGACACCACCACCGAAACCTACGTCTACACCACAGACGGCTACCTCGCCGACGTCACCATCAACGGCACATTACGAAGCAGACGAACCAACGACGCCCTAGGCCGCGTAACAAGCTACAGTGAATATGGCAACTACACCCGCAATACCGTCTATGACAAAGACAACCGCATTACCAGTGAAACTGGCACCGACGGCACCACCACCTATACCTACGGCAGCAACGGCGGCGACCTCGCCCAAATCACCAACGTCAACACCATTAACGGCAGCACCACCACAACCAATACTTACTTCGGCTACCAATACTGGGACGAAGCCAAACAAGCCACCATCACCACGCAAGCCTACAACCCGGCACTCGCGGGCAACAACAGCTTGTGGAAACCTGGCTACAGCGACCTCAAATACGACATCAACGGCCACCTCACCAGCGCTGTTGACCGTGTAGGCAACCGCAGCTTCAGCTACACCAATGACGCCCAAGGCCGTATCCTCGTACGCCAAGAACAAGCCGGCAGTTCAGTAAACAAACTGCACCGCTACTACTACATAGACGGCCAACGGGTAGGGGATATTGGCAACGATGGCAGCAACCCCACCGACTACCTCAGCGCCATCGCCAAACACCAAGATCAACTGAACAGTCAGCATCAATCACGCACGGGCAACGACGACAAATATGTCGGCTTCAAACCCATTATCAGCGCCGACTCAGACCAAAACTACGAACCGATCAGCCCGACCACGGCCAGTGTAGCCGGTGACTACACCGTCAAAGCGGGCGACACCCTACAAAGCATCGCCAATGCGGTATGGGGTGATGCCAGCATGTGGTACTTAATTGCCGATGCCAATGGCCTTAGCGCAAGCCAAAGCCTTGCCGCAGGCATCAACCTTGTCATTCCCTTTCTTAGCTTCAAATTACTATAAAAAAATCAATAGTGTCAGAATATATTGTTTTATAAAATAATTTACTTTATATATATAATATAATATATTGATTTATATATACATTGTAAATATTAATACATTCTGGTACTATTGATAATAGTAGGGTGGTCTGCTAAAATTCATCAATTAACACAAATTTATTTCTCAATATGCCACGTCTTGCTCGCTTTGTAGTAGCTGGTCACCCACAAAATATTTTGATTCGTGGCCATAATGGTATGGCCGTGTTTAATGCAGAGGCAGATTATTGCTACTATTTAAACAAGCTCGCAGAGGCCGCTAAGAAACATCAATGTGATATACATGCTTATGTACTAATGCCAAACCATATTCATTTGTTGGCAACGCCTCATAAGGCTGATGGACTTGCAAAAATGATGCAAATTCTTGGCCGAGATTATGGACGTTATTTCAACGCGACTTATCAACACACAGGATCGCCGTGGGAGGGGAGATACAGAGCTAGTCTTGTTGATGGTTATAATTATGCTTTGTTTTGTTATTGCTATATAGAACAAAATCCAATACGTGCAGGGCTTGCTCAAAACGCTTCAGATTATCCGTGGAGCAGTTACCGCAGTAACGCGTTGGGAAAATATAATGCACTTATCACACAACATGATCTATATTTGAAACTAGGAAAATTTGAATCTAATAGGCTTGAACAATACTGTATTTTGTTTGAAAAACCACTAGAATTAGCTTATTTAGCACAGCTACGTGATGCAACTAACATGGCTTGGGCGTTTGGTACAAAACAATTTAAACTACAAATTTCTAGTCAGCTTAATCGAAGAGTAGAAAGGTTACCCAAAGGTGGCGATAGAAAGTCAGAGCAATACAAACAACTCAACGCTAACTTTGTATTACCTGTAAAAGTTGTGTGACAGAGCTTTAAACATGTAAATGATTCGCATGGTTATTTTGTTAGGGTTTAGTTGAAGTTATATCAAGATAATACTCAGATGTATGCTGACCGCTGGTTAGGTGTATGAGTGGTGTGATGGAAATTTTTAAAGTATTATGCTCATTTGTTAAGTCGTTTAAAAATAATTTAAAAAATTGAGGGGGCTTATGTCAAGTGACGCGGCTTTGCAGTTGGTTTCACAAATGTTGTGGACTAGTTTATTGATAATGGCTCCTTTATTGATTTTTGTACTTATCGTTGGTGTTTTGGTGAGTATTTTTCAAGTGGTGACACAAATTCAAGAGATGTCACTTTCTTTTATACCTAAAATTATTACGGTTGTGTTGGTGTTACAACTGTTTGGCCCCTGGATGCTTAGGCTTTTGGTGACCTATTCCTCTCAAGTGATTTCTAGTATTCCTAGCTACTTCCCATAAATGGATTTTTCTTCGATATTTATTTTGGCGATAGGTATTCTGTTGACCTCAATTAGAATTGGCATGTTGTTTATTTCCACACCAGTATTTGCTTCAGTCAAAATACCAGCACCGGCAAAAGTGGTTTTAGTTATTGGGTTAGCTTTGGCTATGTCTAAAGGGCTAAATGCAGATGGTTTTTCATCAATCAACTTATCGTGGTTGATTTCCGTGATGATTTCTGAAGTGTTGATTGGGGCCGCTATAGCTGCGACATTAATTGCAGGTTTTGCTAGCTTTAGCATTGGTGGAAGGTTGCTGGACTTCCAAATAGGTTACGGTATTTCGGGCTTGGTTGATATTGCTACAAGAAGTAATATGCCCCTGTTGGGTAGTTTGTTGAGTATGACAGCAGTCTTAATTTTTTTTGGGCTGGATGGTCATTGGGCATTGTTGCAAGTAGTAAAGCTGTCTTTTGATGCTATTCCAATTGGTAGCAGCATATTTGATTTAAACTTAGCTAAGTTAATTGCATATTTTGGTTCATGTTTTTCATTTGGGTTTGCTGTGGTTGCACCAGTCGTATTGTGCTTATTTTTAATTGATATTGGCATGGCGTTTATGTCACGTTCGATGCCGCAAATGAATGTGTTTGTTATGTCTCTGGCTATAAAAGTAATCGTTGGTTTAATTGTGTTGGCAATGTCCGTACCTTTTGCTGGCGGCGTTGTGAAGCAAATTTTTGAATCAATTTTTAATATGCTTAACCATCTTTTGGGTTGATATGGCAGAGCAAGATCAAAATAGAAACGAGGCTGCCACACCTCATAGAAAAGAGGAGGCTAGAAAAAAAGGGAATGTTGCTAAAAGTTTAGACGTAAACTCTTTTGTAGTTTTGGCTGTATTTCTAATTTCAATGTATATTTGGGCTGGCAAGATGTTAGATGAAGAGCTTTTATTGGCTAAAAATATATTAAATCATACCAGTCACATGTCATTTGAAGTAAATGAGGTTTCTGCTTATTTATCTGAAATTTTAGCGAAATCATTAACAATAATTGCACCATTTTTTATCCTACTGTTTATTTTCGGTGTATTAGCAACCTTTATGCAAGTTGGGCCTGTTTTTTCATTTTTTCCACTAAAACCAGACTTCTCAAAAATTAATCCAGTTACTGGCTTTAAGAGACTCTTCTCTATTAAGTTATTAATTGAGGCTATTAAAACTGTACTTAAATTTGTATTGTTAGGTACTGTTTTGTATTTTGTAATAAAAAATGTTATCCCAAAGATGCTGGCTAGTTTTCATTTAACGCCGTCATCAATGGGATTGTTGTTAATGCCTAAGCTAAACTCAATGTTGTTCAAATTATTATTGGTGTTGTTGTTAATTGCGGCAATTGATTTAATTTTTACCCGTTGGGATTACGCCAAAAAACTAAGAATGAGTAGGCGTGATATCACTGATGAACATAAACGCAGAGAGGGCGACCCCAGAATTAAATCACGTTTGCGAGAGTTGCAAAGAGAGACATTAAAACGTGCTAAAAGTTTGGGTCGGGTGAAGGATGCTGATGTACTGATAACCAACCCTACGCATTTTGCTATTGCTATTAAGTACAACAAAGATGATATGGATGTTCCTCAAGTATTGGCAAAAGGTGCTGGGTTCATGGCGGCTAGAATGAAAGATATTGCTAGAATATATAGAATACCAATTGTTGAAAATAGAACATTAGCTAGAGGTTTGTTTCGTGATGTTGAAATTGAAGGCGTAATTCCAATGGAGTACTACTCAACAGTAGCAAAAGTGCTATTCTGGGTTTACTCGCTAAAAGGCTTGAAAGTAAATAAGAAATAATAATACGATGAATAATATAAAAAAAATATTCGGAAACAACGCAGACTTAGTCCTCATTTTAAGTATGCTCGGCATACTGGTGGTTTTGTTTACACCAATCTCATCTAGGTTGCTGGATTTTTTATTACTTGCAAACTTAAGCTTTGCATTGCTAATTTTATTGCTGACTTTTTATGTGGAAAAGCCAGTCGATTTTTCAACTTTTCCGCCACTGCTGTTGATTGCCACCTTGTTTAGGTTGTCGCTGAATGTTGCTGCGACAAGATTAATCTTGGGTGGTGGTGATGCAGGTAAGGTTATTAGTGCCATTGGATCTTATGTGGTGCAAAGCAATTATGTGATAGGTTTGGTAGTTTTCTTAATTTTGGTGGTTGTTCAATATGTGGTTGTTACTAATGGCGCTCAACGTGTGGCAGAAGTTGCAGCAAGGTTCACGCTAGATAGTATGCCAGGGCAACAAATGAGTATTGATGCAGACCTTAATATGGGTTTTATTGATCAAGCTGAAGCCCAGAAAAGACGTAAAAATATTGAAAAAGAAGCTAACTTTTACGGTGCCATGGATGGCGCAAGTAAGTTTGTTAAGGGTGACGCTATTGCTGGCATTATTATTCTTTTGATTAACATATTCGGTGGCATGACCGTTGGTGTTATGCAGTTGGGTATGCCATGGGCTGAGGCAGCACAAACTTTTACCCTACTTACTATTGGAGATGGTATTGTTACGCAGGTGCCCGCATTAGTTATTGCTGTGGGTACTGGTATTATTGTCACGCGCTCAGGAACTGATAAGCAGCTTAGTAAAGAGATGGCTACACAAATATCAGCTTACCCTAAGGCTATGATGTTGGTCATGTTGGTCATGCTTGGTATAGGATTATTGCCAGGCATGCCAATGTTGCCTTTGGTTGTGATTATTGGTATTTTTGGGTTAATTTTGTATTTAGTAAAAGCGGCAAAAAATAATAAAAATGAGACGGATGTAGCTGAGACAGAAAAAAGTAAAGATAGCCTTGAAGACTTGCTAGTGGTTGAGCCAATTGAGATTACGGTTGGGCAAGATTTAATACCGCTTGTAAATGCGGAGGATGCTGGTGTTACAGACAGGATTTCAGCTTTTAGAAAGCAATATGCCTTGGACTTTGGATTTATTTTACCTAAAGTTAAAATTAAAGATGATAAAAAACTCAGCCCGTTGCTGTACCGAATTAGTGTATATGGAGTAAGCGTTGCTGAGGCAGAAGTTATACCAGATAGCTTTTTAGCTATCCATCCATCTGGTAATGGCGAGAAGTTGGAAGGAATTGAGACGCGAGATCCAACTTATGGCTTACCTGCTCTGTGGGTAAGTGAGTCAGTGAAAGCCAAGGCTAAGTCAAAAGGGTATACCTTAGTTGATCCATTAACGGTGTTTATGACACATTTAATAGAAGTGCTAAGAAAGAACTCAGCTAACTTGTTAAGCCGTTCTGAGGTTTCAGCAGTTATTGATCGAGTTAAAGAGAAAAACTCTAGTTTAGTTGATGAACTTATTCCTGGTGTGCTTTCTGCAGTTGAGGTGCAAAAGGTTCTGCAAAATTTATTGAGGGAAAAAGTTTCGATTAGGAATCTAGATGCTATCTTTGAGGTTTTAGCTGATGCAGGTAGGCATACAAAACAAGCGGATCAACTCACTGAACTCGTAAGAAGTAAACTTGGCGCAGCTATCTGTCAGCAATTAATTGGTTCAAACCCTGATTTGTCAGTTATTACCTTAGATCCCGTCATTGAACAGAAAATAGCTGATTCAGTTCAATCTATTGATGAGACGTCTAAGTTGGTGATGGATCCTAGATATACTGAGCAAATTATTTCAAAGTTAGCATCACAAGTTGAGGGGATGATGAAAAATAATATTTCGCCAGTGTTGTTGTGTGCACCTGAGCTAAGGCGACACTTGCGAGCAATTACCGAAAGAGTGCTACCACATTTGTCTGTAGTATCAATGACTGAGGTACCCATGAATTTAAGGCTATCTTCATTTGGTGTAGTTAGAATATGAAAACTTACGCAATAAATTCTACTAATTTTGCAAAGAGTTTAGGTTCTAATGCCAATATAGCATTTGATGTAGATAAAGAGCAGTGGTTAAATACCATCACTGCAGGCCAAATACTCAAGGGCAAAGTTTTAAAGGTTTATAGTGAGCACAAGTACGGTGTTATGCTGGGCGGGCAAGAGCGCATTGTTGATTCGGCTATACCCCTGTCCATAGGTAATACAATTTCTGGAAAAGTAACCAGCATTAATGAGAAGGTGGTTACTATGAAAATAGTAGAAACTCATGTGCTAAATAATGCTGAAAGCAGAGTAAAGGAAAAAATCTCGCCTGGTAATTCTGTTGCAGATTTTAAGGTGATTGACTATGGTGTTAATTTAACTGATTTGCAGCAAAAAATAATCGTAGACGCCGCTAATAAATCTCAAACTCCTGATATAGCAATAAAAGCTGGTCTTTATTTAGCTAAATTAGGTTTGCCCGTTACTGCGGATCTTTTACACGAATTAACGTTACGAATTAATTCTAAAGGGGACTTAAACTTGATCTATCTAAACAATCAAGTTCCTAAAATTTCGTTCCAAACTGATGAGGTCGTTAGAGCAACTGGTTTATCTGAAGTCGTAGAAAATCTGCGGCGATATTTTCAGGGTGAATCCTTGTTGGGTAATAAGTTTATTGATGTGCAAAAAAAAATAGATTTAGTAGAAAATAATAACTATGTTGATGAAAATAAATTTATTTCAGATGAAAGCTCGAATGACTCTGAAGAGTTGCTATTAGAGGGATTGCTTTCAAACATCCTGAACATTAATACGCAAAGCTCTTTGCAGCATAGTCTTAAATCTTTCCCACTTCTGATAGATGACAGATTGGTGGAGTTTGAAGTTGCTTTTTTTGATACATTAAATGAAAACGCTCAAAATAATGCCCTTAAAAGCCGATCGGTTAGATTTTCACTCGATACAAAATTAGGCAAGGTGTTTTTGTACGCGCATATTGTGAATGATAGGCTTAATATTAATTTTTCAACAGTAGATGCGTTATTTTTAGATGCATTAATAAATCATAAACAAGATTTAGTTGATCAGTTAAAAGGTGTTGGTTGGTTGGTTGATGCAATCAATTTTAGTAGTGACTTAAATCAAGATAGTGCTGCCTTTTCTATAGTTAAGCATGTGTTGCACCAAGGGAGTATCAATATTGCAGCATGAAAAATGTACTGAAAAAAAATATTGGACTAATGACTGGATCACAAAATAAGCTTCCTTCTGTGGTTTTTAAAGGTCATGGTGTTTATGCTGATTTTTATGAAAAAGAGTTTAAAAAGCATAAGCCAAAATCAAGTATAGTCAATGATAAAGAGTTGCTAGAAAAGTTATCAAAATTGCCTATAGGCTCAGAGATATCACCAAATCTTTATCATCTAATTGCAATTTTGTTGGTTTATGTATATTCTCTTGAAAAAAAACAAGGAGTTGGCGATGGTTGACCCAATAAATTTAATTACATCTAGCATTCAGTTCGATGTTCAACGATTAAGCACTATTGCTAACAATGCCGCAAATGCATTGACTCCTGGCTTTAAACGGGAGTTTTTATCCCTAGATGGTGAGTTCAATCCATACGTATCTGAACGCGCTAGTAGTCAGCCAATTTTAGCCGCGGTTGTTGATCATCAACTCGGTATTCAACGACAAACAAGTAATCCATTAGACTTAGCTATTTTAGGCAAAGGTTATTTTGAAGTCAGTACTGAGAATGGTTATGCCTATACAAGGCAGGGTTCATTCAAGATTGATGAAAAAGGGCGGCTGGTTACTTCATTAGGGCAACTGGTTTCTGGAAAATCTGGAGATATTTACCTCAGTGAACCTAATCCTTCTATTGACTCTAAAGGCCAAGTAATTGAAAAGGGAAAAATAATCGATCAAATCAAAGTGATGTCTTTTGATCGGGATGATATGTTGGCCAAAATTGGTGGAGGGCTATTCATGAAAACAGAAAGTGCGGTTATGCATGAAATAGACACTCCTATTCTGGTACAAGGTAGTTTAGAAAGCTCAAATGTTGACTCTACTCAGGAAATGGTTAAGCTAATGGAAACATTTAGACATTTCGAGACTAGTCATAAAGTAATCCAAGCATACGATGAACTAAATGATAAAACACTGAAAAATTTAAGTCAGTTTTAACTAAGGAATAATTATGATAGATGCATTGTATATTGGTGCTATGGGTATGCAGGCGCAGCAACTTAACGTTGATGTTGTAGCAAATAATTTAGCCAATGTGAATACATCTGGTTTTAAGAAAAGCCGAGTCACTTTTCAAGATGCTTATTACAGAGCGATGAATCCCACTTTAAGCTCGAACGAGTCAACTGAAAG